>Ga0315902_10000227_pt1 | contig 97776 bp, 77 predicted proteins | sample LakEriMetagenome_9_FD_203523 | JGI IMG/M metagenome (GOLD analysis project Ga0315902, IMG submission 203523) | Freshwater fungal communities from buoy surface, Lake Erie, Ohio, United States - Buoy 12 MA117 | ecosystem: Environmental > Aquatic > Freshwater > Lake > Lake biofilm | place: USA...
ACCGATCAAGTAGTAATTACGATTAATTCAAACCCCACAGTAAATGCGGGTATAGATCAAACAATTTGTGCAAGTGGCACAGTTACATTAGCAGGTGTTATTGGAGGAGGGGCGTCAAGTGCTACATGGAGTGGGGGAACGGGAACGTATAATCCAAATGCTACAACGTTGAATGCGGTTTACACACCTAGTTCAGCAGAGCTTACAGCAGGCACGGTAACCTTGACATTAACGACAGATGATCCTGCAGGACCATGTAATTCGGTATCGGATCAAGTTGTGATTATAATAAATTCGAATACAACAGCTAATGCTGGATTGGACCAAACTATTTGTTCGAATGGAACAGTGACCATGGCAGGTGTGATTGGAGGAGCTGCAACAAGTGGCTCATGGAGTGGAGGAACAGGAACTTATAATCCAAACGCCACAACATTGAACGCGGTATATACCCCAAGTGCTTCAGAACTCACATCGGGAACAGTTACTCTGACATTAACGACAGATGACCCTGCTGGCCCATGTAATTCAGCGACCGATCAAGTAGTAATTACGATTAATTCGAACCCCACAGTAAATGCCGGTATAGATCAAACAATTTGTGCAAGTGGCACAGTTACATTAGCTGGTGTTATTGGAGGAGGGGCGTCAAGTGCTACATGGAGTGGAGGAACGGGAATGTATAATCCAAATGCTACAACGTTGAATGCGGTTTACACACCAAGTTCGGCAGAGCTTACAGCTGGCACGGTAACCTTGACATTAACGACAGATGATCCCGCAGGACCATGTAATTCCGTATCGGATCAAGTGGTGATTACAATTGACCAACTTGCTGTAGTAAATGCCGGAGGCGATCAAGTGATTTGTAGTTCAAATTCTTTATCACTGAATGGAACTATTGGAGGTGCAACTACTTCAGCAATATGGTCAACCTCTGGTTCAGGTACATTTACACCTAGTAATACTGCCCTAAATGCCACTTATAATCCAAGTGCAGCAGATATCACGACAGCATTTGTTCAAATAGCATTAACATCGGATGATCCTGTTGGTCCATGTCCTTCAGTAACAAGTTCATTCAATTTATCGATTAATCTAACTCCGTCAGCCAATGCTGGAGCTGATTTTGTTTCTTGTTCCAATGTTCCAGTTCAATTGAATGGTATCATTGGTGGAGGGGCGTCGTCACTTACTTGGACTGGAAATGGATCATTTAATAACGCAGCCATTGGAAATGCCCAATATACGCCTACTAACACTGAATTAGCTTCAGGTTCAGCAACACTTACATTAACAACAGATGATCCTGCTGGCCCTTGTAATGCCCTCTCTGATCAAGTGATAGTTACATTTACAATACCTGCAACTGCAAACGCTGGTTCAGATCAAACAATTTGTCAAGGAACAAATGCTATTTTAACTGGATCTTACGGTGGTGCTGCAACAAGTGCAACTTGGACAACGTCAGGTTCGGGAACTTTTTCTCCAAATGCCAATACACTAACTGCTACTTATATACCAAGTAATGCTGATATTATTTCAGGAACAGTAACTTTAACACTTACAACGAATGATCCCGCCGGACCATGTGGACCAGTGAGTGATCAAATGATATTAACAATAAATCCAGCTCCAACAGCTAATAATTTACCAATAACAGCAATTTGTTCTGGACAGACTTTAAATGTACAATTACCCAACACACCAACATTCTCATACACATGGATTGCAATTGATAATTCAAATACATCAGGAGAATCACTAGCACTTCAGTCCACTTCGCTCATTAACGATGTGATAGTAAACAATTCAGCTATTGATCAGCAAATAGTATATCAAATAACTCCTACTAATACCGTAACTGGCTGTTTAGGTCAAATGATTAATTATTCTATCACAGTACGACCGGTTGCAACGGCAACGCAACAAGCTAACCAAACGATCTGTATCCCAAATAGTACGAGTACAGTTATTTTTACCGGAAATCCAGCGGGAACCACATTCAGCTGGACAAATAATCAACCTAGTATTGGACTTGCAAGTTTTGGAAGTGGAAACATTGCTTCTTTCGCTCCAACAAATGGAGGAAGTACTATTTTAACAGCAACCATAACTGTTACACCCTCCTACCAAGGTTGCCCAGGAATTCCAATGACATTTGATTTTAATATTATTCCAACTTTAACAGTAAATCAAATTCCTGATTTAACATTGTGTGGCGGTGAAATTTATCCTGGAGCCATATTTACCGGAAATGCTCCGGGCGTCACATATATTTGGCAAAACAATAATACTTCAATATCCAATCCGATTGTATTACCGGGATTAGGATCTGGCGATATTGCTCCTTTCACTACATTTAATAATGGAAGTTTAGTTCAAGATGCAACCATAATTGTTACTCCAACTTTATCCGGTTGTCCAAATGGAACACCTATGACATTTCACATTGTAGTTAAGCCTGTTCCTAATGTTTTTGTGAATCCAAGCTCTCAAGATGTTTGTCATAACAATGCATCACAATATGTTGATTTCAGCGGTAATTTAGATGGTTTTGCAACCTATCAATGGTCTCATGATAATATTTCAATAGGTTTAGGTACACCTGGGTTTAATGATATTGCTCCATTCACCGCAACGAATACTGGAAATATTCCTCAAACATCTAATTTTTCAGTGTATGCAACTTATGATGGATGTACCGGTCCAAACACTACTTTTACTATCACAGTTAATCCAGTTCCAATAATTGTTGCAACTGCTGACCAACAACTTTGTGGGAACACATTAACGAATTCAATCACATTTACAAGTGTAAATAATGTAGCTGGATCTGTTTATAATTGGACAAATTCTTCGCCGACGATCGGATTACCGGCAACTGGTGCTGGTAACATTGGTGGTTTCGTAGTTCCAGATTCACTTCAAACAACATTAGTTTCTCAATTTGAAGTAACTCCATCATTTAACGGCTGTAATGGCGCGACCGATATATTTAATATAACTGTCTTACCTGTTCCGCTTGTATATCCATTATTAAGTCAAGGAAACTGTTCTGGTTTATCAACTAACCCAGTATTAATAACGGGTAGTCATGATCAATCCGCTATTTACACATGGAATAACGATAATCAAGTGATTGGAATATCTGGCCCGAATACAACAGGAATTGTACCCGCATTTACACTTGTTGGTGTTCCGAATACGACTACAGTTTCAACATTTACGGTTACGCCAGAGTTAACAACAAATGGCCAAACTTGTACTGGAATACCACAAACTTTTACAATTACAGCAGTAGATCCGATACCAGATATTTATCCAATACCAGATACAGTACTGTGTAGTGGTGAGACTTTTTATCAACATATTTTTGCTGGAACCATTTCAAATCCTAATGTTAATTATAACTGGCAAAATAATGAGACAGCTTCAGGATTGAGTTCTAATGGGATTAATTCTATTCCAACTCAAGTGTTAACTAATAATACTCTTGCTGATATCGTTTCTCAGATTATTGTTACACCTACAGATGGTTTCTGCAGTGGTACATCAGAAACATTTAATGTTACAGTAAAACCTAGACCTGATTTGTTTTTATCGCAAACTTATGATTCTTTGTGTGCAGGTAATTCAACAGATTTAATTCTGTTCTCAAGTTCATTACCTGGAACTACTTATTCATGGACTGGAACTACTAATGTTGGTTTTTCCCCTAACAACGGAACAGGAGGATCGATTGCGTCAGTAATTGGCGTTAATAGTGGAAATACTCCTTTGACCGATTCCATTTTTGTGTCTAGCTTTAACAATGGTTGTAGCGGTGATATCGATACGTTAACAATTACTGTAAATCCATCTACTATCGTTTCTACTAGTTTTCCTTCATATTTCTTTTGTTCGGGCACATCGATTAATATTCCATTTAATGGAAGTGTAATAGGTGCAAATTATACATGGACAAATGATAACACATCAACAGGAATTGCATCGAGTGGAACGAGTAGTTCATTATCTACTACTGTGATTAATAATTCCTATGTAGATCAGACATCGACAATTACGGTTACACCAATATTTAATGGTTGTCCAGGTCAAGCCTATTCATTTACAGTAACAGTAGGTCCAATTCCGAACGTATACTCTTTATCAGATATAACACTATGTGCAAATACGAATACTCCGCTTATTGATTTCCAAGGAGACTACGCTTCAGCAGATTTCAATTGGATAAATACAAATATTTCCATTGCAGATGGTGGAGTATTGCCACAAACAGGAACCGGAGATATAAATCCATTTTTAACTTACAATACAAGTGGAATCACACAGATTGACTCTGTTTTTGTTACACCAGTACTTAATAGTTGTGAAGGGTCAGTAGACACCCTTTTAATAACGGTTTATCCAGTCACACAAGTTCTAACAAGCGATATTTCGGTTTGTTCGGGTACAGTTATTCCACCAACTTGTTTTTCGGGGTCTCTAGCCGGGGTTTCTTATAATTGGACATCAGATAATGTTGGTATTGGTATGGATGGCTCAGGAGTTGATTGTATTCCTTCTTTTACTTCTAATACTGCAACAACAGTTCAAACTGCAACAGTAACTGTAACACCGGTTTACAATGGTTGCCCAGGATTAGTTGGAACGATGCAAATTGAAGTAAGGCCGGTTCCAATAATAAATCCTAATTCTAATTTGGCCTATTGTGATAACGAATTTGCAGATTCGGTTTATTTTACTTCCAATATTACATCAAACTATTCATGGACGAATAATAATATTTCAATTGGATTAGGAGCTAATGGAGATGGTAATTTAGATTCTTATCTTGCCTCTAACGATTTTCTTGCTCAGCAAATAGATCTCAATGCAGAAATTACTGTTACTCCCGTTGCATTTGGTTGTACAGGCTCAAGTAGCACTTTTACTATTACAGTACATCCATTACCAATTGTTAATGCAGGAATAGATACATTCTTGTGTTTTAACCAATGTTTGACACTGGATGCAACAGGTACTGCATTAACGTATATTTGGGACAATGGTGGGTTAGAAGGACAGCAATATTGTCCAACGACTTCAATTATGATGCATGTTACTGGAACAGACGTTCATCTTTGTCAAAATTCAGATTCAATATATATTGAATATTCGACAGATTTACCACCAATTGTTAGCGCTGGACCAGATAGTGCCATTTGTTTTGGTGAGTCTTATACATTAACAGCAATTGGTAACGCAGATCTTTATGAATGGAATAATCAAGTTATAGACGGAGAGCCATTTACCCCAAATGAAACGAATACATACGTAGTAATTGCAACCGATATTTTAAATGGTTGTATTTCAAGTGACACCATGGAATTGGTTGTTCATCCATTACCAATTGTAACTGCCAATACGTTGGATTCGGTGCTTTGTGATGGAGAACAGGCTATACTTTGGGGTGAGGGTGCAACGACTTATGTATGGAATAATGGAATCACGGACAGTGTATGGTTTACTCCTACTGTTTCAGATATATATACAGTTATCGGATATGACCAATATGGGTGTACTGATACGGTTGATATTTCAATGGTCGTTAATCCTTTACCGCAAGTATTATTTAGTACTGATATGACCTATGGTGGGTGTTTACCTTTTAGTCCAACATTTACTGATTTAACTGGAGCAAATGGAAATGGTCCGACAAGTGATTCCGTAACCTGGTATTTCGGTAATAACACATCTTCTCATCAGTTAGGTTCTGTCACAAATATGTTTGATGAATATGGTTGTTACGATGTTACATTAGTAAGCACAACAGCTGAAGGATGTACGGATAGTCTAACACAACAGAACTATGTATGTGTAAATGAAATAATCGCATCATTTGAGCCAGATGTGACAGAACAATTAATTTCAAATCCAACATTTGAATTTCAAAATACTTCTGTTAATGCAACTTCTTACCAGTGGTTCTTTGGAGACGGCACAGAGAGTGATTTTGTAAATACCATTCACACGTACGATTCCATTGGTTATTATCAGGTTGTATTAGTTGCCTATGCTCAAGATGGATGCACCGATACGGCAGTGGTTGTTGTAAAAGTAAATGATCAATTAATCATATACGTTCCAAATGCTTTTACGCCTGATGGAGACAGATTGAATGATGTGTTTTTACCTATTTTAACGGCCGGTTATAAACCAGGGACTTATGAATTCGCTATTTACAACCGATGGGGAGAAAGAATTTTCTATACGGAAGACGAGAATGAAGGTTGGGATGGAACTTATTTAGGGAACGATGTTCAAATAGGGACCTACACCTATTCAATTAAATTCAAAGATTCTATGAGCAATAAGGTTTATACCTTTAATGGTAGAGTGAGTTTGATTAGATAAGGTAAGGGCAGCAACAAGGATTGAACATATTTTAAGCCAGCCTCACTTAAATAAATTGAGTAAGTAACTATTTTATTACGGTGCTACTGTTTCTCAAAAATTAAATGATACCTTCTGCCAAGAGGATTGATAAATTCCCATTTGAAATATTTATCAGAAAGAAAGAGTATTCTTGAGTAATTCGCAGGAAGGCTAATGTCATTGGATGTTGTATAGAAATTGTGGGTAAAGAATTCTCCTTTATTGTCTAACGTATATTTTCCCTTGGCAAATGAAGTGTCAGAAAAAACGGATGATATGGAATACGATAAGTTCATTAAAAACGATGTATCAAGTTGATTGTTTATTTCCAAAATTCCTTGACAAGTACTGTCAGATGAATAGGATATGCCATCATAATCAAATACGGTGACTTTGTTTAACTTCCAATTTCCTTGAAGTAATCTATCTCTCTGCTCTTGTTTACTGCATGAAATACAAAGATAAAGTACTAGAATAAGGTAGAATCGATTCATAAACAAGCTAACGTCATAATTTGAACGCCAAGTTTCAATGATTCGGGTTCAATATCAAATTTTGGATGATGAACACCATAAACAACTCCTTTTGACTCATTCCTTACCCCGAGTCTGAAAAAACAGGCAGGTGTAATTTGTGAATAAAATGCAAAATCTTCCGATGTTAGACGAATTGGCAAATCATGAATTTTATTCTCATTAATGAGAAATTTACTTTTTTCTTTTAATTCTACAGTTAATTTTTCATCATTATCTAAACATGGGTATCCTCTTGAAATTTCAATATCTACATTACCACCATGAAGATTTACGATTTTTTGAGTTTGTAGCTTAATTAACTCTAACGCTTTAATTCTCCAATCTTCATCCATGGTTCTAAACGTACCTTTAATTATGGTTTTAGAGGGAATAATATTTGTTGCTCCCAATGCTTCAAAATGTCCAAAACTAAGTACGCAAGGTGTTTTCGGGTCACATTTTCTACTAACAATTTGTTGTAGTTGAAGAATTAAATTAGCTCCGATAACAATCGGGTCAACACATTGATGTGGCGTTGCACCATGACCGCCTTTACCATGAATTGTTATGTATATTTCATCACATGACGCCATATATCGCCCACCTCTAAAACCTAATTCTCCGAATGGCAAATCAGGAAAAACATGCAGTGCGTATATTTTATCAACCCTTGGATTTTCCATTGCTCCATCTCGAATCATGTACGTAGCCCCACCTGGATTTTTTTCTTCACCTGGTTGAAAAATGAGTTTGACAGGTAGTTTTAATTCTTCTTTGATTTCATTTAGTATTTCTGCGGCACCTAACAATATAGCAGTATGAACATCATGTCCGCAAGCATGCATGACCCCAACGTTAGTGGACTTGTAGGAAACATCATTTTCCTCAGTGATGGGTAACGCATCTAAATCTGCCCTTAATGCAACACAATTAAGACTATCATGATGCTTGGCCCGAATAATAGCAACAATTCCAGTTCCTCCTATTTTTGTTGTATGTGGAATTTTTAACTTGGTTAATTGATCCGAAACAAATTTCATAGTTTCGAATTCCTGGTATGAGAGTTCAGGATTTTTATGTAGATGTTCACGATAACCCTTCACTTTTTCGTAAAGTTCATGAGATCGAGATTTAATAATTGAAATAAGTTCAGGATTCATCAGACGTAAAAGATTGATAACCAGATATTATCAGACGAAAAGACATATAAGCCATTAAAAGACCAAATAAAAACTTTACCAATCCTGGAGACATTTTTAAAGATAACTTGGAACCGATGTATCCGCCCAGAATAAAAGCCAAGGCAACAACTAATCCAAATTTCCAATTAACATTACCAGTTTTCCAATAGTTAATGGTCGCCAAAATTACTACTGGCATTGATAAAATAAAAAGGCTTGTTCCTTGCGCCTCATGTTGAGAGAAACCTAGCATATAAACTAGGGCAGGTACAATTATTATTCCTCCTCCAACCCCTACAAAACCACTTAACGCTCCAGCCATAAGACCGATAAAAATGAGAATGAATATAGTTTGAGTTGGCATGACTTGAACAAAGTTACAATTGTTTATACAATTTCCCCCATACTTTGAAGGTAGCTTTTTAATTTAGATTCATTTTCTTTTTGAATAATCAGTAATTTATCTCCAGAATCCACAATGATGAAGTTGTTCAATCCGTCAATTAAAATCTTTTTTGAATCCGAGGAAATTACTAAGTTTTGAGACGCATTAAAAAAATGGGCATTCGCGTTGATCGTTGAATTCCCTTCATCATTTGGAGAAGTTTTTTCGCTTAAACTACCCCAAGTTCCTAAATCACTCCAATCAAAGTCAGTTAATACAACTGAAATATTATCGGCATGTTCTAAAATAGCGTAATCAATAGAGACATCCTTACATTTTGAAAAGGCGATGGCTAAATCTGAATTTTCGCTTGAACTATCAATTCGTATTTGTAAAAAAAGATTGTACAAGTCCGATTGATATTTTTGAAATGCATTCAAAATAGCATTCGTTGTCCAAATAAAAATTCCCGCATTCCAGTAAAAATTCCCTGCATTTAAAAATTCTTTTGCAGTTTCAAGTGAAGGTTTTTCTCTGAACTGATTTACTTTGGCAACTTCACCCGCTTTGGGTTTTATTGTTGATTCAAATTCAATGTAGCCATAACCTACGTCAGGTCTTGTTGGCTTAATTCCTAGTGTAACTAAATTTTCTTTTTGAGCTTCATCAATTGCCATAGAAAGCTGTTTATGGAAACGGTCTTCTTGAAGAATCAAGTGATCAGAAGGAGTAATTACGAGCGTTGAATTTGGATTGATTTGTTTTATTTTTATAGAGGCATACAAAATGCATGGAGCAGTATTTTTTCTCTCAGGCTCGCAAATTATTTGACTTTCATCTATCATTGGCAAGTGTGATTTCACCAATTTAGCATAAGAAGCATTAGTCAATACATAAATTTGCTCTGTTGGAATTTGTTTGTTTAATCGTTCAAAGGTAAGTTGAAGTAGAGATTTACCTAGACCCAAAATATCAAGAAACTGCTTGGGGTTGTCTTCAGTTGACATAGGCCAGAATCGGCTTCCAACACCACCGGCCATAATTAGTCCGTATAAGTCGTTTTTTTTCATTTTTCGATTTGTTTAACTTTCGCTATTGCATTAACTAAATACTTTTTTTGACTTTGAATTTCAGTGCAAAGAAATCGTTTTCTGCGCAATTCACCTTTGTAAAAAATTTTCTTTTGTAGTAAAAAAAAACTTCCGTGTTCAAGATTTTCCAGAAGTTCAAAATCATCACCTTCTGAATCAAATTTAGCCAATTCTCGAGATAAATGAATATCACTACAAGATGAAGCTTTTAGGTTGTTCAATGATTTTGAAATAACGCGTTTTAAATCTTGAGGAAATTGTGGATTACTTACAATAGGTTCAAGAAGAATTTTAAATTCATTTTTCCATTCAATACCATGTGGGTTAACATTATTCGAATATTTTTCAAAAGTTTTGAAATGAGCAAACTCATGGAGAGTGGTAATTAAAAAAGAATAAGGATTTAAATTTCCATTAACAGTAATTTGCGGTAATCTTTCAGAATTTCCAGGTCTAAAGTCTCCTAATTTTGTGCTTCGCGGTGCAACAATTTTAAATCGGACTTTGTTTTGAAGTAATAATTCCGCAACGAAGGAAACAAAAACATCAGGTAAATATTTGGATAAAATTGATGAAAATTGGTTCCGTTTTTTTTCTTCCGTCATTTTATCAAAAGTAGCAATTTATTTATTTCAACTCAAAAAATAAGTTTTTTGAAACTGAGTAAATTAAAATAGCTGTAACTTAGCGTTTATGAAATGGTTGGAAGGATTTGGAAAGTATTTTGTCATGTTGACCATCGTATTTCGTGTGCCTGAAAAGCTTTCAGTTTTTAGAAAGAGGCTTTTTGACGAAATCGAACAGATAGGAATAAATTCAATTCCGCTTGTAGCTTTGATGTCGGCTTTTATAGGAGGGGTAATTTCTTTGCAAACGGCCTCCAACATGTCAAACCCATTATTGCCAACTTACACAGTCGGTTACATAACTCAATCGAGTACTATTTTAGAGTTTTCTCCAACTATTATTTCTTTAATTTTGGCAGGCAAGGTCGGCTCTAACATTGCATCGGAAATTGGCACAATGAGGGTTACGGAACAAATTGATGCATTGGAAATCATGGGTGTTAATTCCTTAAATTTTTTAGTTTTTCCAAAGGTCATTGCTGCTGTATTATTTTTTCCTGTGTTAGTTATTTTTTCTATGGGTTTAAGCTTAGCGGGTGGTTGGATTGCATTAGTTCTTTCAGATTTGTCATCAACCGATACTTATGTATATGGTATTCGTTACTATTTTGAAATGAGCAATGTTTGGTATGCTTTAACTAAATGTATCGTTTTTGGATTTATAATTATCACAATATCTTCTTACTATGGATATTATGTTAAGGGAGGCTCTTTAGAAGTTGGTAGATCGAGTACACAAGCCGTTGTTAGTAGTAGTGTTGCAATATTGATTGCAAACTTTTTGTTAACGCAAATGATTTTACTTTCATGATAGAGGTTAAACACGTTAACAAATCATTTGGCTCTACACAAGTATTAAATGATATAAGTTCATGTTTTGACAAGGGTAGAGTAAACTTGATTATTGGTCAGTCTGGTCATGGAAAGACGGTTCTGGCTAAATGCATCGTTGGTTTACATGAGGTCGATGCAGGTGAAATACTCTTTGATGGTCGTGATTTTTGTAAAATGAATCGTTCCCAAAGAACGCTCATTAGACAAGAAATAGGAATGTTGTTTCAAGGTTCAGCACTTTTTGATTCAATGACGGTAGAAGAAAATGTCATGTTTCCTTTATTAATGTTTAAGAAAATGTCAAAAAAGGAAATGTTGGATAGAGTTAATTTTTGTTTGGAAAGGGTGAATTTGGCTGGAAGAAATAAGCTATATCCTTCAGAATGTAGTGGAGGGATGCAAAAACGAATCGGTATTGCAAGAGCTATTGCAATGAACCCTAAATACTTGTTTTGCGATGAACCCAATTCTGGTCTCGACCCTAAAACAGCCATTGTTATTGATAATTTGATTCGTGAAATTACCTATGAGTATAAGATTACGACAGTAGTTATTACTCATGATATGAATAGTGTCATGGAAATAGGAGACTCAATTCTATTTATTCATAATGGTCATAATTGGTGGTCTGGTGATAAAAAAAGTATTATCACAACTGACAACCCTGAAGTATCTAGTTTTGTTTATGCCTCAGAGTTTATGAAGGAAATCAAAGACTCAATTACCGAAAAAAACAAGGGAAAATCCTAACGATAAAGACTCGCTTTAACAGCAGCGATTAATCTTTCTACATTTGGTAGAGCAGCCTCAATTAATGTTGGCGAAAAGGCAAACGGAGTATCAGTTTGAGTAACTCTATATACTGGAGCATCTAGATAATCGAAAGCATAATGTTGTAAATGATATGCAATTTCAGACGAGATTGAAGCCAAAGGCCAGGACTCTTCCAAAATAACACAACGATTTGTTTTTTTCACGGATTCAACCACGGTTGAATAGTCAATTGGGCGAACAGTTCGAAGGTCAATAATTTCAACCGAAATCCCTTCTTTTTCCAAAATTGTTGCAGCTTCATGAGCTACTTTTATAATTTTACCGAAAGAAACAATGGTTACATCTGTTCCTTTTCGTTTTATGTCTGCAACACCAATCGGAATAATGTATTCTCCTTCTGGAATTTCTCCTTTGTCACCATACATTTTTTCAGACTCCAAAAATACAACAGGGTCATTATCGCGAATAGCAGCTTTCAATAAACCTTTAGCATCTGCTGGTGTAGAAGGCGTAATGACTTTAAGTCCTGGAACATGGGCATAAAATGCTTCAAAACTTTGAGAATGCGTTGCTGCCAATTGACCTGCCGTTCCGTTTCCACCTCTAAAAACTATTGGACAATGGTATTGACCTCCTGACATTTGAAGCATTTTTGCAGCAGAATTGATAATTTGATCAGCAGCTAAAATAGCAAAGTTCCAAGTCATAAATTCTACAATTGGACGAAGACCATTCATGGACGCACCTACTGCAATTCCTGCAAATCCTAATTCTGCAATAGGAGTATCTATTACTCTTTTCGCACCAAATTCATCAAGCATTCCTTGAGAAACTTTATATGCACCATTGTATTCAGCAACCTCTTCTCCAAGTAAGAATATGGATTCATCACGTCTCATTTCTTCGCTCATCGCTTCACGCAGAGCTTCTCTAAATTGTACAGTTCTCATGTTCTTAATCCTAATAGGGCTGCAAAATTAAATCTTACCTTTATTATTATCAACTATTTGACAACAAATTTTAAAGTTTGATTACTTTGACCAATTTTTACAAAATATGTTCCCGCTGAAAGTTCATCAGTAGGTAAAATAATTAGGTTACTACCACTTTTTGATTGGATGTTAGTTGTTGAAATAACCTTCCCTGAAACATCTGTTATGGAAACAGAAGTATTATCATTGCTCTTGGCTGTATATCGAATATGAATATCCCCTTCAGTTGGGTTCGGGTAGAGCTCGATATTTTCCAGGTTTGTCATTTCGTTTACACCTAAAACAAGGTTATCTGACGGTTCCCCCGCATATAAATTAATGTCATCCAAATAGATATTATTACCTCCTTCTCCTTCAAACTTGAATTTCATTTTGAAGTTAGGCGTAAAGTAAATACTTGTCACATTAATCATGTGTACAGTTACCCAATCACTTTGTTGAGATGGTTTCCAACTTGTTGATGATGTCAAGGTGGAAAGCTGATTCCCTCCAATGGTTTTACGTTGTGCCCATGTTTCTCCACAATTTGATGACACAAAAACTTTTAAATATTCATAATCAGCCGTTGTTTTCTTTCGGTATGCATATCTAAAACTTAAAGTAACCGTACCCGTAGAAGGAATAACTGACAAATCAATTGGTGCAGAAGTTAATTCGTCTATATTTCCAACTCCTTGGCCAAAATTAGTAATCTTAGCACATTGAGCTCCAGAATGACCGGTTGTATTTTCAATCGTCCAAGCATTGTTGTTATTCGGGTTATAAACTTCCCAATTATTAATATTGTTCAGTGTTGAATATGACTCAAACCCTTCCCAGTATGGCAGTACCGCTGATTCTGGCAATACGCGAATAAAGTTGCTCTTAATTTCGTCATCGGTAGTAGTTCCGTCAGTAGCGGTTAATTTAACAGTATACAGTCCAGGTTGAGAAAAATTAATTAATGGATTCTGACTGGTTGAAGTTGAACCACCACCAAAACTCCAACCACTGGCAGGTGTAATTTCCCAGTTCCAACCGGATACAGCATTGTAAGAATCATCTGCTAATTGAATAGAATCACCAAGACAAATTGTAGTGCGGTCAGTTGTAAATTGTGCTTTACACAAATAAAGATCGTTAGTTGCCCCCGTTGCTAATAAATTTGCAGACTGCCACAAATTGAAACGGCCGGTAGATGTTACTTGTAGTGCTGCTCTCATTCTTGCTACTTGCCCTGGAGTATACATCTTCGAACAATATGAATAATCCATGTAATTTTCTACGTTGTCACGCACATCGAAATTCCAAAATGAATTTACCGAATTACAAGTGTTCGCATTTAACAAGCAAGCAGACACACCGATGCAGTTGGGCGTATCGTCTACATCGTCGTCAGTTGAACAAGAGGAGGTATTACCGGGATTGTTGTTTGGGCCCCAAGTGTGATCCAAATTTAACCAATGACCAACTTCATGTGTAAGCGCTCGACTTCCACCAATAGAACCCGTTCCAATAGAACCAACGTAATCGTGTAAAATCCAAATTCCATTTGTCATACTGCTTGCCGACCAAGTTGATGGATTAGTTGTATATCCTGCCGCACCACCAATTTCACCACAAATGAATACATTTAAATATTTATTTCCTGGCCAACTGTTTTGAAACACATCGTTGCCGTTTCTTATAGCTGTTACTTGCGCATTTCCATCATCGCCCTGATAAGACAATGGAGACATCGTTCTTGTAATTCCTTTGAAGCAGGTTCCATTCGGGGCTTTAGTGGCTAATACAAATTCTACTTCAACGTCTGAAGGCATTCCTTCAAAGTCCACATGAACATTCGCGGTATCCGCATTTTGCTTTCGGAAATCACGATTTAAAATAGCGAGCGCATCATAAATTTGTTCATCCGATATGTTTTCAACCCCGTTGTTATGAAGCACATGAAAAACAATAGGAATTTTGTAAACCACGCCCTTAGGAATTGCTTTATTTTTGATTTTATCAAAGGCAATTTTATCTTGCTGATACATGGCGGCAAATTCAGGATTTTTCATCAATTCGGCCATTTTTTTATGCTGATGACAATATTCCACCTTTTCCCCTTCTCTGGCATTTGAAGGATCAAAATTCTTTTTAGTTTGTCCATATCCTTGAAAAACAAGTAATAAGGAAGCTATTCCTAATCCTAAATAGTTAAATTTCATAAGTCGATTTTTAGTAAAAACAAGGTTTGAGTTTAATAGTTTGCCTAAATTACCACTTTATTTAAAAATATTCCAAATAAAATTTATTTATCAAGTAATTTTATTCTTTTGAAAAACTATTCATTTTAGATTAAGTAATTTTGTTTTATGAAACCAAGATTAGCATCCGAAACCTTGTCTATTACAACAAAAGTTGTTCTACCCAATGACACGAATACACTGGGAAATTTATTTGGCGGTCAGCTTTTGGCATGGATGGATGTCATCGCGAGTGTTTCGGCTCATCGCCATTCAAAACGTGTTGTGGTTACCGCATCTGTTAATCATGTTTCATTTCAACGCCCAATCAAACATGCGTCTATCGTAACTTTAGAGGCAAAAGTTTCTAGGGCATTTTCTTCTTCCATGGAAATTTTTGTTGATGTTTTTGTTGAAGATCCAGTTACTGGACAACGAGAAAAATGCAATGAAGCAATTTATACTTTTGTTGCTGTTGACCAAAATGGAGGGCCAATCCAAGTACCCGAGTTGATTCCCGAGACGGATGAAGAAAAAGAACGTTTTGAGGGAGCATTGAGAAGAAAACAATTGAGTTTAATATTGGCCGGCAAAATGAAGCCTTCAGAGGCAACTGAATTGAAGAAGTTATTTTTGAAAGACTAATTAGGACATTGATTTAAAACAAAGTATTACCTACCTTTGTTACAGTTTTATAATCAATTACATGTCTTATTGCTTAGATTTTCTTAACCGTATAAGATTGTCAACCATGGAGGTTGCAATTGGAAATTTGAAATTGGGCAGTCAAAATCCGATTCGCTTACAATCCATGACCACAACGGACACCATGGACACTCCAAAATCGGTTGAACAATCCATAAGGATGATTGAGGCAGGATGCGAGCTAGTTAGGCTAACCGCACCAAGTAAAAATGAAGCAGAAAATTTGGGTTTAATAAGAAATGAACTGATATCCAGAGGATACAACACTCCGTTGGTTGCAGATATTCATTTTACGCCGAATGCAGCAGAAATTGCAGCTCGTTTGGTTGAAAAAGTAAGAGTAAATCCAGGTAATTATGCAGATAAAAAGAAGTTCGAGGAAATCGATTATACAGATGAAAGTTATCAAGCTGAATTGCTAAGAATTGAGGAAAAATTCAGCCCACTTGTTTTGTTGTGTAAGGAAAATAATACAGCAATGCGGATTGGAACAAATCATGGATCTCTATCTGATCGGATTCTAAGTAGATATGGTGATACGCCTGAGGGGATGGTGGAATCAGCTTTTGAATTTATTCGAATATGTGAAAAACATGATTATTTCAACTTAGTAATTTCCATGAAGGCAAGTAATACGTTGGTCATGGTTCAAGCATATAGGTTGTTGGTGGCCCGAATGATTGAAAATGGTCGATGTTATCCTTTACATTTGGGAGTGACAGAGGCGGGTGATGGAGAAGATGGGCGTATAAAGTCTGCCGTAGGAATTGGTGCCTTGTTAGAGGATGGGATAGGTGATACAATTCGTGTTTCTTTGACCGAGGAGCCAGAATATGAAATTCCAGTAGCACGAAAATTAGCTGAGAAATTTGACAGCACAAATGACTTTGAAATAGAAAAATCAGTTTCAAACTTACCCTACAATCCATATTCTTATTCCCGAAGAAAAACGTTAGAAATTCACAATATTGGAGGTAAACAAGTGCCTGTCGTTATTGCTGATTTGTCAGAAAAACAATCAATCTCTCCTGCAAATTTTTACGCTTTTGGCTATAATTATTCGGTTCAATTAGACAAATGGAACTTGCAAGATTTAGCTGCGGATTACCTGTACATTGGACAAAATTCACTTGACTTTGAAGTACCGGGAACCCTCGGTGTAATAGCTGATTTTAATATTTGGTCCGAAAAGTATAATTCGAAACCAGGTTTTTATCCGCTAGTAAATTTGGATAATCTTGGTAAATTAGATAAAAATCAAAAAGCTTTTTTAGAATTGGAAGCAACGGTCGAGATCCCGGAAACAATTGCAAATTATCCATTTTTAATAATTGTGCTTGAAACCAATTACACGAATAAGACACAAATCTTCAGAAAAAATTACATTGAATTACTCGAACGAAAAATAGAGAATCCGGTAATTTTGAAAGTTGAAAACAACATTGTTGACGACGAAACTTTTCAACTTCATGTATCAAGTGATTGTGGTTCGCTTCTTATCGATGGATTTGGAGATGGTCTGTGGCTGAAAGGGAAACAACCTTTAACATTTATTAATTCAACGGCTTTTGGGATACTTCAAGCAACTAGAACACGTATTTCTAAAACAGAATACATTTCTTGTCCATCTTGTGGTAGAACTCTTTTCGATTTGCAGGAAACTACAGCGAAAATAAGAGAGAAAACATCTCATCTCAAAGGAATAAAAATAGGAATAATGGGTTGTATCGTAAATGGACCTGGAGAAATGGCCGATGCGGATTATGGTTATGTAGGTACGGGTCCGGGAAAAATTAATTTATATAAAGAGAAAACTGTAGTTCGAAAAAATGTTGCAGAAGATCAAGCCGTTCAGGAGCTTATTGATTTAATCAAAGAAAATGGAGATTGGGTAGAAGCAGCTAATTAATAAATCGGACTCAAACAAAACTTGTTGAATTCTTTCCTTTAGGAAGTTCCATGTCTGCAATTACAGCACCCGCAGCTGCAGATATTGGGGCTAGCACCCAATCAAGTAGCGGCATCCATGAAACGATATTATATGCAACACCGAAGCCTAATAAAGTCATTTTGTTTTCTCTCATATATCGAATGCTTTGTCCAATATTCATTCGTTTGCGTTCAGCAACGTAGTCAAAAAAGTTAAACGCCATGAAATAGCTGTTTACTAAGAATAACAAGACAAGTATTAGGGGTGAGATAACAGGTAAAACAAAACTGATGATACCCGCTATTATTACAATACCCGTTTCTAAAATCATGTTGCGAATTGCAATTCCAGCTCCTCTCACAACATCTTTCATAAACTGAAAAATTGAAAAAGGATATTTATTGCCAGTAATTATTTCCTCTGTTTTTTCTGAAATATAAGCGAATAAAGGGGAAAGAATTATCAAGATTAAGTATTTCATATACCGACCCAAAAGATACCAAACAAGAATTTTTATTACAATTATTAGTCCCCAGCGAAAACCTGTCTTCAGAATGTCTATCCAGCCTGAATCTGTATTTTGTGATGCAAGGTTAACACCAGAAACGGATTCAATTATTTCGTAAATTAAAGGGATTAGCCAATCTGATAATTCAATCGCCAACCCAATAACAAGTACTAACCAAATAATTATGGGCACAATGAACCAAATACTCAGCTTAGTAACCGAAAATTTTGCTCCTCTAAAAAAAGCATTAAAACCTCGAATAAATTCATTCATTATTACAAAAATAATAATCTACTGAATAGTTTTGTCTGTTTACGAAAGAATAGTTAATAATTAAAAAGATGGAATTATTAAAAAACACTTAATAAAAATCTGTCAAAAGAGTTATTCATTTTTATTCACCTTAAAATTTATAACTTTGGAAAATTTTTCCTATGATATATTCAATGACAGGTTTTGGAAAGACCAATTCGGTTTATGAAACAAAAAAAGTTTCGATTGAAATCCGCTCATTAAATAGTAAATCTTTAGATTTAAATTTAAAAATAGCGTCTGTTTACAAAGATCTCGAATCTGAAATAAGAAAAATTGTATCAGAAAGGTTGGTTCGTGGAAAAATTGATGTTGGTGTTTATTTGGAAGCTGAAGGAATATCAGAAGCGGGTGTGATAAATTTTAATCTAGCCCAACATTATTTCAATCAGATTAAAATCTTGAATGATAAGCTAGGTAACGTACAAACAGATTTTCTCTCACATGTTCTCAGAATGCCCGAAGTTATCGGTAGTCATTCAAAACCAATATCTGATGATGAAAATAATTGGCTATTAACCCTCGTGGACAAGGCGTGTCAATCTTTGATTGAATTTAGGATACAAGAGGGGCAATCGTTACAAGATGATTTAACGGAAAAATTGTTAGCCATCAAAAATTTACTAAACAAAATTTCACTGTACGAATCGGAACGAATTATTACCGTGAAGGAGCGTATTCAAAAAGGGCTTCTGGAATTAACTCACGGAACTTTAGATCAAAATCGGCTAGAACAAGAAATGATTTTTTACATTGAAAAAATGGATATTTCAGAGGAAAAAATTAGACTCACGAATCATTTAGATTATTTTCTTGAAACTATGAATCAGCCTTTATCAGGCAAAAAACTTGGATTTATAGCTCAAGAAATAGGACGGGAAATAAATACTTTAGGAAGCAAATCAAATCATGCAGAAATGCAGAAGTTGGTAGTAGAAATGAAAGACAACTTGGAAAAAATTAAAGAACAAGTGCTTAATACATTATAAAAGTGCAGTTTAAGACCGGAAAATGTGTTATTTTTTCTGCTCCTTCAGGCGCTGGAAAAACAACGATTGTACATCGTTTACTGGATGAAATTGAAATTTTATGTTTTTCGGTTTCGGCATGTAGCAGAGAGGCCAGGCAGAATGAAAGAGATGGAATTGATTATTATTTTTTGTCAATTGATGAGTTTAAAAATAAAATCAAAAATCATGAATTTGTAGAATGGGAGGAGGTTTACCAGGATAATTATTACGGAACGTTAAAGTCAGAAATAGAGCGTATTTGGATGAAAAATAAAGTTGTAATTTTCGATGTTGACGTAATAGGAGGGTTAAATTTGAAAAAGTATTTTGGGGATAAAGCACTTTCTGTTTTTGTTCAACCACCTTCTATGCAAGAATTGGAAAAACGTTTGAGATCAAGAAAAACCGAATCTGAAGATAAAATTCAAATGCGAATAAACAAATCGACTATTGAAATGAAACGATCAAATGAGTTCGACTATGTTCTTTTAAACAACGATTTGGAACTTGCCGTTAGCGAAATCAAAACGCGTGTTTTACAGTTTGTTAAAGAATGAAAATAGGATTATATTTTGGAACTTTCAATCCCATTCATGTTGGACATTTGGTTATTGCTAATTATTTCGCAAATAATACAGAATTAGACCAAATATGGTTGGTGGTAACCCCTCAAAATCCGCTTAAGAAAAAATCCACTTTATTGACAGACTTTCATCGATTGATGCTGGTGAAAGAAGCTATCGATAATAACCCAAGATTAGTTGCATCAGACATAGAATTTAGATTAAAGAAACCGAATTATACCATTCATACTTTAGCACATTTATCAGAGGTTTATCCCGAGCACGAGTTCTCGTTAATTTTGGGAGAAGATAATTTGAGAACTCTCCATAAATGGTTTAATTATGAACTGATTCTTGAACATTATAAACTATACGTTTATCCCAGGCCTTTTAATCAACAGGAGGAGTATCCGAAAGATAACAATTATCATTTCTTTTCTCACCCAAATGTGCTTATTTGTAAAGATGTTCCTATGATGAACATTTCAAGTACATATATTAGAGATGCCATTAAAACTGGCAGAGATGTCCAATATCTATTAACGGAGCCTGTACATAAGTACGTTCAGGAAATGAACTTTTATAAAAAGTAATTTTAGTGAGTCGCCATTGCATTTAATACCGGCTCCATCAATGGAACTATTTCGTTTCGTGAACAGGTAAAATTATGGATAGACATCGAAAAAGCTATTTTTTTTCCAGATTTTGATTCAACATATCCTGAATATGCTTTAACTCTAGTAAGCGTTCCACTTTTAGCTTTAATTCTACCATGACCATCTTCTCCAGAACAAACTTTTGCTAAGGTTCCAGAAATACCCGCAACGGGTAAAGTGTTTAAAAAAATGGAGTAGTATTTGGATTTGTATATATATTTTAACATTTCAACATAATGAGAAGGGCTCATAGCGTTGTTTCTCGACAAACCACTTCCATCTTTAATAAATAATCCTTTACAATTGATTTTTTTGGACCAAAAGGATTCTAATTGATTTAATCCATTATCCGTGGAACCATCCCCCGTTTTTTCATAACCAATAATATTGATAAGGCTTTCGGCAAATAAATTAACACTATGTATATTTGTTTTTTTAATTATTTCTAAAAGTGGAACCCCATAAAAGGTGTAAATATTTTTAAGACTTGAATAATTAGGTGTTTTTAAATCATCATTTCTTACTGATTTTGCATTCAATGAGTTGATACCTCTTCTTTCTAAATAAGATTTAAACAAAATTGCCAATTGAAATTCTGGATCTGGCATAGAGCTTTTAACTACAAAGTTAGATTGATTCGAAGGAATTGTTCCTTTTCCAAAACGATCTCTTGAATATGGACCTCCATAAAGATATGCATTGTCACCTGAGGAAGAAGACGCTTTAATGTAGTTGTGGAAATCCATATTGGGAAATTCTGGAAATGTTTTTAGGAGGGTTGAGGTAGTTCCTGCTGCGCCTGTTTTGAAATGGTAATTCATAATATTGTCATAAAAACATATTCCACTTGGAGGTGCGCCATACGTATTTCCATGGTCTGACCAAGCCCAGCCGTCGGGAGAACCATCGTATCCAAATTCACTTCCATCGGCAATTATATTACCATTTATTTTTTTGATACCTATTTTGGCTAATGTATCTGTCCAAGTGTTTAAAAATTCCATCTCCAAACCATCATTCGTAAAGTATTTACTTCCTAGCGACATATCGCATCCACCTCTAATCCACAAGTTTCCGTTTAGTACTCCCATTGAATCTATTTTTCCATCAATGTAAAATCTTGTTTTTGGCTTGTATTCAGCACCTAGTAACTCCAAAGCAGTGTAGGTGGAAAAAAGCTTAGCATTAGATGCTGCCGCTTGACTCGTTTTATGATTCCATTTGGCAATAGTATCATTTGTTTCTAAATCAATAGCAAAAAAAGCGACAGTTGCATTTTCAAGTTGCGAATTTTTTACAAGTTGGTTCAGTTTATCCTGAACTTTGTTTTGGGAATGTGCGCAAAAGGTAAAAAGAATAGCGGTAAATATTACGTATCTTCGCATAATAGTTTTGATTTAAGTTTTAGATTTAAAATTTAGTAATCCAATTTTGAGCCAAAAAAAGATAAAAGTACTAAGAATTATTAATCGGTTTAATATCGGAGGCCCTACTTACAACGCCACTTTTCTAACTCGATTTCTCTCTGACGAATTTGAAACCTTATTGGTTGGAGGACTGCCAGAGGAAGGTGAGTCTGACTCGATGCATATACTTGAAGAATATAATGTTCAGGCAATTCTGATTAAGGAAATGAAACGCAAGCCTAATTTTTTTAGTGATCGAAAGACTCTGCAAAAACTTAAAGATATCATTAGAGAATTTCAACCAGATATCGTCCATACGCACGCATCTAAGGCGGGAGCACTTGGAAGAAAAGCCGCGTTTGATATGAATGTACCCATTGTAGTTCATACATTTCACGGTCATGTTTTTCATTCTTATTTTGGAAGATTTAAAACTGAATTATATAAGTTTATTGAACGAAGATTGGCTCGTAAATCATCCGGAATAATTGCAATTTCTGAGCTACAAAGTCAGGAATTATCCCAAGTCCACAAAATAACAGATCGCAGTCGAATTCAAGTTATTCCTCTGGGGTTTGACTTATTGAAGTTTAATAATAATTTAATACAAAAAAGAGAAAAAACACGAAGAGATTTTAATCTCGAAAAGGATCAAATTGCCGTTGCAATTATTGGAAGGTTGGCACCCATTAAAAATCATGAACTTTTTTTTGAAATAGTAAAAATCGTCCATAAAGAATCTTCGAAAAATTTGGTATTCTTTGTTGTAGGAGACGGAGAGTTAAGGCCTATTATTGAGGAAAAAGTCAAATTTCTCAATGATTTAGGTTTGGATATTCGATTTACTTCTTGGATTAAAGATATTGCATCCTTTAACGCTGGTATGGATGTTATTTGTTTGACTTCAAAGAATGAGGGAACCCCAGTAAGCATAATCGAAGCGCAAGCTTCACAAGTTTCAGTCATTTCAACCGATGTTGGAGGAGTAAGGGATATAATCGCAGATAATCAATCAGGATTTATTGTTCCTAAGGATAATGCGCGTATATTTGCAGATAAATTACTAATACTGATTGAAAACGAATCTATTAGAAAGGAATTTGGCGAAAACGGATGGCAATTCGTCCGTGATAAATTTCACTATTCACGCCTTGTTAAAGACATGGAAGTTTATTATAAAAATTTGATGGGGGAGCAGAAATGATTCGAATTAAATACCTATTTTTTTTAGTGGTTTCTTTCATTTTGCTGCAGAGTTGCAAATTTTGGAACAATGTAAATAGTAATCAAATGTTTAAAACCCCGAAAGATGGTAGTTTTAAATTTGATTCTCTGCAAATGGAACCTTCTGAGGATTATAAAATTGGTGTAGGTGATCGCTTCATGTTTTATTTTTCTACCAATAATGGTGAAAGAATTATTAATGGATTATCAGGTGTTGCCGGAACGAATGGTCAAGTGATGATGCAAAATAATCAAGCAATCATGGACTATTTGGTTCGCAGGGATGGCACAGTAGAACTTCCTGTTATTGGTATATACAAGGTAGAAGGTCTGTCGGTTATTCAGCTGGAGGATTCACTAACAAAAATATTGTCCAAACAGTTTCAAAACCCATTCGTTCAAATTCGATTATCTAACCAGCGTGTTATCGTTTTTCCAGGAAGAGGACAAGCTCAAGTTGTATATCTCACGAATATTAATACCACATTGTTGGAAGTCATAGCTATGGCAGGGGGATTGGGAAATGATAGTTATTCCAATTCAATCAAAATTATGCGAAAAAATAAATCTGGGAAAAGATCAGTTTTCAAAATAGATTTATCAACTATTGACGGCATGAAACAAGCCGAAATGATAGTACAAAGTAATGATTATATTTACATTGATTACAAACCGCGTATTGCAAGTGGTATTTTAACTGAGGTTGCTCCTTGGATTAGTTTGGTTTCAACATCATTAACATTGTTTTTTATCTTTTTAAGAATTTAAAGGTTTATGGCTTCTGTCCAAGAAAAAAAGTTTATTGTTAACAAGGAGTTTAACCCAATTATTTTGGGTCAAATTATTTCTAGGCATTGGTTTTTACCTTTTGTTTTTATGGCATTATTTGCTGGAATTGCATTCCTTTATTTGAGATATACAAAACCAATTTATCAATCATCGGCAGTTTTACAATTAGTTGAAGAGGATCAAATGAAACAGGCTTTGGGTGACAAAGCCCTCGGGGTTGTCAATCAAGGAGCTGATTTGAATAAGACAATAGAGTTTTTACGTTCTGAGTTTTTATTTGACAAAGCAATTTCCAAGCTCAATACAGATGTTAGTATTTTTTCAGAAGGAAAATTATTGACCAAAGACCTCTACAAATCTACTGGTATTAAAATTAAACCAATACAAATAATAGACTCATCTATTTGCTCAAAACGAATTGATATTGTTCTTCCATCTCAGTCGGCAAATTTAATAGAGTTACATTACGTCAAAAACAACATCAAAAAGGTCGCTCGAGGGGTACTAAATGGTAAAATAAAAAACGAGGATTTTACATTGCAAATTCAAGGTTCTAGGGCTGAGTTGATAGAAACTTTAGAAGGCAATAAGTTATATTTTATAGTAAATAAGAAATATAATGTGATGAAGGAATGGATGTCAAAATTAACGGTTATGCCCGTTGATCCTAATGCAAAGACAATTCAAATAACTTTTGATCATTACAATCCTGTTTTGTGTAAAGATGTCGTAGAAGCACTTTTGGATGCATTTTTTAGGTATGAGGAACAGATTGGCAAGCAAAATAATGAAAAAGTTATTGGTTTTGTTCAAAATCAACTGGATTCACTTTCGAAGGTATTAAAGGTGGCAAGGGATAGCGTTACAAATTTTCAACGAAGAGAAAAAATTACAGACCCAAAGACAGAAAGTGAGTCTGTTTCCGATAAAATGAATGAACTCAAGAAGAAGCTATTGGAATATGAAGAAGAACTGGTGACTCTTTATCTCGTTAAAGGAAAAATAAGCCAAGATCCAGATAAGGTTGATGTGTACAAGTTAATTCCTGAAATGATTGGTAAAAGAAGTTTTGAGGGTTCGCTTTTGCGTCAAATTGAAGATTTGAATAAGCTTTTAGATCGAAGAGATGAATTGTTAAATGATGTGACAGAAGAACACGGAGATTATAAGAAAAATATAAAGAAAATTGAGCAAAGACAAGCTTCTTTGAAAAAAAGTTTAACTGTAATAGAAGAAAGAATTAAAGGTGATATTGGCTTGATACAAGAAAAGTTAGTTGAATTAGAGCAAAAATATTTTGATCTTCCAGAAAAGACCCTAAGTTTCGATCGATTAAAATATATTGAGGAATTGAACAATCGTTATTTTACGCTTTTTACGGAGAAAAAAATTGAATTTGCTTTATCTAATGCCGGTTATTCATCCACTAATAGAATTCTAACAGCCCCCGTGCTACCTGACAGTCCATTGAGTCCAAATGCAAAGTTAATTTACATTGTATCCGTTGTATTTGGTGGAATAATAGGCTTAGCGATGATGATTTTTAATTATTTAAGATACAATGAAATAGTTGGACCTGAAGATCTAATTAAAATGCTACCTACCGCATCAAACTTTCTAGGAGCCGTTCCACTATATAAGCGAAAAATGAAGTATTCTCAGGTTGTAGTAACGGAGTCCTCTAAAAGCAGAATGGCTGAGGCCATACGAAGTATTCGCGCTAATATGAGTTTTATTAACAAAGATGCTAGAGTGATTGCTATTTCATCTTCTGTTTCTGGTGAGGGAAAAACGTTCGTCGCCTTAAATTTAGCTGGTATGATTGCCGTTTCTGGAAAAAGTACCGTGGTTATCGATTTGGATTTGAGAAAACCTAAAGTACATCATGGATTTGGTTCACAAAACCTTTCTGGCATGAGCAATGTGCTTTCTAGAAATTCTTCTATTGATGAGGTTCTTCAAAATTCGCATATTAAAGGTTTGGACTTTATTACTGCAGGCCCGATACCCCCTAACCCGTCTGAGTTAATATTGAGTAAAGAGTTTGAAGATGTTTTAGAAGAATTGAAATCGCGTTACGATATTGTTATGATTGACAATCCTCCCGTTGGAATCGTGTCCGATGGTATTCAAATTCTTGCAAATGCGGACATACCTATTTATGTTTTCAAATCCAATTACTCGAAAAGAGTGTTTGTTCACCGGGTTGAAGAATTATTTAATGTGCAGAAGCTAAAATCTTTGAATATTATTTTAAATGGAATAGAAACAAAAAGATCTATTTATAGTTATGCTTACGGCTACGGCTACGGCTACGGCTACGGCTACGGCTACGGTTACGGCTACGGCTACGGCTACGGCTACGGTAATAGTTATGGTTATGGATCCGGATATTATACTGATGACGAAGACGATTCCCCATGGATTATTCGCTTATTTAAGAAATTCAAGAAATTGATATGGAAATCGAAGAAAAAGAAATAACTGGGTTGATTGAAATTTTTCCAAAAGTATTTGGTGATGATAGAGGCTTTTTCCTTGAAACATTTCATCAAGATCGGTATTCAAAAATTAGTAGAGACATGCAATTTGTACAAGATAATTTTTCTTCATCTGCTAGGGGAGTATTACGTGGATTACATTTTCAAAAACCACCGTTTTCTCAAGGAAAATTAGTACAGGTAATTCAGGGTTCAGCAATAGACGTAGCTGTTGATATTCGAAAAGATTCAATAACCTACGGTAAGTACGTTAAAGTTCTTCTTGACTCCGAAAAAAGAAATCAATTTTGGATTCCAAAGGGATTTGCTCATGGTTTTTTGGCTCTTGAGGACAACACAATTTTCTCGTATAAATGCACAAACTATTATAATCCAAGTTCCGAGGTAACCATTTTATGGAATGACCGTAACTTGCAGATTGACTGGGATATAGATAATCCAATAATTTCGCCTAAAGACAAAGAGGGCGTATTGTTTAAGGACTTTAATACTCCGTTTATATAAGTTATATTTATGCCTACTTATCTACTACACTACTTTTTATTTTTCCTTGGGGCATTAATTATTGCTATTGTCAGTAATGTACTGTTGCTCAGATTTTCTCAATCTTTGGGAATCAGAAACACGAATGATGTTGTCGTTAGATGGAGCAATCAATCCAAACCCTCTTTGGGTGGAATTAGTTTGTTTGCAGGATTTTTATTTTCTACCATTCTTTCATTAATTTTATTTCCAAGCTTCAATATTTTTGGTGACTTGAATTATGTTGGACTGTTTATGGCTGGTTCTCTTGCTTTTACAATGGGGCTTGCAGATGACGCATACAACACTAGACCATTTTTTAAATTGTTAATGCAGATATTTTGTGGAGTTATTTTTATTTTGACCGATGTAAAAATTGATTTGTTTCATATTCCAATATTGGATTCCATTTTTACAGTCGTTTGGGTTATCACTCTTATGAATTCTCTCAATATGCTTGATAACATGGATGGCATAACCGCAACAACTGTGTTCTTTACATTATTAGCTTGCTTAACGAGTTGCTATGTTATTGGTAATCCCAGTAAACCCTTTTGGTTGTTTACAATCGTGGCAATGTTAGGAGCACTTTGTGGATTTTTATATTTTAATGTAAACCCATCAAAGTTGTTCATGGGGGATGCTGGAAGTCAATTTTTAGGATTATTCGTAGCATTTTTTTCAATTAAGTATTTATGGAATTTGGGTTCTACAACCGAACATAATTCTTGGATTAGTGTAGTTATCACTTTGGTCGCTTTAACACCAGCAGCAGCCGACACTTTGACCGTCGTAATTAACCGTTTGAAATCTGGAAAATCCCCTATGGTTGGAGGAAAAGACCATACAACGCATCATTTGGTATACGCTGGATTTACCGATAAGCAGGTTTGGTACATTTTTACATTAATTGGGTTGCTCTCATTTCTGTTTTCGGTGTTAATTGTGTATTTTACGGTCCACAGTATTATTTTACCAAATTTATTTTTTATTCTATTTTTTGCAATGGTCTTTATCCTACTTTATAAGAATACAATAAAATATAAGTCGAAAAGTTAAATCAACATTTTTTCATTATTTTTGGTCAGGAAATTGTTATGTTCCCCAAAAAATTAAAACCTTTCACATGAAATCATTATTCTTTACTTGTTTATTAGTACTTTCTCAGTTTTCATTTGCTCAAGATAGCGATTTGAAAAAAGTTCCTTCTGTGGATTTAAAAGATTTAAAAGGTAAAAAAATTAATACTGCATCAATGGGCTTTAATGGACCTGTTGTAATTAGTTTTTGGGCAACCTGGTGTTCTCCCTGTAAGAAAGAATTAAATACAATTCATGATCTATACTCAGACTGGAAAGAAGAAACAGGTGTTACACTAGTTGCAGTCTCTATTGACGATGAAAAAACGAAAAATTCAGTAGATACTTATGTTAAAGGTAAAGCATGGGATTTTGAAGTTTTATTGGATCCAAACGGTGATTTCAAAAGAGCAATGGGAGTTAATAACGTACCACATACTTTTTTAGTTGACAAAGAGGGTAATATTGTTTACTCTCACAATAATTATGCTCCTGGAGATGAAGAAAAGTTGTTTGAAGAAATTAAAAAATTAGGAACTAAATAATTTCGGATGCGTTTTGCACTTTTTTTATCTATTTTATTAATAAATACTGTTTATTTTTACGCACAAGATTATTCAAATGGTGGAACTTTCACCGGTAATATTGAATCGACTTTTCAATACTTAAATAATGATACTTTAATAGGTGCTAATCAACCAGCAGAAAAGGGCTTGGTTAATTCCTATATGAATGTTTTCTACACGAATAGAAATTTTAAAGCTGGTATGCGCATGGAGTCTTATCTTCCTCGTATTCAGGGATATCCAAATCGCTTCGACGGAACAGGTATCGGAATGCGTTACATAGGATATGTGAATGACTTCGTTGATGTTACTTTGGGCTCTTTTTATGAACAGTTTGGGGCGGGTTTATCGTTAAGGGCATATGAAGATAGAGCATTAGGATATGATAATTTGTTAGACGGCGCAAGGTTGATAGTGCGACCCTATTCAGGTATTACTCTCAAAGGGGTGTATGGATACCAACGATTATCTTTTCAGCAAGGTAAGATTATTCATGGAGAAGGAATTGTTCGAGGAATTGATGCTGAATTGAACTTCAAGGAAGCTTTTGACTCTTTGTTAAATGATAATTGGGATTTAGGTATAGGTTTATCTTTCGTTAGCAAGTTCCAAGCTGATAATGATGATGAATTAATACTTCCACAAAATGTTGGGGCATACGGAGGGCGTTTTAAAGTGCGTTTTAAAGACATTAATTTTAATGGTGAATATATTCTAAAGGAACAAGATCCTTCTAATGATAATAATAAGATTTATAATTACGGACATGCTGCTATTTTTAATTTGGGTTATTCAAAAAAAGGCTTAGGAATTCTTCTTTCGGGTAAATCAGTTGACAACATGAGCTTCCGTTCAGACAGAACGAAAGATTTACAAGATGTATTTATCAATTACTTACCAGCATTAAATAAAACCCATACGTACAATTTGGTAGCTACGTTATATCCATACGCTACTCAGCCTATGGGAGAAGTTGCATATCAAGCAGAAGTTTTGTACACCTTTAAAAAAGGAACTCCTATTGGTGGTAAATATGGAACTACCTTAAATTTTAATGTTTCAACAACTTACAAACCGGTTCATCATACATCTGGAATTAATCCCCTTGATTCGACAGGTGTTACGTATAGATCTGTTCCTTTTGATATGAGTGATAGTTTATATTGGCGCGATATAAATTTCAACATTACAAAGAAGGTCAACAAGAAATTTAGTTTTATTTTTTCCTACTTTAATATCAATATTAACAATGATGTAGCTAAGATTTCTAATGATGCCAAAGGAATTATTTCTTCGCACATCGGTGTAATTGAAACATCTTATAAAATCAATAAAAAACATTCGATTCGTTCTGAAGTTCAGGGTTTATTTGTTAATACAATAAAAAAGGGGTTACCAGACGAAGGTGAAATTAATGATAAAGGGAACTGGGCAACGATTCTTTTAGAGTACACCATTTCACCACATTGGTCCTTCGGTTTTATGGATCAATATAATTACGGAAATCCTAATATGAGTAAAAGAGTTCATTATCCAATTTTTACATTTGGTTATGTTAAAGATGCGACTAGAATTTCAATTTATTATGGAAGACAACGTGCAGGTTTATTTTGTGTAGGGGGCGTATGTCGATTTGTACCCGCATCAAATGGATTAACCCTAAGTTTTACACAAAGCTTTTAATATGATTAGAATAGTTATTGGTTTTATTTGTTTAACACTTATTTTGTCGATTGAATCTTGTGATCATGTAGATAATCCTTATCCGCTACAAGTTAATTTAGAATTAGACACCTCTTTATACCCAGGAAATTGGAGTGATTATGTTGCTAATGAATGGCCTCAATTCTCTCCTAATATAAATACGAATAGAAATGTTTTAATAGAGGACTTTACCGGGCATCAATGTGTCTACTGCCCAGCTGCTGCTGATTTAGCTCATGCAATTCACGAAGCTAATCCCTCTCGTGTTTTTGTTGCTTCCATTCATGCAGGGCCAACCGGTATGGGAGATTTTCAGGTTATTTCTCCCCCAGAATATCCCACTGATTTTACAAATCCACAAGGACTGGAAATTGGAAGCTATTTTGGAATAAATGATGGTGGATTTAACGGAAATCCGAGAGGAACTGTTAACAGATTCAATAACGGTTTTATTTTTCAAAGCCCGAACTCGTGGACTTCAATGGTTAGTAATCAACTTTCAGAAAATGCATTGAAAGTCAACATGCAATCTGCCTTGAATTATTTTCCTGCAACCAAAGGAGCATTCCTCCATGTTGAAGTAGAGAAATTGGACCCTAATCTCACAAATGAATTAGGTATCGTTGCATATATGATTGAAGATTCATTGGTTGGCGATCAGAAAATGAGTGATAATTCGCATAACTCATCCTATATTCACAGGGATATTCATCGTGGAAATTTGAATAACCAAGCTTTTGGAAGAACGTTATCAAACAGTGATTTGACAAACGGAAAATATTACGTCAACTATTCTTTCATTGTTCCAAATCAATTGGACGGTAATTACAATGCAGAAAACATGCATGTTCTTATTTATGTTTACGATCGGGTAACATGGGAGGTTTATCAAGTGATTAAACAAAAGATAATTCCATAATGGAATTGGATACACTCTATTTTGAAGCCTTACAAGGAGCTGTTGCAGCTTCGCGAAGAATCATGGAAATTTATTCAGTTGGATTCGAAGCAGAATTCAAATTAGATGGTTCACCAATAACGCTTGCTGATACTGCATCGACAGAAATTTTGCATAAATATCTCGATCCTACAAGAATACCTGTTACAGGCGAAGAAAGTTCAAATTCAGATTATTCAGAACGTATTAAATGGACACGATGTTGGTGTATTGATCCATTAGATGGAACAAAAGAGTTTGTTAGTAAAAATGGAGAATTTGCAGTTAACATCGCATTAATTGAAAATGGAGCTCCAATTTTTGGATTAATCGCTTCTCCTGTTAAGGAAGAAATAATAATGGGGTCAAAAGAATTTGGAGTTTTTATTATTGATTTTGATAATCTTGATAAAAAAGAACAATGGAAAAAAATTGAAATACCCCAGAAAGTCAATTCACCTATTGTGATTACTTGTTCTCGTAGTCATCACTCAGGACCTGTATTGAAATTCATTCAAGAACTACAAAAGATTTCTCCTGAAATTGATTACCTCAAAAAAGGATCCTCCTTAAAGTTTTTTGATCTTGCAAAAGGAACTGCCGATGCCTACCCGCGTTTTGCCCCAACAATGGAATGGGATATTGCTGCAGGGCAAGCTATTTTGGAAGCACTGGGCGGTAAGGTTTATCAACCAGAAAATGGAGAGCCACTTCGTTATAACAAGGAGAATTTGTTAAACCCACACTTTATTGCCATAACTAAGGCTCTTTGTGAATTAATGCCATGAGGAGTTTTTTGAGTCTGTTATTTTTGAACGTACTTTACACGCACTCATTTGCTCAGAACAATTTGCAACCAACAAATAGTTTTTATAGAGATCAACTTTATCAGACTGATAGGAGAGTTCAATATACTGGTTCGAATTTCCTGCCTGTTTCCGAATCTGAGTATAATATTATCCATGTTATTCGTGATTCCTCCATTTTATACAATGACGTAGCTGTAGGATTGTTGCAAAAACACATGGTAGAATTGAATGGAAAGGATTATCAATTATCTATTTCTGCCTTGGGTAATGTTAGTCTGGGTAGAGATTTGTTGGACACGCTAAACCCAAAGCTTTTTCAAAACACGCGCGGAATAATAGTTGAAGGTGATCTTTTTAAAAACTTCTCTTTTTCTACATCATTTTTTGAAAATCAAGCTCGATTCAGTTCATTCGAAAGTCAATTCATAAAAAACAATGGTGAATATTACACTTATTGGAATGGCTATTCACAACAAAATGGTGTAGTTTCCGGAGGAGCACGTACAAAACCGTTTAAGACAGATGCGTTCGACTACGCTTATGCAATTGGAAATTTTATTTATAAACCGATTGAGAACTTATCTATTATTGCCGGGAATAATCAGCAATTTATTGGCGCTGGGTATCGATCAATGTTATTATCAAATTCGAGTTGTGGAACTCCCTATATTCGCTTGGATTACAAGTTAACTTCAAAATGGTCGTTCAATTATTTGCGTTCGAGATACATGAATTTAGTTCGCAAAAGAAATTATACGACGGTTGAAGGATATTACCAACCCAAAGGTTTTTCAGCGAATTATGTTACATGGCAGCCGAATAATAAACTTTCACTTAGTTTTTTTGAAGGAGGTACCTGGTCAATGGGAGATTCATTGTCAACGAAAGCCGTAAACCCACTATTTTATGCACCTGTTCCGGGTATTTCTCTTTTAGTAAAATCAAATCAAACATATTCTATTTACGGATTGAATGTATCCTACATATTGGGAGAAAATTATCGTTTTTATGGTCAAATGGCTATCGGTAGAGGGAATCAACAATATGCTGCTCAAATAGGTGTAAGGTCTTATAACTTAATGAAAGTAAAGAATTTGTTAATTCAAATTGAGTTCAACATGGCTAGTAAAAACATGTATACTTCATCCAATGCACGATTAAATTATAGTAATTACAACCTTCCAATAGCACATATTCGGGGTGCTGGATTTAAGGAACTTTTGGTTCGTTTTAATTGGGAATGTAAACGGTATTACATGGATTTTAAAAGCAGTAATTATTTTCTTTCAGAATACAATTCGGATGCACTGTTACCGGTAAGATTAGCAAACCAATTACAAAGTGGAATTATTTTGAACGAACAACTAGAGGTGGGTTTTCGATTTAATCCCAAATTGAATGTCAATATTTTTGGAAGTCTTTTGTGGAGAAATGAAATGCTAGATATCACAAAATCAAATTTAGTTTTTCAAGTGGGAATACGAACCGGATTAATGAGTCAATACAATGATTATTAGGGGCTTAGTTATATTATTGTTTACTCCCTTAATTTGTTTTGGGCAAGGAACGGTTCTTTATTTAACAGAAGATCTACCTACAGATTCCATTATTCAACCTTCTTTTGAAAATCATACTTCAATATGGCCAAAATTAGAAAGGAATTTTAAGTTTAAACAATGTTTAGGGGCATCTCCATTAGTTGATCCAACACTAGCCTATGATCCAAAATCTCCAAATATGCTGTATTCAAGACTCGGTCTTGGAATTCAAACTGATTTGAAAATCTCACCTAAATGGTATGGTAGAGTAGGATATAATTTTGCAACACTTACTAATGACACCAATTATTTAGATACAAGAGCCTATTTTTATTCGAGAAAACCAGATAAATTTCCGATTTCACATAATTTATTAGGCAGATTTTCTTACACCCCTAATCATATATTTAATTTTCAAGTTGGACTTGACCGAAATTTTATTGGTGAAGGAAATCGCTCGTTGTTTTTAAGTGATTATGGAAAACCCTATCCATTTGCTCAAATTAGAGCGAGATTTTGGCATGTTGAGTATTTGGTAATGTACCAATTTTTAAAAGAGGATTACAATAACACTTGGCGAAGTAAATACGGAGCGACTCATTACCTCAGTTGGAACATAACTAAATGGCTAAATGCAGGTATTTTTGAAACAGTTGTTTTTCAACCAAATGATACTTTGCTCAATCGTGGATATGAATTAGAATATTTGAATCCGGTAATTTTTTATAGACCTCAAGAATATGCTCTTGGTTCATCCGACAATGTACTTTTAGGTGCTTCTTTGACAGCAAGATGGAAACAGCATACTTTTTATGGGCAACTTATTTTAGATGAATTTCTATTGTCCGAAATCAAAGCAAAATCGGGTTGGTGGGCAAATAAATACGGAGCTCAATTAGGTGCCAAAGGAAGATTTGAGTTTAAAAAAGAAAAGTTTTTTTATCGCTTGGAGGGTAATGCTGTTCGACCTTATACCTACGCTCATCTCAACGCACTACAAAATTATGCGAACGCCGGTTACACCTTGGCTCATCCCTACGGTGGGAATTTCGCAGAAATTTTAGGAGAATTAAAATGGCAAAGGAAACTCTGGATGATTAAGACATTTATTTCGTATGGAATTCAGGGATTGGATAAAAATGGTAAAAGTTATGGAGGAAATATTTATCAACCCTATACAAACCGACCTTATGATTATGATGTAACGATTGGACAAGGCTTAAAGAATAATTTTTTCAGAAGTCAATGGTCTTTCAGTTATAATTTCAACTCCATGTATCATGTTTTTGTTGAACTGAATCTTCGATATGATAGTGCTTTTAACCGATTTACCTTTTTACCTTTGCTTGGAAGCAGAATAAATCTGTGGAATGATTACCGCAATTATTAAGGTTATTTAATCGGCAACGAAAAATCGCTTAAATCAATTTCGTACAAATCATAATTAGCCTTATCACTTTTTGTATTTATTGAGGCAACAAATCCTTTTTTAAATTCAGGATAATACGTAAAATGGGTGTCATCTGTAAATGAATTCACTAATGACCCTAAATTTATAGGTTGTCCAAAAACACCATTTTTTACTTCTGAAACGTAAATATCAAGACCTCCCATTCCGGGTAATCCATCCGAAGCAAAGAATAAAAATTTACCGTCTGGAGTGATATGCGGAGTTGTTTCTCGACCAGTGGTATTTATTGTATTAGGAAGAGGGACAGCTTTGCCCCACGCGCTACCTTCTTTCTTAACAACATAGATATCTGTGGATTTTTTATCTCCCTTTCGATCTGATACAAAATACATGGTTTTTCGATCAGAGGTCATAGTTGCAGAGCCGTCATAAAAACTTGAGTTAACCGATTTATTATCAATATCTTTTGGGGCGCCCCATTTTCCTGTTGTATTGTTAAGACTAAGTTCAAAAATATCAGAACTTTGAGTTGTATTGTCATCTAAAGCCTCATTATTAATAGTCATCAAAGCATATTTCCCATCTTTTGACACATGAGTGAGGGCATCAAAACCTTTAGTATTCCATTTTAACGCATTTGTCAGACTATCCCAGTCGTTCATTTGATCGTTCCATTCTGCCATGTAAATATCTTCAAAATATTCTTGGTCATCATTGTTTAGAGTCTTTCCTTTAGTATCTGATTTTCTTGCCGTAAAATATAAGACTTTTCCGCTATCAGCCAATATAGGGCCGTATTCTGCATAAATGGTATTGATATTTCTGCTAAGTATGGATTTTTTAGCCGGTTTAGATAGTGATAGTTCTTTTTTTGCAAATTCTACTTGTTGTATTCTAATTGGAATTTGAAAAGCTTTACGCAGTGATTTGGAAAGCTCCGTATTTGCCTTTTGGTAGTATGAATAAGCGGTATCTAAATTACCCATTCGATGATTAATTTTTGCATAATGTTCATAAAAGTCAGAACTTGGCTTTCCATTTGAAAGTTTAAGGGCTGATGCGGCTTGAGCGAGAGAAAGAGAATAATTGTTTAATTCGAAATTACAAAGACTAATATAATAGACAATTTTCCAATTGTTAGGATCTTTAATTCCAGCTTCCTTTAATTTAGTTAATGCCTGCTTGCTTTGACCCATACTAAAGAGGTCCATTCCTTCATTTAAAAGTTTAACAGCCAGTGCTTTATTTATTAGGTTGGTTGAGCTGTCGTTTGGAGTATGGATTATTACTCTTGTTGACGCATGGTATAAATGGGATAAACATAGAACAAAAATGAAAACCAATAGCCTCATAAGTTATAAATTAGTATTGCCGTAAAGTTAATTTAATTCACAAAAAAAAAGCCGATTAGTTCGGCTTTTCTTAAACATTGGTTTGTGAACTTATTTAGATATGAAATCTTCGTATGTAACAGTTTTGTAGTTTAAAGTTGATTCAGACTTACACAATTGAATGAGTTTATCTTCTGCTAGCCGACTAACTATTGCATCTGTTTGATTTTTGTCTTGAAGAAACTTCATTGCGCTTTGGCTAAGTTCATTTTCATCAACTTCATGAATACCGTAATTAGCATAATTGGATCGTAGTAATTGCTTAGTAAAATTGATTAGTTCCAATTGATCGATAACGATATTGTGTTTTTCAAACAATGTCTTTTCGATTAATTGCCATTTTAACATGTTTCGATAACCCTCATATTCTGATTCAATTTGCTCATCTGTAACAGGTTTATCATTTACTTGTTTAATCCATCGTTTTAGGAATGCATCTGGAAAATCAACAGTAATCTGTGACATTAAAGAGTCATAAACCGTTCGATATAATTTTTTATCTGAGTCTTGCTCGAACATTTTTTCAAGATCAGATTTGATTCTTGCGTGGAAATCGTCTTCATTATTAACACTGCCATCAGGATATAACTTTATAAAAAGTTCTTGATTTAATTCTGCCATTTCCATGCACTTGATTTCGTTAATTGTGTATGAAAATAGATTTCCTATGGTGGATAATTCATCTTCTTTAACCCCCAACATCGCTGCTTTGTCTTTTGGCCCTTTGGATACATCGTCTGGATTGACCTCAATAGAATCACCAACTTTCTTTCCGACAAAAAGCTGTCTTGCATCATCTGAATTTAAAAACTCTAATGAGATTGATGATGTATGATCAATACCACCTTCTTTAACGGATTTATTTTCATTCAATTCGATAAATCTCCCAAGAATTAAGTCTTTATCCTGAACCGTTTCTCCACTAACTAATTTACCGTATCTCCTTCTAATGTCCTCAGCTTGTTTTGATATAAGAGAATCATTAACATCCACTTTCTGATATTCATAAGAATCTTTTTTACTAAGAGAAATATCTATTGATGGAGGGAAACCAATCTCATAAGAAAATTCAAAATCAGTAGGATTTGAAAAATCACCTGAAAATCCATTTTCATCAACTGGAATGGGATTACCCAACAAGTTTAACTTTTCATCCGAAATATATTGATTAATTGCATCTGTCACCATTTTAGATACTTCATCAAATAATACTGATTTACCATATTGCTTTTGAATCATAGCAATTGGTGCATGTCCTGGTCTAAAACCTGGAATTTTCGCCGTTTTTCTGAACTTATTTAATGTGTCAGCAACCTTTTTTTCATAATCTTCTGGAGAAATCTTAACCTTTAATAAGGCGTTTAAAACATCTTTGTCCTCGCGAATTACATTCATTTTTATTTAATCATTAAGTTGTTAAACAAAAAATGGCCTCTGTATGAGACCATTTAGTGCGGATGGAGGGACTCGAACCCGCACACCTCTCGGCACTAGATCCTAAGTCTAGCGTGTCTACCAATTTCACCACATCCGCATCATAAATTTTTCAGAGCTTCATTTAACCCTGACCAAATACATACATTAATTGTTATATATTTAGGGGTGCAAAGATAGGTATAATTTATTTTTTTACAAATTTTATTCATTTCTTTTTTCAATAAGCAGCAAGGTGTTAAAAAAAGATTTCTCAAAACAATTCCGGCGTTTCATTTTTTTAGAACTTTACAATCAATGGATTTTTTAGAATTATGTCAATTCAAGAAATAATTACACTAAAATATAGTGGGGAACCAAGCTTTACCTACACTTACATTCAACTAGCCTCACAAGCTATTGGTATTTTAATCGCTGGAATTATTCTTTGGAGAGTAAATTCTATGATAAACAATAAGAGGATTAATCAAAGAAAACGCAGTAATTTTTTTGAAACCAACTACTCAAAAAACTGGAAAAAATGACAGAGAAAAAGGATAAAAACGTTATTATCATCGGAGCAGGACTAGTCGGCTCTCTTTGGGCCGTTTATATGGCTAAAGAAGGATACAGTGTAAAGATTTATGAAAGAAGATCGGATATCCGTAACACGAAAATTTCCGCAGGAAAATCGATTAATTTAGCACTATCTAATCGCGGATGGAAAGCACTAGATGCAGTTGGTGTCGGTGATGAAATCAGAAAATTTGCCATTCCAATGTATGGTCGAATGATGCATGATTTAGAAGGAAATTTGAGTTACCAGCAATATGGCAAGAATGATCAAGCCATATATTCAGTTTCCAGAGGACTTGTAAACGCTAGAATGATGGACATGGCCGAACAAAAAGGAAATGCTACAATCTTTTTTGAACATGAATGTAGAAGCGTTGACCTAGAAAAAGGGGTGGTATATTTAACTGATAAACGAACAGGGATAAACTTTGAAGATCAGGCCGACCTCATATTTGCTATTGATGGAGCGTTTTCTGCGGTTCGTTACAATTCGATGCAAAAATTAGATCGATTTAATTACAGCCAAAATTTCATAGCAGATGGTTATCGAGAAATATTATTGCCAGCCAATGAAGACGGAAGCTATAAAATGGATAAAAACTCCCTACATATTTGGCCTCGTGGTAGATTTATGTTAATAGCCCTTGCTAATAATGACGGCTCCTTTACCTGTACGTTATTTATGCCGCATCAAAATGATAAATATTCGTTTGATAAGCTTACTTCAAAAGACAAGGTGAATGATTTTTTCAAAGAGGTTTTTCCTGATTTTTATCAGATGCTTCCAAATGTTGCTGATTCATGGGAGCACCATCCGCTATCTTCTCTAGCAATTATTCGTTGTTATCCATGGACGGCAGGAAAAGTTGCTTTAATGGGGGATGCTGCTCATGCCACAGTTCCCTTTTATGGTCAAGGAATGAATGCTGGTTTTGAAGATTGTACAGTCATGTCAGAACTGATTCAAAAATATGGATTGGATTGGCAGGCGATTTTTGATGAATACAGTAGAGAAAGAAAACCGGATGGAGATGCCCTTCAGGATCTTTCATTAGGTAATTATTTTGAAATGCGCGATTTTGTTGGCGACCCAATGTTTTTATTGAGAAAAAAAATTGAAGCAAAATTTAGTGAATTGTACCCAGAAAAATGGATGCCGTTGTATTCACAAGTGACCTTTAGCTCGATCCGATACAGTGTTGCTTTAAAACAAGGAGAGATTCAACGATCAATAATGGACAAAATCATGGCAAAATCGGATATTAAAGATACTTGGGATAATCCTGAAATTATAAACGAAATATTGAGTTTATGCGAATAATTATTGCTGTTCTTATTTTTCAATTTTTGTCGTTAACCTATTATTCTCAGAGAGTATTTAAGAAGGGAGAAGTCAATGAAAAAAGTTTGAGAAAAGAGGCTAAGCTGGATAAAATGGTGATGAATTATGGGATTCAATTCAATTTTGGGCCAACTTACATGATGACCGGAAAAACGAAATCCTACAACATTACCGATAATAGCGGGGCGCGTGGAGTTTACACGCTGAACCCATCTGGACGTTTGGGGTTCAATGCAGAATTTGGTTATACCTATTTTCCGTTGTGGAAAGGAATTCCTATCCCCGCTTTGAATAAATCGCGAATACTCGATTATGTTGAAGGAGGAATAGGTTTTAAACAACTGGCTGGAAAAGAAAACACGAATATTGATTTTAAAAATGCTCTAGGTCAAATAACTTATTCTGAAGATGGAGTTGGTAAATTTCGGAATAACTTTGTTTATTTGAGAACCTCTTTTCATTCCATTGTTTTTGTTGGAAAAGCAAAAATTGATAAATCTAGAAAATACTATATAGATAATGCTTTAGGTTTTAATATCGATTATAATATTATTCAAGGGAAGCAAACCTATGAAGACCCGGGACTTTCATACACACCGGTTCAAAATTTCCACAATCCGTTTGTTGCACAGCTAAATTATTCATTAGGCTTTGGTATTCGACTAGATCGTGCATGGATGTTTATTCCAACTATTAATTTGCCTATTATTGGTTTTTATGAATGGAATGGATTCAACGCTAAAATGAATTGGTTTTCTAGCCAATATTGGCCGATACAGTTTAGTTTTAAATTTATGAAATTAAGAGAAAAAAATAGAAGTGAATGTAAAGGGGCAAGGCTAAATGATATCGATAAACAATTACTTCGCGATTTCAAAAAAAATAATTAATTCTAAATTTCCATTGTCCCAAGGTGAAAATTAAGAATATTTTAGAATTATCCGACCGACCTTGAATTATGAGTAACTTTTTTAGTTAACTTTGCACCGATTTTTTAAAAGCAAATTAATATCAGTTACATGAGTTTTTCCAAATTGCTCTTTCTAATTTTGTCTGCTTGTCTTGTTACAAACACTTTCGCAAGTAATAACTCTTCAGGAGACAAAGAGTTCGATGTAAGTGAAATGATTATGCATCACGTTAAAGACGCTCATGAATGGCATCTTTGGGGTTCTGGCCATGAAAGTGTTTCTATATATCTCCCCGTAATTCTTTTTGATAATGGTTTAAAGTTATTTAGTTCATCCGATCTTTATCATGGAACTGAGACGTCTATTATCGATCATTCAGGAAAAACCCATCATTACCAGAAAGGAGTTCATTCAGCACAGGGCTATGCTATCTATCATGAAAAAATATATAAACTAAATGATAAGGGTGAATTAGAATTTCACGATGGACACCCAAAGAACGCAAAACCCATGGATTTTTCAATTACGAAAAATGTTACTTCTTTGTTCATAGGAGCATTAATTATACTATTGTTAATGCTTTCAATGTCCTCGTTTTACAAGAAGCATGGCGCAGTTGCTCCAAAGGGTATCGCCAAGTTTTTAGAGCCTTTTATAGTAGTTATTCGTGATGACATAGCAAAAGAAAATATTGACGAACACAAATATCATAAGTACGTACCATATTTATTAACCATCTTTTTCTTTATTTGGATTAATAATTTGCTGGGGTTAGTTCCAATTTTTCCAGGAGGAGCAAATTTGACAGGAAACATAACTATTACATTTTTCCTTGCCTTTTGTACTCTTCTGATTACATTGTTTTCATCGAATAAAAATTATTGGAAGCATATTTTTGCTACTCCTGGTGTTCCATTAGCACTCATGCCAATTATGATTCCCATAGAAATTGTTGGAATTTTCACTAAACCTTTTGCCCTAATGATACGTCTTTTTGCAAATATTACGGCGGGCCACATCATTATTTTAGCTTTAATTTCAATTATCTTTATAAATAAAAATATGGCATGGGGTGCGTTGTCCGTGCCAATGGCTTTGTTTATTTCTGTTTTGGAATTATTGGTTGCTGTACTCCAAGCGTATTTATTTGCGCTGTTGTCAGCTTTATTTATAGGTGCAGCAGTTGAAGAGGCTCATCATTAATTTGTAACTTTTAAATATATATATATGTACGGAAGTATAGCGGCGATTGGAGCAGGATTGGCAGTATTAGGTGCTGGAATTGGTATCGGTCAAATCGGTGGCAAAGCAGTTGAAGGTATTGCAAGAAATCCAGAAGCTTCAGGTAAAATTACTACCACAATGATTATCGCAGCAGCTCTTATTGAAGGTGTAGCCCTTTTTGGAGTTGTAATTGGATTGTTGGGTGGTGCAAAGTAATTAAAGGTCTTTGCTTGAACGGTTGGTTTAGGCAAAGACTATTTTTAAAAGTTAAAATTTAATTTATAATAATATGGATTTAGTTACACCAGATTTAGGTTTGTTATTTTGGACAGGATTGGTTTTCTGTTTATTACTTTTTGTTTTGACAAAGTTTGCTTGGAAGCCAATATTAGGAGCAGTCAATGAAAGGGAAAAAAAGATTGCAGAGTCCCTTGAGTTAGCCGAAAAAACAAAGGTTGAAATGCAACAACTTAAATCAGAAAATGAGGCTTTAATGAAAGAGGCTAGAGCTCAACGCGACATAATGTTGAAGGAGGCTAAAAATGTTTCTGATAAAATGATTGAAGATGCCAAAGAAAAGGCAAGAATCGAATCAGAGAAAATCGTTAATTCAGCGCGTGAACAAATTTCAAGTGAGAAAATTCAAGCGATGCAAGAATTAAAAACACATGTGGCAAGTCTTTCTTTGGAAATTGCCGAAAAAGTTATTCGAGCGGAATTATCTTCAGACAACAAGCAGAAAGAGTTAGTCGAAAAGTTGTCTAATGACATTAACATGAATTAATATTCTGATATATGAAGGGAACAAAATCCTCTATTCGTTATGCAAAGGCGCTCCTTGAACTGTCTGTAGAACAAGGAAAGATTGATCTTGTGTCAAATGATTTGAATTTCTTTTATAATTCATGCAAAGACAATTACGATTTATTGGTTTTTTTGAAGTCTCCTGTAATTAATTCAGATAAGAAAATCTTGATATTAAATGAATTGTTTAGTCATTTTGATACGCTTACTAAATCCTTTTTCAGACTTATCACCAAAAACAGACGAGAATCGTTATTGCTATTGATAGCTGAGTCTTTTCTGAATTTGGTTCGTGAGCACAAAGGAATAGTGAAAGTTACTTTAACGACCGCTTCAAAACTTGAACAAAGCACGAAAGATAAAATATTGTCTAAAATTAAGATTGCAGGGGAAATTGAATTATCAGAAATTATCGATCCCTCACTTATTGGAGGCTTCGTCGTTCGTATTGGTGACATACAAGTTGATGCATCTATCGAGAATCAACTGAAAAAATTAAAATTAGATTTGATTAATAATAATTAATAGATAAATATAGAATCATGGCAGATATTAAACCCGCAGAAGTTTCTGCAATTTTACGTGAGCAATTATCAGGTTTTAGATCAGAAGCCGAATTGCAAGAAGTAGGTACCGTACTTCAAATTGGAGATGGTATTGCACGTGTTTATGGATTGACAGGTGTTCAATATGGTGAGCTTGTTGAATTAGAAGGGGGAATACGTGGAATTGCATTAAACCTTGAGGAAGATAACGTAGGTATCGTTGTTTTAGGTCGCTCATCTGAAGTTAGAGAAGGAGATACTGTTAAAAGATTGGGTAGGATTGCTTCTGTTCAAGTTGGAGAAGGAATGGTTGGTCGAGTAGTTGATACTTTGGGTCAACCAATAGATGGAAAAGGACCAATTACTGGAGAATTATTTGAAATGCCAATCGAAAGAAAAGCTCCAGGAGTTATTTTTCGTCAACCAGTAAATGAGCCACTTCAAACAGGAATCAAGGCAATCGACGCAATGATTCCAATTGGTCGAGGTCAACGGGAATTAATTATTGGTGATCGCCAAACGGGAAAAACTACCGTTGCCATTGATACAATTATTAATCAAAAGGAATTTTTTGATCGCGGTGAACCAGTTTTCTGTATTTATGTCGCAATTGGTCAAAAAGGATCCACAGTAGCAGGTATTGTTAAAAAGTTTGAAGATGCCGGAGCAATGGCTTATACAGTAGTAGTAGCAGCAAATGCTTCTGACCCTGCACCAATGCAATTTTATGCACCAATGACTGGAGCAGCAATTGGAGAATTTTTTAGAGATTCGGGTCAACCAGCACTAATTGTTTATGATGATTTATCAAAACAAGCTGCCGCTTACCGTGAGGTTTCCTTATTATTACGTCGTCCTCCAGGTCGTGAGGCCTACCCAGGAGATGTATTTTATTTACATTCAAGATTATTGGAAAGAGCAGCGAAAGTAATTGCTGATGACTCTATTGCATGTAAAATGAATGATTTACCGGAATCCATGAAGGGGAGGGTAAAAGGTGGAGGATCTTTGACTGCATTGCCTATTATTGAAACTCAGGCAGGTGACGTTTCTGCTTATATTCCTACCAATGTTATTTCAATTACAGATGGTCAGATATTCTTAGAGTCGGATTTATTTAATTCAGGTATTCGACCAGCTATTAATGTGGGAATTTCAGTTTCGCGAGTTGGTGGATCTGCTCAAATTAAGTCAATGAAGAAAGTAGCCGGAACTCTAAAACTCGATCAAGCTCAATACCGTGAATTAGAAGCGTTTTCGAAATTTGGTTCTGACTTGGATGCAGCAACAAAGTCTGTTTTAGATAAAGGGGCAAGAAATGTTGAAATATTAAAGCAACGTGAAGGTGATCCATATCCCGTGGAAAAACAGATTGCAATCATCTATGTGGGTACCAAAGGTTTAATGCAAAGAGTTCCAATTAACAAGGTCAAAGAATTTGAAAATGAATATTTAAATTCACTTGAAGCACAATATCCGCAAGTTCTGGCTGATTTGAAAGCAGGAAAATTTACAGATGAAATAACAGATACTCTTGGAAAAGTAGCTAAGGAAGTTGCTGAAAAATATTAATAAATTTAGGGGAACTTAATTTATGCCAAATTTAAAGGAAATTCGAAATCGTATTGCGTCAGTTGGCTCAACTATGCAGATAACTTCTGCAATGAAAATGGTATCTGCAGCTAAACTCAAAAGAGCACAAGATGCAATCACGCAAATGAGACCTTATTCAGTGAAGTTGCAAGAAATTTTAGGGAATTTGAGCTCGTCATTGGATATGTCGGAAAATGTATTCTCTGAGCAGCGAAGTGAAAATAAAACCTTGATTATCGGTATCACCTCGAACCGTGGTTTGTGTGGTGGATTTAATAACAATGTTATTAAAAAAGTAAATCAACATATCGGACAGAACCCCGACGTAAAAGTGTTGTGTTTAGGAAAAAAAATCAAGGATATTATTAAAAAAACTCCCAACTATTTTATCAATGAAAATCTTCAACCGTTGGAGGATATTTTTTCGAATCTTTCTTTTGAAAATGTTGGGTTGATTGCTACTGAAATAATGAATTGTTTTACCCAAAAAGAGTTTAGCAAAGTTATAATAATATATAATCGTTTCGTTAATGCGGCAACTCAAACTGTTGAAGAAGAACAGTTTTTACCAATTGTTGCCAACACGCCTGTAAGCACGAATACAGGGGATTATATTTTTGAACCGAACAAAGAAGAAATAGTTGGAGATTTAATACCAAAATCTTTGAAAATCCAGTTATTTAAGTCTATTCTTGATTCACATGCGGCCGAACACGGCGCTCGAATGACTGCAATGCACAAGGCTACTGATAATGCTAATGAATTACAAAAAGGTTTGAAATTAAGCTATAACAAAGCAAGACAAGCAGCCATTACAAATGAAATTCTTGAAATTGTGGGTGGAGCAGAAGCATTGAATTCATAATTTTTTAAATTGCATCTAATATGGAGTCTACAATAAAGGTATTAATCGTTGATGATCACAAATTAATTAGTGAGGCATGGACTTCATTGTTGAAAGATGCTCCAAATATCTGGGTGGTAGGATCTGCTGACAATGCTGATGATGCTTTTTCAATGACTCACGCACACAAACCAGATATTGTTTTAATGGATATTAATCTAGGAGCAGGTAGCGGTTTTGATGTAACTGTTAAAATTAATGACAGTATGCCTAAAACTCGTGTGATTGGATTATCCTTACACGATGATATTACTTATGTTAAGAAATTCTTGTCAATTGGAGCAAAAGGATATTTAACAAAAAACACATCCAAATCCGAACTAATTGAAGCAATTCATAGCGTATTTAACGGTAATATTTTTATCGGGTCTGACATTAAGGATAGATACTTCACTTCTTTGCTAAATGTTGATTCTTCCGAATCCAAGAAAGAGCTCACGATGAAGGAGATTGAAATTGTAAAATTAATATCTCAGGGATTAACTTCGAAAGAAATTGCTGATAAGTTATTTATTTCTCATAGAACAGTCGAGACTCATCGGCATAATATTTTAAAAAAGCTTGATATGCCTAATGCAGCTCAATTGAGCAGCTGGGCAAAAGATAAAGGTTACGTATAAATTTTCCACATTTTATATTTATTCAGATTAATTTGATTATTTTAGGTAATCAAATTAATTTGTATGCTCGAGTTAACGAAAAAAATTCTCCGAAACGTATCTTTTGACCAGAAATTGTTTCGAAAAGAATTAATTAAATCACTACGATGGATTCGAGAGGGAGAAGAGTTACAAAATTTCAAAAATTGGTGTAATCAAGAGTTTGGTTCAATTTATCCTACAATATTAAATGAGGTTTTTTTAGGTTATTCTGTTGTAAAGTAGTGCGAGGAATTTTTTCTTTTTTAGTTTTTTTAGCCGCATTAAGTGGATATTCTCAGGATTTTAATATAAAAAAGAAAAATCCTTTGGGGTTAAATGATTCAATAATTGGAAGTAAACTACAGGAAGACCTAACCCAAATCCGAAAGTTTGTTTTGGAGGTACATCCAGATCCATTTGTTTACATTACAAAAGAGTCATGGGATAGTGTCTATTTAAAATTATTAGATGATTTTAAAGAAAATCATACACTTTATGACTTTTTTCATAAAACATCATTGTGGATAAATCAATTGAAAGATTCGCATTTGGGTTTTGACCTAGAAGATATTTATTATCAATACAATTTAGGCCAATCCTGGTATGATTTTCAATTAGCACGAATAAATGAAAAGTTTTATTCCTTCTATTTTTCAGGAAATGTTGTTCCTTTTGGATGTGAAATTATAAAGATTAATCAGACACCTATTGATAGCTTATATATTTCCTCCTTAGCTTTCTCTATTCAAGAAGGAGACTCATACGAGGCAAAAAAACGATATGCCACTTCCTTATTGAATCCTATTTTTAATTTTAAATATGCTACTGAATTTACAGATAAATACATTCCTATTCAATATGTCAACTGGGATGGTGATACTTTATTTTGTTTTGCCCAGTCTAAAAAGGAAAAAGAAATGGAAGATGTTCGAGACAAAAAAAACAAAGTCAAATCCAAAGAGCTTGAATATGAAATAAATGAAAAAGAAAATTTAGGCATTTTAACAATACATTCATTTTTACCAGCAAATGTTTCTCATTTTAAGGATACTTTGAGTAAATTTTTTGAATTAATTGAAGAATATTCGATTTCGAAAATTTTGATTGATATTAGAAATAATCAAGGAGGATATTTTGAATGCGTGAACTATCTATATAATTTTATTGATACCACCGATCAAATTAGATTAAAGCGCTTTGTTTCAAAAAGAAGTAAGTATGATCGCCTGTCGAGGTCAAATAAGATAACAATGTGGCTTTATTTTAAATTCGGTAAATTCATTAAGGACTCCAAAAAAGCACAAGATGATTATTCCTTTTATTTACTTCCCTACGGTTCGTCCCAAACTATTTTGGATTCATATAACTATGATTCTAACAATCAAGACAATAAATATTCTGGCACATGTTATTTAGCAATGAATGGTCAGTCTATCTCCGCAAGTGTTGATTGTGCTTCGTGGTTTAGGCAGTCCAAAAGAGGTTTAATTCTCGGAGAGGAATGTATGGGACCACTCACAGGGACATGCGGTAATCCAGTTAGTGTAACACTCAAGAATTCAAAAGTAACATTTATTTCTTCGAGCATGAGGAGTTATTCTGGTAATGCCTTGGAAATATTCAGTGAACCAATTCAACCAGATGTATTGATTAAATATAATTTGCATAACTTTAGATATAAAATAGATCCAATTTTGGAATACGTAAAAAAAAATTAATAAAGAATGAAAAGGATATTATTCTTTCTTGTTTTATTGTTGAATAATCCAGTGTTTTCTCAATCTGTTTGTAATTCAAATGGAAATCTTGTTGTTTTTTCAAACTATGACGGAGGAATTCTAACCATTAATGTTGATCAGAATATCCCCAATTTAATTATTGCTATTTCTACTTATGAGCCAGTTCAAGTTAATATTACAGGTGCTTTTGCCACAAATGTGACTCAGGTCGTTTATGCAGGATTTAATTCTAATCAAAACAATAATAATTGTAATCAAGGTAATTTTGTTACTTCAATTTCTGGCGTCCCTGCTAATATTACATCCATATTAACGACACCACCCGTTGGATATTCTCCGGCTCACAATAATGGGGCAGGCCCCTGGGGTGGTATTATGATTGGCGCCTCCGGTCAATGTGACACTACACAAAGTGCAGGTGGTGTGAATACTCCAGACGAAATTGTTTTTTATTTTGAAAATACAACAAGTTCTGAATTAATGTTTCACAACACACAATACGGATGTTGGAACAACGATACTTTATCAATAAGTCAAGGAGGTAATTGTTGTATAGACCCTTCCCAACCGCAAACGGGTTGTAGTTTAGCAGCCTCTGTTGCAGTTCAGCAGAACTCAGTTTGTCAGCCTTGTAACTATAATGGTCCTTCAATTTTGATTAATGAAATAAATATTTTCCCAAATGCCGGTGATGGTTCTATTTTTGGTGCTTCTCCAACTGGTCCAGGAATGGGAGAGTGGATTGAATTATTTAATCCTAATTGGTGTGATTCAGTTGATATATCGGGCTATATTCTTGGTAGTTATAATTCAACGTTTTCTACAAACCCCGGAACTTCAAATGGGATGGCATTTGTTCTACCTCCAGGAACCATCGTTCCACCGCTTGGGTTTGTTCTTGTGCGTGGACAAAATGCATCACCCGCCCCTATTGGAACTATCGATGTAGTTGTAAATAATGCCAATAATTCTGCTTGTATTCAAGGAGGTATAAATAACAGTAGAATTTGGTTTCAAAACTCGGGTTCGTGGTTTGCATTTTATGATTCTCAAGGGGTGCCGCAAGATGCAATAAGATGGGCAAGCCCGGCAGCCGGGGATTTAAATCAAAGCCCATGTATCCCAACAAATAATAGTTTACCAGGAGGAACAACATCGTTAGCTTCGTTTAATCAAATTGCTGGAATGGGCTTGACGGCATCTTTGGGTGCTTCCTCTCAAGGAATGACATATAGAAGGATGCCTGACGGAGGTTCCTGGTCAACAACATTAGCAATGGAAAACACCTCTTATGGGTCTTGTAATGACCCAGCAAATTGTGCCGTTTTTAGTGGGGTTGCACAATGTAATGGAACAGGAACTGTGAATATTACTTCAGGACAAGCACCCTATTCGTTTCAATGGAATGATCCACTAAATCAAACCACACAAACAGCGACAAATCTTTGTGAAGGTTCTTATCAAGTAGTTGTTACTGATGCCAATAATTGCCAAGAAACTTACAATGTCAATGTGATTACCAACCCATTCAATTTAACAACGATAATTCAACATCCTGCTTGCCAGCAAAATAATGGTTCAATTACAATTGATCCCTTTGACCCAAATTATTCATATACTTGGCTACCTGCTGTTTCCACTAGTAATTCTGCTTCAAATTTGGCACAGGGTACATACACAATTACGATCGAACAAGGATTTTGTAGTTTGGACACAACAATTGTTTTGCAAAATCCAGTACCATTTTCAACAAGTACACTAGCTATTCAAACCACATGCGGGTTGAACAATGGTTCAATTACCATTACAAATTCTCCTTCAGGAAATTATTCTTATAATTGGTCACCTAATGTTACAACAACGAATGCAGCGACCTCATTAGCACCAGGTAATTATCAAATTTCAATTTCGGACAATGTTTGCGTTTTTGATACTATTATCACCATACAATCGAGTTCTGGATTATCATCGGTTGCCACAATTTATAATTCTACATGTCAGCAAGCAAATGGCGCGATAAGTCTTGAGATTACTCCAAGCGGATCTTACTCGTTTACATGGCCAAATGGCGTGAATTCGATAAGTGATAGTGCGTCTAATTTATCAGCGGGATCTTACTTAGTGACTTTTACAGATGGTATTTGTACTGCGGATACTACACTAGATATAACAACATCAACTCCACCTACTGATATTATTACCAATGTAACTGCAACTCAATGTAATGCAAATACGGGAGAAATTGGAATAGCTGCTACTTCAGGAGGAACCTCTCCTTACACATACGCAATTGACAATCAAGGCTTTTCAAACACATTGTCTTTTGATAGTTTAGGTCAAGGAGCCTACATAATCACCGTTTTAGATGCAAATAATTGTATTTACGAAGAAATAATTTCTGTTCCTATTTTTGCGGGTCCAACATTAATTCAATTGAATGAGGTTAATCCTTCATGTGGCTTAAATAACGGGTATTTTCTAATTAATGGAGTTTTGGGAGGAACTCAACCTTATAATGTTACAATTAATGGTAATTCAGTAGCAATTCAGGATAGTATTTCGAACTTGGGTTCCGGAAATTATGTATGGGAAGTCATTGACGGGAATGGATGTTCGTATAATCAAAACGAAGAATTAGTAATGACGGCAGGACAATCCTTTATCCGTATTCCGAATGTATTAACAGCAAATAGTGATCAAACAAATGATATTTGGAACATACAAGCTGAATGTGTAGAGTCAATCGATTGTATTATTCTTAATCGCTGGGGAAATGAAATCTATCGCTTTTCGGATTTGAACGGAGGATGGGAGGGAAAAACAAATTCAGGATTGAATGCCTCAGATGGGGTGTATTTTTACAAACTAACAGCTAACTATTTTGGTGGGGGAACCGAAATTTTTCAAGGTCATATCACCTTGATTCGTTAAGAATTATACCTGAAATAAATGCGCTCATTTCTTGGTTTTTCCGATTGTTTTCGTACCTTTGCACCCCTTAATTAATTTTATTATTATGAATTTATACGAAACTGTTTTCATTTTAACTCCCGTTTTGTCTGATGATCAGGCAAAGGAAGCAGTGCAAAAAGTAGAGAAAGAGATAAAATCTCTCGGCGGTAAAGTCCAGCACACAGAGAACTGGGGGCTCCGCAAATTGGCATATCCAATTCAAAAAAAATCAACTGGGTTTTATTTTTTAGTTGAGTTTACTGCGCCAGGAACTTTGGTTGCTGAATTTGAACTAATGATGAAACGAGATGAGCGCGTTTTACGTTTTTTAACTGTAAAAATGGATGATCATCATGCCGCTTACGCCGAAAAACGTAGAGTACGTTTGGGATATAAAAAGGCCGAAGCATAATTAATTGTTGAATTTTAAATTAGAGAGATATGTCAAACGATATTAGATACCTAACCCCAATTAATATTGATATTAAAAGGGATAAATACTGCCGATTTAAAAAGAGCGGCATTAAGTTTATTGATTACAAAGACGCAGACTATTTGTTGAAATTAGTTAATGAGCAAGGTAAAATTTTACCACGTAGATTAACAGGAACCTCAGCAAAATATCAGAAAAAAGTAAGTCAGGCAGTTAAAAGAGCACGTCATTTAGCTTTAATGCCTTATGTTGCTGATTTATTAAAATAAAACGAAGAGTCATGGAAGTAATCTTAAAGAAAAATGTAGATAAACTGGGTTATGCGAATGAAATCGTAAAAGTTAAACCAGGATATGGTAGAAATTTTTTAATACCACAAGGATACGCAGTTTTAGCAACTGCATCAGCTAAAAAAGCGCATGAGGAAGTTATGCGTCAGAAAGCACATAAAGAGTCAAAACTATCGGCAGAAGCTCAAGAAATTGCTTCTAAATTAGCTGATTCTAAGGTTTCTATCTTAACCAAAGCGGGTGAGAATGGAAAAATATTTGGTTCTGTAAATACTGTACAACTTTCAGAAGCATTAAAGAAAGCTGGTTTTGATATTGACCGACGCTCTTTGAGTATTAAGAAAGAGCCAATTAGAGAAGTTGGAACTTATGAAGCAGAAGCAAATTTATTTAAAGGTGTAAAACAATTGTTTTCCTTTGATGTAATTGCTGAGTAAAATAGAATTTATTCAACTTGAAATCACCTTGAAAGAGGTGATTTTTTATTTTGTAAAAGTTATGATAATATCTCTAGAACAGAATCGGTTGAGATATGCTCAATGCAATTACATTTTTTTCCTTTTTTACATGGTTTACAATTTTCATCATAGACTAATGTAAAAACATCATTTCCAAGCGGCTTCCATCTGCCAGGATGTATAGGACGAGTGTTTGAGAATAGTCCTATCGTTTTTATTTGTAATAATCCAGCTATATGAAGTGGTCCTGTTGAACAAGCAATAAAGGCATAACTTTTACTTATTAAATACATTAGCTGAATTAACGATAACTTGCCGGTTGAATCATGAATATTTTCGTGAACTGGAATATTACTCCTAAACAGATTTCCTTCATTTTCTGTCCCTGTAAATATTACTGTATATCCTCGTTCAATTAATTCTGTTGAAAGTTGAAAGTATTTTTCAATAGGCCATTCTTTAGCGCTACCCTGAGATTTAGGATGAAGTAAAATAATTTTATTTTGAGAATTTAATAACTCCTGAAATTCACTTGGTAATTCAGTGCTTTCAATTTTAAGTTTTTGTAAAGAAGTATTTATCTCGACTAATTTTGGAATCTTTTCTAGCCCCAATGGTTTTAACAACTCAAAATTTAGTTGTGACTCATGAAGATCAGATTTCTTCCTAGTAAAATCTAGTTTGTGATTACATGTCAGTAAATGATAAATTCTATGCGATGTACCAATTCGATTAGGGATTTTTACTTTTTTAGATAAGTCAGCAATGTCTTTTTTTGGGAAAACATGAATAATAACGTCAGCATTTAGGGATCGGAATTTTATTATTTGCTCCGAACTTGGAATTTTTTCGTAATCATCCCAACTTATGAATTGATCGATTATTGAAAAAGACTCGACAATTTCTTTGGTATAATTTCTCCCTAAAAATAAGAGTTCAGCTGTTGGAAAATTCTGTCTAAGCCAATTGCATATTGGGAGTGTCAATAAAACATCGCCAATGCTATCTGTTCTTGAAATAATTATTTTTTCGGGATTCAAATATTTGATAATAAAGTTGACACAAAAATACGAAAAATCAATTGTTTTTCTTGAGTCTATTTAATTCTTTGTATTTCAAATAGTTTGATTTTGCGCTAATGATTGCAATTTTATATCCACTATATCCGTCTAATAAACCAAGTTTGAAAACATACATAGATAGAAATCTCGCGATTCCACTTAATATTGGATTTAGTAAACTCGATTTTTTATTCTGACTGAAATATTTTTGAGCTGTTAGAATAGAATATTTATCAGCTTTTTCTTGATGTTGTTCAAACGAGTAATACGAATAATGTTCTAGGAGGCCATTTAATCGGATATATGAAAGATTTATTTCGCATTCTATCTCTTCATGTACTATAGAGCCATTCCATTTACAGTATTTTTTTGGGAAAAGTCTTAATTTCCAATCTGGAAACCATCCCCCATGTCGAATCCATTTTCCACAATAATTTGTGATTCGATTAATATCATAAACACTGTTGATTTTTTTTGTTTTCAGCAATTTTATCTCATCCTGTAATGCATTACTAAGAGACTCATCAGCATCAATGGAAAGGATATAATCATATTGGGCAAGCGAATTCCCATAATTTTTTGTTTCTGAATACCCCATCCATTTTATTTGTATAAATTGGACAGGATATTGACTACAAATTTGTTTTGTTTTATCTGATGAAAAAGAATCAATTACAATAATTTCATCTACAACTGAAATTAATGATTCAATGCATCTTCCAATATTCAATTCTTCATTGAAAGTGATAATAACAGCTGAAATTTGAGTCATCTTAGTTGATTAATTCAACACTTTTCCATACTGCTTGAACCTCTCTAAGTGGATGAGTCCAGCTAGTTGTTGATGGTGCATCAACATATCCGCTGATACAGATTATTTTTTTTCTTTTTGGATGAACAAAATGAAACGCCCAAAAAGCCCCACCTGTTCCGTTGAGTGATTTATGTTTAAACTCGAACATTCCGCGCATTTCAAAACCGTTTATTTTACCTGAAGCATTTTGAGTGCCTAACAGAATGGGATAAACTTCTTTCATATACTGAGTGCCCATATACATGTCATTAACTTGGTGTGGTACGTTATATCGAAGCATGGTGTCTCGGTCTTTCAGAAGGTTATTTAGATTCAATTGTGACGAATCTATAAAGTCATACTGATAAATCATTATTCCGGAGAATACAGTGCCTGGATCTTGAGTTCCAGTACCAACAAATTCTATTGGTTTTGATCCTGCTGGGAATTCAATTCTGTAAAAATTATCTCTTTTCCAAACTGATTTTGAACCCTGAGGAAGTTTTAGTCTTATACCAAAATTACTCTCTATAGAATTGTATATCGGACTGTTGTTTTTATTTAGATTATGTAAAATCCTTTTCCATTCATAAAAATCAAACGCATCATGGATATCTTTCATTCCATTTTTGCAAACATCAACAAGTTGGTTATAATCTTTTGCTGTTACTTCTATTAGTAACTGATCTGTGGCCCAAACGTGATATTTTTTTTCTATTTTAGCTTTGTTTCCAGTGTAATTTCCGTCAATTTTTAAAATCAATGTGTTTCGATACCGCTTTATGGCATCCGTAAATTTTGAAGGAGTTCTATGAACCAATTCGAAGGTTGCCACATCCGGATAATACGGCATGATGAACTGAGTTAGATTAGAATCCAAATAATTGTGAATTTCACCATCCCAAATACTTTTATCACAAACAATTAATATTTCTCCAACCTTTCCTGTAACTGTTAAACCATTAGAGCTATATTTTTTTGAAATAGTTTCACAACTCGATAATAGCGCGATAAAAACACAGCAAACTAAAATTAGTTTTGAATTCATTTTATTCTAAGTTTTTGTCCAGCTCTTATTGTTCCTGCATTTACACCTGGATTTAACTTTTTTAATTGTTGTACAGTCAACCCATTATTTGATGCGATGCGTGTAAAGGTATCACCTTTTTTAACAGTATAATATTTTTTTGTATCCGTGGGTTTTTTGGTTTGTGTTTTAGTTGTAACTGTCGTTTTATTATTGGTTTTTGGCGTTGTATTATTTGTACTAGGGTTTGTTTTTGGAGTTTGCGGTGGACTAGTATTTGTTTTTTGAGTGTTCGTATTTGACGAAGAATTAGTAGATTGTTGACTAGGAGAATTTTGTTTTGGCAATTCACTTTGTTTTATTTTTAGTTCTTGTCCAACAGATAAAATGGCGGTGCTTAATTCATTCCATGTCATAATCTGTTCTACTGTGACACCATATTTGGTAGAAATTGTTTTTACAGTCTCTCCTGCTTTTACACTATGTTTGATCTCATTTATTTGGGCAACGATTATGGAATCTCTATTCTTGGTTGTATCAATAATTGGTGTTGGTTCAGGTTTTTTCGGAAAATATATTGACTCTTCTAGAGCAAACAAGCTATCTTCAAGCCCTGCTAATCGGCTAATAATGTCTGATGGTCCATATACACAACTTGCTGGTGTTGCTTTTGGTATGTAAGCTGTTTTGTAAATGGGGTTTAGTTCCTTAATTTCTTCTAAATTCCAGTCCATTAATTTTGAAATAGTGGACATATGAACAGCTTTGTGTAGGCAAATTGTATCTAGGGTGTAAAAATTTGTTTTGACTTCAGCAGGCTTTATATTATGTTCATTATAATAGTTCATATAGTACGTTGCTGCAATAAATGCCGGGACATATCCTTGAGTTTCAGTAGGTAAAAAAGGCCTAACCTCCCAATACGTTTTTTTATTTCCAGAACGTCTAATGGCTTTGTTTACATTACCGGGACCCGCATTATATGCAGCAAGGGCTAGATTCCAATCTCCATATATACCATAAAGCTGTTTAAGAAAACGACATGCCGCATCTGTTTCTTTTTCTGGATCCATGCGCTCATCAATGTATGAGTTTTCTATTAAGCCATAATGTTGACCAGTTCCATACATAAATTGCCACAACCCTAAGGCACCTGCCTTAGATTTTACTTGCGGACGCAATCCACTCTCAATTACAGACAAATATTTTAATTCTAAAGGAAGTCCGTATTCGGCAAGTTTCGCTTCATACAAGGGAAAATATAAACCAGATCTCCCCATTACAATTTTTATAAATGATCGTTTTTTCTCTCCCCAATTTTTTAGTACTGATAAAGTAATCGGATTACAGTCCAAATGAAAAGGACTCATGTCGTTTAAGCGCTCTAACCTTTCACAATATTCTTCATCACTAAAGGTGGGTATTTCTGTTGATTCATAATTTAATTTAGAAGCTAATTCGGTTTCACTGTAATTTTTAGACATTTCAGCCAAATATAGTTTTAAGCTTTGTTCTACCGTGTTTACGAAGGCTTCTTTATTTAATGAATCCCCAGGTTTGATTAAATGTTTTTTTGTTTGAGAAACCCCAATTTTTGTAAAAACAATAAAAATCAGTACTAGAAAATATGGTTGTCGTAAATTCATAATAAAAAATTAGCGAAATAATCATTCGCAATGAATGTCGAATGAATTTACGAAAATCAAGCCAAAAGGTTTATCTATTTTAACAATTTTTCGAGTAAACGAGAACCGTTTAACAATTTTTGTTCATTTTTCCGATTTGCCATCAATTGTATGCCAAATGGCAAATTCATAGAATGTTTTCCTAAAGGAATTGAAATAGCCGGGTTTCCTGTAATATTCGCATGAACGGTAAAAATATCTTGAAGATACATTTGAACCGGATCACTAATATCATTCAATTTGAAGGCAAAACTCGGAGTTGTAGGCATTAATATTAAATCAGATTTTGAGAATATCTCATCCGTTTTTTGTTTGACAATTTTCCGAACTTTTTGAGCCTTCGTATAGTATGCATCGTAATAGCCATGAGACAAAACAAAAGTACCTGCCATAATTCTACGTTTAACCTCTTTTCCAAAACCTTTTGAACGTGATTTGATGTAGGTTTGTTCAACGCCAATTGCTTCAGTGTCTCTATATCCATAATGAACCCCATCAAATCTGGCTAAATTGGATGATGCCTCTGCGGTAGTTAGCACATAATACAATGGAACTAGCACATCGAGATAAGGAAAAGACTCAAATCTAACATGATGACCATCTGCTTTCAGTTTTTCAATTGATTCTGTTATTAATGCTTTAACTTCTGATTCAATTCCTTCTGCCTCAATATATTCATTAAAAACAGTAATCGTTAGCTTTTCATCTTCATCAAGCGATAATTCTGTTGTATTTATTTTGTCTTGAATGCAAGTAGAATCAAATGAATCGGGACCGTTCATCACGTCAAATAGAAGTTGTGTATCTTCTAAATTTTTACAAAAGGTTCCAATTTGATCAAATGAAGAAGCATAGGCGATTAAGCCATATCTACTTATTGCCCCATAGGTGGGCTTGAGCCCATAAGTTCCCGTAAATGAGGCTGGTTGTCGAATTGAACCTCCAGTGTCTGAACCTAAGGATGCTATACACAGGCCTGCTTGAACTGCTACAGCAGACCCGCCTGAAGATCCACCAGGAACTCTTGTATTATCTAAAGCGTTCAGAACTGGGCCATAAGCACTGTTTTCATTTGAGCTTCCCATTGCAAATTCATCGCAATTTAGTCTACCAATGATTATTGCATCTTCATCAATTAAGCGTTGAAGTGCAGTTGCGGTAAATAATGATTCAAATCCCTCTAGAATTTTTGAACTCGCAGATACTCTGTGGTTTTTGTAACAAATATTGTCCTTGATTCCAATTACAACTCCTGCAAGTTTTCCTTGTGTACCTGATTTAATTTTAGCATCTACAATATCGGCCTGTTTAAGTGCGGTTTCGTTAAAAACTTCTAGAAAACAGTTCAATTTTTGCGAGCCTTCAATTTTTTGAAGGAAATATTGTGTGATTTCACGCGAAGATTTTCCCGAACGAATCGCTTCTCGGATATCGGATATCGATGAATACATAGTTTACTTCTCCTCCGAAATCGTCTCTTTTTTGGATGAATCTTCTCCTTTGGAAGCATCTTTGAATTCTTTCATCCCTTTACCCAGTCCTTTCATTAATTCTGGGATTTTCTTTCCACCAAATAATAGAAGGACAACAACAAGAATAAGGACAAATTGCCACGGACCAAAAGCGCCTAATGTTATCATAAGAATAATTTATTTTTCAAAGTTAAGGAATTTAAACCAATTTATTTGAGTTATAACCAACGAAATAAATCATCAAAGAAATTCATTCCTTTTCCCCATGAAGAATTACTCATTTTAGTTTCAATTTCTTTTTTGAGTTCTTTTAACGTAAATGTTTTAGATTTCCCACTATCCAGCACTAAATCATCTTTTTTGGGTTTCACAGCTTCAACTGTTTTAGCAAAATAAATGATTCCACCATCTTCAGTCGCAACGCCTAGTATAGTCCCGGGTAACCCGCAAAAACCTTCTGGACCGACAGAGGGTATAATTTCGGGAGAATACCAAGCATAAATTCTCGTAGAGTCATTTTTTTGATAAATAGCTTTCCTACATTCGTAACCGCAGATTGTGCGCTTGTTTTCGGTAATTTTCCAATTGCGCTGAGGAAGAGAGTCTTTGATATACGTATTTTGACCAAAAAGATTAAAAACAATAAGCTGATTGTTCTGTGATAATTGTTGGCTATAGCTGTTTTTACTGGTCATCCAACCCATAGGGTCTTGCACATCACTTAAAATCGGTTTAAAAACAGAAATCGTATCATTAAAATAAAATGAGAAAGATTCCATTTTTATTTTATTTTCCTCTGTAATCATTCTTTTCATTCGGGCATCTTTGTATCTTTTTTCAAGGTTTGTTCTGCGTTCGAATACAATTTTCCCCTCAGAAATAATATTGTCTTGTGAAAAGTTAACTCCCCACGCAAAAATGAATAGAATGAAAGGAAATAATTTAGTGCCAGCCTTTGAATTCATCTTCTTTGGTTTTATTGTTATTAAATTTATATGTCAAGCGAAGTAAAAAATAACGTGTAATAATTTGAGTAAAATTATCTGTTACTACGTTTCCATTTATTTGTCTTTGAAGATTTAGGTTTTGGTTAAAAATATCATTTGCACATAATGCAACGATTAAATTTTCTGTTGGAAGAAATGCTTTTGAAAGCTCTGAGTTAACCACAAAAATGTTTCGATTAAAACCTGCGGCTCGTCGAGAGTTAATGACATATTTTCCATCAGCCTTAAATTTCAAGTGAAATGGAAGTTGCCATTCTACATCAAATTTATACGTTTGCATCGTGAAAGGTGTATTTGAAGCAGTAGCTAACGAACTAATTGGGCTTGTATAACTGAAATCCCCTCCAATCGTAATTTCGAGGGAATCCAATTTTAATTCAAAATCTGAACCACCCGAAACACTTCTATTATGAGTTATGTTTTCAGATTCATTGATGAAATTAGTGTAGCGCATGTAGGATGCGTTTACGTTGGGATTAATTTCAAATTTTCTATTAAACAATGGCAAACCAAATCCGGCAAACAAGTTAGCGAAAACATTACCATCCACATTTACTGTACGTGATACCGTACGACCATATTGATCAAAACTTGTTGAATTGGCGAATGCATTATCTGTGTAAGAACCAGTTAACCCACTCCAAATGTACTTACCGCTCATGGCAGACCAAGTATTGAAGTTCATCCTAACATTGTGTATGTAGTTTGGAACAAGATTCGGGTTACCTTCTTGAATTCTATTTGGATTTGTATTATCAGGAACAGGTTGTAGGTCATTTATACTTGGTTGTTGAGAGTTAGTTGTATAATAAACACTAAATCGCTTACTAATACTTGGTTTGAATTGATAACTTACTTGTGGAAGAAAATTATTTATGTTCTGTGGAATCACAGTATCCAAAATTAAATTTCTGTTATCAATCGAAATATTTCTAAAGCCAATACCGGCTGTAATCGTATGCTTCCGATCTTCGTAAACTCCAATGAGTGTTCCACGATTTTGATGTCTAATATTGTCAAAATTATTACTTAATGAATCGTTCAGTATCGAAAAGTCATTATTAATCGGGCTAAAATCAAAGGTTCGTTTGTCTTGTTTCACATCTCCGAACTCGTACAAATATTCAAATTGTGCTTTTATTTTCTTCGTTATGGGTTCTGTATAAGTTAAAATTCCGTAGTGATTGATAGATGAATTATCGTTGTTTTTCCGTTGTTGAAAATTTGTATCAAGAACAGATGTATAATCATACGTTGACGTATTATATAAATCACCAACAGTTTGGTTATTGGAGTAATTAAAAATATACTTCAATTCTACCTCACGCTTTGGCTTTTTGAATTTTCTACGAAGTAATGCCTCGGAATTGCTTGTCATACCTTTGGATTCACTTGTGTTTCGAATAATTGTAGAGAGCGAACGCAATTGTGTTTCTCCAATGAATTCAGATGTGCTTGTATTATCACTTGATGCCCCATCAAAATTAATATTGGGTTTAAGTTCTACGTATGTTAATGAGTCGAGGTTCGTTGAGAAATTCATATTCAAACGATGTGAATTATTGGTGGAAATATTGTTGGTTGAATCTTTTGTGTAATATGTAGTATCGGTAAGGAAATATTGAGAATAGCTAGATCCGACCGCATTCAAACGGTTATCATAATATGCATAATTGAATCCAATTTTTCCTGTTTTTCCAATTTTATCTGAATAATAAACACCAGCTTTAATTGTTTTCGGAATTCCACTTGTATTATTTGTGTTTCTTTGATTCCAATCGTTCATTCCTGAACTATTGCGTTCATTTTCCAAACCAAATTTATTCATATCACCCCACTTAAAGTTCGATTTTGGAGTATTAGATCCTAGAAGAAAAACGGAAATTTTTTGTTTTCCTTTGAACTTGTTTGCTAAAATCTCGGTTTCATAAAATGGATTGTCATTGTCTGCAATGCCAAAATCAGATGCTCCAGAAACCTTACCGAAAAAACCTTTTTTGGCATCTTCTTTTAACTTCAAATCTAATACCTGTATTTTGTCATTTTCACCTGCTTTGGCATTTTCTTTATCTTTTTCATAGATTTGAACCGATTCTACCCCTTTTGCGCCAAGATTTCGAGTAGCAATGGTAGGATCCGATCCAAAAAATTCATCACCGTCAACCAAGACCTGATTAATCTCTTTACCCTGAGAGGTAATGGATCCATTTTCGTCAATTTTTATTCCCGGTAATTTTTTTAATAAATCTTCCACAACCGCATTTTCACCAACCTTGAAAGAGTCTGCCGCATATATTAACGTATCTCCACGGTAGAATATCGCACTTTTATTTGAAAAAATGACTATTTCCTCAAGGTCTTTTGATTTGGGAGCCATATTAATGGATGGGATATTAATTTCTGCATTATTTGCATTACCAAAAATGAAAAATGTTTTCTCATCGTATCCTTTATACTCAACTATTAATGAGAATGAATCTGGAGGAAATGAATTCAACCTGAATCCACCAGAGGCATCTGTTCTTGTGAATCCTAGTAAAAGTGAATCTTTGAAACGAACTGCAAAAACGGAAGCTTTTTCAATAGGATTTATTCCTGTTGAATCATATACCCTTCCTGTGACATTCATTTTTTGTGAATAAGAAAATTCAGTATAAATTATTGAGAAGCAAAAAGAGAGAAATAGAGTTATTTTGAACATAGTAAATGAAAATAAAACACGAAGCTATGCTTTTCTGTTCAAATTAACTAAAATTCTTTAAGATAGGCGATAAAAAATCAGTAAGAAAAGTATCCAAGCTCCTGAAAATCAATCCCATTGATTTTTTTTGTTATAAAACTGATTTTTACTGGTTTACCAATATTTTCTTTTGATTTACCAAGGTTTGAAATTGAATCTGTCATTTGAGGAACAATTAAATCAGTCCAAAACCCAGAATTTTCTTTTTGACCTAAACGTATAAAATCTATTCCTTCAAAATTTATTAGCTCAACAAATTTTAAAGAAAATTCTCCTTTTGAATCTTTGAGATTAAGACATTCTTTGAAATTATGATTTACAAAAGCACGAGGTTTTAAAGCTGCTTTTTCAATGTCTAAGTAATTTTCAGAAGATCTTTCACTAGAATAAATTCCTTCCATTTTTTCGTTGTAATAGGAATTTGTTTGATAAACAGAATTCTCTGAAAAAGTTAATTCATTTGAATGAAATAATTTACCTTTATTAAAGTAAAATGTTGTTGTTTTATTTGTTATTCCATCCTTGATTTCTTCATAAACCCATTTTGTACATTCGATGTTTTCATACAAATACAAGTACAATTGTTTACTAGTGTTATTGTCATTTTGATATCTTAATGAAACTCCAGAATCAGACGGAGAAGATGCATTAATAGCTGAAACTAAATTATCAAATTCACTTTGCTTATCTGGATCAATGAGAACTTTTCTTTTAGTTTTGGACCCCTCTTCTTTGCAGCCTAAAGTTAACAAACTTAAAGTGAGCATGGAAAACAAGAAAATGGCAATAAATTTCATACTATTCAAAATTCTTAAAAAAACATTTATTTAGGTCAAAGTTACAGAATAACCTTATTTTAAACATTACGTATGTCAAATACTTTGAAGAACTAACATTCCGTCGTAATTTTGATGACAAATTTAAAACAAAAAACAACTTTTAGTTAAATGCGATTTACCTTGACAAAAGAGTTTCTTGAAATTCTTCGACAAAAAATTGTTGAACAGGATTCTCTTTGGGTAAAAGAAAATGTATTAGAGCTACATTATGCTGATATTGCTGAAATATTAGATGCATTAACGAACGAGGAAGCCAAGTATATCTATTTCTTGGTTGATGAAGATACACAGGCCGATATTCTTATGGAGCTGGATGAAGATGTTCGGGATCGTTTTTTGGCATCACTAACAATAAAAGAAATTGCAGATCAACTTGAGAATTTGGACTCCGACGATGCTGCAGATATTTTAGGTGAGCTTTCTGATGAACAAATTCATGAGGTAATCTCTCAAATGGAAAACGACGAGGCTGCAGAGGATATCGTTGATCTTTTGAATTATGACGAAAATACTGCTGGAGGATTGATGCAGAAAGAGTTCATACAAGCCAATATGAATTGGACGGTGGATAGAGCAATAGTCGAGTTGCGAAGACAAGCGGAAGACGTTGAAAAGGTATATAACATCTATGTAGTAGATGATTTAAACAAACTTGTTGGATTACTTTCTCTGAAGCGCGTTCTGTTTGCTAGTCCCAAAACAATTATTTCTGAGATTTTTCAATCGAAAAATGTGATTTCCGTTAAAACAAGCGACTCTGACGAAGAGGTAGCTAAAATCATGGAAAAATATGATTTGGTTGCAATTCCGGTGGTTGACTTTCAGAATAAATTGGTGGGTAGAATTACCTTGGACGACGTAGTTGATATAATTAAAGAAGAAGCAGATAAAGATTTTCAATTGGCATCCGGTATTTCTGAGCGTATTGAATCGAATTCCAGTATATGGAGAATTTCTCGGGCTCGATTGCCTTGGTTGTTGATCGGAATGGTTGGAGGAATATTTAGTGCTCAGGTAATATCTCAATATGAATCTGGAATTAGCATGGTTCCTTCTTTGGCATTTTTCATTCCGTTGATAACAGCAACAGGTGGAAATGTTGGTGTTCAGTCATCGGCAATAGTCGTTCAATCTTTAGCAAAAGGAAATGATCATGTCGGCTCAATTATTCAAAAACTGTTGAAAGAAGGATTGGTTGGTTTGCTGAATGGAGTGCTATTATCATTGCTGATTTATGGAATTGCATTTGTTTTTGCAAGCTCAACATTAGGATTTGTGGTAAGTATCTCACTGTTAGTGGTTGTGATTTTTGCTGCTATTATCGGTACTTTAATTCCACTTTTACTTCATAAAAATAAAATTGATCCGGCATTGGCTACAGGTCCATTTATTACTACATTGAATGATGTATTGGGACTTTTTATTTACTTCACAGTTGGCATGCTTCTATATAATTTGTAATTGAAAAAGAAAGTAGTTTTTATTGATTCTGTTCATGAAATTCTATGGTTTCGCCTGGAAGAAATGGGTTTTCAATGCGTGAATGCTACAAAGTCAGATGAAAGCCAATTAAAATCTGAAATAAAATATGCTTTCGGCCTTGTAATTAGGGCGAGATTTCAGTTGAATGAAGAATTCTTAAATGATTGTAGTCAACTTCAATTCATAGCTCGCTCCGGTTCGGGATTGGAAAATATTGATGTGGATTATTGTAAAAGCCGAAACATTTTGGTTTTTAACTCTCCTGAAGGAAATCGAAATGCTGTAGCCGAGCATGGATTGGGAATGCTTTTGAGTTTGTTTAATAAAATTTCGAAAGCAGATAGTGAGGTTCGCAAAGGAATTTGGAACAGAGAGGATAATCGTGGAATTGAATTAGATGGAAAAACAGTTGGAATTGTTGGTTATGGAAACAATGGAAGTGCTTTTGCCAATAAACTCAGAGGATTTGATTGCAAGATTCTTGCTTACGATAAATACAAAATGAATTTCTCAAACAATCAGGTTAAGGAAAGTTCAATGATGGAAATATTCGAAAATGCTGACGTAATAAGTTTTCATATTCCTCAAAATCAGGAAACGATTTATATGTTTGATGATTCGTTCTTAGAAGACATGAAAAAACCATTTTATGTTTTGAATACATCTCGAGGTAAAATCGTTAAGACGAGTTCATTGGTTCGAGGAATAAAATCTGGAAAAATTTTGGGCGCTTGTTTGGATGTTTTAGAATATGAACCGGCTAGTTTTTCATCATTTTTTAATGGAGAAATTCCGGAGGATTTAAAGTATTTAATGAAATCAGATCGAGTACTTTTTTCACCTCATGTGGCAGGATGGACCCAAGAAAGCTATGAAAAATTGAGTTCAGTTTTGGCGGATAAAATTCAACAAGCATTTCAACTATGAAAGTAAAATTAATCTGTTGTGGAAAAACGGTTGATTCTTATTTGATTGAGGGAGAATTGAATTATCAAAATAGGTTAAAACATTATTTTTCGTTTGAAAGGATTGATTTACCGGATTTAAAAAACACGAAAAACCTTACAATACATCAGATCAAAGAGGAAGAAGGGAAGTTACTTTTAAAGCAATTAAGTTCAAACCAAGAAGTCATATTGTTAGATGAAAAAGGTAAAAATTATACTTCTGTTGAATTTGCATCCTATTTAAATCTACATTTTACTTATCATTTCAAAGATTTGGTTTTTATTATCGGCGGACCCTATGGATTCTCACAATCCATTTATGAACGAGCGAATGGAAAAATAAGACTGTCAGATATGACCTTTTCGCATCAAATGGTTCGAATGATTTTTTTAGAACAAATTTATAGAGCAGCAAGTATTATTAAAGGGGAACCTTATCATCATGAATGAGTAATAATGGGGTTTTCGGGTGATGTTGTTTCTTCATTGTTTTCCAAACTTTTTTCTTCCTCTGGTTTAACCGTTAATAGGAGCAAAAAGAAAGGAAGTAAAGGAGCTCTCAATCTTACTAGAACCCCAAAAATCACGGAAGTAAACCCGGTCATAAAAGCAAAAATAATAACGAAATAAAGCGAAAACGTGAGTATGTCTGATTCTCGAATCCGACTAATTCGTTTACCTCGATTATTAGTTAAAAAAACAAATGTCAGATAAAACAAGAGTATGCTTTCAATTCCATTTAAAAGAAGTCCTGGAGACAAGGCCTCCCATGGAAAAGGGCGATAAATCCCAGTAAATATAGACATTGGCATTGCCCTCAATAAACCTGTTGGCGTGTAACTCACTTCTCCAAGATCATACTTGGCACCTGTATAAATTTTATTTGTTTTAAAATCTTGTTGAGTTACCTCGGCTTCTTTTAAATATTTCTGAGCCGTCTCACCGGAAAAATAGACACCAATGAACGCAAAACCAATCAAGATGACGAATGTTCTAATAAATCTTTGAGAAAATTTGTTGGTAAAGTATTTTTTGGCAAATTGGACATTGAAAGCGAAAACAAAAGGCACGACAATGGTTACAAGCATGAAAGATCGAATATTAAGAAGTATCCAAGAGAATAATAGGATTAATAAAACATTCCAAATTTTGAGTTTTGCTTTCCCACTAACTAAATTATATACAGTTGGAATCATGTAATAAAGACACACAACGATAAGCGAATCTTTGGATACTCCAGTACACCAGAAACTAAGCGATGGAACGAATAAAAATAATACTGCCAACTTTTTATAATCATGTATTCCAAATGAAACTATAAAATCATACAACTTAAAAGAAGCTAACGATGTTATGAAAGCAGTAAAAACCGTTGTAGCTAGGTAACTGCTTCCCGTAAAAATATTGATTACTGAAAATAATTTAGATACATAATATCCTTCTGGCTCTCTAGCAATCCAGCCTGGAGGGAATCCTGTTTCTGGGGTGTAATGATTGATGTAGCCTTCTTGTAAAGAAGAAGTTGGCCATTCAGCAATATAATATTCAGGATATTTAAACAGAAGATTTGTTAATACGCGAGATGTATCATAAAACGCAATTGTATCACCACCTCTAATAAAAAACATATAGTAGAATGCAAAAACCAAAGAAAAGAAAATTTTATAGTAGAGGTTCCGCATAAAATACTGATAATGTTCCTTTTCACTATTCTGATTTTTGATGTATAACGAAACTATAACTGACAGTACAAGCCAAAATATTAGCATTAAAATATCTAAACCGGTAAAAAAAGTTAACCTGTTTGTATGGTCATTATATAGTACAATTGAAAAATCAATATTTTTGAACATAATTCTATAATAGCTAACTCTTTACCACAAAATAATTACACGATCAAAATTAGGCAAAATAAATGGCCTAAATCACTCTTTTTCATTGTACTTTTGTCAACAACCTATTAAATTATGTGCGGCATAACGGGCTTCATAGATTTCAAAAAACAGTCCTCCAAGGAGGATTTGAATGTTATGACTTCCACTTTGCACCATCGAGGACCTGATGGAAGCGGAATAGAATTCTTTGAAAAAGACCATGAAACCGTTGGGTTGGGTCATACTCGTCTTTCCATAATAGACCTAACTTCGTTTGGAAAGCAACCCATGCAATTTGAGCATTTGTGGATTTGTTTCAATGGTGAAGTTTATAATTATGCCGAAATCAAAAGAGAACTTATTGAATTAGGTCATTCATTCACGGGAAATTCTGATACTGAGGTTATTTTGCATGCTTTTTCTCAATGGGGAAAAGAATGCGTTCATCGATTTATTGGCATGTTTGCTATCGTTATTTACGATCAGAAACTTCGACAAATAACTTGCATTAGAGATAGAGCAGGGGTTAAGCCATTTTTTTATTACTATTCTGATGGGTTATTCCTGTTTTCTTCAGAATTGAAAGCATTTCACCGTCACCCTTATTTTAAGAAATCTATTAATCGCGATGTAGTTGCAGCCTTTATGCAATACGGATCCGTTCCAACGCCTCATTGTATTTTCGAGAACTGTTTTAAACTCAAGCCTGGTCATTTTCTGCAATTTAGTTTGGATCATGCAGATGAGATTTTGATAAATTCGCTGAAACATCAACAACAGTATTGGAATGTTTATGATGCCTATAACAAACCAAAGTTGAAAATAGACTTTAAAGAGGCGAAATCCCAAACAGAAGAATTATTGACATCAGCTTGTAACTACAGAATGGTTGCAGACGTCCCTGTAGGTATTTTTTTGAGCGGAGGTTATGATAGCACCGCTGTTGCCGCAATCTTGCAACAAGATAGAACAGAAAAATTAAAAACATTCACTATTTCTGTACCTGATATTGGATTAAATGAGGCTGAATATGCAAAGCAAACGGCTCAAATTTTAGGTACAGATCACACAGAAATTGCTTGTTCGCAAAATGAGGCGCTGGATTTAATTCAAGAATTGCCTTTTTATTATGATGAACCTTTTGCAGATAGCAGTGCCATTCCGACCACGCTAGTGAGTTTAATGGCGAGAAAGCAAGTCACGGTAGCGTTAAGTGCCGATGCGGGTGATGAAGTTTTTGCCGGTTATAATCGCTATGATTACCTGATGCGTTATGGGCAGAAACTGAGATCAATTCCTGGTTTTGCACGAAAGGGAATTGCAGGTATTATGGATCTCGTTCCGGCGAATAAAATCCCTCTACTGAAAAATAAATATAATTTCCCAAATCGCTATGAAAAGTTGAAATCGCTTTTGCAAGACCCTTCATCCGAACAAATGATGTTGAGTTTAAGCGAGCAATTTACGGCTAAACAATTAGTAGAATTATTGAATTTTATACCTGAAAAACTCACTACTGCATACAACTCCAAGGAATTATTAAATGCTGGTTCATCCCCATTGTCATATATGATGGCGATTGATTATCAAACCTATTTGGTGGATGATATTTTGCAGAAGGTGGATCGGGCAACAATGACTGCCAGTCTGGAAGGAAGAGAACCGTTTTTAGATCATCGTGTGATTGAATATGCCGCTCAACTTCCTGATGATTTCAAGTACCATAATGGAATTAAGAAGTATATATTGCGCGAAATAGTCCATGATTTCATTCCTAAAGAAAAAATGGATCGACCAAAAATGGGTTTTGCCATTCCATTGTCTTCTTGGATGCAAAATGAATTGAAAGAAATGGTCGAAGATTACATTAATGAAAAAAATATTCGTGAACAAGGGTTGTTCAATTGGGAGGCAGTAAATCGATTGAAAGTCAATTTCTTTTCGGGAAAAACTGAATACGATTTCAAATTATGGTATTTGTTGATGTTTCAAATGTGGTATGAACGATGGATGAAGTAAGAAAGGTTCTTTATTTGTCTTATGATGGAATGACGGATCCTTTGGGCCAATCTCAAGTACTTCCTTACCTAATCGGTCTATCGAAAAAAGGATTTTGTTTTCATTTAATCAGTTTTGAAAAACCTGATCGCTTTGAAAAACTAAAACACGATATTCAAGCACTTTGTGATCAAAATAATATAGTTTGGCATCCAAAGATTTACACTAAAAAACCACCTTTATTTTCAACGCTTTATGATGTATGGAGAATGCGAAAGTTGTCTTACAATCTCCATAAAAATCTTCATTTTTCGATGGTTCATTGTCGAAGTTATTTGTCGGCATTGATAGGATTATCCATGAAAAAGAAGTTCGGAACAAAATTTTTGTTCGATATGCGTGGTTTTTGGGCGGATGAACGCGTAGATGGTAAGATTTGGAATTTAAAGAATCCAATTTTCAAATTAGTCTATAACTTTTTCAAACGAAAGGAAAAAGAATTTTTTCTTGAATCAGATTACGTTATTTCTTTGACTCAAAACGGCAAGGACGAGATTTGCTCTTGGAAAGGATTTGATAAGTTAGAAACTAAAATACAAGTGATTCCTTGTTGTGCTGATTTATCAAAATTTAATCCCGATTCAATAACAGAAAATCAAAAAATCGAAACAAGGCAAAAACTTAAAATAGACGACAGACAGTTCGTTTTGGGATATGTCGGTTCAATTGGAACTTGGTATATGTTGGATGAAATGCTTTCTGTTTTTAAAAGTCTTTTACTCAAAAAAGACAATGCTGTTTTTTTATTTGTTACGGGAGACAATCCCTCGGAAATAATTCATCAAGCTCAAAAATTAGATATTCCTGAAAATTCACTTCGCATTCAATCAGCTACTCATACTGAGGTTGGGACATACATTAGTTTGTTTAACGCGTCTGTATTTTTCATTTTACCTGCGTATTCTAAAAAGGCTTCATCACCAACCAAACAAGGGGAATTGATGTCCATGGGAATTCCGATCATTTGTAATGCGGGAGTTGGAGATACGGATAAATTAATAGAAAAATACAAGGCGGGATTGGTGATTCAAGATATGAATGAACACAATTTTTCTCTTTTAGATTGGGATTACATTCCCTTTGATAAATCCTTAGCACGAAAAGGAGCTGAGGAATTTTATGGGCTAGAAAATGGAGTAAAAAATTACTTTCAAGTATATCAAAAATTACTTGCTTAATTTTGAGTGATGACCAAAAAGACAATTTATTTTCTTGCACCATATCCTTTTAATTCAGCGCCTTCGCAACGTTTCCGGTTTGAACAGTATTTTGAGTTCTTAAAAAATCAAGGATTTGAAGTAAAATTATTTCCTTTTTTGGACGATAAAACATGGAAGACCTTGTATAGTGAGGGCAAAGAAGCTCAAAAAATTTGGGGTGTTTTCAGAAGTTTTTTGAAACGATTTATCCTATTATTTTCTCTTCATAAGGCAGATTATGTATTTATTCATCGAGAGGCTTCGCACCTCGGCCCGCCCATTTTCGAATGGATCATAGCTAAGGTTCTTCGAAAGAAATATATTTATGATTTTGATGATGCTATATGGATTCCGAATTACAGCGAATCGAATGCTCGTTTTCATCGATTGAAAGCTTATTGGAAAGTAAATTATTGCATGAAATGGGCATATCAAGTTTCAGCTGGCAATCAATTTTTAGCAGATTACGCCAAACAATTTAACTCCAATATTCTTGTAATTCCAACAACAATTGACACTGAAAATTATCACACTGGAACAACGGAATACTATCCCGAAAAAATTATTGTAGGTTGGACTGGTACTCACACAACCATGCGTTACTTAGATGCTTTAGTGCATGTTTTTGAGGAGTTAAACGCTAAATATGAGTACACAATTCGAGTGATTTCTAACGAGAAACCTTCCTTTGATCTACCCAATTTAGAATTTGTAAAATGGCAAAAGGAAACCGAAATTGAAGATTTACGACAATTTTCGATAGGGATTATGCCACTTGTTAAAGATCAATGGTCAGAAGGCAAATGTGGGTTTAAAGGATTGCAATACATGTCTTTGGGTATTCCCACTATTATGTCGCCTGTTGGAGTAAATACCGAAATAATTGATCACGGCAAAAATGGAATCATAGCCTCCACCAATGAAGAATGGAAGCTGACTCTTGAAATGTTAATTGTGAATGCTGAAATGCGAAAAGAGTTCGGCAGAAATGGAAAACAAACTATTTTGGACCGGTATTCAGTGCTATCTCAGAAAAATCAATATTTAGCTTTGTTTAAATAAGCTCGAATGTTTAAGAATGTCATTTTATTTTAATAATTTAGTCATCTAAACTATTACTATGCGAATCCTTATTTTCTCAATTACGTTTTTGAGTGTTTTTAATTATTCATTTTCCCAAAACTATTCACGTGTAAAAGTCTTTGGAACTCAAGAAGAACTTTCAAAGCTCGGCAATTTGGGTGTTACAATGGATCACGGTATTCGAAAAGAAGGTTTGTTTTTTATCTCAGATTTTTCGAAACATGAAATTCAAACCATGGAAAAGTTCGGATACGATTATGAAATCCTTATTCCAGATGTTCAAGCTCACTATATCAATATTTTGAATAATCCTGATCAAAATCAATCATTAAAAAACGTTTCGTGTTCAGGTAGTTCGGGAGGCGGAAGTTCTACTTTTTCACCAACCACGCCTTCAAATTTCAATTTAGGAACGATGGGAGGGTATCTTAAATACAACGAGATGTTGGCTGAATTAGATGCGATGGCAGCTCAATTTCCGAATTTGATAACTGTTAAAGCACCAATTTCAACTTTTTTAACTCACGAAAACCGGCCAATTTATCACGTTCGAATTTCTGACAATCCTAATACTAATGAAGCAGGAGAGCCAAAGGTTTTATACACAGCAATTCATCATGCGCGTGAACCTATGAGTTTGATGGAAACAATTTATTACATGTGGTATTTGTTGGAAAATTACGGAACAAATGATGAGGTAACTTATCTTGTAAATAATACGCAAATGTATTTTGTTCCTTGCATTAATCCGGATGGATATGTGTATAATGAAACTACAAATCCAAATGGTGGTGGTATGTGGAGAAAAAATCGTAGGAACAATGGCGGTGGAGTTTATGGTGTGGATTTAAATCGAAATTACTCGTATGGTTGGGGAACCACCGGGACAAGCGCAACACCTAGTAATGAAACATACAGAGGCCCATCCGCTTTTTCAGAACCGGAAACTCAAGCTATGCGTTGGTTGGTTCAGAATAACGATTTTGAAATGGCATTTAATGCCCATACCTACGCCGAGGATATTCTTTTTCCTATAGGTACTACAACCGCCGAGTTTGCTCCTCATCACGACTACTTTCAAGATTATACAAACCATATGACAGAGTTGAATGGCTATTTTGCCCAAAAATCATCAGGATTGTATCCTGCCTCTGGTGATTCAGACGACTACATGTACAAAGTGGACGTTGGAGTTAATCAAAAGGACACTGTATTTGCTCACACACCTGAAGTTGGTACAGCATTTTGGCAGCCTTCTTCAGAGATAATCGCGACTTGTCAAGAAATGGTTTTTCCAAACTTAATTTTAGCTCACTTAACAAGAAATTATTCGGTTGTAAAAGATATAGATGGTTCTACTGTTGCAACATTAACAGGAACTTTTAATCATTCTATTAAAAGATTAGGACGTCAAGGAGGAAATGTGACTGTATCAATTGAGCCATTATTGAATATTAGCTCGGTTGGAAGTGGAGTTAATTACAATTTGAATTGTCAGCAAACTACAAGTGGAGCAATTTCCTACACCTTAAACCCTTTAATACAATTTGGTGATCAAATAAAATATATTTTGAAGACAGATAATGGATTATGGATTAAAAGAGATACAATAATCAAAACATATGGTGCAATTACCGTTCAGGCAATTGAAGATGCTACATCGGCAACTAATTGGACGGGTACTTGGGGTACAACGGGAACAACCTTTGTTTCTCCATCTAAATCTTTTTATGAAAACTCATCAGGTAATTATCCAAATAATGTAAATAGAACTTATATGTATGTCCCAACGATAAATTTAACCAATGCCAATGCGGCAATGATTTCTTTTTATGCGAAATGGGCAATTGAAGCAGATTATGATTTTGTACAATTTCAAGTTTCAACAGATGGTGGTACAACCTGGATTGGTCAATGTGGAAATTATACTGTAACCGGAACTAGTGCAAACGGAAGCGTTCAGCCGAATAATCAACCCGTTTATGAAGGAACGCAAAGCAATTGGGTTCTTGAAGAAATTAATTTAAGTGATTACTTGGGTCAGCAAATTAAAGTTCGTTTTCAACTTAAATCGGATGGAGGAACTACGGCAGATGGTTTCTATTTTGATGATTTTAAAGTAGCATACAATGAAAATCAGCCCGCACAACCTCCTGTTGCTTCTTTCTCTAGTTCTTCGAATCAAGTGTGTGCGGGGGCTTCGGTTAATTTTACAGATTTGTCAACTAATTTACCAACAACGTGGTCATGGGATTTTGGCGATAATACAACTAGTACAAATCAAAATCCACAACATGTTTATCAAGATCCGGGAACGTATACAGTTAATTTAATAGTTACAAACGCACAAGGATCGGATAATTATTCTTTAACAATAACAGTTAATCCAACCCCTTTGTTAGTACTTTCCTCAAGTGATACGGATGGTGTTGTATGTCAAAATGAGGGTCTTGTATCAATTTCTTCTCAGCCAGTTGGTGCTGTATTGTCAGCTAGTTCAGCGGCGGCTCTTTCTCAAAATAATTTTGATCCTAATATTTCTGGTGTAGGAACATTTTTTATTTATGGTTCTTTCACAGACAATAATGGATGTGTTGGACAAGACACGATGCTCTTAATTGTTGAACAGTGTGCGACCTTGATGGAAGGTCAAGCGGATGAGATTAAATTGGCGCCAAACCCAAGTGAAGGAATTGTTCAGATTTTTGGCCTAAAATCAAATACGGGTTTACTCGTCAAAGATTTGAGTGGTAAGATTGTAATGCAAAAAGTAAATGTTGCAAATTTGGATGTTATGGATCTGAGGGAATTAAAAAATGGATGTTACATTTTTGAATTTATTTTGGAAAATAATAGTTTATCGAGATTCCAATTAATCCTGATTGAATAAGTGTATTTTAGACACTTTTATAGAGTCATAAACTCTTTTATATTTTTTGTTAAAATCATTATTATTAATGAATTATGTGTAACTTTGCACGGCAAAAATTAAAATTAAATAAATGAAAAAAATCATTCTATTTTTCGCATTATTTGCTTGTTTTAACATAAGTTATTCTCAAGCACCCAATGGCATTAACTATCAAGCGGTTATAAGAAATTCTTCTGGAACCTTAATTTCGAATTCTCAAATTGCTGTCAAACTTGAGATTCGATTGAGTAGTACTACAGGAACATTAGTGTACAGTGAAAGACATGTTCCAACTACAAATGCACAAGGATTAATAAATTTAGTTGTTGGTGGGGGTCAAGTAATAAGTGGGTCTTTTCCAACAATAAATTGGGCTGTTGGGCCATATTTCATGGTACTTGCTGTTGACTTTACAGCGGGAAGTAATTATCAAACTTTTGGATCTCAGCAATTGTTGTCAGTTCCATATGCTCTATATGCTGCAAAAGCGGGCTCGGCGACAAACAAATGGCATTATGGAAATATTGCTCCTTTGTCAACTTTAGGTGTTGAAGGTGATTATTATTTGGATACTGTTACAGGAAATGTTTATTATCGATCAGCAAATGGTTGGTCAGTCATTTCAAATATTATGGGGCCTCAGGGAATTCAAGGATTGATTGGTCAACAAGGGCCATCTGGACCCGCCGGTCCAACAGGTGCAACAGGCGCTCAAGGTCCACAGGGCCCTTCAGGAGCAACCGGTCCAGTTGGAGCAACAGGATTGTCTTCATTAGTAAAAACAACTGCAGAACCAGCAGGCTTGAATTGTTCGGTTGGGGGAACAAAAATTGAAGTTGGTGTAGATGCGAATGCGAATGGAGTACTTGACGCAACAGAAATTGACTTATCTCTAACACGTTTTGTATGTAATGGAGCACAAGGTCAATCTGGTCCAGCTGGCCCTGCAGGTGCTACAGGTGCAACGGGTGCTCAAGGACCTCAAGGTCCTGCCGGACCTCAGGGTTCTGCGGGTCCAACAGGAGCAACGGGTCCTGCGGGAGCAACAGGTCCTCAAGGAATTGCAGGTTTGAATTCAGTAGTTAAAACAACTTCAGAACCAGCCGGTTTAAATTGTTCAGTAGGCGGAACAAAAGTCGAGGTTGGAACCGATTTAAACGGCAATGGAGTTTTGGATGCGACAGAAATAAACACTTTGTTAACAAGATATATTTGTAATGGAGCACAAGGTCAATCCGGCCCGGCTGGCCCGGCTGGAGCAACAGGAGCGACAGGAGCACAAGGTCCGCAAGGACCAGCTGGACCAACAGGACCAACAGGACCAACAGGATCTCAAGGACCTGCAGGATCAACCGGACCTCAAGGAACAGCAGGCTTGAATTCAGTAGTGAAAACAACAGTAGAATCAGCAGGTTTGAATTGCTCAGTTGGTGGAACCAAAATTGAAGTAGGAACAGATTCCAATGGAAATGGAGTATTAGATGCGTCTGAGGTAAATGCGTCGTTGACAAGATATGTATGTAATGGTGCTCAAGGACAAACAGGTCCTGCTGGTCCCGCAGGTTCGACAGGTTCGACAGGAGCACAAGGCCCACAAGGTCCAGCTGGCCCGACGGGTCCACAAGGTCCAACTTGGAATATAACATCAGATAACTTTGCTTCAGATGGAACATTGTCAATTGTTACTACTGCTCCTCAAACCGTTAATTCAAACAACAAAGCATTCTTAGTGGGTGGAAATTCATCTACGGCTGATTTGAGAATAGGAACAAATAATAATTACAATTTTGATATATATTCTAATAACACTTTCCGAGCAAGATTTGCTACAACTGGTGAATTGTTTGTTGGAGCAACAGCGCCTCCTACCAACTTTACAGGAGATTTGTTGTGTGGAGTTTCAAATTCCGCCCAACCTTGGGCCGTAAATGGGTATTCCTCATTTAATGGTAGTGGTGTTTATGGATATATTTATCCGAATAATGCAACCAATTTTGCTGCTGTTCAAGGAGAACATCTTGGGTCAAGTACTTCAAGTTCAGGTGTCAGAGGAGCTACTAATAATCTGAATGCTACAGGGGTTAACGGTTATGTGAGTGGAACCCCTGTAAATGGTTGGGGAGGTCTTTTCCAAAATGATCTAGGTTATACCGGTTATTTTGGCTCTGCGTCTGATCAAAGAATTAAAAAGAATATTAGAACTATTGGAAATGCCATGGATATTGTGAAAGGGTTACGAGGAGTTACTTATGAACATAAATTAGATGAATTCAATGGATTAGGATTAAAATCTGGATTGACTTATGGATTCATTGCTCAAGAGGTTGAACAAGTAATGCCAGATATCGTTAAAACTAAGAATATTCCGTATATTTCTACTCGTGAAAACCCATCTTTAAAGGATCATGAAACATTGAAAACAGTTGGTTACATTGAAGTTATTCCAGTTTTGGTCGAGGCGTTAAAAGAACAAGACAAAAAAATCGAAGAGCTTTTAAAACGAATTGAAGAACTAGAAAAAAAGAAATAAGAAATTATTACAATTACTCTATTTTAAAAATGGTCACTTTGAAGTGGCCATTTTTTTTGCTTTATAATACGTGTTTTCGCCTATAGATCTAGTAATTATTTACTATCAAGCAAGTAGTAAATAGGTGTATCTTAATGTGGAATTGGTAAAAATGAAATAAATTCATTTAGAATTTTGCAAACTTTGAATTATAAATTTTGCAAATGAAATCAATATTTACTTCTTTCGTCGTTTTAGTTTCTGTCTTTTTTATGATAAATTCATCGTTTGCTCAATTAATTGGGCAAGGTACTGAATACGATAAAAATGGAAATGCATTATTTAATTATGTTGTTGAGGCAACAAAGTGTTCTGGATCTTCTGATGGCGCCATAAAAATACAACCAATTGAAAATGGCAATAGTGATTTGAAAATTGAATGGGAAAATGGTGAGTCATCATTTTACAGAGACAATTTACCTTATGGTCAATATAATGCAATTATTACAATTAATGAAACTAAGAAGATTTCATACGCGTTTTCTATATCGAGTCCAGATGCAATTCGCACTGATATTTTTGAGGTAAAAAAGAATGGTGTTCGGAAACTTGATTTACAAGTTTTGGGAGGTTCTAGACCCTATTCTTTTCAATGGAATACAGGTGATACGTTAGAAGATATAACAAATATAGGCCCTGGAATATATGAAGTGATTATCACGGATACAAATAAATGTTCTCATACTGTAACTACTGAAATATTGGTGGAAGAGATTTCATTTAAATCAGCTGATCTTGAAGATAAAGTTGATATTTTCCCCAATCCTTCTAAAGGCTATATTACGATACTAGTTCATTCAGATGTAAGTTCAATAATTATCTATGATTTGTTTGGTAAACAAATAAACGGGTATTTTAATATATTATTAGGAATGTCCTTAAACATTGAAAATTTATTAATCGGAACGTACACTGTAAAAATGTATTTTTATGATGGGACTATAGAAACAAAAAAGCTAATTGTTGATTAATATTTAAATATCCATTGAAACACTTCTAAGTAAATTTGAATCTAACTAAATGTTGTGGGCAAATTGATTTAAATGAATAATAAAAAAATGGCTGCCATAAAAAAGGCAGCCATTAGTTGTTTTTGTGAGGTCTCGTCCGGATTCGAACCGGAGTAAACGGTTTTGCAGACCGGTGCCTAACCGCTCGGCCACGAGACCGCTTGATGTTAGGATACAAAAGTAATAAATTTTCTTGCTTTTTCTTCATTCTTAAAAATCTTTTGTTTCAAGAATTTCGATGTAATAAAACCTCTGTATGCAAAGGATCGCCTTTTAATATGTAATTAATAAGTTCTTTTGCAAGTAGAGGGGCCAACATATATCCTTTAGTTCCCAGTCCGTTAAAAACGAAGTTGGCCTTATGATTGTGATGTTCTCCGAGGAAAGGTCTTCTATCAAATGTCGTAGGTCTAATTCCAGCATATTGTGCTATTACTTTTGGAATGCCTAACCCCAAAATACTATAATTTTCCAAAATTTGACTTTTACCTTCTTGAGTGGTGTAAGAATCAACTGCATTCCACTCATAGGTCGAACCAATTTTAAACTCTTTATTTCCTATTGGAAGGACAAAACATTTGCGATTCAATGATTCGTCTTCATTTATTTCATCCGTTAATATTTTTAACACCTGTCCTTTAGTGGAACTTATTTTTAAGTGATTAAACAAGGGATTATTTTTGACTGAAAATCCTTCACAAAAAACAACAAAATCATATTTCTCACCATGGTATATACGTGATTCTGGTTGGTATGATAAATAATTAAAGACCTCATTAATCCAGACACCTTTTTTACTTATAATACTTTTACAATGGTTTATAAATAACTCTGAATCAACCCAATATGCCTTTTTAATTCGAGCTGTTCCAAATGGAGCATCTACCCCAACAAACTTATCATCTTCTAAGGAAATTGGTGTTAGAAACTCGCTATATTTTTCTTGTTTCTCTTTTTTTAACCATTCTTCTCGCTCTTGATTTGAGGAGAATATGCGACGAATTACAATGGGATGAAAGAAATTATGTTTACTAGCTTTTTCAATTTCAGAATAAAATAGTTCGAGGTAAGAAAAAAAATCATCAGCTCTCCAAGATTTAGTTGTCCTCCTAAATACGATGGGGTTAATGATCCCCGTTGCAATTTTTGTTGATACATTCTCACCTTGATCTATTAATGTGCATTGAATATTGTTTTTAATTAGTTCGAGTGCCGTACAAATTCCAGCAATTCCTCCACCAATAATTAATGCTCTCATTTCGTTATTGCTAGGGTGATTACACTTATTTTTAAAAATGGATTATTAATCCTTAAACTTTCAACAAAACGTTCTATTGTTGAACCTGTAGTTAGTACGTCATCCACTAGACCTATGTGTTTATATTCGTTTAATGGAGCTTTTGAATGGAATATATTCTGACTATTTTGCCAGCGTTCCCACATCGATTTTTGGGTTTGACTTTCGGTGTGTTTAATTTTTAGTGCAACATCATTTCGTACCGGAATTTTTAATATTTCTGAAACTCCTTGTGCAATAAGTTCAGCCTGATTGTATCCTCTTCTAAATTTTTTTGCCGGATGAATTGGCACTGGAAGAAGGGCATCTAAATTATTAAATGACTGAATTTGAGATATTTTTTCTCCAATCATTTGGCCATATTTGATGCCGATTTTTGCATTATTCTCATACTTCAAAGCGTGAATGATTTTCTGTACTGCTGAATTTTCCTCAAAATAAAAAAGTGCAAAAGCCCCATGAATAGGTAATTTTCCCCAAAATAATTTGTCCATGTTATTTATCTCACCTTGATTTTCAAAATTTGTGAATTGTAGATTAAGACTGCAAAAATTACAAATAAAATCCTCTTTTTCGATTAGTTCAGTAGAACAATGTAAACATGTTTCTGGAAATGTCAAGTGATTGACAGAAGTAAGTTTGGCTTTTATTTTTTTAACAATCGGCTTCATTGGTTTTTGGTCATATTTAACAATCTTCTGTTCAAAACATAACATTATTACACTTGATTTAAAAGTCAAACTTAACGAATTTAGAGGAGAAATTAACGACGTGGTTCAAACAAATAATTAGGTATTCAAGATTGCATTTAGTTTGTGATTTTTTGTGTGAATATCTTTCCTTAGTTTGTTAATAAACCCACAATCGCAGACTGTTTAAAGGATTGCGTTTTGAGATGTTAATAACATTGATTAATTGTTGATTTTTTTTATTGTTTAACGTCAGAATTTTGACAAATTTTGTATGCCCAAGTCAATTGATTGATTGTCTTAATCTAAACCGATACAATCATGACTGGGAAACACGCAATTTTATGATAATGAATTGGATAATCGAAAAAAATATTTCGATAAATATTCATTTTTTTGTGGATAGATGAATAATTAAAATGATAAAATGGAACAGACAGAGCCGATATTAGAGGAAAATAAAAACAGATTTGTTCTTTTTCCAATTCAGCATAATGATATTTGGAATTTTTACAAAAAAGCGGAAGCGAGTTTTTGGACTGCTGAAGAAATCGATCTTTCTCCAGACTTAATTGACTGGGAAAATAAGCTGAACGATGATGAGAGGCATTTTGTGAAGCATGTTTTGGCTTTTTTTGCTGCCTCAGATGGAATTGTTAATGAAAATTTAGCTGAGAACTTCTTATCTGAAGTTCAATACACAGAAGCGAAGTTCTTTTATGGATTTCAAGTAGCCATTGAAAATATTCATTCTGAAACTTATTCTTTGTTGATTGATACGTACATTAAAGATACGAAAGAGAAGAATCATTTGTTTAACGCCATGGATACATTGGAATGCGTTAAGAAAAAAGCTGAATGGGCTTTAAGATGGATAGACAAAGGCTCTTTTGCAGAAAGATTAGTGGCTTTTGCGGCCGTCGAAGGAATATTCTTCTCAGGTTCGTTTTGCTCTATTTTTTGGCTGAAGAAAAGAGGATTAATGCCAGGATTGACTTTCTCAAATGAGTTAATTTCACGAGATGAGGGTTTACATTGTGACTTTGCTTGCCTCCTTTATAACAACCATTTGAATCATAAACTCACTAAAGAAAATGTTCAAAAAATAATTACGGACGCAGTAGAAATTGAAAAAGAATTTGTGACTGAAGCATTACCAGTTCGTTTAATTGGAATGAATAGTGATTTAATGAGTCAATATATTGAATTTGTCGCTGACCGTTTGTTGGTCGAATTAGGTAACGAAAAGGTTTACAATGTTTCAAATCCTTTCGATTTTATGGATATGATATCGATTCAAGGAAAAACTAATTTCTTTGAAAAGAGGGTGGGTGAATATCAAAAAGCAGGTGTTCTTTCCGGAGGAACAGATAACCATACTTTTACAATAAATGAAGATTTTTAATAACGATTAGTAGAATAGAATAAGATGTACGTAGTAAAAAGAGACGGTAGAAAGGAAGCTATCAAATTCGATAAGATTACAGCTAGAATAGTTAAGTTATGTTATGGTTTAGATCCTTTGGTTTCACCAGAAGCGGTTGCCATGAAAGTTATAGAAGGAATTTATGACGGTGTGTTAACAACTGATCTTGATAATTTAGCAGCTGAGGTTGCAGCCGCTAAAACGATAGATCATCCAGATTACGCCCTACTTGCTTCGAGAATAGCCGTTTCTAATTTACACAAAGAAACCAAAAAGACCTTTTCAGAGGTAATGGAAGATTTATATGCTTATGTTGATCCCAAAACAGGGCAAAGAGCTTCGTTGTTGGCAGATGACATCTACGAAGTTATCATGAACAATAAAGAAATTTTGGATTCAAGTATTATTTATGATCGTGATTTTAGATATGATTACTTCGGATTCAAAACGTTAACACGTTCATATTTAATGAAATTGAATGGAATGATAGCCGAAAGACCTCAGCAAATGTTAATGCGTGTATCGGTTGGAATTCATAAACACGACATTCAAGAAGCAATCAAAACGTATAATTTGATGTCAGAAGGTTGGTTTACCCATGCTACACCGACACTTTTTAATGCAGGGACACCTAAACCACAAATGTCTTCATGCTTTTTATTAACCATGAAAAGTGATAGTATATCAGGTATTTATGATACATTGAAATCCTCTGCTCAGATTTCTCAATCGGCAGGGGGAATAGGATTGGCAATTCATGATATTCGCGCAACAGGCTCATACATCAAAGGCACTAACGGCACCTCCAATGGTATTGTTCCAATGCTTAGAGTGTTTAATGATACCGCTCGATATGTAGATCAAGGAGGAGGTAAACGTAAGGGTTCATTTGCAATCTATCTAGAACCTTGGCATGCAGATGTTTATGACTTTTTAGATTTGAAAAAGAATCACGGAAAGGAAGAGCAAAGAGCTAGAGATTTGTTTTATGCACTTTGGATTCCAGATTTGTTTATGAAACGAGTTAAAGAAAACGGTGATTGGACATTGATGTGTCCGCATGAATGTCCTGGTTTATCTGAAACTCATAGCGAAGAATTTGAAGCTTTATATACAAGATATGAACGTGAAGGTAAAGGGAGAAAAACGATTAAAGCTCAGGATTTGTGGTTTAAAATTTTGGAATCGCAAATTGAAACTGGGACACCATACATGTTGTATAAAGATGCAGCGAATTCCAAATCAAATCAGAAAAATCTTGGAACGATTAAGTCATCAAATCTTTGTACAGAAATCATCGAATATACTGCTCCAGATGAAATAGCTGTATGTAATTTAGCCTCAATTGCTCTTCCTAAATACATTAACGATGAGGGAGAATTTGATCACAACAAACTTTTTGAGGTGACTTATCAAGCTACAATAAATCTTAATAAAATTATCGACGAGAATTATTATCCTGTTGAAGAAGCCAGAAATTCGAATCTAAGACATCGACCTATAGGGCTTGGCGTACAAGGTTTGGCTGATGCTTTCATCATGATGAAATATCCGTTCGAGTCTGACGATGCCAAAAAGTTAAATCGCGAAATTTTTGAAACCATTTATTATGCATCCATGACCGCTTCAAAGGACTTAGCAAAAGTTCATGGTGCATATGAAACTTTCGAAGGATCTCCTGTTTCACAAGGAATTTTCCAATTTGACATGTGGAATGTTACTCCTTCCTCAAGATGGGAATGGGATGTTTTAAAGGAAGAAGTTAAATCATATGGAGTAAGAAATTCACTCCTGTTAGCTCCAATGCCAACTGCTTCAACTGCTCAAATTCTTGGAAACAATGAATGTTTTGAGCCATATACTTCAAATATTTATACAAGAAGGGTTTTATCAGGAGAATTTATTGTGGTAAATAAGCATCTTTTGAAAGACCTTGTTAAGGAAGGATTATGGAACAAAGATATGCGTCAAAAAATTATGGCATCTAATGGTTCCATCCAAAATATTTCTGAAATTCCACAACACCTTAAGGAGTTGTATAAAACAGCATGGGAAATTTCTCAGAAAGCCATAATCGATCAAGCTGCTGAACGTGGTGCTTATATTTGTCAGTCTCAGTCTTTGAATATTTTTATGGAAAATGCCAACTTTGGAAAGTTAACCTCCATGCATTTTTACGGATGGGAAAAAGGATTGAAAACAGGAATGTATTATCTGAGAACGAAAGCAGCAACAGATGCAATTAAATTTACGGTTGATAAAAATGTTGTTAAAGAATCTATAGTTAATGAAATTACAGCACAATCAATAGAGGAACAGCAAGCGGCCATTGCCTGTTCACTTGATAATCCAGAAGGATGTGAAATGTGTTCTGGATAGAAAAAATAATTTAGTTCATACGCAATAAGTCATCTTTTTAGGTGACTTATTTTTTTTCAATTGTATTCCAACAAGAATTATTTATATTTGTTAATCTAAAACAAAAACTAAAACTATGAAAAAAATACTATTTATTTGGGCAATTTTTTCTGTGCTTTCTATCGATGCGCAGGTTACGGTTGTTTCATCATTTGACCATACGCCATTATTAAGTTTGCCTAAGATTAATCGCGAGCAATTGGCTCAAGAAGATATAGTTAGAGATAATCAAGGTATATTATACCGAATAGGTGTTGCTCAATTCACAAATATCACAGTGAATAATTCTGGATTATGGGAAACCAATACGGATGGAAGTAGAACATGGAAATTACGAATAAAGTCTGAAGGAGCTGAAGCTTTAAGTTTTTTATTTCAAACATTTAAAATATACGGAGAATCAACATTTGATGTATTAGATTTGAATGGCAGAAAAGTACACAATACATTGACTAAGGACGATGTGCAGGATGCATTTACTCAAAATGCTGCTTTGTGCAGGGGTGATGAACTAATTTTAGTTTTGAATGAACCAACAAATACACAACCTTCTGAAATTCATATTGATCGAGTAATGCATAATTATCGTTCAACTGGATATGGAAACCAAGAAAAGATTAATGAGTCAGAAGCATGTGAGGTAAACGTTAACTGTTCACCGGTCGGTGATTCTTGGCAAGATGAGAAAAGAGGAGTTGCAAGAATTTATGTTGTAGAAAGCGCCTCTGCAGGTTGGTGTACGGGTTCTTTAATAAACAATACGGCACAAGATTGTAAGCCTTATTTCTTAACGGCTCTACATTGTGGCGTTACAACAAGTGCAACAAACATGACGCAATGGAAGTTTTACTTTCGATATGAGTCCCCAAATTGTACTAATCCATCGACAGCTGGCACATTAGATGACTATTTCGTTACAGGTTGTTTGAGGATTGCTGATTCTGGAGATGGGGGAGGTGATTCTGGTTCGGATTTTTTATTGGTTCAACTTGGTTCTGCAAACAACACATCAACAATTGTAACTCAATTAAAATCAACAAATTTCAATGCATATTGGAATGGTTGGAACGCTAACAATACAGCAACTACTGGCGGAACCGGAATACATCATCCCGCAGGAGATATCAAGAAAATTTCTACTGCTACCGGAACAACAGTTAGTTCTGGATGGAATGGTAACGGACTTCAATCGCATTGGCGAACAACCTGGACAGCAAATGCAAATGGACATGGCGTAACAGAAGGGGGGTCGTCTGGTTCTCCATATTTTAATAATTCACAAGGGTATATTGTAGGTACGTTAACTGGTGGAGGGTCATTTTGTAATGCCACCAACCAACCTGATTATTACGGTAAAATGTCTTATCACTGGACATCTAACGGAACAGCAACGAATCGTCAATTGAAACCTTGGTTAGACCCAACAAATTCAGGGGCATTAACTTTAGCAGGATCAAACGATCCTTGTACACCAACAACACCTGTTCCACCAGTGGCAAATTTTGTGGCGAATCAGACTAATGTTACCCCGGGTACAACAGTGTCATTTACTGATCAATCAACCGGAATTCCCACTTCATGGTCGTGGACATTGTCGCCTGCAACTGGTTGGGCTTATGCTAATGGCACTGCATCTACATCCCAAAATCCACAAATTACTTTTAATACTGTTGGTCAATACACAGTAACATTGACAGCAACAAATGCTCAAGGTTCAGACGCAGAAACTAAAACTAATTATATTATTGTTGCTCAGGCTACAGGCCCATGTACTCCTTCAGTTACTGCAACCTGTGACGAGTACATTCAAAATGTCACACTAAATACAATTAACAACACCACAGCCTGTACGTCAGGTGGATATGTCTCATATACATCCACATCTACTTCCTTAGCCAAAGGCACGCAATATACAGCCACAATAACACCGGCTGTTGGTGCTAATATCGGACAAGCTTATACGAATGATGAAATTGCAATTTGGATTGATTATAATAACGATTTTACTTTTTCAGCAACAGAAAGGGTAGGATATGTTCTTGTTGGAGCAGGCTGGAGTAATCAATTTACATTTACTGTGCCATCAACAGCAACTACCGGAGCAGTTAGAATGCGTGTTCGAATTTCCTATTCTGTTGTTGCAGATGGCGGAGCGCCAATAGATCCTTGTGCTGTGGCAACTTATGGTGAAACAGAAGATTACACCGTTAACATTACTCAAGGTGGAAATGTTGGTTTGAGTGAATTAAATGAAAATGACGTGATTATTTATCCAAATCCAACCAATTCTAATTTTGTTGTTGAAATTCCGGAAGTTCAGAATGAATTAGTTGAAATAAAATTAATGGATGTATTTGGTAGGATAATTACATCGAAGTCCATACAAAAAAACAATTTGAAATATGAATTTTCAACAAATTCAATTTCAAATGGAACTTATTATGTTGTGATTGTTTCTGATTTAAGAACTATTACAAAACGAGTAATTAAAAATTAATTTTTTATTGTCTTTGTAATAGATATTATTTGAAATATTGTAATTTAGCCAACCCTATCATGGGTAAGGATTTTCAGAAAATTATTTACTGAAAATTTTGGAGAGGTGTCCGAGTGGTTGAAGGAGCACGCCTGGAAAGTGTGTATAGGTCAAAAGCTTATCGAGGGTTCGAATCCCTCTCTCTCCGCAACAAAGTGAAGGAGGAGTGGATGAGAGCCCTCGGGTTCGAGCCAAAGTGAAATGGAAACCAAAGCAGCAAATCCGAATTACTCTTTTATTGGGGTGGATTTGTAATCGTTGTGAACGTGCAATATTAATTTTATGTTAAGTTTAATTACTATTGTATATTTTAAATTAAAATGTAATTTTGTAACAAATTAAAATAGAAATAAACTGTATAGTATGAAAAATGTATCTAAATCATTGATTTTAACCTTTGCATTAGTCTTTGGGATGAGTGTTTTTTCTTATGCGAACACGAAAGTTGATGCTTCCAAAAACGAAGTAAATAAAGAATTATCAACTGACAACGCTTCGGCTAATGCATCTGCAAATAATGTTGCAAATGCTGCTAAAGCGGGCAAAGAAGATAAAAAGGTAGAGGCTGAAGAACCACAATTAGACTTTGTTCAAACGTTAAAGCAAAAATACATTGAAGGAGATCCATTATGGATGACGCCGGTATTGATCTGTATGATTATTGGAATTGCTTTGTCTATTGAAAGAATTGTTTATTTGAACCTATCTACAATTAATACGGAAAAATTCTTAAATGATGTAGAGAACGCATTACAAAGTGGAGGCGTATCTGCTGCAAAGGATTTGTGTAGAAATACTCGTGGTCCGATTGCATCAATCTTTTATCAAGGTTTAGATCGATCAGAGGAAGGAATTGACATGGTTGAGAAATCTGTCGTTTCATATGGAGGTGTTCAAATGGGATTAATGGAAAAAGGTTTATCATGGTTGCAATTGTTTATTGCTCTTTCACCGATGTTAGGTTTCTTGGGTACGGTAATCGGTATGATTCAGGCATTTGATAAAATTGTAAAGGACGGTCAAGTGTCTCCAACTACCGTTGCTGACGGTATTAAAGTTGCACTTTTGACGACGGTTTTTGGTCTTATTTCAGCGATGTTTCTTCAAGTATTTTATAACTACATTACCGCAAAAATTGACGACTTAGTAAATGAAATGGAAAATGCTTCTATTTCTTTAATTGATATTTTATTAAAAAATAAAGTAATCAAGTAGTATTTATTTTAATTTGAACTAAATTTTCCATCATGGATGCAAAGAAAACAGCTTTAATGCTAAACGTTATAAAATTCTTACTTTCTGGTATTGGAGTATTAGCGTGTATATTGGTAATTAATGGTCCAAATACAACAGCTGGAAGTCAAGCAGTAGAGGAATTCAGAGATGGTTTTGAAATGTCTTTTGCAATGTTGTTTACAATTGTCGTTATTTTTGCATGTGTAGCATTGATTTTAGCATTTTTTATCCTTCACTTTATAAGTCAACCCAAGAAAACCGCTATGTCCATTATGGGCATTTTAGTTTCTTTAGTTGTTTATCTTATTTTTTATTTTGCAGGAACAACAGACACGTACAAAACGTTGTTATTAAATGCCGAATGGTCTGATGAAGTAGTCAAAACTACCACAGCCGGAATTTATACAACTTTCGTTGCTCTAGTTGTTGCTGTGCTTGTAATAGTTATATTACCAATTTACGTTCGTTTTAAAAAATAATAATGGCCAAAAGAGACATACCTGAGGTTAATGCTGGTTCGATGGCAGACATTGCGTTCTTGCTTTTGATATTTTTCTTAGTGACCACAACAATGGACAAGGATACGGCTTATCTTAGAACGATTCCCCAAAAAGTGAAAGTGGATAAACCGATTGAACTTGAAAAAAAGAACGTATTGTTAATTAAAGCTAACAGAGATGAGTTCTTTATTCGTGGTCAAATTTTCGAAAATCCGGATGAAATTTCAGATTACATAATCAAATTTTATAAGTTCAATCGTAATCGAGTAGGAGAGGTTTATAATTCTGAATTCCCGCTTTATTTTTACACCAGTATTGCTGATGCAGAAAGAGAATTTAATGAGGCCATGGAGAAATTGAACAAACTGAAGAATGCTGGTGTGACAAGTGGACCTAAGTTTGAAGTTACGAATGATATCTTTACGAAAGCTGAAAAGGCATTTTATGGGTTGAAGTTGTACGGAGGACCTGTTCCAACTATTTCAGGTGAGGCACACGTTCGTGTTGAAGTTAAAGAAGCTACGCCTTACAGTACTTTTGCTAAAATTCAGGCTGAAATTGAAGAAGCTTTATTTACACTACGTGATGAAGAGTCTAAGAAACTATTTGATGAAGGTTATGGTTCTTTAAGTCGAAAAGCTGAGCAGGATAAAGGTAGTAAGGAATTGGCTTATAAAGTGTTTTTATTAGAATATTTGTTCCCTCAACGAATTATTGAGGTAACGCCAAAAAATTAACCGAAAATGTCTAAATTCAAAAAAGGCGGTAGAGGAGCGCCACCTCAAGTAAATACATCTTCACTTCCGGATATTGTATTTATGTTGTTGTTCTTTTTCATGGTTGCTACGACAAGTAAAGAAGTTGACCCAACTGTTCAGGTTGATTACACGCCAGGTCAAAAATCACGGGATTTAACGCCGTATAAACAACGATCTGAGGTTGATTTTATTTACTTGGGTAAACCTCGTAACAAGGCTAGGGCATCTATGGGATATGTGCTTTCTTTGGATAATGTTTTGCAAGGTGCAAAAGATGACGGTTTATACAATGTAAATGTTGTTGGTAGATGGAAGTTGGATAAATACAATCAAAAACCACCGAGAACAAAGGAATCTGCTCCGCTAGCAACGATAGTAACTTGTGTCAAAGCGGATAAAAATGCACCATCAGGCATTATTTTCAAAATTAGAAAAGAACTGCAAGACATTCAGGCATTTTCAATTGCCTATGCTGTAAAAGCTAAAGATTAATCTGTACTTTATTATGGCGGGGAAAAAATTCACTGTTACCGCAGCCCTTCCGTATGCCAATGGTCCTCTTCATTTAGGTCATGTTGCAGGTGTATATTTACCCGCTGACATATTCGCTAGGTTTTCTCGGATGAATGGAGATGATGTATTGTTCATTTGTGGGAGTGACGAACACGGTGCTGCGATTACTTTACGGGCTAAAAAAGAAGGCATCTCGCCCCAAGAGATTGTAGATAAATATCATTCTATTATTACAGATTCATTCCGAAAATTTTCTATTTCGTTTGATATTTATCACAGAACGAGTTCAGATATTCATCATCAAACATCACAAGAATTTTTCAATAAACTATATGATAATTCTAAGTTTATTGAAGAAACAACTGAACAATATTTTGATGATGAGTTTAATCAATTTTTAGCAGATCGATACATCACAGGGACATGTCCTAAATGTCAAAATGATGGGGCTTATGGTGATCAATGCGAGAAATGTGGATCGGATTTGAGTCCGCTGGATTTAATAAACCCTAAGTCAACATTAAGTGGTAAAACGCCTGTATTAAAATCAACGTCACACTGGTATTTACCTATGAATCTGCATGAGGAATGGTTGACTAGTTATATTCAAGATGGACAATTGGATGGAGAAAATCATCACAATTCAAAACTTTGGCGAAATCAAGTACTAGGTCAGTGTATGTCTTGGATCAAAGGAGGTTTAAAACCTCGTGCCATGACTCGAGACCTTGATTGGGGAGTTAAAGTTCCATTAGCCAATGCTGAGGGAAAGGTTTTGTATGTTTGGTTGGATGCACCTATTGGATATATTTCTGCGACCAAAGCATGGGCTCAAAAAAATAATGCGGATTGGGAAAAATTTTGGATAAAATCCAAAGCTCAAGATAGAAAGTTAGTTCATTTTATTGGTAAGGATAATATCGTTTTTCACGCAATTATATTTCCAATATTATTGAAAGACCACGGGGATTTTATTTTACCTGATAATGTTCCGGCCTCAGAGTTTTTAAATCTTGAAGGTGATAAATTTTCAACATCTCGGAATTGGGCTGTTTGGTTGCATGAATATTTGGAAAATTATCCGGATAAGGAAGATGAATTAAAATATGTTTTGACCTCAATCGCTCCAGAGTCAAAAGATTCAGAATTTACATGGAAGGAATATCAAGCAAGAATTAATAATGAATTGGCAGATATTTTTGGAAACTTTGTCAATCGAACTTTGGTATTAACACATAAATATTACGACGGAGTAATTCCTGAATGCGGTCAATTATCACAAAATGATCAGGAGTTAATTGGAGATATAAAACAAATTCCAAATCGTATTGCTGATTTGTTGTATGGGTATAAGTTTCGTGAAGCGCAGTCTGAGGCTATGAATTTAGCAAGAATAGGAAATAAATACCTCGCTGATCAAGAACCTTGGAAATTGATAAAAACAGATCCTGAGCGCGTAAAAACAATTTTAAATTTATCGCTACAAATCACGGCCAATTTGAGTATTGTATTTCAACCTTTCTTACCTAAAACAGCTCAAAGACTACAGAACATTTTAGGAATTGATTACAAGGATTGGTTATTTGCAGGTCGTCATGATTTAATGCAATCGAATACTAAAATTAATGCTCCTGAAATTTTATTTTCAAAAATTGAAGATCCTATGGTAGAAATAGAATTGGCAAAATTGAATACTAGTTCTGATCAAATGAAAAATAGTATCCCTCAAAAAGAATTGATTTCTTTTGATGACTTTACAAAAATGGATATCCGACTTGGAATCATAACGGCAGCAGAGAAGGTTGAAAAAGCCGATAAATTACTTCAATTGACTGTAAATACTGGCATTGACATTCGTACCATTGTTTCTGGTATTGCTGAACACTATTCTCCAAATGAAGTAGTTGGAAAAACGGTAGCAGTTTTAATTAATTTGTCTCCTCGAAAGATAAGAGGAATTGAATCTCAGGGAATGATATTGATGGCAGAGAATGCTGAAGGAAATTTAAGTTTTATGATTCCTGAAAAAGCGTTTAATGAGGGCGGAGAAATACGTTAGTAGGCCCTTTCATTTTTGTTTTCTTTCCAATTTATAAAAGCTTTATTGACTACTTTGTTTCCTCCTGGAGTTGGATAATTACCTGTGAAATACCAATCTCCTAAATTGTTGGGGCAAGCTTTGTGAAGATCTTCTACCTTTTGGTAAATTATTTCAACATCTGCATGAATTGAATCAGGTGTTAGTAATTCAGCTATTTTCTTAGAGATTTGTTGATCCGTAAATGGAGCGTATATTTCTTTAACAACATTTACAACCTCTTCTTTTGGCAGCGATACTTGACTTAGGCATTTTTGATATACTTCTTCAATAATATTTGATTGATTAGTATCATGAAGCAAAGAAATAGCCGCTTCAAAAGCAATAAAATCTCCCATTTTAGCCATATCAATCCCGTAGCAATCAGGATATCTAATTTGTGGAGCAGAGGATACCACAACAATCTTTTTAGGACCAAGTCTATCGAGGATTCGCAAGACACTTTGCTTAAGAGTCGTTCCTCTTACAATACTATCATCTATAATTATTAGATTATCTTGGCTTTCTTTTACACTCCCGTAGGTAATATCATATACATGAGCTACTAAGTCATCGCGTGAATCATCTTGGGTAATGAACGTTCTAAGTTTTGCATCCTTTATTGCAATCTTTTCAATACGAGCCCTTTGTAATAAAATTTGCTCAATTTCTTGTTCAGATGCATTTGCCCCTAAGGCTTTTATTTTTTTAATCTTTTGAATATTCAGGTAATCTTCCAACCCTTTAATCATTCCATAAAATGAAACTTCTGCCGTATTCGGAATAAAGGAAAAAACACTGTTATCAAGATCGAAATCAATAGTTTCTAAAACTTGATTAACTACATATCTACCAAGGTTTTTTCGTTCCTTGTAAATATCTTGATCGGAACCACGGGAAAAATAAATTCTTTCAAATGAACAAGCCAATTTCGTTCTTGGGATATTGATTTCCTGTTCGGATACTTCACCTGATTTTTTAATGATTAAAGCATGACCAGGAGTAAGTTCTTTGATATCACTAGCTTTTAAATTAAAAGCAGTTTGAATTACAGGTCGTTCAGAGGCAACTACGCAAATCTCATCATTTTCATACCAATAGGCAGGGCGAATTCCGTTTGGGTCTCTCAATACAAAAGCATCACCGTGACCAAATAATCCAGCCATAGCATATCCACCATCCCAATCGCTCGATGCTTTTTTAAGTATTTTTACAATGTCTAATTCTTTTGCAATACGATTGTAAATTTCTTTATTTTCTAATCCGTGGGTTTTGTATGATTTGTATAACTCATCATTTTCTACGTCTAAAAAATGACCGATTTTTTCCATTACGGTTACTGTATCTGATTTCTCTTTGGGGTGTTGCCCAATGCGAATAAGAACGTCGAAAAGTTCATCCACATTCGTAAGGTTGAAATTTCCGGCCACTACTAAATTTCGTGTTATCCAGTTATTTTGACGAAGAAAAGGATGACAACTTTCAATGGAGTTTCTTCCAAAAGTACCATATCGTAGATGCCCAAGAAATAACTCGCCGGTGAAACCCACATTTTTTTTCAGATAATCTACATTTTTGAGTAGTAATGGATTTTCATCGGCAATTAATTTGAATTTACCGTTAATTTGATCAAAAATATCTTGAATAGGACTTTTTTTAATGGATCTTGTTCGTGAAATATAACGATCGCCAGGTTCCATATCAAATTTGATATTTGCAACACCAGCCCCATCTTGACCTCTGTTGTGCTGTTTTTCCATCAGCAAGTGCAATTTATTTAAACCGTATAATGCACTTCCATATTTGTCTAAATAAAACTGTAATGGTTTTTTAAGTCTTAGCAAAGCTATGCCGCATTCGTGTTTTATTGGATCGCTCATGGGTATCAAAAAAGTTGTTGCGAAATTAGCATTTTCAAATGAATTAGAAAGGACAACCGAATGGAATAAATCGGATTAATAAAAGCCAACATCTTGCATCAACAAATGAAAAGGATTTTTATATAAATAGGCGTAGTCACTATACTATTAAGTATTACTTTACATTTGTCTTGTAGCTTACGAATTAATTATTCTGTTCTAATGAATAAAGAAATGTTAATTTTCTAAGTAAACTTAAAAACGTAATACGTTCAATTTTATAAATAAGTAGAATGAATTGTTTATTTAATCTGAATAGAGATCGTTTTATTAGAATTCACTGACACTGAAGCTGCACTAAAACTTGGAGCCGAAAAAGTATTCCTAGCATTGTTTGAAAAACCATATTCTTCTGTGGGGACACCTAAAAAATTCGTATCTAAAATCCCATTTTTATTTCGATCATGAAAAACGGCAACGGCATAATTTCCTTTTGTAAGTTGTGTAAAAACGATACTTGCTTTTTTAGAAGAAATAGCAACTACTTTACCAATGTATTGTTTGTTGATTACTGGGAAATCATCTTGTTGACGATACAGGCCGATGTAAGCTTGACCAACATTATCTGGAAAATCAGTTGCTGTTACGGTTAAATTATATTTCTGAGACCAACAAGTGACTGTCATCAAAGAATGAAATACCAATACATAAAGCTTCATTTTCTTTAAACAATCAAGGTGCACTAAAGTTTAGTATCTTTATCGCTAAAGAAGATTAATTGTAAAATGATTTATATAGGAAAGATAATTCAACAAACAACGAAACGTATAATTCCTGTTAAAAAACGGTTGATTAACCCACTTATTTTGCAGAAAAAGGTTCTCATCAAGTTGTTAAGAAAAGCAATGCTGACTGAGATTTCGTTTAGTTATGATTTCGAAAAAATGTTGAAACCTATTACTGGAATTTCCATAGAGGAATTTCAAAATAGAATTCCAATTTCCACCTATGATGAGTTTTTTGATATGTGGATTATTCGAATTTTAAATGGTGAACGAGACATAACTTGGCCCGGAAAAATTAAACATTTTGCACTTTCTTCCGGTACTACTGGATCTCCTAGTAAACGAATTCCTATTTCAAAACAAATGATTAGAAGTTTTCAGTTATCTAGCTTAGGTCAATTTAACGTTTTATTTAAGGAAGATTTGCCAATCAGCTTTTACAAATGTCAGGTTTTAACAATAGGTGGATCAACAAAGCTGAATAAAGTAGATAACCATTATGAAGGAGATTTAAGCGGAATATTAAGAAAACATACTGCGTTAATAGCAAGAAATGTTACACTACCTGGTCCAAATATTACAGAACTCAAGGATTTTCAGGAGAAAATGAAATTCATGATAGAGGAGGCTCCAAATTGGGATGTCGGAATCTTGGCGGGTATTCCGACATGGTGCATCAAAGTAATGGAAGAAATTGTTCAACATTACAAATTAACAAGTATTCATGACATTTGGCCTAACTTTCGGGTATATGTTCACGGAGGTGTTTATCTTGATCCATATAGAAAAAGATTGGATAAACTTTGCAAAGAACCATTGATTTTGCTTGATACATATCTCGCTAGTGAGGGATATTTTGCATACCAGGACGATATTTCAAAAATTGGAATGAAACTATTAATAAATCGAGGAATCTTTTTTGAATTTATTCCATTTAATAAAGAATACTTTGATGCTTACGGTAATTTATTGGATCGCAATAGAGCGTTAACAATCGACCAAATTGAAGAAGGAATTGACTATGCAATAATAATTACAACAAATTCTGGTCTATGGCGATATATTTTAGGGGATCTGGTTCGGTTTGTTGACAAGAAAGATTTGAGATTAATCATTTCAGGTAGAATTAAGCAAACGCTTAATTTGTGCGGCGAGCACTTAACTCTAGATAACCTAAATCAGGCGATTGCAGAAACAAGTAAAGAATTAAATATTCCTCACTTAGAATATACTATTATTTCTAATGAAGATATGCAGTATCATCATTGGTTTATTGAGAATCAAGATGGTATTGAAGCATCAAAACTCATTGAATTAGTTGATAGAAAGATCTGTGAACTAAACGATGATTATGCATACGTTAGAAAACATGCTTTAAAACAACCTGTTTTGACATATTTACCTTCAGGAGCTTTTTTTAATTACATGAAATCTCAAAATAAATTGGGTGCCCAGAATAAAATGCCGCGGGTAATGAATAAAGAACAGGCCCAAAAGTGGACAGAGTTTATTAGGAAATTAGATTAACGAATTAATGTGATATGCCCCGTTACAACTTTTCTTTTATCATTTGAGGGGCTTTTGTATGTGATTTTCCATGTGTAAATTCCATCTTGGCATTTTCTGCCATTGAAATAGGTACCATCCCATCCTATCGAAATATCATGTGTTTCAAAAATTAATTCGCCCCAACGATTATATATGACCATTTCAATATTATATGGATCAAACCCGGAAGTAAAAACAGGGAAAAATGTATTGTTGTACTCGTCTCCATCCGGAGTAAAAGAGTTGGGAACATATAACACCTCTCCCTCACTGTATTGTATTGAAATTTGAGCAGTGTCAACACAACCTAGGTTCGAAAATGCAATTAGTTCTACAAACATACCTGAAATGGTATTTTGATAAAGATGAACTGGGTTGATATCCGTTGACGATTGTTGGTCACCAAAATTCCATTGATAGTTTGTTGCTCCAATGGAGGTATTAGTAAATGAAACAGTTTCAGAAGGTTGAACAAAAATAGTTGGATTACTTGTAAAAGAGGCAATAGGTGCATCTTCAACACAAATATAATCAGCAATGCTATAAGATCCTGTACAACCGTTACTACTTGAAGAAAGAGAAATATCATAGCACCCTCCTTGTGTAAAGGTATAAGTTACACTACAACCATTTAATGTTTGTCCGTTTCCAAGATTCCAAATGCAATTTGAAGTACCAACGCCAGTACTGGTTAGATTAACGGTTAAAGGAGCACAACCCGATACTTGATCTGCTTCAAAGCTCACTAACGAAGCCGAATTTACGGTAACTGTTGCCGATGAAACTGCACTTGAACAACCATTAACTGTATAAACTACACCATACGTGCTTGTTGATACGGGTGAAACGGATATAGATGATGTGGTTTGACCATTTGGTGTCCAAGCATATGTTCCGCCTGAAATAGAAGGCGTTGCTATCAACGTTGCGCTTTGTCCGGAACAAATTGTCGCACTATTAACGCTTACAGTTGGTGTTGGACTGATTGTAATGCTTATAGTTGATATCGATGGATTAATCGTATTTGAACATCCATTCGGTGCGGTTGTAACTGAATAAGTAACGGTTGATGTTCCTGGGCTAACAGCAGTTACCACACCAGCTGAGTTTATAGTCAACACTGAATTATTGGAAGATGTCCAGGTACCGCCTGGATTACCATTCGTTGTTAAGCTTGTTGTTTCATTTTCACAAATTGACGTTATCCCAGATAAAACTCCTGCATTAGGTTCTGACAGAACAGTCACTGTTATTGTTGAAACATCAGACCCTGAACAGCTGGATACTGTTGATGTATACGAAATCGTAACAGTTCCAGCACTAACTCCTGTAACCACACCCGAAGTATTTACAGTTGCAACAGCTGGATTGGAAGAGGACCATGTTCCTCCTGGGTTTCCATTTGATGAAATAGTAGTAGTATTTCCCTGACATAATGTACTTGTTCCACTAAGCGTTCCGGCATCAGCACCAGTAGAAACGGTAATATTGAATGTAGAGGAACTATTGGTTGTACAGGGAGCAGTTGCATTGACTGTATAAGTAATCGTTGCTGAACCTGCAGAAACTGCGGTAACCACTCCAGAAGGATTAACTGTTGCGACTGCCGTATTGGAAGAGGACCACGTTCCACCAGAATTTCCGTTTGATGAGAGTGTTGTTGTTCCAGGTAAACAAATCGTTGAAGACCCGCTTATTGTACCTGCATTTGCTGCTGGAGTAACTGTAATTGTAATCGTTTCTGTATCTGATCCTGAACATGGAGCGGGTGAATTTACAGAATACGTAATATCGGATGTCCCAGCACTAACTCCTGTAACTACACCCGAAGCATTTACTGTTGCAACTGCTGGATTGGAAGAGGACCATGTTCCTCCTGCGTTTCCATTGGATGAAATAGTAGTAGTATTTCCCTGACATAATGTACTTGTTCCAATAAGCGTTCCGGCATCAGCACCAGTAGAAA
>Ga0315902_10000232_pt1 | contig 97221 bp, 102 predicted proteins | sample LakEriMetagenome_9_FD_203523 | JGI IMG/M metagenome (GOLD analysis project Ga0315902, IMG submission 203523) | Freshwater fungal communities from buoy surface, Lake Erie, Ohio, United States - Buoy 12 MA117 | ecosystem: Environmental > Aquatic > Freshwater > Lake > Lake biofilm | place: USA...
CCCACCCGGCCGGCTCCGCGCCCCGCCGCCGCCCCCGTACCCCAGCTGCGAACGACCGGCCACGGCGGTGCCGCCCTCAAGGCCCAGCCGGCCGCCAGCGAAGACGGCTGGGAGGAATTCTGATGGCAAACCGCCGATGCGGGGCGGGCGGCCGTTGCAGCCGGCCGGCAAGACCGGCCAGGAGGCGCTTCCGGCGTCCAGAGGCGGGCGGCGGCGTGACGCGGTGGACCCGGTCAGTCCCCTCGCCGCGCCCCTGACGCCGGCCGTGATTGACGCCGGCATCGCGGCAACCCGCAGGCCCGGCGCAGACGACGGCGAAGACTCCGGCTCGATCCTGCGCCCGCCGTGAAGACCGCCACGGTCAGCGTTGATCCGGAGCCGGATTGATCGCCTGGATGTGCGCCGAAAACAACAGGGCGAGGATCTTCCAGCCGTCCGGCGTCCTGACCATCTGCCAGCTTTCATCGCCCCAGTTCGAGATCGCGCCATTCTCGCGGAAATCATACTGGAAGGTCACCGTGGCGATCTGGCCGTCGGTAACAATCCGCGGATTGTAGAAGCGCTCTTCCACGGCAACTCCCGCCCAGGCGGGGTCGTCCAGCAAATGAAACGCGCCCTCGTTACGTACGACCGGCTCAGCCTGACCGGTCATGCGTTCGACCACCTGTCGCGATCCAGGATGCAGGCTGGCGCGCCAGATCACCTCCTGATTGTAGAAGAGGTTCTGCAGGGCGGCCTTGTCCTTGGCCTTCAGCGCCTCCTGAAAAGCTTGGATGACCGACTGGATCGCAGCGTGGTCTTCAGCGTGTAACTGCGCGCTGGCGGTGGCCGGCGCATCTGCTGACTGGGCGGCCGCCACGGGGGCCGTGGCGGCCATGGACAGGGCTGCCAGAATGGGGGCCGCGACGGTCAAGGTGACGGAGCTGGGCTTCATTAGGTATGGTCCTCGGTTGCGGAACACGACGACCGAACCTATCCCCTGCTGCAAACGTTGACAGTGAATTCCCGTTCATGAAGTGAACTTCCGGTCATGAAATCGCCGGGCCTGAAGATGAGGCCGGGACACACGCCAGACGTTGCCCGCCTTGCCCCGGTTCGGCCAGGATCGCCAGATCCCGTGGGCCCCTTGCCCTCGGCGCAAATGACGCCCCGGGCCACAGCGATGCCGGGATCACTTGCCGTTTCCGGCCTGACGTGTCGTAACCCCTTCGGCCGAGCCTTCGAAGGGGATGACAAGGGGCCCTCCGAAGTCTATAGGACGGCTCTCATCGTTAGACCGGCGTCCGACGACGCCGACTGAGCGGCGGCCCGGATGGCCAGCCGCTTTTTTTATTGAGTTCGCCCCGTCTTGCTAACCCGAACTGCCGAGGATCGTCAGCTGCTCGAGCTCGTGGACCCCGTGGCCGAAAGCCTGGGCCTCGCGGTCGTGCGCCTGCGCCTGATGGGCGGAACGCAGCGCCGGCGGCTGCAGATCATGGCCGAACGGATCGTCGATCACGACATCTCCGTCGAGGAATGCGCCCGGCTGTCGCGCGCCGTGTCGGAAGTGTTCGATGCCGCAGACCCGATCGCCGGCGAGTATCTGCTCGAGGTCTCCTCCCCCGGCATCGACCGGCCCCTGACCCGGCTGAACGACTTCGCCCTGTTCGAGGGCTTCGAGGCGCGGCTGGAGACCGACCGGCTGGTCGAGGGCCGCAAGCGCTTTCGCGGCGTGCTGGCCGGGCTCGACGAGGGCCACGTCTGTATCGACCTCGAGGGCGAGGACGACACCGCCCTGATCCCGTTCGACTGGCTGGTGGACGCCAAGCTGGTCCTGACCGATGCCCTGCTGAAGCGCGGGGCGGAACTTCGCGCCCAACGCGGCGAACCTTCCGACGACGGCCTTCCGGCCGAACAAGACCCCAACGACTGAGGAACCCCATGGCCGTCACCGGCGTTTCCGCCAACCGCCTCGAGCTGCTCCAGATCGCCGACGCCGTCGCGCGCGAGAAGAACATCGAGAAGGAGATCGTCATCGAGGCGATCGAGGAGGCGATCCAGAAGGGCGCCAAGTCGCGCTATGGCAACCATCACGACATCCGCGCCCGCATCGACCCCAAGACCGGCGAGCTGGCCCTGACCCGTCACGTCACCGTGGTCGAGGACGACTGGACCCCCGAGGACGAGCTGGAGGAATTCAACGACAGCGCCCTCGTGCGGCTGCGCGACGCCGCGAAGCGCGACCCCGAGGCCTTCGCCGGCAAGGAATACATCGAGCAGCTGCCGCCGTTCGAGTTCGGCCGGGTGCAGACCCAGATGGCCCGTCAGGTGGTCATGGGGAAGGTCCGCGAGGCCGAGCGCGAGCGTCAGTTCGAAGAGTTCAAGGACCGCGTCGGCGAGATCGTCAACGGCACGGTCAAGCGCGTCGAGTACGGCAACGTCATCGTCGACCTCGGCCGCGGCGAGGGCATCATGCGTCGCGACCAGTCGATCCCGCGCGAGATCTTCAACCTCGGCGACCGCATCCGCACCTACATCTATGACGTCCGGCCGGAGGCCAAGGGCCCGCAGGTCATGCTGTCGCGCGCCCACCCGGGCTTCATGGCCAAGCTGTTCGCCCAGGAGGTCCCCGAGGTCTATGACGGCGTCATCGAGATCCGCGCCGCCGCCCGCGACGCCGGGTCGCGCGCCAAGATGGCCGTGCTGTCGAACGACTCCTCGATCGACCCCGTCGGTGCCTGCGTCGGCATGCGCGGCTCGCGGGTGCAGGCGGTCGTGGCCGAGCTGCAGGGCGAGAAGATCGACATCATCCAGTGGAGCCCGGACGAGCCGACCTTCATCGTCAACGCCCTGGCCCCGGCCGAGGTGTCCAAGGTCGTGCTCGATGAGGAGGCCGACCGCGTCGAGGTGGTGGTGCCGGACGAGCAGCTGTCGCTGGCCATCGGCCGACGCGGCCAGAACGTCCGCCTCGCCTCGCAGCTGACCGGCTGGCAGATCGACATCATCACCGAAAGCCAGGACTCCGAGCGTCGCCAGCGCGAGTTCGCCGAGCGCACCCTGCTGTTCCAGGAAGCCCTCGACGTGGACGAGGTCATCGCCCAGCTGCTGGTCACCGAGGGCTTCGCCACGGTCGAGGACCTGGCCTTCGTGGAGCCCTACGAGATCTCCGAGATCGAGGGCTTCGACGAGGAGACCGCCGAGGAGCTGCAGGCCCGCGCCCGCGACTTCCTCGACCGCCAGGCGGCTGAACAGGACGCCCGCCGCAAGGCGCTGGGCGTTGACGACGCCATGCTGACGGTGCCGGGCGTGACCCTGCCGATGGCCGTGACCCTGGGCGAGCGCCAGATCCGTACCGTTGAGGACCTGGCCGACCTGGCCACCGACGAGGTGCGCGGCGGCTTCGAGGTGAAGAACGGCGAGCGCGTACGCGTGCCGGGCGTGCTGGAAAGCTTCAACCTGAGCCAGGAGGACGCCGAGATGCTGATCCTCCAGGCCCGGGTCGCGGCCGGCTGGATTGACGCCTCGGAGCTGCCCCAGCCCGCAACGGAGCCGGAGTTCGAGGAGGGCTTCGGCGAGGACTATCTGTCCGAGGCCGAGCAGCTGTTCGACACCGGTCCCGCCGCGGCCAGCGACGCCGCCGACGCGGAATCCGACGCTGACGGGGCCGACGACGCCTCGTCCGAACGGTGATGGAGGACCGGACCGTCCATGGGAGCCTTCGCGGCCGCGGATAGGGAGCGCCGGGACCTGGTCAGCCGCCAGGTCATGGAGGAGGCGCGCCTGATCCGCTTCGTCGCGGGCCCGGACGGTTCGGTCGTACCCGACCTGGCGCGGCGTCTGCCGGGCCGCGGCCTGTGGGTCGCGGCCGACCGCGCGGCCGTCAAGGAGGCCGCGGCGACAAACCTGTTCGCCCGCGCCGCGAAGGTACCGCTGAAACCCGCCGCCGATCTCGCCGACCAGGTCGAGGCCCTGCTGGTCCGGCGCGTGCTGGAACAGCTGGGGCTGGCCCGGCGCGAGGGCCTGCTTGTCCCCGGCTTCGACAGTTGCGCCCAGGCGCTTCGCGGCGGTCGCGTGGCCTGGATGGTCGAGGCGAGCGACGGCGCTCGCGACGGACGCGACAAGCTGCTGCGGCTGGCCCGCCATCAAACCCCGCCGCCCGACGTCTGCGGCGCATTCGACGCGCGAGATTTGGGTTTGGCCCTGGGGCTGGAAAATGCGATACACGCCGTCCTGCTCAAGGGCGGGCGCGCCGGGCTTTGGGGCCTTGAGCTCCGCCGACTGGCTGGATTTCGACCGATCGTCCCTGCGGACTGGGCCCTGGCCCCGACCGCGCGGGAGGACCGGGAACCTACGGCAGAGGCCGACGGGCGGGGGCCTGCTTCCTGAAGGGAAGCGGGGCTGCGCGCGGCTTTTTGTGTTTTGACGACGACCGGCGGGATGGGCCCGCCGGACCAGTAAAGCGACCGGATGACCGACGAGAACGACAAGACCAAGGACGGCCAGAACGCCGGCGGTGCGACCCCCTCGACGACGGGTCCGCGCGGGCCGCTGAGCCTGAAGCCGCGCCAGACCGGATCGGTCCCGACCGGCACCGTGCGCCAGAGCTTCAGCCACGGTCGGTCCAAGACGGTCGTGGTGGAGACCAAGCGCCGCTCGGGTGCCCCGGCCGCCAGCCACCAGCGGCCGCAGGGCTATGACGTCGCGCGGCCGCGGCCCGAAAGCGCGCCCGCTGCGCCGGCCCGCCCGTCCTCCGGCCCGCGTCCCGCCGGCGGCCTCTCCGCCGAGGAGCAGGAAGCCCGTCGTCGCGCGATCGAACTGGCCACCCGCCAGCAGGCCGAACGCGAGGCCAAGGCCGCCGAGGAGCGCGCCCGCCGCGAGGCCGCCCAGCGCGAGCAGGCCGCCCGCGCCGCCGAAGCCGCCCGCGCCGCCGAGGCCGAGGCCGCCGCGGCCCGCGCCGCCGCCGCCGCCGCCCGCGAGCAGGCCGCCCAGATGGGCGCGGTGCCAGCGAAACCGGCTGCGCCCGAGCCGGCGAGGGCCGAACCGGTCAAGGCGGCTGCGCCGGTCGAGACTCCGGCCCCTGCGCCGGCTCCGACGCCCGCGCCCGCCCGTCCGACCGCGCCGGCACGGTCCCCGGTCAACTTCGGCCAGCGCACCCCGCGCCAGCCGTCCGGCCGTGCCTCGATCGAGCGCCCCGCCTTCGGCGGCCGGTCCGCTCGCGAACAGGCCCTCGAGGGCCCGGGCCGCAGCGACCGGCCCCAGGGTGAACGTCCTCAAGGCGACCGTGGCGACCGTCCGATGGGCGGCCGGCCCCAGGGCGACCGTCCGCGTCCGTCGCGACCGGGCGACACTGTTCGCTACTCGGCCCTGGCCCCCCGCCCGGCTCCAGGCACCGCCCGTCCGGGCGCTCCGCGCACCGGCCCCGGTGCCCGTCCAGCCCCGAACCAGCCTCCGGCCCAGCCTGAGGTGGCCCGGCCCGCGCGCGCCGGCTTCGGCCGTCCCGCCGGCAAGCCCGAGGACGATCGCGACCGGCGCTTCTCGGACGCCGGCCCGGGCAAGGCCGTCAGCCGCACCCGCGGCGAGCCCAAGCGGCGCGAAGGCCGCCTGACCATCCAGGCCGTCGCCGGCGGCGACGAGGACGCCGCCGAGCGGATGCGTTCGCTGGCCTCGGTGCGCCGGGCCCGCGAACGCGAGAAGGAAAAGCGCAAGGGCGGCTCGACCGAGACCCCCAACCGTCCGCGCGAGGTGGTCATCCCCGACGTCATCACCGTCGGCGAGCTGGCCAACCGCATGGCCGTGCGCGGCGTCGACATCATCAAGTTCCTGATGCGTCAGGGCCTGATGATGAAGATCAACGACGTGATCGATTCCGACACCGCCGAGCTGGTTGCCGACGAGTACGGCATGACCGTCAAGCGCGTCTCGGAGTCGGACGTCGAGGAGGGCTTCATCGCCGAGGCCGACGACGCGGAGGCCGCCGCGACCCGTCCGCCGGTCGTGGCCGTCATGGGCCACGTCGACCACGGCAAGACCAGCCTGCTGGACGCCCTACGCACCACCGACACCGCCTCGGGTGAGGCCGGCGGCATCACGCAGCACATCGGCGCCTACCAGGTCCGCCTCAAGGACGGTCAGCGCGTCACCTTCCTCGACACGCCGGGCCACGCGGCCTTCAGCGCCATGCGCGCCCGCGGTGCCAACGTCACCGACATCGTCATCCTGGTGGTGGCGGCGGACGACGGCGTCATGCCGCAGACGATCGAGGCCATCCAGCACGCCAGGGCCGCCGGCGCGCCGCTGATCGTGGCCGTCAACAAGATCGACAAGCCCGACGCCAATCCGCAGAAGGTCGTCAACGAGCTTCTGCAGCATGAGGTCATCGCCGAGAGCCTCGGCGGCGACACCCAGATCATCGAGGTCTCCGCCAAGGCGAAGACCAACCTCGAGGGCCTGCTCGACGCCGTGCTGCTGCAGGCCGAGGTCATGGACCTGCGCGCCAACCCCGACCGCACCGCCGAGGGCGTGGTGATCGAGGCCAAGCTCGACAAGGGCCGCGGCCCGGTCGGCACCGTTCTGGTCAAGCGCGGCACCCTGAAGCGCGGCGACATCGTCGTGGCCGGCTCGGCGTGGGGCCGCGTCCGCGCCCTGCTCGACGAGCGCAACGCCCAGCTGGACGAGGCTGGTCCCTCCGCCGCGGTGGAGATCCTCGGCCTCGACGAGACGCCGTCACCCGGTGACGTTTTCGCCGTGGTGGACAGCGAGGCCCGTGCCCGCGAGCTCACCGAGTACCGCCAGCGCTTGAAGCGCGAGAAGGCCCAGGCCTCGGGCGGTGCCGTGTCGCTGGCCGACATGATGGCCAAGTTGCAGAGCAAGAAGGTCAGCGAACTGCCGGTGGTCATCAAGGCCGACGTGCAGGGCTCGGGCGAGGCCATCGCCACCTCGCTGGAGAAGATGGGCAACGAGGAGGTCCGCGCGCGCGTCGTCATTCAAGGCGCCGGCGGCATCACCGAGAGCGACGTCAACCTCGCCAAGTCAGCCGGGGCGCCGATCCTCGGCTTCAACGTCCGCGCCTCGAAGCAGGCCCGCGACCTGGCCGAGCGCGAGGGCGTGGAGATCCGCTACTACTCGATCATCTACGACCTGCTGGACGACATGAAGGGCGTGCTCTCGGGCATGCTCGCCCCGATCCAGCGCGAGACCTTCCTCGGCAACGCCAAGGTCCTGCAGGTGTTCGACATCAGCAAGGTGGGCAAGGTCGCCGGCTGCCGCGTCTCCGAAGGCGTGGTGCGCAAGGGTGCCCGGGTCCGTATCGTCCGCGACGATGTGGTGGTGCTGGAACTGGGCGTGCTCAACACGCTCAAGCGCTTCAAGGACGAGGTCAACGAGGTGCCCTCGGGCCAGGAATGCGGCATGCAGTTCCAGGGCTTCCAGGACATCAAGGAAGGCGACTACATCGAGTGCTTCACCGTCGAGGAGGTCAAGCGCACGCTTTAAGCGTGGCGCTACCGCTCGCGACGCGGTCGCTCGCTGCTTGAGCGCATTTTTGCGTGGCGCTACCGCTCGCGACGCGGTCGCTCGCTGCCTGAGCGCGGGACGGGGGACAGCCCCTCCGTCTCGATGCCTCGCCCCTCTCCCTTCCACCTCGAGGGGGAGGGCTTCTGTCGCGCGGTAACAGGGTTCATTGTCACGCGCCACGCCCTGCCCCCATTTCGCCCGCTTGCCCGGCGACGAAGGACCCGATGCGCCTCGCTCTCGTCATTCTGAGCCTCACCCTCGCCGCTGCCCCGGCCCGGGCCGAGACGCGTTTCTTCGCCTATGATCCGGCCGACCGCCTGACCCGGGCCCTGACCGGCCCCCTGACCTTCGAGGTCGAACTGGGCCTGTTCGGCCGCACCACCCTGCGCCGCCTCTATTCCACCGCCCGCACCGGCCAGGCCGACCTGACCGTCGGCAGCCCGGTCGGGGTGCGCGAGCTGCTGGGCCGCGACGCCGTCGAGGGCACGGTCTATGGCATCGCCCTGACCGGCCAGGGCCGTCCCCTGACCCGGGCCCTGTGCCCCGGCGCCGACGAGGCCTGGCTGGCTTTCGCCCCGGTGCGCGCCGCCCGCCCGGCCCGCGCCCGCGCCGTCGGCCGCTGGAGCGACGGTGTCTTTCGCGAGTGCGCACAGCTAAGCTGGACCTTCCGCGGCGAATGGTCTGTCCTGCCGACCCCCGACCCGACAGGCCCCTGAACATGGTCCGGGGTCTGATCCCGATCCTCGCCGCCGCAGGGCTCGGCCTCGTCGCCGGGCTGTGGAGCTGGACGCGGCCGGGTGCCCCGGTGGCCGACGGGCCGCCGGCGGTCGCGGTCTACCTCGTCGACAACGGCTTTCACACCGACCTGATCGTGCCGCGCTCAGCCCTGACAGCCCGGCCGGGGCCGCTGGCGGACGCCGCCACCGCCCTGCCGACCGGGGACTGGATCCGCGTCGGCTGGGGCGACGCCCGCTTCTTCCCCGACCTGCGCCCGATCGAACAACGTCTCCCGGACGGGGCCCGCGCCTTCTTCGCCCCCGGCAACGCCTCGGTGATCATGCTCGACCCGGAGCCGGCCCCGCCGCGCGGCGGACGCACCGTGGTGCTGGCGCTCGGAGCCCCGGCCGCCGCCGCCCTGGCGGCGCGCATCGAGGCGGCGCTCGAGCTGGAGGACGGTGCAGCGCGCGTCGCCCTGGTCCGCCCGCACGACGACGCCCGCTTCCTCGCCGGGCGCGAGACCTTCTCCATCCTGCGCCTGTGTAACCACTGGACCGCGGCGGTGCTCAACGCCGCCGGCGTGACCACCCGGCCCGCCGCCTCGGCCTTCTCCAGCGAGGTCATGGCCGCCGCCGCACTGGACAGCCGGGCCCGCAGGGACTAGACGCCCGCCCTTCGCCAGCGCCGGTCCGAGCCCGGCGCGCCGGACCGCCGCCTGCGGAAGCCTCCGCCGTCGGGCCGCCAGACAGAGGCCACGCCCATGAGCTCCCGCAAACCGTCCCGTCCCTCCGGTCAGGGCCCGTCCCAGCGTCAGCTGCGCGCGGGCGAGCTGATCCGCCACGCCCTGGTGGAGATCCTGCGCGAGGAGGAGATCCACGACCCGGCGCTGGAGGGCGTCTCGGTGACGATCACCGAGGTCCGCCTCAGCCCCGACCTGAAGCACGCCACCTGCTTCGTCGAGCCACTCGGCGCCGGGGTCGCCGCCGCGCCGGTGGCCGGCCACGAGAGCGAGATCGTCCGCGCCCTCAATGAGCACGCCCGCTTCCTGCGCGGCCAGCTGGGCCGCCACATCGACATGAAGTTCACGCCGGACCTGCGTTTCCGCCATGACGAAAGCTTCGACGCCGCCAGCCGCATGGACCGGCTGTTCAACGACCCCCGCGTCCGCGCCGACCTGGAGCGGGATGATGAGGAAGACTGACCCGAAGCCCTCCCTCTCGAGGGGGGAGGGTTGGGTGGGGGTGAACGCGCCTCCGCGTCCGGAGGCGCACATGAGGCGGACCGCCTCCAGCGCCACCTCCGCCAGGAAGCGCGCCCCCACCCCCATCCCCGACCCTTCCCCCCTCGAGGGGGAAGGGAGGCGGTGGCGCAGATGACCCGTCGTCGTCGCGGCCAGGCGGTCCACGGCTGGGTCTGTCTCGACAAGGGTTATGACGTCGGCTCGACCGAGGCGGTGGGCAAGGTCCGGCACCTGTTCGACGCCGCCAGGGCCGGCCACGCCGGCACCCTCGACCCGCTGGCCACCGGCATCCTGCCCATTGCCCTGGGCGAGGCCACCAAGACGGTCCCCTTCCTGATGGACGCGGAGAAGGTCTACCGCTTCTCCATCCGCTGGGGCGTCTCCACCGCCACCCAGGACGCCGAGGGCGAGGTCACGGCCCGTTCCGACGTGCGCCCGTCGCCCGAGGCCGTCGCCCGGGCCCTGACCACCTTCATCGGCCAGATTGAACAGGTCCCGCCGGTGTTCTCGGCCATCCGCGTCGACGGCCGGCGCGCCTATGACCTTGCCCGCGACGGCGAGACGGTCGAGCTGAAGGCCCGGCCGGTGATGATCCACGAGGGGGCAGTGACCGTCGCCCCGGACCCGGACCACGTCGAGATCACCGTGCGCACCGGCAAGGGCGTCTACATCCGCTCCCTCGCCCGCGATCTGGCCGCCGACCTGGGTGCCGAGGGGCACGTTTCGGCCCTGCGCCGCGAGCGGGTCGGCCCGTTCGGCCTCGATCGCGCCATGACGCTGGATTTTCTGGCCGATCTGGTGCATAGCGGCCGCGCCTCGGAGGGCTTGCTGCCCGTCGCGACCGCTCTGGACGACATCCCGGATCTGGCCGTGACGGAACAGGACGCCTTCTCGCTTCGGCAGGGACGGCCGATCGTTCTGCTTCCCCGACAGGTCGAAACGCTCAGGGCCCGCCTTCGGGAGGGGTCGCGAATCGTTTCGGTCTCTCGGGACGGGACGCTGGTCGCCCTCTGTCAGTTGCGGGCCGGTCGACTCGAACCCGACCGCGTTTTCAACCTGTCCTGAGGACCACCGCCCGACGGCGGACCCGCAGGGCACCCAACGCCCTCAAGCATCGAGGCCTCGCAGGCCGAGCGATAGGGCACGAAAGGGACATCCGATGTCGATTACCGCCGAGCGCAAGGCTCAGGTCATCGCCGACAACGCCCGCACCGAGGGCGACACCGGTTCGGCCGAAGTCCAGGTCGCGATCCTCTCGGAGCGCATCTCCAACCTCACCGAGCACTTCAAGACCCACAAGAAGGACAACCACTCCCGCCGCGGCCTGCTCAAGCTGGTCTCGCAACGCCGGAGCCTTCTGGATCACCTGAAGACGTCCGACGAGCCGCGCTACGCCGCGCTCATCGAGAAGCTGGGCCTGCGCCGCTAGGCGTCGCAAGCTTCCGTAAGGGCCTCCGAGAGGGGGCCCTTTCTCTATCCACCCGTCCGCATCCGGGTCTCACGATGCAAACACACGGGGGCCCAGGCGGTCCTCACATGCCGGCGGCCGTCATCCGGACGGCCCGCCTATCCGGGACCGAAGGACGTAAGACCCCCTGACCGCCCACCCCCGCAGGCAATCCGGCCGCGGGACGCGAGAGAGAGACATCATGTTCGACATCAAGAGAAAGACGATCGAGTGGGCGGGACGGCCGCTGACGCTCGAGACCGGCCGCATGGCCCGCCAGGCCGACGGCTCCGTCGTCGCCACCTACGGCGAGACCGTGGTGCTGGCGACTGTCGTCTACGCCCGCCAGCCGAAGCCCGGTCAGGACTTCTTCCCGCTGACAGTCAACTACCAGGAAAAGACCTTCGCCGCCGGCAAGATTCCGGGCGGCTACTTCAAGCGTGAAGGCCGTCCCTCCGAGAAGGAGACGCTGGTCAGCCGCCTGATCGACCGCCCGGTCCGTCCGCTGTTCGTCAAGGGCTTCAAGAACGAGGTCCAGGTGGTCTGCACCGTGCTGCAGCACGACATGGAGAACGATCCGGACATCGTCGCCATGGTCGGTGCCTCGGCCGCCCTGACCCTCTCCGGCGTGCCCTTCATGGGTCCGATCGGCGGCGCCCGCGTCGGCCTGATCGACGGCGAGTTCGTGCTGAACCCGACCGTGGCGCAGATGGAGGAGTCGCAGCTCGACCTGGTGGTCGCCGGCACCCGGGACGCCCTGATGATGGTCGAGTCCGAGGCGAAGGAGCTGTCGGAAGACACGATGCTCGGCGCCCTGATGTTCGCCCACCAGGGCATGCAGCCGGTCATCGACGCCATCATCGAGCTGGCCGAACATGCCGCGAAGGAGCCGTTCGACTTCCAACCGGAAGACGTTTCGGACGCCGTGGCCGCCATCAAGGCCCTCGTCGGCGAGGACATCAAGGCCGCCTACGCCCTGACCGGCAAGCACGACCGCCGCGATGCCGTCTCGGCCGCGAAGAAGAAGGCCGCCGGGGAGCTCGTCGTCTCCGAGGCCAATCCGACCGGCTTCGATGCGACGAAGTTCGGCACAGCCTTCAAGGAGTGCGAGGCTGACGTCCTGCGCCGCGACATCATCGAGAACAGCCACCGTGTCGACGGCCGCGCCCTCGACAAGGTCCGCGCCATCGTCTCGGAAGTCGGCGTCCTGCCGCGCACTCACGGCTCGGCCCTGTTCACCCGCGGCGAGACCCAGGCCCTGGTCGTGGCCACCCTGGGCACCGGCGAGGACGAGCAGTACGTCGACGCCCTGCAGGGGACCTACAAGGAGAGCTTCCTGCTGCACTACAACTTCCCCCCCTATTCGGTGGGTGAAGCCGGCCGCATGGGCAGCCCGGGCCGTCGCGAGATCGGCCACGGCAAGCTGGCCTGGCGCGCAATCCGTCCCATGCTGCCGTCGAAGGAGGAGTTCCCCTACACCATCCGTCTGGTGTCGGAGATCACCGAGTCCAACGGCTCGTCGTCGATGGCCACCGTCTGCGGCTCCTCCCTGGCCCTGATGGACGCCGGCGTGCCGCTGGCCCGTCCGGTCTCGGGCATCGCCATGGGACTGATCCTCGAGCCCTCGGGCGAGTTCGCCATCCTGTCGGACATCCTCGGCGACGAGGACCACCTGGGCGACATGGACTTCAAGGTAGCCGGCACCGAGATGGGCATCACCTCGCTGCAGATGGACATCAAGGTCCCCGGCATCACCGAGGAGATCATGCGCAAGGCCCTGACCCAGGCCAGCGCAGGTCGCCTGCACATCCTCGGCGAAATGTCGAAGGCAATGGACGCCCCGCGCACCGAGCTGGGCGAGTTCGCGCCGAAGATCGAGGCCATCAAGATCCCGGTCGACAAGATCCGCGAAGTGATCGGTTCGGGCGGCAAGGTGATCCGCGAGATCGTCGAGAAAACCGGCGCCAAGATCGACATCCAGGACGACGGCACGATCAAGATCGCCGCCAACGACCAGGAGAAGATCGAGGCGGCCAAGGCCTGGATCAACTCCATCGCCGCAGAGCCTGAAATCGGCACGATCTACACCGGCAAGGTGGTAAAGGTCGTCGACTTCGGTGCCTTCGTGAACTTCTTCGGCGCGCGCGACGGCCTCGTGCACGTCTCGCAGATGGCGCTGGAGCGCGTGGCCAACCCGGCCGACGTCGTCTCCGAAGGCCAGGAGGTGAAGGTCAAGTTCCTCGGCCTCGACGACCGCGGCAAGACCAAGCTGTCGATGAAGGTCGTCGATCAGGAGACCGGCGAGGACCTCACGGACAAGATCAACGCCGAACGCGCCGAGCGGGGAGAGCCGCCCCTGTCGGAAGACACCGGCGGCCGTCCGAAGCGGGACGGTGACGGCGGGGGTCGCGACCGCGGCCGTCGTCGCCGCGACTGATCCGCGGAACAGCGGCTGGGTTGAAGGACCCCCGGGGCGGCGACGCTCCGGGGGTTTTTCATTCCGGGGACTTCAGGCCTGCAACTTCAGGCGGGCGACTTCAGGCCGCGCGGGGCCTCCAGCCAGCCGATCAGCCGCGGGGCCAGCATGTGCGGCGTGGTCAGGATCGACAGGGCCATGAAGGTCGCCACCACCGCCGTGTCCCCTGGCGTCGGCCGCGTCTCGATCAGGGCCAGGCCGGCGGCGATGAGCAGCGAAAGGCCGGTCATGGGCAGAATCACCCGCGACCAGATCCGCCGCCGCGCCGCCGTCCCCTCAGGCAGTTCGGCGGCCAGATGCTGCGGCGAGTGGAGCAGGGCGAAATAGAGGGCGAAGCCGATCGCCGGGGGCAGCAGCACCAGCCCGGCCAGCGCCGCCCCCGTGGCGACGCCGAGGGCGGTCTGGCCGCGCCGGAGCAGGGCGAGCACGGCGACCAGCGCCAGCATCAGCCCCACCGGTGCCCCCAGCCTGAGCACATCGCCCAGCACCGCCGCCCCCGCCTCGCCGGTCAGGGCGGTGAACAGGCCGTGCAGGGTCTCCATGTGCAGCAGGCCCGGGGCCGCCAGCAGCCCGGCCGCCGTGCCGAGGGCGAGGAATGGCTCCTCCAGCGCCGCCCAGTCCTCGGCGAAATGGATCACGGCCATGATCAGGAACACCACCAGCGCCGCGATCGGTGCCGCCCGCCACAGGGCCAGCATGGCCGCCGCGAGGCCGAGGTAGAGCGCCAGCCGCGCCACCGGGGCCCGCTGCGTCAACAGGCGCAGGTCGAGCGCCCCGTGCGGCAGGCCAAACAGCAGGATGGCGGCGCAGGCCGCCAGGGTCGCGGTCGCTCCGGCCAGGGGCAGGCCGGCCACAGACGCAGCGAGGGCCGCCCCGGTCGCGAGGACCAGGGCGGCCGCCGACGCGGCGGAGGGAGCAGGGGGTGGCGCTATCCGCGCGCTCACCGGCGTCAGGCCCGGGCCGGCTCGCCGTGCTCGGCCTGCGACTTCCGCACCGCGATCATGTAGATCAAGATGCCCAGACCCGCCTTGGCGACGATGTCGGCAATGGTGTAGCCGACCTCGACGCCGGTCTGCACGGCACCGCCGCCCAGGTTTGTGTACGGGATCATGTAGACGATCGGGTAAAAGCCCCAGGAAGCGAAGGTCAGCAGGCGTGCCTGCTTGATCAGGCCACGCACATTCTCCGGCTGACTGTCGATCGACTTGCCAAGGCCGACGAACAGTTGCCAGACAATATACAGGAACGGGATCGTCGACAGGGTGCCCCACAGGGCGCGGGTGGCGTTGTCCCCGGCGATCTCGCCCGGATAGCCGAGCACGATCATCAGGGCCGCGGCGAAGCCCAGCGTCAGGGCCTTGGACGTGGTTTCCTTCTGCGACAGGCGCATCACCAGCACCAGCTCGATCAGCAGCAGCGGCACCGTTAGCAGCCAGTCGACATAGCGATAGGCGTTGTTGAAAGCGTAGCCGGTCGCGGTCAGGACGCCATCCTGCAGCGTATAGGCGCTCTCCCAGCTCTCGAAGATACGCCAGTAGTGGTACGCGGCGATGAAGGTCACGAGGCCCGAAATGGTCAGGGCCGTCTTGTAGGCCGGGGCCACCTGCGAGCGGCCGAACCACAGGAACAGGGTGGCGGCGGCCATGGTGGCGAAGGTGAACGAGAAGGCGTTGTAGACAAGCAGGTACTGGAAGACGGTCAGGCTGGTCTCCTGCGCGGCTGCGGCCATGGCGGGACCGGCGGCCTCGTTCACCGTTGTGGCCGCCGTGGTGGCGACCTCCCCGATGGCTTCGGCCGCACCCGAGGCGGCCTCGTTTAGCGTGGTCATGTCCTGGGCTCCTCAAGCTTCTGGACCCGGCGTCGGTCGTCGCCGGGGCGATTTTTGTGGACCCGCCAAACGGCGTTCGCCATACGGCCTTTAGGCCGTGGTCTGACGCCGCAGGTATCGGCTCAGAGTCCGGCCTGGACCGCCACGCGAATGGCGTCGGCAACGTTGGATGTGCCCAGCTTGCTGAGAATGAGCGAACGATGCATCTTCACCGTCTTTTCGCTGAGGTTCATGGCGTACGAGATCTGCTTGCTGCGAAGACCCGCGGCGATCTGCTGCAGAACCTCGCGCTGCCGGGCCGACAACTGCTTGACCAGTTCCACCGCCTCGTGCCGCCGGTTCGAGTCCGGGGCCGGGTCGCCGTCCATCAGCTCCACCTGGGTGCCGACGAAGAACTCAAGCTCGCCCTCGGTGTCGAACAGCGGTGCCACCAGCACAGCATTGCGGAACGGCGTGCCGTCCTTCTTGTAGTTGAGGATCTCGACCAGCACCGGCCGGTGCGCCCGCGTGCCCTCGCGGATCCGGTCGGTCAGCCACGGCTCGGTCGCCGGCCCCGCCAGGAAGCGGCAGTTTCGGCCGATGATCTCCTCCCGGTCATAGCCGGTCAGCGCGCAGAAGGCGTCATTCACCGCCACCAGGGGGTTGTCCGGCAGGCGCGGGTCGCTGATCACCGAGGCGATCGGGCTGCGGAGGATGGACTCCAGCAGCCGCGCACCCGTGATGTCGTGCTCGACGTCCGAATTCATCGCCACCTCCCGCTGGTACGCTGCCTCGCCCGTGCGACGATGTCAAAGCGGGGCCACGGCGCGGCCCTTCACGACGCGGCCGCGCCGCGCTAGGCCGGGGCCATGACTCATGGTCCCCTCGCCGGCGTGCGCGTCCTCGACCTGTCCCGTGTCCTCGCGGGGCCGTGGGCGACCCAGACCCTCGCCGACCTCGGGGCTGATGTGATCAAGATCGAGCGGCCGGGGACCGGCGACGACACCCGCCAGTGGGGCCCGCCCTTCACCACCCGCGCTGACGGCAGCCCCGGCGACGCCGCCTATTTCCTCTGCGCCAACCGCGGCAAGAAGTCCGTCGAGCTCGACATCGCCTCGCCCGAGGGTTCTGCCGCCGTGCGCCGCCTCGCCGCCGACTGCGACGTGCTGGTCGAGAACTTCAAGGCCGGGGGGCTGAAAAAGTACGGCCTCGACCACGCCAGCCTGTCGGCCATCAATCCGCGGCTGATCTACTGCTCCATCACCGGCTTCGGCCAGGATGGTCCGCGGGCACGCCAGGCCGGCTATGACTACATGATCCAGGCCATGGGCGGGCTGATGTCGATCACCGGCCAGCCGGACGGCACTCCCGGGGCCGAGCCGATGAAGGTCGGGGTCGCCGTCGTCGACCTGTTCACCGGCCTCTACGCCGCCAACGCCATCCTCGCCGCCCTGCTGCACGCCCGGGCCACGGGCGAGGGCCAGCACATCGATATCGCCCTGTTCGACGTCCAGGCGGCCATGCTGGCCAACCAGGCGACCAACTTCTTCGTTTCCGGTGTCGCCCCGACGCGCATGGGCAACGCCCATCCCAACCTGGCTCCGTACCAACCTTTTCCGTGCACGGATGGAATGGTGGTCATCGCGGTCGGCAATGACGGCCAGTTCCGCCAGCTGTGCGCGGCGCTGGGCGCGCCCGACCTCGGGACCGACCCGCGCTTCGCCTCCAACGCCGACCGCATCGCCCACCGGGCGGTCCTGACCGCCGAGCTCTCAAGCCTGACCGCCGCCTGCGACATGGCCGGGCTGATGAGCCGGCTGGAGGCCGCCGGCGTCCCCTGCGGGCCCGTCAATACGGTGGATCAGGTGTTCGCCGAATCCCAGGCGGCGCATCGCGGCCTGGTGGTCGAACAGACCCGCCCCGACCTCGCCGCCCCGGTCCGCACCGTGGCCAGCCCCATCCGCCTGTCCCGCACCCCCGTCGCCTACGACCGCCCCCCGCCGGCGCTGGGGGCCGATACGGACGAGGTGCTGAGGACGGGGGGTGCAGGTCGTGACTCGTGAATCGTGAGTCGTGATGGGTGGGGCTGCGCCTGCGTGCACGGCGGGTCACGATTCACCATTCACGAGTCACGAGTCACGTCTCACGGTCTCCCTCGTCCAGCCGCGCCGCAATCTCCGCCGACGACAGCAGCTCCGGGCTGACGCCCCAGTCGATCAGCGGCAGGCCCTCGACCCGGCCGAAGTGGCGGACATTGCGCGTCACCACCGTCCAGCCCCGCGCCAGCGCCTGCCCGGCGATCAGGGTGTCGAGGTCCCCGATCGACCGGCCGCAGGCGCGCAAAGCGCCCGCGACCCGCCCTGTGGTCTCGACATCGTCCGCCGTCAGGTCCAGCACCGGCAGGCCGACGAGCGTCAGCTCCATCCGCCGTCGCTCGACGGCGGGGTCGCGGCTGGTGGCGATTCCCGAGACGAGTTCGTGCAAGACGACCGCGGATACGACCACTTCGACTCCGGACTGCACAGACGCGCGATAATGGAGGCGCACGTCCGGCAACCGCCCCCGGATCAGGTCGATCACCGTCGAGGTGTCGAAGCAGAGACTCAATCGTCCCACGCCTTGGGCGGCGTGATCGTCTGGGGTGGGGGGTCGGGGAAGGGTGACGCCGGATCGCCGATCGCGTCAACCTCGGCCCAGAAAGCCTCCCATTCCTCAGCGGTGCGCGGCACATATGTGCGGTTCACCTTGGGCGACAGGATGATGTCATCGCCCTCACGCCGCACGATCACCTCGTCAGTGTCGAAGCGGTAGCCGGCCGGCAGGCGCACGGCCTGGCCGTCGCCGTGGGTGAACACCGTGGCGGTGTCGGAAACGCCGGGGCGGGGATCGGCCATGTCGGGCCTCCGCAACATGCCTGACGGTTGCAAGCCTACACCCGGGCCCGGCGGGCGGCAACCAATAGGGAACAGGCGCCCGTCCCGGGAAACCGGGACACAATAGCTACTGAGGAGAGCGCGGTGCCACGTATCTGGACCACCCGTCTCGGTCGGCTACTACATCCCAGGGCGCAGCTGCCGCGAAGATGAATAGTCCGCTGCCAAACTCTGCGGCGTAGCCGAAGAGGGACTCGGGATCATTCCGCCCCCACCGGTATGAAAACTGGTCGCCGATAGTTGTGTTCACCCTTGCGCCAATGACCAACTGCGGCATTCCACCAGCCAGCACATTGTGAGCCTCATCCACGCCGGGCAGGCCTTGCTGGCTCCAAACGGACACAACACCACTCTCTTCGTTTAGGGCATTGCCAGTATGTCTGTAAATGAGCGCTGCGAGTAGTTTTCGCGCATTCATTGCCATGTGTTGCGCAACGAGGTCCGGTATCCCGACCATGGGAACCTCATCCAAGAAGGCACCGCGGGCGCGCTCCCAGCCGAAATTGCGGAGAACTCGCCTCTTCTCCGTTGCGGTTAGGTTTGCGTCCGGCATCAGGTCTGGATAGTTGTTCCTGACGCCACGGATTAGCTTCTCTGTGTGGCACTCGTCGTAGTTTTCTTCTGTGCGGTCGAAGAGCCTGACGTAGAGCGCAAAGACTTGCTCACTGCCCGCTGTGCCTCGGTTGCACGCCTCGCACGCCGGAAACTCAAAACCCTCTGGGCCAATTTTCCCCGCAAAAGCAGCTCGTACAGGGACATGGTCCTCCGTTGTTGCGGGAACTCGTCCGCCGCAGAAGCAACACCAAGGATGTTCCCGAAGGAACGCTTCTCTGCGCTTCTTGGCTGCGCCCAAGCAGGTTTCCTTACAGGTCCAGCAGGGCCCGTTGCGGGTCCTCGAGGAATTCCTTGATGCGCACCAGGAAGGTCACCGCCTCCTTGCCGTCGACGATGCGGTGATCGTAGCTCAGGGCCAGATACATCATCGGCCGGATCACCACCTGGCCGTTCACCGCCACCGGACGCTGCACGATGTTGTGCATGCCCAGGATGCCGGACTGCGGCATGTTCAGGATCGGCGTCGACATCAGCGAGCCGTAGATGCCGCCGTTGGTGATGGTGAAGGTGCCGCCCTGCAGCTGGTCCAGGGTCAGGGCCCCGTCGCGCGCGGCCTTGCCGAGGTCGGCGATGCCCTTCTCGATCTGGGCCAGCGACAGGGTGTCGGCGTCGCGCAGCACCGGCACCACCAGCCCCTTGTCGGTGCCAACGGCCACGCCGATGTCGTAGTGGTTCTTGTAGATGATGTCCGTACCGTCGATCTCGGCATTGACCGCCGGGAGCTCCTTCAGGGCCGAGACCACGGCCTTCACAAAGAAGGACATGAAGCCCAGCTTCACCCCGTGGCGCGTCTCGAACAGGTCCTTGTACTGGGCCCGCACCGCCATCACGGCCGTCATGTCGGCCTCGTTGAAGGTGGTCAGCTGGGCCGCCGTGTTCTGCGACTCCTTCAGCCGGCGCGCGATGGTCTGGCGCAGGCGGGTCATCTTGACCCGCTCCTCACGCGGGCCGGCAGCGCGCGGCGCGGCCATGGGCGCGGAAGCAGGGGCAGCGACCGGCGCGGGCGCGGGTGCCGCGGCGCGGGGGGGCGGGGGGGCGGCGGCGGCGGCGGCCAGGGCGTCGCCCTTGAGGATGCGACCGTCCTTGCCCGAGCCCTGGATAGCGGCCGGGTCGAGGTTGTTCTCGGCGACGATGCGCTGCACCGACGGCGACAGCGGGATCTGGCCAGAAATCTGGGCCGAGCCCGTGTTGGCCGGGGCGGCGGCCGGGGCCGGAGCCGGAGCCGCGACGGCCGGGGCGGCGGCGGTGCCCGAGGCGCTGACACGGCCGATCGCCTGGCCCGGGGTCACGGTGGCACCGGCGTCGGCGAGGATCTCGGCCAGCACGCCATCGGCGGGCGAGGCGACCTCGACGGCCACCTTGTCGGTCTCGATCTCGACCAGCAGCTCGTCCTTGCGAACGACGTCCCCGGCCGTCTTCAGCCACTTGCCGATGGTGCCTTCGGCGACGCTTTCGCCCATGGTCGGCACGGTCAGGGTGACGCTGTCCCCGCCGGCGGCGGGTGCCGGGGTCGCGGCCTTCGGGGCGGGAGCCGCGGCGGCCCCCTCGGCGACGGCGCCCAGCACCGTGCCCGGGGTCACCGTGGCACCGGCCTCGGCGTGGATGACGGACAGCACGCCGTCGGCGGGGGCGGCCACCTCCAGCGACACCTTGTCGGTCTCCAGCTCGACCAGGATCTCGTCCTTGCGGACCGGATCGCCCACCTTTTTGGTCCACCTGGCGATGGTCGCCTCGGTGACGGATTCGCCCAGGGTAGGGGTCAGGATATCGGCCATGTCGCGGTCCGGTTCAGCTCTGGTGTTCGGCAGGTCTAGTCGGCGGGTGTATCGGTTACGTCAAGCCCGGGGCGGGCCCGGCCCTCGTCAGGCCAGGGCCTCGCCGAGCAGGGACTCAAGTTCCTTCAGGTGGCGGCTCATCAGGCCAGCGGCGGTCGAGGCCGAGGCCTGACGGCCGACGTAGCGCGCTCGCTTCGCCTTCACGTCCAGCTTCTCCAGCGTCAGCTCCAGCCACGGATCGACGAAGGTCCAGCCGCCCATGTTCTTCGGCTCTTCCTGGCACCAGACCAGCTCCGCCCCGGGGAAGCGGGCCAGCTCGCTCATCAGCGACTTCATCGGCCATGGATAGAACTGCTCGAGGCGCAGGATGTAGATATCGTCGACCCCGGCCTTCTCGCGCGCGTCCAGCAGGTCGTAGTAGACCTTGCCCGAGCACAGGATGACGCGGCGGATGTCCTTGTCGCCGCGGATCCTGATCCCCGCCAGCGCCGGCCGCGTTTGGGCGTCGTCGTGCAGCACCCGGTGGAACGAGCTGCCCTCTGCCAGGTCGGCCAGGCTGGACACCGCCTTCTTGTGCCGCAGCAGCGACTTGGGCGTCATCAGGATCAGCGGCTTGCGGAACGGCCGGTGAACCTGACGGCGCAGGATGTGGAAGTAGTTGGCCGGGGTCGTGCAGTTGGCGACCTGCATGTTGTCCTCGGCGCAGGCCTGCAGGAAACGCTCCAGACGGGCCGAGGAGTGCTCCGGCCCCTGCCCCTCGTAACCGTGCGGCAGCAGCATGGTCAGGCCGCACATCCGCAGCCACTTGCGCTCGCCCGAGCTGATGAACTGGTCGATCACCACCTGGGCGCCGTTCACGAAGTCGCCGAACTGGGCCTCCCACAGAACCAGGCTGTTGGGATCGGCGAGGGCGTAGCCGTACTCGAAGCCGAGCACCGCCTCCTCGGACAGGGCCGAGTCGATCACCTCGAACTGGGCCTGCCCCTCGCGCAGGTTGCTGAGCGGGACGTAGCGGGCCTCGGTGGTCTGGTCGATGATCGCGGAGTGGCGCTGGCTGAAGGTGCCGCGCACCGAGTCCTGGCCCGACAGGCGCACGGGGAAGCCCTCGTCGACGAGGCTGGCGAAGGCCAGGCTCTCGGCGGTGGCCCAGTCCAGCCCCTCGCCGGTCTCGATCGCCTCGCGCCGGCCCTCAAGCACGCGCTTCAGCGTCTTGTGGATTTCGATGTCGTTGGGGACGGTGGTCAGGCGCTGGCCGTAGGCCTGCAGCTGCGTCAGCGGCACGGCGGTCTCGCCGCGGCGCTCGTCGCTGTCCGGCAGGCCCAGGCCCTGCCACCTGCCGTCCAGCCAGTCGGCCTTGTCGGCCTTGAAGGCCTTGCCGGCGTCGAACTCGGCGTCGAGAAAGGCCTCGAACCGCGCCACCTCGGCCTCGACCTCCGCGGCCGTGACCACGCCCTCGGCGATCAGGCGTTGGGCGTAGATCTCGCGCGTGGACGGCTGCGCCTTGATCCGGGCGTACATGATCGGCTGGGTGAACGTCGGGTCGTCGCCCTCGTTGTGGCCGAAGCGGCGGTAGCAGAACATGTCCACCACCGCGTCCTTGTTGAACTTCTGCCGGTACTCGGTGGCCACCTTGGCGGCGAACACCACGGCCTCGGGGTCATCGCCGTTGACGTGGAAGATCGGTGCCTGGACCATCAGGGCCACGTCCGACGGATAGGGCGACGAGCGCGAGTTCCGCGGGCTGGTGGTGAAGCCGATCTGGTTGTTGATGACGAAGTGCAGGGTGCCGCCGGTGCGGTAGCCCTTCAGCCCCATCAGGGCGAAGCACTCGGCCACCACGCCCTGGCCGGCGAAGGCGGCGTCGCCGTGGATCAGCAGCGGCAGCACATGGGAGCGGTCCAGCGCCCATTCGGCCTCGGGCTTGCCGGCATTGGCCTCGCGGATGTCGAAGGCCTGCTTGGCGCGCGCCTTGCCCAGCACCACCGGATTTACGATCTCCAGGTGCGACGGGTTGGCGGTCAGCGACAGGTGCACCTTGTTGTTGTCGAAGGTGCGGTCCGAGCTGGCACCCATATGATACTTGACGTCGCCCGAGCCCTCGATATCGCCCGGCACGGTCGAGCCGCCCTGGAACTCGTGGAAGATGGCGCGGTAGGGCTTGCCCATCACCGCCGCCAGCACGTTCAGGCGGCCGCGGTGGGCCATGCCCAGCACCACCTCGTCGACGCCGAGAGCGCCGCCGCGCTTGATCACCTGCTCCAGCGCCGGGACCATGGCCTCGCCGCCGTCCAGGCCGAAGCGCTTGGTGCCGGGGAAGCGCCTGTGCAGGAATCGCTCGAAGGTCTCGGCCTCGATCAGCTTGTTCAGGATCGCCAGCTTGCCCTCGCGGGTGAAGGCGTTGGTCTGGAGCTTGTCCGGGCCCTCGACCCGCTGCTGCAGCCAGGCCTTCTCCTCGGGCTCGGCGATATGCATGTACTGGATGCCGAGGTTGCCGCAGTAGGTACGGCGCAGGATCTCCAGCACCTCGCGCAGGGTGCCCGTCTCCAGGCCCAGCACGCCGTCCAGATAGATCGGTCGGTCGATGTCGGCGGCGCTGAAACCCCAGTGCTCGAAGGTCAGCTCGGCGTTCTGCACCGGCGGCTCGATGCCCAGCGGGTCGAGGTTGGCCTGCAGGTGGCCGCGGATACGGTAGGCCCGGATCAGCATCAGGGCGCGGATCGAGTCATGGGCCGCGGCGCGCACATCCACGGCGCTGGCCGCCGAGGTCAGGGCCGGAGCGGCAGCCGCAGGGGCGGCAGCGGGCTTGCCGGCCGTAGGCTTTGCCCCTTTGGCAGAGGCGGGGGCCGAGGCTGGCTCGGGCCAGCGGCCATCGAACACGGCGGTGGCCTCTGTCGGCTCGGTGGCGGCGGAACGGCCCCAGGCACCGGCCCGGGCGTTCTGGCGCACCACATCGGCCTGGTCACGCAGCTGGTCGAAGAAGGCGCGCCATTCCACCGGGACGGACGCCGGATCATCGGCCCATCTGGCGTGGAGCTCCTCGATGAAGGCGGCGTTCGCGCCATAGAGGAAGGAGGTCTCGGCGAAGACCTGGTTCAGCCCGCCGGCATCGTCAGCCATCTCGTTCGTCAGTCCTTTGGGGTCGCGCGCGCCCGTCCGCGCGAGGGCGGCGCGTTCATATAAGGGCTGTTTCCTTATGGGTCATGACCGAACAAGGGCGAAAGGCACGCAAAATCGCCGCGTCCGGTGCCGGTTTCGTCACGGAGGGCCCAAAGATTCCACGACGGGCACAAAGGGCGAGGGTCTACCGCCGCAGGCCGTGAGCTCTTCCCCGGATCGAAAGGCGCTGCGCGCGGCCGGGCCGCCGCCGCCATCGTGCCCTCTGTGATCCCACCGTGTCCTCCATGATGAACCGGTCTAGCCAGCCCCGCAGGAAGGCGGATCAGCCCTTGAGGACCTCGACCAGGGTCTTGCCCAGGCGCGCCGGCGAGGGCGAGACCCTGATGCCGGCCGCTTCCATGGCCGCGATCTTCGACTCCGCGTCGCCCTTGCCGCCGGAAACGACGGCACCGGCATGACCCATGGTGCGGCCCTTGGGGGCGGTGCGACCGGCGATGAAGCCCGCCATGGGTTTCTTTCGGCCCTTCTTCGCCTCGTCGATCAGGAACTGGGCGGCCTCTTCCTCGGCCGAGCCGCCGATCTCGCCGATCATGATGATCGACCGGGTGGCCTCGTCGGCCAGGAACATCTCCAGCACGTCGATGAACTCAGTGCCCTTGACCGGGTCGCCGCCGATGCCGACCGCGGTGGTCTGGCCCAGGCCCTCGTTCGAGGTCTGGAACACGGCCTCATAGGTCAGGGTGCCCGAGCGCGAAACGATGCCGACCGAGCCCTTGCGGAAGATCGAGCCCGGCATGATTCCGATCTTGCACTCTTCCGGGGTCAGGATGCCCGGGCAGTTCGGGCCGAGCAGGCGCGACCTGGAGCGGTCCAGCCGCGCCTTGACCCGCACCATGTCCAGAACCGGGATGCCCTCGGTGATACAGACGATGAAGGGGACTTCGGCGTCGATGGCCTCGATGATGGCCGCCGCGGCGCCCGCCGGCGGCACATAGATGACCGTGGCGTCGGCGCCGGTCTTCTCGCGACCCTCGGCCACCGAGGCGAAGATCGGCAGCGCCCTGCCGTCGAGGCCCGAGCTCCAGCTCTCGCCGCCCTTGGCCGGGTGGATGCCGCCGACCATCTGCGTGCCGAAATAGGCCAGCGCCTGTTCGGTGTGGAAGGTGCCGGTCTTGCCGGTCAGGCCCTGGACCAGGACCCTGGTGGTCTTGTCGACGAGAATGGACATACGGTCGTTCTTTCAGACGGAGAGAAAGGGGTTTTCGACGCGGACCGACCCGTAGGTCTGTCCGTGACTGAGATCTTCGGAATAGAGGACGCGCGCCCCGAGCCGCTCCGCGGCGGCGAGGATGGCCCCGTCCCAATAGGAAATGCGGTATCGGCGGGCGTGATCGACCCCGGCGATCACGACCTCGGGGGTGACCGGCTGGCACGGCTTGCGGGCGATCGTCCGCACCCACTCGCGCGCCTTTTCCGGCGTCAGCGGCCGGCGGCCCTTGCGAATGGCGTTGTCATAGAATTCGGCCAGCACCTGGGCCGAGGTGCAATAGTCGTCGCTCAGCACGATGTCGCGCGCACGCGACCAGCGCGGCCCCGCGTGCTCGCGCCCGAGCGCGGCGTAGAGCAGAACATTGGTGTCGAGGAAGACGTCAGAACTGGCGATCAAACCGGTGTCCGCCGCTGTAGGTCTCCTGCCGGCTCGGGCGCCAGTCGCCCATGTCGCCGTCGGACTCGTCGATCAGCTTCAGAAGCGCCTCGCGCGCCTCGTCCTTCGCCTGCTCCTCCTCGACCAGCCGGGCGAGGAAGCCGCGCACCATCTCGTTGACGCTGGTCCGCTTCATGGCGGCCAGAACGCGCACCTTGTCGAGGAGCGCGTCATCGATGGCGAGAGTCAGATTCTTGGTCGAGGCGGCCACGGGTTATGTGTAGCACATAATCCGTGGAGCCGTCACGGCCTCAGGCCACCGCCTTGACGATCTTCTGGGCGGCGTCGTCCAGATCATCGGCGGCGGTGATGCGCAGGCCGGATTCGTTGAGAATCTTCTTGCCCAGCCCGGCGTTGGTGCCCTCGAGGCGGACCACCAGCGGCACCTTGAGGCCCACTTCCTTGACCGCGGCGACCACGCCCTCGGCGATCACGTCGCAGCGCATGATGCCGCCGAAGATGTTGACCAGGATGCCCTCGACCCGCGGGTCGGCGGTGATGATCTTGAAGGCCGCAGCGACCTTCTCCTTGCTGGCGCCGCCGCCGACGTCGCAGAAGTTGGCCGGCTCCTTGCCGTACAGCTTGATGATGTCCATCGTCGCCATGGCCAGGCCGGCCCCGTTGACCATGCAGCCGATGTTCCCGTCCAGCGCAACATAGGCGAGGTCCCACCTCGAGGCCTCGATCTCCTTGGCGTCTTCCTCGGTCTCGTCGCGCAGGGCGCGCATGTCATCGTGGCGGAACAGGGCGTTGCCGTCGAAGCTGACCTTGGCGTCCAGCACCCGCAGGTGGCCGTCGGTCATGACGATCAGCGGATTGACCTCGAGCAGGCTCATGTCCTTCTCGACGAAGGCCTGGTAGAGCGCGGGGAACAGGGTCCTCGCGTCCTCGGCGGCTGGGCCGGTCAGGCCGTAGGTGGCGACGATGGTGGCCACGTCGGCGGCGGTCACGCCGGTCTCCGGGTCGATCGCCAGGGTGATGATCTTCTCGGGCGTGTCGTGGGCCACGGCCTCAATGTCCATGCCGCCCTCGGTCGAGATGACGAAGGCAACGCGGCCGACCGAGCGGTCCACCAGCAGCGAGCAGTAGAGTTCGCGGGCGATGTTGGCCCCGTCCTCGATGTACAGGCGGTTGACCTGCTTGCCGGCCTCGCCGGTCTGGGCCGTCACCAGGGTGTTGCCCAGCATCTCGCGGGCATGGTGCACGACCTCCTCGACCGAACGGGCCAGGCGCACGCCGCCCCTGGCCTCGGGGGTCAGCTCCCGGAAGAAACCCTTGCCCCGGCCGCCGGCGTGGATCTGCGACTTGACCACATAGAGTGGGCCCGGCAGCTGTCGGGCGGCCCCCTCGGCCTGGTCGACGGCGGTTATGGCCACCCCGGCGGCCACCGGTGCCCCGAAGCCCTTCAGGACCTGCTTGGCCTGGTACTCATGGATATTCATGGATGTCGCCCGGTCGTGGGGAGGAAGGATCGCCGCGCATATAGGCGAGCGTCGCCGAACGGCGCAACCGGGCTTGGCCGCACCGTCCGGGCCTGCCTCCAGGACTTCAGTCGATCCAGTCGCGCTTCAGGGTGCGCGAGGCCCCGATCAGCAGCAGCGCCGCCAGCACATAGAAGCCCATGCCGGTGTAGATGGCCCAGCGCAGGCTCTCCTCGCCGAACTGCGGCGCCAGCAGGTCGCTCATCCAGCCGAAGTAGTAGAAGCCGACGGCGATCCCGAGCAGGTTGTTGATCAGCAGGAACAGGGCCGAGGCGGTCGAGCGCATCGGCGCCGGCACAAGGTGCTGGATCGAGGCGGTGATCGGGCCGAGCCAGGCCAGATTCAGCCCGCTCGGGATCAGGAAAATCAGGAAGGCCAGCACCAGCTGCTGGGTCTGGCTACCGCCACCGGGCAGGACCAGACCGATCAGCCAGGGGGCGTTCATGGCGGCGATGAACAGCGGTGCCGAGATCAGGAAGGCCACCGCCGGCACCAGCGGATAGGCACCCTTGCCGCGTTTGGCGGTCTTGTCGGCGATGACGCCGCCCAGCCAGATTCCGAGGATGCCGCCGATCAGGCCGATGCCGGCAGAATACCAGCTGACCCCGGTCAGGGTCAGGTCGAAGCTGCGCATGAAGAACAGCGGCATCCAGCCGCCCACCCCATAGCCGCACACTGACGACGAGGCTGCGCCCAGAGCCAACAACCAGAAACTCCTCTTGCGCGCCACCACCGAGGCGGCGGTCTTGGCGATCAGCACCGAGACTCCGATCACCAGCGCCAGCAGGCCGGCGAACACCAGCACCAGCGGCTGGCCGACGCCGAGGCCGGCGAACTGGCTCAGCCCCGCGAGCACGAAAAGGCCGGCGGCAAGGCCCAGCAGCCCGAGGGCGATGGCCTTGCCCAGCCGGTCGCCGTCCGGGGCGGCCGCGCTCTGGGTGGCCAGTACCTCCTCCGTCGACCGGGGCGCATCGGTCGCGCCGCGTTGGGGATCCCGCACGGTAAGGCGCAACAGGGGCGCGATCAGCACCCCGATCAGGCCGACCGCGATGAAGGCGGTGCGCCAGCCGTAGGTGGCCGCCAGCAGGCCACCGGCCAGAGTGCCGGCCGCGACCCCCAGCGGGATGCCGAAGGCGAAGGCCGCCAGCGCCCGGGCCCGCTGCTCCGGCGGGAAGTAGTCGGCGATCAGCGAATAGGCCGGAGCCACGCCGCCGGCCTCGCCGACACCCACCCCCATCCGGAACAGGAACAGCTGGGTATAGGACTGGGCCACGCCGCACAGGGCGGTGAAGCCCGACCAGACCGCCAGGGCCACCGTGATGATCCACACCCGGCTCATGCGGTCGGCCAGCCAGGCCAGGGGAATGGCAAGGGTCGAATAGACCGAGGCGAAGGCGATGCCGCCGAGCAGCCCGAACTGGCTGTCGGACATGCCGAACTCTTCCTTCAGCGGCGCAGCGAGGATGGCGATGATCTGCCGGTCGAGAAAATTCAGCATGTAGACGAGGATCAGGACCGCCAGCACATAGTAGCGGTATCCGGGGCGCTCGGTCCGGGCAGCCTCGCCTTGGCTCATCGCGATGTCCTCTTGCCTCTTTGAACCCCAACCCTAGCCGGTCAGGACGGCGTGGCAAGACAATAGGGCGGCGACTCTGAAGCCGCCGCCCTCCCGTCGTTGCGTGGCGTGCGTCAGAACTTGACGCCGACCGTGGCCGTGACCGTTTGCGGCGGCCCGTAGAAGCCGATCACCGAGTTGCCGAGCAGGGCACCCGGGAAGTTGTAGCCGCCGACGCGGTACGCCTCGTCGGTCAGGTTCTTGCCGTACACCCCGACGGTCCAGCGGTCGCTGGCCGCGGTCCACACCAGGCTCAGGTCGACCAGCCAGTAGGCTTCCTGGTCGAGCAGCGGCGCAGCGGTCTCGAACATCTGGAAGTCGCCGCGGTAGCTGGCGCTGGGGGTGACCACGAGGCTGGAGCCGTCACCGAACAGATGGCTGTAGCTGGCACCGATTGTGCCCTGCCATTCCGGGGTGTTCTGGAAGGCGCGGGCCGAGGAGACATCGACGAAGCAGCCCGGCTGGGTGGTGCAGGTCTGATTCAGTGGCCCGGTCGGGATGTAGGCGAGGAACTCATCGAAGCTGGCGTCGATGTAGCTCAGGGCCGTGTTGAACACGAGCGAGTCGGAGACGCGCAGCGTGCCCTCGAACTCCCAGCCGCGGATCGAGGAGGCACCGACATTGTCGACCACCGAGGCGACGGTCGCGCCCGCCGGATACTGGGTGGTGATCTGCTGGTCCTGGTAGGACGAGTCGAAGATCGCCGTGGCGAAGTTCAGACGGCGGTTGAACAGCGAGCCCTTCAACCCGATCTCCAGGGTCTCAACCGTTTCCGGATCGTAGCCATTGACCGTGCCCGGGAACAGGACGGCGTCGCCGCGCATGTCGAACCCGCCCGACTTGAAGCCCTCGCCCCACGAGGCGTAGGCGTTCAGCGTGGGGCTGAACTCCCAGGCGACGCTGACGCGCGGAGTGAACTGTTCGAACTCTTCGGTCGCCGTATAGTTGGTGCGCGGCGCGCCCAGCGGCACGGCGGCGAGGTTGCGGAAGCGCGGGCTGCGGATGCCGAGGTACTGCTGCCGGAACACCGTCCCGGTCTTCTCGTCCCGGGTCCAGCGGCCGCCGACCGACACCGACAGGGCATCGGTAATGTCGACGCTGACGTCACCGAACACGGCGACGCTCTCGGTGTCGACCGAGCCGGAGGTCAGGGTGGTCAGGTTGACGGCACCGACCACGGTGTCGAACGCCCCCGAGGCGGTGGCGTCGAGGTAGTAGACCCCGAACACGCCCGACCAGCGTTCGCCCTCGAACAGCGCCTGGAGCTCCTGGCTGAACTGCTGGTCGTCATAGGCCGCCGGGATGTCGAGCGTCGGTGCCGGCAGGTTATCGAAGTCGATGTTCCCGCGCGTCTCGCCGCTGCGATAGGCCGTGATCGACTTGAAGGTCAGGGTCTCGTTGACGTTCCATTCGCCAGTCAGCGACAGGCCGCCAGTCTCGACCCGGTTGGCGTCGCCTGCCCCGGCGTTGGTGTCGTAGACCGAGCCCGGCTGCGGGGCCAGCTCGCGATAGCCGTGGCGGGCATTGGAGTCGTCGGTCACCAGATCGCCGGCCAGGCGGAAGAAGACGTTGTCCGACGGCGCGAACTCGAGGCTGGCGCGGGCGGCGGTGACGTCCTTGTTGTAGTGCTCGTTGCCGGTGTTCAGGTTGGTGCCGTAGCCGTCGCGCAGATAGCGAGCGTAGGCGACCGAGAAACCCAGCTGATCGCTCATCGGGACCTCGCCCGAAACGATCACATCCCGCTGACCGTAGGACCCGACCGAGGCACGGACGCGGCCCGCAGGCTCGTCGCCGATGCGGCGGGTGACGTACTTGATGGCACCGCCGATGGTGTTGCGGCCGTAGAGCGTCCCTTGCGGTCCGCGCAGCACCTCGATGCGCTCGATGTCGAAAATGTCAAGCACCGCCGCCTGCGGACGGGCGATGTAGACGTCATCGACGTACAGGCCCACGCCGGGCTCGAAGCCCCACAGCGGATCCTGCTGGCCGACCCCGCGGATGAAGGAGATCAGGGTCGAGTTGGAGCCGCGGGCCACCTGCAGCGTCAGGCTGGGCGTGTAGCGGGTCAGTTCGGTGATGTCCTGGGCCCCGGTATTCTCGAGGCGCTCGGACGAGAAGGCCGAGACAGCCACGGGCACGTCCTGCAGGCTTTCCTCGCGGCGACGGGCGGTGACGATGATCTCGTCAACCGTGGTCGCGGCCGGGTCCCGGGCGGCCTGGGCATAGGTCGGGGCGGCGAGCGCGCCCCAGGCGGCACCGGCCAGCAGCGCGGACTTCACGACGGTCTTCAGCATGGGGTTCAGCCCTCCTTCAGCGATTCCTCAGGGTGGATGCCGGTTTATTCAGCGTTCAATGATTTTTTTGGGAAGCTACGCGCTTTTCGGGTCCTGTCAAACGGATGACACAGCGTCATCCCATTCCCGTCGCAGATGTGGCGCCTTTGCAAGGGGGCAGCGACGGGGCAAGCTCCGGCGTCATGAGTCCCGCGTCCCGTCCCCCGACCGCACCCGCCTTGCCCGTCACCCCCCGCCGGGGCCGCCCGCCCAAGGCGCGCGCCGGGCCCGGACCCGCCCCGGTGGAGACCCGCGAAAGCATCCTCGACGCCGCCGAGGACCTGTTCTCCAAGCACGGCTTCTACGGCGTGACGATCCGCGAGGTGGCGCGCGAGGCCGGCGTCGACACCGCCCTGGTGCACTACTACTTCAGGGCCAAGCGCGGCCTGTTCGACGCGGTCTTCCTGCGCCGGGCCGAGATCTGGAACAATGACCGGGTCGCCGCGATCGATCGCTACGCGCGTGAGGCGGGTCCGGCCATGACCGTCGAGGGCCTGCTGGAGGCCTTTCTGCGGCCACCGTTCGAATGGTCGCTCAAGGGCGGGCCTGGCTGGAAGCACTACGCCGCCCTGGTGGCCCAGACCAACGCCCAGCCGGTGTTCGGCGGCGAGACCATGGCCCGCTACTTCGACCCTGCCATCCGCCGGCTGATCGAACTGCTCAGGCAGGTCCTGCCCGACGCCCGAGACCAGGACCTGTACTGGGCCTGGCACAATCTCTCGGGGGCCCTGACCCTGACCCTGGGCGAGACGGGACGCCTCGACCGCCTGTCCGGCGGCCTGTGCCGCTCCGGCGATCTGGAGGCGGCCGGCGACTACATGGTCCGCTTCGCCGCCGCCGGTTTCCGCGCCGTCTGCGGCGGGGAGCGCGCTCGCTAGCGCAGGGTCAAGGTCTGCCGCGCGCCGCCGGGGCCGAGAGTGAAGGCGGCGCTGTCGAAGCCCGGCGGCCCGAACCGCCCGCGGGCATCGTTGGAGAAGCCATAGGGCTCGCGCGGCAGGCCGATCGGCCACAGGGTCAGCCGCCCGTTCTCGTCGGCGTCATGGAAGGCGGCCACGGCGTAACGGCCCGGCGGCAGGTCGGCGAACACCAGCCGGGTCACCACCCCCTCGGGCCGCACGGTGCGGCTCGCCGCGGCCCGGTCTGGATCGGGAAAGCCGCCGCCCTCGCGGAACACGGCCACGGCAAGGCGGCCGCCGGCGCAGCGCGCGGCCTCGGCGCAGCGCAGTTCGACCGTCAGTCCCGGCCCGGTCTGCGCCGGCAAGGGGACCGCCCCGGCTCCGCCCGCCGCCAGACCGATGATCGCGACGGCCAGCGCCAACCGTTGTGCCCGGCTCGTCATCTGCGCCTCCGATCCGGCGATACCTGTCCGCCTGCCCAAGCTTGCCACGCCCCCGCCCGCCGGTCCAGACGCCCGCGCCCGCACGTCCTTCCGGTTCGGCAAAGGGGCGGACGCGGCCTCGCCGTGGCCGCCGCTTCCGGGGTGTTCCTCGCCTGCACCGGGTGGCTTCGACGTCCAGCTCTATCCGCTGCGCGCCCTGCCGGCCGCCGCCGCCTCTTCGTGAACGGTGCCCCCGACCGTTCACGACGCGCCAACGGCCGCGCCGGTCAGTCGGCGTCGTCCTCGATGCGGTCGATGTCGTGGTCGGACAGGCCGAGGTGGTGGCCGATCTCATGGATCAGCACATGAGCGATCAGGTCCGACAGGCCGACGTCGCCGCGCTCGGCCCATTCGTCGAGGATCGGCCGCCGGTACAGGAACACCCGCGACGGCTCCGGGGCCGGCCCCAACCCCTCGCGCCGGGCGAGGTCGACGCCGCTGTAGAGGCCGGTCAGCTCGAACGCATCCTCCATGCCCATCTCGGCCAGGGTCTCCGCATCGGGAAAATCGTCGACGCGGATGACCACCTCGCCGGCGGCGGCGCGGAAGCGGGCCGGCAGGGCCGAGAACGTGGCGCGGGCCAGCCGCGCGAAATCGTCGAGCGTGGGGGCGCAGGCGTTGTCGGCGAGGCGGTCGGACATGGACTGTATATCGGCAACCGGCCCCCTCGCCGCAATCACCGCCGTATTGGAGTATGGTAAACGGGCGATTCGGCGGATTGAAGCATGATGGCGGAAGCGGAGCTGGCCTGGGTAGCGACGGCGGGGGCGAGCGGCCTCGCCGTGGCCGTGGCCGCCTGGGCCTGGCGGCTGGAGCGTGGCGGAGCCGCGACCCTCGCTGGCCTCAAGGCGCGCGTCGCCGCGAGCGAGCTGGCCGTGGCCGAGATGCGCGGTGCCCTGGTCGCCTTCCCCGACGTCCGTGTGCGCCTGTCCGAGCTGGAGGCGCTGGAGCGCGGCGAGTTCCTTGAGGCACCGATCCTGACCCTCGGCACCGGCCGTGACGCCGCCCCGTCAGCAGCCCGGTCCGCAGCCCTGGCCGAGATCGCGCGGCGCATGGGCGCCCCCGCCGATGCGAGCCTGCTGGATGTGCTCGGACGGCTCGGCTCCGTCCGGCCGCGGCTGGACCAGCTGGCCGACACCGGAACCCCGTTTGAGGCGCGGCTGGCCGGGCCCGACGGCGGCGTGCTGGTCGAGGGACGGGTCGAGGGCGGCGCCGCCTGGCTGCGCCTGTCCCCGGCGCCGGCCCTGCCCGTCGCCGTCGACGCCCCGGTCGAGGGGCCCCGCAGCGCCACGCCCGCCGGTGACGCCGCCGAGCTCGCCCCCCTGCCGATTTGGGCCATCGACGCCGCCGGCGGTCTGGTCTGGGCCAATGCCGCCTGGCTGACCGAGACGCGCCAGACCTCCCTGGCCGAGGCTCGCGCCCGCGGCGAAGGACTGGACCGGGGCGTCGACGCCCTCGCCGCCGAGGCCGCCCGCTCGGGCGTGCGTCAGGACGGCTTCCGCTGGACCGCCGGCGATGGTCGCCGTCGCGCCTGGCGGATCGTCGCCGAGCCCCTGCCGCTGGAGGCCGGCGGCGGTGCCCTGGCCTGGGCGCTTGAGGCGACCGAGGCCGAGGAGACCCGAGACACCCTGCGCCGCCATGTCGAGGCCCACGACGAGACCCTGAATCACCTCGCCGACGCCGTTGCCATCTTTGGCCCGTCGAGGCGACTGGCCTTCCACAACACCGCCTTCCAGCACCTGTTCAGGCTTGACCCGGCCTGGCTGGACGAGCGGCCGACACACGCCGAGCTTCTGGACCGGCTGCGCCAGCGCCGGCTGCTGCCCGAGACCCCGGACTACGCCGCCTTCAAGGGCGCGGAGCTCGAGTTCTATGGTGCCGCCGAGGCCTCGCCGGACGACAGTTGGTCCCTGCCGGACGGCCGCACCCTGCGCGTGGTGCGCCAGCCGCACCCGCTGGGCGGCCTGCTCCTGATCTTCAGCGACATGACCGACGAGCTGAACCTGCGCAGCCGCTACAACGCCCAGATCCAGGTGCAGCGCGCCACGCTCGACAAGCTCAACGACGCCGTCGCCGTGTTCGGCTCCGATGGCCGGCTGCGCCTGCACAATGAGGCCTTCGAGCGCTTCTGGGGCCTGACCGGCGAGGCGCTGCAGGACGCCGCCGACTTCGACGCCGTGGCCGGGTTGTGCGCCGATGCCCTGCCCGACCCCGCCCTGTGGCTCGGGCTGAAGGCGCGCGTGGCCGATCCCGATCCGGAAAGCCGGGTGCCGATCGCCGGCGAGAACCGCACCCGGGACGGCCGCCTCGCCGCCTGGCTGACGCGGCCGCTGCCGGACGGAGCCACCCTGGTGGCCTTCTCCGACGTCACCGCCCGCAACGAGCTGGAGCGGGCGCTGATGCAGCGCGAGACCGCCCTGGCCGAGACCCAGGCCCTCAAGCGCGAGTTTGTCGGCAGCGTCTCCTACGAGCTGCGCACCCCGCTGACGACCATCGTCGGCTATTCCGAGCTGCTGGAGCACAGCCCCGACCTGACCGAGCGCAGCCGCCAGCACGCCGGCGCCATCCGCATCGCCGCGGCCCAGCTGACCCGCTCGATCGACGATGTTCTGGACATGGCCCAGATCGACGCCGGGGAGATGGAGCTGAACCTCGAGCCCGTGTCCCTGCCGGCCCTGGTCAAGGCGGCGGTGGAATGGGCCCGGCCCCGCACCGAGGGCCGCGGTGCCGCGCTCAAGGTGCGGGCCGAGCGCGGCCTCGGCGAGCTGGTCGCCGACCCGGCCCGCCTGTCCCAGGCGATCGACCACCTGCTGGAGAACGCCATCGGCGCGGTCAGCGAGGGCGGGGCCATCACCGTCACCCTCGAGAAGCGCGGCGAGGGCGTGGCCCTGACCGTGTCCGACACCGGCCGCGGCATCCCCTATCACCTGCAGCCCAACGTCTTCGACCGCTTCGCCCGGCGCGACCGCGGCGGTCCCGGCGTCGGCCTCGCCCTGGTCAAGGCCATCGCCGAGCTGCACGGCGGGGTGGCCGAGGTCCGCTCCGAGCCCGGCCGCGGCGCGGCCTTCACCCTCACCCTGCCGCCGCATCCGCCCGGGGCCGGAGCGGCGCTCGAGCCCCTGCGCACCCCCGCGCCGCTGGTATCGCTGGACGCTGCCCTCGGCAACGACCACGATGAGCACGAAGACGTGCCGCCCGCGGCGGATCGACTCCGACGCGCGACAGGGACATAAGCGCCTCTTCGCGCCCACCGGAGACGCCGTCCTTGCCTCAAGGCCCGCAGACGCCCCCGCTCAAGACCGCCCTGATCTACGACTTCGACGGCACCCTGGCCCGAGGCAACATGCAGGAGGTGACCTTCATCCCCTCCGTCGGCATGGACATCGCCGACTTCTGGGCCGAGGCCGACCGCCTGACCCGCAGCGCCGACGGCGACAACATCCTGATGTACATGCAGCTGATGCTGCGCCGGGCGCGCGAGAACGGCCGCCCCGTCACCCGCCAGGAGCTGCGCGAGCACGGCCAGGACGTGAAGCTGTTTGACGGGCTGAAGAGTGACCTGACCGGCCCCGGCTGGTTCGAGCGCATCGATACCTTCGGGGCCCGCTACGGCCTCGACATCGAGCACTACATCGTTTCCGCCGGGCTGGAGGAAATGATTGACGGCTGCCCGATCCGCGAGGCCTTCCGCCACGTCTTCGCCAGCCACTACGCCTATGACGACCATGGGGTGGCCGTCTGGCCGGCGGTGGGGGTCAACTACACCACCAAGACCCAGTACCTGTTCCGCATCAACAAGGGGGTGCTGAACCACTGGGAGCACGAGAAGATCAACCGCTTCATCCCCGACGACGCCCGCGCCATCCCGTTCGGGCGGATGATCTTTCTCGGCGACGGCGACACCGACGTGCCGACCATGAAGATGATGCACACCAAGGGCGGCTTCTCGATCGCCGTCTATGACCCGCGCAACAGCCAGCGCGACCAGGACAAGATCTACTCCCTGATCTCCGAGGACCGGGTCAATTTCGTCGCGGCCGCCGACTATCGCGAGGGCGCGGCGCTGGACCTGATCGTCAAGGGGTTGATAGGGCGCATCGCCGTCAACGCCGGCCTGATGCCCGAGGGCGGCTGAGGCCCCGGGCGTCAGATCGCATTGAGGGGCGTCCGCAGGAAGCGCTTGCCGCTGGCTTCCGGCTCCGGCAGGGCACCCGCGCGGATGTTGACCTGCAGCGACGGCAGGATCAGCTGCGGCACGGCCAGGGTGGCGTCGCGCGCCTCACGCAGGTCCACGAAGTCGTCCTCGCTGCGGCCGCCGCCGATGTGGAGATTGCCGGCCTTCTGGGCTCCCACCGTCGTCTCCCAGCGATGATCGGTCCGTCCGCCGGCCGGCAGATAATCGTGACCGACGAACATGCGGGTCGCCTCCGGCAGGGCCAGCAGCCGCTGGATCGACCGGTAAAGGGTGCGGGCGTCGCCGCCGGGGAAGTCGCACCGCGCCGTGCCGTAGTCCGGCATGAACAGGGTGTCGCCGACAAATACGGCGTCGCCGATGCGGTAGCTGACGCAGGCCGGGGTGTGGCCAGGCGTGTGCATCACCTCGACCTCCAGTCCGCCGAGGGCGAAGCGGTCGCCGTCCGCATACAGCTGATCGAACACGGCGGGCCCCGGATCGGCCATGTCGAACAGGGCAGCAAAGCCGGCCTGCACCCCGTCGATGCGTTCGCCGATGCCGATCTCGACGCCCCGCGCGCGCCGGATCTCGTCCGCGGCGGTGAGGTGATCTGCGTGGGCGTGGGTCTCGAGGACCCGCTCCAGCTTCAGACCCTGCCGGTCGATCAGATCCAGCACCATCTGCATCGAGGTCAGGGCGGTGCGCCCGCTGGCCGGATCGAAGTCCAGCACCGGATCGATGATGGCCGCCGCGCCGGTCGCGGGGTCGCTGACGACATAGGTGACGGTGTGGGTGGCGGGGTCGAACACGGCGTCGACGCGGGGGGAGGGGGTCATGAACAGGCTCCTTGGACCAGCCCAATTTATTAGATATTGCTAATTTAGCAAGAGCTGATATATAGGCGGCATGATCGATCTCGCCGTCATGCCGCTCGACCGCTTCCAGGCCAAGGCCGCCGAGGCCGCGCGCCTGCTCCGCGCCCTGTCCAACGAGCGGCGCCTGATGATCCTGTGCCAGCTCGGCGGCGGCGAACGCGCCGTCGGCAAGCTGGCGCCCCTCGTCGGCCTGTCCCAGTCGGCCCTGTCCCAGCACCTCGCCGTGCTGCGCGAGGACGGTCTGGTGGCCACCCGGCGCGAGGGCGTCTCGATCCGCTACCGCCTCGCCGACCCGAACGTGGCGCGGATCATCGCTGTGCTGGCCGAGATCTACTGCCCCCCTGACGCTGAGGAGTCCCGTCCATGACCCTGCTCGCCCCCCTCGCCCCCGCCGTCGCCGCCGAGCTGGTCCGAAAGGGCCGAGCCGTCATTGTCGACGTGCGCGAACCCGACGAGATCGCCCGGGAGTCGATCCCCGGCGCCCTCGCCGCCCCCCTGTCGGCGCTGGAGACGGCGAACCTTGCCGCCGCCGCCGGACGCGAGGTGATCTTCACCTGCCGCTCCGGAGCGCGCACAGGCGCCCAGTGCGAACGCCTCGCCGCCCGCGCCCCCGGGCCCGCCCACATCCTCGAGGGCGGTCTGATGGCCTGGAAGGCGGCCGGCCTGCCGATCCGCACCGACGCCCGCGCGCCGCTGGAGCTGATGCGTCAGGTGCAGATCGCCGCCGGCGGGCTGATCCTGCTGGGCGCGGCGCTCGGAACCTTCCTCCACCCCGCCGGCTGGACCCTGTCGGCCTTCGTGGGTGCCGGGTTGCTGACGGCCGGGGTCACCGGCTTCTGCGGCATGGCCCGCCTGCTGGCCGTGCTGCCCTGGAACCGCCGGACCGCCTGAGATGAGCCTCACCTGGCTCCAGCTCGGCCTTGCCAGCGTCAGCGGGGCCCTCGTCGCCCTCTTGCTGAGCGTGTTCGGCGGCGGCGGCTCGGTGCTGGCCGTGCCGCTGCTGCTCTATCTCGTCGGCGTGCGCGACCCGCACGCGGCGCTCGGCGCCTCCGCCGCCGGGGTGGCGCTCAACGCCCTGACCGCCCTGGCCGGCCACGCCCGCGCCGGCCGGGTGCGTTGGCGACCGGCCCTGACCTTCGCCGCCTTCGGGGTCACGGGGGCCTGGGCCGGGGCGGCCCTGGCCCAGCGCATCGACGGACGCGCCCTGCTGCTGGCCTTCGCCGGGGCCATGGTGACGGTCGGCCTGGCCATGCTGCGCCCGGCCAGGGCGGAGGACCCGTCCGCCGCCCTGCCGAACCGGCCGAGCCGACTGGTACAGCTGCGCCTCGCCGGTGCCGGCCTCGGCGTCGGTGCCGCCTCGGGCTTCTTCGGCATCGGCGGCGGCTTTCTCATCGTGCCGGGGCTGATGGCCGCCACCGGCATGGGACTGGCCATGGCCCAGGCCGCGTCGCTGGTCAGCGTGGCGGCCTTCGGCGCGACCACCGCCGCCACCTACGCCGCCGCCGGCTGGCTCGATCCGGCCCTGGTCGTCGCGATGGCGCTGGGCGGCCTCGGCGGCGCCGCCCTCGGCCTGCCGCTGGCCGCCCGGCTGGGCCGCAACGTCACCCTCGCCCGCCGCCTGTTCGCCGGGCTGATCATCCTCACCGCCCTCTATGTGGCCGTCCGGGCGGTGACGGGTGCCTGACCCCCCGTCAGCGGCCCCCGGCCCGCCCCCAGGCCTCCCGGGCCGCGGTCAGCCGCGCCGGGGTCAGGCCGCGCAACGAGGTCGTCGACAGGATGCGGAAGCCCGCCTCCATGCCCTCGCGCCAGCGCGTCTCGACCTCTCAGGCGATCCCGCCGGCGATCTCGATCACCACCACCTGCGACGGCGGCGGTGCCTGACGGTCCAGCCGCACCCGGATGCCGTGCCCGGACAGGTCGAGGATGCGGCACGCCACCTCATGGCCGGGGCCGTGCACCACCCCGTCCAGATTGACCGGCCGCCGCGGCTCGCGCCGCCGCTCCTCGCCGCGCCTGAAGATCATCCGGCCGTCGCCTCGCACATGCCCCAGCCTTAGCCGCCCCCCGCCCCCCGCCCCCCGGTCCATGCCGGGGCGGGGGCGAGGAGGGTTAAGGGGCGGGGCTCTCCTCCCCCGCGTGCGGGGGAGGAGCTATCGCCCTGAGAACAGAAAAGGGCGGGCCCGTCGCCGGACCCGCCCTTCCCTAACGGCTGACGCCTACGGCCTAAGCCCTGTGGACGTCCTTAGAAGTCCATCTCGCCCGCTGGATCGGCCTGCGCCGATCCAGCCTCTTTGCCTGATGGGCGCTTATGGACTTCGTCAGAAGTCCATGTCGCCCATGCCGCCCATGCCGCCGCCCGGCATGCCGCCGGCGCCGCCGGCCGCAGGCTTCTTCGGGGCGTCGGCCACGGCCGCTTCCGTCGTGATCAGGATGCCGGCCACAGAGGCGGCGTCCTGCAGGGCGGTGCGCACGACCTTGGCCGGGTCGATCACGCCCATCTTCACCAGGTCGCCGTACTCCTCGGTCTGGGCATTGAAGCCGAAGTTGGCGTCCTTGTGCTCCAGCACCTTGCCGACCACGATCGAGCCCTCGACGCCCGCATTCTCGACGATCTGACGGATCGGGGCCTGCAGGGCGCGGCGGATGATGGCCACGCCGGCGGTCTGGTCGGCGTTGTCGCCCTTCAGGCCTTCCAGCGCCCGGGTCGCCTTCAGCAGGGCGATCCCGCCGCCCGGGACGATGCCTTCCTCGACCGCCGCGCGGGTGGCGTTGAGGGCGTCGTCGACGCGGTCCTTCTTCTCCTTGACCTCGACCTCGGTCGAGCCGCCGACGCGGATCACCGCGACGCCGCCGGCCAGCTTGGCCAGACGCTCCTGCAGCTTCTCCTTGTCGTAGTCCGAGGTGGTGTCCTCGATCTGCTTCTTGATCTGGCCGATACGGGCCTCGATCACGTCCTTCTCACCGATGCCGTCCACGATCGTGGTGTCGTCCTTGGTGATGGTGACCTTCTTGGCCTTGCCGAGCATGTCGAGGGTGACGTTCTCGAGCTTGATGCCCAGGTCTTCAGAGATGACCTGGCCACCGGTCAGGACGGCGATGTCCTCCAGCATGGCCTTGCGACGGTCGCCGAAGCCCGGGGCCTTGACCGCGGCGACGCGCAGGCCGCCGCGCAGCTTGTTGACCACCAGGGTGGCCAGGGCCTCGCCCTCGATGTCCTCGGCGATGATCAGCAGCGGGCGGCCCGACTGCACCACCGCTTCGAGCACCGGCAGCATGGCCTGCAGCGAGGACAGTTTCTTCTCGTGGAGCAGGATCAGCGGCTCCTCGAGGTTGGCCTCCATCTTGTCGGCGTTGGTGATGAAGTAGGGCGACAGGTAGCCGCGGTCGAACTGCATGCCCTCGACGACGTCGAGCTCGGTCTCGGCAGTCTTGGCCTCCTCGACCGTGATCACGCCCTCGTTGCCGACCTTTTCCATGGCGCGGGCGATCATCTCGCCGACCTCGACGTCGCCGTTGGCCGAGATGGTGCCGACCTGGGCGATTTCCGAGTTGGCGCTGACCTTGCGGCTGGACTCCTTGATGTCGGCCAGCACGGCTATGACCGCCTTGTCGATGCCGCGCTTCAGATCCATCGGGTTCATGCCGGCGGCCACGGCCTTGAGGCCTTCCTGGACGATGGCCTGGGCCAGCACGGTCGCGGTGGTGGTGCCGTCGCCGGCCTTGTCATTGGTCTTGGACGCCACCTCGCGGATCATCTGGGCGCCCATGTTCTCGAAGGCGTCCTCCAGCTCGATCTCCTTGGCGACCGAGACGCCGTCCTTGGTCGAGCGCGGGGCACCGAAGGACTTCTGGATGACGACATTGCGGCCCTTGGGGCCCAGCGTGACCCTCACCGCATTGGCGAGGACGTTGACCCCGCGGAGCATCTTGTCCCGGGCGTCGGTATTGAACAGTACGATCTTGGCGGCCATCAGGCTGCTCCTTCGTGAAAAGTGCTAGTGAAGAGTGAGCGAGGAGTGAGCAAGAAGTGAGCAGAGAGTGAGCAAAGACTGCTCACTAGCACTGTTCACTCCTCACCAAACCTCAGCTCAGGACGCCCAGGACGTCCGATTCCTTCATGATGATCAGGTCTTCGCCGTCGATCTTCACCTCGGTGCCGGACCACTTGCCGAACAGGATGCGGTCGCCGGCCTTGAGCTCCAGCGCGTTGATCTTGCCCTGATCGTCGCGGGCACCGGGGCCGACAGCGACGACTTCGCCTTCCTGCGGCTTTTCCTTGGCGGTGTCGGGGATGATGATCCCGCCCTTGGTCTTGGACTCTTCTTCCACGCGCTTCACCAGCACGCGGTCTCCGAGAGGACGAAACGCCATCTATGGTTCTCCCAATGGGTCGAAGTCAGAAGGGTTCCCGGCGGCTTTGGCAGCCAACGACCGGGAGTGCTAACGGGCGGTCAGATAGGATCGACGGGGGCAGGCGTCAAGCGCCGCGGTGCCCCTCCGGGCCAAAATGAACCGGGGATGAACCGGCTCCTGCAGGTCCGTTCAGAGACCGTCGGTCACGATCGTCGGCATGAACCGACAGGAGATCGACATGAGCCCGTCCCCGCTGCGCATCGCCGCCGTCGCCGCCGCCCTGGGGGCCGCCCTGATCGCCGCTGCACCCGCCGTGGCCCAGACGTACGATCGATACGACCGGCATGATCGGTACGACCGCTACGATCGCCACGACCGGTACGAGCGTCGCGACCGCCGCGACCGTGACCACGACCGGACGGAGGATGTGCTGATCGGGGCTGCCGTCGGGGCGGTGGCCGGTGCCCTGATCGGCGACGGCGACGGTCGCTATGTGGCCGGCGGGGCGCTCGCCGGTGCCGCCCTCGGGGCCTCCGCCTCGAGCGACCATCGCGACTACCGCGGCCGCCCCACCTACGGTCACGGCTATCGCTACGACTATGGCTACGGCTATGGCCATGACAGCGACCGCCGCGGCGACTGCGGCTACTGGCGCGACGGCCGCTGCTGGCGCAACCAGGGCCACTGGGAGCGCGAGCACGGCATCAACAGCCGAGACGGTTACGACCGCTGGGAACGCCGCCAGTACCGCCGCGAGTACCGCCGCGAGTACCGCCACGACCGCCGCTGGTAGGGGGCGAGTGACGGATGAGGGGACGCCCTCTGGATCGCCCCTCCGTCCGGTCGCTGCGCGCATCTCCCTTCCCCCTCGATGGGGAAGGGCCGGGGATGCGGTGGGAGCGCGCCACCTGACAGGGCAAGCGCCGGAGGCGGTCCCGCCTCATCCGCCCTTTCGGACCCGAGGCGGACCCCCCCCACCCGAACCCTCCCCCATCGAGGGGGAGGGCTTATGGCGTCGCCCCCGCTCCCTCAGTTCTGCACCAGCCGCAGCAGGGTGCCGTCGGGGTCAATCATGTACGCCACCCGCACCCCCGAGGGCTCGTCGCGCGGCGGGTGCAGGCGGGGCCAGCCCAACGTCGTCTCGGGCAGGCCGGTGGCCCGGCAGACCGCGTAGAATCCCTTCAGATCGTCCAGCCGCAGGCAGCAGGAGAAGCAGCTCACAGCCGGATCGAGGTCCGGGTAAGGGAAGAACTCCAGGGTGAGATCGCCCTGTTCGAGGATCATCCAGCCATCGTCGCGATAGCTCTCCTCGAAGCCGAGCCGGGCATAGAAGGCCGCGGTCGCCGAAAAGTCCCGGGCCGGCAGGTTGGGCGTGGCGTGATCGGCCATGGCGACCTCCCTACAGCAGCCGGGTCAGCAGATCGGCGGTCGACGGGTCCAGCGTCCCCGACGGGGCCCCCGCGTCCACATCCTTCAGGATCGCCTTCGCCAGCACCTTGCCCAGCTCGACCCCCCACTGGTCGAAACTGTTGATGTCCCAGATCACCCCCTCGACGAAGGTCTTGTGCTCATAGAGGGCCAGCAGGGCCCCCAGCGCCTCCGGCGTCAGGGCTGGCAGCAGGATCGTCGTCGACGGCCGGTCGCCGGGGAAGGTCTTGTGCGCCGCCAGCCGGTCGGCCTCGGCCGCGGACGCCCCGCCGGCCAGCAGCTCCGCATGGGCCTCGGCTTCCGACTTGCCGATCATCAGCGCCTGAGCCTGGGCCAGGGCGTTGGCCCACAGGGGTGCCTCGGTCGGCGTCTCATGCGTCCGCCGCACCACGATGAACTCGGCCGGGACCACCATCGGCCCCTGGTGGATCTGCTGGAAGAAGGCGTGCTGGCCATTGGTGCCGGGCTCGCCGAACACCACCGGACAGGTCTGACGTCCGACCGGCCGCCCGTCTCGCGTCACCCGCTTGCCGTTCGATTCCATCTCCAGCTGCTGCAGGAAGGCCGGCAGGCGGCGCAGGCCGTGGGCGTAGGGTGCCACCGTGCGCGCCGGCCACTCCAGCGCGTCAACATTGACGATCTGGGCCAGGGCCAGCAGCACCGGAGCGTTGCGTGCCAGCGGTGCCTCGAGGAAATGCCGGTCCAGCGCCTCGGCCCCGCGCAGAAAGCGCTCGAACACCTCGGGCCCAAGGCCGAGGATGCAGCCCAGCGACACCGCGGACCAAAGGGAGTAGCGGCCGCCGACCCAGTCCCGGAACCCGAAGGTACGGCCGCAGCCCCAGGCCCCGGCCCGCCCGGGCGCCGCCGTGACCCCGACGATGTGCCGCTCGCGCCCGGCCTCGGGCAGGCCCGCCGCCAGCCAGGCCCGGGCCAGGTCGGCATTGGCCAGGGTCTCCTGGGTGGTGAAGGTCTTGGACACGACGATTGCCAGCGTGGTCTCCGGCTCCAGCCCGGTCAGGGCCTCGGCCATCTCGCGCGGGTCGATGTTGGCCACGAAACGGACGTCGATCTGCGGGTCGAGCGGACGCAGGGCGTCCCACACCAGCCGCGGCCCGAGGTCCGAGCCGCCGATGCCGATGTGCACCACCGCCCGGAACGGCCGGCCGGTCGCCCCGGTCTCGCGCCCCGACCGCACCGCGTCGGCATAGGCGGCCATGGCCCGCCGGGTGGCCTCGACCTCGGCCGAGACCGGCTCGCCGAGCGCAGCACAGGCCGCGCCGTCCGAGGCGCGCAGGGCAGGGTGCAGCACCGCCCGCCCCTCGGTCAGGTTGACCGCCTCGCCGCCGAACAGCCGCGCCCGCGCCGCCTCGACGCCGGTCGCCCGGGCAAGGTCCAGCGCCGCCCCGAACGTCGCGCTGTCCCAGCCCTGTTTCGACAGGTCCAGATGCAGCCCGGCCGCCTCCAGCGTCAGCCGGTCCAGCCGGTCCGGCTCGGCGGCGAACAGAGCGGCCAGCCGGGTTTTCGCCGCGTCGCGCGCGGCGTTGCCCAGGGCGGTCCAGGCAGTGTCGGGCGTGGGCGAGGACGGGGGAGCGTCGGACAGCATGGCGGTCTCCGCGGGGGCGTCAGGAGAGGAACAGGCGCAACCCCTCGTTTACGGGGCGGGTCCAGGCTGGATCAACGGCGATTCGGTTGCGCCGCCATCACAACTGGAATCCAACATGACCTGCAGCGCCGCCCTCGCGTCCGCCCTGATCCTGACGCTGACCGGCCCGACGCCTGTCGACGCACCGCCGGCCGCCGTCGTGACCGGAGCGGCGACCCTCGACGCTGCCCTCTCCGACGAGCCGCTGTTCCGCGACATCGTCACCCGCGCCGGGGTGCTGAAGGCCCGGGTCGAGGCCTGGACCGCCGACGGCACCGGCCTCGACCCCGCCTTCCCCGCAAGCGACGCCTTCCGGGCGCTGAAGAGCGAGGCCGAGGCACTGGCGGCGCTGGACCTGCAAGCCCATCACTGGCTGGCGCAACGCGACGCCGACGGCGACCTCAAATGCATCCTTCGCGGCATCGCCGAAGACATGCCGGTGCGGCTGGCGGCGATCGAGACCACCGAAGGCCCGGCCCGCGCCGAAGCCCTGGCCGAACTGGCCCATCTGCTCGACGATAACGTCGCGGTGATCCTCGCCCCGCCCCCGCCGGCGGCCTGACCGTGGACGGCCAGCGGGGCGGCGGCCTCAGACCCGCGATGCGCATCACCAGGTCCCTGTGTTCGGCATGGAGGCCCAGGGCTCGGCCGGCACCAGCGGTTCGCCCTCCTGCAACAGCTCTATGGAGATGCCGTCCGGCGAACGGACGAAGGCCATGCGCCCGTCGCGCGGCGGCCGGTTGATCGTCACCCCGCCGTCCATCAGCCTCCGGCAGGCGACATGGATGTCGTCGACCTTGTAGGCCAGGTGGCCGAAGTTGCGCCCGCCCGCATAGACCTCCGGGTCCCAGTTGTACGTCAGCTCGACCTCCGGCGACCGCTCGGCCGTCGAACGCGCCAGATCCTTCGGCGCGGCAAGGAACACCAGGGTGAAGCGCCCGGCCTCATTCTCCATCCGCCGGACCTCCTGCAGCCCCAGCAGGTCGCACCAGAAGCGGAGCGAGGCGTCGAGGTCCGTCACCCGGACCATGGTATGAAGATAACGCATGGGAGAACCCGTACGGCAGGGGAGAGCCCCCTGTGTAGCGCCTTGCGCGCCCGAAGCGAATGGCGACCAGCCCCCCTTCTCCCCTTGCGGGAGAAGGTGTCATGCGGAGCATGACGGATGAGGGGTGTCAGCGCGGACGCCCGATGGCTGTCCCGATGGTGGCAAGTTCATCATGGAGAGCACAATGAAAGCCACAGAGGACACAACGGTGTCGCGGAGCTGCGCCGCGAGCGCCCCGCGCTCCGCCGATAGCGAAGCGCCTGACGCCCTCTCCTCCCCCGCGTGCGGGGGAGGAGAGGCAGGCCCCTACCGCCCGGGGCGGCGGGTCATGGCGGAGGCGGGGGCCAGCTGCACGCCGCGGGCGTTGAGGCCGGCGGTCCAGCGGGCAGCGGCCTCGACCGTCACAGGATAAGAGAAGCCGGCGCCGAGGGCCTGGCCGCGGGTCTTGGCGGCGGCCTCCAGCGCGTTCAACCGGCCGATGATGGCCGCCGGCGTCTGGGTCTCGTCGATCACCGTGGTGGCCGTGGCCCGGGCGAAGGCCCCCGGCCGCCGCGCCAGGGTGCCGTCGTCGATGAAGGCCAGGCCGCGCTCGCGCAGGGTGCTCATCAGGTCGGCGGCGGCCACGTCCGAGGCGGCGAAGCGGTCGCCCAGATAGTTGGTCAGGCCGAAATAGCCCTGCGCCCGCGAGAGGATCCAGTCGAGCTTGGCCTCCATGGCCTCCGGCCCCTCGCCGGCCAGCAGGGTGTACGGCCCCGGGTCGTTGTCAGGATAGCCGGTCGGCTCCAGCGGCAGCTCGATCAACACCTCGTGGCCGTGGGCGCGGGCCAGGTCGATCCAGCCCTGCAGCCCCTCGGCGTGGGGCACGAAGCCGAGCGTCACCTCGGCCGGCAGGCGCTCGATGGCGGCGCGGGTGGTAGCGGCGTTGAGGCCCAGCCCGCCGACGATCAGGGCCACGCGCGGGCGGCCGTCGGGCTGGAACGGCCGGGCATAGGCGGTGGCGGGGGTGCGGCCGTCCGGGGCGATGACCGGCAGGGGCCCGTCCGGGCCGGGACGGCTGAGCCCTGCGACCGGGGCCGGCGGCAGCGGCCGCGCCGGAAGCACCGGGGCCGTGATCCCGGCCCCGCCGGCGGCCCGGGTCCCGTCCGGCAGGGTGATGATGGCGGCCTCGGCGGCCATGCCCTCGGGCAGGGCCGAGGGGTCCTGATAAAGGGCGAAGACGTCGGCGGCGAACACCTCATAGGCCGAGGCGGCCTCGGCCGGCGGCGGGGCCTCGCGGCTCAGGGCCACACGTGCCGAGGGCATGCCGGCGCGCGGATCGCCCAGCACCACCAGGAACAGGGCGGCGGCCCCGAGCGTCAGCAGGCCGGCGGCCCCGACGGCCACCATCGGGCGCTTGAGGAAACGGATCAGCGGGCCGAAGCCCGGTCCGGACGCTCCGGACCCCGGAGCCTGGCCGGCGGCGGCGGCGAGCGCGGACTGGCGTTTGGCGAACATGCGGACGAACGGGCGCTGCGGAGCCCCGGGCGGACTCCCTCGCCCCCAGCTTGGCCCGCCCCGGTTAAGAAAGCCTAACGGGCCGTTAGCCATGCACGAGGAACCGTCAGTCCGGCTGCGGCCGGTTGCCGGGCGTGATCTCGGGGATGCGCCGGGAGGGATCGGCCTGTTCGTTCAGCTGACCTTCCGGCACCGCCGCCACCTCGGTCTCGCGCGGCGTGATGACGATCCCCTCGGGAGCCGCGGCCAGCCGGGTCAGGTCGCCGCGGGCGCGCAGGACGTCGAGCGCCCGCTGCAGCTGGTAGTCGACGCTGCTGTCATAGCTCTCGCCGGGCGCTTCCAGCGGCGGGTGGGCCCCGCGCCGCTCGGCCCCGATCGAGGCGTCCAGGGCGGTGGCGTAGGCGGCCTCGGTGTAGATGAAGCTGGAGCGCGAGACGATGCGCGCCTCGGCGGCCGAGCGAGCCACCTCCAGATCCGGCTCGACGCCGATCTTCTGGATCGAGCGGCCCGACGGCGTGTAGTAGCGCGCCGTGGTAATGGACAGGGCCCCGGCCTCGCCGCCGCGCAGCGGGATGACGGTCTGCACCGAGCCCTTGCCGAAGCTGGTCAGCCCGAGCAGCGTGGCGCGCTCGTGGTCCTTCAGCGCCCCGGCGACGATCTCCGAAGCCGAGGCCGAGCCGTAGTTGATCAGCACCACCAGCGGCAGGCCGCCGGTCAGGTCGCCCGGCCGGGCGGCATAGCGCTCGATCTGGTCGGGCCGCCGGCCGCGCTGGCTGACGATCTCGCCGCGCTCGAGGAAGGCGTCCGAGACCTCGATCGCCGCGGTCAGCAGCCCGCCGCCGTTGTTGCGCAGGTCGACGACGAAGCCCTGCAGGTCGGGCTTCTCGGCCCTCAGCCGCTCGATCGTCTGGCGCAGCTCGCGGCCGGTGTTCTCGTTGAAGGTCGAGATGCGCAGATAGCCGAAGTCGCCCTCCAGCCGCCCGGTGACGGCCTCGATGCGGATCACCTCGCGGGTCAGCACCACCTCGCGCGGCTCCTCCCCGTCGCGCAGGAAGGTGACGGTCACCGAGGTGCCGACGGCACCGCGCAGCCGCTCGGACACGTCCGAGACGGTCATGCCGGCGGTGCTCAGCCCCTCGATGGCCGAGATGACGTCGCCGGCCTGGACGTCGGCGCGGGCGGCGGGGCCGCCGTCCATGGGTGAGATCACCTTGATCAGCCCGCCCTCGGAGGTGATCGTCAGGCCAACCCCGGAATACTGGCCCTCGGTGCGCTCCTGCAGCTCGCCGAAGTCGTCGGGGGCCAGATAGTTCGAATGCGGATCCAGCGCCGTCATCATGCCGTCGAGCGCGGCCTCGATGAGCTTCTGGTTGTCGGTCGGCACCACATAAGCCTGCTCGACGATCGACAGCACGTCGCCGAACAGCTCCAGCATGCGGAAGGTTTCGTCGCGCGGGGTCTGGCCCGCCACGACCGTGGCACCGCCGGCCCCGATTACCAGAGCCGCTATCCCCACCGCGGCCAGCTTGCGAATACCCGTCACCGAAAGTCCTCTTCAGGGCACGTGACGCGCCCGATCCGCCAATGGGCCACGGCCTGGCGCCGAAACCAGGGCCGTTCCCGCCCCCGGCGACGATATGCGCCCGGCCGGGCGGTTCAGTCCAGCCACGGGGCCGGATCGATCGGCCGCTCCTCGCGGCGCAGCTCGAAATAGACTTCCTCGCCGGCCCGGCCGAGGGTCTGGCCGCCCTCGACCCTTTGGCCCTCGCTCACGGCCGGGGTATCGACGCCGCCGATCACGGCGCGCCAGCCGGGCCCAAGGTCGAGGATCATCACCGGGCCGAAGCCGTCGATGCGGCCGATATGGGCCACAGTGGCGTCGGCCGGTGCCCGTACCTCGCCGCCGCGGCTCCAGCGCCAGCCGCCCGAACGGTCACCGAAGCGGGCCCCCGGTGCGCCCTCGACCGGCCGCTCCAGCCGGGCGCGTCCGCCCGGCAGGCGCTGTATCGTCGCGGTGCCCTCCCCCTCGGGCGGCGGCAGGGGCCGGGCCCCGAGCGCCCGCAACCGGGCCTGCAGGGCCCGGGCCACGCGCCCGGCCTCGGCCGCCTCGGCCTCCAGCACCGCCGCCAGCTGCAGCCGCCGGGCGCTCATGGCATCGATCTCGGCGCGTCGGTCCAGCCGCCGGCTCTCGAGGGTGAACAGTTCGGCGCTGGACAGGGCCGCCAGCCGCCGCACCCGCGCCAGATTGTCCTGGCGGATGCGTATGACGGCCACGCGCCGCTCCAGCTCCGGGGCCACGGCCTTCATCAGGATGGCCGCGCGGGTGGCGTCGATGGCCTGCTCCGCCGGGATCAGCAGGGCCGGCGGCGGGTCGCGGCTGAACCGGGCGAGACTGGACAGCACGCGCGCCTGGTCGCCGCGGGCGGCCACCAGCTCTACCGCGAGGCGCGCCTCGCGGGCGTTGAGCTCGGCCAGCCGGGCCCGCTGGGCGACGATACGGCTGTCCTCGGCCTCGGCCTCGGCCCGCAGGGTCGCCAGCCGGGCGCGCAGCGGTTCCAGCTCGGCCCGGGCCTGGACGGCGTCGGCGCGCAGCCGCCGGGCCCGCATCTGGGCGTCGCGCTCCTCGCCCTGCAGCCGGGTCACCTCCGGGCGCGGCGGCTCCTGCCGTCCGGCGGCGGGGCCGGCGGCGAGCAGCAAGGCCAGGAGGAGGGCCGCGAGGGCAGGGGAACGACGCATCAGTCCCGGTGATAGGGTGATCCGGCCAGGATCGTCACGGCCCGATACAGCTGTTCGGCCAGCATGGCCCTCGCCAGGGCATGCGGCCAGGTCTGGAGCCCGAAGGCGAGGGTGGCGCGAGCGGCGGCCCGCACCTGCGGATCATGGCCGTCGGTGCCGCCGATGGTGAACACTACCCGGCGCTCGCCCTGGTCGCGCAGGGCCCCGATCCAGTCGGCGAAGTCGCGCGAGCGCCAGGCCTTGCCGCTCTCGTCGCAGGCGACCAGGTACGCCCCCTCGGCCGCCTCGAGCAGCAGCGCGCCCTCGGCCGCGGCACCCGGTTTGCGCGGCTCGAGATCCAGCAACTCCAGCGGCCCCAGCCCCAGCGGCCGGCCGGCGAGGGTAGCGCGGCGGGCGTAGTCCTCGGCCAGCTGGGCCTCGGGCCCGCGGCCGGGCCGGCCGATGGCGGCCAGGGTCAGGCGCATGGTGCCGCCGCCCGGATCAGGCGCTGGCGGCGCGGTGGCCGCCGGACTCGACCGACCAGATCTTCTCGATGTTGTAGAAGGCGCGCACCTCGGGCCGGAACAGGTGGACGATGACGTCCCCGGCGTCGATCAGCACCCAGTCGCAGTGCGGCAGCCCCTCGACCCGCGCCTTGCCCAGGCCGAGGTCCTTCAGGGTGCGCAGCAGGTGGTCGGCGATGGCACCCACATGGCGGTGCGACCGGCCGGAGGCGATGATCATGGCGTCGGCCATGGCGCTCTTGCCGCGCAGGTCGATCAGGACGATGTCCTGGGCCTTGTCGTCGTCGAGCCTGGCCAGCAGGGCGTCCTCGACCGGGGTGGCACCGCTCGGCAGCGGCGCGGCGTCGGCGGCTGGCGAGGGGTCGAAGTCGTCGTCGAAAGTCGCGTCAGACGCGGGCGGGAGGGTCAGCGGAGCACTCCAGAAAACCGGAAACGGCCCGCTCCTGTAGCAGATACGGCCCCCGCCGTCACGCGCCGGGCGTCGGGCCACCGGGCGCGGGCCGCGCCGCTCCCCGGACGCGCAGCGCGGTAGAGCTCTGCGGATGGAGCGGGGCGCGCAGCCAGGTCCAGGCCGGAGCCGGGGCACCGGGCAGCAGGACAGCCTTGCGGCTGGGCACGCGGAAGCCGGCGAAGCGCGTCGCCGCCGGGGCCGTGCGGCTCTCCAGCAGCGAGCCGGGCCGGGCCACCACGGCGATGGGCATCAGCCGGAAGATGTCGGTCCAGCCGCGCCAGCGGTGAAAGCCGGCCAGATTGTCCGACCCCATCAGCCAGACGAACTCGACCCCCGGGTGGCGGGCGGTCAGAGCCCGCAGGGTGTCGATGGTCCAGCGCGTGCCGATGCGCGTCTCCAGGTCCGAGACGATCATCGCCGGCCCCGTCGCCAGGGCCCGGGCGCTGGCCATGCGCGCGGCCAGCGGCGCGGTCTCGTCGGCGCGCTTCAGCGGGTTTTGCGGCGACACCAGCCACACCACCCGGTCCAGATCGAGCCGGCGCAGGGCCGTCTCGGCCACATGGCGGTGGCCCTCATGCGCCGGGTTGAACGAGCCGCCGAACAGACCCACGCGCATCCCCGGCGCCAGCGGCAGGCCGGTCAGGCCACCGCGACAGGGGCCCGTCAGGCGCGGGGCGGGGCCGGCGTGGAACAGGGGCAAGCGGGCTCTCCGGACCGGCCGCGGACTTATGCTCAGCCCGGCCCTAACACGCGGGGGTCAGGGCGGCCAGCGGCGCCCGCCGACTTCAGGGCGTCCAGCCGCCGGGGGTGGTCTCGATCGGGCCGAGGTCGTCCTCGTCGTCGGACGGCGGGGCCTCGCCGCGGCGCTTCAGCACCTCGGCCCAGGCGGCGCGCAGCACGGCGGTGACGCCCTCGCCCGAGACGCCCGAGACAAGGAAGGGCGTGCGTCCGGCCACCGCCTCCAGCTCGGCGGCCTTTTCGGCGCGCAGCTCGGGGGTCAGGGCGTCGACCTTATTGAGGGCGAGGATCTCCGGCTTGTCGCCGAGCCCCTCGCCATAGGCCTCCAGCTCGCCGCGGATGATGCGCCAGGCCTCGACCACATCGTCCTGGGTCGCGTCGATGAGGTGGATCAGGCAGCCGGTGCGCTCGACGTGGCCGAGGAAGCGGGTGCCGAGCCCGGCCCCCTCGTGCGCCCCCTCGATCAGGCCGGGGATATCGGCGATGACGAAGCGCTCGGTGGCGCTCAGGTCGACCACGCCGAGGTTGGGGGTCAGGGTGGTGAAGGGATAGTCGGCCACCTTGGGCTGGGCCGCCGAGACGGCGGCGAGGAAGGTCGACTTGCCGGCGTTGGGCAGGCCGGCGAGGCCGACGTCGGCGATCAGCTTGAGACGCAGCCAGATCCAGCGCTCCTCGCCCTCCTGGCCGGGGTTGGCGTGGGTCGGGGCGCGGTTGACCGGGCCCTTGAAGCGGGTGTTGCCCCAGCCGCCATTGCCGCCGGCCAGCAGCCGCACGCGCTTGCCGGCATGGTCCATGTCGACGAGCACCGTGTCCTTGTCCTCGTCGAGCACCTCGGTGCCGACCGGCACCTTCAGCACCACGTCGTCGCCCTTGGCCCCGTGCATCTGCCTGCCCTGGCCGTGGTGGCCGGTCTGGGCCCGGAAGTGCTGCCGGTAGCGATAGTCGATGAGGGTGTTCAGCCCCTCGACCGCCTCGATCCAGACGTCGCCGCCGCGGCCGCCGTCGCCCCCGTCGGGCCCGCCCTCGGGAATGAACTTCTCGCGCCGGAACGAGACGGAGCCCCCGCCGCCGTTGCCGGAGCGGATGTAGATCTTGGCCTGGTCGAGAAACTTCATCGCGCGCTTATACGCCGCGCGGCCGTCGGGGACAGGGGGCGAGAAGCCGGACGGCGTATTCCTCCCCCACAGGCAGAGGTGGATCGCCGGCGCAGCCGGCGAGACGGTGGGGGGCGTCACACCCCGGTCTCGCCCATCCCCCCCCAACGCTTCGCGGTCCCCCTCCCCCTGCGGGCGAGGAACAGGGACGTGACCTCGACGACCCCCTTGGAAGCCCCTCTCCCTCCCCCTTGAGGGGGAGGGCTTCGGTTGAGAGAGCCCCCCTCAGTGCGCCTCGTCGGCGCGGGCGGCGGGGCTGTGGTAGGGCTGCCCGGCGTGGGGGTCAGCGGCCAGCACGAAACGCCGGTCGCAGTAGCCGCACTCGACGAAGTCGTCCTCGCCCATGTCCATATAGACCAGCGGATGGCCCAGGGCCCCGCCGCCGCCGTCGCAGGCCACGCGCTTGCTGGTGACCACGATCTCCTCGGGCGGCGGAACCGGAAGGGCGGGATGGCGGGGCGGCATGGACGGCTCCTGCAGGCCAAGTCGACGCGCGTCGAGCGACGCGGCGTTCCTAATGCCTCGCCCCCGGCTTGGGAAGCGCCCCCGGAGTCGTCTCGTGACCGTGTCGGGAGTCAGGCCTTGGCGCGGCGGCCGAAAACCCGTTCGAACAGGGCCTTGCGGCGCTGGAACAGGCCGAGACCAAGGCAGCCGGCGGCAGCCCAAAGGCCGAGCTCGCCCAGCAGGCCCAGGGCCATGGCGGCGATCACCGTGGCGGTGACGCCGATCACGTCCAGCGCCCCCAGCAGGATGGCCAGGCCCATGCCGGCATAGCCGAACACACAGAGGCCGAGCGCGAGGAAGCCGATCAGGCGGATGCGGGTCATTCCGGTCTCTCCGTCAAGTGGAATTGTCGTTATGTCAAGGAAGGTAGACAGTTGGACCTGTAACGTCAAGTACCCTTTCCAGAACGTCTGGCACCCTTGTCCTGGCCAACTCGCCGCTTGGCGCGCAGCCCGGGCGCGCCTATCTCGGCGGCAATCCCTGCCCCGGAAATCCGATGCCCCAGACCGACGCCCTGCCCGCCAACGCCATCGAGGTGCGGGGCCTGAAGAAGACCTACGCCAGCTCGCGCAAGGCACCGGCCAAGGTCGCCCTGCGCGGGGTCGATCTGGTGGTGCCGCGCGGTTCCATGTTCGGCCTGCTGGGGCCGAACGGGGCGGGCAAGTCGACCCTGATCAACATCCTCGCCGGGGTGGTGAACAAGAGCGAGGGCGAGGTCCGCGTCTGGGGCCAAGACATCGACGCCAAGCCGCGCGCCGCCCGCGCCGCCCTCGGGGTGGTGCCTCAGGAGATCGTCGCCGACGTCTTCTTCACCCCGCGCGAGTCGCTGGAGGTCCAGGCCGGATTCTACGGCGTGCCGAAATCCGAGCGCCGCTCGGACGAGCTGCTGGCCGCGCTGGGCCTGTCGGACAAGGCCAACGCCTATGTCCGCGCCCTGTCCGGCGGCATGAAGCGGCGGTTGATGGTGGCCAAGGCGCTGGTGCACAACCCTCCGGTGCTGATCCTCGACGAGCCGACCGCCGGGGTCGACGTCGAGCTGCGCCGCCAGCTGTGGGAATATGTCCGCAAGATCAACGCCGAGGGCGTGACCATCCTGCTGACCACCCACTATCTGGAGGAGGCGCAGGAGCTCTGCGACACCATCGCCATCGTCAACCGCGGCGAGGTGGTGGCCTGTGAGCCGACCGACCAGCTGCTGCGCCGGCTGGACACCCGCAATGTGGTGGTCACCCCGGCCGAGCCCCTGCCCGCCCCGCCGGCCCTGCCCGGCTATGAGGTCGCCGGCCGCCCGAACGGGGCCTTCGCCGTCACCTACCGGGTCGGGCACGGCAGCGTCGAGCAGGTGCTGGCGGCGGTGCGCGCCGCCGGGGTCGGCATCCGCGACATCACCACCGAGGACCCCGACCTTGAGGACGTGTTCGTGGCCATGACCTATGGCGACGCCAGCCGCCCGGCCCCGACCGCGGACTGACGCGCCTCAGCCCGGCTCGCTTGGGCCGTAGGCGGGCAGGCCCAGCCGCCAGACGATGGCCGCGGCCCTCAGGGCGAAGCCGAGGCCCGCGGCGATCACCGAGGCTACCCGGATGCGCACGTCCAGCAGGCTGAGCGCGACCATCAGCCCCGACGACAGGGCCGCAGCGGTGAAATACAGCTCCGGCCGCATCAGGATCGATGGCTGGCCCGCCAGCACGTCGCGGATGATGCCGCCGAGGCAGGCGGTCACCACCCCCAGCGCAAAGGCCGGCAGCGGGGCTACGCCCCGCCCCGGAGGCGGCGAAGACGCCGATACCGAGGTAGTTCAGCGCCTCCAGCGCCGGGATCAGGACCGGGGTGACGTCATCGGGCGGCGGGGACGGCATGGGCGGCCTCCAGCCCGGGCGGGGCGGTCGGTTGCGCGCGGGGTCAGACCCGGATGTCGAGCAGGGCCCCGGGGCGACGCAGGGCGGCGCCGTCCCCGGCGGCAGACGGCTCGGGCGCGACGGGCGCGAGGGCCGGCCGCACGGGCGCGACGACAGGGGCGGCGACAGGGGCGGCGACAGGGGCGGCGACAGGGGCGGCGACAGGGGCAGCGGTGGCAGCCGATGCGGCGGTCCCGGCCCCGCCGAGCGCGGCGCGGAAGAAGGCGGCCTGCCCGGCGCGCGGCGGCTGGCTGGCCTGGCCCGCGTTCTGGCCCAGACCGTTGAAGACCTGCGGCGACAGCGGCGGCAGCGACATGTAGACAGGGTTAACCAGGTGTGTCGAGGAAAGGTTAACGGCGCGGCCGGGCCTCGCCCCTGTGCATGAACGCCCGAACCCGGGCCAAAATCGCGTCCAACCCCCATGTCGTCAGCCCCGGGCTTGTCCCGGGGGTAGCGGAGTTGGGGAGTCGCGCCCTACCGTAGCGCCGAGGTCAGGCGCTCGACCTCCGCGTCGGTCAGCAGCGATCCGGCGTGCTTGGCGACGATGATGCCCTGGGCATCGACGGCGTAGGTCTCCGGCACGCCTGAGATGCCCAGGTCCAGCCCGGCCCGGCCGTCGCGGTCGACCAGCACCAGCGCATAGGGATCTCCCAGCTCCTCGAGGAAGGCGCGGGTCGCGGCCGGGTCGTCCTTGTAGGCGACCCCGACCACATTGATGCCTTGCGCCTGCAGCTCCAGCAGGCGCGGATGCTCGACCCGGCACGGCGCGCACCAGCTGGCGAAGACATTGAGGATCATCGGCTTGCCCAGCCCGGCGGTCTTCAGGTCCAGCACCTCCGGCGGGGCGTCCGCCGGGGCGTCGGGGACCAGCCGCGGCAGCACTGTCTCGGGGATCGGCTGACCGACCAGGGCGTCAGGCCGGTAGACCGGGTCGCGGCGCAGCGACCAGCCGACGAACAGGGCCGCCAGCAGGGCCAGCACCACCAGCGGGATGACGGACAGCCAGCGGCTCACGCGTCGCCCTCCGGGCCCGCGCGGCCCACCTCGGCCTCGGCCTCCTCAAGGGCCCGGCACCAGCGGCGCGCGGCGGCGACCGTGAGGGCGACGACCCCGGCCAGGGCCAGGGCGCTGACCGCCCAGGCGGACCAGACGTAGGGGCCGTAGGGGCTCATGTCGAAGTCCAGCATTCGTCGCCTCCCCTCAGGCGCGCCAGGCGGCGCGGGCGCGCAGGGCCACGACCCGGCGGCGCGTCACCTCGGTGCGGATCGCCGTCAGCCAGACGGCGAGGAACAGCACGGCATAGGCTGCTATCATGGTCAGCAGCGGCCACAGGAAGGTGCCGGTCATGGCCGGGCCGTCGGCGCGCAGCAGCGAGGCCGGCTGGTGCAGGGTGTTCCACCAGTCCACCGAGAAGCGCACGATCGGCAGGTTGATCAGCCCGACGAGGCCCAGCACCGCCGCCGCCCGGGCGGCCCGCGCCTCGTCCTCGATGGCCGCGCGCAGGGCCATGTAGCCGAGATAGATCAGGAACAATACCAGGACCGACATCAGCCGGGCGTCGCCCCACACCCACCAGGCACCCCACATCGGCTTGCCCCAGACCGCGCCGGTGACCAGGGCCAGGCCCGTATAGACCGCCCCCGGCAGGGCCGCGGCCCGCGCCGCCGCATCCGCCAGCGGATGGCGGAACACCAGGGCGAAGAAGCTGGACACGCCCAGCGCTGCATAAATGCCCAGCCCGACCGAGGCGGCCGGCACATGCACGAACATGATCCGCACCGTGTCGCCCTGCTGGTAGTCCTCGGGCGCGGCGAAGGCGAGCCAGGTCCCCACCGCCAGCAGCGCCGCCGCGGCGATCCACAGCGGGATCACCAGCCGGCGGGTGAAGCGCATGAAGCGCTCGGGATTGGCCAGACCGAACATGGCCGCGGCTTAGTCGCCCCCGGCCCGCCCCGCAAGCGCATCGCCGCCGCGGGGCGGGAGTCTTCCTTCTCCCCTTGCGGGAGAAGGTGTCCTGCGGAGCAGGACGGATGAGGGGTGTCCGCGCCGACGCCGGGCAGCCGTTGCGCTGTGGCGGGTTCATCACAAAGAGCACGGAGAAAGACACGGGGGACACAACGGCGACGCGCGGGCTGCGCGCCTCATTCCTCCCCCGTCAGTGGCCCTTGCCGGGGTAAGGGGTGGTGACGCCGGCGCTGATCATGCCGGGGATGGCCTCGCCGAGGCCGGCGAGGATGAACTGGATGGCCAGGGCGCACAGGATCAGGCCCAGAACCCGCACCACGATGGCCATGCCGACCTCGCCCAGCAGGCGGCTGATCGGACCCGTCAGGCCGAAGCAGATGAAGGTGGCGGCGCCCGCCCCGACGATGGCGATCATGCCGGCCAAAGTCCCCGCCGGGCCGATGGCCTGGGCCTCCCCGGCCTGGATGATCACCGTCGAGATCGCCCCCGGGCCGATCAGCAGCGGCATGGCGAACGGCACGATCAACCGCTGGAAGCGCCGCCGCGCGTAGCCGCGCACATCACCGAGATCCTTGGCCGCATCAGCGTCGGCGAAGATCTTGAGGAAGTCCTCGCGGGCCATGTCGAGGCCCAGCAGCAGCAGCAGGATGCCGCCGGCGATGCGGAAGGCCGCCAGCGAGATGCCGAAGAACTGCAGCAGCCACAGGCCGGTGAAGAAGAAGAAGGCGAGGAAGGCGACGATGAACAGGCAGATCATCGCCGAGACGTTGAGCCTTTGGCTGAGGGTCGCTCCGGCCGTCGCCGCCGCGAAGATCGGGACATTGCCGATCGGATCGACGAGCGCGAAGAGCGCCACGAACAGGTTGACCCCCAGATCGACCGCGTCCATGCCTCGCTCCCGCTGCCCTTCGGCACCCGCCCCTTCCCTATCGCGAGTTGAGGAGCCCGTCGATGACCGCTGACGCCCGTCTGATCGTAGGCCTCGACCTGCCGACTGTGGCGGCAGCGAAGGCCATGGTGGCGAGCCTCGGCGACACGGTCAGCGCCTACAAGATCGGCCTCACCCTGCTGGCCCGGCCCGGCGGGGTCGAGCTGGCCCACGCCCTGCGCGCCGCTGGCAAGTCGGTGTTCCAGGACTGGAAGCTGCACGACATCGGTGCCCAGGTGGAGGGCGCGGCCCGGTCGGTGGCCGAGGGCGGCTGCGACCTGCTCACCGTGCACGCCGAGCCGCAGGTGATGCACGCCGCCGTGGCCGGTCGCGGCGACCGGCCGACCCGAATCCTCGCCGTCACCGTCATGACCAGCCTGTCCGACGCCGACCTGGTGGCGATCGGCTACAGCGCCCCGGCCGCCTTGCTGGTGGAGCAGCGCGTGCGCCAGGCTGTCGCCTGCGGCGTCGACGGGGTGGTGTCCAGCCCGCTGGAAGCGGCGCGGGTGCGCGAGATCGCCGTCGAACTGGGCCGGCCCGGGCTGCTGATCGTCACCCCGGGGGTGCGCCCGGCCGGGGCCGAGCCCGGAGACCAGCAGCGCGTGGCCACGCCCGCCGCGGCCCTGGCCGCCGGTGCCACCCATCTGGTGGTGGCCCGCCCGATCCTCGGCGCGCCCGATCCGGCCGCCGCCGCCCGGGCTATCGTCGCCGAGATGGCCGAGGTTCAATCGTAGAGCGGAACGGGCGGGCACTCGCAGCCATGGCCGGTGTCGCGCCGGCCGTGCTCGCTCCAGCTGTAGCCGCCGTGGACGCGGCCATAGGCCGGCGGCCGATCGTCATGATAGCCGTCGCGGTCGCGATAGCCCCGCGCTGGCCGGCCGTAATCACCTCGGACATTGCCCCCGTGATAGCCATGACCGTGGCTGTAGGCACCGCCGTAGGCCTGCCCGCAGGGCGAATAGCCGTAGCGCCCGCCGCAGTCGGGCGCGAGCCGCCCGTAGCCGTGGCCTGGCGGCGGGCTGTAGGCGTAGCTGTAGTCGTAGCGGTTATCGTGGCTGTAGCCGTACCCCTGGCCATAAACCGGCCAGTAAACAGGTCCATGCGCCGGCACCGTCCCGACCCCGCCATAACCGTACAGCCAGGTTCTGGCGCGGCCGAAGCCCTGGGCCGCCGAATAGGCCGGCGCGGGCGGCGGCGGAGCATAGCCGTAGCCACCGTGCTGGGCGGCGACGGGCGATCCCGCGACCAGCAGGGCCGCGAGGGCCGCGAGGGGTGCGGGGGCGGACGTGGCGAACAGACGGGTCAGGGCGCGGCGCATACGGTCCTCCGGCGTCAGAAGTTAACGCAGGTTAACCCTTTCCGCGGCGGCCGCTTCGGTTTTCTCGCGCGCGGCGAGACGCGGGATTCGCGATCGCTCAGAAGTCGACAGCCAGCCCCTTCTTCTCCCAGTCGCCGTAGCGGGTCGGCTCAGGGCCGCGCGGGCCGCCGTCCTCGGGCGGCAGCACGGCGGCGGCGGCGGCGGCGCGCCGGGCGGCGGCCTCCTCCAGCGCCTGACGGGCGACGGTGCTGATCGGCCGCTCGGGCGTGGCATGCGGCACACCGTCGTTGTGGCGCGGCGTCTGCACACCCCCCGTGCCAGGCTCACAGGTAGGCTGTTCGGTCACAGGCGGGCACCCTTGAGATACTTCGGACACTTCAGCACATAGCCTCTCGAGAGAACGGGGGCCATGCGGCTGGGTAACCTGCGATGAACCATCTGAAAACCTTCATGCTGCTGGCGGCGCTGACGGCGCTTTTCGCCGGCGTCGGCTACATGATCGGCAAAGGGCCGGGAATGCTGATCGCCGTGGCCCTGGCCGGAGGCATGAACCTTTTCACCTACTGGAACGCCGACAAGATCGTGCTTCGAATGTACAAGGCGCAGCCGGTGGACGAGAGCCATCCCAACGCCGTGGTCCGCACCTATGTCGCCGATGTGCGCGAGATGGCGACCCGCGCCGGCATGCCGGTCCCGACCATCGCCATCATCCCCAACGACCAGCCCAACGCCTTCGCCACCGGCCGCAACCCGGAGAACGCGGCGGTCTGCGCCACCACCGGCCTGCTCGACATGCTGACCCGAGAGGAGATCCGCGGGGTGATGGCGCACGAGCTGGCCCATGTGAAGAACCGCGACACCCTGGTGATGACCGTCACCGCCACCGTGGCCGGTGCCATCTCGGCCCTGGCCAACTTCGCCATGTTCTTCGGCGGCGACCGCGACCGGCCCGGCGGCATGATCGGCACGATCGCCCTGATGATCCTCGCCCCCATGGCCGCCGCCCTGGTGCAGATGGCCATCAGCCGGGCGCGCGAGTACGAGGCCGACCGCGTCGGGGCCGAGATCGCCCGGGACCCGCACGCCCTGGCCGCGGCGCTGGAGAAGATCGACGCCTGGTCGCGCCGCATCCTGAATCCGACGGCCGAGCGCAATCCGGCCTCCGGCCAGCTGTTCATCATCAACCCGCTGGCGGGGCGCGGGGCCGACAACCTGTTCTCGACCCACCCGGCCACCGGCAACCGCATCCGCGCCCTGATGGATCTGGCGGTAAAGATGGGCGTCTCCGCACGCGCCGCCCCGGCTGCGGCGACCGCCCCGGCTCGAAGCGCCGTCCCCGTCACCGACGCCCCGGCGCACCAGCGGCAGTCCGCCGGAGCCCCGCTTGGCCCGTGGGGCTGAAGCCCGGCACCATCCCGCCCTTGCAACCTGGCACCGTTGGCCCTTTAAGCGCGCGCGACGCCTCCCCGCGCCGCTGCAAGGACCCCGCCCATGACCCTGCCCGCCCCGAAGAAGGTCGTGCTCGCCTATTCCGGCGGGCTGGACACCTCGATCATCCTCAAGTGGCTGCAGACCGAGTACGGCGCGGAGGTGATCACCTTCACCGCCGACCTCGGCCAGGGCGAGGAGCTGGAACCGGCCCGCGAGAAGGCGCTGAAGCTCGGCATAAAGCCGGAGAACATCTTCATCGACGACCTGCGCGAGGAGTTCGTGCGGGACTTCGTCTTCCCGATGTTCCGGGCCAACACCCTCTATGAGGGCCAGTATCTGCTCGGCACCTCGATCGCCCGGCCGCTGATCGCCAGGCGCCAGATCGAGATCGCCCGCCAGGTCGGTGCCGACGCCGTCTGTCACGGGGCCACCGGCAAGGGCAACGACCAGGTCCGTTTCGAGCTGGGCTATTATGCGCTGGAGCCCGACATCCGCGTCATCGCCCCTTGGCGCGAGTGGGAGTTCCGCAGCCGCGAGGCCCTGCTGGCCTTCGCCGAACAGCACCAGATCCCGATCGCCAGGGACAAGCGCGGCGACGCCCCGTTCAGCGTCGACGCCAACCTGCTCCACTCCTCCTCCGAGGGGAAGGTGCTGGAGGACCCGGCGGTCGAGGCCCCCGAGTTCGTGCACCAGCGCACCCTGTCGCCGGAAGACGCGCCCGACGCCGCCACCGTGGTCGAGATCGGCTTCGAGGGGGGCGACGCGGTGGCGATCGACGGCCAGCGCCTGTCGCCGGCGGCGCTGCTGACCCGGCTGAACAAGCTGGGCCACGACAACGGCGTCGGCCGCCTCGACCTGGTCGAGAACCGCTTCGTCGGCATGAAGTCGCGCGGCGTCTACGAGACCCCGGGCGGGACCATCCTGCTGGCGGCCCACCGCGGCATCGAGTCCATCACCCTGGACCGCGGGGCCATGCACCTGAAGGACGAGCTGGCGGTGAAGTACGCCCAGCTGATCTACAACGGCTTCTGGTTCTCGCCCGAACGCGAGATGCTGCAGGCGGCCATCGACCGGAGCCAGGAGCGGGTCGAGGGCGTGGTCCGGGTCAAGCTCTACAAGGGCAATGTCACGGTGATCGGCCGCCAGAGCCCGCAGAGCCTGTACGACCAGGAGCTGGTGACCTTCGAGGAGGGCACCGTGGCCTATGACCACCGCGACGCCGAGGGCTTCATCAAGCTGAACGCCCTGCGCCTGCGCGTGCTGGCCCGCCGCGACCGCCGCGGCTGACCTTACCGCGTATTCACTTGGCCTGACGGGAGGTCGGGCGCAGGGTCCACTCCGGAAGACGAACGGAGTTCGACCATGCGCCTGACCCTCATCGCCGTCGCCGCGGCCGCCGCCACCCTGGCCGCCGCCCCGGCGTTCGCCCTGACCCAGGACGCGCCGGCGTCCCCGGCTGCGCCGGACTCCGACGCCGAGGCCGCCTTCGAGGCCCGCGCCGAGGCCTTCGAGGCCAGCATCGAGCGCATGGCCGAGGAGATGGGTGCCGCCGTCGAGGCCGCCGGTGCCGACACCGCCCGCCGCGACGCCGCGCTGGACGCCATCGTGACGCGCTACCAGCCCGAGGCCGACGCCTTCGCCGCGGAGCTGCAGACTTTCGCCGACAGCCAGCTGGCCGGCATGCCGGCCGACCAGCAGACGGCCATGCGCAACGGCATCGCCGCCACTCTGACCCAGATCCGCGGCGTCCCGGCCATGGTCCGCGCCCAGGTCGAGCAGGCGGCCACCGCCCCGGCCCCGGCCACGCCTGCAAACTGATCGCCGCTCCGGCGGTCGACCAGGAGCGGCCGGTCGAGACCCGCCACACCCTGCCGGGCTACCAGCCCAGCGCGCTGGAGCGCGCCAACGCCGCGGCGTCGCCGCCGGCCTGAGGGCCTCTCCTCCCCCATGGCGGAGCGTATGGGGGAGGAGAGGTTCGGACCCCCGGCCCCGATCACGCGTCTGTGACCGGGCGCGACGCCACGGATCAGTGCGCGACGCCCCTCCGTTGGGCATGGTAGTCTGAGGATGACAGGGGCATTCCCAGGAGTATTGCCAATGCGTTCCCTCGCCCTGGCCGCAGTCGCCGCCGCCCTCGCGGTCGGTGCCTGCGCCACCCCGACCGCCTACGGCCCGGCCGACGCCCGCGGGGCCGGCGGCTACAGCGAGACCCGGCTCGAGCGCGACCGCTACCGCGTCACCTTTGCCGGCAATTCGGTCACCTCGCGCGAGCAGGTCGAGATGGCCCTGCTGCTGCGCGCCGCCGAACTGACCGTGGCCGACGGCTATGACTGGTTCGCCACGGTCAACCGGGCCACTGACCGCGACAGCCGCCTGGTCGCCACCCCCGACCCGCTGTCCTCGCGCTACAGCCCCTTCTGGTCGCCCTACTGGCGCTACTGGTACGGCGGGGCGTGGCGGCCGTTCGACCCGTGGGGCAGCGACGTCGACTTCCGCCAGATCGACCGCTATGAGGCTTCGGCCGAAATCCTGATGGGCCGCGGCCCCAAGCCGGCCGGCGACCCCAACGCCTTCGACGCCCGCGAAGTGGTGGCCAATCTCGGCGGCCGGGTGACCCGACCCGCTGGTTGACCGCCCATCCGCCGTCGCGCCCTTTACGAGGAGGGGCGGCGGCTCCATGACAGCGGCCTTCGGCAGCGAGGATGAACCATGTTCGTAGGCCACTATGGACTGGCCCTGGCGGTCGCCGGGGGACGTCGGTCCCCGCCTCTGGGCCTGACCTTCGTCGCCGTCCAGGCGATGGATTTCGGCTTTTTCGGCCTTTCCCTGGCCGGGATCGAGCGCTGGCGGCCCGATGCCGACTTGCCGGGGCTCAATCCGTTTGAACTTAGCTTCATGCCCTATACCCACAGCCTGACCGGGGCGGCCCTGATCGGGCTGACCTTCGGCGTCCTGTGCGCATTGGCGGCACCACGCGCACAGAGACCGGTCTGGTTCGGTCTGCTGGCCGCCCTGGTCCTGTCGCACTGGGGGCTGGACTTCCTCGTCCACCGTCCAGACCTGCCGCTGCTGATCGGTGACGGAGCCCGATATGGCCTCGGCTTCTGGAACGACCCGCGCATCGCCATACCGCTGGAGATGGCGGTGCTTTTCGGGGGCGCGGCCCTCTATGCCCGGCGGACGCGGTCGGCGGGAGCTGGACCGGGCCGATACGCATTGCCTGCCATGATTCTGGTTCTGCTGGGGCTCCAGGCCTTCAACTGGTTCGGCCCCGCCATCACCGATCCGCTGCTGTTCCCGCTCGCCGGCCTTGGAGCGTATGTCGTGGCCACGGCCTTGGCCATCTGGACCGGACGGTCGCGGCGGCCGGCCGAAGCCTGAGCCTACAGCCCCACCCGCGGCGATTTCAGCCGCCGCTTGTTGACGTGGTCCTTCGGGGCCGTGCCCAGGTCCTCGGGCACTTCGCCCTTGAAATAGTAGCGCTGCCACGCTTCGCGCGCCGCGTCGGGATCGCCGGCCGCCAGCCGGGTATTGAAGTCAGTGCGCGCGCGGTTCCAGGCCTCGAACTGGCCCTTCATCACCGGATTGGACTCCAGCGAGCGGATCACCGGATCCACCTGGTCCATCTTGCGGTGCTCGACCAGGCTGATGAAGCAGAACGGCTCGCCCTTGTCGAAGCGGATGCGCCCGGGCCGGGTGAACAGCCAGTTCATGGTGAAGGGGAAGGGCAGCCAGTCGGTCTCGATCAGGCCGGTCAGGGGCTGGATGCCGTCCTTGATATGGTTGGGCGCGCCCGAGCACATCATCCCCCAGCCCGGCGGGGTGCGGAACAGGTACTGGGGATGCATCGTCAGCACCCCGCGCGAGAAGTGCGAGGTGACGAAATGGTCCAGCTCCGGACTGGGCCGATCCGGAGTGATGGTGATGTCCGCCTGCGACGGCCCGCCGGTCCAGGTCGCCGTGAAGCCGAACGGGCAGAGGATCTCCCAGCCCGTGGTGTTGGCCATGTTCAGCGGCAGGCAGCGGTAGGGGTGGCGCGCGGCGAAGGCATCCATCCAGGCCCGCGACTGGCGCCCCGGCACCAGGTCCGGCGGCCGCTGGGTCATCGGGTAGCATTCCAGTTCCAAGACCTTGGCCCTTTCACGCGTGGCGTCTAGACCCGTTGCTTTAGCCAGGCCCCGTGCGGGCCGTAAAGCCGGACCCGCCCGCGCATGAACGCCCCTGAGCCCGAACAGGCCCCTCCCCCGGCTTTCGACCGCGCCCGGCTGCTGGCCTGGCTGGCCAACCGGGGCGTCGCCCACGTCACCCATGACCACCCGGCTGTGTTCCGGGTCGAGGAGGGGCTGGAGCTCAAGGCGGCGATGCCCGGGGCCCACACCAAGAACCTGTTCCTCAAGGACAAGAAAGGCCGGCTGTGGCTGGTCTCGGCGCATCAGGACACGGAGATCGACCTCAAGGCCCTGCCGCGGGTGATCCGCGCTGACCGGCTGTCGTTCGGCAATGAGTCCCTGATGTGGGAGACGCTGGGGGTGCGCCCCGGATCGGTCACAGCGCTGGGCCTGATCAACGACCCCGACCACCGCGTCACCTTCGTGCTGGACCGGGCCCTGTGGGAGGCCGACATCGTCAACTTCCACCCCCTGGCCAACACCGCCACGACGAGCCTGCCGCAGGCCGCCTTCCGCGCTGTGCTGAGGGCTCTCGGCCGCAGCCCGATTGTCGTCGACTTCCCGCGCTTGTCTGTACTGACCGACGCGACCATCTGAGACCCCGAGTGTTCCGCCTCCGAGGATGACCATGAGCTTCGCCGATCCCGCCAACCCCGAGGACCTCATCAAGGAAGGGTCCGACGCCTCCTTCATGACCGATGTGGTCGAGGCCTCGCGCCGGCAGCCGGTGATCGTCGACTTCTGGGCCCCCTGGTGCGGGCCATGCCGGACGCTGGGCCCGGCGCTGGAGAAGGCCGTGCGCGCCGCCCGCGGGGCGGTGAAGATGATCAAGATCGACGTCGACCGGAACCCGGCCTACGCCGGCCAGCTGCGGGTGCAGTCGATTCCCACCGTCTACGCCTTCGTCAACGGCCAGCCGGTCGACGGCTTCCAGGGCTCGATCCCCGAGAGCCAGATCAAGGCCTTTATCGACAAGCTGACCGGCGGCTCGTCCGCCGACACCGACATGGCCCAGCTGCTGTCGCTCGGGGCCGAGTCGCTGGGCCTGCAGGACTGGGGCGGTGCCGCCCAGGCCTATGCCGAGGTCCTCGCCATGGACCCGGAGAACATCAAGGCCATCGCCGGCCTGTCCAGGGTCTATCTGGCCACCGGCGACGCTGACCAGGCGCGCCAGACCCTGGCCATGGCCGGGGACAGCCAGGATCCGGACGTACTGAGTGCCCGCGCCCAGATCCGCCTGCTCGAGGCGGGGGCCGGCACGGCGGGCGAGACCGCGACACTGCGGGCGAGGGTGGCCGCCGATCCGGCCGACCACGCCTCCCGCTTCGAGCTGGCCCGGGCCCTGGCCTCGACCGGCGCGCTCAAGGCGGCGGTCGACGAGCTGCTGACCATCGTCCAGGCTGACCGCGAGTGGAACGACCAGGCCGCCCGACGCGAGCTTCTGACCATCTTCGAGGCCGCCGGGGGCGGCTCGGACATCGCCCGCGACGGCCGCCGTCGCCTGTCCTCCATTCTCTTCGCCTGACCCGGGAGCGCGGCATGGCCCACAGCTATGTGACGGCGTCGGATCTGCCGCAGGCCCTTCCGGTGTTCCCGCTGGACGGGGCGCTGCTGCTGCCACGCGGCCAGCTGCCGCTCAACATCTTCGAGCCGCGCTATCTGAACATGATCGATGACGTCATGGCCGGGGACCGGCTGATTGGCATGATCCAGACCACCGGCGGCTCGCGCGAGAGGCCGGCGCTGGCCCCGATCGGCTGCGCCGGGCGCATCACCCACTTCGCCGAGACCTCCGACGGCCGCTATCTGATCACCCTGACCGGGGTGGCCCGCTTCCGGGTGACAGCAGAGCTGCCGGCGGCCATGCCCTACCGTCAGGTGCGGGCCGAATTCGTCTCGTTCGAGGCTGACCTGAGCCCTGCGCCCGAGCCGGTGACCTTCGACCGGCCGGCCTTCTTCGACGCCCTTCGTCTGTATCTGGAGCGCCGCGGTCTCGACGTGGACTGGGAGACCGCCGAGTCCGCCCCGCCGGAGGCGCTGATCAACAGCCTGGCCATGGCCCTGCCGTTCGAGGCGGCCGAAAAACAGGCCCTGCTGGAGGCCCCGGACCTCGAGAACCGCGCCGGGGCCCTGACCACCCTGATGCGTATCGACGCCGCCGAGCCCGGTGACGGCGAGACGCGCCTGCAATAGAGCCAGACCATGTCCGACACCTTTCACACCCCGCCCTCGGTCGACCCCCGCCTGCTGGAGGTGCTGGTCTGCCCGGTCACCCGCGGCCGGCTGAGATATGATCGCGAGCGCCAGGAGCTGGTCTCCGAGGGCGCGAAGCTGGCCTATCCAATCCGCGAGGGGGTACCGATCCTGCTGCCCGAGGACGCCCGCCCGCTCGACTGACCCGCCTGCCCCCGGGAGGTTCCCATGCGCTTCACGACCGCTCTTCTCGCCGTCCTCACCCTCTCCGCAGCCGGCGCGCCGGCCGCGGCCGAGGATCTGGCCCAGGACCCTGTAGCGGAGCTGTTGCGCGGCGAGGCCGGGCCGACCGACAAGGTGATCGCGCCCGATCCCGAGGCCGAGCGCATCACCGCCGCCCTCAACGCCGAGATCCTGGCCCGGAACACCCTGGCCGAGCAGGCCGAGGCCGCCGCGCTGAAAGCCGTCGAGGCCGAGAACTCCGCCCGCGCGGAGGCCTACGCCCGCGGCCTGGCCGAGGCCGAGGCCCGCTACAGGGCCCGGCTGGCGGCCCATGCGGAGGCGGTGGCGCGGCAGGAGGCCGAGCATGCGCGGCGCATGGCCCTGTGGCGCGAGGTTAGCGAGGCCTGCCGCCGCAGCGAGACCGAGCGCTGCCGCGTCGGCCGTCTGGCGCTGGAGGCCGAGGGGCGGGCCGTTTCTCGCCCCTGAGGTCGGACGTCAGATCGCGCCGCGCACCAGCCAGGCGACATAGGCCGCATAGGCGGCGATCAGGGTGAAGCCCTCCCAGCGCGACAGCCGCATGCCGGTGCGCACGAAGATCACCAGCAGGGCCGTGGCCGCCAGCATCACCCAGATGTCGAAGCGGGCGATCTCGACGGGAATCCGGATCGGCGTGATCAGGGCGGTCACCCCGAGGATGCCCAGCACATTGTAGATGTTCGAGCCAATGACGTTGCCGAGGGCCACGTCGGCGTGGCGGCGGATCGCGGCGACGATCGAGGTGACCATCTCCGGCAGGGAGGTGCCGACCGCGACCACGGTCAGGCCGATGATGGTGTCCGAGACGCCGAGGTCACGGGCGATGACGATGGCGTTGTCCACCAGCAGCCGCGCCCCACCGATGGTCAGGGCGATGCCCAGCACCGCCAGCCCCAGCCCGGCCCACAGGCCGCCCTTCGCATCCGGGGCGTCCTCGGCGATATGCTCGTACTTGGCCCGCTCGGCGTCCTGGACGTTGCGCTCGCCGAGATAGGCGAGCACGACATAGGCGACCAGCAGGGCCAACATGGCGACGCCCCAGATGCGGCCGACCGTGCCCGCCAGCACCGCGGCGACGCAAACCAGGGCCGAGACGACCAGCATGGTCCCGTCGCGCTTGAAGGCGGCGCGGTCCACGGCGAAGGGGGCGATCAGCACGGTCAGGCCGAGGATCAGCAGGATGTTGGCGCTGTTGGAGCCGACCACATTGCCCACAGCGATGCCCGGGCTGTCGGCGAAGGCCGCGGTCAGGCTGGTGACCAGCTCCGGCGTCGAGGTGCCGAAGCCGACCAGAGTCAGGCCGATCAGCAGGGGCGAGACCCCCAGGCTCCGGGCGGCCGTCGAGGCCCCGCGAACCAGGGTGTCGCCCCCGAGGGTGAGCAGGACCAGCCCGACGGCCAGCAGCGAATAGGTGAGAATGGCGCCTTCCATGGGCCCGGTGCTCTCACGCCCTGCGACAAAGCGCAACCGCGACACGATGCACCCGGCCAGGTCGGACCTGACGCGGGCCGTCCGGCGGGGTATGGGGCGGCATGACATCCGAAGTCCTCGACGTGCTGATCGTCGGCGCCGGCGCCGCCGGCATGATGTGCGCCGCCGAGGCGGGCAAGCGCGGGCGCTCGGTGCTGGTCGTCGACCATGCCCGCGACCCCGGCGAGAAGATCCGCATCTCCGGCGGCGGCCGCTGCAACTTCACCAACCTCGGCTGCGGCCCCCATGCCTTCCTCGGCGAGAACCCGCGCTTCGCCGCCTCGGCGCTCAGCCGCTACACCCAGCACGACTTCATCGCCCTGGTGAACCGCTACGGGATCGGGTGGCACGAAAAGACGCTCGGCCAGCTGTTCTGCGACGACAGCGCAAAAGCCATCGTCGCCCTGCTGGTGCGCGAGCTGAAGGGCGCCGGCGCGACCCTGTCGCTCGGGACCTCGGTGGAGACGGTCGAGGACGGACCGGACGGCGGCTTCGCCGTGACCCTGTCGGACGGCCGGCGGCTGGCCGTCGCCGCGCTGGTGCTGGCCACAGGCGGCAAGTCGATCCCGAAGATGGGGGCCACGAGCTGGGCCTATGACACGGCGCGCAGCTTCGGCCTGCGCGTCACGGACACCCGCCCGGCGCTGGTGCCCCTGACCTTCGAGACCGGCCTGCTGGAGCGGCTGAAGCCGCTGGCGGGGGTGGCCCAGCCCGACGCGGTGGTGAAGGCCGGAGCCGGCAGGTTCCGGGAAGGGGTGCTGTTCACCCACCGCGGCCTCAGCGGCCCGGCGGTGCTGCAAGTCTCCAGCTACTGGCGCGAGGGCGAGGCGATCGAGGTGGATCTGGCCCCCGACCTCGACCTCGGCATCGTCCTGAAGGCGCGCAAGCGGGCGGCGGGGCGGCAGGGGGTGGTCACCGCCCTGGCCGAGGCCCTGCCCCGCCGGCTGGCCGAGCGGGTGGCGGAGGAGGCCGAGGCGACAGGGACGCTCGCCGACCAGCCCGACGCCCGGCTGGCGGCCCTGGGCGAGGCGGTCAACCGCTGGCGGGTCAAGCCGGTGGGGTCCGAGGGCTATCGCACCGCCGAGGTCACGCTGGGGGGCGTGGCCACCGACGAGCTGAACCAGAAGACCCTGGAGGCGCGCCGCCGCCCCGGCCTGTTCGTCATCGGCGAGGCGGTCGACATCACCGGCTGGCTAGGCGGCTATAACTTCCAGTGGGCCTGGTCGTCCGGCTGGGCCGCCGGCCAGGCCTGCTGATATCCCTCAGAGAATGTAGCGGCTCAGGTCCGCGTCGCCGGCCAGCTCACCGACCCGCTCGCGCACCAGGGCGGCGTCGACGGTCACCGTCTGGCCCGACAGGTCCGCGGCGCGGAAGCTGGTCTCCTCCAGCACCCGCTCGATCACCGTCTGCAGCCGCCGGGCACCGATGTTCTCCACCGCCGAATTGGCCGCTACCGCCGCGTCGGCGAGGGCCTCGACCCCGTCGGGCGTGACCTCCAGCGTCACTCCCTCGGTGGCCAGCAGGGCCTGGTTCTGACGGATCAGATTGGCCTCCGGCTCGGTCAGGATGCGGCGGAAGTCGTCGCGGGTCAGGGCCTTGAGCTCGACCCGGATCGGCAGCCGGCCCTGCAGCTCAGGCAGCAGGTCCGAGGGCTTGGCCACATGGAAGGCGCCCGAGGCGATGAACAGCACATGGTCCGACTTCACCGGCCCGTACTTCGTCGACACCGTGGTGCCCTCGATCAGGGGCAGCAGGTCACGCTGCACCCCCTCGCGGCTGACGTCGGCACCGCGCGCCTCGGACCGGGCCGCCACCTTGTCGATCTCGTCGAGGAAGACGATGCCCTCGTTCTCGGCCAGCGACACCGCCTCTCGGGTCAGGCTCTCGGCGTCGAGCAGCTTGTCGCTCTCCTCGGCGATCAGCGGGGCCCAGGCGTCGCGCAGCGTCACGCGCACGGTGCGGGTGCGGCCGCCGGCCAGCTTGCCGAACACTTCCGACAGGTTGAGCAGCCCCATCTGGCCGCCGCCGGGCAGGTCCAGCCCGGGCAGGCTCGGTGCCGCCTCGGCCAGGGCCAGGTCGATCTCGCGGTCGTCCAGCTCTCCGGCGCGCAGCTTGCGGCGGAAGGCGTCGCGAGTGGCCGGCTGGGCCCCGGGCCCGACCAGCGCCTCCAGCAGCCGCTCCTCGGCCTGGCCCTCGGCCCGGGCCCGCACCTCGCCGCGGCGGCGGTCGCGCACCATCACCAGCGCCGCCTCGACCAGGTCGCGCACGATCTGGTCCACGTCGCGCCCGACATAGCCGACCTCGGTGAACCTGGTGGCCTCGACCTTGAGGAAGGGCGCGCCGGCCAGCTTCGCCAGCCGCCGGGCGATCTCGGTCTTGCCGACCCCCGTGGGGCCGATCATCAGGATGTTCCTGGGCGTGACCTCGTCGCGCAGGTCCTCGGGGACGCGCTTGCGCCGCCAGCGGTTGCGCAGGGCCACGGCCACGGCGCGCTTGGCCTCGGCCTGGCCGACGATGAAGCGATCGAGCTCGGAGACGATCTCGCGGGGGGAAAGGTCCGTCATCCCCGCCACATAGGACGCGCGAGGCCCGGGCGGGAGGGGCGTCAGGCCAGATCCTCGAGCTCGGCCTCGGACAGGTCGCCGGGCACGATGGTGACCGGCAGGCGGCGGCTCGCCAGCCCGCCCTGCTTGAGGAGGGCGCTGATCAGCGGGCCCGGACCCCGCCCCCCGGACCCGGCAGCGAGCACGAGAATCTTGATCTCCGGGTCGTCGGTCACCGCCTTGCGGATCGCGGCCTGGGTGTCGCCGCTCTCGATCAGCAGCACCGGCTGGGCCCCGGAACGTGCCTCCGCCTCCTCGGCGAAGCGGCGCAGCAGGGCCTCGGCCTCGGCGCGCAGCTGGCGTTCGATCTCCTCGCGCACCCCCGACCAGTGCTCGTCGTGGGTGGGCGAGATGACGCGCAGCAGCGCCACCCGCCCGCCCGTGGCCCGGGCCCGCCGGGCGGCGAAGGCCAGGGCAGTCGGGAACTCCGGCGTGTCGTCGGCGACGACGAGGAACTTGCGCGGCATCAGCCCCCTCCCCTGCCCGGTGCGCTAGAGGGCGCGGGCGAAGCTGCGGATCGCGCCTTGGGCGATCGTCAGCTTGGCGAACGACCAGCCGCGGCCCGACTGCTCAATCTCGTCAACGCTGGCGCGCAGCCCCTCGACCTCGGCCAGACGCGGGCCGATCCAGGCGTCGACCGCCGCCTCGGCGGCCGCCTCGCTGTCGCCGACCGAGGCGTCCGTTGCGGCCGCGACGGCGGTGGTCAGCTCCATCTGGGCCGTCATAAGCTCGCCGATCAGGCGGCGCACCGCCAGCCGGTCGTACTGATCCTCGGACGGCACCTGGCGGGCGGCGACGCGCAGCCGGTCGAAGTCGAAAGCGGCCCCGACCTGGTGATAGAGCCGGGCCATGGCCGGGTCCTGCCAGCCGGCCTGACGGGCCAGGTCGCCGATGTCGGCGGCCGGCACCAGCGGCTGCAGCATGGCCAGGTCGGCGGCGAGGCCGGCCGGCGCGCCGAGCGCCGTCAGGGCCTCGACCCGCTCGGCCAGCCGCGACTGGGCGTAGCGCGACAGCACATCGGCCCCGGTGCCGCGCAGGGCGTCCGCGGTCGGCCGGTAGGTGGCGATCAGCTCGGCCACGCCGCGGCCGCCGCCCTGGGCGCGCCGCGCCAGCCACAGGGTCTGGCGGCGCAGGGCCGTGGCCACCTCGCCATAGAGGGCGGTCTGGGCCTCGGCCGGGATCTTCAGATCCAGGGCCGACACCGCGTCCCAGGCCTCGTCGAGGCGGAACACCCGCCGCGCCGCCTCGAAGGCCACCACCAGGGCGGTGGTGTCGCACTCTGCGGCCGCCGTCAGCCGGGCCGGGAAGGTGAAGCCGGCCATGTTGACGATCTCGTTGGCCATCACCGTGGCGACGATCTCGCGCCGCAGCCGGTGGGTCTTCATCTCCCCCTCGAAGCGGGCCAGCGGTCCGGGGAAGTAGCGGATCAGGGTCTCCTCGAAGAACGGATCCTCGGGGGCCTTCGAGGCGACGATGGCCTCGCTCAGCTCCAGCTTGGAATAGGCCAGCAACACGGCCAGCTCCGGCCGGGTCAGGGCCTTGCCCTGGTCACGGCGCTCGGCGATCTGGGCGTCGGAGGGCAGGCCCTCGACCTTGCGGTCCAGCCGGCCGGCCTCGCCCAGGCGGCGCATGAAGGCCTGCTGGGCGTCCAGCTCGGCCACGCCCTGGGCCTCGCGCAGGGTCAGGGCCAGGGTCTGGTCGATGTTGTGGGCCAGCACCTTCTGCGCCACCTCCTCGGTCATCGAGGCGAGCAGCGGGTTGCGATCCTCCGCCTCGAGCGCGCCCGAGACGATGGCCGAGCCGGTCAGGATCTTGATGTTGACCTCGTGGTCCGAGGAATCGACCCCGGCCGAGTTGTCGATGGCGTCGGTGTTGATGCGGCCGCCACTCAGGGCGAAGGCGATGCGGGCGGCCTGGGTCAGGCCGAGGTTGGCCCCTTCGCCCACAACCTTGACCCGCAGCTCGCCGGCCTCGACGCGGAGGGCGTCATTGGCCTTGTCGCCGACCTGCATGTCGGTCTCGCCGGGACCCTTCACATAGGTGCCGATGCCGCCGAGATAGAGCAGCTCAGCCGGGGCCTTGAGGATGGCGTTCATCAGCGTGGCCGGATCGAGGTGCTCCGCCTCGACGCCCAGCGCCGCGCGGGCTTCCGGCGACAGCTCGATCGACTTGGCCGAGCGTGAGAACACCCCGCCGCCCCTGGAGATCTTCGACACGTCATAGTCCTGCCAGGAGGAGCGGGGCAGCTCGAACATGCGCTGGCGCTCGACCCAGCTGGTCTCCGGGTCCGGGTTCGGGTCGATGAAGATGTCGCGGTGGTCAAAGGCAGCGACCAGCTTCGTGGCCTTCGACAGCAGCATGCCGTTGCCGAACACGTCGCCGGACATGTCGCCGACCCCGACCACGGAGAAGGGCTCGGTCTGGATATCCTTGCCCATCTCGCGGAAGTGGCGCTTGATGGCCTCCCACGCCCCACGGGCGGTGATGCCCATGACCTTGTGGTCGTAGCCGGCCGAGCCGCCGCTGGCGAAGGCGTCGCCCAGCCAGAAACCGTAGTCGGCCGAGACGCCATTGGCGATGTCGGAGAAGGTCGCCGTCCCCTTGTCGGCGGCGACCACGAGGTAGGGGTCATCCCCCTCCCAGGCCACCACCGCATCGGGGCGGCGCACCCCACCATCGGCCTCGATATTGTCGGTGACGTCGAGCAGGCCTGCGAGGAAGGTGCGGTAGGCGCGGATGGCCTCCGCCTGGATGGTGTCGCGGTCGGCCCCGGCCCGGGTCAGGGCGCTGAGGCCCTTCGGATAGAAGCCGCCCTTGGAGCCGACCGGCACGATCACCGCGTTCTTTACCTGCTGCGCCTTGACTAGGCCCAGCACCTCGGTGCGGAAGTCGTCGCGCCGGTCCGACCAGCGCAGGCCGCCGCGGGCCACCGGGCCGAAGCGCAGGTGCACCCCCTCGATATGCGGGGCCCAGACGAAGATCTCGCGGTAGGGCCTGGGCAGCGGCAGGTCCTCGAGCTCGCGCGAGGCGATCTTGATCGAGATGTAGGCCTTGGGCGCTCCGGAGGCGTCGGTCTGGTAGTAGTTGGTGCGCTTGATGGCCTCGACCAGCTCGGCCAGCCTGCGCAGCACCCGGTCGTGCTCGAGACTCTTCACCGCCTGGATGCCCCCGGCGATGTCCGCCTTCAGCGCCGCGGCCGCGCCGGCCCGGGCCTCGACCGACCCGCCGGCCGGATCGAAGCGGGTCTGGAACAGCTTCAGCAGGCCGCGGGCCACATCCGGATAGAGGATCAGTGCCTCTTCCTGCACCGCCTGGCTGGGGTCGAGGCCCGACTGCTGGCGATACTTGGCCAGGGTGCGGATGAGGGCCGCCTCGCGCCACGACACACCCAGCTCCAGCACCAGCCGGTTGAAGCCGTCACTCTCGGTGCGACCGGTCCAGACCGCATTGAAGGCCGCCTCGAACGGGGCCTGCACATCGCCGAAGGCGAGGTCCGCGCCGCGCGGGTCCTCCAGCAGGAACTCATGAATGTGGATCGCCGCGTCACCCGCGGGGCGGACCTCGTGGCCGAATTCCTCCAGCGTCTTCAGCCCCATGTCCGCAAGGATCGGCAGCACGTCGGACAGGGGGGCGGCCCCGCCGCGCTTGTAGAGCTTGAAGCGGAACTGCAGCGGCGTATCGGCGGCCCCGCGGAAGGCTCGGACGGCGATGCCGTCCGGCCCGGTCCCGTCGGGACTCAGGCTGTCCATGCTGGTCAGGTCGGTGATCGCCTCAAAAGCGTCATAGCGGGCGCGGTAGGCGGCACCGAAAGCCTCGGCCCAGCGCGCGCTGACGGCCCCGATCTGGGCCTCGGCGAAGTCGGAGGCCCGCGCGGCCGCCTCGAAGCGGTCGGTCCAGCTGCGCGAGGTCTCGACCACCGCCGCCTCGAGCAGGGCCGGGTCGGGGATCGGGTGATCACCGGGGGTCAAGCCGATGATGTAGTGGATGCGCACCAGGGGGGCGTCGGAAAGCTGCGGATACCAGGCCGACAGCCGCCCGCCCCAGGCCTGCACCAGCAGCCGGCCAATGCGCTCGCGGACGCTGGACTCGTAGCGTTCGCGCGGAATGAAGGCGAGCACCGAGACGAAACGGTCGAACGGGTCCTTGCGGGTGAACAGTTTGACCCGGGGCCGGTCGTACAGGTGCAGGATGCCCAGCGCCACGTCGAGCAGCTCGTCCTCGCTGATCTGGAACAGTTCGTCGCGCGGGTAGTTCTCGAGGATGTTTTTCAGGCGCTTCTCGTTGTGGCTGCCTGGCAGCTTGCCCGCGCGGGCCAGGGCGTTGGCCAGCTTGCGCCGAATCAGCGGCACCTCGCAGGCGGCGCGGTCATAGGCGTCGGCGGTGAACAGCCCGACGAAGCGGGTCTCGCCGGCGGGCCGGCCATCCGGCCCGTAACGCTTGACCCCGACGTAGTCCATATAGGCCCGGCGGTGCACGCGCGAGCGCAGGTTGGCCTTGGCCACGGTGACCGGCTCGGACAGGTCCAGCTGGCGCTTCATCTGCCGGGTCAGGACCGCCGGCTCGGATGCGCGGCGCAGCACGGTGCGGGCCGGATCGCGCAACACGCCCAGCCCTTCGCCGGACTGGTCCAGCGGGGCCTCGGCTTCATAGCCGCCGTCGGGCGTGCGCGGATAGGCATACTCACGGGCCCCGAGGAAGACGAAGTGGTCGGCCCCGAGCCAGCGCAGGAAGGCGAGATTCTCGGCCACCACTGCCGGGTCCAGCCCTTCGGGTACCGTTTCCAGCTGGCGCACGGCCTCGGCCATCAGCCCGGCCATAGGCAGGTGATCCGCCACCGCCGCATGCACATCGGCCAGGGCCGCCGCCAGCCCCTCCCCGAGCGCGTCGCGCCGCTCCTGGGGCACCGGATCGATGATCACCAGAATGATGGATTCGCGCGGCCCGCCGCCGCCGTCGCGCGGCAGGGTAATGACCGGGTGGAACAGGCCCCGGACCGAGGCACCAGCATCGGCCAGCTCGCCCATCACGCTGTCGACGAGGAACGGAGCGTCGTCCTGGAAGATGCGCACGAGGTCATAGCCGGTGGCCCGGTCATCTGCGCCACGGAGGGGTGCCACGCCGATGCGCGGGGGCTCGCCGGGGGCGCGCCCGAGCGCCCCCTGCCAAGCCTCGGCCAGCAGGGCGGCGAGGTCCGGGACGTCCACCTCGGGAGTCTCGTCCGCGACATAGTCTTCCCAGGCCTGGGCCAGGTAGTCGGTCGCCGGCGGACCGAGGTCCGCCTCCGCACGGCCAACGGCGGCGGCGAACAGGCGTGTCAGTGTCTTCGCATCCTGGGCGACGGGGGCAAGGGCGGGGCGCGTGGGGGCGGACATCGGCATCCTGTACCAATTCGGCTCTGCGGCCGCTGCTGGCGCGCAAACTAGACCGATGGCCGCGCTGATCAACCGGACAAAAGCAAACGCCCGGCGCAAACGAAAAGACCGCCGGCGCAGGTGCTGCCGGCGGCCTTCGTAACCGGTTCCGGGGGAGGGGAGGGAGGAACCGGCTGTCTTGCAGGCAGGCCCCTTCGGGAGGGGGGTGGGAAGGGGTCCTGCCTTGGCAGGGAAATGGGAAGCCCCTGGCCCCTCGTCAATGCTCCGGGGGCAGCGTTTGCGGCTGCGACCGGCGCGGCGGCTTGTCGCGGCCATGCGCTTGTCCCGGACCCGAACCGGGACGCGGGGGCCCGTCAGGCTCGCCATCGCCGGACAGCAGCACGGCGATCCAGCGCGAGCCGCGAAACTCGGCGAGGATGGCCATCATCATCACCGCCAGCGGGGTCGACAGGAACATGCCGATCACGCCCCAGAGCTTGCCCCACAGGGCCAGCGACAGCAGCACCACCACCGGATCGATGTTCTGGTTGTCGCCCTGCATGCGCGGCTGCACCAGATTGCCGACGAGGGACAGGATCACCTGCAACCCGATCAGCAGGATCAGGGCCGGCCAGTAGCTCTCGAACTGCACCAGGGCGAACAGGGGCGGGGCGAGGCCGGCGATGGCCCCGCCCAGAACAGGAATGAAGCACACGATGAAGATGACGAAGGTCCAGAACTCGGCGTTGTGCAGACCCACGAAGCGCATCAGGGCCCAGGCGACGGCGCAGATCATCGCCCCGGTGACGGTCTGGACCCAGAGATAGCCCTGAACCCCGGAACGGACCCGCTCGAACACCGCCAGCGCTTCGCCGCGAAGTTCGCGGTTGGGAAACATGGCCACCAGTTTCTTGCGGAATCCGGCCTGGGCGGCGAGCAGGAAGCCCAGATAGACCAGCACGAAAAGGGCCCCCGACAGGGTGCCTTGGACCTGGAAGGCGAGACTGGTCAGATAGCCGCGCAACTCGACATCCTCCAGGAGTTCGGCGGCGGTCGGGGCGGCGCCGAGCCCGAACAGGGCGGCCCCGTCGCGCAGGATGGCGTCGAGACGCGGCCCGAGATTGGCCGATACGCCCGAGGCGTCGGTGAAGAAGCCCGCCGCCCCGTTCACGATGATGCCGAGCAGGGCAAGGAAGCCGAGGATGACCAGCATCAGGGCCGCCAGACCGGCGGCGCGGGCCGGCAGCTTCAGGTGCCGCTCGATCGCCCGCTTCACCCCGTCGATCATGATCAGCAGGAAGATGGCCATGGCCAGCGGCGTGAGGATGTCGCGCAGCCAGTAGAGCGCCGCGCCCACCGCCACGGCGGCGAGGAGGACCACGGCGTTGCGCGTCACGGCTGAGGCTGGCAGGGCGACAGGGCTCTTCATGCGGCCCCTTGTCGGGGGCGCAGCGCAGGGCGTCAATGCGGAGCCCTGCTTCATGAGCAGCCGGGGCGCACACGGACCCGCGCTCGCGCTCGATCCATGGCTTGATCCTCTCGAAAGCGGCTGGCTCCCGGTCAGGATCGCTCGTCTGGCACTCGCCAGCGTCCGACGAATCGCCAGGAAGCCCGCCTCAGGATTGAACCGGCTTCCGGAACGGGGATCAGGTCAGCGCGGAACCAGCCGCCACATGTGCAGGGGGTGGCGGACCGTGCCGGCCTCCTCGCCGGCGGCGTCGCCGCGACCCATGTAGAAGTCGGCGCGCACCGGGCCGCGGATGGCACTGCCGGTGTCGAGCGCGGTGACAAGCCCGCGATAGCCGCGGCGCGCGCCCCTGAGATTGCCGGCGTCGGCGTCGAGGAACACCAGATCGCCATAGCGCCAGGCGGCCGGATCGATGGCGATCGACCGGCGCTGGATCAGGGGAACGCCCGCAGCCCCCGCCGGCTCGCCGTCATCGGGCTCGACTCGGAAGAAGATGTAGCGGGGGTTCAGGGCGGTGACGGCGCGGGCCTCGGGGCCGCGGCGGCCGGCCAGCCAGGCGCGGATGGCCTCGCCCGAGGTGCCGTCGCGGGGCAGCAGGCCGCGCTCGGACATCGGGCGGGCGATGCCGACGAAGGCCTTGCCGTTGTCGGCGGCATAGGCGGCGCGCACCCGCCGACCGTCCTCGAAGGTCAGGTAGCCCGAACCCTGGATCTGCATGAAGAAAAGGTCCTCGGTCCGCATCCAGCCGAGGATATCAGTGGCGATGGCCCCGGCCTCGATGGCGGCGCGGTCCGGGTAGGGGACCAACCCGCCGGGGGTGCGGCGCAGCACCCGGCCGTCCTCGCGTACCAGGTCGGCCGGCCGGGCCAGCACGGCGGCGTCGAACTCCGCTGAAGGCGTGGTGCGGGCCGGATACTCCGGCGCGAAATAGGCGGTCAGCAGGCCCGGTCCGCCGTCAGCGGTGGTCGCCGGGACCGCAGTGAAGCGGGTCTCGAAGAAGGCGCGGGCCAGATCATCGGTGGCCACCGGGGCAAGGCTGGCGGCGGCGGCGCAGACCGCCCGCTCCGGGGCACCCGGGTGCACGTGACAGCCGGCGGCCCAGGCCACGAGGGCGGCGCGGTGGTCCTCGTCGGCCCAGCCGGGCAGGGCGGCGACGGACCCGTCCGACATCGGCGGGCGGGGGGCAGGGGGTGCCGGAACTGGGGTCGGAACAGGCGCGGGGCCCGGGCCGGGCCGGGGTGCCTCGGCCACGCGCGGGGCGCAGGCGGCCAGCAGGCCCAGCACCAGCCCGGCCGCGGTCGCCCGGCGGATCACGCCTCGGCCGGCTCGACCCGGGCCAGCACCCAGTTCGGGTCCGAGGCCCCGAGGGTGCGTTCGAAGGTCCAGTGCTCGGCGGTGCGCCGCTCCTCGACCACCGGCTCACCCTCGCCGTGGACCACCCGGCTGCGCAGCTCGGCAAGGAAGCGGACCCGGGCCGAAGCGCGGTCACCATCGGTGCTGGTCGCGTCGAGGTCGGCGCGCGGACCGTGAATGATCTCCACCTCCTCGCGGTCGCCCCGGGCGGCCCGATCGATCATGGCCGCCTCGAACGAGGCCATCACCGGCGCGGTCAGCAGTGGCCGCAGGGCCGCGGCGTCGCCGGCGGCATAGGCCCGCACGATGGTCTCGTAGGCGGTCCGGGCACCCTCGAGGAATCGCAGCGGGTCGAACGCCGGGTCGCGGGCCTTGAGCGGTGCCGCGGCGGCGGCGGTCGCGGGATCGACGGGCGGAGGTGCCTTGGGCTGCTGCACGATCTCGCCCGGCGGGATACCGGGCGGGATCTTGGCGGCGTTATCCTCCGGCTGGCGGCCGACCTTCTTGCCCAGCACATTATAAAGACTGAACAGGACGACGGCCGCGATGGCGGCGAAGATCACGATCTGGAACTGTTGCGGCACGGGTTTTCCCTAGTGTCGGTTCGATCTAGCAGGACAAGATAGGGAGGCAAGCGCGAGTCCGCTCCCGGGCGAATCGCCGCCGGGGGGCGCAGCGTTGCCCCGACGGGACCCGCCGTGCTAGTCGCCGCCCCTCGCGAGAGCCTAAACGCCAAGCCTTAACCGAGCCGATACAGGGCCGAATCCCATGACCGACGCCTCCGCCCCGCCTGCTGAACCCTCCCCGACCGGAGCGGGCGCGCCGCCTGCCCCGGCCTACCGCGTGCTGACCCAATATGTCCGCGACCTCTCGTTCGAGAACCCGCGTGCGCCGGAGAGCCTGCGCGTCGAGGGCAAGCCGGCCATCGACATGGGCGTGGAGATGAGCGCCCAGGGCCGCGCGGACGGCCTTTTCGAGGTCGATATCAAGCTGTCGGTCAAAGCGTCCCAGGGCGAGCAGGCCCTGTTTCATGTCGAGCTTGTCTACGGCGGCCTGTTCCAGCTGCAGGGCGTGCGCGAGCAGGACATCGAGCCGATGCTGCTGGTCGAGTGTCCCCGCTACCTCTTCCCCTTCGCTCGCGAGATCGTGTGCAAGCAGACGACCGACGGCGGCTTCTATCCGCCGCTGCTGCTGGAGCCGATCGACTTCGCCGCCATCTATCTGGCCCGCCGCCAGCAGCAGGCCCGGATGGAGGGTCCGGTCGCCGGCCAGGCTTGAAGCCGGCGATCATCAGGCCGGGGCCCCGGCGTCGGCCCTGAGCCCCACCTCCAGCCCGTTGGCCGTCCACAGCGACAAGTCCCTGAGCTGCGCCTCGAGGAAGGCAAGGTGCCGTGCGGCCTCCGCCTCTGACAGCCGCGGCGTCAGCGGCCGCGGCCGGGGACCGTGGCCCGCGCCGGCCGCCGCGCCATCGGCCGCCGTCGCTGGGGCCCGGGCCGTCACGCCGGCCCCCAGGTCCAGCGCCCGCTCGCGCCCGCCCTTCAGCTCCAGATAGACGTCAGCCAGCAGACGGGCGTCGATCAGCGCCCCGTGCAGGGTACGCTCGACCAGCGAGATCCTGAACCTCCGGCACAGGGCGTCCAGGGTATTGGCCATGCCGGGAAAGCGGGTCTGGGCCAGCTTCAGCGTGTCGATCCAGCGCGGCTCGGGCAGTTCACCGAGGCCGCACAGGCCCAGTTCGTGGTTGATGAAGCCACGGTCGAAGGCGGCGTTGTGGGCGATCAGCGGCGCGTCGCCGACGAAGTCCAGAAATTCTGCCGCCACCAGGCGGAACACCGGGGCGTCGCGCACCTTGTCGTCGGTGATACCGTGCACCCGGATGGCGTCCGGGTCGATCAGCCGCTCGGGATTGATCAGGCGGCGAAAGGTCCGCCCCGTCGGCATCAGGTCCTCGAGCTCAAGGCCGCCGACCTCGATCAGCCGGTGACCCTGACGCAGGTCAAGGCCGGTGGTTTCGGTGTCGAGGACGATCTCGCGAGCCATGGCCCTTAGTGGCCCGCTTCGGTCGGACCGGGAATCCCCCGGTGCCGCGATATCCACCCCGGGTGGGTCACCGTGGCAAGGATGTCGGCGACCGCGGCCCGGGCGGCCTCGATCCCGAGGCTGGAGTCGATGACGAAGTCGGCTCGGCGGCGCTTCTCGGCGTCGGGCGTCTGGCGGGCCAGCAGGGCGGCGAAACGTTCCGGCGTCATATCCGGACGGGCCAGCACTCGCTCGGCCTGCACCTCGGGCGGTGCGGTGACCACCACCACACCGTCGACCTGCCTCTCCGCCCCCGTCTCGAACAGCAGCGGAATGTCCGCCACGGCCACCGTCGCCCCCGACGACAAGGCTGCGGCGAGGGCAGAGGCACGGTCAGCGGCCACCAGCGGGTGAACGATGCGCTCCAGTCGGGCGAAGCCGTCTGGCTCCGCGGCGAGGGCCTCGGCCAGCCGGGTCCGGTCGATGGCCCCCTCGACCTCGACCCCGGGGAAGACCGCCGCCACCGGAGCCACCGCCGCGCCGCCGCGGCTGTAGAGCCGGTGCACCGCCGCATCGGCGTCCCACACCGGGCAGCCGGCCTCGGCGAAGAGGCCGGCCGTGGTCGACTTGCCCATGCCGATCGAGCCGGTCAGGCCCAGCACGATCATGGCTGAGCCTCGCGTCGGGCCAGCTCGGCCAGGGCGAGGGCGCGCACATCGAGGTCCGGGGCCGGGCGGCCGAAGAAGCGGGCGAAGGCCGGCCGGGCCTGGCCGATCAGCATGCCGAGGCCGTCGACCGGCGTCAGCCCCGCCGCCCGCGCGGCCGCAAGCAGGGGCGTCTCCAGCGGCATGTAGGTCATGTCCATCACCGCCGCCCCCGCGGGCAGGCGGGACAGGTCGGGGAAGTCCCCGCTGACGGCGGCACTGACCACCAGCCCGGCGTCGCCGTCCAGTGCCTCGGGCCCGGCGGCGCGCACCGGCGGGCCGAACACCTCTGCCAGGGCCTCGGCCCGGGCCCAGGTGCGGTTGACCAGCCGGATTTCGGGCGCGCCGGCGGCCCGCAGCGCCGCCACCGCCGCCCGCGCCGCGCCGCCGGCACCGAGAATGACAGCCGCCCGGGCCGACAGATCGAGCCCCGGGGCCTGATCGGCCAGGGTTTCGAGCAGGCCCCGTCCGTCCGTGCTGTCGGCCAGCAAGTGGCCGTCCAGAAGGGCCAAAACATTGGCCGACCCCGCCGCCCGGGCGGTGTCGGTGGCGAAGTCCGCGAGCGCCAAGGCCGTCTCCTTGTGCGGGGCGGTGACATTGATCCCGATCAGGTCCCCGGTGCGGATACGGTCGACCAGCCGGGTGAAACCCGCCTCGTCGGCCGGCTCGAATGCAAGGTATTGGCCGGCGAGCCCGGCTGCCTGCAGCCAGGCGCTGTGGATCAGGGGACTGAGGGAATGGCCGATCGGGCGGCCGGCGACGCCGGCGGTCACCGGCCCGTTCATGGCACCAGCGCCCCGTGGCGGCGCAGGGCCTCCAGAACGGGCAGCATGGGCAGGCCGAGGATGGTGCTGTGGTCGCCCTCAACCCGGGTCATCAGCTGCAGGCCCGGACCCTCCAGCCGGTAGCAGGCTACCGAGCTCAGCGCCAGCAGGCCTTCGCCGGCGAGATAGGTGTCAAGAAAGGCATCGGAGAAGTCGCGGACAATCAAGGTGGCGCTGTCCAGCGCCGTCCACAGAACCTCGCCATCCCGGGCCACGGCCGCGCCGCTGTGCAGGCGATGGGCGCGGCCACGCAGGGCCAGCAGACGGTCCCGCGCGGCGGCCAGGTCCTGGACCTTGTCGAGGGTGCGGCCGTCAAGGTCGAGGGTCTGGTCCGAGCCCAGCACAAGCACTCCCGGCCGGCGGGCCGAGACGTCCAGCGCCTTGGCCTCGGCCAGCCGCTGCGCCACCTCGCCCGGGGTCGCGTCGGGCCAGCCGGCCCTGAGCGCCGCCTCGTCGACGCCGGACGGCTCGACCGCATGGGGAACCCCGGCTCCGGTCAGCAGGGCGCGCCGGGTGGCGCTGGCCGAGGCCAGCACAAGCGGGACCGCGCTCACCAGCTGGCCCCCAGCCGGTGCGTGCGGCGCTCGCTGAGCAGATTGACGATGGCGGCGGCGGTCTCTTCGACCGAGCGGCGGGTCACGTCGATCACCGGCCAGCCGCGCCGTTCGAAGGCCCGGCGCGCCTTCACGGTCTCGTCGCGCACGGCGTCGTGGTCGACATAGGACGAGGCGCGATCGGCGTTGAGGGCGTCGAGGCGGTTTCGGCGGATCTGCACCAGACGGTCCGGTGAGACGGTCAGGCCGACCACCAGCGGGTTGCGCAGCCCGACCAGCCGCTCCCCGTCCTCCTGGCCCGGGACCAGCGGGACATTCGCGGCGCGCACCCCGCGATGGGCCAGATAGATACAGGTCGGGGTTTTCGAGGTGCGGCTGACCCCGCACAGAACAACATCGGCGCGCTCCAGCTCCTCGGCCGTGCCCTGTCCGTCGTCATGGGCCATGGCGAAGTCGAGGGCGCTGATGCGGTTGAAATAGTCATGGTCCAGGGCGTGCTGGGCTCCGACCCGTGTCGAGAGGGCGGCTCCAAGATAGCGCGACAGGGCCCCGACCAGGGGGTCCAGCGCTCCTATCTGGGGCGTGTCGAGCATCCGGCAGCCGTCCTCCAGCGCCGCACGCAGCTCCTTGTCGACAATCGTGTGCAGCACCACGCCCGGGGCGGCGGCGATTTCCTCCAGAACCCGGTCCAGCTGCTTACGCGAGCGCACCAGCGCATAGATGTGCTCGATCGGGATGACCCCGTCGAAACGGGCCACGACCGCCTTGGCCATGGCGTTGAGCGTCTCGCCGGTGGAGTCCGACACGAGGTGGACGTGGAAGTAGGTGGCGAGCCGACCGTACGGCTTATGCATGAGCGGCGGATTCCCGTGCGTGATCTCGCGTCGGACACTGGACGTGCTGTGGATGACGCCCGGACACGACCGGGGCCGCGGGGCACCGTTTCCTATAGCGCGCGTCTCCGTCGGCGGCGAGCAGGGACAACAGTGGAGAAGAGGAAGCTCCGCGGGGCATGTTCTCCCCCGGAGGACGGCCCCGTTAGGGGCTTCGGTGGAAGGTTAATCAATCCCTAACAGCGCACAGCCGATATCCCCGACATGATCCCGGCCCGGACCCCGGCGGGCCAGGTTTCATCAGGACTTGTCCCGGTTATCGACAGGCCGACCGGAGCGATAACAGCGGCCCTCGAGAGAGGGTGGAGAACCCCGGCTCCGGGCGGGACAGGGGCTGATCGGTGCCCGGTGTTCGACCCCGCCACTTCCTTCCACTATCTCATTTCAGAAGAGAGGCAGGGTAGGGACAAGGGACGGGGATTGAGCCGTCGGTTCCGGTGCCCTAGAGCCGCCGCATGAGCTCTTCGCGCCCGGCCCTCCTTCGCGTCCTTGACGGTGAAACCCTGGCGACGCCGCCGGTTTGGTTCATGCGCCAGGCGGGCCGTTACCTGCCCGAGTACCGTGCCCTCCGGGCCACGGCGGCTGACTTCGTGGGTTTCTGCCTCGATCCGGAGAAAGCCGCAGAGGCGACCCTGCAGCCCATGCGTCGTTTTCCGTTCAGCGCCGCCATTGTCTTCGCCGACATCCTGCTGATCCCTCAGGCGCTGGGGCAGAAGGTGGCCTTCGAGGCTGGCGAGGGGCCGGTGCTTGGCGAACTGCCGCCGGTTGAGGCGATGGCGGCTCTGGCCGAAGAAGCCGGCCGCGCCCTTTCGCCGGTCGGCGAGACTCTGTCGCGGGTGCGGGCGGCGATGGACTCGCAGCGCACCCTGATCGGCTTCGCCGGCGCGCCCTGGACCGTGGCCACCTACATGCTCGACGGGGCCAACCGAACCATCGGCAAGGGCGAGCGGGCCCTGGCCCGGGACTTCGTCTATCGCGACGCGGCCCATGTCGAGGCGGTGCTGGACGTGCTGGTCGAGGCCACCGCCCACTATCTGAAGATGCAGGCCGAGGCCGGCGCCCAGGTCCTGAAAATCTTCGAGAGCTGGGCGGAGGGGCTGTCGGATGAGCTGTTCGACCGGCTGGTGCTGGCCCCGCATCAGAAGCTTGTGGCGCGGGTGCGCGAGCTGGGCGTGACTGTGCCCCTGATCGGCTTCCCGCGCGGCTCGGCGGCCCTGGCCGAGCGCTACGCCGCTGGCTGCGACGTCCAGGCCGTGGCGCTGGACACCGCCTGTCCGCTCGAGGTCGGCCGGCGGGTGCAGGCGATCAAGCCGATCCAGGGCGCGCTGGACCCCCTGCTGCTGCGGGCCGGGGGCGCGGCCCTGGACCGCAGGGTTGACGTCCTGCTGGACGCCTGGGGCCAGGGCCCCTACGTCTTCAACCTCGGGCACGGCATCCTTCCGGATACGCCGATCGCCCATGTGGAACAGGTGCTGAAGAGGATCGGCGCGGAATGACGGACACAGCTGCGGGCCGGTGCATCGCCGTCGTCCTGTTCAACCTGGGCGGCCCGGACGACCAGGCCAGCGTCAAGCCGTTCCTGTTCAACCTGTTCAACGACCCGGCCATCATCGGCCTGCCCGGCATCGTGCGCACCCTGGTGGCGCGGCTGATCTCCAGCCGCCGCGAGCGTGAGGCGCAGGCGAACTACGCCCGCATGGGAGGCGGCTCGCCCCTGCTGCCGGAGACCCGGCGCCAGGCCGAGGCCCTGAAGGCCGAGCTGGCAGCGCGCCACCCGGGGGCCGAGGTCGGCGTCTTCATCGCCATGCGCTACTGGCACCCGCTGACGGCCCAGACCGCCGCCGAGGTGGCCGCCTTTGCGCCGGACGAGATCGTCCTGCTGCCGCTCTATCCGCAGTTCTCCACCACCACGACCCAGTCGTCGCTGAAGATCTGGAACGAGGTCTATCGCGGCCCGGGCCGTAGCCGCACCGTCTGCTGCTATCCGCAGGCGGAGGGCTGGCTGGAGGCTCAGGCGGCGATGATCCGTGAACGGCTGACCGAGGCCGGAAGCCGGCCAGTTCGAGTTTTGTTCTCAGCCCACGGGATCCCGGAAATGCTGGTCACCGGCAAGGGCGACCCCTATCAGGAACAGGTCGAGGCTACCTGTGCGGCCGTCGCCGCCCGCCTCGGGCAGATTGACTGGAGCCTGTGCTACCAGAGCCGGGTCGGGCCGCTGAAGTGGCTGGGTCCGGCCACCCCGGACGCGATCGAGGCCGCCGGCCGCGACGGCAAGGGCGTGGTCCTCGTCCCGATTGCCTTCGTCTCCGAGCATATCGAGACCCTTGTCGAGCTCGACATCGAATATGGCGAGCTGGCCCATGAGCACGGTATCAGCCCCTATCTGCGGGCGCCGACGGTCAGCGTGGCGCCGCGCTTCATTGGCGCTCTCGCCGATGCGGTGGAAGAGGCGCTGGGCCGGACCGGGGTGGCCCCGTTCGGACCCGGCTGCCAGGGCCGCTGGAAGGCCTGCCCCTGCCAGGCCGAGAAGCGCGGGAAGCGCCCCGCGTGACCCTTTACGACCTCGCCCGAGGTCTGCACATCCTGGCGGTGATCGCCTGGATGGCCGGCCTGCTTTTCCTGCCGCGCCTCTATGCCTATGATGCCGAGCAGGGAGACAAGACCGAGCCGCTGAAGTCGGAGATGCGCGCGCTGCTGCGCACCTGGCAGCGGCGCCTGCTGAAGATCATCCTCAACCCTGCCATGGGGGTGAGCTGGGCCCTCGGCCTGTGGCTGCTGTGGATCCGCAGCGGCGACGGGGCCGACTGGAGCTTCGTCCCCCGGCCGTGGATGGTCGCCAAACTCGCCGGGGCCATTGCCCTCAGCGGCTGGCACGGCTACCTGTCCGCCGAGTACCGCCGCATCCAGGCCGGGACCTCGGCCCGCACGGGCCGCTTCTGGCGCATGACCAACGAGATCCCCTTCCTCATCGCCATCGTCATGGTCCTGTCGGTGACCCTGGAGTGGGGGGCGTAGGGGATGTGGTTTCTCTCCTCCCCCGCTTGCGGGGGAGGGGGCCCGCCGCTCCCGCCCCGCTTGACGGCGCTGCGCCTCTGTGGTTCGGCTGGGGTCCTTTCCCCTGCGACCCCTGCGCCTCGGGCCCGGGACCCGTCGCATCCCCCCGGCCGCGAGGCCTAGCATCCCAGTCGCCCCGCCTCGCTCCGGCGAGCGGACCTGCGCGCGTCAAGAGTCCTGACCATGTCCGATGTCCACGACACAGATCCGACCGCCCCCGAGGTCGAGCGTTACACTCTCGGGACGGGTGCCGCAGACGACGACTCCGGCGTCGACACCACGGTCGAGGACGACGAGGAGGACGGGGAGCCGATCGTCGCCAGCGGCCGCATTACCCTGGCCGAACTGAACGAGAAGACGCCGGCCGATCTGGTCGCCTTCGCCGAGCAGTTGGAGATCGAGAACGCCTCGAACTTGCGAAAGCAGGATCTGCTGTTCGCCATCCTCAAGGCCCTGGCCGACGAGGAGGTGGAGATCATTGCCGACGGCGTGCTGGAGATTCTGCCGGACGGCTTCGGCTTCCTTCGCAGCCCCGATGCCAACTACCTGCCCGGTCCGGACGATACCTATGTCTCGCCGTCGCAGATCCGCCGCTTCGGCCTGCGCTCGGGCGACACCATCCACGGGGCCGTGCGCGGCCCGCGCGAGGGCGAGCGTTACTTCGCCTTGCTCAAGGTCGACACGATCAATCTCGAAGACCCGGAAACGGTCAAGACCAAGGTCCTGTTCGACAACCTGACCCCGCTCTATCCTGAAGAGCGGCTGCACATGGAGATTCAGGACCCGACCCTGAAGGATCGCTCGGGTCGGGTCATCGACATCGTCGCCCCGCTGGGCAAGGGTCAGCGTTGCCTGATCGTGGCCCCTCCGCGGGTCGGCAAGACGGTGATGCTGCAGAACATCGCCAAGTCGATCGAGCGCAATCACCCCGAGGTGATCCTGATCGTGCTGCTGATCGACGAGCGGCCCGAGGAAGTCACCGACATGCAGCGCACCGTGAAGGGCGAGGTCGTGGCCTCGACCTTCGACGAGCCGGCGACCCGTCACGTGGCCGTGGCCGAGATGGTGATCGAGAAGGCAAAGCGCCTCGTCGAGCACAGGAAGGACGTGGTGATCCTGCTGGACTCCATTACCCGCCTGGGCCGCGCCTACAACGCCACCGTTCCGTCCTCCGGCAAGGTGCTGACCGGCGGCGTCGACGCCAACGCCCTGCAGCGGCCCAAGCGTTTCTTCGGTGCCGCGCGCAACGTCGAGCAGGGCGGCTCCCTGACCATCATCGCCACGGCCCTGATCGACACCGGCAGCCGCATGGACGAGGTGATCTTCGAGGAGTTCAAGGGCACCGGAAATTCGGAAATCGTGCTGGACCGCAAGGTCGCCGACAAGCGCATCTTTCCTGCGATCGACGTGCTCAAGTCCGGCACGCGCAAGGAAGACCTCATCACCCCGAAGGACCAGCTGGCCAAGACCTATGTCCTGCGCCGTATCCTCAACCCCATGGGGCCGCAGGACGCCATCGAGTTCCTGCTCGACAAACTGCGGCAGACCAAATCGAACGGCGAATTCTTCCAGAGCATGAATACCTGAGCCGGGCCGACCAGGCCGGCGGCGCGGGCTCAGGGGATCAGCAGGGTCGAGCCTGTGGTGCGCCGCGCCTCCAGAGCGCGATGGGCCTCGGCGGCCTCGGCAAGGGGGAAGGTCTGGCCGATCCGCACCTGCACCGATCCGTCGCGGATCACCCGGAAGAGGGCGGCCGCGGCGGCGTCCAGCTCGTCGGTCGTCGCCACATAGTCGAACAGCGTCGGCCGCGTCATGAACAGCGAGCCGCCCCGCGACAGGCGCAGGGGCGCGACCGCCGGCGCGGGGCCGGACGCGTTGCCAAAGCTGACGTACATGCCCCGCCGCGCCAGGCTGTCCAGTGAGGCTTCGGCCGTGGCGGCACCGACGGAGTCATAGACCACCGCCACCCCGTCGCCGTCGGTCAGCGCCCGCACCCGCTCGGCCACATCCTCCTCGCCGTACAGGATGACGTGGTCGCAGCCCCGGGCGAGGGCCAGCTCGGCCTTGACGGCGTCCCCGACCGTCCCGATCACCCTGGCACCGAGGGCCCGCGCCCACTGGGCGAGCAGCAGCCCCACCCCGCCGGCGGCCGCATGCAGCAGGATCGTCTGGCCCGGTTTCACGTGAAACACCCGACGCAGCAGCATCTCCGCCGTCATGCCCTTGAGCAGGGCCCCGGCGGCGGTCTCCAGCGGCAGATCGTCGGGGACGCGGACGGCGCGCCCTTCGGGCACGATGTGGGCTTCGGCATAGGCACCGACGGGGCCGTTAGCGTAGGCAACCCGGTCGCCGGGCCGGAAACGGCGAACCCCGGGGCCGGTCGTCTCGACCACGCCGGCGGCCTCGAGGCCGAGACCCGACGGCCAGGCGAGGGGGTAGAGGCCGGTGCGCTGATAGACGTCGATGAAGTTGAGTCCGATGGCCGCATGGCGCACCCGGATTTCTCCCGGTCCGGGCTCTGGCTGCCCCGTCTCGACCAGCCGCAGCACCTCCGGCCCGCCGGGTCCGTCGAGGCGCACGGCGCGTATTCGGCTGTCGGTCGGTGGCATGGCGGGTTCCTTAAGCGTGGGCTTTGCGGCAAAGGTAGGTCCCCGAGGAGGTTGGAGATCCCGCATGAAAATCAAGGTCGAGATCGACTGCACCCCGGTCGAGGCCCGCGCCTTTCTGGGCCTGCCCGATGTGTCGCCTCTCAACGAGGCCCTGGTCGTGGAGATGCAGCGCCGCATGGAGGAGAACATCGCTGCCCTGCAGCCGGAAGAGCTGATGAAGACCTGGGCCGGCTTCGGTCTCCAGGCCCAGGATCAGTTCCGCCGCCTGATGGAAGCGGCGGTGTCCGGCGGGGCGAAAGGGTAGGGGCCGGGGGGGCAAGAGTCCCTCCGTCTCGGCGGCGACGCCGCCTTGAGAATTGAGGAGCGCATGACCGACACCCTGTTCGCCCTCGCCACACCGCCGGGGCGCGGCGCGGTCGCCGTGATCCGGCTGTCCGGGCCCGGGGTCGGGGCGGCGCTGGAGGGGCTGGGTGCCGGAAGGCCGGAGCCGCGCCGTGCCGTGCTGCGCCGGCTTCGCCATGAAGGGGAGGTGCTGGACGAGGCTCTCGTCCTGCGCTTCGTCGCCCCGCACAGCTACACCGGCGAGGACGTGGCCGAGCTGCATCTGCACGGCGGCCGGGCGGTGGTCGAGGCGGTCAGCGCCGCCCTGCTCGAGCTCGGCCTGCGGCCCGCCGAGGCCGGAGAGTTCACCCGCCGCGCCTTCCAGAATGGCCGCATGGACCTGACCCGGGCCGAGGCGGTGGCCGATCTGATTGACGCCGAGACGGCGGCCCAGGCCCGTCAGGCTCTTGGCCAGCTGGACGGAGCCCTGGCTCGCACCTACGCCGGCTTCCGCGCCAGGCTGCTGCGGGCCCTGGCTCTGGTCGAGGCCGAGATCGACTTCCCCGACGAGGATATGCCGGATCAGCTGGCGCAGCAGGCCGGGCCGGAGCTGGACGCCCTGACCGTCGCCCTGGACGCGGCCCTCTCAGACGCCGGGCGCGGTGAGCGGGTGCGCGACGGTTATCGGGCCGTGCTGATCGGCGAGACCAACGCCGGCAAGAGCGCCCTGTTCAACGCCCTGGTCGAGCGCGAGGCGGCCATTGTCACCGCGATTCCGGGCACCACCCGTGACGTGCTCGACGCCGAGCTGGAGATCGGAGGCTACCGCGTGCGGCTGTCAGACACGGCCGGCCTGCGCGACAGCGACGATCCGGTCGAGGCCGAGGGGGTGCGCCGGGCGCGGGCCCGGGCCGAGGCGGCTGACCTGCGCTTGTGGGTGCGCGGGCCCGGCGATCCCGCGGGAGCCGCGGCGGCCTATGTGCGGCCCGACGACCTGGTGGTGTTCAGCAAGGCTGATCTGGCTGCGACGGCCCCGGTGGGTCAGGGCTTCAGCGTGAGCGCGGCGACGGGGGAGGGGCTTGAGGTCCTGCGCGCGGCCCTGGCCGACAGGGTGGCGCGCGATCTGGCCGGGGCTGACTTCCCGCCGGTGACCCGGGCCCGGCACCGTCGCCGGCTGGAGGCTGCCCGCATCGCCGTGCTGGCCGCCCGCTGCCACCTGGCCGACGCCCCGGAGTTGGCCGGCGACGACCTGCGCCGCGCCGCCGACGCCCTCGCCGCCGTCACCGGCGAGGTCGGGGTCGAGGACATTCTGGGCGAGGTCTTCAGCAGCTTCTGCATCGGGAAGTAGGCGTGCCTGAACTCCAGTCGTGGTGAGCATGGGTTCATCACAAAGGACACGAAGAGGAAGCCACCAAGGACACGAAGGCCGCAACGGCTCTGCGTCCGAGGCGCCCGGGCGACAGTTCCGGAGGGCGCTCCGCGCAGGGAGTCCCTTCGCGTCCTTTGTGACCCCTTTGAGCTCTCTGTGATGAACTAGCGAGCGCACCCCTGTTTCACGTGAAACACCCTGCGCCTCGCACTGGCGAGTCCGGCCTGTTTCGCCTATGTGTCCCGCCACATGAGCCCCCTGTCCGACCCGCTTCTGGACTTTGACGTCGTCGTCATCGGCGGCGGCCACGCCGGCTGCGAGGCGGCGGCGGCGGCGGCGCGTCTCGGGGCCCGAACGGCCCTGCTGACCCAGCGCCTCGATACCCTCGGGGAGATGAGCTGCAATCCGGCCATCGGCGGGCTGGGCAAGGGGCATCTGGTGCGCGAGATCGACGCTCTCGATGGACTGATGGGCCGGCTCGCAGATGTGTCCGGGATCCAGTTCCGGCTGCTCAACCGCTCCCGGGGGGCGGCGGTCCGCGGCCCGCGCAGCCAGATCGACCGGCACCTGTACCGAGAGGCGATGCAGGCCGAGCTGGCCGCGACGGCGAACCTGACCCTGGTCCAGGGCACGGCCGAGGGCTTGCACAGGATCGAGGGACGGGTGGCCGGGGTGGTGACCGGCGACGGCCGCACCCTCACCGCCCGCGCCGTGGTGCTGACGACGGGCACCTTCCTCAACGGGGTGATCCACCGGGGCGAGCTGCGCCTGCCCGCCGGGCGCTACGGGGAGGATCCGTCCACCGGCCTCGCGGCGGACCTGCACGCGGCGGGCCTGGTCCTGGGGCGCCTCAAGACCGGCACCCCGGCGCGGCTGGACGGGCGCACCATCGCGTGGGACCGGCTGGAGCTGCAGTCGGCGGACGACACGCCGGTCCCGTTCAGCTTCCTGACGGACCGGATCACCGTGCCGCAGATCGCCTGCGGCGTAACGCACACGACCGAAGAGACGCACCGGATCATCGCCGAGAACCTCGGCGAGTCGGCAGTCTATGGTGGCCGGCTGTCGGGCCGGGGCCCGCGCTACTGCCCTTCGATCGAGGACAAGGTGGTGCGCTTCGCCGACAAGACCAGCCACCAGATCTTCCTAGAGCCCGAGGGGCTGGACGATCCAACCGTCTATCCCAACGGCATCTCCACCTCGGTGTCCGAGGCTAGCCAGATGGCCTTCCTGAGGACCATCCCGGGGTTGGAGGCGGTCGAGGTGTTCCGCTTCGGCTACGCCATCGAGTATGACTATGTCGACCCGCGCGCGCTGACCCCTGCGCTGGAGGTCAAGGCCCTGCCGGGGCTCTATCTGGCCGGTCAGATCAACGGTACCACGGGCTATGAGGAGGCCGGTGCTCAAGGGTTGATGGCCGGGCTCAACGCCGCCCGCGCCGCGGCCGCGGCCGATCCTGTCGTGCTCGGCCGCGACCAGGCCTACATCGGCGTGATGATCGACGATCTGGTCACCCGGGGTGTGACCGAGCCCTACCGCATGTTCACCAGCCGGGCCGAATACCGGCTGACCCTGCGGGCCGACAACGCTGATCAACGCTTGACGCCGCTGGCGGTCGGGCTGGGCCTGGCGGGCGCAGCCCGCTCCGCGCGCTTCGCCACCAAGGCCAGGGAGTTGGCGGCGGCCCAGACCCTGGCGCGCGAGACCCGATTCACGCCGAACGAGGCCCGGGCCCTGGGCATCGTTGTCAACCCCGATGGCCAGCGCCGCTCGATCCTCGACCTGCTGGCCTGTCCGGGGGTGACCCTGGAGCAGTTCCTGCCCGCGGCACCGGCCATCGCCGACTGGACTCCGGCCGTACGCGAGCAGGTGGAGATCGACGCCGCCTATGCCGGCTATCTGGATCGCCAGGCGGTCGACGCCGAGGCCCTGCGCCGCGACGAGGCCCTGAGTCTGCCAGAGGATCTGGACTATGCCGCCATCGGCGGCCTGTCGGCCGAGGCCCGCGAGAAGCTTGGCCGGGTGCGGCCGCGCACCCTCGGCCAGGCCGGCCGCATCGAGGGGCTGACCCCCGGGGCCCTGACCGCCCTGCTGGCCCATGTGCGCCGCCGCGACCGCGACGCCGCCGCCTGATGACCCGCGAGGCGTTTCAGGCGCGCACCCTCGCCGGCGATGCGGCCATGGCCGACCTCGACCGCTTCCTCGGGTGCCTGACCGAGGGCAATGCGGTGATGAACCTCGTTGGCCCGGACACCCTGCTGGACTTCTGGAACCGTCACGCCTGGGACAGTGCCCAACTTCTGAACGAGAGGCCCGGGGCCCTGACATGGGCCGACCTGGGCGCCGGGGCGGGCCTTCCCGGGGTGGTTCTGGCCATACTCCTGAAAGGGCGCCCCGGGGCCCATGTCTGGCTGGTCGAGAGCCTGGCCAAGCGCTGTCGCTTCCTAGCGTCCATCGTTGACGAGCTGGGTCTGCCGGCCACGGTGGTCCACGGCCGGGCCGAGGACCAGCGGCTCAAGGTCGAGGTGGTGACCGCCCGCGCCGTGGCACCGCTGGAGAAGCTGCTCAGTTACGCACAGCCGTACATCGCTGCCGGTGGACAAGGCCTGTTCCTCAAGGGACAGCGGGCGGCGGACGAGTTGCGCGAGGCCCGAAAATCCTGGCAGATCGATGCCGAGCTTCTGCCGTCGGCCAGCGATCCTCGCGGCCGGCTTGTTCTCGTCCGGAGACTTCGCCGTGTCCGCTGAGCGTTCCCCCCGCGTCCTCGCCGTGTCCAACCAGAAGGGCGGGGTCGGCAAGACGACCACGGCCATAAATCTCGGCACGGCCCTCGCCGCCATCGGTGAGCGGGTGCTTATCGTCGACATGGATCCCCAGGGCAATGCCTCGACGGGGCTGGGCGTTCCACGTGAAACGCGGCGGGTGACCATCTATGACGTGGTCGTCGACGGCCGCGCCGTGGCTGACGCCGCCGTGCACACCTCGGTGCCCGGGCTCGACATCATTCCCGCCGACGCTGACATGGCCGGCATCGAGATCGAGCTGGCCAATGCCGACCGTCGCTCCTTCCGGCTGCGCGACGGGCTGGCGAAACAGGGGGACGTGCCCGGGCAGACCCGGTATGACTATGTGTTGATCGACTGTCCGCCCTCGCTCAACCTGTTGACGCTGAACGCCATGGCCGCCGCGGACGCGGTGCTGGTGCCGCTGCAGTGCGAATTCTTTGCCCTGGAGGGGCTGACCCAGCTGATGCGCACCGTCGACATGGTCAAGCGGAGTCTCAATCCGGCGCTGGAGATCCAGGGCCTGGTCCTGACCATGTTCGACCGCCGCAACGCCCTTTCCGGCCAGGTGGCCAACGATGTGCGGGCCCACTTCGGCGACAAGGTCTATGACGCGGTGATCCCCCGGAATGTGCGGGTCTCGGAGGCACCGTCGTTCGGCAAGCCGGCCCTGATCTATGACCTCAACTGTGCCGGCAGCCAGGCCTATCTCAGGCTGGCCCGAGAGGTGGTGATGCGCGAACGCCAGCGTCGTCAGGCGGCGGCGGCCTGACCTGCCCTGTCCGGGCTGATTCTCAAGAGGGGTGAGTGAACGTGGTGAGTGAACGCCAGCGGGGTCTGGGGCGCGGTCTGTCGGCGCTGCTGGGCGAGGACATCTCGGTCGAAGCCCCGGTGGCCGGGCCGGTCGAGCCGGGCTCCGGCGGCGTGCGCTACGCGCCGATCGAGACCCTCCGGCCCAACCCCGACCAGCCCCGCCGCTCCTTCAGTCTGGTGGAGCTGGACGAACTGGCCGCCTCGATCCGCGACAAGGGCGTGCTGCAGCCCATCCTCGTGCGCCCCCGGCCGGGCGAGCCGGGGATGTGGCAGATCATCGCCGGCGAGCGGCGCTGGCGCGCGGCGCAGGCGGCCCGCCTGACCGAGGTGCCGGTGATCGCGCGCGAGATGGACGACATCGAGGTGCTCGAGGTCGCCATCATCGAGAACGTCCAGCGCGCCGACCTCAATCCGATCGACGAGGCCGAGGCCTATCGGCAGTTGATGGAGCGGTTCGGTCGCACCCAGGACGCCCTCGCCGGCGTGGTCGGCAAGAGCCGCAGCCATGTGGCCAACGTCCTGCGCCTGCTGCAGCTGCCGGAGGAGGTGCGCGGCATGGTCGCCGACGGCCGCCTCAGCGCCGGCCACGCCCGCGCCCTGATCACCGCTCCGGACCCCGGGGCCCTGGCCCATGAGGTGCTCGCCAAGGGGCTGAACGTGCGCCAGACCGAGGCCCTCGCCCGTCAAGCGGTGCAGGGGCCCGGTGCCCCCCGTCCGGCGCGCAGGGGCGGTGCCGGCGAGGCCTCCCCCGACATCGCTGCTCTCGAGCAGGATCTGGCCGATGTGCTGGGGCTCAAGGTGCAGCTCGCCTATCGCGACGGCCGCGGCGATCTGACGATCAGGTTCGGCACGCTCGAGCAGCTCGACGACCTGTGCCGACGCCTGATGCGCTGAGTCGGGCCGCCGCGGCGGTCGTCGACCTCTATCGCGCCGGGGCGGAGGATTTCATCGCCCGGCGCAGCCTCGGCCTGTTCGAGCGGCCCTGGCTGGACCGGATGCTGGCCCTGACCCCGCCCGGCCGCGTCCTCGACTTGGGCTGCGGCGCGGGCCGGCCCATCGCCGCCTATATGGCGCGACAGGGGCGGTCGGTGGAGGGAATCGACGCCTCGGAGGCTCTGCTGGCCGCCGCCGCGGAGGCCCTGCCCGACCAGACCTGGCGCTGCGCCGACATGCGCAGCTGGAGCCCGGAGACGCCCGGCGCCGGGGTGATCGCCTGGCACAGCCTGTTCCACCTGCGCCCGGCCGAGCAGGCTGCCCTGCTGACGCGGATCGGTGGCTGGCTGGTTCCGGGCGGGGTCCTGATGTTCACCAGCGGCGGGACGGCGGGCGAGACCCTCGGCGACTGGAGCGGCGCGCCCCTCTACCATGCCAGCCTCGACCCCGACGGCTACCGTGCGGCGCTCGCCGCCGGCGGACTGGCGGTCTCCGCCCACGTCCGCGACGACCCCTCCACCGGCGACGCCACCATCTGGCTGGCGCGGAAGGGGGGGTAGGGGCGGATGCCGAGGCGCGTTTCAGGGTTCATCACAAAGAGCACAGAGAGACACAGAGGGCACAACGGCTCCGGCGCATCGGGGCGCGAAGCGCTTTTCAACCCGGTGAAGGAAGACGCCTACGGCGCAGTGGCCGGAACGCCGTTGTGT
>Ga0315902_10000233_pt1 | contig 97217 bp, 75 predicted proteins | sample LakEriMetagenome_9_FD_203523 | JGI IMG/M metagenome (GOLD analysis project Ga0315902, IMG submission 203523) | Freshwater fungal communities from buoy surface, Lake Erie, Ohio, United States - Buoy 12 MA117 | ecosystem: Environmental > Aquatic > Freshwater > Lake > Lake biofilm | place: USA...
GCAGCATCGTAGTTGCAGGCCGATGGATCAATACAACCGGCGAACACACACGAGAAATCTTCACAGCCCGCAGTTGCATCGTAGTTGCAAGCAGTAGCATCCGTGCAACCGGGATACACGCAAGACAAATCGTTTACGGTAGCGCTTGCATTGAAATTACAAGCTGTGACATCTGTACAACCCGGAACACCACTGTAGGCGCATGAACCATCATCACAACCGGCGTTGATGTTGTAGTTCAACGCCGTTGGGTCGGTACAACCTGGGAATACGCAGGAGCCATTGTCGCATAGAGCGGTAAAGTCAAAGTTACAAGCTGAAGCGTTGGTGCAACCATCGGGCAGAATACATGAGCCATCATCACAGCCCGCTGAAGGATTATAGTTACAAGCAAAGACATTGGTGCAACCGGCGAATACGCAGGCACCATTATCACATCCTGCAGTCGCATCATAGTTGCACGCGCTAGGAGAGGTACATCCACTGTACAAGCATGAACTATCGTCGCATCCCGCTGAAGCATCATAAGTGCAAGAGGTGACGTCTGTGCATCCGGGATAAATACACGAGCCATTATCGCAACCGGCATTCGTGTCGAAGTTGCACGATGTCGGATCGGTGCAGCCAGGGAATAAGCACGAGAAATCTTCACAACCTGCGTTTGAATTATAGTTACACGCACTCGAATCCGTGCAACCCGCATAGACACATGACAAATCGTTTACGGTAGCACTTGCATTGAAATTACAAGCTGTGACATCTGTACAACCCGGAACACCACTGTAGGCGCATGAACCATCATCACAACCGGCGTTGCTATTGTAGTTCAAAGCAGTTGGGTCAGTGCAACCCGGATACACGCAAGAGCCATTGTCGCATAGAGCGGTAAAGTCAAAGTTACAAGCTGAAGCGTTGGTGCAACCATCGGGTAGAATACATGAGCCATCATCACAGCCCGCTGAAGGATTATAGTTACAAGCAAAGACATCGGTGCAACCGGCGAATACGCAGGCACCATTATCGCATCCTGCAGTCGCATCATAGTTGCACGCAGTGATATCGGTACAGCCAGGGAACGAGCAAGAGCCGTCGTCACATGCTGCATTTGCATCGTAGTTGCAGGCACCTGGGAAAGTACAGCCCGGGAATACGCAGGAACCATCATCACATCCAGCCGTAGCATCAAAGTTGCAAGAAGATGCATCGGTACAACCGGGATAGACACACGAGAAATCGTCAACAATGGCAGTGGTGCTGAAGTTGCAGGCACTTGGATCAGTGCAACCACTTTGGCCGTTACACGATCCATCGGTGATTAAGTTGACTGAGGAAGATCCGGAAACTTGGTTGGAGCAAAGACCATCGCTAATGAGCACCAAATCCACCGTTACGGTTGTGTTGAGTGAATAAATCTCAAAAACGCCATTGCCGGCTGCATTGAGCGCAACACTAAACGTCTGCCCGGAATAGCTGAGCGTTATCTCACCATTGGCAGGTCCGGTCAACAGGAAGACAGCGTTTTCACCCGGGCAAACCTGCGGTTGTGCGGGACTAATGGTGGCGGTAATAAGTGGATATACAGTGACTATTGCATTTCCTGAGATTGCATTTTCACACGTGCCATTGCTCACAGAAACAAGGGTGATGACCTGGTCCGAATGGGCAAACGCTTCGAGAACGATGCCGGTTCCACTTCCATCCAAATTAACGTTTTGGAGCGGGCCGCCATTTAGCGAGTAAGTGATGTTACCATTGCTTGGACCGGTCAATGTAAATACCGCAACCGAACCGTTGCAAACTGGAGTAATGGCCGAAACGGAGGCTTCCAACGATGGATTGACATTTACAATAGCGCTTCCAAAGACTAAATTGGTGCACGTTCCATCGCTAACAGAAATAAGATTGATGACTTGGTCACTATAAGCATTCGGCTCAACAACAAAACCGGTTCCATTACCATCCAAATTAACGGTTCGAGGGGAGCCGTTAAGCACACAAGTGACGGATCCATTACTCGGTCCGGTCAATGTGAACACTGCTGTTGAACCGTCGCAAATTGGAGTATTGGCCGAAACTGTGGCTTCCAACAATGGATAGACATTTACAATAGCGCTTTCGTTGATTGAGTTAATGCATGTGCCATCACTTACTGAGATCAGCTGCACAACTGATTGACTGGTCGCATTGGCAACGGTATAAGTTCCATTGCCCGATGCACTCAAGAGTATATCTTGTTGATTGCCATTTAATGCGAATGAGATAGTGCTATTTGCGGTTCCGGTAAAATTGAACGTTGCATTTGAATCACTGCAAATGTCACCACTGCCGGATACAGAGGCAAACAAATTAGGACGGATGTCAACTAAGGCCGTCGTTTGAAACGCAGCACAACCGGCACTTGCGGCAATCGAATAGGTCACTGTATAGCTGCCAGGTGAAGAACTGTCGAGGTTGATGAATCCGTTTGATGCATTGATAACTAAACCGGCCGTTGAAGCAAACGTTCCTCCGGCAGTGCCTGTGATAATCGGAGCGATTTCGCCTCCTGTGCCCGAACAAATAGGAGTAGGATAGCTAATCGTTGCAGTATTCGATGCGTTGATGCTGACTGTCACCACTGCTAGATCCGCAGGACATGGGGTTGTTCCGCTCACTGTGTAGGTATATACTCCTGCTTGTTGTGTGGTCGGGTTGAAAGTGCCCAAATAACCGCCGCTCAATGCAGATGGACCGCTCCAGCTACCTTCCGTTTGGGCCTGTGCGCCCAAATAGTTAAACAGATTCACGGATACTCCGCTCGAGCACAAACTCAGGGCTGCATCAACACCGGCATTGGCTGGAGATACAATAGTAATCGTGAGTTGCGTCGTCGTCGCACACTGACCTGCTGTTGGCGTGAACGTGTATGTAGTCGTTGCCGTGTTATTGATCGCCGGGTTCCAGGTTCCTGTGATGCCGTTGGTCGATGTCGTTGGCAGTGCCGGAATCGAAGCACCACTGCAGAACGGACCAACCGCTGCAAACGTTGGTGTCACGTTTGGCGTGATGGTGATCGTGAGCGATGTTGTCGTCGCACACTGACCTGCTGTTGGCGTGAAGGTGTAGGTGGTCGTTGCCGTGTTATTAATCGCCGGGTTCCATGTACCTGTAATGCCGTTGGTCGAAGTCGTTGGCAACGCCGGAATGGAAGCACCGCTGCAGAACGGACCAACCGCTGCGAACGTTGGTGTCACGTTCGGCGTGATGGTGATCGTGAGCTGCGTCGTCGTAGCACACTGACCTGCTGTTGGAGTAAACGTGTACGTAGTCGTTGCTGTGTTATTAATAGCCGGGTTCCAGGTTCCTGTGATACCGTTGGTCGATGTCGTTGGCAATGCCGGAATCGAAGCACCACTGCAGAACGGACCAACAGTGGCGAACGTTGGTGTCACGTTCGGCGTGATGGTAATCGTGAGTTGCGTTGTCGTCGCACACTGACCAGCTGTTGGCGTGAAGGTGTACGCAGTCGTTGCCGTGTTGCTGATCGCCGGGTTCCAGGTTCCTGTAATGCCGTTGGTCGATGTCGTTGGCAATGCATTGATGGTTGCGCCGCTACAGAACGGACCAACCGCTGCGAACGTTGGAGTCACGTTCGAATTAATTGTAATCGTCAACGATGCGGTCGTCGCACACTGACCTGCTGTTGGCGTAAACGTGTATGTAGTCGTCGCCGTGTTATTGATCGCCGTGTTCCAGGTTCCTGTGATGCCGTTGGTCGATGTCGTTGGCAATGCATTGATGGTTGCGCCGCTACAGAACGGACCAACCGCCGCGAACGTTGGTGTCACGTTCGGTGTGATGGTGATCGTGAGCTGCGTCGTTGTCGCACACTGACCCGCTGTTGGCGTGAACGTATACGTGGTCGTTGCCGTGTTACTGATAGCCGGGTTCCAGGTTCCTGTGATGCCGTTGGTCGATGTCGTTGGCAGTGCATTGATGGTTGCACCGCTGCAGAACGGACCAACCGCCGCGAACGTTGGTGTCACGTTCGGTGTGATGGTGATCGTGAGCTGCGTCGTCGTCGCACACTGACCCGCTGTTGGCGTGAACGTGTATGTAGTCGTTGCCGTGTTGTTGATCGCCGGGTTCCATGTTCCTGTGATGCCGTTCGTAGAAGTCGTTGGCAATGCCGGAATCGAAGTTCCGCTGCAGAACGGACCAACCGCTGCGAACGTTGGTGTCACGTTCGGTGTGATGGTAATCGTGAGTGAAGCCGTCGTCGCGCACTGACCTGCAGTTGGTGTAAACGTATACCCTGTCGTCGCAGTGTTGTTGATGGCAGGGTTCCAGGTTCCAGTGATGCCGTTGGTTGAAGTCGTTGGCAATGCCGGAATCGAAGCACCGCTGCAGAACGGACCCACCGCCGCGAACGTCGGTGTCACGTTCGGTGTGATGGTAATCGTGAGCTGCGTCGTCGTAGCACACTGACCCGCTGTTGGCGTGAACGTGTATGTAGTCGTCGACGTGTTGTTGATCGCCGGGTTCCAAGTTCCTGTGATGCCGTTGGTCGATGTCGTTGGCAATGCATTGATGGTTGCACCACTGCAGAACGGACCTACAGCTGCAAACGCTGGTGTCACGTTCGGTGTGATGGTAATCGTGAGCTGCGTCGTTGTCGCACACTGACCTGCTGTTGGCGTGAACGTATAAGTAGTCGTTGCCGTGTTATTGATCGCCGGGTTCCAGGTTCCTGTGATGCCGTTGGTCGATGTGGTTGGCAATGCCGGAATCGAAGCACCGCTGCAATACGGACCCACCGCTGCGAACGCTGGTGTCACGTTTGGCGTGATGGTAATCGTGAGTTGCGTCGTCGTCGCGCACTGACCCGCTGTTGGCGTGAACGTGTATGCAGTCGTCGCCGTGTTACTGATCGCCGGGTTCCATGTTCCTGTGATGCCGTTGGTCGATGTCGTTGGCAATGCCGGAATAGAAGCTCCGCTGCAGAACGGACCAACCGCCGCAAACGTTGGTGTGGTTGCCAAGTTCACCGTAATACTTCCCGTCGCACTCACCGTTCCGCATCCACCGCTAAGTGGTATGCTGTAGTTAAACGTGCCTGAAGCAGATGGTGTTCCGTTGATCGTAATCGTATTGGCATCCCATGCCGCTGTGACTCCAGCTGGAAGTCCGGTTGTTGTGCCGATACCGGTTGCACCCGTGGTTGCAATCGTAATAGGCGTGAGAGCACTGTTGACGCAAACGGTCGGATTCGCGGATGGATTGCCGGCTGTGTTGGTGCCATTAACTGCAACTATGGTTGCTGATGAGGTAGCTGAGCATCCACCGCCATCGGTGAGCGTTACGGTATAGGATCCGCCAGTGGTTACCACAATGGATTGTGTTGTCGCGCCGGTCGACCATGTATTGCCCGTTGTCGCAGATGAAGTGAGGGTAACCGATCCGCCCTGACAAAACGTGGTGGTTCCTGAGGCGGTTATGGTTGGTGCAGTGAGCGACGAGCTGACATTCACTGCAGTTGAAGTTGAGATACAAGCTCCATTCGTGACACGCACTGTATAACTTCCTACTTGATTAGCCGAATAAGTAGAGGCCGTTGCGCCATTGATAGCTACACCATTTAAAAACCATTGGTATGCATTCCCTGTTCCGGCTTGCGCGTCGAGCGTGACCGGTAATGAGCAGTTTCCTGCACTTGCTGTAGAAGTGATGGTCGCCGTATTGGTGATAACTACAGGTGCAGAAACAGTAACGCAGGTGGTGGCTGTGTTCGTTACGCGGACAGAATACGAGGCAAAGGCCGTGGGCAAATAGGAGGTATTGGTAGCGGCCGTAATGGCTGTGTTGTTTAGTAACCATTGGTAGGTATTTCCCGCCACGGTTTGTGTTGTGAGTGTAATGTTGCTGCTCGGGCATGCGAGAATAGTGCCTGAGGGAGTGATTACGGGAGCCGGAGCGCTGAGGTATGAAACCAATATGCTGTCGGTGTATGTCTCAATTCCGTTTGTGGCTGTGATACCGTAATAGCCTTGGTTGGCCGGTGTGAAAGTGATAGAAGAGGTAGTTGCTCCGTTGAACCAAGTGGTCGAAAAACCATTAGGTCCGGAGTAGTTGAGCGTCACAGGGGATCCGGGACATGCGCTGGTTGAATTGCCTTGAGCAATCAAATTAACGGTGGTATTGATTCCTTGAGGGAATACAACTTTTTTGAAAAGAGGTCCCCAAAGACCGGCTCCGTCGCGTAATCGTATGTTGAATAGAACGGAATCTGCAGTAACCGTCCAAGTTGCGCTGGTGCGCAACAAGGTTTCTACGGCTTCATTCAAGGCTCCGTCGAAGGCGATGATGGGCGTGCAGGTACCCGCACCCGGGTCGAAGTTGCCGAAGAAATACTCAGCTTGTGTGATGTCAACCGATCGGGTATTGGTTTGTGCGGCCTCGTTGAAGATGGTCTTTTTAAACACCGGTCCCCAGTTGCCATCGGCGTCTTTCACGCGAATGTTGAAGAGGATAGGTGAGGATCCAAGTGTGGCTGTATAGGCACTTTTCAATACGGCTTCTACCGCTTCGTTGTAGCTGCCGTCCAGCGCCAGGATTGCAATACCATTGCCGGCACCCGGATCGAAATTACCGAAGTAAAACTCGCCTTGCGAAAGGTTGACTGAACGCGTTACTGTTTCCGCAGCTTCGTTAAAGATGGTCTTTTTGAACACCGGGCCCCAGTTGCCATCGGCGTCTTTCACGCGAATGTTGAAGAGGATAGGCGAAGAGCCAAGTGTGGCCGTGTAGGCGCTTCTTAGGACACTCTCCACGGCTTCGTTATAGTTGCCATCCAGTGCCAGTATGGCAATACCATTGCCGGCACCCGGATCGAAATTACCGAAATAAAACTCACCTTGTGAAAGGTTCACCGAACGCGTGGCTGTCTGAGCAGCCTCGTTGAAAATAGTCTTTTTAAATACCGGTCCCCAGTTGCCATCAGCGTCTTTCACGCGGATGTTGAATAGGATGGGTGAGGATGCAAGTGTGGCTGTGTAGGCGCTTTTCAAAACAGCTTCCACCGCTTCGTTGTAGTTTCCGTCTATTGCTAGGATTGCAATACCATTGCCTGCACCCGGATCGAAATTGCCGAAGTAAAACTCGCCTTGCGAAAGGTTGACTGAACGCGTTGCCGTTTGCGCAGCTTCGTTGAAGATGGTCTTTTTGAACACCGGTCCCCAGTTGCCATCGGCGTCTTTCACGCGAATGTTGAAGAGGATGGGCGAAGAGCCAAGCGTGGCTGTGTAGGCACTTTTCAATACGGCTTCCACGGCTTCGTTGTAGTTGCCGTCCAGGGCTAGGATAGCAATACCATTGCCGGCACCCGGATCGAAATTACCGAAGTAAAACTCGCCTTGTGAAAGGTTCACCGAACGCGTGGCCGTTTGTGCAGCCTCGTTGAAAATAGTCTTTTTAAATACCGGTCCCCAGTTGCCATCGGCGTCTTTCACGCGGATGTTGAAGAGGATGGGTGAAGAGCCAAGTGTGGCCGTGTAGGAGCTTTTCAGAACTGTTTCTACAGCCTCATTGAAATCATTATCGAATGCAATGATAGCGGCACCGGAGCCTGCACCCGGATCGAAATTACCAAAATAAAATTCTGCTTGCGTAAGGTTTACAGCTCGCGCAGTGGTTTGCGCGGACGCATTGAAAATGGCTTTTTTGAATACAGGTCCCCACGCATTGTTGGCATCGCGCATGCGCACGTTGAACAGGACGGGCGAAGTTCCCAAAGAGGCTACATAACTGCTTTTTAGTACGGTTTCTACTGCTTCGTCGAAGTTGTTGTCGAACACGGGCATGGCTATACCGGAGCCTTCACCCGGGTCGAAGTTGCCGAAGTAAAATTCGGCAGCGCTCACGTTGACGGAGCGCGTTTGTGTTTGCACCTGTTGGTAGAACACCACCTTTTTGAACAGCGGACCCCAGTTGTCCGATGTGTCTTTCAGGCGAATGTTGATCAGGGTAGGGCTCGAGCCCGGAGCGAGCGTTTGGGCTTGCGAAATGATAGCCTCGATGGCTTCATTCCAAGCGCCATCGGCCACGCTAAACGCAGTGCCGCTGCCGGCACCCGGGTCGAAGGTGCCCACAAAATATTCTCCGGCCTTGATGTTGGGCTGCGCATAGGCGCAGACCGTTGCCAACAAGGCAACAGACCATGCAAGTAAAAACCTCATGTACCTTAGTTTTTGTGGTAACCTTTTGCTTTGATGTCAACTGCCTGACCCGGGAAAAGGTCGGCCGGAATTTCTAAGTCGAAGATGTAGGCCTTGCCTGTGGCTGAATTAGTAGGGCTATAATTCAATGTGCTGTATGGACCACCCGTGCGACCACGGTCGTTGATAGAGAGGTCAAAAATGTCATAATACTCATGGTTAGGGTTTCCTCCGTTGGCAGTGGCAGCTTGGCCAGCAATGTTGGTGAAAACAAGTGGTTGGGAACCTGTTGGAGCGCCGGCTAAAGCGATACCGTTGTAAGTCCATTCAAATGAACCTGAATATCCGAAACCAGGCCATGGGTTAGAAGTTGTGCTGGTGCAATTCTGATTATTATCCCCCAACCAGTAAGGAGATTGTCCGCCACTGCAGGCGCAACCACACACGCGATTTAATGTTCCTAGAAACTGATTGGATGAGAAAACAATATTGTAGCGCGGAATATTTCCGGCCCACGGAAAACCAACAATGCATCCTGCAGAGAAGTCATTGTTGCGGATTTCATTTGTAACCGAAGTTAAGCTATTCCAGCCAGTATAGAAAAAGTTATTTAGTAGGTTATTTGCGATTAATGATTTATAGTCATCTTGACGATGCAATAGAAAATTGGTAACAGTGTCAGCGTTGATGACAATTTTATCAGTCGCGTTATTGCTACCGGTGTGGTCGTTAATATAGAGAATTGCTGTTTTCGATAAGATGCAGCTACCATATCGAAAAGTGATTTGAGAAGAAGCAACACTGCGAATGCAATTGAATTCGTAGAAGTCTTGGTCAGAATTAAAATTAGTTGCCTTACAATCTATGACTGATACTTTTGCTCTATTAGCTATTGTGCCGCTGGTAATCGCGTTGCAGGTTAGCGAATAAACACCGAGGTTGAATCCTAATATTTGGAGCTTCATACCCGGAGTTCCTGTAACAGTAATATTGCCGTTAAAATTGATAGCTCCACCAGTATTTTGAGGAAGCAAGGTAAGTGATTTGTTCAGTACCAGTGTAGGTTCAGCATAATTGCCGCTTACAATAAGAATTCGATCGCCATCTACAGAGGCAGCTATTGCCGAAGTAATTGTGCTGAATTGTGTTGACCCGTTTCCAGATCCCAAAGTAGGGTCTACAAAACGGTCAACGGCCAATAAAGAAGTTGAGAGCGCTAATGCGCATGCAAAGAAGAAATGTTTCATTAATTCTGGGTTTGGTTAATGATTGAATTTGATTTTGGTAATTAGCGCCAAATGTAACACGATGAATGGTAAAGCATAATTTTTTGTAGGTGAAATGTTCATGAACTCCGATGGGCCCCTGGCAAATGTGGACGCACAGCAGTGCGTCCCTGCCCTCAGGTTGTCGGGGGGCATGCTGTGTATGGCGTGTGTGATGCGTCTAACGAACCCCCACCACCTCCGGATACGGGATCAACGCCTCACATATCCCCGCCACATGGTCTTTCATGATGATGGCCAGGCCTAGGATGAGCGCAGCCGATATGATGGCGATGGCCACGTTGTTCTTCTTGATTTCCTCCCATTCGTTCACGTGCGTGAGCTGGAAGAAGGTGAATACACCACCGGCGATTACGAGCAGGGTGAACAGTACGCCAATGAACACAAACAGCGACACATAGCCCAGACTGTAAAGGATGTTCATGAACTCAAAGCTGTTTTGGTTCACATAGCGGATGGCGTTCAGGCCCGGACCAACCACTGAGGAGATCATCAGCGCAGTCGAGAGGATGACGCCCACCTGCAACGCGGCGAACGAGGTGTTGGCCTCGGTAATGCCCATGTTGCGCGAGAGGTAACGATTCAGAATATAATAAACGGCATACAAGGAAGAGATGCCGATGATGAAGGCGATGGCTGCTTGTACAAAGATGAATAGGTGCATAGTATTATGGGTTTGTTAGTGTGATAAGCCAGTTGTCCATGTCGGTGTGATCAGGACTGATCATGCCCACACGGAATCCTTTGGCGGTAAGTTCTGTTGCAAAATGGCGTTGACTGTCGACAGTCTTGTAGTTGTTGCCCGCACCGGCCACGCCAATGCCGATGATGGAGTGCCCATAGGCTTCGCTCACCCACACCGACGATGGTATACCGAGCTTGGTGAGAATCGTATGACACAATACACTGCGCGTGTCGCAGTCGCCCTTGAGGTTGTGGACAAACTCATACGGGCTCTGTAATCCGGCTACGACGCCTGCTAAGCAAGGTCTTCCTTCAGCGTGGTATTCATTCATAAAATCATTGCCTTGCGACATGGCTTCTTCGCACGTGCCGTCATGCAATAGATAGTATGGAATTTCTTGGATGAAGGTCACCACAGCCTCTGCAGTCTCTGTGGGGTTCAACCGCAAACTGTCACGCTGCGTTTGGAAGTAGTCCACGATGCTGTCGAGCTTCGCCTGATCATTGCGCGCGAGCGATTGATAAATGCTCGTCCAATAAGTGCGCACATCGCCGCGGGCTTCCACGCCGGCTAGCGCATTGTGCATGCGGTTCGATTGTTCGTATTGACTAAGCGTTGTGCTGTACTCTCCAAGATAACTGCGCTGTGAGAAGTCGTCCCAGTGCACTTCATGGTGGAAGAGACTATCGATCTTCTTATTGCCGTCTTTGTCGGTCACCTCAATGGGAACAGGCGGTTCAATGGTGGCGCGGCCTTCCGTCTTGCGAGACTGAAACAGGCGCTGCCAGTCTAGATGAAGATACTGCGCCCAATATCCAACCATGCACACCACAAAGAAGATTCCGATGAGCACACGCCAGATAGGCCGTGTTTGAATGCGCGAAACGAACAAGCACAAGGTAGCAAACAAGACACCATAGAAGATAGGCCTTGGCGCTGCTAGAAAGGAGTGCACGCAGGTTGCAATCGCAACTAGCATAAGCACCATGGTAAAGCATCCTACTTTCTCTTTTTGTCCGGTAGCATTGACACCATTGGGTGTTTTTGTACCCACGGCATTGGCGATAAGGCCTACGATGAGAATAATGCCGATTACAGGCATCCATTTCATGATGACTAACGCAAAAATGAATGCCGCAATATTTCCCCCGCATCCCGACGCTGTTCCAGGCGAAGCAGGTGCTGCTGTCGTTAGCGGTGGAGTAATTAACGGGTCAGAGAAAGCAGACGTCTGCGGCGTATAGTTTACCGTCGGCGGTTGAAACGTCGTGCCCGTAACCTGCGTCGGAGGCGCTCCGTTGGTCAAGGTGGGTTGCGGCGCCACCACCGTCGAATCAGGAATGGAGAAGCGAATGGTTCCGTTGATCTCTAGTGCGTCCATTGCCACAGGTTTGCCATTGGGATCTTTAATGGTAATCTCCGCATCACCGTTTCCAATGGTGTGCTGCCACATCACCACGTCGTAGATGGTTCCGGCAAAGGCTCTCCTTTCAGGGCCCACTAGTATAACATTCGTTCCTTGCTTACCTGGCAGTCGAAACATGGATTTCTTCGGCAGTTGAGGCGCGTAATAAAAATCGAGCACTCGTTCTTCATCCACATTACGCGAGGCAAGACGCACAACAGGTGTTACCTCCATCCACAGCCAGTCAAGTTCTTTGAAGGTATGGTTACCCACAGTGCTGCTCACCTTGCCGCCGCGATACACTCCACGGTAGGTGCCTTCAAAATGGAGATATGTGCCGGCGGATTTCACTGCTTGAGCGTGGTCTTGTTTTCTTGAATAACGGTTTGCACGAGCTGCACTTCAACACGGCGGTTCATGAGCCGGCCTTCTTCGGTGCGGTTGTCGCCTTTCGGTTCTTTGTCGCCCTTGCCAATTGCGGTAAGTCGATTGGCTTCAACGCCCATCGATATAATCACGTTGCGAACGGTCTCTGCGCGGCGTTGTGAAAGCTTCAGGTTCGACTGCGCCTCTCCCACGTTATCGGTATGCCCGATAACAATCGCATCAAGCTCGGGCGTATCGATGAGGTGCTGCGCGAGTTGTTGGATGTCGCTCAGTGAGGTCGGTATAAGATTCGCGCTGTTCGTGTAGAATTGCACATTGGGTAGCACCACGGGCTTGAACACGGTTTGCTTCGTGGAATCCACCATTTGAATGGTGTCGGTCTTGAAAAGCGTGAGGGTGTCGACGCGCTCTTCTACTCGGTCTACATACACGGTGTCATGTATAATAGTCGCTCCATCTTGCGGTCGTCCGCTTTCCTGGCATTGGCGCAGCATTCCGAGCAGAACAAACAGCACGGGAATGATGGCCAAGAATCCACATCCGCGTCGACCGCAGCCGCCTGGCATGCCACCGCCTAAAGCACGGAAGGGCGAGCACCCCCCGCGCGAGATCAACGATGGAGTAGTAGCTGCCGGAATGATTGGATTTTGACCGACAGTATCTACCAACCCATTTTCTACCATTCGTGCATTCGTGGCTTCAGGCAGCACGGTCGAATCAATCGAAGGAGAACTGACACGTTCGTTACTTAATGTTATCGCCTTCGGTTCATCGGGTATTTCTTCCACCACAGCCACAACGCCCTGCGCCTTTAATCGTCCGTGACGACGGCCATTTTTTTCGGCCATGAACGACCACACCCGATGCTGCTTCACATCGTTCTCCGTCCATTGCAGGGTTACTTCTTTCAAGCCTACACGTTTGGCATTTCCGCTATCAAACAGGAGTTCTATACCCTCAGTAATCTTTCGCTGCAAAAAGGGCTGTTGTGGATTCAAGGTCGAGGTATCATAGGCATGTGCATCAATTTCCTGTGCATTTTCCAGTACAAAGCGCGGTTGCAGTTCTACATCCGAGGTGTTCATGTGCACGTATATAGGAGTAGCCTTGCCTGTTTCAAACTGAGCATGAAAGGTTCCACTATAATATTTAACGATGTGCGCCATGCTTACAAGGTCTTCAAGCGTTCCACGAAGACAACTTCGGTTTCTAGGGTATATGGTGTTTGTTCTGCTATGCTTCGCGTGTTGAAAGGAGGGTCGAGCCACGCCTGGTTGGGCATCACGCTTTCCGTCAATCCGTAGCGCCTTTGTTGAATGCTACGCGATTGCTCGAGCGTCATCGCATAATCGGTTTCAATTTGATGCACAAGTCTATCGCGATTCAAGGTTGCATAGTGAAACTGTTTACCTGAGCGCAAGTGCCAGAGCATGAAAAAGGGAATCAGGAAGCAAGCCCCCGAAAGCCAAATCGAGAACAGCCCCACAGGCTGTTGTGCCAATTCCCGATAAACATGAATAGGGAAGTGGTCGGCCTCCAAGTTTGACAAGAGTATGCGATGCTGTTCGCGGTCCATATCGGGATGATTCGCTTTGAATTCGCTCAACACCTCTGCGCGACGGACATTGCTGATGTTTTCAGCTTGATAATAGCCAAGGAGTGCAGCAATCGGTAAGGCCACCACTAGCGACATCAAAGCGATGATAAACATGCGAAAGAGAATGGAAAGCAACTGGCCCCAATTCTGGTTGAGAATCTTAGTGTGACCGAGCGAAGCCGAGGTCGGTTGATTCGACGGCACCGGTGCCCCAGCGGAATCGAGGGCCGCTGTCTGAGCGGTGTTTATAGGTGCTGCCTGAACGGAGTTGAAGACCGGGTGAATAGGCAACGACACCATCGTGATGAGTGCAATGCGCGTAACTACCGATACAATGTAGCCGACCATTAGGCCGCCCAAAATTCCGATAATATAAGAGTCGGACAGTTGTTGCATGAAACGCATGCCGGCAGCGGCGCTGAGCAAGCACGACAACAAATAGAGTCGTGCAGCCCACGTATACTGAGCGCGTTCCGGTGCACAGAGTTGGTTCCAGATGTCTTTATTCAGTCCGAATACAACGAGCATTACGCCTTGGTGTTGGGATCGTTTTCGGTGTAGTGTGCTTGCGGATTCTGGTTCACCTGATTCATCTTGATTTGCTCCCACGAACCGATGATGTGTTGGTTGATGCGACCCAAGGCTTCGAGCTTCGCTTCTTTGTCTTTCTTCGCTTTTTCAACCTCGAGGAAACGGTACTTCTCCATGTGGATGATGCCGTTGGTGCCTTGGTAGATGTGGTCTTCCTTGAGTACACCATTTTCTACGTTCATCAGGTAGTTCTGATTTTCCACCATGTAGTCGTATGGTCCTTTGGTGAGCATCATCTTGAAGAAGATGGGGCCCATTTCGATGCAAAGAATGACGAGGAAGATGATCCATGGAATGATACCACCGACTTCGTGACTAATCTGAATGCGCTTGAGCAAGCCGCTGTATGTATGAGCGCTTTCTTCGTTTTTCTTGTATTCTGCTCTTAACTCATCATCCAGTGCACGGATGTCATTGGATGTCTTTTCGAGTTCTGATTTCCAAGCGTTCACATCTGTGGCCTTCGTTGCGGCGAACTTATCCTTCTCCGCCATTTTATCATCTATATTTTTTTGAAGCGCTTTTGCAACGGGACCTTCGCCGTAGGCGCGCTTGTCTTGCATTTCGAGTCGCTTGTTTTCAACCAGCTCGTCAATCTTATCGTCATACACTTTCAACTCGGTTTCGTATGATGCGAGTTTTCCTTCGAGCTCTGCTTTGTCTTTTTCGAGGATGGCTTTGCGCTGCGCGAAGAGCGAGTCCGACTGCATGTTTCTCTCTTGCGTATAGGTCTTTTGGAACTTATCCAGCTCATTATCGATTTCCGATTTGAGTATACGAATTTCGAGTGGCGCAGAAATAGCAAAGCCCAGAATGAGTGCGATGATGATGCGCGGAAACGCTTGCATCACTTCGCGCCAAGTGACGGTGTCGGTGCCATCGCCTTTACCCGTGCTCGACACAATGAAGCGGTCAAGGTTAAAAATGATAAGTCCCCAGGCAATTCCGAAGAGCGCTGTTCCAATAAGAAAACCAATGCCGGCTGCTTCTTGTTGATCCATCGCGTAGGCCTTTGGTCCGAATGCCGTGAAGAAGGCAAATCCTCCGGACACCATTGCTAATGCACCGGTGCACAGAACGATGCCACCAATACCCGCATACTTTACGCGGTCCTGCATGGGAGATTTCATTAAAAAGTGAGCGTCGGCACCGGCGCACCACCAGAGGAAGCGGGTGATTTTGGATGGCGAAGAGTAGGGTATTGCGGTCATATCTTTTAAGGATTGTAGGAGAGTAGGATTATAGGATTACAGGGTGTCGTGGAAAGACTTGAGATTGGGTTCGTCGTTAAGAGGGTTGAGTGATAAGTTCAAGTTTACGAAATGCACGCTTGTATTCGGTTGTATGTGAATGGCAATGTGTGGCGAGCGATCCTTTCGCAGCAAGTTGTTTTGGATTTCGTCTGCCACTTGCGCAACAACGCTCGGCATGGGGGTATTCACCTTGACATGAGGCATTTGTTTCTCGGAAAGTTTGCGCACGGTAAGATCCATCCGCTTTGATGTTGGCCACCCGAGCCACCACCGAAACTGCCACGCTTTTATTGTTGTGCACGCTTCATTACCCACGGCGCCAAAGGCTTGTCCGCGGCGAACTACGAACCAATTCCGCATGAGTGAAATCGTCCGTGGCTGTTCGCGCGGATTGCGATACCTAACCAGCGCCCATCGCATATCGGTGTCGAGCACAAGCACCTCAAAGGGTTGGCTGTGCCACACGGCGATGGGTGTGTTGTGGTGATGCATAAGGCGAAGATAAGTGCGAGCGGGAATTGTGAAGCACTCAACTTTTTAGCTTCAACAAAATATGTTCTTCCCAAAACAGTTTGTTCAGCGCATATTCAGGGGCAGGCTGTCGTTTCCGGGCAAACGGACGCGCGGGACTGCCCGGAAATCCGGTTATGATAGAATGTCCTTGGTTGGTTCGACGAGCAACGATAGAGAATTCGGGAGTTAACGCCAGTTCATCCAGCTTTGCGACCTCAATCACAAGCCCATCGCGCACCTCTGTGGTTATATTTTCTGAACCAACCGAATCCCTTTTCGCAATACCAACGGTGCCTGCCATTCTGCCATCCGTGAGCGTGTAAGTAAAAACAGTGGTGACGGGTGTTTGCTCGAAGACATTGTCCGGAGCTACATTATTCAGAAACACGATTAAATCTTCCGGTGTTTGAAAAGTCTCTTGGAGAAAATAACTACCTGCGCGCATGCCATTGCCGAAATGTTGAGCGAGGTGCTGACGGCCTATTGGAGTGAGGTAGAAAAAATGCGCCATAGCAAACAATGATACTATAAAATTGAGATCTGTTCAATAGCGATATGAGTTCATATGTCTACATTTGAGATGATCAGTGAGAAATTGGAATTCAGTCTTGTCTAATCGCCGATTTTCACGAAATTCAGCCAACACGTTCGCTAAATTTTAATGAATTTAGCGATTAGGAATGTTAAGCTGCGTTTCATTTCCCATCGAATTCCCCAGAAAGTATGTGTTTTTGGGGATTATGCTCCCCGAATCTGCGGTGATTTTGGGGATTAGGGTTTCATAGAATGATATCGATGTGGTCCCCGGTCCCTCACCCCTAATCCCTCCCAATCACAATCCCTTCCGACGTCACCCGGTTACTCACATTCCCGGCGCGGTCGTGCAGCTCGAAGGTGAGACGTGTGGTTTCGGTGGAGTCGCTGCCCATAATGAATAAGGGGCGCAAAACGACCTTCAACGTTCCGCGGATATGCAGCTCCTGTTGGTCGGGCGTGAGCGGATCGATATGGTAGCCATCCTGTGCTGAAAAACGTTCATCCGATACATAGAGGCTGTGTTCATCGAGGTCGATGGTGCCGATATCGCCTTGATGGTCCTCGTAACGAATAACAACTTCGATGGCATTATTATATTCCTCTACATTATAGCCGGAAATGCTTTCAATCGAAATAACGGGAGCTACGGGTACTTCCTCCTTCTTGCAACCTATGATGAGCGCAAGTGGGAGAATGAATAATCTAGCGTTAATGGATGATTTCATTGCGGAATTTGAAAACTGTAAATGGCATACCAGAACGGCGTGGAGTTCGGTGCAGGTATATAATTATCTGCTCCCTGCACTCCGTCATTCAATCGAAGTCGCATGTAAACAGTGCTCCCGGAATAGGCAGAGAAATCAATCGTAGACTTCTTTGTGAAAAATGAAATACTGCCCCCGAAATCGGGAAGTTGGAGAGCAGGCGTGGGGTAAAAGGTACCCGAAGCAATCGGTTGGAAACTCGTGGCGGAATAGGAAAGCTCCCAACCTAAATACTGATAATTGAACAATCCGGCATTATCATCATAAGGATAAATGTATACGTCTGCTAAACCGGTGAAAATGACGTACGGACCAACGCCGGAGAAACCGGGTGTACCACGCTGAAATTGAACGGTCGTATTTCCGGTAGGAAAAACAGCTAATCCATAATTCATCGGGAGTAGATTCGTATTCAGAGCCGGAGCGGGGTTGCCCGAAACATCCGGCGCGCCCGCCATTATCCAATCGTTTATGGCCGCGATGTAAGTCGCTTTTTTCGATGGCCAATCAGAATCATTTTCAACACTTAATGGCATCACGCCACTGGAATTGGGAAGAAACCTCACCAAGCGCTCATGCAGGAGTGAACCGGCGGTATCACCGGGAACCACGCGATACGCAAAGCTGTTCGTCTCGTCGTTGGCGATCACAGGATGATGCACCAACGTGTTGTAAGCGCTGTTCATGGAACGAAAATCCGGCTCGAAACTGCCGTCATGACAACCACTGTTCGCGCACGTGGGTTTGAAAATGTGTGTGTAGAGATAAGGGAAGGTGCCCGGCGGAAAGTTGGTGGTATCCTGCACGGTGGGCACGTCAACAATCGCATCATAGGGATTGACACTTTCCTGTTTACAGCCATAGAGTGCGAACAGGAAGACTCCGAGTATAAGATTGCGCGTGTTCATTAGATTAAATCAAAAAAGGATTGTGCCCCTGAATCAACATAGCCGGCTTGCTGCACAGCTTCCTTCACACCCAGCAAATCGGCCACGGTCATCATCGCATCGCTGACCTGACCAATGGCCGCACCTTCGCTTCCCAGCACCAGGTTGGACGGTGTGGTTGGACCTGCCATCAACGCAAAAATGCGCTTTGAATTTTCATCACTATGGTCGAAAGAAACAAAACCGTTGCTGTCGACAATGGCGTTGGGTTCTGCATTACGTCCACATTCCGGAATACAAATAAGCGTTGTATTGCCCGCCATCTCAGGTATCTGCTGAATAGAATTCCACAAATGGCCAACGGCATGGTCGGCACGGTGCATCGCCTTGATGTAGGTGGTGAAGTCATTGTGACACACATCCACACCATTGAGATTCACACACAAAAACGAAGGCTTAAACCATTTCAATACCTCCACGGCGTAGCCCATAGTAAAGGTATCAGCACCATCGGAAACAGGGGGTAAATCAATTGTTCCGGTATTCGTGCGCAGGTTCATCTCTTTCATGAAGAGCTTGATATTTTCCTTCTCATCAGTCGTATTTCCAAGGGCATCCAATTGCTGATCCGTCATAGCGAAGTTCGAGTCGAGGAAGGATTTTAACTGCAACATGGGCGCCCATTCGCTTTCGGGATGATAGCTTTTCATGTCGCCGATGTAGGTCTGACTATTCGGATGAAACGTAATAGTTGGAGCGAAGAAATTGGCCCCGTAACGTACGCCATAGTCGGGATGTGAACTGTAGTTGAGCAATGGAATCGATGCGCCCACACTATTTCCAACAAACCAAACATCACTCGCTGCATAGCCTCCATGCCGGCGCAAGTATTCGAAGATGGTTGGAGCCACGGGCCGTATGCGTAATCCCTGACCAATGGGATATGCACCCTGCAAAATCGAATTGAGTGCGCCGTAATGACCGTTGTCAAAGGCATGAACCTCATTGAAAAGCGTACCTTGCGATTGAAGGCTATTGCTGAGCAGAGGTGGGATGGGCAACGTTCCATTACCCGATCCATAGAGAATCTGCGACGAGGGCGGTGCACCTGTGAGCATGTTATACATGATGTTACCCTCAGCTGTTTGTCCTGTCTGTGCATCAGCGAGGTAACGCTTTCCAACGGATTCCTGATGACGCACACCTCCGGCAAACATGACCAGTACAACGTATTCGCCCGAACGGTTGCCGCTCGCTGCGAATAGCCTGCCCGAAGGAAGGATGGTGGGAAGTAGCGTTGCACCGGCTGTCGCCAATCCCGTTTTTTTGATAAAGTCTCTGCGTGTGCTCATGGTCAGTAGAAGAGATATTCGTTTGACAATGCAAAGGCGAAATAGACAAGTTCAGGCGTGAAGTCGGTTTGAGTTTCAATGAAGCGTGCTACCCATGCTTTTTCCGCCGCTCCGGGCAAACGCAAGTAGAAATTCTTATACGTTTCATCCACGAAATCGCTGATATTGCTGCGCATCTCTTCGTTGCTTGGCAACTGCACATCAGGGGAGTTGAAGAAATTCGCAATCACGACTTCACGCGCCAACAATTGATCGCCAATGCTGGTCAGAATGGTGGCAAGTGCGCTGAGATAGTCTTCCGTTGGGGCGGTTTGAAAGAGTTGCGTGTAAAGGATGTTGATGAACTGCTCGTTGGTCTTGAGCTTGGTCTTCGAACTATTATCGGCGGAGAGTACCGGCGTTTCCAGTTCGAAGACCGTATCTTCTTTTCTACATGCCTGCAACAGCGCACTGGCAGCAGCAGCAGCGAAGACGGTAGCCTTTGGAGAAAAGCTGCTATTGGGTAATTCCTGCGTACTCATCGTCGGATAAAATGTGTTGAATGAAACCGTTGAAGTCGTTGTGGGTCGTCCAGAATGCCATGCCCTCGGTGCGTTCTTCGGCATCGGGTTCTCGAATGAAGTAACTGCGATAGAACCAGCGCACGAGTCCTTCTTTGAATTCTGTAGAGTTGACCATAATATCCAGCATTTCCGACTTGTTTGTCACGTTTTGCTGGAAGAAAATACCCGGCCCATTGTATTCGATGGGCGCATACAGTTGATTATATTCCTCATCGGTCGGGTAGCGGTAGAAATTTTGATCAAATGTGGCGTGAACGAAGTTGAACGTCCCCATGTTCAAGTCGTCGTAAAGCGAATTAAACATCATGGATTTCGCGTTTGTTGCATAATCAATTGATGTGTTTTCCCAGTACAGCGCCATGTTTAAGAGGCTCATGATTTTACTGTGCTCCTGCATGAGCACGTTGTAAGCGAGCGCATCGCCCAGGACTTGAGCCTGCAGCGCCTGTGTCAACCAGAAATTGGCCTCTTGTTGAATTTCATCTTCGTTGAGTCCGTCGAGATATCGGGCCTTCATATCGACATATACCTTGTTCAAATATTGCTGCTTGAAGTCATCACCGTTTTGTAAATTACTAATGAATGATTTTCGTGAAGTGATGGAGAAATTATCGCTTTCCAGTGCTGACACAAATTGCGCGAGTTCCTCACCGGTGGCGCCGCGCCCGAGCAAATCCACAAAGCAGCGATTCACATATTGTTCAACGAGTAGTGTTGATACCGTTGGGTTTGGAGGAATGGGATTATCACTGAATACCGTTTCCTTTTTACATGATGCAATCATGCATATCAGCAAAAAGCACGACAGATGAATGACAAGTTTGTGCATGAGCGTTGTGAATGGTAATCGATGGGAAGTTAATTCATCGATGATAATAAAATTGCGCAGAAAGTGATTAATATTTTAATCATAACAATAAACTGCGTGTTTGCCGTGTTACCTTATTCGAAACCCCCAAAACAATCTATCTCATGAAAGCAAAACCAATGCTGAACGGGCTGATGCTCGTACTTGCAACCGCCGGAGTCTTTTTTAAAACCATGCACTGGCCCGGTGCTTCCATTATGCTGATACTGGCATTTGGCATTCTCTTCATTTCACTCTTTACAACCTTGCTAAAAGAAAACAAGGCTCAGGGCATGTCTGGGACGGAAAACGCGGCTATGATTACGACTTTCGCCTTCCTCATACTGGGAACAGCCTTCCGCATGCAGCACTGGCCCGGAGCGATGGTGCTCGTGGTGCTGGGAACTTTCTCGACGCTGGCACTGGTGTTTTACGGTGTATTCAACCGCAACAGCCTGAAACTCGGCGCCCAAGGAACGTTTACGTTGCTATTATTCCTGGTCATTCTCGGCGGACTCTTGCCCAATAATGCATGGGTGGCAGTGTTCAACGCAGGGTGATTTCACCATTTCACCATTTCACTATTTCACCATTTCACTAAAATATTATTCCTGGTCATTCTCGGTGGACTCTTGCCGAATAATGCATGGGTGGTGGTGTTTAATGGGAACTAGCTAGTGATTTCGCCTTACGGCGACTAAGGAAAAGACCGGGGCGTGCTTCGAAAAGAAGTACGCCCTATTTTTTTATCAGAGTACTTGCATCGAAGAATCCTGTGCCTATATTTGCACCCGCTTAGAAAAACGATGGCCCGTTCGTCTAGGGGTTAGGACAGCAGATTTTCATTCTGTAAACAGGGGTTCGATTCCCCTACGGGCTACAAGATCAAAGACCGCTTCAAGGAGGCGGTCTTTTTTTTTGGTGAAATGGTGAAATGGTGAAATAGTGAATAGTGAAATAGTGAATGGTGCGCGCACCTCATCTCTCGCCCTTCGCCCTTCATCCCTATCTTTGTACAAACCATAATCTCATGCGCCTAACTTTAACCACGCTCGCACTGCTTTTCTGCACGCTTTTATTCGCTCAAGCACCGGCACTCATTCCGTATCAGGCGATTGCCCGAGATGCGTCGGGACAGCCCATGGCTAGCAGCACTCTGAACGCGCGGTTTACCATACATGATGCTACTGCTACAGGTCCTAACGTGTGGCAAGAATTGCAAACAATAACCACTTCGCCACTCGGTTTATTTACGGTTCAACTCGGTAGCAGTATATCGCTTGCCGGCGTGAACTGGGCGAGTGGAGCGAAGTTCATGCAAGTCGAAATAAATGTAGGTAATGGCTATGTCGATATCGGGACTCAACAGATGCTGAGCGTGCCCTATGCGTTGTATGCGGGTGCTAGTGGCAGCTCTACACCGGGTCCAATCGGTCCCGCAGGACCTGCGGGTCCGCAAGGTCCTACCGGTAATGGTTTTAGCAATGGCACTGCTACCAACCAACTCCTTTACTGGAATGGATCAGCATGGGTCACCCTTAATCCCGGTAGTGTAGGGCAGGTACTTACGCTTTGTTCCGGGGGACTAATCTGGACCACAGGTGGTGTTTGCCCCGGGACCGTCACCGCCCTCAACTGCGCATCAGCCACTAACCAAGGAACACTAACCGCGGGCACCGCCGCGACAGGTGTGAGCAGTACCATCGCCTACACGGGTGGCAATGGCGGTGCATACAGCGCGCAAAGTATTGCCTCAACCGGCATTACAGGCCTCGCAGCAACCCTTACAGCGGGCTCGCTAGCTTCTGGTTCGGGCAGTGTAACGTACACTATTTCAGGGACACCTAGTGGAGCGGGCACTGCGAATTTTACACTGAGTTTGGGTGAACAGAGTTGCACGCTTGCATTCTCGGTAAGCCCTGCAGGGAGCGGCGGTGGCAATACATTGCACACTTGTGGCGTATCCAACGTGCATAACCCGAATCTCACCTACGGCACCATGACCGACCAAGAGGGTAATGTCTACAACACGATTGTTATCGGCACCCAAGAGTGGATGGCGGAGAATCTCAATACGAGTACTTACAGGAATGGGGATGCGATACCTAATTTGAGCTATCCCTCGTGGTATACGACCATAAGTGGAGCTTGGGCCTATTACAACAATGATTCAAGCTATGCTTGCCCCTTCGGTAAGCTCTACAATTGGTATGCTTGTGTGGATGCTCGTCATTTATGTCCCGTAGGTTGGCATGTGCCGACTGATGCTGAATGGACGGTACTAACGAACTATCTTGGGGGTGAGGCTGTAGCAGGGGGTAAAATGAAAACTATTGGCACCATTGAAGCTTCAAACGGTTTGTGGAACGAGCCAAATTTAGGAGCTAACAATAGTATGGGTTTCTCAGGGTTGCCGGGCGGGTTTCGTTTTAACGATGCAGAATCTTATGATTTTGGCAATTGGGGATACTGGTGGAGTTCTTCAGCGAACTACAATGGTGGTAACGTCCCTTACGGCGCTTGGACGCGATTTCTTTCGACTAACAACAGTGTTTTATATAAGAGTGGGACTTATCCTCTGGCTGCTGGAATGTCCGTTCGTTGCCTCCGCGACTAACCCTTTGTGCCGCCCCACTGGGGCTCTTTGGCCAATGATGTTCTTCTAGCTAGCGATATTTCGCCCCGATGGGGCTGCTGAAAAGCGAGGGACCCTAGGAGCAGTCATAGGATGTTCCCTCAGTGTTTTAAAAGATTGCCCCTCCGCCAATCCTCATTCTGTTGCTCTTTCTCGCTCTCATTCTGAAAAAAAATCCAGAGCGAGAATGAGAAAGAGAATGAGAATTAGAGGAGGCACGAACCTCACCCCTCATCCTTCACCCCTCACCCCTCCCTCTGAACCGTGCGCCGCTTCCTTTGTTTTCTGCTCATGCACACCGCAGAAGACATCGACCGCATTATTCAAATGGCTTGGGAGGATCGCACGCCGTTTGATGCGATTCGCGTTCAATTCGGCTTAAAAGAGGACGAAGTGAAGGCGTTAATGAAACGCGAACTCAAAGCCGGTAGTTATCGGCTGTGGCGCGAGCGCGTAGAGGCGTGTTCAACGAAGCATGCCAAGCGACGCAGTGGCGAGATTGACCGCTTCAAGAGCAACGCGCAGCGCGCGATTTCCAACAATAAAATCAGCAAACGATAATATGAGCACCTATGTACTGGCAGGAGCAGGCAGCGCCATTGCGCGCGCCACAGCAGAAACCTTGAAAACGGCGGGTCACCGCGTCATCGGATTGAGTCGCACGGAGGTTGACGGCCTGCACGAGTGCCACCAGATTTCCGGCTATGACTTCGGAGCCTTTCCTTCGATTGACGGACCTATTGACGGACTGGTGTATTTCCCTGGGACGATAAACCTCAAGCCGTTTCACCGGTATACGCAGGCAGAATTTACAACGGACTTGCAAGTGAATACACTCGGCGCTGTGGCTTTCATCCAAGCCTACCTGAACAACCTCAAGCAAAGTCCGCAGGCATCAGTAGTCCTCTTCAGCAGTGTGGCTGTAGGAGCGGGTATGCCTTTTCACGCGTCCATCGCGATGGCCAAAGGCGCCAATGAAGCCCTCACGCGTTCGCTGGCTGCAGAATATGCGCCCTCAGTGCGCTTCAACTGCATCGCACCATCGCTGACCCACACACCGCTGGGAGAGAAATTCCTCAATACGCCCGAAAAATTCGAAGGCGCCCAGAAGCGCAATCCACTCAAGAAAGTAGGCACACCGCAGGAGCTGGCCGACATGGTCGACTTTTTACTGTCCCCCAAATCCGCGTGGGTCACCGGGCAAGTGTTGGCCGTGGACGGCGGGATGGGAGTGTTGAAGGGGTGAGGACTGGGTACTGGGTACTGAGTACTGAGGACTGGGTACTGCAAAGTCCTCCCTAGTAACTCGTAGCTAGTACCTCGTCCCCAGTACCTCGTACTCAGTCCCCAGTCCTCAGTCCCCAGTCCCCACTAACCCTTCGCATATCGCGCTCGCCACGCCCGGCCCTTCATATACGAACCCCGTATACACCTGCACCAAATCAGCGCCGGCGTCGAGTTTTTCGATGGCGTCCTGAGCCGTGTGGATGCCGCCCACGCCAATGACAGGGAAGGCATTGCCCGACTGTTGTTTGAGGTAACGGATGACTTCGGTGCTGCGCTCGCGCAACGGTTTGCCACTCAAGCCGCCGGCACCGCATGCAGCAATGTCAGCAGCAGATGATATCAATGGAGCACGCTCGATGGTCGTGTTGGTCGCAATCACACCGGCAATGCCACTTTCGGCCACAATTTGGATGATGTCGTCGAGTTGACCATTCGTCAAATCCGGCGCTATCTTGAGCAGAATCGGCTTCGGTTTTTCTTTCTGTAGGTTGCGCTGTTGCAACGTGAGCAGCAAATGCAGCAACGGCTCCTTATCCTGCAACGCACGCAGACCGGGCGTATTCGGTGAACTCACATTCACGGCGAAGTAATCCACCACATCAAACAAATCTTCAAAACACTTTAGGTAATCGCTCAGCGCCTCTTCGTTCGGCGTCAATTTGTTCTTGCCAATATTGCCACCTACGATAATCTTCGAGCTGCGCTTCTTCAATCGTTCAGCAGCGGCTTTCGAGCCACCGTTGTTGAATCCCATACGGTTGATCAACGCTTCATCGGCAGGTAACCGAAACAGTCGCGGCTTATCGTTGCCCGGCTGTGCCAGCGGAGTGACCGTGCCGATTTCGATGAATCCAAAACCCAGACAGGCCAGCTCATCCACCCATCGCGCATCCTTATCAAACCCTGCAGCCAAGCCCACCGGATTTTCAAAGTTGAGTCCAAATAACTCGCGTTGTAAACTGGGATGACGGTAGTTGAATCGCTTGCGCATCATCGCGCCAACAACGGGTGTGGCCAGCGCGACCTTGAGCAAATTCATGGCGAGATAATGTGCCCGCTCTGCAGGCAATAAAAAGAAAATGGGCTTGATGATGCGGCGATACATGCGCCGAAATTACACAGGGAATGGTTGTTTGCGTTAATAACTATGTTCATATATGCGAGTTCTGAAGAGCCGCGTGAACCGCCCGTTTCGGTAGTTTTGGAGAAAGGAACATAACCTATCCTATACAGGTATGCTGACGATTTTTGGAAGAAAGAAAGTAACAACCGATCGCGTGGCGCACATCTTCGCTCACAACATCGTGGAGACCGTCGAGTCCGGTTTTGAGGACGTGGCAGGTTTCATCAATGATTCCCCTGAGTTTGTAGTTTCCCCTAATATTTCACCCGACGATTTCGGAAAGTTTTTGATGATTGTCATTGCCGGAAACTATGGCTATATCAATCAGTATTTCAGCGATGGACTCGATAAGCAAATCACCGATGCCATCACGCAGAAACTTGCTCCGGCCTTTGAAATGACGCCGACTGAATTCGCCATGAAAGTGAAGGAATACAAGGAGTGCATGTCGCGGGCCAATCACCCATCGAAGAACATTGTGTACGCCATGTCAAAAGGTGTATTCTTGAAATACAACTTGGTCGATTTCCAGGAGGATTATTTCCGTGCGATGAAAAATCCGAATCCGATTTTCCTCAAGAATCTCGATGAACTCATGAAGAACTTCCTGTGGAACTGGGAAGTGTTCAATGAAAAATATAAAGTCGTTTCTAACGGTTTGCACTAATGTCGGCCGAAGAATGAATCACCGAGGGCTGCCCGCAAGAGCAGCCCTTTTTCTTTCAGCACGGGTATGTTTAAAGCTTATCCGCGGGAGGTATCCAAGCAAACCGTAAATTGCATGACCTTTACAATCTCAGGGAATGACAAACGGCGAGAAGAAACGCAAGTACACTACGCTCAAGCGAATCGGATGGCTGGGATTTGCATTTTTCCTGATTAAGGGACTCATCTGGCTGGCCCTGTTTTTTTTCGCCGGATCTGAACTCATGCAAACATGCAATTAAACTGATATGAAAAAATACATCTTACCATTGATGGTATTCCTTGCAGCCTGCAACAGCAATACCGAAGCAAAGAAGGTTGAAGTAAAGCCTGAAGACGTGCAAATCGTAGAGCAGGTAGACAACAATCCGCAAGCCTACTTCTCAGCTACCGGAACCGCTCCCGTAAGTACGATTGATATCACAGCGCTGGTATCGGGTCAGTACACCGTAAAATATACGATCGATGGCGTCACGGCTGAACTTGCCATGACCAAAGAGCCGTTGGTCATCAATGGCGAGAAGAATATGGAAACGGGAGAAGTGAAGTTGAGTGGAAGCGGCGGGGCAGTAGTGCTGTCAGCAGGGAAATGTGAGGGAGGAACGCATATGTGCACGCTGACTGTTGGAGAACGCACGATTGAGGCGTGCGGGAAATTCGCTGAATAACGATAAGGATATTTAAAATGAAGGAGGCCTTAGCGCCTCCTTTTTTTATATCCAGCCGGCACCAAATGCCACTGCGAAAACGATTAGCGCGATGGCAATGATTTTATTGAGTAAAGCGAGTTCCGTTTTCTTCACCCATTTGTTTCCCTGCCACGCACCTGTAAACGCGGCCAGCACGGCAACACCGAGCAATCCGCCATTCATCGACGACCAACCCGATGCAATTTCGGTGGCGTAAACGGAAATACGCGACACATCCACCAGGCAAGCGCACACCACGCGTGTTCCCATGAAGGCGTCTTTACTCAACCCTGAGCGCATGAGGAATGCGCTGCGCAACGCTCCTTGATGACCACTTAAGCCGCCAAAAAAACCACTGACGAATCCGCCTAGCGGCATCCATCCTTTCGGTAAAGCCAGACGATCGATGGCCGGTGAAATTTCCAGCCAGGCAAACGTCAGAATGATGAGGGCAATGATGATGCGAATTGCGTTGGTTTCAAACGTGAGTGAACCAAGCTGATAGGGCAGTGTCACATCCAGATGGGCAATCCTTCCCAACAACCACGCTCCTGCTAGTGCTCCAACCACAGAGAGCGCCCCAAACGTTTTGATGGTAGGCCAATGGGCGTGCTTTCCGACCAAAAACAACTTGAAGAGATTGTTAGCCATGTGTACTACCGCTGTTGCCGCAATGGCTGCTTGCGCCGGAAAAAATAACATGAACGCAGGCAAGAGCAACGTGCCCAATCCAAAGCCACAGAAGAAGCTCAGGAACGCGCCCGTTAATGCGGCAGCAACAACAGTGATGTATGATACCATTGCACGAAAATAAGTGAACCCCTTGGCGACTGTGTTTCCGCTGTGAGAAGAATTCGCGCTACGGTTTGATGATGCGCGTCACGCCGGATTGGCCATCAGCCAGTGTCCAGCGACAAACATACAGGCCACCGGAGAGCGCATCCAGCGAAAGGGAAGGAGTTGACGGGTAAACATCTTCCAGCAATTCTCCTGTGATGGAATAGAGCGCCAGGCGCTGAAGCGGTTGTGAGGCGCTCCAAGACAATGCTGTGCCACCTTGTTGCAGGGCGAATCGAATCGGGGAGGAGCTGAGCGCTTCCACCGCATTTGAACTGCAAGGCAAGGCATTGATTAATTGAAATACATCGTTAGCCATCAAAATGGGTACATCGAGTTGATCAGGATTTTCACCCATACGAATCCAAACGATATTCTGCGAAGGCACCACGCAAATGAACTGACCATCACGTCCGATGGCGGCATACATGTCGTCGGGTGCATCCGGTGCGAACATGCCGGGAAATACAAACTGCGATTCGGGCAACATGAAATTCGAGGTGCCATTCAACCAGGTGAGATAACCGTAACCTTGATTGATGGATTGCGAACTATGCGTCATCGCGTAGAAATAGTCCGGGTTATTCAAGATGGGCGTGCCGTTCCATGTGCCTTCAGCGTTCAGTAGCAGACCATATCGCGCCATTGTACGTGCATTGGAAAAGAACACATTGTTGTAATCAATCGGAACAAAAAGCCCACTCATGCCCGTTGGTTGCAATAAGCGTGTAGCGTTGAAAAGGTTGAGCGATTGACCGGAGGCAACTTCCATCACGCTATCCAATAGCGTGTACGGCCCGTTGTGATACGCCCAGCGTGTTCCCGCGTCGGCCAGGTATTGCAAACAGGTATCGAGCGTGCAGTAATGATCTTCCACACCATCATTCAATCCGGATGTCATGGTCAATTGATGCCAAATGGTGATAGCTGACTCCTGTTCAGGTGTGCACGAAGTCCAGCCTTGACCGAGGTAATTCGATGTTGGATCGGTTAACTCCAGTAATCCTTCGCTTTCGGCTATGCCCACGAGCATGGCGGTGAGCGTTTTTCCGGCCGATGCCCAATACCATGACGTCGAAGCATCATGGCCATTGAAGTATTGTTCCAACACAATTTTTCCATCCTTCAATAAGATGAAGGCCTTGCTTTGATTGGTCTCCAGGTAGTCGTAGAGGTTTGCGATAGTGCTGTCACACCACTGCAATTGAGACGGATCGATGGTTTCCCATGTGCCATTGCCGTTGGGTGGAAAATAGAGCTGGGCGTGCAGCGAGTTCGATAGGCTAACGACAACGGCAATACAACGTAATAATGTCTTGTTCATGTTATGATTTGATGAAGCGAACAACGTTTCCATTGGAGGTTTTGGCGACGTAGTAACCGGCGCTCCAACTGCTCACGTCAATGGTTTCCGTCTGCTTGCCATTCATGCGATGGGCATGGATTTCACGTCCCATGGCGTCATAAAAACGGATAACAGTGTCATGGTCAGCCATCAGATTGATGTGGTCAGTGCAGGTGGTCGGCCAGAGGTTGAATCCGGCGGCTGCAGATTCGGCAACAGCGCTATTCAGCAGTGAAAAACGATACACGGTGCCGCTTTGCGGCTCACTGTTGAGCTCTTGTCCCGGTAAGGGTTGCTGTCCCGATGGTATGGAGGTAATCACCGGCGAACTAGGGTTTCCTGACACGCACCAAAGCCCGTCCCAACCCGTTCCGTTTAAGAGTGCGTTGTTGGCCAAAAGCACCAGCGGACCTGTGCCGAAGAAGTGAATGAGGCCGCCTGATTTGATCGTATTCGGACCATAGCGATACTCAATGATAGGAGCGTTTTGATACAACCAAATCTGAAAATTAGTGGTGTTGAAGTAGGTGTTGGCAGCATCCCATTCACCATAGAATCCAACGTTTTTCCATTCGAGTTTCAGTACTGCATTGCCTGGAGGGCCTTCGAGTTGATAGGAAATTGGACTCACCGCCATGGAGTCGTTGGCGTTCATGATATCGGCCATATAAGGACATATCACCTGCACGGTATCGGGGTTCGCTTCATTGATACTGACCACTTGCGCACCGGGCTGAAGAATACCCAGCACATTGGTGATCTCATCGAATAGCTGCACATCAAAGCCGGTCGAAACGAAGTATGATGGGTCATCCCACACATCCTCATTGCTAATTGAAGACGGAGCGGTCAAATCGAAGTAAGGATCGGAGAACACCGTGAATTCGTAAGGGAAAACCTGAGCGTGAAGGGATGTTGTGGCCAGCAGGAAACCGGCAGCTAGAAATCGGGTTGAAAGGGTCATGATTTGAAGTTAAATGGATTCGGCAATGTGACGCACAAACTTACTTGAAGTTACATCGGTAGCGAAACGAATGTTTTGCAGAAAAAAGGCCGACTGGAAAGTCGGCCTTGTATTTATTTTTTTTCGGTTATGATAGAACCTTGTCGCTCAAGTGTTCGGTGATGGGTTCCCAAAAGTCTTTTCTCCAACTTTCAGTCAGCCAGCCCGAGGCTTCCTCCGGCACACCAATCTGGTTAAAGCTTACGCGGCATCCGCTTTCTGTTGTCTCAATGTCGAAGATAACGGTGCTGTAAAATCCGGCCGGGAATTCGTCATGACGCCACGATTGCACCACACGCGTATTGGGATTCAAGTGAAGTACATAGCCGTGCGAGCGATTATTCCAAGCGTGAAACTTTCCTCCTTCGGTTTTGTCCATTTCAGCGCTCATCCCGGTTAAGCGGCTGAGCAACGCGGCATCGGTAAGAGCGTTGTACACTTTCGATGCCTCGGTTTCCAATTCGATGACCTGAAAAATGTTATCGGTTTTGATTTTCATTTTAGTGCAGTTTGTTGGTTTGAACGTAAATGTAGTTGCCCATGGTATAAGTCCCCGATATTTTTAACAACATGTTATCAATCAGGAATTTACTCGGCAATTATGCCGCGTATCATGGCATACGCTGCAGTTCCTAAGCGTAATGTTGACGCAAAACCTGTTGCAGTTTGCGCGTGTATTCATCGCGCATCCATTGCAGGTAATTTTCGGTACTGCGACTGATGCAATAACTGTAATGCTTCACACGGCTTTTGATATCGGGCTCAAGCATTTTGAGCAGTTCCGAAGCCTTGGTGTAATCATCGGCATTTTCGATGATGATGGAAGCATGTTGATGGATTGACTTGTCCAGCACGTCTTTGGTGCGGGATCCGCTGCGCATCAGTTTTGAATATTCTTCACGGATGTCGAAATCAATGACGGCAGAATTCTTAAAGAACTCACGCACCTCACTGGGCATTTCGTACACCATTTCTTTTTCCATTTGTTCGTCGCTCACAATCGCCTCAATGTAGGCGTCCGGATTGCGGAAGATGTCGTGCCAGTCCATTTCGCATTCCCACAAGCCGAATCGACGGGCATTGTTTCCAAGATCAATCACCGTAAATTCAGTTTTACCCGGAATCACACGCGAACCGCGGCCAATCATCTGATGATAGAGCGTCAGAGATTTTGTCGCGCGATTGAGAATGATCGTTTCAACCGTAGGTTCATCAAAGCCTGTTGTCAGGATTGAAACAGAAGAGAGAATGGCATTGGGCACTGTGCGAAACCACTCCAGAATTTCCTTGCGTTCTGCTTCGCTGTGCGTATTGTCGAGGTGGCGGATTTCATACCCGGCCTCTTTGAACATCTGATAAACAATCTTGCTGGTATTGATCCCATTGTTGAAAATCAGCGTCTTTTTGCCTCGCGCTTTTTGCTCATACGCATAGAGCAATTTTTCCTGCATGAAAAAATTACCATAGAGCTTTTCAGAGCTACTCACCGTGTAATCGCCATTGATACCAATCTTCAGCGAGTGAAGGCTTACATCGTAGCTGTAGGTGGTGGCCTTGGAAAGGAAGCCTTTCTTAATCAGACTCGGGATGCTCTCTCCAACAATCAACTCGCGGTAGTTCTCGTGCAACGGCAGTTCAACATTACTCGAAAGTGGGGTAGCCGTTACACCTAGAATGACCTGGTCTTCGAACCACTTGAAGAGTTTGCGGAATGAATTGTAGTGCGCTTCATCGACAATCACTAACCCCAAATTCTCAAAGTCCATTTTGTCGTCACGCAGGCGGTTGTTCAACGTCTCCACCATGGCCACAAAGCACATGTACTGTTCTTCATCGGGCAGGTCTTTTACCTTGCTGACGATGATTTTATTCTTGACGTTGATGTCGGACAGGTGTCGTGAGGTCTGACCCAGCAATTCGATGCGGTGCGTGAGAATGAGCACCTTCTTCCCGGTTTCTTTGATGTAGCGACGAGCGATTTCCGAAAAGATGACCGTTTTTCCTCCACCCGTTGGTAATTGAAAGCACATATTGTACTTATCCGGGTGTTCTTTGAGCCGGCTGAATATTTTCTCCAAAGCATCGGCCTGGTAATCATAGAGTTTTTTACCCTCTTTGATGTCCAGGATATCCAACGGTTCTAAGGTCATAGTGTGATGTAGTTAGCAAAAAAAAATCGGGCAAAGATAGTCATCCTTTTGCCCGATATCGCCACAGTGGGCGATGAATGTATTCACAAAGTGTTAATTAGTGCAGATTGAAAAAGATCAATCGCAGCTAATAAACGAATAGGATTGGAAGGGTGGTGCAGCAGAGTAAACATAACCCGGCTTCAACACGTAGAACTTCAGTTTCTTTAAATCGAATCCTTCGGGAAGCACACCGGCCTCAGCGAAGAAATCTGATGGAATGAAGGTCAGTCTGAATTTTCCATCACCGATGGCCTTCATCTTCAGTTGGGGCAGGGTAGTCACCAGTGCGGGATCCGTATAGTTGAAGGCTACAAACGTACTTTGCTCAGCACGCAAAAAGAGATAGACGTCGTCGTCACCGAGATTCTGTAAGTCAGGATTGGTCTCAAGCGTATTGTCGTAGGTCACCGATAGGTAGTCATCGGTTTTGGCCAGCTCGGGAAACACGCAATACAGCTCATCACACAGTTTCGGAATGATGTTGATGTGCAAGTCTTCGGTTTTTGCTTCACCATTGTATTCACCGGTGTAAGCATTACCGTTGCGCAGTTTAGCCAGACAAGAGATACCATTGGTAAAAAAGGTTGTAGCATCCACACCGTAGAAGGATGTTGGCTTGAAGCGCAGGCTGTACAATTTTTCACCCACCTTTGTCATTGCCATGGCGCTATTGGAGTTGCTCCAATCACCATTACCAACGACAGGGCCCGCCGGTTGCCAGGTCCACAGGTAAACCGTGTCCTCCGGATGGTCAGTGAGCATCGCACTCAAAGCACTGTTCTGGTTGCCATCTGTTGTTTGCGCAACGTTGATGTAAAGCGTGATGGTGTCATTTTTACCCGTAGGTGAAGGCTGTATGTATGCTGCCTGACTGAAAGCAAACATGCTTGCGGTCAAGGCGAAAAGGAATGAAACTATCTTCTTCATGGATTATGGATTCAAACGGTTAAAGGTGAAGGTGTACACAGCGGTGGTAGTGCGACTGCCGTCGGCGGCTTCGCAGTAATTCTCAAGCTGAATATTGAGCTGGCTGTCCGATGGACGAACAACGCCTCCCAGTAAGGTTTGCAGCGTGTCGGTTGCAGTATACAGATAGAGGTAAGTCGGGTAGTCGGGGTTGTCGAATGCCCAGCGACCGCCTGTTCCGAAATAGTTTTTGCCGGGACCGGTCTGCACCGCATAGGTCATGGAATCTTTGTTGAAGGTCAAACGATAGGGCGTCTGTCCGTCAACGATGTAGAACTCACTCAGGTCTCGTTCTTCACGAATAGGATTGTTAGGGTCCTGTTGCTTGAACGAAACAATTTCCCAGGAGCCAGCCATGCCATCGAGTTTGTTGGCCGGATCACCCAGTTCTCCTTTTACATCGGGCTTGCATGCCCAGACAGTGAGAGCAATCGAAGCCGCAAGTATGAATATCTTTTTCATGATTCAAATTTCGGTATTAGTGATTTAGTTGCAACCGCCTTCAGGGTTGAGTTCGAAGCCGATGACCGTTGATTCTGCGTTCGGGAATTGAATGGCCATACCCGGGCAGTCAAAAGGAGCTTCACGGATGATGATGTCTTCACCCATCACTCCATAACGGCGCAATTGTTCGGTGTATTTGCCTTCGCCCACCATTTCAATGCGGTATTGGCGGCGTGCCTCAGCGATGATTTCTTCTGCAGTGGCGCCGGTTGGAACTTCATTGGTGCCGGGTTCGAACGCACGGTTGAGAATCAAATTCAAATCGGCACGTGCTTGCGACAAATCGCCGCCGCCTTCTGCGATGGCCTCTGCGCGTGTTAAGTACAACTCGGTGAGGTGAACAATCGGTACACTGTAGATCTGATTGGTAAAGAACTTCTTGAGGAAAACACGTCCGTTCTCTTGGGCAATCCACGCTTCGGTGCGGCGATCCGCAGGGTTCTCGTTGATGTAATTCAAAAAGCCCTGACTCATCATCAACTCAGCAATGCCGTTGTTGATTTGGTAGTTGCCGACAAAAGATCCGCAGCGACGGTCTTGAACAATTGAACCTGACAATGAATAGATCGTAGATACTGTTCCAAAAACAAACTCAGAGGTCGTGTTCGTATCGAGCACAACCTGCGGATAGCGATCGAGGTTCGTGCTATCGAACTGGAACTGTCCGGAGTTGATGACTTCGGTGCTGTATTGAACTGCCTGACTCCATTCCTGCTTCAGAAAATGGAAGGTGGCCAATACACCGGCAGCAGCCATTTTGGATGCATATACGCCATTTGATTCCGGCAAATTGTTATAGGCAAATTCTAAATCCTCTTGCACGAAGTCATAGACTTCCTGCACAGTGCTGCGCAACAACGGATCGGCAGCTGCACGATCACGAATCGGAACGCCGGCGTGTGTATTGCCCGGAGTTAATCCGTAGGGCTGTGCCCATAATTTCACTGCAGACCAATGACAGAATCCACGGAGGAAACGGGCTTCTGCAATAAGACGTTCCTTTTCTCCCGGTTCGAAATTCGGAATGATGTCGATGTTATCGAGCAACGTGTTGCAACGCCAAACAACGGTGTACAAATCCTGGTAGACTTTGTTGGTGGTGCCGTTGAAGAAGGTGGTCTGACGCGCGTAAACCGAACGCAGGTCGTTGTTGGTGTTCGGCTGATTGAGGTTGTCGCTCAACAATTCTGAAATGTTTTGAATGCGGCCGTCGTAAAGATTAGCCAGCGCATCGTAACAGCTGTTGAGTGTTTCCTGCGCATCGTCGGCTGTATTGAACAAGTCTTCACGCAGGTTACCTGTTGGTGGCTGATCGAGCCACTTTTTGCATGATGCCAAAGGCAAAGTGAAGCAGATGGCAATGATGAGTATCTTTTTCATGGGAGTGGTCGAATTAGAAGTTAGCAGTTAGGGTAGCGAAATAACTCTTCTCTTGCGGAGGCGTGAGGTATGTCGTGTTTGGACTGAGGTTGCGGTCTTGAGGATTCTCAAAGTCACGCACCAATTCAGGATCCAAGCCAACAAAATTGGTAATCACAAACAAGTTAGACGCAGCTAACTGAACACTCAAATTGCGGATCGGACTGCTCTCCTTCATCTTGAAGGTGTAGCCCAAGCTGATGTTCTTCATGCGCAGATAGTCAGCATCATAAATGAACAAGGTGGTGTTCCACCAAGGATTACCTGCTTGCAAACCGTAGGTGTTTTCCTGTAAGGTCTGACGAGGGAATCGAGCATCATCACCCGGTTCCTGCCAGCGGTCAAACTTATCGGTACGCATGTTCCAGTCGGTAGTGACACCGAGTTGACGCTTCGCAGATGAATCGAAGATTTTTGCACCCAGGCTGTAGGTCATGAATACGCTCAATGACCATCCGCCGTAAGTGAACGTGTTGGTGATACCGCCATAGCCTTTAGGTAAACCTGCTCCGGCGTATTGACGGTTGTTCAAGTTATAATCGTAAGTCTTGTTGCCTTGCAGATCATAGTACATCGGACGACCATTGGCAGGATCAATACCCGCTGATTGAATCAGGTAGTACGAACCGACAGGTCTGCCAATCTGTACACGTGAATCGTTCGTTCCGCCGCTCAACGCATCCGGTGTGAAATCCCCGATGCTGATTACCTCATTCATGTTGCGCGAAATGTTGAAGTCGGTAATCCACTGCAGCTTTGATTTCGGATTGAGGTTGTTCGACTTGATGCTGAACTCAACACCTTGGTTGAGAATCTCACCGGCATTGGCCCAAACGCTCGAGAACCCGGTGCTCGTTTGCACGTTGTATTGAAGCAGTACATCACTGGTGCGCTTGCTGTAGGCTGAAATCGTACCGTGTATGCGATCGCGTAAAATTCCATATTCAATCGATGCGTCCAGGATCATTGAAGTCTCCCACTTCAAATCCGGATTACCCAATTGCGCCTGGAAGCGGTAAGGATTACCGGAATATCCAATGGCACCTTGGTACCAGGTTTCGTACTGCGCAGTGCGTGGAATATCCGCATTACCCGTAACACCCCAGCTACCGCGTACTTTGAGGAAATTGATGACTTTATTGTCTTTCAGGAAACTTTCCTCACTGGCAATCCATCCTACAGATGCTGATGGGAAGTTGCCCCACTTGCTGTTGCTTCCGAACTTGGAAGAAGCGTCTGCGCGCGATACCAACTGGAAGTAATACTTGTCGGCAATGGAATAGTTGAAGCGGCCGAAGAAGCTTACGAATGTGGTGACCTCTTCGTAAGAATTGCCATACTGCGGAGCAATGGTGTCGCTATCTACAGCCTCGACAGTTGGCAGAGCCGCCAAACCGGGATACTGCACTTGCGAATATCCGCGTGTCACTGACTTTTGAATTTCGCTACCCGCCATGAAGGTCACACGGTGATCCTTTTTGTAAGTGCGATTGTAGTTGATAGTTCCGTTGGAATTCCAGTTCGTAACCCACGTCGGGAATTTCTCGGCGTAGTTCTGCTGTTGGCCAACATTCACACCGATGGGCATGAATTTCATTTCCTCCTGATCGAGGTAGTCTAACGAACCTGTGGCGCGAGCCGACCAATAATCGTTAATCAAGTAAGTAAAGGAGTGATTGGTCAGCAGTCGCTTTTCGAAATTCACCCATTGACGTTGTTCACGGTAGGCGATAGGGTTTGAATAACCGCCATTCCACATAAAGTATTTACCGGTAGAATCGTAAACTGGGTAATAGGGAAGGGCAGTTGACATGGCTTCACCGATACCACCGCTCCATGCAGCATCTACACGTTGATTCATGCTTTGTGTGTAAGAACCACCGACGTTGTAAATCAATTTTTTCGAAAGATTGATGTCGACGTTCAAACGAGCGCTGTTGCGCAGGAAGCGGTTTCCAATGATGTATGAACCGTTGTCGTCATTGCTCAAACTGGCATACAACTTTGCCTTGTCCATCACGTAATTAATACCAATGTTATAGGCTTGCTTGATTCCGACACCGGTTAGTTCATCAAACCAATCGGTATTGATTCCTTGTGCTTCTTTGTATTTCTGTTCGCGCACCTCCGGTGAATCTGATGCACTGGAAAGTGAGGGCAGCCATACATAGCCTGTTCCGCCATCATTTTCCCAAGCCTCCTGACGCATCTGCAGGTATTCATCCGTGGTCATCATATTGGGTTTAGCCGCGGCCTCGGAAGTCCCCACGCGAATATTCAGATCAAGGCTTAATCCTTTTTGCTTACCGCGCTTTGTAGTAATCAAGACAACACCGTTTGCGCCGCGTGAACCATAAATACCGGTTGCAGCCGCATCTTTCAATACTTCAATACTTTCGATGTCATTCGGATTCAAAAACGTCAGCGGGTTTGAATTCATCGCCCCTGAGTTGCCACGCAAGAAGGGGTTTTGCGTGATGGGAATACCATCAACTACATAAAGCGGATCACCGCCGGCTGAAATCGAGCTGATACCGCGAATGCGTACCAGGGAGCCTGAGCCCGCAAGACCCGATCCTTGGGATACCTGTATACCCGCACCGCGACCTTGAAGGGCAGCTTCAAAACTTGGGACAGGCACCTGAGTCAATTCTTTTCCGTCGATGCGAGTGATGGATCCCGTTACATCGCGCTTGCGCTGAACACCATATCCGACCACAACGACTTCCTCCGCCATTTTCATGTCTTCGGGCATCTCCACGTCGAGACTGAGCTTTTGGCCAGCTGTAAGCGTGACCTCGCGCACCTGATTAAGGTAGCCAATCAGCACGAATTCAATCGTGTGTTTTCCGGTAGAAAGATTTAAGGTGTAATTGCCATCGATATCGGTGGCCACTCCATTGCCGCTCTGTTTGTCTTTCACCACAACACCGGGCAAGGTTTGCTTGGCAGCATCATAGACTTTACCGGTCACCGATTGCGCATAACTGCAAACGGAAAAAAAGGTCAAAGCAAGAAACGCAAGCGAGAAGTAACATTTATTCATCGCAAAGATTTGTTTAGGACTTGGTTAATGTTCGGGTCAAACATAAAACAAAACGGGTAAGTGTACATTCCACACTTACCCGTTTTTTTTATTCGCTGAGAATCAAGGGTCTTGTAATGGTTTGCTGACCATTGGTCACGCGCACCATGTACATTCCGCGTGCAATCGCTGAAGCGTTCCAGTCAATGGTTTGGATGCCTGCCGACAACGCTTGATTGCTGATGGTCTCAATGCACTTGCCGGAGAGATCCAGAATGTCAATTTGTACACGCTGGTGATGATCATTGCGGAATCCAATGGTCACCTGTTCACCGGCAGGATTCGGATACACCATAAAGTCGAGCCCGAAAACCTGCATGGCGTCTTGTACATTCAATGCAGTGTCTTCGGCGAAGATGGGCTGATCAAAGTACACGTGGTATTCGCCCGCCGCATAGTTAAAGGAGCTGTTTACATCCGTTACCTCCACGCTATTGCCGGAAAGGAAATCGTACCACGTTCCGGTATGCTGGAAGCCGGGAATCATGTTCACGGGAATCACATTGAAGTTGGCAACCACGGTGGCTTTTAAGTCGGGAGTATTCAAGTGCAAGCGCTTGCCCATTCCGGCCAAATCGATATCGAAATCGGTTGTCGAGAAAATTGGATTGGACTTCTTGATTTGGTTGAGCGCGCTCACCACCTTATACACTTTGTATCGCTGAGGAATGTCGCGATAATCCCAACGCACAGGTTTGGCGTAAGTGCGGCAATCTTCATTGATGGTTCCATCCGAGCAATAGTTGATAGAATAATCATAGCCAAGCTCTCCGAATTGCCAGATCATTTTTGGACCAGGAATGGGAATCAGCATGGCGTGCGCCATTTCCTGACGTTGCAGGGCTGTATTCAAGTTCTGAATATCATAGCTGCCATTGCTATTGCCATAGTTCAGGTTTTTAAACATGAGTCGCTCTTCGTCATGACTCTCACCGTATGAAACCAATCGCGGAGCGCTCCAGCCACGGGAAGTGTAAACGCCCCAAGACAGATTTGAATTGGAGCTGTAGCCCATGCTGGCTTGCTCGTATTCGGTGGTCATTTTACCCCAGAGCATCATACCGCTGTTGGCCAGAACAGTTTCTTCAGAGTTATCGGCTAAATGCTCGAGGATGACATAGGCCCCCGGCTCATGCGATTGAATTTCGGTGTAATAATCATTGAGAATGTTGACACGACTTTGGTCATAAGCACCCCAGGCACCGATGTTTCCAAGCGTGTAGTTCTGTGTTAATCCTTTCGACAAATCGAAACGATAGCCGTCGATGTGGTACTCATCAATCCAATAGCGCATCATTCGCTTAAAGAAATTACGCGTGAGTGCACTTTCATGATTGAAGTCGTAGCCTACGTTAAAGTCGTGACGTGGGGTTTGATTGAACCAAGGGTTTTCTGCGGTCGGTTGACCGTATTCACCTGCATCCGGATTGAAGTAAAGGCGCACCATCGGGTTTTGGCCGAAGGCATGGTTCACTACAATATCCATGAGCACGGCGATACCGCGTTCGTGACAAGCGTTCACAAATGCCTTGAAGGATTCTTTGCTGCCATAGGCTTTGTCGAGTGCGAAGAAGAACGAGGTGTTGTATCCCCAGCTGTCGTTGCCTTCAAATTCGTTGACGGGCATTAATTCAATCGCCGTGATGCCCAGGCGGTCGAGGTAATCGAGCGTATCAATCAAGGTTTGGTAATTGCGGGCCTCAGTGAAGTCGCGCACGAGTAGCTCATACACAACCAAGCGTTCAGCAGGCGGACGCACATAGCTGTCGTCGTTCCAATCAAAAGCGGGTTCGTTGATGCGGAAGGTGGAAGCAATTTGTGATGTGCTGCAACGCGGATACGTCGGAATATTCGGGAAGGTACTTGCCGGAATCCATTGGTCATTCCAGGGGTCGAGGACCATTTCGGTATAAGGATCTGCAATGCGCATGTCTTCCAAATCAACACTGTACTGGAAGGCGTAAGTCGTATTCGGATCAAGCCCTGTGATATCCAGCCAGTACTTATTGCCATCGGGCGTGCGGTTCATCAAATAGGCCGCATTGAATTGCCAGTTGTTGAAGTCTCCCAATACATACACAAAATCTTTGTTGGGGGCATGGAGTTGAAGACGGATTGTTGAGTTATCGATAATGGTGATGCCATCTTGTGTGCCTACAGGCGGAGCCAATACAGCAGGTTGCGGGTTGATGTTGATTAAGATGGTTTCGCTTGCCTCATTGGTGCCATCGTTGGCTGTGAGCACGATGTCATATCCGCCATTGGTTGCTTCATTGAAGGTGTAGTCCAACTCGGTTGCATTTTCTGCCGTAGCGACTACCTCGCCATTGATGGTTAAGGTCAATGTAGCCGGCGACGATGAGGCACAATGCAGCGGAATGTTTTCATTCACATCGGCGTTGATGACTTGCTCGAATGGTTGCAGGATTCCTGCGTGAAATCCGGGTTCATACAAATCGAGGTAGATGTCGGAGCCATCCGCATTACGGCCGACGAGCGAACCGTTGGCGTTGCGGAATACGAACATCAACCGTGCGACATCTGTGCCTGAGGGCATCTCATCGTAGAATGTAGAAGGGTTGATCGTAATCGTGTGGATGTTGTTGCCTTGTGGTGAAAGCAGCAACGAAGAATTGGCTGTTCCCCAAACGTTGTCCGGACCTTTCACGTATTGCCAATTGTTGACGCAATTGTCGACGTCGGCCTGCACCACAATGCCGGTGTGCGCGTATAGCGGAATAGCATTGGCCAACTCACCATTGCCGCTGTTGGCATTGTAGGTAATGGTAATGGCATCGGTTTGCGTTGGAAAAGGCGGATCCGTAGTCAGGATTTGCGAAGCACCGAGTAGTGGTAGTGCTAACATCAAGCACGATGATAGAAATGTTTTCATAGGATTCGTTTCGATAATGGTCCAAATATATACAAAGTGTACTCTGTACACTTAGTAAAATATTGAACGACCCAAATTAGCAGGTTTTAGCGTTAAGCACCCTATAAAAAAAGTTACGCTCTCATTCTGCCGGGCGAGTTGATCGCTTTTAGAATGAGAGCGTAACTATGAGTAGGTTGAAATTACCTTATTGCTGCTGGAATTGCTTCGCGAAACGTTTGCGGTCGTTTTCGTTCAAATACACTTTGCGCAAGCGAATACTCTTCGGCGTTACTTCCACGTATTCATCAGCCCCGATGTATTCGAGTGCTTCTTCCAGGGTGAAACGAATCGGCGGAGCCATCACGTTTTTAGCGTCTGTTCCGGAAGCGCGCATGTTGGTAAGTTGCTTCGTTTTGGTCACGTTTACTACCAAGTCATTATCGCGTGAGTGTTCGCCGATCACTTGTCCTTCATACACTTCATCCATTGCGTCAACGAAGAACTTACCACGATCCTGAAGGTTCGAAATACTATACGCTACAGCATTACCGGTTTCCATGCAGATAAGCGAACCGTTGAGACGTCCCGGAATTTCACCCTTCATGGGCTGGTATTCCTTGAAACGGTGCGACATGATCGCTTCACCTTGTGTAGCAGTGAGCATATAGCTGCGCAGACCGATGATACCGCGTGATGGAATCTCGAACTCAAGCACAGTGCGATCGCCTTTGGGCTCGAGGTTTTTCATTTCGCCTTTGCGCTTGGTCACCGCTTCGATGGCTGTGCCGGTCATATCCGTTGGTAAGTCGATGGTCAATTCTTCAATCGGCTCGTGTTTCTGACCGTTGATTTCTTTCACTAAAACGCGCGGTTGACCAATTTGAAGTTCGTAGCCTTCTCGGCGCATGGTTTCAATCAGAACGGACAAGTGAAGTACTCCACGACCGAATACCATGAAGCGGTCAGCTTTATCGGTTTCCTGGACGCGCAAAGCCAGGTTCTTCTCCAGCTCTTTTTCCAAACGATCTTTGATGTGACGGCTGGTCACGAATTTTCCTTCTTTACCGAAGAAAGGCGAATCATTGATGGTAAAGAGCATGCTCATTGTTGGTTCATCCACGGCAATGGTTGGTAGTGCTTCCGGATTTTCAAAGTCGGTGAAGGTGTCACCGATTTCGAATTCTTCGATACCGTTGATGGCGCAGATATCACCGGATACCACACTCTCTACTTTGCGTTTTCCAAGTCCTTCGAAGACGTACAATTCCTTGATACGGCCTTTTACGATGCGGCCATCGCGCTTGACCAGCGAAATTGGCATACCTGCATTGAGTTCGCCGCGGTGCAATTTGCCGATGGCCATGCGACCGGTGTAGGCTGAATAGTCGAGCGAGGTAACCAGCATTTGCGGCGTTCCTTCGCGCTTAATCGGGCCCGGGATATGTTCCAATACCAAGTCGAGCAGAGGCTCGATGGTGTCTGTTTTAACTTTCCAATCCAAACTCATCCAGCCGTGCTTGGCAGCACCGTAGGCTGTTGGGAAATCTAACTGCTCTTCGGTTGCACCGAGGTTAAACATCAGATCGAATACGGCTTCGTGTACTTCGTCCGGCGTGCAGTTTTCTTTATCCACTTTATTGATAACCACAATCGGCTTCAATCCCATTTGAATAGCCTTCTGTAACACGAAACGCGTTTGTGGCATGGGGCCTTCGAAGGCATCAACCAACAGCAAAACACCTTCCGCCATGTTCAAGACACGCTCCACTTCACCGCCGAAGTCACTGTGACCGGGGGTGTCGATGATGTTAATCTTATGGCCTTTGTATTGAATGGAAACGTTTTTCGCCAAGATGGTGATCCCACGTTCGCGCTCGAGGTCGTTGTTGTCGAGGATCAGTTCACCTGTTTGCTCGTTTTCACGGAAGAGCATGGCGGCATGAAGCATCTTGTCTACCAATGTCGTTTTGCCGTGGTCAACGTGAGCGATGATGGCGATATTCCTAATGTTTTGCATGTATCGGTTTTTAAAATCGGGTGCAAAAGTACATCGGGAAGTGCCTTGTTCGACGCGGACAAGGAATAGAAGGGCGAAGGGCGAAGGACGAAGTAAGCAGCCCTTCGCCCTTCGCCCTTCGCCCTTCGCCCTTCGCCCTTTAGAAAGGAAATCCAATCCCCAGATTAAACACCGAGCTGTTGCGCAGTTTCAACCGATCCACGGCATTACCTGTTGATGCAAGGTAGGCGAGGTATTCGTCTTTGGGTTGCCACATCCAGCGCTCGCCTTCCACTTTCGCCGGGTCTTTGAGCTGTATGCCAACGTCAAGGCGCACAAGGAAGTAATCGAAATCGATGCGCAGTCCGAAACCCCCACCAATAGCAATTTCACCCAGGAATCGATCTGCTTTGAAGTCTGCCCCTTTGCGTTTGGGGTCTTCATTGAGAAACCAGATGTTACCGGCATCCACAAAGAACGCCCAGTTGAGCATTTGAGTGAATTTGAAGCGGTATTCGAAATTGCCCTCGAGCTTGACTTCCCCGATATTGTTGAAGGTTTGAGGCAACAGCGCATCCCGCGAGGAACCGGGCCCGAGTGTGCGTGCTTGCCATGCGCGCAGGCCGTTGGCACCGCCGCTAAAGAAACTCTTCTCAAAGGGCAGGGTAATGGCATTCTTTCTTGGAACTCCCAGGCCGCCGTAGGCGCGCAGCACGAAAGCGTTGCGGTCATTCACGTTGGAGTAAAAACGAAAATCAGCTTCACCACGGAAGTATTGCGCGAAGCGAATGCCATATATCCGATGGCTGTTGAGTGAATCGACCGGTTGGTCGGTGGCGTCCATAACTCCATTGAGCATATTTCCGGCGGCACTTCCACCCAAGCGTAAATACAGGTATTGCGGCTGATACTTGGCCTTCTGTGTATTTAACGTATAATTCACATTGGTGGCCAGAATCAAGTGGTCTTGATAACTATTTTCCAGAAACGCATCCTGCAGGCGATCCAGGAAGTTTTGAAAGACATCGCTCTTGCGAATTTTGATAATGCTAAACTCGACTGCATCGATGGAGATACGCGAAACGGCATCGGGATTTTCAATCCAGTGATAGCTATAACGCAATTGCGAGAGCGTGCGCTCATAGTCAGGACGTCGCTGGTAATTAAACGTGGCGCTGAGTGCCGTTTGCGGATCACTGCTTTGTGCGGTAAAGTCACAGCCGAATGGCCACAGACGTGGCACGCGGTAAGTAATCTCAGGTCCGATTTCAAAGGTGTTCAGGCGGAAATTATTTTGCAATTGACTGGTCGCATTTTCTGATCCATCGCTGGTGGAAGCCAATGTCTGCGATGCTTCCAAACCCATGATGATGTTAAAATCGAGGGCCTCAGCGCCGCGAAACAGATTGCGATGGGTGTATGTCAAATTGCTATATATCCCCATGTTGCTGCTGCGGTTGGTGATGTGGGGGTAAAAGAAAAATGTCTGTTTCTTTTCAGGGGTCAGGCGCACATGGGTGTCCAAAATGTGTATCCGCTGATTGACCTGATTTTCACGGGGCAAGAGCTGAATAGTGGTTGACCGAAAAACGCCCATTTGGGAATAGCGCTTATAGGTGCGGTCTATGCGTGATCGTTGGTACATGTCACCGGTGCGATAGCTCTGCACGCAGGAAATCAACTCCGGATCGAGATCGGGCTTGCCATAACTTAAAATCTTGATGCCATCGAAGCTCAGCGTGTCGGTAGGGGCGTAATCAGGGTTGGTAATATCATAGTGCGTATGCACGTAGACATCACCAATGAAATATTTTTTGTGGGGAATACTGATGAGACTATCGGCATAATTAACAGCCGGAATTTGCGGCATTTCAATACGCATGGTTAAGTCCACGCGCTTATCGCCTTGTGTTGTATCGGCATGAAAAACAATGTACTCTTTGTTGAAGTCGTAATAGCCGCGTTCGTTGTAAAAATTAGCAATCACTTCACGCTCTGCATTGAGCTTATCGACATCGAATACGGAGGTTGAATCGAGTGTGGAAAGTTTGCGCAGTGCCTGTTCGCTCTTCGCCATTTCTTCGTCGGCGATTTTGTAGTTCAGTGAACGAATCTGATAGGGATCACCGGGATAAACATGGAAATAAACTCTGCACTTCGAGCTGTCGGCGCTGTAGGCGGACTCTGCCTTCACCTCGCTGCGGAAATATCCTTTTTTCTGCAGGAAGATATTCATCTGTTCGGCGCTCTTCTCCATTTTCAACGTATCCAGCAATACTGTTGGTTCTCCCACTGTATATGCCCAGAACATGCGCCAGCTTTTACATTCGATGGGCGTCTTGTTGTTGGCGGCTCGGCGGTTGTTTTTGTCGGCGCAACGTTTCGCCGCCCGCTGCTCGCTTTCCGTTAGCTTTTCCTTATTGACAAGCAGATAAACCGTATGATTGAAGCGAAACCATAAGATGCGCTTGTTGGGTTTGAGTTTGGAGTAGGAGAGAATCTCGTCTTTAGGAACGGCAAAATCGGTGATAGGCGAAAGCGGCATGGCATTCACATCAAAGGGCAAGGGCTTTTCCTGCGCAGTGTGTATGATGACGTCTTGTCGGCGCATGAAGGATTGGCCGTCGGGAACATGGCGCAGACGGGCACATCCTACTGCAGTGAGCAATAGAACAGCATACCAAAAGGCCTTATCGAAACCGTTGATGCGACGCATTATCTTGCACGCGCAATTTTGTTCAGAAATCGATTCATCTGAGATTTACTTCTAAAAAGTCAGCCGTTGAAAAAGGACATCAAATGGGTTCGATCCCTTCAACAGAAAAAATTTCGCTCGGAAAGCGGCTGTTTTGTGGTGGAAGGGAAGAAGGGGGTGGAAGAGGGACTTCAGTCCGCTTTCGGGATGCATTCCGTGTATACCACGGATGCCGACTGGGCTGCAGGCAAATCCAATACTTATGTGGTCAGTCAGAAAGAAATGGAGCAGCTCAGTTCGCTCAGTACGCCTTCACCCTATCTCGCTGTTTTCAAGCAAACACCGCCGCCGCCATTCTCAGGAGCACGGCAGGCTGTTCTTGTGCTCGATGGTATCGCAGACCCGGGCAACATGGGGACGATTATCCGAACAGCAGAATGGTTCGGTTTACAATCCATTCTTTGCACGCCCGATTGCGTGGAGCTCTATAATCCGAAGGTAGTGCAGGCCACGATGGGCAGCGTCTTTCGCATGCCTGTGTATGCCTTGTCGGAAGCAGAGATTCAGCATATTCTCAAGAAACACGACTATTATATTATTGCCGCCGATCTGCAGGGTACCAACGTGTATCAATTCGACTTTAAGCAGAAACTGGCCATCGTTATCGGGAGCGAAAGTCATGGTGTACGCCCGGCCACACGCTCGATGGTGGATGAGTTTGTGACGATTCCCGGTAGTGGCAAAGCCGAGTCGCTCAATGCGTCGGTGGCTGCTACGGTGTTTATGAGTCAGTGGCGAATGGCGAGTGGCGAGTGATGAGTGGCGAGTGGCGAGTGGCGAGTGGCGAGAATTATGACAGAACACTTTCCAACTCTCCTTTCCACTTGATGAATCCATTGACCACTTCGGAATAATCATGGTAAATGCGACGAAACGGCTCTTCGGCTGAACTGATATAAGCTGTTTTCCCTTGGACCTTAATTACGTGAATGATGTCTTCGATTTTGCGCAAGCAGCGTTTCAATTCCTGTAGATCTTTTTTGGTGTGCCAGACGTAAGTGGCTTCCCGTGTATCCAGTGTTTCCCAGATTACATGGTAATTGCGTTCGCCTTCAATTAAGAAAATAAAAGAAAATGGTTTTAATACAAAGCGCAGTTTCATAACGCCGGAGGCATGGATTGCCGATAAATAGCGCAGGTGCTTGTAGTGTTTTGTTTGATGGATTTCCAATAAATCATTGAGCAGGTCTTGTTCGTTGCGAAAGAAGGTGTTTGACTTGAAGTTTTGATCAGCAAACTGCTGAAAGTACTCCTCCATAGTAAATAGGCTCTTATCGATTTCCAAGCCTGGTTTCTTCCGGGTAGTGGTGCGCACGAATTCAAACTTCACGCTATCGATGAGTTCCTTGCTGATGCGGTCGATGTGTTCGGAGGTCGCTTTGACGGATTCAATTTCATCATTTCGTAATTCTATGATGATCTCTACCGCGATTTTTTTTGTTTTTAAGACGTTACCGAAATAGTTTTTTACAGCATCAAACTCTTCACGGATCTCGTCATTGAAAATTGTGAAGTCAATGGCGTCACGAATTCCTTTGATAGATTTCTTAAAAGCGACGCAACCAAACTTAAACTGAAGATCCTTGATAGAAACCTGAAACGATTCTCGTATTACCTTTCTGCGATCACGCGGTTTTTGCGTAGTGATTACTTCCGGCACAGTTGGTTTGGGTTGTGCTTGCTGCGCTTGTTGCGGAGCGGTAGCTGACGATATCGAACTTATGACCACAGCCTCAGCGGCTTCCCGCTCGCTGCGCAGGGGTGCATACAGGTGTGGTTTGTAGGTGAAAGGCTGAGAACCGGAAAGTGTTTTCAATAGACCCGCTGTGTCGATGCTGCGAAAGGTGATAATCTCAATCTCGTTGAGTATAGATTGAAGTTTTAGTTGATGATTGTCGAAGTGGGTTTGGCCCACATGATAAGCCTGAATGGAACAATAGAGTTTTTGGGAAGTAGTCTCAACATTGAGAACGTGAATGGTCCAATATGCCGGTGCTTTGAATGATTTGGCGATAGCAGGCAAACCCAATTGATCGAACGATAGAAACTTATCAGGTCCAATTTGCGCCCGATTTTCTTCAAAGAGTATTTTGAGTTCTTGACCAATCATTAATTGAACATTCCATGATTATTCAACTCCGTAGCTTGCCATATCACTCCAATCCACTTCACCACTTCACTCTTTCACCATTTCACCATTTCACCCTTTCACCCTTTCACTCCCTCCGGTATTTCCCTCCAATGTGTCACGTCCTTGAAAAAGTGATTGCTGTTGCCTTCGCCTTGCCAGAAGTGCGGGCCGTGCTTGGCGCATTTCTCACTGCCTTCGGGATAGAAATCTTTAATGAATTTCAAAATAACGACCTCACGCATTTCAAACTCACCGGTTTTACCGGGAAGGAATACGCGATTTCCTGGAATGAATCCCAGCAGGCGTTGACCGTCGTTAGGTAGTTGCTCTTGTACAGATATCCATTCGCTCATGATTCCCTCCGCGTATTAGCGTCCGATGAAAACGGCTTTGCGTTTTTCCATGAAGGCTGTAACGCCTTCGCTGTAATCGTTGGTGCCACCGGCTTCGATTTGATACTGTTCTTCCAGTTGAAGCTGTTGTTCGAGGGTGTTGTTCATGCTTGCGTTGAGCGCTGCTTTGGTCAATCCCAGGGCGTGAGTTGGCATGAGTGACAGCTCTTGCGCTAGGCGTGTGATGGTTTCCTCGAACTGATCATCGGCCACGCATTTGTAAATCATGCCCCAGCGCTCAGCATCGGTGGCGCTAATCTTTTCTCCTGTCATCATGATGGCTGATGCTTTTGCAAAACCAATCAGTCGCGGCAGAAAGAACGTGCCGCCGCTATCGGGCACCAGACCAATTTTGGAGAACGCCTGTATGAAGGAGGCAGATTCAGTTGCGATAACTACATCGCATGCCAGCGCAATGTTGGCGCCGGCGCCTGCGGCAACGCCATTCACCGCAGCCACTACAGGCTTAGCGATGTTGCGAATCTTTTCGATAATGGGGTTGTAGTGCTCACCCAGAATCGTTTTGAATCCGGGTGGATTCGGACCGGTGACTTCTGCTAAATCCTGTCCGGCGCAGAAGGCCTTGCCATTACCGGTAATCACAATACAACGGATGTCCTTATTGGCCGCTGCATTATCGAGTGCTGATTGCAACGCAAGCGCCATCTCGCGGTTGAAACTGTTATAGACCTGAGGGCGGTTCAGACGCAGCAATGCTACCGAACCGACATGTTGGATTTGAATGGTGTCGCTCATGCGCTTGGCTTGGTGGTAAGTTGGGAATAATAAGTGACGCAATGTTACGATGAAAGGCGTGTGGTTGGTGAGCGGAGTCGAACCACGCCCCTCGACTTCGCTCGGGGACCGGTCGCTTCGCACGAGTTAATGACCTCGGCTTCGCTCGGTCGAGGCGGAGGGCTTTCTTGAGAAGGCGAGGGTCTAGCTCTTCACTGCGCCAAAAGCTTGGAATAAACCGCATGATTTATTCCTAGGTTGGTTTTTTACGTTTAGCAAAATGCGTTAAGTTCTGACATGAAGCCAGACTTTTGAGGTTACTGATCTTTCCATTAATGAGCGCTTGTTTTTTTGCGCTGCTCCATTTTTGGATTTGTTTTTCGCGATTGAAAGCATCTTCAATACGATTGAAATACTCGAAGTAAACTAATACAACAGGAAGTCGTTTTCGAGTGTAATTACAACCCATTCCTGATTGGTGCTCTAGGATTCGATTAGAAAGATCTACTGTGCTTCCGGTGTAGAATGTTTCATCAGAACATCTGAGGATATACATGTATGCGTCCATCGTTTTCACTTTTTTGTTTCAACGATGTTATAGAATGCCCTGAAAGCTGCTCGAATAATTATTCCCTGCTAGAATCGCATATTCTCCGAAGCTAAGTGCAATGCCCTCCGCCTCGACCGAGCGAAGCCGAGGTCATTAACTTGTGCGAGATGCCCGGTCCCCGAGCGGAGCCGAGGGGCGTGGTTCGGCTCCGCTCACCAACCGTGGTTCGGCCTCGCTCACCAACCGCAGTTCGGCTGCGCTCACCAACTGTGGTTCAGCTTCGTTTATTGCCGTCCGCCTCGACCGAGCGAAGCCGAGGTCATTGACTTGTGCGTAGCGACCGGTCCCCGAGCGCAGTCGAGGGGCGTGGTTCGGCTCCGCTCACCAACCGTGGTTCGGCTGCGCTCACCAACCGGGGCAGCTGCGTTCACCAACCCCCGGTCCCCGAGCGGAGTCGAGGGGATTGACCTTTACACCTCCTCCTCCAACGGCTGAATCGTTTTCCGTCCACGCATAAACCGCACAATCAAATGAATGATCATCGCACCAAAGGCACTCTTGATGATGGCTCCGGGTAGGAGAGAGGTCAGCTTTTCCTGCCATCCCATAGGGTCAAGTTGCGAAAGCCAAAAGCCACCCAGGAGCAAGATGATGAGATGACCGAGCAGCCAATTCAAAATGGAAGGAAGAGGCTTGCTGAACATGGCCGTTTCGGCCAGATACCCGCACACAAGCGCCGCAGCGATGAAGCCAAAGAAAAATCCGCCGTGCTGACCGGTGATGATTCCCCAGCCCGCGTGATGCCCCGCAAACACCGGAAAGCCAAGACCACCGGCAACGATGTAGGTCACCACCGCCAACGCACCAATGCGCCAACCAAAGGCCATTGCCCCGAAGAGAATCACAAACGACTGCAGCGTGATCGGCATTTCTCCTTTAACATCGATGATGACCGGACCGAGCGTCACTTGCAGCACAAGTGCAATCAGCCATTTAATGGTGCTGTCAATCCAGGGCGATTTGTTGAAGCGAATGATAGAATTGAGCATAAGTGCTTAACGATTTTCGAGGAAAAAGGTTTGTGCCTCCGCCGGAGCAAAACGGTTGTTCTTGCGGTTCACATCAGCCATGCCATCATAAGCGTCGATGTGGATGCTCTCGATGCTGCCAATGGCTTTCGGAATGCTCAACGCGTAGGTGGGCTCCACCCATTTCCAATCGGAAAGAATGGTCCATTTGCCGTTGTATCCGTCAGCAGGCTTCTCGCCACGCATGATGTCGAGCGCAATTACAAAGGTTTCGAAATCGCCGTTGGTGTATTTGACTTCCACTTCAACGGGCATGATCATGTCGCCTTTGCGCACCAAGGTCAACTCCGTTGTGCTATTAGTTCCATTCACCATTGCGATACCGTAGTCAATGGTTTTGGTGGAGTTCACGAAATATTCATTGTACCAATCGAGCTCAAGGCCGCTGCGTTTTTCCATCACCCGAATAAGGTCGTAAGGATCCGGATGACGGAACTTGAACGCATCGAAGTAATCGATCAGTCCGGCACGGAAGGCCGTTGGGCCAATTATATATTCGAGTTGCGCGAGGTATACTTCGCCCTTTTCATAGGCCGCGGTACCGTAAGCGTAATTTGTAATATAATGATCGGCGTGGGTGTCGAGGGCTTCTTCCTTGCCTTCACGGACGATGTCGAAATAACCGTTGAATGCGGCTTTATGACCACTGGGCATTCCCGAGCGGAAGAGATAATCCATGGTTTCCTGAGTAGCGAAACTGGTAAAGCCCTCATCCATCCAGCAGTACAGACTTTCATTGGTTGCCAGCACGCCTTGATACCAAGAGTGCGCCGCCTCGTGTACCGTCACACCGGTAAGGCTCGGCAGTTTGCGGTTGCCTGTGATGAGTGTGGCCATCGGATATTCCATGCCGCCGTCACCACCTTGAATAATAGAATAGTCGGAATAAGGGTATTTACCGTAGTTGTTGCTTAGGAAGGTAAAGGCTTTCACCGCCAGTGGTTGCATTTCTTTCCACACGGATGCATAGTCTGCATTTTTCTGGTAGAAAAAATGCAGCATCGGTCCATTGGGAACTTGCGCCTGATCATGCGCATAGTCGGGATCTGCGGCCCACACAAAATCGTGAACATTGTTGGCTTTGAATCGCCAGGTGTTTTTATCACCTGCCTGCGGCTTGAGTTTGGTGCCTTCAGCCACATATCCGCAACCGATTTCGTTGGCGTTTTGCAACACACCGGTTCCGGCAATCACATACTTCTTGTCCATGGTGATGTTTACTTCGAAGTCGCCCCATACTCCATAGAACTCGCGGCCGATGTAGGGATTAGCGTGCCAGCCGCGCGTGTCGTATTCGCACATCTTGGGATACCACTGACTCATGCTATAATCGATGCCTTCGCTGTTATTGCGACCCGAGCGCCGGATTTGAATAGGGGACTGTCCTTCAAAGTCGAGTTCGAAGGATGCTTTACCACCGGGTGCAATCGGCTTGGCCAGCGTTACTTCCAGAATTGTTTCATTCTCTTTGACATTGCTGGGCTCATATTTCTTGTCTGAAGTTGCACTAAGTTCTTTGCCGTCTTGCTGAATGCGTGTTACGTGCAGGTAACCGTATTCCTCGGGCTTGAGTTTCGATATGCGGTCAGAGACACGTCCGTCGGGATCAACGATAGTGCGTGAGCGCACATCCATGGCGCTTCCGGGTTGAAAGGCGTTGTTGTAGAGGTGAAAGAACACCTTCGTAATGACATCGGGCGAGTTGTTGGTGTAAATGAGTCGCTCCTTTCCCGTGTAGACATGATTGGTGTGATCGAGATTCACATCAATGGCATAGTTGACGCGTTGTTGCCAGGTGGCTTGCTGAGCATGGGCTTGCACTGTTATCGCAAGACAGCAGATCAAAAATCCGAGTGTACGCATAGATAGAATTGTGGCCGTGAAGTTAGGGAGAAAAGGGGTGAGGGGTGCGTTAGTGCGCTTGACTCTGAATGGAATCTCAAGGCGATGGATTTCACCTATATCGGTAACTCATGAGAATATAATTTGATGGTTCTCAAATTCAATAGACCACCATTAATACGCCGGCGGAAGTTCGATACATCTGACCGGGTAGCATTCCCCCTGCAATAGCAGCCGCATTTCCTGAGTACACAGGTAGTTCACTGTTCTCGAAAAGACTTGCCTTTCCAGAATTCAGAGCGTAAGGAACGGAGAGCAGTTGTTGTGTGCCCATATCTTCAAAGCCACTTCCTGAGTTCAGTTCAACGTGCAGGTATTTATTGCCTCCTGTCCAATTTATAGCTTGGAAGGTATTTAAGACCGCTTCGCCAAATCCAAAGACGGTAGAAAACAATCCGAGGTCATTGGTAGTAAGGCTATGTGTTTCGCTATATTCAATTGTTCCCGAAAGAGAGTCGGTCAGTAGACTGAATTTTATCTGCACATTTACATTATTCAATGGCTGCCCTTGATTGTCGCGAGCAATGGCTTGGTAGCTTATTCCTTGCGGAACAACTTGTGAAACTCCACTATCGTTGCCACCGGAATTGCTTAGCACCCGACTTTCCCAATACCATGTATTGAGCGGGAAAGATGCTCCGCCGGTATTTAGCGTTGAAAGGCCTGATCCTTCATCAAAATGCCATAATCCAAACGTGCTTGATGCAGGATTTGAAATAGACTCTAACGGTGTGAAATTTGAAGTTTCCAGCACGCTAGTTGTAATGTACAATTCGTCAATCAATCCATTAAATCTTCGTCCTCCTTCAGGCCAATTGCCTAGGTATAAACTTGGTGAACCGGAATAACTAATAGATTGGAACCAAGATTGAACCTCTATGCCATTCACGAAGATTTTTCGGTTCCCATTGTTATAGGTTAGTAATAGATGCTGCCAGACGTTTGGGGTAAGTGTGAATACACCGTTTCCCCATGTCCAAGTGCTACCCGAATTCAATGTTTGAATTACCCAGTTGGCGCTTCCTCCGTGAGAGGCATCTATAATGATGGATATGCCTGCTTGTGTTGACGCAGGGTTAATCCAAGTTGAAATTGAAAATGTTGTCTGTGCGCCGAAATTGCCCAGGGGAATGTATCCCCCGGCAGAAGCTGTTCCGGCCGGCCATGGGTTTGGTGTTCCGGAGTTACCTATGCATGGTGAATTGCTTTGACCAAATGCGTTGACGCACAAGGCGATTAAGCTGAATAATAAAAGTCTTTTTTTCATAAAAATCGATTGGTCAAAATTAATGAGTCATGAACATTATCTATCATACACACCTCTCATGAGTAGAATTATTAGTCCCCAGTCCCCAGTCCCCAGTCCTCAGTCCCCAGTCCTCAGTCCTCATCCTCCTTCAATCCATCAAACTTCGCCTTCATCGTCGGATTGCCATGCGTGAGTTTTTTGATCGTGAGGTCGTCGGCTTTGTCGTTGGCCAGGCGAAGATTGTTTTCGGAGTTTAACAAGGCGTCTTTAGTTGCTTGAAGATGTTTAATCGAGTCGTCAATATGTTTTATTGCCTCGTTGAATTTCTTGCTGGCTAAATTGTAGTTGCGTGCAAAGCCTTCCTTGAAGGAATTCATTTTCTCCTCAAACTTGGTGATGTCGATGTTTTGGTTGCGCACCATCGCCAGTTCAGCTTTGTATTGCATGGAATTCAATGCTGCATTGCGCAAGAGGGTAATCATCGGAATGAAAAACTGCGGACGTACCACATACATTTTCGGATACTTGTACGACACATCAACAATGCCGGAATTATACAATTCGCTCTCGGCTTCGAGCATGGTCACCAGCACAGCATACTCGCACTTTTTCTCCGTGCGGTCTTTGTCGAGCTCCTTGAAAAAATCCTCATTCTTCTTTTTGGTTGTGGTTTCATCTCCCTCGTTTTTCATCTCAAACATGATGGAGATAATTTCATTACCGGCATCGTCATTCTCGCGGAAGATGTAATCGCCTTTGCTACCGGTTTTCGAGTCATTGTCCTTCTCGAAATAGGCCTGCGGAAAAGCCATGGACCGCACTTTGTTGAACTCCGTTTCGCAATGAAGCTCGAGTGTTTCGCCAATCATCTTGGTCGATAATTTGAGCTTCATGTCCTTGCGCAGTGCGATTTCCTCATCCTTCAATTTGATAATCGCTTCCTGTGCTTTCAGCGCGTTTTGCATGTCCTCTTTCATAGACTGCTTCAAGAGTTCAGCTTCCTTTTCTTTCAGCATTACTGCAGCTTTCAATTCATCGCGCTCCTTTTCGATGTCCTTGATAGATTCTGACACGAGCAGCTTTTTCTCCAAATCGGCTTGCTCCAGGTTGGCGCGTAATTGAGCCATCTCCTGTTCTTTCTGACCAAGTTGTTCAATGAGGTCTCGCTCATTCTTCGCAGAGAGCGCCAGTATTTCCTGGTCTTTTTTTAAGAGCTCTGACTGCAAACTCGTTTTCAAATTCGCTTCAGCCAATTGCACCGCAGCCAATTTTTCTTTCTCCGCCAGCGCCAGACGCTGCGCGATTTCTTTGTCAAATTCATGATTGTGCACTTGTCGCAGGATATCCGCAAATCCGGATTCGTCCACTTTGAAGGCCTTGTTGCAATGCGGGCAGATGATGTCGTTCATAGGTAATTGTTCAAGATTCTGATGTAACGAATGTACAGCTATTTAAAATAACGCTCCTGCGGAGCTATCGAAATAACGCTCCTTCGGAGCTAATGAGCACTCACTTCAATCTACTCGCCCTTCGCCCTTCGCCCTTCGCCCTCCGCCCTTCGCCCTTCGCCCTTCACCCTTCACCCCTCCTCCACAAACCGTAAATCCTTTCCAAACGTCTCGGGCAATACGAGCAAAGAGAGTAGGGATAGCGTCATGCAAATACCGCCGATGATGAGCGCGGCGTTGACTTCTCCCAGGGAGGTTGAAAGCGATTTGAACGAGAGTACAATGGGCACTGTAGCGCCGCGTACAAAGTTGGGAACCGTGGTGGTTACTGTTGCGCGAATATTGGTGCCGAATGTTTCCGAAGCAATGGTGACAAACAACGCCCAATACCCCGTAGCAGTTCCGATAGCGAAACACAGGAAGTAATAGAAGGAAACCGAATAGCCTTGCCCTAAGAGGAAGAGCAAAATGACGGCAATACAGGTAAACAGATAAGCAAGCACGATGCGCTTGCGACTCTTGAACACCTGACTGAGGTAGCTGCTCATTAAATCGCCAACCGATAAGCCGAGGTACGTATACACAATGGCTTGGCCGATTTCAAAAGTGCCATCGGTTGCACCACCGAGTGCCGTGAATTTTCCGGAAAACTTGACCAGCACACCCACGCAAAACCAAACCGGTAATCCCATCGCAATGCACGCCAGGTAGCGCACGGCACGTCGGCGGTTTGCAAAGAGCATGAAGAAATTTCCTTTCGATACCTGCTGCTGTTTCACATCGTCAAACAGGTGACTTTCATGGGTGCCTGCGCGCAACGTCAGCAACAGCAATCCCAAAAGCCCACCGATGATGTACATGATTTGCCATTGCGCCAGACCGAACATCGCCAGATTCATTTTGTTGATGTACACCGCCGCCACAGCGCCGAGCGCACCCATGGTCACAATGACCATCGTTCCATAACCGCGGCTTTCTTTTTTCAAAATCTCATTCACCAGCGTGATGGCAGCTCCCAATTCACCTGCCAGACCAATGCCCGCAATGAGGCGAACGAGCGCGTACATATGAATGTCAGTCACAAATGCGTTGGCAATATTGGCCAGCGAATAAATGAGAATCGAGCCCATCAAAATTTTACGACGGCCTTTGAGGTCGCCCAAAATCCCCCATACCAATCCGCCGATGAGCATACCCGACATCTGCCACAGAAAAAGCGTGTAGTCGTATTCGGCAAGCTGTGCAGGGTCGGTGATGCCAATGCCTTTCAAGCTGGCTTGACTTACAATGTTGAACAATTGCAAATCGAAGATGTCGACAAAGTAGCCCAGGGATGCAACAAGCACCGTTGGCCAGAGCGCGCGGTTATTCATAGAAAGGGTTTGTGTGGCGAAAATAACCCACGCGACGAGATTGGTTCATAATTCAAGAGAATGCAAGCCGAAGGCGAAGTAGGATTGTTTTTCTTTTGCACCATGCTCCGCAGATTGCTGTCTATTCTTTTCGTTGTGTGCATGTTTGCATCAAGTATCCGTGCACAAACTTCCTATGCAGCGGAGCAACAACAGGTATTGGCTGCCGCTGCGAATCAGTGGTTGATCAATCAACTGCGCGAGGTCAATCCTCGTTATTTCGATTGCAATGCACCGACAATCATAAAACCTGCGGCAGGAGAGGTGAGGTTGTTTGGACAATCGATTACCCTCACGCAAGAACAAGTTAATCGCTATGCAGATTGGTGTTTTCCCGGTGGTGACTGTCAACGTTTTTTGTCGGTGGTAGCGGCGAGCAACGTCTATCTGCCGCTCTTTAAAAAGAAAGCGCAGCAACTGCAACTGCATGAAGACGCTGCATGGATGCCGGTTGTTCTCTCCGGCTGCAATCAGCAATTTCGCGGATCAGGCGATCGCGTCGGATTATGGGCCATGCCTTATCTGGCCGCACGTAAACAACACCTACGCATCGACTCGCTGTTGGATGAACGCATGGGGGCTGATTTCACAACTGATGCCGCGCTCAAGCATTACCGTTATCTGCTCGAGACTCATAGCGGTGATGACCTTCGCGCTGCAGCTGCTTATCGGTGGGGGAGTGCACGGGTGGCCTCAATCGACTCCACACTTATAGGTGAAGCGTTAATTGCCGCGATGGATTCTAGCGTGACAGACTACCTCGGTTTTTACGCCTATACACTGCAACTCATGCGCAGCGCAGTTGTCGACAATCAGTTGACTGTCTGCATGGAAATTCTGGGCCATTGGCAGCCTGTTGTGATTGACAAACAACTTCGCGTTGAAGCACTCACCACAGTGCTGAAGCTGGATGAGTCGGCCGTGCGCTCAGCTAATCCTGTGTATACCGGTAAGTACCTCGCACCGGGCTATCGTCGGGTGCCGTTTGTATTGGAAGACACGGTGTTGAATCGTTACCGCTTGATGGCCGACAGCATTGCGCGCTGGCAGCCACCGGCTCCCGTGATGGAGGAGGTATGGGAAACCACGTGGATCAATCATCGGGTAGGGAAGGGCGAGAACCTTGGACGCATCGCCTCCAAGCATCACGTCAGTATCGCTCAACTAAAGAAGTGGAACAAGCTGCGCTCCGACAAAATCCGTCAAGGCCAGCTCCTCAAGATCGAACAGCGACGAAAAGTCACCATCGAAAAAATCACCGAAGAATCCTTCCCCGAAGAACCAAACCTCGACGAATCGCCAACAGAAGTCATATCCTCAGATTCCCTTCGCCCTTCGCCCTTCGCCCCTAGTCCTTCACCCCTCACTTACACCGTCAAACGCGGCGACACCCTTTGGTCCATCGCCCGCAAATTCCCCGGCGTTACCGAGCAAGATTTGATGAAATGGAATAAGTGCGGCCAGAACATTAGGCCCGGACAGAAGCTGCGAGTAACAAATGACAATTGACAATTGACGAGTGACGAGTGGCGAGTGGCGAGTGGCGAATGGCGAATGGCGAGTGATACCTCACCCCTCACCCTTCACCCTCACCCCTTCAGTCGATATCCAACATCCTTTCGTTGATATCTCGCACTTAATTCATTTGGAATCAACCGAAAAATGATTCTACTTCGCCCCGCATTCTTCGATGAAGAGATTTGCCCTGCAAGGTTACTCCCTTCTGTTTTCTTCGATAGCTGCGCGGACTTGGAATGAGATGCTGAACGGTCCGCAGTGAACTGAGTGTTGTTCGAATGGTGAACAAGCTTGAGCAGATCGAAAGAACAATACCTGAACATTTTTTACTTGGCCGCAAGGCTAATGGTGAAGACTCATTCGCCGGTTTACAAGTCGCCGGTGTGTTGAATACAACGTTATTGAGTTGAGTAAATGTTTCATGGTTTTTTTGGTTAATGGAGAAAACCACCTTTTCGTCGAGGGTGGTTTTTTCTTTTTACAGGATTGCAGGATTGTAGGATTGTAGGGAGCGCTAGCCCTCTCTGTGTTCTCTGCGTGATTTTCCCTTTGCGTTCCTTTGCGTGAAAACCCTCTGCGCTCCTCTGCGTGATTTTCCCTTTGCGTTCCTTTGCGTGAAATCTCTTTGCGTTCCTTTGCGTGAAAACCCTCTGCGCTCCTCTGCGTGAAAACTCTTTGCGCTCCTTTGCATGAAAACTCTTTGCGCTCCTCTGCGTGATTTTCCCTTTGCGTTCCTTTGCGTGAAAACTCTTTGCGCTTCTTTGCGTGAAAACTCTTTGCGTGAAAACTCTTTGCGTGAAATCCCTTTGCGTTATCCCCCCTTACCGCACCCACACACAATTTTGCACGTCATCGGTAAGGCTGACAATCCCGCGACCGTATACAATGGTCACCTGACTAAAGCGCGGATTGGTTGTCGGTGTAGAATTACTCAACTGAAGCGTGTCGCCGAATGGCCTTCCGCTTGGTGTAAAGTGAGCACCGCGCAGAAAATAATCGTTGGTAGATAGCGCCGATGCAATACTCAACGAAAGCGAAACCGTGTCGGCCTCATTATCTACCTTGATGGTATAGCCGATTTGATTGGCATCGGAAGAGAGCAGACTTGAATTCATTGCGCATGAAGCAACACAATAGGGTTTTGCCCCCGTGCCTCCAACACTCAGCCTGTTGCGGGTCATCGTGTGTTGTTCTGTTTTGTCGTAGACATCGGTGCGGAACAACAAACTATCGCCGTTGGCATTGTAAAACATCAGCCGACTTTCATTCGGGATGTAGGGTAGAAGATTGTCGGGGAACGCCGGACAATCTTTACTGTCTTTTTTGCAAGAAGAAATAAGCCCTATCGCCGAACACAGGATGATGACAACAAGGCCAGAAAGAGAAAATCGAAAACGCATGTGACGAAGTTAATTCACACTACGCTTTCACATGCACGAGTTCATTTCAATCCGGAACTCACGCATGCGATACTTCGCGCCGACTTTGCGCAAACCATTCACCCGCACTTTTGGATACCTTTACTCCATGAAAGTCATCGGCCTTACCGGCGGCATAGGATCTGGAAAATCAACCATAGCGCGTGTGATGGAAACGCTTGGCTTCCCCGCGTTTGATGCCGATCGTGAAGCGCTGGCCCTCTATGAGGAAGATGAAACGCTGTTGAATGAAGTGAAGGTACGCTTTGGTGATGCTGTGTTACAACCGAATGGCCGGTTGAATCGGCAGGCGCTCGCCGCAATCGTGTTCAATGATGAAGAAGCCTTGCGCCGGTTGAACGCGTTGGTGCATCCCCGTGTGGCTCAGCGATTCGCTCAATGGAAGGAAAAGCAAACGGCGCAAATTGTCGTTCGCGAGGCCGCCATCCTTTTTGAAAGCGGCAGTGACAAAGATTGTGATGCTGTCATCGTGGTCACTGCGCCCAAAGCCTTGCGCATTGCGCGCGTGCAAAAACGAAATAGCATTAGCGAGGCAGAAGTCCGAGCGCGAATGAATCGGCAGTGGCCCGAAGAAGAACTAGTCAAGCGCGCTGATGCAGTGATTGTGAATGACGATCATCATCTCGTAGTGCCTCAGCTTATGCGTGTTATTGAGGGTATCGTTCAGAAATAACCGGTGCAGTCCTTTGGTGCTTAAAGGAAAATAATCGCCAGCACAATGAAGAGCACGACCATCACGATGTAATACCAGAAGTCGACAAACCACGGGAACATTTCACGGTATTTATCGAATAGTTTTTTCATGAATGTTAAGGGGGAGAATAGTTGGGCTGAGTGGATGTACTCTGCAGTGTCTTTCAGTTTGAATTTGCCAGGTCGCGGTTCAAGCTCAATTCATAAACAGGTACAATCCTGCTATGGCTGTGCCGACGAGAAACCACTTTTTGGTTTTCATCGCAAGTAGGTTGAGTTCGAAATAATTCATGTTTCAAAAGAATAGAATGAGTGAACCATTGCGACTGCGCATTTCAGCAGTTTTCAAACGACTATCGTGAATAGCGTTGGGGTGAGAAATTTCATGAAATGATATTGCTATCGCCAAAAAGTATTCGCGACTTTTGCAGGCAAATCCATAGTATGAACTACCGCATCGCACCCAGCATTCTTTCCGCTGATTTCGCTAATCTTCAACGCGACATCGAAATGATCAATCGTTCACAAGCCGACTGGTTTCATGTGGATGTGATGGATGGTGTGTTCGTGCCGAACATCTCCTTCGGTATGCCTGTGGTGAAAGCTGTGCACAAGCATGCCACCAAGCCGCTTGATGTGCACTTGATGATTGTCGATCCCGATCGTTACATCAAAGATTTCAAAGCATGCGGTGCAGAAGTGCTAACCGTGCATTACGAGGCATGCACCCATTTGCATCGCACGCTGCAAGCCATTCGCACCGAGGGCATGAAAGCCGGCGTAGCAATCAATCCGCATACACCCGTAAGTGTGCTCACCGACATTCTCAACGATGTCGATCTTGTGCTGCTCATGAGCGTGAACCCCGGCTTCGGCGGACAATCGTTCATCGAAAACACGTTTAGCAAACTCAGTCAACTCAAGGCCATGCGCGAAGAGCGCGGCCTATCCTTTCTCATCGAAATCGATGGCGGCGTCAACGACACCAATGCCGCAAAACTCATTCACGCCGGCGCCGATGTGTTGGTGGCGGGCAACTATGTGTTTGCGGCAAGTAATCCGGAGGAGGCGATCGCCGCTATGAAGAAGTACTGAGTACTAAGGACGAGGTACGGTTAGGGTAAGTCTTCTATCGGAGGTGAATTGTGCCAAGATGAAAGTATGCTCTCGGCTGCGCTCGAAGTCCATCGCCTTTCAGAAGCCCCAGCGGGGCGAATTCTTATAGAAGGAGGTCGTTGGACAAAGAGCCCCAGCGGGGCGGCACAAGGCAAAGGCGAGTGGCGAGTGACGAATGGCGAGTGACGAATGACAAGGACTGGATACTGGATACTGGATACTGGATGACCTGTCTTCATCTGTAATCCGTAATTTGTCATCCGTAATCCTCTCTTATCTTCGCTCAAAACATAATTCATGCGTATAGCTTTGACAGTTCTCGCTTTCATATTCGGCTCAATGGCCTATCCCCAAGTTCCAGATGCTTTATCGATTTCTTTAGAAGGGGATACCCTGCATCTCGAGTCAGGAGGATTCATGATTATTACGGGTATAAGTGCCGCCAATTATGGGGGCAGTGTTGATGAAGTCGGAACAACATTGCACACGTGCGGTGCTGCAAATTTGCATAATCCCAATAAAAATTATGGTTCTTTGATTGATCAAGAAGGCAATGTTTACAAGACGATTGTTATTGGAACCCAAGAGTGGATGGCGGAGAATTTGAAAACAAGTGTTTACCGCAATGGTGAACCTATTCCTACTTTATTTGACGGCATCTCTTGGGCCGCATCGGTTGAAGGAGCAAGGTCATATTACAATGAAGAGCCGAGTTATGCATGTCCTTATGGCCAATTATATAATTGGTATGCATGCGTAGATGACCGTCATCTTTGTCCCACTGGCTGGCATGTGCCTCTTGATTCTGAATGGTGGGCTTTGATAACTTTCCTTGATCCGAATGCCGATAGTCTGAATTTGTTTCCTAATAAAGCAGGCGACATGCTAAAATCGAATGCTGAAAATGCCAGCCTATGGCATACTTCCACCACGGCAACTCACAATACGAGCGGATTTTCCGGAGTTCTTGGAGGCGGCAGATATATTGATGGAGAATTCGGTGGTTTTGGAATTCAGACGTTGTGGTGGTCTTGCACAGAAGATGATGAATATTCTGCTTGGATGCATAGCGTGGACAAAAATCTAAATTCGACTTCACGTTGGTACCAGCCTAAGAATTATGGATTGGCTGTGCGATGCATTCGGGATTGAGTGGATGTTGAATTTGATTGTGACTCGAGCCGTTACATTTAATGACGCCATCCATTGAATTCTCAATGTTGCAACGATTGAAAACGTGGGCTTTGGGAGTCCATTCGCTAACAAAAAGCAGCACTCAGTCACCAGTCCTCAGTCACCAGTCTTCAGTCCCCACCAAAGGGCCCTCGGCTCCGATCGGGCACCGGGAGTCTGGCATGAAGTCCTCACCTCGGCTCCGCCCGGCCACCGCGTCCGTCGACCGAGCGGAGCCGAGGTCATCATCACGCGCAAGCAGCCCGGTCCCCGAGCGCAGCCGAGGGGCGGTTGCCGGTACGATTTCGTGTTGCTTTTTCGAGGTGTTAACATTTTTGATGTTAACATTTAAAATGTATACACCAAAAAAGTTAACAGATGGATTTGATTTTTACTTGAGCGTACCGGCCTCGACTCCGCTCGGGCACCGGGGAGATCACCAGTGCTCAGTCTCCACCAAAGGGCCCTCGGCTCCGCTCGGGCACCGAGAGTCTTGCCTGAAGTCCTCACCTCGGCTCCGCTAGGTGACCGAAAGCGACGGCCGAGCGAAGCCGAGGCCTTTATTATAGGCGAGCAACCCGGTCCCTGCGCGAAGCCGAGTGGTGCAATGCACCTCGCACCTCGCCCTTCGCCCTTGCTCTCCAGGCCTCACCCCCAACCCCTCTCCACAAGAGAGGGGAGCAGGGCAGGTGTGGCTGATTGCGGCATCACTACAGCTAGCCGGATGCAGCGCCTTTGCCGCCACTCGCCCTTCGCCCTTCGCCCTTCGCCCTTCGCCCTTCGCCCTTCGCCCTTCGCCCTTCGCCCTTCTCCCTTCGCCCTTCTCTCTTATATTTGCCTAAAACCATAACCCCATGCGTCTTACCCTAACCACTATTGCGCTGCTGATTAGCGCACTGCTTATCGCACAATCCCCTGCACTCATTCCATACCAAGCTATTGCTCGCAATGCTGCCGGCGAACCATTGGCGAGTAGCACACTCAACGCGCGGTTTACCATTCACGACATCACGGCGAGTGGGGAAGTGGTGTGGCAAGAATTGCAGACGGTGAGCACCAATGCACTCGGATTATTTACAGAACAACTGGGAGGCAGTGTTCCACTAACCGCTGTAAACTGGGCGAATGGAGCGAAGTTTATGCAAGTGGAGTTGGATTTGGGTAATGGTTTTATCGACATAGGAACCCAGCAGCTGTTGAGCGTGCCTTACGCGCTGCATGCGGGTGGTGTGCAATTGGATGTGAGCACAACAGGTGATACGCTTTTTGTGGGTGACAGCGGTTATGTGCTCATACCGGGCATTAGCCTTGCGAACAATGGTGGTAGCTCTAGCATCAGCGAGCATACGTGCGGCAGCACCAACGTTCACAATGCTAACCTTTCCTACGGTAGCGTCACAGACCATGAGGGTAATGTGTACAAAACGATTGTAATCGGCTCGCAAGAGTGGATGGCAGAGAACTTAAATCTGGCAAGCTATGCCGACGGTACACCGCTGCCCGAAGTAACTGATCCAGTTGAGTGGTCCGAACTTACAACGGGTGCCTGGTGCTACTACAACAATGACGCAAATTACGCGTGTCCCTATGGAAAGCTTTATAATTGGTACGCTTGTGTAGGCACTCGCCAGCTGTGCCCCGTAGGTTGGCACGTGCCAACGGATGACGATTGGTTGGCATTGACAAACTACCTGGACGGTGTTGAATTTGCCGGTGGCAAAATGAAAACCACGGGTACTGTGGAAGCTTCCACGGGCTTTTTTCTTTCACCAAACGCAGACGCCTCAAACAGCAGTGGGTTCTCGGCGATTCCCGGAGGCGGGCGCTATTCAGCAGGGACCTTCGACCTCCTTGGTGCGCAGGCGTGTTGGTGGAGTTCCACGGCGAACAGCGAGACCAACTCCTGGGATCGTTACCTTGTCTACAACTCCGGCATCACAAATAGAGGCAGCGGGCTAAAGTACATGGGTTTTTCTGTGCGTTGTCTTAAAGATTAACACAGCTGACCGTTTAGCTATTTCATAGTGCGTTTCACGGATGAGGCGTGGGGCCTCAATTTTTTTGTTCTTACTTGGGTGAAAAAAGTCACCGACTCTCCTCCCTATCTTCGCGCCATGGACATTTCCGCTCTCAAAGCCATTTCACCGATCGACGGTCGTTACAGCAAGCAAACGCAAATCCTTAGCGGATACTTTTCCGAGCACGCACTCATGAAGTATCGCGTGTGGGTCGAAATCGAATACTTCATCAGCTTGTGTGAAATTCCATTGCCGCAGTTGGCCGGCGCGACTCCTGCGCAACTCGAAGGTTTGCGCAAAGTGTATTGGGAAATGTCGGACGACGATGTGCTGCGCATCAAAGAACTCGAGCGCACCACCAATCACGATGTGAAAGCCGTTGAGTATTTTCTCAAAGAGAAATTTGAAGGACTGGGTATGTCGGCGTTCAAGGAGTTTATCCACTTCGGACTTACCTCTCAAGACATCAACAACACCGCTATCCCGGCTTCGTTTCGTGATGCGATTGAAGAGGTGTACATTCCTGCAGTCGATCGTATTCTGGAGCGCCTGGTCAACTTCGCCAAAGAGTGGAAAGACATTCCCATGCTGGCGCGCACGCACGGACAACCCGCTTCGCCAACCAAGTTGGGTAAGGAGTTTTACGTGTTTGTAGATCGCCTTGATGAGCAACTCAATCAACTCGAAGAAATTCCCTACAATGCCAAGTTCGGGGGCGCCACCGGCAACTTCAACGCGCACCATGTCGCTTATCCCGATATCGACTGGGCTGATTTTGCCACCGGTTTTCTAGCGACAAAACTGAACCTGCGTCGCTCGCGGTTCACCACTCAAATTGAACACTACGACAACATGGCCGCAGCGTTCGATGCACTGAAGCGCACCAACACTATTCTGGTTGACCTCAGTCGCGATATCTGGACCTATATTTCCATGAATTACTTCCGTCAGAAAGTGAAGGAAGGGGAAATCGGTTCGTCGGCCATGCCGCACAAAGTCAATCCTATCGACTTCGAAAACGCCGAAGGCAACCTTGGCATCGCCAACGCATTGCTCGAGCACCTTTCAGCCAAACTTCCGGTAAGTCGCTTGCAGCGCGATTTGACCGACAGCACCGTGCTGCGTAACGTGGGTGTTCCGTTTGCACACATCATTATTGCCTTCAATTCCATTGAGAAAGGACTCGATAAGTTGTTGCTCAACGAAGAAGCCCTCCTTCAAGATCTGCACGACAACTGGGCCGTGGTTGCTGAAGCGATTCAAACTATCCTGCGTCGCGAAGGCTATGCCAATCCATACGAGGCGCTCAAAGAGCTCACGCGTGGCAAAACACAAGTGACCGCAATCGACATTTCCTCGTTCATCGATACGCTGCAATTGAGCGATACGGTGAAGGCAGAGCTGAAGGCTATCACGCCGAGCAATTATACCGGCATGGATTTACTCGACGCTGAACTCGCTTAATCCGATATGAGCAAACTCCGCGAAATATGGCAGTTGGTGCAAGGCTATCGCGCGAGCATCGGAGTGAACTTTCTGTTCAACATTCTCAACGCAGTGTTTTCGCTGTTCACCTTCTTGGCTGTCGTGCCGTTTCTCTACATCCTGTTTCGGGTCAACAGTAGCACTCCTTCTTCATCAGCGCAAAGCAACGCCCTTTGGCAGTGGGCGAGTAGTTCGCTCGATGCATTTATTGCAGCCAACGGACAAGGCACTGCACTGGCGCTCATGTGCGTGTTCATCGTCATACTCGCCTTGCTGAAGAACTTGGTGAACTACCTGTCGCTACTCAGCATCGCCAAAATCCGCACTTCCGTTTCGCGTGACCTGCGCGAAAAACTCTACAAGAAGATTCTCGATTTGCCTGTGGCGTATTTCACCAATGAGCGCAAGGGCGATATCATTTCGCGCATGACCAACGACTTGATGGAAATCGAGTTCAGCGTCATCGGCACACTCGAGGCGTTGTTGAAGTCCCCCGTGATGATCATCATTTCGCTGGCCACGCTCATCGTAATCAGCTGGAAACTCACGCTGTTCTCCTTGCTGTTTTTGCCCTTGAGCGGATTCCTCATTTCACGCATTGCCAAGAGTCTGAAGAATGCAGCCAAGCGCGGCAAGGGCAGCCTGGGTGATCTCATCGCCATCATCGAGGAGACGCTCACGGGCAATCGCATCATCAAAGTATTCAATGCGGAGAAGCAATTTCGGCAGCGCTTTGATCATACGAACGATGGTTACTTCCGCTTGATGCATCGCTTGTATCGCCGCGAGTATTTGAGCTCACCAATGAGCGAATTCATCTCGCTCATTGTGATTTCGATTCTGCTCTTCGTTGGCGGTCGCATTGTCATCAGTGGGGAAATGGGCGGGGAGCTGTTGATTGGTTATCTGGTCGTCTTTTCACAAATCATCCAGCCTGCACGTGCTTTCAGTGACGCGATTTTCAAAATCAGCAAAGGAGCAGCATCGCTCGAACGCATCAATGAAATTCTCGACGCACCGCTCACAGTGAGTGATCCTGTGGCGCCCAAGGAGCTTAACGCATTCAACAGTCGCATCGAGTTCAAGAATATTCGCTTCGGCTATTACGGCGACCCTGTTATTCACGATATCTCCTTCACCATTGAGAAGGGCCAAACCGTTGCGTTGGTTGGCCCCAGTGGTAGCGGAAAAAGCACGTTGGCTTCTTTGCTCGCGCGTTTCTACGATCCGATAGAAGGGCAGGTTCTCATCGATGGTATTTCCCTGCGCGATTGTCGCGTGGCTGATGTGCGCAGTTTGATGGGCTTTGTTTCGCAAGAGTCTATACTGTTCAATGATTCCATCAAGCACAACATTGCGTTGGGTGAGAATGCAGAGCCGGATATGAATCGCATCATCCAAAGCGCGCGCATGGCGAATGCAGAAGAATTCATTGCCCCGCTACCTGAACAATACGAATACAATGTTGGCGATGGCGGCAATAAACTCAGCGGTGGACAAAAGCAACGACTGGCCATCGCGCGGGCTCTCTACAAAAACCCGCCGATTCTTATACTCGACGAGGCTACATCAGCGCTCGATACGCAAAGCGAGCAACTCGTGCAGGATGCTATCTACAAGTTGATGGAAAATCGCACTTCGCTGGTGATTGCCCACCGACTGAGCACCATCAAGAAGGCCGACAAAATCATCGTCATTCAATCGGGCACTATCGCCGAGCAAGGCACCCACGAGGAGCTCATGGCTTCGGGCGGTGTGTACAAGCGGTTGGTGGAGATGCAGAATTTTGGGTGATTAAAGAGTGGCGAGTGGCGAGTGGCGAGTGGCGAGTGGCGAGTGGCGAGTGGCGAATGGCGAATGGCGAATGGCGAATGGCGAATGGCGAATGGCGAGTGGAATAAAATCGCCATAAGTTATGTCTTTCAGGAATAAGGTTTTTTTGTTGGTTGATCTTGTTTTGCTTTCTGAAACAAAACATTAGAATATGAAACAGGATTTAAAAGGACCACTGCAGTCAAAGTCATTTGTTTTTGGAGTGGATACTTATCGACTTTGTGCTGCAATTTGGGAATCCGATAAGGAGTGGATTCTAACGCGTCAATTGATGCGCTCCTCGACGTCTATTGGAGCATTGTGTGCAGAATCCGAGCACGCACAAAGTAAATTAGACTTCATCAACAAACTATCTATCGCTCGCAAGGAATGCAATGAGTCCAAGTATTGGATTGCCATGATGCTTGAGGTTGGTTTACTCACTGAACATGTGGCCGATAAACTGGGAAATCAAGCGGAAGAACTCATGCGTCTGCTAACATCCAGTATCCGAACCGCACAAGCAAACCTGAGAAATTCAAAAGGCTCATAAAGCATTAGCCTCACTCGCCCTTCGCCACTCGCCCTTCGCCACTCGCCCCTATTACCTCACAACGAATATACTCCCTTTACTACGCGCCTTGCTGAGCGCTTCTTGCTGATTGTAGTCCAGCGCCTCAATCTGCCAGGTGTAAACACCATTCGGCAAGTAGTAGTCGTTATAACCGCCCGTCCAAACGTCTTCGGGGTCGGAGGTTTCAAATACCACTTGGCCATAGCGATTGAAGATCCGCAGTGTGTATTGGGTCAACCCATTAGCGTAAACTCGGAACACATCATTCAATCCGTCGCCGTCGGGGGTAATTGCCGTTGGGGCGAAGATGTACACGCAGTCGACTTTGATGTTGACCGTATCGCGAGCTTCGCATTCATTGAGGTAGCTGACCATCACCAAATCACTCGTGCGGGTCGGTGTAGGGATGACAACCGTATCGCCGTAAGTGAGTAAAATATTGTCCAGTTCCCAGAAGGTTGAATCACCGGTGGTAGTTCCATAGAGCAGCGTGTTGTCTTCACAATCACTGTAAAAATCATCGCCGGCATTCATCACTGGATAAGGACTGAAGTAGACACTCACCGTATCAGTTGTGTCACAGCTGACCAAATGCGCTGTCACAATATAAATACCGGTATTGGTGACGGTCAAGGTATCTCCGACGATACCGCCATTCCAGGAATAACTCACAAAGTCACCATCAGGAATAATGAGCACAGAGTCACCCACACAGGCTGTGTCTTTACTGGCAAACGTTTCGATATCCAGCGACATCTCCAAATCAACAGTGATGGTATCGCTATAAATTTCGCAGAAGCCATCAATACTCGCTGTGTAGTAGTATTCGCCATCTTGAGTAGCTGTTATGGTAAGGCCAATTTCGCCCGGAATGGCAACGCCATTGTAGTACCATTGAAATTGAAGGCCATTCGAAACAGCCAAAATCGGATGCTCATCCTGACAGGTAAACAGCGTATTGTTTTCAGCATAGGGCGGGGGTGTCCAGCTGGCTATAGTGGCAAAGTCGTGCTCAACAATATCAACGGGGACAGCAGTTTCAGCTGTACATCCATTGTCTTCGGCTTGGAGGGTAATGGAAGCACTTGCCGGTTGACTATACACGTAGTTAAGCGTCTGTCCGATTTCTCCCGCGATCGCCGCTCCGTTCAATAACCACTGATAGGAATTGTGCGTGTTGACGGATGAAAGAATCACTTGATCATCCGGACACAAATCCAGTGGACCGGCAGGGTCAATTTCGACTACAGGATAAGCAAAAACTTCAGGCGTAATGACTAGCGGGTCGCTCACACAAATCCCTTGTGTCACGATGAGTTCAACTGTAATGGAGCCAACAGCTATGGTAGGGATGGTTATCGAGGATGCAACAGTGCCGGAAGAAACACCGTCAATCGTCCAGCTGTAGTCGGTAAAACCGGGTGCAGCCTCCAGCACAATCGAAGGATCATTGACGCACGCAGTGGTATCCGGATTGACAAACGAAGCGACGGGTGTTGGAAGCAATTCAACATCGATTTGATCCGAGGTTTCATTGCAAACACCTGTTGCAGAGGTAACATTGACTGAATAAATACCGTCGTTCGTTGGAATGTAGGTCGCACTTGTGGCTGATGGAATGGGTGCAGAGTTCAACAGCCATTGGATGCTTGAACCGGGAAGCGCATTAACCGTAAGACTTGGCGGTGTGTTGAGATCGCTGCAAAGTTGGAATATTCCGTTGGAATTGGGATTGACCGGCGCCGTAATGACCGGATCGCTGGCCTCAACAACTTCAATGAGAATTTCTTCCGTATCTGTAGCACCGCATCCATTTTCAACGGTCAACATTAATGATACAGTGTTTCCCGTGGCGGGCATAGCAAACTCGGCATTTGTGTAGGCCAATCCCGCGACGGTTCCTGCAACTGTTGCTCCAGTCCAGGAAATGTTGGTGACACCTAAACTTCCCGCTGCGCTGAAGTCAACCGGAGTATCAGAGCATACTGATGTAGTGGGCGAATCGATAACGGCCACAGGAACTTGTGCGTTGTTAGTTTCGCCCGGATTAGGATTGGGGTCGTTTAAAAAATTGGTATTCGTGCAGTCCAACGCGTTCGATTGGCCTTCAATGACGTTAATGGGAGAAATGTTCGGATCATTTGGATTAACTGAGAAATCGAGATTGAAGGTTGAGGTGCACGCACCAACGGCAACACTGCTGATAATGCCTGTACCCGAAGAACCGGGGCCAAAGGAACCTCCACCCCAAGTTACCCCATCGGTGAGTTGGCCTAAATTACCATATAAAAAGATTTGCTCTGCAGTGTTGTCGAATGACATTGTCAAGGGAGTATTCGAACTGCATCCGCACGAAGCCCAATTCAAATCAGGGCTTGTCAAGCCAACGGAGGATCCAATGGTGAACGTTCCTCCTGCCGGTATTGTTGTAGGGCTCGGGATTGTCAGCACAACATCGCCATCGGAAATCAACATACAGCTGATGTCAATGTCAGCACCTGTCGGATTATAAAGCTCAATCCATTCGCTCGAGTTCGGTGGAGTCCCGTCCGAACCCGTCGGATCTACCATTACTTCATTAATAATCACCTGCCCAACCGCACGGTTTGTTAAGGCAGTGCAAACAAGTATGAAAGCAGCGGCAAAGGAAAATATCGATCTCACAAAACGCATATCAGGTGCAACTCAGTTAAAAAATGGTGCGCGAATTTCGTATAAACAGACCAATTTTCAGCAGGTTGGTTGCATTTAATGGATAAATCGTCGCCTTTGTGACGCAGGTTACCGAAGTGAAGCGAATGGCATGATTAAGTTTGCCGCATGAGTACATCCAAATCAGCGCTGGCCGCCATGCTGACCCATCAATGCCCCGTGTGTAGAGAACACTCGATTTACGTTAATACGGCCGTCTACACCTTCAGTGAACTTGGAAGCATGCATTCGGAATGTCCCAACTGTAAGGCGAACCTGGTTCCGGAAACCGGTTTCTACTTTGGAGCGGCTTATGTGAGTTGGGCCCTGACCGTGGCGCTGTGGGTCTCAGTGCTGGTGGCCTTGAAAGTTTTCGATGCACTCGGATGGATGGAATTCGGATTCTTAACGCATCCCGTAACATTTCTTTCGGTGGGAATGGTGGCTACCGTGATTGTCTTTCCTTACCTCTTCAGGGTATCACGCAGCATTTGGGCCCATATGTTTATCAAGAAAAAAGCGGTGACTCAAGAACCGTAAATCTTACGCGTACTGTTGAGTTTGAAGGTCGTTCCGTCCCAAACTCCCCACGATTCACCGCTCATCCATTCTCCTAAATTGATGTATCGCGAAGAGGCCGACAGGGCATGATCAATCGGCAAATGGCGGTGACCAAAAACGAAGTAATCGAAGTGCTCTTTGGCCAATTCTTCTTTGCAATAGGTGATGAGCCATTCGTGTTCTGCACCCAGATAAATCTGGTCTTTGTGGCCCGTGGTGCTGCGGCTATAACCCGATAATGAGCGCGCCAGCCATATACCGAAGTTCGGATGCAGGCGGGCAAACAGCCACTGACACACTTTGCTGGCGAAAATTCTCTTGATGAACTTGTAGCCGTAATCGCCCGGGCCAAGGCCGTCACCATGACCAATCATGAATTTTCGGCCGTCCCATTCGCGCACCACCGGTGACTTGTGGAGCGTTACGCCGCATTCAGCGGGCAAATAATCAAAGATCCACATGTCGTGGTTGCCGGTAAAAACGTGCACCGGGATGCCGCGGTCGGTGAGCTCAGACAACTTGCCCAACAATCGCGTAAATCCGCGTGGCACGGCGCGTTTATATTCAAACCAAAAATCGAAGATGTCGCCAACGAGGAAAATCTCACTCGCATCCTTACTCACGTCATCGAGCCACGCTACAATGCGCTTTTCGCGTTCCAGACTCACCGCTGCATTGGGTGACCCCAGGTGAAAGTCGGAAGCGAAGTAGATTTTGTGTTGGCTGTTGGACATCGTGATGAATGCCTATGGATTAATGTTCTTAGCCGCAATGCGGAATGGATTCATGGCCGCTATGTTGAACTCAAACAAAATCGTTTGACCAAAAGTAAGCCCTCCCCATTTAACCTCATCGCGAATGGATCGACTGTATACAACAGGCACATAAACCTTCAACACATTGGGAATGATGCTCGCCGAGACACCGCCATTGTATAGCCAGCGACGGTTGATGTTGGTCGCTAAGATGGTCATATCGATTTCGTTACCATCACCCAATACATAGCGGTCGTTCTTCAACGCAGCTACACCGCCGTAGAGTGCCAGCGGTAGTTTTACGGGAAGATCTATCTCGATAGTGAGTGAGAAAAGTGAGCGATTGGCCGATTGAGACGTTGGTGCAGCCAAGCCACCTTGTGTGCGCATGAATTGCTGCGACAATAGCCCGGTCATTTGATCACGTCCTAAGAATAATCCCTCGTATAAATAGTCTCCGCGCAGGGAATTATATGGACTGTCGCTGTTGTAGCGGGTACCGCCGAACTGGCCTGCAGCATTCAGGTAAAAACCATCCGATGTGCCGGCATACAACCGCGATTTGATTTTCTTTTTGCCCTTTCCGTAATATACCCAATCATGCTCCAGTGAGTGCTGCTGAACGAAACGATTGCCGGTGAAGTCACCGTATTCAACCATCGAATTGAATCGAAATACGCTGCGCGGAAACTGCTTGCGAATGGAAACCTGTCCGCGCCATTGTGCAGCACGAACACCTTTGCCTTCAATTTGATCCACTACCGTGTAATCCGAGAAAATGGGCTTCTCCGTGTCTTTCACCATTTCTCCAATCGAGAAGTAGGTCAAACGCGCCTCACCACTCCAATCCTTTCGCACGCGATTGGCAAACAACTTGGCGCGCAAGTAGGGAGCAATCACATCGTAGCTGCGCGTATATCTTTCCGGATTGTAGGGGAATGAACTATGGACAAAGCGCTTGAGTTGAACACCGGCTCCCATGCGACCATTGTCGTATTCTATGTTTCCAAAACCATTCAATGTTCCATTCACAAAACTGTACATAGGAGAAACCTGCCATTGAAAATGTTTGCGAGGCAAGGTCTGATTATGCAAGCAAACGCCAAGCATCCATTTATTATATTCATTCCATCCCACCAACGGAATCCAGAAGAGCTGTGAATAGTCGGGGTGATCCACACTGCTGAGGAATTTGAAGCGCATGGGCTCTACCGTTTTGAAAACACCTTCAGTACGAAGTGTATTGTTATTACGATTATACTCCGGCAAACCATCGGCACTGTTGATTTTTAAGACATCCCCTTTGTCGGCTTGAAGGGTAATGCGGGTCGACTTCCCCGGTTTAATGCCATCAAACCAGGCACTGTTGACGGTTTTGCCATTGCGCTGCACAGCGATGCCAAACGGAGACGCTAGTTCTCCTGTGTTGCGCACTTTGATTTCCATCTCATTGCCCTTCACATGCGCACCGCGTAAACTGTAGTCCACACGCTTGGTGGTTTGAACCAAATCATCAAAGAACCAGGAAAGATTTTTACCCGAAACACGCTCGAATACCTCGCGGATATCCTTCGGCTGCGGGTGCTTGAATTTCCACGCTTCGAAATAAGCAGCCATGCAGGCGTTCATGCCTTCTTCACCCAAATAGAGCATGAGGTAATTGAACGCCAATGCTGTCTTCTTATATACGATACCACCATAGTTCAAATTCGTGTAGTCATCACTGCCGGCATCAATCGGTTGATCCGCGGCAAAACGAGCAGCAATCAAGTAGGGGAGTTCCTCGGTGAGATAGTTATAAGAAATGTCCTCTAGTCCTAATGCCTTTTGCAAGTTCAACCCTTGAATTTGGATACCTATTTCAGCGTCGCCGCTGTCTTTGCGTGTGGCCAAAATGGTGCGTGTTTCAAAAAAGGAATTGATACCCTCGTCCATCCACGCGTGATCACGCTCGTTGCTTCCCAAAATGCCGTAAAACCAGTTGTGTCCAACCTCATGGATGATCACTGTGCGCAACTGCGAAGCATCTCCGGAGTTGCCGATGACCGTCACGTTTGGATATTCCATTCCACCGCCGGCACTGATAGTGCCATCCACCGCTGTGCATACATCGTAAGGATAATCGCCAGACCATAATGAGTAATAGTAAAGTCCATCGCGAATCGACTTGAGTCCTTCTTCCTCCCACATCGCGCGGTTTTTAGGAGTAAACATGGCCCAGGTCGTCACCTTGCGCTTGCTGTGAGGAAGCTCCATTTCGCCTTTGCGCACTATCCAGCGCTTGTCGGCAAACCAACCAAAGTCGTGTACGTTTTTCTGTTTGTAATGCAGCGTTTTCATTGAGGCTGAAGAGGCAGGGAAGTCCATAGAAGTCGGGCCTTCTTCTGTCGCCAGACGATTCAGACGCTCCACTTCTGAGGCCGTCTGCAAATCACCCGTTGCTCCGACCGTGTAGTTTTCGGGTAGCGTGATCTTCACATCGAAACTGCCGAATTCACTGTAGAATTCACCCTGTGTTAAATACGACATCGGGTGCCAGCCGGCTTGATCAAAAACAGCAGGTTTAGGATACCACTGGGTGATTTGATAGCTCTCCTCAATGTGCCCCAAACGCGAAATGGAACCGCTTGGAAGTTTCACAAAGAAGGGCGTATTTACGATTACCGATCCGCCAGGCTGCAGTGGTTTATCCAAGAATAGCACGGCGATGTCTTCCTGTCCCTCGAAATACTCCCAGCGCGCCTTTGTGCCATCAACCGAGAAGTCGAGCTTGTCGATGTACCCTTTGGCGGTAGGCTTGGCCCACAGCATGAAGAAGTCACCCTGACGAAACTTCTGCTTCGACATCGCAGTCTTGGCGTTTTTGTATGCATTGGGCCAAAGGTGGATGAATAGCTTGTCGAGCGATTGCGTGCTATTGTTTTTATACTCGAAGGTTTCATTCCCCGAAAGCGAATGCTCTTTGTCGTTGAGGGTGACTTCGATGGTGTAGTTGACTTCTTGTTGGAAATAATTGCTGGATTGGGCAATCATCAGGCTTGAAATCAAGCCGCATACAAACGTGATAAGAATTCTCATAAGGGTAGAATAGTTGCCGCGAAAATAACGACGAATGCCTTTGCCAATATGCAGGTTTTCACGGTTGAAAGGGTTTTCGCGTGGCCCTAAAAAGCAACAGCGCCCCTTGCGAGACGCTGTTACCTATCAACTGTTACAAATACGGGCCGGCTAGCGGCCATAAATCGCTTTGAGCTTGTCCTCAAGCATAGCGCCACGCAAATTGTGGCCAAGTATTTTACCTTCTTTGTCTACTAATACCGTAAACGGAATGCTCTTTACTCCATAGGTCTGAGCAGCTTCACATTCCCACCATTTCAAATCGCTTACGTGATTGGGCCAAATCAAACCATCTTGTTTGATGGCCTCTAACCACGGTTCTTTTGCTTTATCGAGTGAAACACTGAGCACCTCAAAACCATCCTTGTTGTATTTTTTATAGGCAGCAACCACATTGGGATTTTCCCTTCGGCAGGGTCCGCACCAACTTGCCCAAAAGTCAATCAAGACTGTTTTGCCTTTCAAGTCAGAAAGCTTGCGCATCTTTCCATTAGGATCATTCAGCGCAATTTCAGGAGCATCCTTTCCAACCGCTATCGGTGAAGCCGCGTCGCCCGGCCCGGCTTGTTGACGCGAAGGGTTGCCCAGGCGATTCAGCTCCTGCTTCATTGCTTTGTAGAGCAGTGTATGGCCGAACGAATTGTTGAGATTTGAAAAAATGCGATTGAACGTTGCCATCTCGGTGCGTGGATCCAATCGCTGTATGGCAATCAGCGCTGCCGGAGATGATTCATGTGTTTCCAGCCATTCTTTGATGCACTTGACCATTTCGCGTCGGTTGTCGACTAGGTTTTGATTCAGCATCTGTTTCTCTTCCTGAGAAGCATCGGGCTTCATAATCCGCTGTCTTATATCCGCCTCTTTCTCATCGAATGGAGCACACTTAGACTCTAACTCATGCAATACTTCCGATTGCTCAGAACCACATACCGATAATGACTTTTGCAAATCAGTAAACTCTGCTTTGAACGATGGGGACTCTGTGCTGTCGGTTATTAAGGCAATCGAGTGGTCCTTGTCCAACACCAAACGATAATAGTTTAATTCCAGTGGTTTGTTTGGTGCCAGAATAAACGAGCCATCACCGCCAATCACCGTGGAATCAGTAAACACCATGCGGTTATTGACAAAACGTTCGAGATAAATGGTCTTTCCTTCCGCTCCGGTAATTTTACCTTCAATAGAACCCTTTTGACCGCCGGTGCAAGCCGAAAGGATTGTTACAAAGGATGCAAGAAAGAGGAAAGCTCGCGTAGAACTCAGGCGCTCGGAATGTTCGGTGTTGCGTTGGAGTATCATGTGGATCGCAGCAACTGGACAAATGCCGCCTCTCCACTTAAAAATGCAATCGATACAGGAATAACAAAAATCGGAATCTCGTCTATCCCTCGAATGCTTTTCAGTTTCGCTGCGTCCTTCTCGGTAGTCACAATCGCTTGCGCGAAAGTACCGTATTTAGTCCATAACCCCGTCAACTCCTTTCGTGAAAAATTGTGATGATCGCCAAAAGACTCAAAATGAACGGATGAAAAGGACTGCCTCAGGTAAGTCTCAAATTTGCGCGTATCGGCCAACCCTGCAACGCCTAAAATCGGTGTCGAGTTATTGATTTCCATGGGCTTACCCGATACTTGAACCGGATTGCCATAGTCTAGTCGGGTGAAAAACACCCGCTGATTGCGCAGCGGACGGATAGCTTTGGTGATTCGCTCTTGATCCTCTGCCGATAATCGGGGAGGGCATTTGGTAACGATGATAACATCAGCCCTGCGATAGGCCGAGCGCACGTCGCGCAATCCACCTACAGGAAACAACCGGTCGGTCCAGAACGGTCGGTCATACTCGGTGAGCAAGATTTTAAGGTCTCCCTGCAATCGGCGGTGCTGAAAAGCGTCATCCAACACTGCAATGTTGGCATTGGAAACGGTTTTCAAAAAATCCAGACCGCGCAACCGATTCTCACACACAGCAACATCCAATTCCGGAAATTTCAAGTGAACCTGCATGGGTTCATCGCCGATGATTTCAGCTGTGGCCTGGACGCGGCCGGCCAAGATGAATCCTTTGGAAGTTCTGCCATATCCGCGCGAAAGAAAGGCCGGCTTGCACCAGGCGCGCAACTGACGCAAGACGTATTCTGCATGAGGCGTTTTACCTGTTCCCCCCAAGGCCAGGTTGCCAATGACAATAGTGGGTAGCTTGCCCGGTTCAGATGACACTATGCGCGAATCATACAACCAATGACGGAATCGCAGCATTCCACCCCAAAGCCAGGCGACAGGTCTGAATAATTGACTCCATTTTCCCACGTCTGCGAATGTAAGCGACTTTACTGTCAAATTCTGTCATGAATAGATATACGTTTTTGTTATTGAATTGCATCCATGGAATGTTGTTAATTTGTCCGCATGCAATTGAAAGAATTAATCGCATTTTTCGAAGGATGGGCGCCGCCTTCGTTGCAGGAGAGTTATGACAACAGTGGTTTGCTCGTTGGACACTCCGCCAAAGAGGTCACAGGTGTGCTGTTTTGTTTGGATTCTACCGAGGCCATAATTGAAGAGGCCGTTCGTAAGGGCTGTAACCTTGTTGTGGCGCATCATCCCATTATTTTCAGTGGATTAAAACGACTGACCGGAAGAAATTATATCGAACGAACAGTCATCAAGGCGATTCAACACGATGTCGCGATTTACGCGATTCATACTAACCTGGACAACGTGCGATCAGGCGTGAATGCCAAGATGGCTGAGAAACTCGGACTGCGGGACACAACTATTTTGGCGCCCAAAAACGGGTTGATGCTGCAATTGTCGGTTTATGTGCCAATCGCTGCCGCTGAAGTTGTCCGCCAAGCACTTTTCGCTGCCGGAGCCGGTAATATCGGACGGTATTCGGAGTGCAGCTTTGAAACATCCGGACAAGGCACCTTCAAAGCCGGGGCTGAGTCCAATCCCACCATTGGCCAACAAGGTATTCGACATGCCGAAGCTGAAGTTTGTATTTCGGTTCTGCTTCCTGATTATCTGAAAAACAGTGTTCTAAGCGCGATGAGGCAAGCTCACCCTTATGAGGAGGTGGCTTATCAAATCATACGGTTGGAAAATACCTGGCAAGATGTAGGAGCAGGAATGGTTGGGATGTTAGAAAAGCCGCTGGAATTCAAGGACTTCTTGCATCAAGTCAAATCTCAACTTCAATTACCGGCGCTTCGCTATACGCAAGCCGCACGGTCTCACGTTCAGCGGGTAGCAATTTGTGGTGGAAGCGGAAGCTTTTTACTTGAAGACGCAAAGCGCTCCGGAGCAGATGTTTATATAACTGCTGACTATAAGTATCACCAGTTTTTCGATGCGGATGGTGCTATTTCAATCATCGATATCGGACATTTTGAAAGCGAACAGTTTACAATTGAATTATTAGGTGAACGGTTTAAGCAAAAATTTCCTACTTTCGCGTCCCATTTGACGGAGATTGTAACCAACCCCGTCCATTATTTGTAACTCACGATGGCTAAAAAACCAGCTAAAGTCTCGGCAAAAAAATCGGCTAAGCCTGCCCCGAAGGCAGCAAAGCCCGTTGCCAAGGCAAAGAAAACGGTGAAAGCGTCGAAGCCGGCCAAAGCCGCGAAACCGGTGGCTAAAAAGTCGGTCAAGCCCGCGAAATCGGCGAAGGCAGCACCTGCCAAGAAAGCTACTAAACCTGCTGCTAAAAAGGTCGCCAAACCCGCCGTTAAGAAAGTCGCAAAGCCTGCTGCGAAAAAAGTAGTAAAGCCTGCACCTAAGAAAGTTGCCAAGCCTGCGGCCAAGAAGGTTACCAAGCCTGCGGCCAAGAAGGTTGCCAAGCCTGCGGCCAAGAAGGTTGCTAAGCCTGCGGCCAAGAAGGTTGCTAAGCCTGCGGCCAAGAAGGTTGCAAAACCTGCGGCCAAGAAGGTTGCAAAACCTGCGGCCAAAGTGGCTCCTAAAAAGGTTACCAAGCCTGTTGCGACGAAGGTTGCCAAAGCAGAGAAGCCTCAACCTGTAGAAACGAAGAAGAAAGAAACACCTGTGGTTGCCAAAACCATTGTGACGGAAGCCAAGCCCGTCGCTGCGGAAACACCCAAGGCTAAATCTTCTTCAGAAGGCAAAACGTCAGCTAAGGCTGCTCCTAAAGTGGAAGTTGTAGAGCAGCGTTTCATCCTGGCCACCGGTGTAGAGTCATCACGACCTATGCGCCCGCGTCCGCCCAAGCCAGCTCCTGATGCACCCGTAAAACCGGTTGCCAATCCGATATATGTGCCCCCGGCTCCTGACGGCAAGCCAGGTATCAAGTTCGCACCCATGGCCGTTATTGAAAGACCAAAAGAAAAATCCAATAAACTCGAAGAGGAAGATATGAGTTCTAAAACATCACCAAGGTTAGCGTTCACCGAAAGCGACGACAAAAAAGGAATTAGTGTTGAAGGCAAATTGCGCGCGCTCTATGCTATTCAGTTAATCGATTCGCGCATCGATAAAATTCACGCTATGCGCGGAGAATTGCCGCTGGAGGTGGAAGACCTGGAGGATGATGTTGCCGGACTCGAAGCGCGCCTTACAAATCTCACCGAGGACATCAAAAACCTCAGTGATGAAATCGTAGGCAAGAAAAACGGCATCAAGAACGCTGAGGCGTTGATCAAGAAGTACAAGGAACAGTTGAACAACGTCAAGAATAACCGTGAGTACGACTCATTGAACAAAGAAATCGAGTTCCAGGAATTGGAAATCCAGTTGCACAATAAGCGCATCAAGGAATTCGAGATCAGTCATAAAACCAAAGAAGAACTCCTGGCAACAGCGGAAACGAAGTTGAAGGAACGCAGCAATGACTTAAAACTCAAGAAGGCGGAGCTCGACGAAATTGTTGCATCAACCGAGAAGGAAGAGAAAATCCTCCGTCGTAAGAGTGATGAAGCTAAGAAGCTCATTGAAGAGCGCCTGATTAATGCCTATGAGCGTATTCGCTCTGGTGCACCCAATGGCATGGCTGTAGTGCCTATCGAACGCGAAGCTTCTGCCGGTTCATTCATCCAATTGCCGCCGCAAAAGCAACTTGATGTTGCAGCGCGTAAGCGTGTGATTGTTGACGAGCACAGCGGACGTATCCTCGTGGATAGCGATCTGGCGCGCGAAGAACAAGAGCGCATGGATGCAGAGCTCGCAAAGGAGTTGAAGTAATATTCGAGAAATTGATTCGAAAAGAAGCCTCGCTTATGCGGGGCTTTTTTGTGCATGCATCATACGATGCCGGACGAGCTCTTCAAACGACTTACCGTCGAGTTTGGCTTCGATCCATGCTGTGAAATCGAAGTATTTGAGTAAACCTCTACTTAATTCAGGTGCCGCAGCACTGTCTGTTTCCTGCTGAAGGACGGCGTGGGTCTTTTCTTTAAACTCCAGAAGCAGTTCGCGTTTAGCGTTGGTCCCGTTTGTACGGATTAATTTCTTGAATTGATCAAGCACCAGTTTTTCCAACTCAAAATCGCGATTGCGTTTTTGCAGGTAACGGGCAGTCGATTTGATGGTGTACTCCAGAAGATCGGAGTTACCCAGTTCGTAGTGAATCACAATGTTGAACAAACGCGCATAACCGTATAAATCCTGGCGCAGGTCATTCTCGTTATCGTTGTTCACTTTATTCAGCCAATGCAACGCTTTGTTGAATTGACCGGCACCGAAATAAAGGTAGGCGAGGTAGTAATACAAGCGCAACTCCACCTCTTTATGCAATTTGCCCTCATTCCCTTTGAGTTGCTCTGCGAGTTCTCCAAGGGCACTGACACCTTCTGAGTAACGCGCTGAAAGCAGATAAGACTTGATTTTGCTAAGCGTTATTTCAGAGAAAATACGGCTCACGGCATCCGGAGTGTCGAAACCTTCCGTTTCCCGCAGGCTTTCCATCAATTGAATATTCGATTGTGCTTCGGAGAATTGTTTAAGCTCCAATTGGCATTGAATGATTTGCGAAAGCGTGCGCACGTATCGCTTGGCTAGGTCGCTGCGTAATTCTGGTTGTTCATCCAGAATTTGCTTCACACGTGTGTACTTTTCCAAGGCTACAGCGGTATTCCCATTCGCAATGTTGCAAAATCCCTGCGTGTAATAACATATGGTCGCTGCGCGCTTGGAGAGTGCGGTGTTCTTGCCTTTGATTAAAGGATGGTCAACAATCTCATCGATGATGCGCGCGTTTTCCTCCGTTCTGCTGTAGCCGCCACTTCGGAAGACGTAGTTTATCTTCGAATACAACACATGGTACGAGGTCAGATTCCGCAACTTGTCCAGCACCTCTTGCTCCTCCGCAATGAGCTTGTCCAAATCCACAAATTGTCCGTTCTCGAAAGCTTCCTCCAACAACGTCTTCTCCCAGGAAATGAGTTCAAAGAGATAGTAAAACTTCTCATACTTAACGGCCTGCTTCTTGGCGCGCTCCAGGAATTTGGAACATTCTTCAAAAAGGCCTTTGTTGTAAAGGATTTCTACATTTTTGATTTCCTGCTTCAGCATGCTGCTGACCGACGTTTCGCTGTAATAACTCCGCAGCGATTTGAGAATAAGCTTGTAGAGGTGATTTTTTTCGGAGGGCAGGTGATTGATGAATTTTTCTCCCTTGAAGGTGCTTTTGATGGCATCCTCATCATACACCTCCATCTTCTCAATCAGATCAAACAGACGCACATAATTCTTATCCCCACTCTGCAAGGAACTTTGTAACTTGAAAAAACGCTTTTCACTCTTGGTAAGAGTGCTGATCAAATCAAACAGTTCCGTACTCGGCTTCATCGGTGGTCAGTGGTTTAGCAAGAGTGTTACAACTTGTTGGAGAAATCCCCTACAGCCATAGCACACCTTCCATTTTCGCTACATTTGACCATGCGCTATCTCATTTGGTTGCTTCTGTTCCAAGTTTCTGCTGTTTTTGGTCAGCAAAACTTCTCTACATGCCAATCCTCCAAAAATTACCTGCCCCTGCGCGGCGGGGATGTCGTCACCGATCCGGCCAATAGGCGCAGTGATACGCTCGACGTGCTGAACTACGACATTTCGTTAAACCTCCGACAAATGAGCACGCAGTTCATTTCCGGAAATTGCCGCATCACGCTGATGGCCCTGTTACCTGATGTTAGCACAATACACCTGGATCTTCTTGGTCTCACTGTCGATAGCGTTTACACTGAGTCAACAGCCCTGACCTTCGGACAATCGGGCGAGTCACTGTTTGTATACCCTGCTGTTCCCCTGCAGCAGGGCGATGCCTTGCGCATAAACGTCAGCTATAGCGGGAATCCCGCGCAAGACAATTCCTGGGGTGGATTCTACTTCGCTTCAGGATATGCTTATAACTTAGGTGTAGGTTTCGATGCCATCCCTCACAATTTCGGAAGGGTCTGGTTTCCGTGCTTCGACAACTTCGTCGAGCGAAGCACCTATGATTTCCATGTGCTCACGGGCGACACCAAACAAGCGTATTGCAATGGTATTCGAATGGGAGTAGAGGACATCGGAGAAGATTCACTGCTCACCCATTGGCAATTGTCGCAGGAGATTCCAACCTACCTCGCGGGTATTGCTGTTGCAGGATACACGCATGCAAGCATCCCGTATCAAAGTGTATCAGGAGATGAAATTCCGATGTGGCTGACCGCATTGCCGGGGGATACCACGAATATGAAGCTGAGTTTCACGCACCTGGATGAGGCTATGCAGGCGTTCGAAAATCACTTCGGGGCATACCGTTGGCCCAAGGTTGGATTCAGCGCGGTTCCATTTAATGCAGGGGCCATGGAGCACGCCACCTGTATTGCCTATCCAAAGTCGTTGCTAGATGGTACGACAAGCTATGAAACGTTGATGGCACACGAACTGTCGCATCACTGGTGGGGCGATTTGGTCACGTGCCGCACGGCAGAAGACATGTGGCTCAACGAAGGCTGGGCGAGTTTCTGTGAAATGCTCTTTACGGAAGCACTCTATGGCGAGGAAGCTTACCGCGAGGCCGTGCGCGATAACCATAAGGATGTGCTACTCTATGCGCATCGCCGAGATGGCGGTCGCTATGCTGTTTCCAATATTCCGCTGAACATTACATACGGCGATCACGTCTATAACAAAGGAGCCGACATCGCCCGCACCCTACGCACATTCATGGGGGATCAGGATTTTTTTGAAGCATGCACCGCACTCATGACTGAGCGCGCATTTTCGGATATATCGAGCGAAGATTTGCGCGATTTCTTCCAAACCTATACACCGTTGGATTTGACAGCCTTCTTTGACCAATGGGTCTTTGGTCCGGGGTTTCCGGAGTTTCGCATCCAACAATGGGGAGTTGTCGGCGGAAATACGGTGGAATTAGAAGTCAAGCAGTACAGTCACTATAGCGATGGTTTATACAGTGCGGTGCCGCTATTGCTGACGCTGTGGGACGCACAGTGGAATAGGTTTTCTGCTCCAATTACAGCGGGCAATGAATCTACTGTTCTTCAGGTTCAGTTGCCCGAAGGATTTGTGCCCGTTCATGCAGCCCTCAATACCGACGATAAGATGGCCCTCGCGGTGCTTTCGGAGGAGAAGGCTATCGTCAACAACGGTCCGAATGATTGCGATTATGCCGAAATGGATATAGTCGTGAGCGACCTTGCCGAAGGGGATACCGTGCGGGTGCATGTCGAAAACCACTGGGCACAGGCCGATGAATCCCTTGTGCAAGGTGATTATTATATTTCGCCGGACCGCTGGTGGCGCGTGTATCGTAGCGGCGACAATGCCACACTGCAAGCGACCATCCGCTATTATGGCGATTCAACCCAAACTAAATATTTCGATCCACTGTTTTTTGATTATGTATCATCGGTGGGCTACAACGAGGATAGCATTGTCTTGCTGCATCGCCCGGATCCATCGCAGCCGTGGATACTGTTTTCCGATTATGAGCGCATAACAACGCCCGGTATCGACAATTGGCAAGGCCGTATTCGCATCGGTAATCTGCTCAGCGGTCAATACACTTGGGCGGTTCCACGCTCACCTTTGGCGCAGCAGGAAACAGTATCAAGTGGCATACGCATTGTGGTCGCGCAGGGAAAACTCCGCGGCTTTGGTTTGGATGAACTGGCTACTATGAGAATTACCGATAATTCCGGAAAATTAGTTTATGTCGGAGAATGCGCCTTTGAATTTGAGTTGGATACGAGTAAATGGCCGTCGGGTGTTTACCATTTGCACATTGGATCGGAACAGATGAACCGAATTCACGCATTGAAGGTTTATATCCCATGAGTGAAACATTGCAAGCCAGAAGTAATAGCCGCCGAGAATGGCTCTTTGTTTTTCTCGCCGGTTTTTTTGTGACCAATGCAGTAACGGCGGAGTTAATTAGCAACAAACTTATTGATATCCCTCTCACGTTTTCCTTCTTTGGTAGCGAAATGGGACCATTCGTTACGGTAGTCGGTGTGTTGCCATGGCCGCTGGTTTTCATCTGCACCGACTTGATCAATGAGTTTTACGGGAAGAAAGCGATTCGGCGTTTATCGTGGATGACTGCGGCACTTATCAGTTATTGCTTCATCATGGTTACTGTTGCCCTTGCTATTCCGGCCAATACGGCCATATCGCCCAATACAGCTACAGATGCGGAGTTCACCAAAGTGTTTGGTCAGAGCCAGTGGGTGATTGTAGGCAGTGTCTTTGCCTTCATGTTTTCGCAATTGCTGGATGCGACCTTGTTCGCTTGGATTAAGCAGAAAACAGGAAATCGCCACATCTGGCTGCGCAGCACGGGAAGCACCGTAGTATCACAGTTGATCGATTCTTATATTGTCATCTACATTGGATTCATTCTGCCCGGGGCGTTGCCGATGTCAGCATTCTGGGAAATCGCACCGACGAACTATGCCCTGAAACTACTCATCGCCATTGCCCTAACACCACTCATTTACCTCGGGCATTTTGTGGTGCGTCGCTACCTCGGAGAGCATCGGTTAGAATCGGAATCCGGCCGATAACATTACTTGAGTGACTTTGTCTTGCAGGGAAGCCGGTTGCACCAGCGCAGGATCATACAAGAAATAGGTAGATCGGGTCATCGATGTGCGAAGTGCCAAGTCTGCAAAGAAATGATCATCGCGATAACCAAGACCAAACGCCACACTGTGCAAAGGGGCATTGAGCGCGCCCGCGTCATCGCTCAGGGGATTGCGCATAATGCCATAGCCCGCGCGTGCATAGTATGTGCTTAATATGCGGGATTCCAAACCAAAGCGCACTGCTGTGGACGGACGAAAGATGGCTTGAAAGAGTTCGTTCTCTGCGGCGTAGTTGTAAGAATTCTCGGCCGTGCCTTGCATTTTCACGGTTGAAAAATCGGAACGCTCGAGGTCGAGCGTGAGCATGCCGTATTTTCCAATAACGCCTGCAACTCCGAAGGTACTGCGTGCCGGAAGTCTCAGGATGTAATCCGAGAGTAATTCCGGCGACTCCGAGAAGTAACTCAGGAATCCGAGTTTGGAAGAAGCCGAAGTGGAATAGATGTCTTGCAGATACATTGCAGTCTTGCTTCTGTGCGACGCAGAAAGGCGGATGTTATCATTCACCTTGTATAAGATTCCGAATTGTGCAGCAAAACCGGTGGCGGAAGTAACCAAATCTTCATTGAAGGAAACTTCATTCACGCGATTTTCAGCCGAATAATTTTCCGAGTAGTCTGAGATTTCAGAGAAATAAACACCAACGACATTGATGGATACACCGAGGTATAGGTTGTCATCCAAGTTGGTTGCTATAGCAATGGAGGTTTCACTCTGGCGCCCTTCGCGTGTGACTTGCTTGCGCTGGCGAGCCAATCCTGAAGTAGCGGGCACATAGTAACTTCCGGATTCATCTGCAGGGTCAATGCCATAAACATCATATGCCGGACCGGCACTGAAGGGTAGGGTAGTGTAGAGTTCATCCGGCGCAATGCCATTGGCTTGCAAGGCGAACTGTTGCATGAGCGACGTTTCAGCTTCGCCTTCTATGGTAAAGGATTGATAGAAGTTATTCGTCTTGGCATAAGCAACCCCGTAATTAATACTCTTGATGCGGGGATTGCGCGTGGAGCGCGTGGCCGTGAATCCGGCGTTAGCAAGATTGAGCCGTGATTTTAAATGTTTGTTCTCCTCGCCGGTGTAGGAGGTTGTGATGAGATGATTATCGTGAGACAGGGCCGCTTCCATGCTCGTGCGCTTGTAAACACCGATGCCGGCCGGATTTCCGAAGTAGGAGCTTAAATCAGCGCCAACTGCACTGTACGCGCCATTCATTCCCAAGCTACGGGCACTGCGCGCCGGTTCAGCAGAGGAATAGCGCAATGCTTCAATCTCATTCTGACCCTTCGCTCTTGCCTGAAACAGCAAGCCTACGAGCGTCATGATGACGGTAAGGCGAATGCGCATAACCAAGATTATTTGCGTCGTGGACTATTGGTGCTGCCACCTCCGCCGCTTGAACGATTCGGGCTTGGACTCGATGAAGGCGACGAGCTTCGCGGTGGCGAGGACTCGCGACCGGTTGAACGGGGTGCCTCATAGCGTGGACGTTCTGTGGGCTCATCACGATCAAAGGATGAACTGCGTGAAGGCGCTTTGCGGCCGGTGTCCGGTTTTTTGTCAGTGCCTGTTCTTCCCGGTTTAGATGGTGTAGTTGCACGCGCCGGGGTTGTGTGGAATCCCGGCTTTGCGCGAGGCTCTTCATTGCGCGATGGTGCCGATGGAGTATAGCTTCGCGAAGGTTGACGAATCACCGTCGGTTTGTGTGTGGTGGAAGGTAGTTTTGTAACCGATGGCGTTGCAGGTGCTGTTACACCTGACGGTTGATTGCCGATAGTCTCTTTAGATGCTTCATTCAAGCTGTTCACATAAGTGTGAACGTCGTCTTTTTTAATTCCGCTGTAGAAAACATTTCCCGTATAGGAGGAATTGTTGGCCCCCAATGAGGAGATCGGATTACGAGGTCCATAAACGATGTTAGAGGGTTGGTCAGAGGTTCCGCCGTAATACCCGCCCCATCCGCTGTTGTAATAGTTGTATGGACTATACCACGGGTTGTATGCCGGGCTGTTGTAGTAATAAGGCGAATAATAGGGGGTATACCAGGAGTTGTAGGGCGAATAGAAATTGGAGCAGTAGGGGTTATAACCGAAGCCCATGCCGTATTGCGTGTAGTATCCGCTATAAGGGCTCCAGCCGATTCCGACCATTGGGCTATAGGGATTCCAATAGCTGCCATAATTGTAACTCCCGAAGCCTGAACCATAACCGGAATTACATCCCCACGGGTTGGCGCCATAGCTATTGTAACTGTTATAGCCGTTGGGAGTGTATACGGGAGGGGCGGTGTAATTCGGATCGTAATAGTCGTCTGATGTTGCAGGTGTACTATCATTAGCTGCGAGCTGTGCTTCATCATCCACCAACGCAAAATCGGAGATGTAGGTGTCATTGTCCGACACGTAGGCGTCATCGCTTTCATAGGCGCCCTGTGTGGCGTATTTACTCTGCGTGCATGAAGCGAGTGTCGTGATGACGCAGGCAAAAAACAGATAACGAATGTTCATGGCTATGGGATTTTTCTCGGCCGTATCAAACATAGTGCAAAGATGAGTGTGCAGGTTAACCCGCGTCAAAGTTTTAACTGATCTTTCCCTAAATTCGCGCACCCAAAAATTCAAAACCTATGGCCGATAAACTAACCCCACGCGCAACCGATTATTCGAAGTGGTACAATGAACTCGTGATCAATGCTGACCTAGCAGAGCACAGCGCCGTGCGCGGTTGTATGGTCATCAAGCCCTATGGTTTTGCGATTTGGGAAAAGATGCGCGACGCGCTCGACAAGATGTTCAAAGACACGGGGCACGTGAACGCTTATTTCCCGCTCTTCGTTCCCAAGAGTTTTTTGGAAAAAGAAGAAGGTCACGCGGAAGGATTTGCTAAGGAGTGTGCGGTGGTAACGCACTACCGCCTGAAGGTTGATCCCAATGAGAAGGGGAAGTTGATGGTTGATCCTGATTCCAAGCTGGAGGAGGAACTCATTGTGCGTCCTACCAGTGAAGCGATTATCTGGAATACCTACAAAGGTTGGATTCAGAGCTACCGCGATTTGCCGATTTTGGTGAATCAGTGGGCGAATGTGGTGCGCTGGGAAATGCGCACGCGTTTGTTTTTGCGCACAGCGGAATTCCTCTGGCAAGAAGGTCATACGGCACACGCTACTGCACAGGAAGCGATTGAAGAGACACGCAAAATGTTGGACGTCTATGCAGAGTTTGCGGAAAAGTGGATGGCCTTGCCGGTTATCAAGGGAAGTAAGACCGAAAGCGAGCGATTCGCAGGGGCTTTGGATACCATGTGTATCGAGGCATTGATGCAAGACGGGAAGGCGCTGCAAGCGGGCACTTCGCACTTCCTCGGACAAAATTTTGCCAAAGCATTCGACGTGAAGTTTACCTCGAAGGAAGGTGTGCTCGACTATGTGTGGGCAACCTCGTGGGGTGTTTCAACCCGTTTGATGGGCGCATTGGTCATGGCGCACAGTGATGACCAGGGCTTGCGCTTGCCTCCGATGTTGGCTCCGATACAAGTCGTAATCGTTCCGATATACAAAGGCGAAGAACAACTCGCTACGATAGGCGAGAAGGTGAAGCCGCTCATGCAAGAATTGAAAAGCCGCGGCATCAGTGTGAAGTTTGATGACGACGATACCAAGCGGAGCGGCTGGAAGTTTGCCGAATACGAATTGAAGGGCGTTCCGGTGCGCCTGGCGATGGGTCCGAAAGATCTCGAGAATGGTACCGTTGAAATTGCTCGTCGTGACAACGGCACCAAGGAGACCGTTCCATTCGAAGGCATTGCCGATCGCATTCAACAACTCATGATTGACATTCAGGATAACTTGTTTGCGCAGGCCATGGGCTATCGTCAGGAGCACATCACGCGTGTCGATTCATACGAAGAATTCAAAACACTGCTCGATTCAAAGGGAGGATTCTTCCTCGCGCATTGGGACGGCACCAAGGAAACGGAGGAGCGCGTGAAGGACGACACCAAGGCCACCATTCGCTGCATTCCTTTTGGCATGGGCGAGGAGGAAGGTGTGTGCATGGTTACGGGCAAGCCTTCCAAGCAAAGGGTGTTGTTTGCGCGGGCGTATTAAATGAAAGTGGCGAGTGGCGAGTGGCGAGTGGCGAGTGGCGAGTAGGGAGTTGGGAGTTGGGGTGAGGGTGAATGAGGGCGACATCCCATTAGCCCCGTCGCTATTTCCAAATGGATTGTTGAAGAATATCCTCTGCGCTGTTGGTCGAGACAAAGTAGATAACCCTTGTCAGATGATAGAGAGCCAACGTCGTTCCCAAAAAGTAAGCAACTCGTTTGTTGTATATGAGCTTTTGGAAATACTCCTTTTGGGTAATCAATTCGATCGTCAGAACGGCAATAGTGATAAGACAAAATAAAAATGCGACGGGTCCAAACAGATGGTAATAGATACTTTTTGACAAATCACCTTCGTATAAAAAAATGAGTGATTTTGTAATGCCACAGCCGGGACACGGAAATCCCGTTAACATCTTAAACGGACATAAGGATTGAGCGGTCTCAAGCGACGCGCCGTCGTTATGAAGCATAATAAAATATGGAATTGCCAGTGTCAATAGCGTACCGGCAATTCCATATATCTTGAGCGTTTTATTAGCGCTGCTCATAGAGTTTGTTGATGTCGCCCTGAACAATCATCGCGGCAACCATCGGAACAAGAAATCCAAGTATGAGTAAGAGTGTCGATTGGTCTTTACTCGGTTCTCCTGTTTTCTCGTAAACTTTGGGTAATCCTTCCTTACCGGCCAGGTAGTAGAAGTATAAATTGACAGGGAAGCAACAACCCGAGAATATGGCAATGGGTTGTGAGATAACTTCTCTTTCGGCAACAGCATTCAATACCTGTGCTGTTTTGATGTTCCAGTAAATGAGGTATAAGCCGCAGGTGATGAAACCAAGGAGTAAGACTAAAATGGGCTCGTTTTTAAATTGAGGAATGGGTTGTGACATAGGATGTTGATTATTGGTTTAGTTTGTTTTGAAAATGGATTTCGCTTGTTTGTTGTGCGTCATCACGAATATCGCACGTTGATGCATACAGGCGCTAGGTGCTGTCAAGAATGACGGGAAATACTGTATTAGCTTCACTTTTGATCATGTGATTTTCTTCTAAAGGGTTAGCTCACGATGCGATACGTTGAGCAAGCGTTGACTAAACGTTTATGCTAGCGTTCCACATCATGATGAACGAAAATAATACAATTTCTGAATCGAGCAATAGTGTTGGGGTTGGTGCTTAAAAAACTCAAGCGCATGCATTCACTTCTGCCCACTAGTATTAACGCGCGGTTTTGTGATGATCAATAAACCACCATCAAAACCCCGCCAACCGTGCGATACATCTGCCCGGCTACCAATCCGCCGGCTAGTGCCGCGGCATTATCTGCATAAACCGGTAGGCCTGCATTCTCGATCGTGCCGGCTTTGGCCGAAGTGTTGGAACGCATGGATTAGGGAACCGATAGCAACTGCTGCGTGCCTATGTCCACAAAACCATCACCTGCATCAAGTTCCACTTTCAAGTACTTGCTTCCTGAAGCCCAATTGATATTCGCAAACGTTCCGGTTTCGGGAGTGCCTGCACCAAAGGCTGTTGTGAAAAGCCCGAGTGAGTTGGTAGTGAGTGAATGTGATTCTGAATATTCTGCTGCACCTGTCAATGAATCTGTGAGCAGGGTGAATCTCACTTGCACGTCAGTATCGCTGAGCGGCTGGCCTTGAGCGTTGCGGGCGACGGCTTGGTAGGAGATGCCGGCGGGGACGGTGGTGGTGGCTGTGTTGCCGCTGCTGTTGGGAACGCCGGTGTACAAGGCGGTGATTTCTTCGGGGGTAAGGGCGCGGTTGTAGATGGCCAGGTCGTCGAGTTGACCATCAAAAAAGGAGCATTGACCTGATTTACCAACAAGTAAATTAGCGTTGATGTTTTCAGTAATAGGTGAATTAATATCTTCAATTAGAATTCCGTCTAAATAAAGGGCCCATAGACTCCCGTCAAATGTTCCAACAACATGCCTCCATTGATTTGGCAAAATCAATACTCCCGAATTGATTACACTTATGCTGTTTGGCGTAGCACCTCCCCAAACTAAACCCTCTGGCAATCCCGCAGTAGCTATTTGGTATTGAAAGTCAGGAGTCGAGCAAGCCATTCGTTTTCCCAGAATATGTCCTCCAAGCACAGTTGAATAATTATGGACCCAGATTGAAATTGTAAAGCCAGATGGTGATATAGAAAAATCAGGAGAATTGCCCAAATCTATATGGCTATTTTGAAAATCATACGCATTACTGGCAATCCCAAATCTATCACTCGTCAAAGTCGCCCCATTCACCACCCCATCATTCCCATTCCCACTCTCATCATTTGCATTTCCATTAAACGGCCACCAGCCCACAAGTCCATCAGTGGGCAAGTAGGAAGGGAGCTGTGCGAAAAGGCAAAGTGGCGCTGCTGCTATTAGAAAAGCGAGTAGTGATTTTTTCATAGTGTCGGTTTTTTGCGAAGATAGGATGTTATCCCATAACTCAGGGTGTATGGGTGATCCGTTAGTTAGCACAACTTGAAGTGCATGTGGACACCTCGCACAAACCAATGCGCTATCAAGTAAAAAAAAAGAGTAGGCGAGAATAGGATCTTCGATCACTCCTAAGATTCCACATTCAGCTGCTCGCGCAGCAATGCCGGTAGAAGCTGCCGCTCCGCAATGAACGGTATACCGAACGTCTTTTTTGCATAGTCCGACTGAATGGACTGAATCACTTCAACTTCGGCATCCGCTCGGCTCTTGAGCAATGGATCCATAATTCCCGGGAGCATGGATAAACTTTGATTGATCAGCCAGGCGTAGGGCTCGATGCCGGCACGCTTCAAATCATCTTGCAGCACCCCGGCTTCACGCATGGGGGTTGTTTCGGGAAGGGTGACCAAGATGATCTTGGATAGGGAAGGATCTTGCAACGACATGTAAGGCGTGGTGAGCCGGCCTACATTCAAGTTGTTACGCATGATGTCGCGGTGGTAGCTGCCCGCCGTATCGAGTAGCAGCAAGGTATGACCCGTGGGCGCCGTATCTACCACAACAAATTGGCGTTTAGCTAAACTGATCGCTTTGGAAAAGGCATGGAACACAGCAACCTCCTCCGTGCAAGGTGATTTTAAATCCTCCAGAATCAGTTGACGTGCCTCTTCCGATTGCCCTTTTCCCTTGTGCTCGAGAATCTTATCGGTATATCGCTGAGTTTCTATTTTGGGATCAATGCGCTCAACGGTCAGCGAAGGCGGCAATGCTCCCACCTGATCAATGAAGTCTTGAATGTGCGCTGCCGGGTCGGTGGTGGTGAGGAGTACTTTATGTCCTCTTTGGGCAAGCAATAGCGCGATGGCGGAAGCCGCAATGGTTTTGCCAACGCCCCCTTTCCCCATGGTCATAATGAGGCCACTCGTGCGGTTGGCACACAACTCGTCGGTGAGCTCGTCGATGCCTTGCAATTGGAGCGCAGCTGATGCAGAAGATGAAATGTGGTTAGCTGCGATGGATTTTTGTAGCTCGTCATTAAACAGTGAGCGAAGCTTTTCTATTCCCAGAATATTATAGGGAAGCAAGGGGAAGGTTCTCAATGGAAGCACTTTCAAATTGTCGGGAATCGATTGCAGCTGTTCATTTCCCATCGCCTCGATTTTTGTGGCCAGTGGATCGCCTTTGTCCAACGCATGAAAGACGCCATTCAAATACAAGTACTGGTTTTGCATGCCCAGCGCCTGCAGCTCGTGACTTGTTCTGGATGCTTCCTTCAACGAGGCCTTATCGGCGCGGGAGACAATATAATAATGGGTCAATGCGGCATCGCGCAAGCGACTCACCACCGTATGATACCGTTGCTTTCCGCTTTTCAGCGCGGAGGTGGGCCCCAGACACGATGCGCCGTCGGGGTTTTCATCGGTAAAACTCGACCAGGCTGCGGGCAACTCCAACAGACGCAGCGTATGCCCGGTGGGTGCTGTGTCGAAAATGACGACATCGTACTGCGTGCCTTCAAATTCGCCCGAAACAAACCGGGAGAACTCATCGAAGGAAGCTATCTCTGTTGTGCAAGCACCGGAAAGGTCTTCCCTAATCTTCTTAATTTCTTCTTGTGTGGCTATGCCCTCGAGCGGTTGGGTAACACGGTTGCGATACGCTTCCGCCGATTTCTCGGGGTTGATATTGATGGCAAAGAGGTTGGCTGTGCCTTTAACCGCTTGTATCGTTTCATCCACGGGACTGTCCAATACATCTTGCAGATTGGATGCAGGGTCGGTGCTTACCAGTAAAACGGCTTGACCTGCATCTGCTAATTCAACCGCAGTGGCACAGGCGAGCGAGGTTTTGCCCACTCCACCTTTACCGGTGAAGAACATATAACGTGTTGCGGGTTTGCCCATGATGGTGCTTTTCGGTTTTTGTTCCATGCTATGATTGGCAAAAGAAGATTAAACCGTCAAAGCGTTTACTGATGAATGTCTTTCCGTCGCGATTCGTTGATATCGACGCCCCATGAGGGCTCTTAATCATTTCCATGTTGGTTTAACCACCGCTTATCTTATTTCCCGTACATTTCGGCATGAGATATTTCCTTTTTTTCTTCTTCTTGCCGTTTGCATCGTTCGGACAGCAAACCATTAATGGAACACTGCAGCATGACGGTTTGACGCGCTCTTACATTCTATATGTACCGGCAAGTTATTCACCCGGAACGCCGGCGCCGTTGGTTCTGAATTTTCATGGCTACACAAGCAATGCGTTTGAACAAATGTTTTACGCTGATTTTCGCCCAATAGCGGATACTGCCGGATTTTTAGTGGTGCATCCTTTGGGAACACTTGACGCAACAGGTACGACCTATTGGAATTCAGGGTGGGGTGGAACAGTGGACGATATTGGTTTTACCGACGCATTGATTGATTCTATAGCGGAGGCTTATTCCGTCAATTTGGATCGAGTTTATAGCACGGGCATGTCGAATGGTGGATTTATGAGCTATACGCTTGCATGTTCCCTGAGTGACCGAATTGCAGCCATTGCCTCGGTCACAGGATCCATGAATGTGAATCAATCGCTAACCTGCAACGCACAGCATCCCACGCCCGTTTTGGAAATTCACGGCACGGCCGATGAAACGGTTCCTTATGATGGAAGTGCATTTGTAGAGGCAATCCCTAATGTCGTAGCTTATTGGGTTGATTTCAATAATTGTTCAGCGACACCTCAAATTACCGATGTCCCCAATGTGAATGTAACGGATGGCTGCACCGCAGTTCATTCCCTTTATTCAGGAGGAGACAACGGCGTTGATGTGGAACATTATCAGGTAATCGATGGCGGTCATACCTGGCCGGGTTCAACCTTTATTATTGGTGTAACCAACAATGATTTTAGTGCGTCAAAAAAAATATGGGAGTTCTTCATGCAATACGACATCAACGGAAGAATCCAAGCCAATCGCGTGAACGATTTAATGGCGGAAGAGATTGCGGTATTCCCCAATCCGACAACGGATAAACTGGTGATTCAAGGATTTCCACAATCCCTTACAGCTGTGAATTGCAGTGTTTTTTCGGTGGATGGAAAACAGGTTCAGGTCGATGTGTTAGACAATAAGACACTAGATGCGATTCACTTGGAAAGTGGTATTTACTTTTTACGCATTGCTACCGAAGAGGGCACCTCAACGGTTCGATTTGTGAAGGAGTGATCTTCCTTTTTTTGTTGGGGGCTTGGGCATTAATTCGACATCGCTTATCGCAAAGCACCAAGCTCAAACAAAACCCAATTTTTGATAGAATTACCACTTGCCGGGCTTGCGCTAAGCATGTGTTAGCGGTAGTTCTTTAGTATTCTCTTACGAGTACTTCAGTCGGAATACCGAGAACATCATGTAGTTTCCGAATCATCTCTAGCGTGAGCTTTCGCTTGCGATTGAGAATTTCGCTCACCCTACTTTTCAGGCCAATTACCTCTGCAAGGTCTTTCTGTTTATAGCCAAGTTGTTCCATTCGGAATTTGATGGCCTCGATAGGGTCGGGTAGGTCAATTGCGTGTTTCTCTTTCTCAAAGTTATCAATGAGAAGTGAAAGCAGCTCTAATTCGTCTCCCTGTTTTGTTCCTTTTTTGGCATCAAAAATTACCTCGAGTCTTTTCAGCGCGAGGTTATAGTCCTTTTCTGTTTTGATAATTTTCAATGTCATGGCCGTTAGATTTTTGATGCATCAATTTTGTCGTATTGCGAGTGTGTGCCAACAAAGCGAATCCAAACAATGCCGTAATCGTAGTTAATTCGGACTATAAGTCTGTAATTGTTTCCCTTGATGTTAAATACGACGCGGTTGTTGTTCAGGAAGCTGGCCGATGGATAATCTTTCTTGATATCGCGAGGACTTTTCCAGGCAGCCTCTTCTGCTTCTTTGTACCAGCATTTCAGTTGTTCCTCACAATCAGAATGCTTCGTCCAAAACGCCCGAAGTGTACTTTTTGCAATTACTCTCACAGAACAAATGTAGTGATAAAGTTCCCTTATTGGGAACGGGTGGTGTTAATTTCTTGTTTGGATGGAGGAGAGAATTGCAGCTAACGTTTTGCAGCTACCCGAAGGGCGGGGCTTTTACCACAAAACTTGATTTGAAAAACTAATGTTCCATTAACCACAAAACTGTCTTTGGAACACGAAACCCCGCCTTTTGGGTAGGTGCTGTTAAGGGCTGGCTTTGCTTCATTTCTATTCTTGGCTATTTGTCATTGTTTAATAAATTCACCATGGTATAATTTGCCATCATCGGTTTGACATTTTATTAGATAGAATCCTGGGCCAAGTGTCGAAACATTTATCCAATACTCAGTGGTGCCATTTTGTTTGTTGTCTAGTTGGTATTCTTTCCCCAGAACATCATAAACAC
>Ga0315902_10000234_pt1 | contig 96943 bp, 75 predicted proteins | sample LakEriMetagenome_9_FD_203523 | JGI IMG/M metagenome (GOLD analysis project Ga0315902, IMG submission 203523) | Freshwater fungal communities from buoy surface, Lake Erie, Ohio, United States - Buoy 12 MA117 | ecosystem: Environmental > Aquatic > Freshwater > Lake > Lake biofilm | place: USA...
CGTAAACAATGGATTTGTTGAGGTTTTGAGGCTTGGGGCCGATGGGTGTTGCTGTGTCATTGAATTTGTGACACGTGTAGCATTCCACCTCACTTGGAATTCGGTAATGAACAGAATGTTGCTCACCCGTATCGTCCACCCACTCAATGTCCTTGTATGCGCCATCGAGCGAGAAGGTAGCTTCCGTTTGTTCTTCATTCCACATATAATCGGCGAACTTCCATTCTCCATTTTTTTTATAGAGCAGCCGAGTTTCAATCAATTTGCGATTTCCCGTAGGTTGAACGTTGTCGTAATAGAAGTTTTTGATCATGACCGTGCCGTTGGGGAAATCCAGCACTTCGCGGTCACTGACGTATTGAGCGCTAACACCGGAGGGCATCCAGATGAATCGTTTTTTCTTGGCGTAGTCTGAGAAAAGTGGGGTAATGACATCGTAGGGCAATACACCGCTGTTGGGATGCAATTGCACCATGGTATCGACAAAAAAGCGGTAGTCGGAAAGCTTTGGATACGGAACTTCGTTCAGGTTGAAGCGCACATCAGTTTCCGGGGCCGGTTCTTCTTCAGGCGGACAGGGCGCTTCCTCCTCTTTGCGGCATGCGGCAAACAAGGCTGTGATGAGCAACAAGAGAGCAAGGATGCGCAGTTTCCAACTCATAAATTCAAATCTTCAAGTAAATTGCAGGAGTTCAAAAGTAACTGATAGACACGCAATAAAGGTAAAAGGTTGTTTAATCCTTGGATTGGCAACCATGGTTTTCTTAAGGGATGGAGAGTTTTGCTAAACGCATCATGTCGTTCAATCGGCAGTTGGAAATCACAAGCCGTCTACCTAAGGGAGTGGCTGTAATGAATCCGTATCGTGAGCACGAACATGCGCTTCAATGGTCGGACGCTTTTTACACGCGCTACTACAACGATGTATTTCCAAGACGCTTGATTTTGGGCATCAATCCTGGAAGATTGGGCGCCGGTCAAACGGGGATTCCTTTCACGGATACCAAGCGGCTTTGGTCGTATTTCAGTATTGGTAATCCGCACGAACAAACCCATGAGTCGAGCAGTGCTTTTGTTTACCGAATGATTGATGCCTACGGTGGCGTGGAATTGTTTTACCGCTATTTTTTGATTTCTTCGTTATGTCCGCTCGGTTTTGTGTTGAATAAAGACGCAAAGCCCGTTAACTACAATTATTACGATAGTCCGCAGTTGTTGAAGGCCGTCAAGCCGTTCATGGTGCGGTGTATGGAAGAGCAGTTGCGCTGGCCAATTGATCGCAGCGTCGTCTATTGTTTGGGAACCGGAAAAAACCACAAATTTCTGGAGCAGTTAAATAAAGAATATCGATGGTTCGAGAAAATTGTTCCGCTCGAGCATCCCCGCTATGTGATGCAGTACAAATCGGGCAGGGTAGAGGAGTATATTCAGAAGTATTTGAAGGCTTTTTCAGCAGTGAGATAGTTAGTTTTTGCGTGAAATCATATTCTCTCGCAGAGAACGCAGAGATAGATGCATGCAGAGTCCGCGATGAAGTCCATTCCATCTTTGCGTGAGTTTCCTTTGCGATCATTGCGTGAATATTTATTTCTCGCAGCGATAGATGCACGAAGAGAGCACAGGTAGGAATTACATTTGCGCCCATGGAAAAAGAGACCCCTTTGCGCAAGTTGGATACGATTGAATCAGCACTGGAGGACGTTAGCGCCGGAAAATTGATCATCGTTGTTGATGATGAGGACCGTGAGAATGAAGGCGATTTTATTGTTGCTGCAGACAGGGTAACTCCGGAGACCATTAATTTCATGTCGAAGTATGGGCGAGGTCTTATATGCGTGGCTGTCACCGATGAGGTATGCAATACCCTTGAGCTTGACATGATGGTAAGCAATAACACTGATCCTCATAAAACGGCTTTTACGGTTTCTGTTGATTTGTTAGGACACGGCTGCACAACTGGAATTAGCGCGCACGACCGCGCAAAAACAATCAAGGCATTAGTCACACCGGGATTTAAGCCAAGTGATTTTGCGCGACCGGGACATATCTTTCCATTGCGTGCGAAAAGCGGTGGAGTGTTGCGTCGCACAGGTCATACAGAGGCAGCGGTTGATTTGGCCCGACTGGCAGGGTTGGCGCCCGCGGGAGCAATCGTTGAGATCATGAATGACGATGGCTCCATGGCGCGATTACCGCAGCTCATGGAAATAGCGGATCAGTTCGGATTCAAACTCATTTCCATTCGCGATTTGATTGCTTACCGATTGAGCAAAGAGACGCTTATTGAAAAAGTAGCGGAATCCGATTTGGATACCCTGTATGGGAAGTTTCGCGTCCATGGCTTCAAGCATACCATTGAACCCAACGAATATGTTGCCTTGGTGATGGGAAGCTGGGCAGAGGGTGAGACTGTTCCGGTGCGTGTGCATTCGGCGAATATGCTCGGCGATATTTTCAATACGCTTCGTGGACAGCAAGGATCTGCTTTGGATTTGGCGCTTAAGAAAATTGCTGAGGAAGGCCGTGGTGTGTTGGTGTACATCAATCGCATGGGCAACGGCAACGGCTTGGTTGATGAAATTAGCCTGCTTGCGGGACAGAGTAATGTGAGACAGCCGTCAATGGATAACCGGGATTTCGGTATTGGGGCGCAGATTTTAAGAGCAGTAGGCGTGAGGAAGATGCACCTTTTGACCAATCACCCTGATTTGCGTCGCGCAGGTTTGGATGCTTATAATCTGGAGATTGTCGATTGCATTCCACTTCATTAATGGAATCAATGCCTAATAACGATTGTGCGGGACTTCGATGGTGTGCTATTCTTCTTTTTTCCCGAAAGAGATAACTGATAGAGACCGGAAGGTAGGTTTGATGTTTCTAAGCAGTATCGCCGAACATTACTCCCCACTGCAGATGAATCTTGATGCACAACTTGACCCAAAGCATTCACGAGTGTTATCGTGATGATGTCGGGTTCATAAGCGCTCAATTCAATGTTCAGTTTATCGGATGCCGGATTCGGATAACAACGCCAATATCCTGCGTGATTTTTACCGTCCACCGATACATAATCAGAAAGCGGAATCACGCTGCCCTGGGCGGTAATCGCATGCAATGCAAAGTCGCTTCCGCCGCTGTTGTTGAGCGGTTGACGGAATCCGCTGGCCAGAATGGTGATTGAGCTATCGGCCCATGACCAGCTATTGACTGGTAACGCATAAACACCATAAAGGAAATTGACTTCATTGTTGAAAATGCCGAGTGCATAATCTTGATTTGCCTCAAGCGTGTTGGTGTAGGAGTATTCACCGAAAGCAAGGGCGTTGAAGAATGGCACGATCGGCGTGGTACTTTCTTCAATACGCACGTTTCCTGCGTCACTGGCGGCATGCACGAATTGCAGTGAGCAAGATCCGACTGCCGGTTGAGCCATCGCGGGAATGACCATCCATTGAAGATCAGGGGCGGGATTGTAGCCCTGATTCGACCCTAGTCCGGCAAAAACAAGGCGATAGTTTTCATTGGGACTTAAATACAGTGTTTGCGCAAAAAGCGGCTGCTCAGCGGAGGAGCTATTGGCCGGAAACAACGCAAGCCGCAGTGAGTCATTGACCGGAACTTCTATCGTACTTGTTGCTTCGCGAAAATGAAAGGATGGGATGAATAGGCTGTCGTTGATGTAGAGGCTGAGTGAAGCCAACGAAGTATCCGCGCTTGCATGGATGAATTGTATGCCGGCGTAAACTGTCGGCGGCGGAATGAAGAGTGTTTGCAACTGAGTAAGCGCTCCGCCTGTTTCTGAGAGGAGCCATCCCGAAAATTCCATACAGTCGGATGAAGAATGGGTAATCAGTGTGAGCTGTTCACCGGCGAATGAACTAATCAAAGAGGGAAGACTCCAGGTGGTCAGGCTATCGCCTGCGCTTTCTACAATCCATTCCTCTTGATTTGTTGCTATCGTGTTTAACTCGGAGAGCAAGCCATAGCCGTTAGCGTCAAACAGTGTCGTTTGATTAACGGTATCGGCGAGAATGGTTATTTCAGAAAAGCAAGGCGCACCTTGAAAAAAGTCGATTAGAAGCGAATCGCCCGATGCAAAGTTTGCCGAAGAATAAGGAACGATTTTCAGATCAAAAGGGAATTCCGAGGTGCCTTCACCGATGAAAAACGCGCGATAGGATTGACCGCTCGGTAGGTCAAGTGTGTCGCACCAGATAGAATCAATGGGACCTTGTATCAGGTTTGAATGCACTTTGATGATAGCGGTTTGTGCTGCAGGAAAGTCGATAAAACCAGTTGCGGCGTGAACAGCTAAGGAACTTTCCCAATCAGCGTCATTTACGCCGATACGTATATCTGAAGCTGCGCCATTTGCGGAATTATTTACCCATTGCAAAGGTGCAGTGATAGCAAGCGAGTTGGGTTGAAGGCAAACGAGCGGGCCGCCGTCGCGCGTGGTAGCCCAGAGTCCAAAGGGAAGACCGTTGTCGTTGGCAATCTGGTTCACAAATCCGCCGCTAACCACAGTAATCGCCTTTCCAGCCCAATTGAGCGAGTTAAACGGTGCAGCGAAATCAGCGATGTTTTGGCTGGATTGCGCATCGGAAATGGCAAAGGCGTAATCGGCGGTGAATAGGCTGAGGTAATCGGAGAATTCACCTTGCGTCAGACCTTCAAATGCGGTGAGCTCAAAGAGAGCACTTTCGGCCACATCGATACTGTCGACATCAGTTGATCCGTGGCAAAACAGGATGTCGAGGCCACTGCCTGCTGCACTTAAATCGCGCGCCTGGTCGAAATGATCCAAACGCAATCCAACATTAGGATGATATAGAATACTGTCCGAAACACCATTCAACACGAAGATGTGTTTGCTGCCTGCGCTCAGCGCTGTCAAATAGCTGATGACGGGATTTTGAAAACCGGTATCGGCAACAGCGTAAAATGCAATCGTAGCAAGCGATGAAGTGTCAACAGGAACCAGGGCACTTGCATGGTGAAAAACCAGGGTGTCGATGACGGGTTGATTGTCTATGCGCACGTTAACCGCCCCTAAGTTTTGGTCGGGACTATTGTGGATGAACTGCACAAGGGCCGTTTGCGCAATGCCGCTCACAGTAAGGAGGAGAGTGCCTACCAATGTTGCAATGTGTCTCCTGAGACCAGAGAATTTCATGGCGTGAAGATACTTTCTTGCAAAGCGCCATTATGCATGTTGGATGTGATATTGGTTAATATTTTCTTGATTTCAAGGGAATTGAACACGTTTCATGAACTATTGGATAGTCGTGTTGTTAAGGCATATATATCTGACTCTCATGCAAGAATTCAGCATCAAAGACCTTGAAAGCTACACGGGCATAAAAGCCCACACGATCCGAATTTGGGAGCAGCGGTATGGTCTGTTGAAGCCCGATCGTACTGACTCTAACATCCGTAAATACTCCGATAAGGAGTTGAAGACTCTCCTTAACGTCAGTCTGCTCAATAACCGGGGACACAAAATCTCGGAAATAGCAGCCATGTCGGAGGGAGAGGTGACCAAATTGGTGGAGCACTATGCGACTTCCTCTCAGAACGACGATACGATGATTGGCACATTGAAGCTCGCCATGTTGAACTTTGACGAAACATTGTTCAACAGTATTGTCGACCTTCGAATTGCCTCGCAGGGATTGGAGCATACCTATTTAAATGTCCTCACGCCATTTATGCATCAGATTGGTGTGATGTGGCTGTCGAACGCGATTTGCCCGGCCCAGGAGCACTTCATTTCCAATCTGATACGTCAAAAGCTCTACACGCACATCGACCGGATGGGTCCTGATTTGGTGGTTCATCAAAACAAGACCTTTGTCTTGTATCTGCCGGAACTAGAGTTTCATGAATTGTCGCTAATCATGTTGAACTTCGCACTGCGCTCGAGAGGCTACAGAACCATATACCTTGGACAATCGGTGCCAATTGAGGATTTGTGCCAGGTGTACCAGCGCATTGGTGATGTTCAATTTATTTCGCTTTTCACTACACAACCTGTATCGGTGCTTTTGCCCGGCTATTTGCGCAAGCTGGTGGAGCAATTTTCGGGATCAAACTGTGAGTTTCACTTGACAGGAGGCGTTATTCAGGGAACGAAATCTCCTGAGTTGGGTTTGATCAACGTGTATAACGATCTGGGTCAACTGTTGAACGCCGTAGTGGCATAATCAAACGATTTGGTTCTGTTAGAACCTATTCAAAGGCATTCGGATCTCTCCGGATGCCTTTTTTTATTTCGGTCTCTATTTTTAATCTACTGTAAATTAGATTTTTAAGTTGTGTTTAGAGTATTGTTTAATTATTTTAAGAAAAAACTAAACAAAAAGCTTGGTATGAAGACAAAATTGTTTAACCTTTGCCTTAAATAATTAAACAGAGGTAAAATGAGTACCGTAGAGTTTAACCACATGCTAATCACCAACCGCCCAATCATGCGCGGATTTGCGATCAATTTCACTCGCAACGTTGAGGATGCAGAAGATCTTATCCAGGATACTTTCCTGAAGGCACTGAAATACAAGGACCGTTTCGAAGACGGAACAAACTTCAAAGGGTGGTTGTATACGATTATGCGTAACATCTTCCTAAATAACTGCAAGAAGCAGCAGTTGGGTAGAAACATATTTGGTCCTTCTGCTGACAGTATTCAGTATGAACTTGGATCTCATGCTGAGAACAATATTTACCGCAGCATCAATCAAAATGACATTCAGGTTGCTATTGAGCAATTGCGCCCCGACTTACGCCGTCCTTTTCAGATGGCCTTCGAGGGATATCAATACGATGAGATAGCGGCGGAGATGAAAGTTCCAACAGGAACCATCAAAAGCCGGATTTTCAACGCTCGCAAGCGTTTGATGGAAGATTTAAAAGATTTCAATTGATTTTTTTTGGTTAAGGTTAATAGCAAATTGAAAGTGGCGGCCGGTGTTATCCGGCCGCTTCTTTTTGCGGTATTTTGCACCGGCTTCTCGAGGCCTTTAAAATTCGAAAAAAATATTCTTGTTTGAGGGCTTGCGCTGTGTATATTTGCCGCCCGAATAAAAGTTTAAAGCAATGAAAAAAGGCATTCACCCGGAGAATTATCGTTTTGTAGTGTTCAAGGACATGTCGAACGAGTACGCATTTCTCGGTAAGTCAACCACAAACTCCAAGGAGACTGTGAAATGGGAAGATGGAAATGAGTATCCGGTTATCAAATTGGAAATCTCACACACATCGCATCCGTTCTTCACCGGTAAGATGCAGTTGGTGGATACAGCCGGTCGTATTGACAAGTTCAAGACGCGCTACGCGAAGTTCGATAAGAAGAAATAATTCACCCGATATACAGTACAAGCCACCTTCGGGTGGCTTTTTTTTTGAATTCACATGCGGCTGTTTGCAAAAGCGCAAGAGCATGATGCATTTAGTCAAAGAGGAACAGCATTTTTGAGAACGAGAAAACCTACGCATCTATCGTTCGCTTATGATCAAAACTATCTCTGTTCTTTTTAGCTATGTGGCTTTTTTGCTGCTGGGCTTATTCACCTCCGACACTGTCCTTATCGAGAATAATACACCCGCCATGATTGCGCCCGGGGTGAAGTCGGAAGTTTCCGTCAACGTGCGTAAAGGAGACGTGCAAGGGTTTTCCAAATTGGAGTTGACATTGCCTGATGGATTTATCGCAACGCCCGGTGAGATTAAAGGTGCGTCATTTACCTTCAGTGGTGACAAAGCGAAGTTTGTGTGGATGAATCTTCCCGAGGAAGAAATGTTTACCATTACATACTTCATTGAGAGTGAGCCGGGGGTTCAAGGCGCTTACGAAATCAAGGGTACCTTTTCATACGTAAAGCAAAACAAGCGTGAAGACGCTTATATCCCAACGCGCACAATCGTAGTGAAGCAGGATGCACCCACCGGTGTCGAAGCCGCTTTAGCAGAAGCACCTACTGTTCGTGTTGAAGCACCTGTTTTGGAAATGACCTGTGAGCGCCGCATTGAGCGTTTGTCCGATAATGAATATCTGGTGCGTTTGAAAGTCAACAACAATAAGATTGTGGGCTTTGGAAAGATTCTGGAAATCTTGCCTGATAACTGCAATACAAATCGCGACAACGACGGTGGAGCGGTGATTACGCAGGATGCGAATTCAATCAAGTTTGTTTGGTTTGAAGTTCCGGTGGCACCAACGTTTGAAGTGTCTTATCGTGTGATGTGTATCAGTGATGGCACAGTGCCTGTTATCCGCGGCCAGGTCTCTTATACGGAAAATGGAAATCCATTTACAGTGGACGTTGTTCAAATGGAAGCCCCTGCTGATTTGAGCATTGTTGCAGCCAATCAGAACAATACGACCGCATCGGATAGCTCTGCAGCAGTTGTCAATGCAGCTGGTGATACGCAAACAACTTCAGCTGCTGACAGTAGTAATCAAGCGAGTGTCAATACTTCCGGGGATATTCAGACGACCACAGCGGGTGATGGAAATACTACCCAACAGAGCGGTGACACAAACGTTGCAGCCAATACGCAATCCGGTCAACAAACCGGCAACAACACGGCCGACACGGGGAATAATCAACAAGCAAATTCTGCAACGACTGTTACAACAGATACCGCGCAAACAACGCAAGTTTCCGGTAACATGCAGCAGAGTAACGTAGTTAATGGCGGGGTAAAAGAGCAGAAATCTGACGTCAATAATACTAAGTCGGATAATGTTTCAGCAACAGCAGACAACACGAAAGTATCAGTAAAATCAGTGCCTTCAGCAGAAAAGGGAATCACTTACAAAGTGCAAATTCTGGCTGCACATCGTGTTGTTGATAAAACCTATCTGAAGAAGAAATTCTCCTTCGACCAGGAGTATAATATTGAAAACCACAATGGGTGGATAAAATACACCGCCGGTAGTTACGCTCAGTATAAAGATGCTCGAGACGCCAGGGTGAAAATTACAAGTGAAAGCAGCAACTTGCCGGGACCTTTTGTAACGGCCTACAACGATGGGGAGCGCATTACGGTGCAGGAGGCATTGTTGATCAGCAAGCAGCTGTGGTATAAATAAGACTTAAGAGTTACTACAGTAAAATGCAACGGCATTTATAGTAGTATTTGGTTAATTAATATAGAATTTGTTTAGGTAATTTAGTTTGAAAATCCCCTGGCAACGGCCGGGGGTTTTTCATTAGAGTGACTAGTGACTAGTGGCGAGTGGCGAGTGGTGAGGGGTGAGGGGTGAGCTGAGAAAGGTAAGGGGTATTCAGCCGATAGTAATAGGTCAGTCCAAGTCAGTCATCTGTAATTAGTAATTTGTAATTGTGATAAAATGAATTGGCAAATAGCACAGCGGGGGTTTCGGAATTATTTGCGATTGGAGAAATCTCTCGCACAGAATTCTATTGAGGCCTATTTGACTGATGTGCAAAAGCTGGAGCGGTATGCTGAATCATCGTTGGGAGGTAAATCGCCGGATCAGCTGCTGCCCGATGATATTCGCGGATTTCTTACCGCATTGCACGCTATTGAGATTGCGCCCATTTCGCAAGCGCGTATTATTTCAGGATTAAAGAGTTTCTATGGTTTTCTTTTATTGGAGAAGGAAATCAAGGTTGATCCTATGGAGCTCATTGATACCCCGCGAGTCGGAAGGCATTTACCGGATGTATTGAGTGTGGAAGAAATGGATCGCATACTGTCGGCAATTGATTTGAGCAAACCTGAAGGGACACGCAACAGAGCTATGCTCGAGCTCTTGTACAGTTGTGGCTTGCGCGTTTCGGAATTGGTGGATGTCCATATTTCGTGTTTGTATGCCAATGAAGGTTTTTTGCGTGTCATTGGTAAGGGTAACAAGGAACGATTGGTTCCTGTGGGTGGAACCGCGTTGCGCTGGGTGCAGCACTATCGCGAACAGACGCGTTCGCATCAATCAGTCAAGCCAGGTCAGGAAGATTTTTTATTCTTGAATCGACGAGGTTCGAAGTTGTCGCGCATGATGGTTTTCATGATTATCCGCGATTGTGTCATGTCTGCAGGAATAACGAAGCACGTTTCACCGCACACGTTTCGTCATTCGTTTGCTACGCATTTAGTCGAGGCCGGTGCCGATTTGCGCGCTGTTCAGGAGATGCTTGGACATGCCAGTATTACGACAACGGAGATTTACACGCATCTCGATAGGCAGCGATTGCGAGAGGAGGTGTTGATGTTTCACCCGAGATACAAGAAGGGTGAATAGTGAATAGTGAATAGTGAATAGGGACTAGTTCAGGCGTTTGCGGCGGGTGCGGTAAGCGTAGTAATGCATGACAACTTCCAGCGCTTTTTGCATGGCAACGTTGATGGGGTGGAAAGCGGAGAGTGTTGGGTCGATGGCTGTCATGCGGGTGTAGTATTCACTCATAACCGGAATCTTCTTTCCATTCTTCAAATCGGTTGTCAGCTGTTCGTAGGCTTGGTTTTGTTCCTGCTTGATGAATTTGCACGTGACAAGTTCTTTTCCTCCTTCCTTGTTGGTGCGAGCGGTGAAGCCGAAGAGGCGACAGATTAGTCCGCGGTTGGGATAGGCGTTACACATTCCGCCGAAACGGGTGATGTTGGGACGAAACACATAGCAGAGTGAATCCTGTTTTTGTTGCAATTCCTCCCAAACTTGTTCGGCGCGGCCTTCATCGTAAATCTCTAGTGCGAGTGGCAGAAACTCGATAGGAGTGCATTCAATGTCGGGCTTCTTACAACATTCGCCGCATCCCGACAGGCAGTGTAATCCGGAAGATTGTTGCATCTGTTCGATTTCTTTATCCAAACGGGCATACACTCGTTTGACAGAAGCAACTTTCTCAGGTAACGTTTTCATGTGGCGAAATTAAGGGCTCTGCGTCGCCTTAGTTAGTGGTGGGGAAAACACGATTAATCACAGTCGTGCGGTAGTCAAAAATGCCGGTGAGCTTATTTTTCACCCAAACGGCATGAGCAATGCGACCGAGAAATCCCATTGGCAAAGCGTAGTTCACAATATCGGTCATGATGACATGATTTCCCTTGTCTTCAAAGTGATGCTGATGATGCCAGAAGCTGTAAGGTCCGAAGCGCTGTTCATCCACGAAGAATCGATGGTCTTCGCAATGCGAAATTTCGGTGGTCCATCCGAAGTTCATGAATGGTGCCGGCTGTATGCGATAGTTGATGATCATGCCGGCGTGCATCTTTTTACCGCTGACATCGGTGAGAATGCGAAACTGCATGTCGGGTGGTGTAATCTCGTTGAGATTTTCCGGACGAGAAAAAAACTCCCAAGCCTTATCGATGGTGGTGTTGAGGCGCGTTTGTCGTTCGAGGGTGTACACTTTCATGACGGTATTTTGGTAGTTAAACCGCCAATGCTGTTGAATGTTCTTTGCGGCTATGAGTTCTTACGCAAGAGTTGTAAGGCATCCTCCAGTTCGTCGGGCGTATTGATGTTCTCCAGTTTTTCGGGCGAGGAAGCGTCAATGACTTTTGCACCGGATTGAATGAGCACTTTGCGAGGGCAAGAATACCCTAAGGAGATGAACTGCATGATCAGTGGAAATGCTTTGGGCTCCCAAATAGCGATGAGCGGCTCGGGGAATTGATCGAACGGGCTTTTGAAAGCTGTTGCCGTGTGCGAATGCGTGCGTTGTTGCATGAGTTCCGACAACACCTGCTTGTCCAGGAAAGGAACGTCGCACGCCAGTATGAGCCACGCAGCATTGGGGTCGCTCATGAAGGCTGAAGCGATACCACCGAGTGGACCGAGTTGTGTGATGCGATCAGGAATGACCGAGTAACCTTGTTCTTCGAAATAGGTCGCTTGTTCATTCCTGCAGGATAGGTGTGCAGGAATGTTCAGTTCTTTGCAAAGCGTGGCGAGATATGCGTATTGCGGAAGACCGTGGTAGTCAATGTGAGTTTTATCACGACCCATGCGCACGCTTTTACCACCCGCCATGATGAGGGCTTTCATGGGTGGCGCAGGCATGACCTCACGTTGAATGAGGGGCACGAGTTCACCAATATTCGGTTGGTTGAATACAGGAATGTTTGCCCAATGAGGCAGCAACTCTTTTACAAATTCCGGCACCGATTGACAGACGTCTGTAGTGATGATGGCCACCACATGCGTGAGTTGTGCCGCTCTTTTCCGCAAGGATGCCTCTTTGTCCGGATTGCAGATGATGATTTGATGTTCTGCTTCAAAGTGGTTGCCGTTCACGATGACTAAATCGGCTTGAGCCAGCGCCAGGTGGCGATCGATAATGGCTGATTGAGCAGGTAATTCCAGAGCGATGCTGTGTTGGTTGTCGGTCCACTTTGATTGAACTTTTCCGGGTTCATTGGGGTGATGGTTGGCGTCGGCATAGACCACATTTGCCGGTCGCAGGGCTTGCCCGAGAATTCCGGCCCATTGCGCAATCACTTCGCAGGTGGTTCCCATCAGTGCGACTTCATGTCGCGCGAATTTGCCGAGTGCGGGCTTTTGGAGGTCAGCGTGTTTTTTATGCATGGCGCGTGAAGTCGTTTTTACCGCCCGTTTTTTCCAGCAGTTCAATCGGTCCGATGGCGATATCGTGCGAGAGTGCTTTGCACATGTCGTAGATTGTCAAGGCTGCGACTGATGCGGCGGTGAGCGCTTCCATCTCAACACCGGTTTTACCGGTGGTTCTGACGCTGGCCAGTATTTCGGCGTGGTGTCCATTCAGGGTGATGTCAATTTGGATATGGTCGAGGGCTAAAGGATGGCAAAGGGGGATGAGTTCGGCAGTGCGTTTGGCGGCCATGATGGCGGCTAGGCGTGCTGTTTGAAAAACGGGGCCTTTGGGCAGGTGGAGTTCATCGTTGACAAGATGCGTCGAGACACTTTGAGGAAGTAAAACGCGTGCGCTGGCTTTAGCCGTGCGGGTTGTGTTGGATTTGGCTGAAACATCCACCATGGCGGCTTCCCCGTTGGTCGTGATGTGGCTTAAACGATCATTTTCCATGGCCCGAAGGTACGATTGGAATACTAACAAGGGGAGTTGGATATTCAGTGTGGGGTGGGGCAACATTTCGAGCAATCAGGGGTTAACCTTGTACATCCTAAAAACTGAAATCATGAATCGTTATTCCATCCTTCTTTTCTCATTGGCTTTCATGTTAAGCACAATCGCCCACTCACAATACGCATTGCTAACCGGCCAGATGCAGGTGAATGCGGGGGTGGGATTGTCGACTTGGGGCTTACCACTGTATGTTGGTGCCGACTATGGTTTTGATGAAAATATATCCGCAGGTGGTGAGTTGTCGTTTCGATCTTTCAGTGATCGCATTTACGGTATAACCTATCGCCACAGTATTATTGGCGTTTCCGGTAACGCAAACTATCACTTCGGCACGCTTGCAGGATTGAGTGACTTGATAGACTTATATGCGGGTCTTAACCTTGGATTTTATATCTGGTCCTCTGCGGCCGGTTACAGCGGCAGCGGAGCAAGTGGTTTCGGTGTTGGCGCCCAAATCGGAGGTCGCTACTATTTTAAACCGAACATGGCCGTCAACGTCGAGCTTGGCGGCGGCAATGCTTTTTCCGGAGGTAAGGTGGGCTTGAGCTTTCTGCTCGACTAGTCCGCAGAGCGCAACACATAGGCTTTTCATGACTGACGGCAAGCTGCTGACGGTCGTCCCGGACGCGCTGCAGCGCGTCCTTGCCCTTGGCTTTTTGAGAGCGTGCGGCTTGCTAAAAGCAGAGGTCCCTCTGTGCAACTAAGTTATGCCTCAGAGCACTAAGTTATGCCCGTGAGGCATGGTTATGCCGTTTATGCCTGATGCGCGTGTTTTGCTTGTTTTTGCTAGGCTATCGTTGCGGCCTAAACACAAAAAACAGCGCGTATGAAAAAAGTAAAGACTCTTGTAACGACACAGGCAATAGCCGAATCTCGAGCGAAGTACGGACGTCAATCGCATCGCATGCAAAGCTGGGATTATTCAAAGCCCGGGTATTATTTCGTCACCATGGTGGTTCGCAACCGCCGCCATGCATTTGGTGAGATTCGCGATGGGGTGATGCATAAAACACCCCTTGGCGAATTCGTTGAGCAATCATGGCTGAGCACACCAACCTTACGTCCAACCATTAATCTGTGGCTAGGCGATTTTGTGGTGATGCCGGATCATTTTCACGCTATCCTTTTTATTGGAAGTAATGTGCACAATGAGCATCTGACTTATGACCCGGATAAGGGCAGAATCTCTCTTGAATCAATTGATGATTTGCTGCGTCAAAAAAATGGTCTTCGCACCCAGTCAAACAACTTGGCATCCGTCATCCGAGGGTTCAAAGGGGCTGTCACAACTGAGGCGCGGCGTCAGGGTGTTCCTTTCGAATGGGTCAGCCGCTATCACGACAGCATCGTGCGTTCTGCCGGTGATCTTCTCTTCGTTCGCAGGTATATCCGATCGAATGCGGAGAATTGGTGGTTCAAGGCTCACGCGATGTTGAAAAGTGCCCCCACGACTTAACAGCGGAAAATCGCGGATTTAGTGGATTGCCGTCTTATTTTCGGCCAACCAAACAAATCCTACGATGCTTAACCGCGCAGCGATATTTCTTTTTGTATGCCTGTCCATTTCAGGCGTGGCTCAACAGAATCTAACCAATGCCCTCATCTGGAGTGGAGGCGAGTTTTCAGGTGAGTTCGTGGGCGGACTCAATAGCATGAACGACGGCCTGCATTACACCGCAACAGAAGCCAGTGATGCGTTCGGAACGAAGATTATCAAGTATAGCTATGCGACGGGAACGGAAGTAGGCGTTATCGCAACATCGATGGACATTTTCAAGGATGCGTCCAAGTCGTTTGATGGCTATGAGTTCAGCAGCGATGAACAATGGTTGCTCATCCAAACAGAATCGGAGTCCATTTATCGCTACAGTTTTTCAGCGAATTATTACGTCTACAACATTGCAACGAAGACCACTTTTCCACTTACCGATTTTACCAAAGGCAAGCAGATGCTAGCGGAGGTTTCGCCCGATGGCAAACACATCGCTTTCGTTCGCGCGAACAATTTGTTCATGATGGAAATTGCCAGTAAGCTAGAAACGCAAATCACACGCGATGGCGTCATGAATAAGGTCATCAACGGTGCAACGGATTGGGTTTACGAGGAGGAATTCGCCATTGCCAAAGGATTTGAATGGAGTCCGGCCGGAAATCGCATTGCGTATTATCGCTTCGATGAAAGTGCGGTAAAGGAGTTTTCCATGGACATCTTCGGCGAGCTTTATCCCGAGCAACAGCGCTTCAAATATCCCAAGGCGGGGGAGACCAATAGCACGGTGGGTATTTACGTCTATGATCTTCCCATGGGGCAGAGCCGCAAAGTGGAGTTTGGGGCAAACGCCGATCAGTACGTCCCGCGCATTGAATGGACCAAGAACAACGATCAGCTCTGCGTGATGCTCATGAATCGCCATCAGAATAAGTTGGAATTTCTTCTAACGGATTTGGCCGCGGGCGCCATGAACGTAGTGCCGACTAAGGTCCTATTTTCAGAGCAAGCCAATACCTACATCGATATTTCAGATGCATTGACCTTTTTAGCTGATGGTAGTTTCATCTGGCTGAGCGAGCGCGACGGCTACAACCACTTGTATCAATTTGACGCAAGCGGTAACGTCAAGAAGCAAATCACCAAAGGCAATTGGGATGTAATTGAATTTTACGGTATCGATGAAACAACCATGACCGCTTACTACACCTCGAGTATGGTGAGTGCCATGGAACAACAGGTGTATGCGGTTAATTTTAAAAAGCAACCTACCGCACCAATTCGCTTGAGTGCACAAAAGGGTACCAATAGCGCGGAATTCAGTAAGGGCTTTAAATACTACATCCTCATGCATAGCGATGCCAACACGCCCACTGATTATGCTTTATTCGATGCCAAGGGAAAGCAAATACGTGTGCTGAAGGACAACGCCTCGCTGAAAGAACGCATGCAGAAGTACAATCTGACTTCAAAGGAATTCTTCACGTTCAAAAATGCTGCGGGTATCGATTTGAATTGTTGGATGATGAAGCCCAAGAACTTCGATGCTTCGAAGAAATATCCTGTGCTCGTAGCGATTTACGGCGGTCCGGGCAGCAACACGGTAAGTGATGTCTGGGGCGGTCGCGGCTATTTGTGGCACCAGTTGCTTTGTCAGCAAGGATATATCGTCGTGAGTTGTGACCCGCGCGGCACGCAATTCCGCGGACGTGAATTCAAGCATAGCACGTATATGAATTTGGGCAAATTGGAAACAGAGGATTTTATCGATTTTGCAAAATACCTCGGTCAGCAGTCCTATGTCGACGCCGGGCGCATCGGTATCCAGGGCTGGAGCTACGGTGGCTACATGTCTTCTTTGTGCATGACCAAAGGTGCGGATGTGTACAAGGCGGGTATTGCTGTTGCTCCCGTTACTAACTGGAAGTATTATGACAGCGTGTATACAGAGCGTTTCATGCGCACACCGCAAGAGAACAGCGGAGGCTATGAGAATAATTCGCCCATCAATTTTGTAAAATCACTCAAAGGAAAATACCTGTTGATTCATGGCAGCGCGGATGATAACGTCCATTTTCAGAACAGTATGGACATGGTTACTGCGCTCGTAGCTGCCAACAAGCAATTCGACTTCTTTGTTTACCCCAATAAAAATCATGGTATCGCTGGCGGCAATACGCGCTTGCATTTGTATACCAAAATGACCAATTTCCTCACTGAAAATCTCTGAGGAGCTACCCTACAATGGCTATGAAAGTTCAGTTACATCGATTCGCTTGTGTTCTCAGTTGCTTATGTCTTGCAATAGTAGTTCGTGCTCAATCGCCGGAGCAGTATGTGAAGTATGGCGATAAAGCCGTGTTGGAACGCAACGCCTGGAATGAAGCTTATGGATATTACACGCAAGCCTATGCGCTGGATTCATCGTCCGTGGATATTCGCCGCAAAGTTGCTGACGCGGCGCGTGAAGTGAAGTATTACCCGATGGCGTATCGCATGTATAAAGAGTTATACGATATTGATGAAGGAAAGACGGATCCGAATGCGCTTTACTACATGGCGTGGTTGGAAAAGACGATGGGGCGTTACGAAGACGCTCAGCGCAATTTCAAGAAGTTCACCAAGAAGTACAAGGCTACCGCTGATCGCAAGTTGGTTGACTTCGCGACGCATGAAGTGAAGGCATCGCAGTGGGCCTTGAATAACATGAACAAAAAAGAGACGTCGGATAGCTTGATACTGGCGATGATGGGAAGCGACTGCCATGATATTCAAACGCATCAAGCGAAACTTCCTAAGGAAATTGTAGGTTCGACCAGTGAGATGGCGCCGGTGCAACAGGGCGATCAGTTTTATTACAGTTATTTTCACGATGAGATCTGGTCGGTGAAGCGTGCTCAACTGAAATTCGACAGCATACGCAATCCTACGATTCTACCGAAATTCGAGCAGCTGGAAGGAATTCCCGGTATGCCTTACACGGAGGAGTCGCAAGCTGGCTTTTCCATGAGCGGCGATCGCGTTTATTTCAGTCAGGTTAATAATGACTTCACTCAATTAATGACCGGAAGCTGGCAGGATGGTCACATCATTACAGCCTATGTAATGGATGTGGTGAATGCAGAAGGCGGAGTGAACACGATGCCACAGGTAGCCGTGATTGATGGCAAGGAACACTTGTTTTTTGTGTCTGATCGTCCGGGCGGTGAAGGCGGATTGGACATTTGGTATTCGGTGAATGATGACGGTTGGAAGAAACCCAAGAATGCCGGCAAGCGTGTGAATTCAGAGGGAGATGAAATCACGCCCTTCTATCACGATGGACGTTTGTTTTTTTCCAGTAACTGGCATGTGGGATATGGTGGTATGGATGTCTTCTATGCCAACCGCAAGGGAGAGTCTTTCGACAAGCCTGTCAATATTGGTAAAACAATCAACGGCACATTCAACGAGCTTTCGTTTTCAGTTTCATCCTCCAAAAAAGATGGCCGGTGTAGTTTTTATTATGCTTCCAACAAGCAGGACAGTCTGGAATATTCTTCGGCATGTTGCAATGATTTGTATATGCTCAGTGCAGTTGTTTCGTGTGGTGAGAAAAAGGTTGATTCTACCAAGACGACCATCGATGGCTTGATGCGCGAATTACCGGTTGTCCTCTATTTCCATAATGATGAGCCCAACCCAAAGACATTGGACACGACTACTACACTGTCCTATCTCGACGCTTATCAGTCGTATACTTCGCTGAAGGACGAATACATCCGAGAGAACACGAAGGGCCTGGAAGGAGAAGCACGTGATGACAAGGAAGAGATCACGAAGGATTTCTTCGAGTTAAAGGTGGATAAGGGTATTCAGGATTTGAATCGATTCTCGGATGCGTTGCTTGCCGCATTGAATGCCGGTGGCAGTTATAAGATTTATGTGCGCGGTTTTGCCAGTCCGCGCGCGCGCACCGATTACAACTTGAATCTAACCAAGCGAAGGACAGCTAGTTTGGTCAACTACCTGATGGCAGATAGCAGCGGTTCGTTTGTTCCATACTTGCGTGATGTGGCTGAGAACGGGGCAAAGCTAGAAGTGGAGCTGTTGCCTTTTGGGGAGATGAAAGCCGACATGACTGTCAGCGATAATTTGGTGGATGCGCGCAGTTCCATTTACAACCGCGCGGCTTGCATGGAACGTCGCATTGAAATCGAGAAAGTAATTGTGATACCACCGACACCCAAGAGACCTATTCTGGAGCTTAGTGAGCCTTGTGTTGATTTTGGAATTATTCCCCGCACGGGAGGTGTTGAGCATGAGTTTCTGCTGTGCAACAGCGGAAATGCGCCGATGGTCATTGATAGTGTCACAACGGAGTGCGGCTGCACCACACCAACGCTCGATAAGAAAATCGTATTGCCCGGAGAGTTTGCAACGCTAATCGTTGGTTTCGATCCGCTTTCCCGACATGGCAAGGATATCAAGGAAGTCTATGTGCACATTGCGGGAGAAGAACCGCGCATCATTTTACTCGAGGCCGAGCGAAGGAAATGATTTTTATAACCGCTGAGGCGCAGGCATAACGGAGAAATTTCTCTGCTATCTCTGCGCCTCAGCGGTTAAAAACAATTAGTGCTGAATCAGCACAAGCTGTGTGCTTGTCGAGTGTTCGTCACGAATACGAAGGGTGTAAACGCCGCTGCTTAAAGACGACGTGTCGAGCTGAACGTTATTTCCGTTGATGGAACAAGCCATTGCAATTTTTCCAACTGCATCAACGAGCTCAACGTATTGCTGTCCGAAAGCAGGCCATTGAATCGAAAGCGAGTTTGAGGCGGGGTTTGGATAAACAGACACCTGCGTACTTTCCGGGTTGTTGAGCCCAACAGGGGTGTATTCTACATTGAGATCGTCGATAAGGAGCACACTGTTTGGATCTCCGTTAGGTTCCGATTCATTCGATACAACAGTAGACACAAAGCCTATTGAAAGAAATTCAGGGGCTTGTTGTGAAGCAATCCACTCGGCCACGACTTCATTAGGTACACTCACCGAAAAAGGAGTCCACTCAGCAACAGCCGGCCAATATTCATAACGCTCATAGGTACTATCGCATTCTCCCACATCATTGAAGGAAGAATAATACATGTAGAAAGTCGCCATTTCTGTCGGATTGCCGGCGGTGTATTTGTAAAAACCGGTTACGGTGGTAGCAACCTGGCCTTGTGACATTACCAGGCTTTGATTATCACAAAAGTCGAGTTCAGGGTTTCCCAATATGATATAACCGAAAGAGCCACCTCCGAAAATGGTTGGTTGATTCGTGATTTGAACGCTGTGATTGCCGCTGTGCGGTTCGCCTTGCGCTACGCTAACATTGGGCAGCGTGTATGGGTTCGTATTGAACCAATTGTCGAGGCATTGTCCTTGGGTGATGTTCCAGTTTTCAAAATCACCACCGGGAATATCATCGCCCGTGCCGGTGTTGTAGATGAGATGAATGTCATCGATATACAGCTCACCATTGAGTGAAGCATCATCTCCCGAAGTGATGCCTAAGGTCATCCCGTTAGGAGTTGTACCGGCGTTTATGTCGATCGGTGATGAGTAATAGGTATATCCCGAAGTAGCGCCGTTAAAGGTGATGACGCCAAATCCAACTTCCATAAAATCTTCATAGAGCGTAATGACAACTGCTCCGTAATCAAAATCGCTAATGTTGTGTTGCACCCAAATACCAATAGAGTCGGGGGAACCGCTGAAGGGGAGAGGTGATATTTCACCGGTATTAAAGTCTTGTCCAAGACTGAGATATCCCTGTATTTGCTGCAGAGGATCTGCGTGCAAGTATGCCGCATAGTTGCCACCGTGTGCGTTGGTGCTTTGCTCTACGTTGAGTGCACCGGAGAGGAAAAAAGAGACGGTGTTAGAAGTTTGAAAGGGAATAGGGTCTGATGCGGAAGGACAGGAGGTCCAGTTTTCAAAACCTGCGTTGGGGATGGATTGACCAAAGGCCAGTCCGGTCATTGTTAAAAGAACAAGAATTAGAATTGTTTTCATGAAAAGAAATTTTCATGAAAGTATAGACGAAAACGAAAGCGAATCGTTGATTTTCAGCAGTTATTCACCACCCTCGCGTTTATTAATCTCGTCGCGAATCTGTGAGGCTTTCTCGTACTCTTCGTTGGCGAGCGCGATGTCGAGTTGGCGCTTGAGTTCATCGATGCTGATGTTTTCGCTAGAGGAAGATTCGATTTCTTCCAAATCCATATCCGGTTGTTGAAGGCCCATATCGGTGTCTTCCTCGCTGCTTACTCCGGCTGTTTCCAGGATGAATTCGTAGCAGTAGATCGGACAATTGAAACGCACCGCCACGGCCACAGCATCGCTTGTGCGGGCATCGATTTCGGCTGTTTTGCCATTCATGCTGGCAATCAATTTGGCGAAGAAAATACCCTCAACCAAGTTGTAGATCAGCACTTCTTCCACTTCAATATTGAAGGAATGGGAGAGGCTGCGAAAGAGGTCGTGGGTGAGCGGTCGACTCGGGGTCATTTTTTCCAGCTCAATGGCGATGGCTTGTGCTTCAACACCACCAATGACGATGGGCAAACGGCGCATGCCTTCTGTTTCAGCGAGCACCATTGTGTATGCACCACTGGTGCTTCCACTGGGCTGAATGTTGGCTATCTGAAGTTCTATTTTATTCTTATTCATAGAGCGACCGTGCGCTAATCACCATGCTACTGTTTGACGAATGTACACCATTTCAAAAGGCTATACAACTGATAAATTGCATCAGTGTGCTGCCTTGAACGCCTTGGCTGCCTCGATGATTTTGGGCAGTACTTCAAACGCATCACCTACAATTCCGTAGTCGGCGGCCTTGAAGAATGGCGCTTCCGGATCTTTGTTAATCACAACAATGGTCTTGCTGCCATTCACACCGGCAAGGTGTTGAATCGCTCCGCTAATCCCCACGGCGATATACAAGTTCGGACGAATCGTAACGCCGGTTTGTCCCACGTGTTCGTGGTGAGGGCGCCATCCGATATCGGCAACAGGACGTGAACACGCCGTTGTAGCACCGAGCACTTTGGCCAATTCCTCGATCGGCCCCCAATGCTCCGGTCCTTTCATACCGCGACCTGCACTCACAACGAGTTCAGCTTCCGGCAGTGGAACTTCACCATCCTTGTTTTCGCTTTTCACTTCTTTGACCGTGATGCGCATAGCACCCAAATCCGCTGAGAAAGGCTCAACAGCAGCAGTGCTGCCGGTGTTTTTCACACCCAAGGAATTGGGAAGAACAGTGATGACTTTGTTGGCTGTTTGAATCGCTACTTCAGCAATAGCCTTTCCGCTGAATACATTTTTGCGAATAACGAAATCAGCAGAGGGAAGTGCAGTCGCTCCGGGAACAAGTCCTGCGTCCATTTTCGCTGCTACGCGAGGAGCAATCATTTTACCGGCGATGTCGTGAGAGAAGATGACCGTGTTTGCTCCCACTTGCGCTGCGGCTGCAGTTACCAGGCGAGTCATTTGTTGTGAATCGCTGGTGCTTTGGACAGCGGCCACAAGCACTTTGGATGCACCGGCGTTGCCAAGGCCGCCATCTCCCTGGAGATTGCCTGTGGTGATAACGATGGCTTCGGTGCCCATCATCGTGGCAACATCGGCACCGTAGCTAACGGCTTCGAGTGCGCTTTTCGGAAACTTTCCGTTATGGTGTTCTGCGTATATAAGTACTGACATACGAAAGGTGCTTTGGGGTTAGATGGCTTTGGCTTCTTCGTGGAGCAATTGAATCAAGCTTGCTGCATTCTCGGCATCGATGTATTTGCAGCCGCTTTTGGCCGGAGGTAAGCTGTAGTTTTTCACTACGGTTGAAGCTTCAGCTGACGCTGCCGGAACAACGTTCAACGGTTTGGTGCGTGCCGCCATGATGCCGCGCATATTCGGGATGCGCTGTTCGGCCATGCCTTTGGCAGCGCTGACCACGAACGGTGTTGCGACTTCCACGACTTCTTCTCCGCCAACGACTTCGCGTTCGATGGTAGCCACATTGCCATTGATGTTCAACTTCACAGCAAGGCTCACCAGCGGGAGGTCGAGCAATTCGGCCACCATGCCGGGAACGATAGAGCCGTTGTAGTTGATGGTTTCTTTACCGCAGAAGATGATGTCGAAGTTTTGCGCTTTGGCATACGCCGCGATTTGCTTGGCCACGTAGAGTGAATCGCTTTCAGCGGCATCGATGCGCACGGCATCATCAGCGCCAATTGCTAATGCTTTACGAATGATGGGCTCATAATCGGCACCGCCAACGGAAAGAATGGTCACGTTGCCGCCACCGGTTTCTTTGAGTTCGAGGGCGCGCACCAGGGCGTACCATTCATCATAAGGGTTAACAATGTATTGAACGCCGTTTTCATCGAATTTGCTTCCACCATCGGTAAAAGCAATTTTGGAAGTGGTATCCGGCGCTTTGCTGATGCAAACAAGGATTTTCATGACTTGTGTAAAAATTCGGGACGCGAAAATAGGGTGTAGCGGTCATATTTGCGTCATGGATAAAAAGACTCTTGAGGGCCTGATTCGATCACGTCAATCCTGCCTGTGTGTGGGGTTGGATTCGGATCCGGCGAAACTCCCGTCGGGCGTGGATTTACTAGCGTTTAATAAGGCCATTATTGATGCCACACGGCCTTATTGCGTCGCTTACAAACCGAATCTGGCTTTTTATGAAGTACTGGGGCCAAAGGGTTGGGAAATTCTACAACAGACCGTTGACTATATCGGGCCTGATCACTTCACTATTGCTGATGCGAAACGTGGGGATATTGGCAATACTTCGCTGTATTACGCTCGAACGTTTTTTGACACCTATGGTTTCGATAGCGTAACGGTGGCGCCTTACATGGGGCGGGATTCCGTGGAGCCTTTTCTGACCCAAGCGGGCAAATGGGCCATTGTGCTTGCATTGACCAGTAATCCCGGGGCTTTTGACTTTGAAACGCTTTCTGCAGAGGGAAAACCGCTGTTTGAGCATGTCCTTCAGAAAACGGCTTCATGGGGCAGCGATGAAAACACCATGTTTGTGGTGGGTGCCACAAGGGCGGAGTTGCTTTCGGAAATCCGTCGCATAGTGCCGAATCACTTTTTGTTAGTGCCCGGCGTAGGTGCACAAGGCGGAAGTTTGGAGGAGGTTATGAAGCACGGTATGAATGACAGTGTTGGTCTTTTGATCAATGCCTCTCGCAGCATTCTGTATGCATCCTCGGGGGCTGATTTTGCAGAGGCCGCTGCGCGTGAAGCGCAGGCGATGCAGCAGGCGATGGCCGCTTTTATCGCCTGACCGAGAGGGAACAAGTAAAATGGATGAACATCGCATGCGCTTACTTTTGCCGCGCTGCTTTGTCTGCGGTTTGAGCGATAACAGCACCTTTTAGCGTATGGTATTCTCTTCGATTGTATTCCTGTGCTATTTCTTGCCGGCTTTGCTGCTGGCCTACCGCTTCACGCCTGATCGTTTCAAGAATGGGCTGTTGCTGGCGGCATCGATTTTTTTCTACGCTTGGGGAGCACCGCGTTTCATCTTCGTAATTCTGGGGACCACCATCGTGGATTTTTTCCTGGTCATGCGTATGGATCGAATGGCCGATTCCGTTCGCCGAAAGTTGTTGCTCACCCTTTCCGTGCTGTTGAATGTGGGTTTGCTGGTGTACTTCAAGTACATGAACTTCTTCATTGAGAATGTCAATGCCGTTTTGCATGCAGCGGGTTTTGACAGCGCTATACCGTGGACACAACTTGCCTTGCCCATTGGAATTTCCTTTTACACATTTGAAACATTGACCTACGTGGTGGATGTCTATCGCCGCATCCACAAGCCGCTGCGTAATTTTTGGGATTATCAGCTTTACATCATTCTCTTTCCAAAGTTGATTGCCGGGCCGATTATCCGATACCATGAATTGGCCGATCAAATTCATGGACGTTTTCAAACCGGGCGCTCCGAAGATTGGCTGCTCGGCCTGTATCGCTTTTGCCTTGGTCTGGCCAAGAAGGTGATTTTGGCGAACACACTCGGTGAATATGCCGACAGTGTTTATGGTAGCTCATTCAACGGTGAAGGCGCCCTAGATGCTTCAACGCTTGCGGCATCGACGGCTTGGCTAGCAGCGTTGACATACACCTTTCAGATTTACTTCGACTTCTCGGGCTATTCCGATATGGCCATTGGACTTGGGCGCATGTTTGGTTTTCGTTTTCCGGAGAACTTTACCAATCCCTACACATCCGGAAGTATCACGGAGTTCTGGCGCCGCTGGCACATGACGCTGGGCAATTGGATGCGCAATTATCTCTACATCCCACTCGGCGGTAATCAAGTGAGTGCCTCACGACTTTATTTCAATCTGGTGGTGGTGTTTTTACTTTCAGGTTTGTGGCATGGTGCAACGTGGAGCTTTATTTTTTGGGGCGCCTATCACGGATTGTTTCTCGTCTTGGAGCGACTGTTTTTATTGAAATGGCTGGGCAAACTGCCTAAGCTGATTCAAGTGGTATTCACGTTCATGGTGGTGCTCTTTGGCTGGGTGTTTTTCCGTGTCGAACACCTGAGTGATGCCTTTGGTTACGTAGGTGCGATGTTCCACATACAGGGCCGCTGGCAGGCGCCGGCGCCGGAGGTTATTTGTATGACTGTTATTGCTGCCTTCTTTGCCGTCTTTGTGCTGTTGCCCGGCGGTAAGCGCGTTCAGGACGTTGTTTATGGTGAGCAAAGTCTTTCACGCGCGATGCATGTCGGTTTCTTGTTTGCGGCTTTCATCGTTTACTTCTATGTGGTAGGTGCTATTTCAGCCAGTACGTTTAATCCGTTTATCTATTTCCGATTCTGATGCACCAACGCTTCCATACCATAGCCGCAGGGATATTTACCGCATTGCTTTTTGTGCCCATGGTTCAGCAGGTATTTCGCTGGATACCCACGCAGGAGTTACACGGAGCTTTCACCAAGACGGAGTATTTGCCCTTGACATTGAAGTCGTGGTGGGACGGAGAATTTCAATTGCGCACCGATGCATATGCCGCCGAAAATTTCGGTTGTCGCAATGAATTGATTCGGGTGAATAATGAAGTCAACTACACACTCTTCCATAAGATCAACGCGGCTGAAGTAGTGGAGGGCAAAAACGGCGTGCTCTTCGAATACAAATACATTGAAGCCTACACCGGTCTTGAGAAGGTGAACGAGACTGACTTGACTACACGTGTAATGAAACTCGCGGCACTGCAAGCGCATTTCAAGCGCGAAGGCAAATTGTTTGCACCTGTGTTGTATCCCGGAAAGGCTTCGTTTTTCCCCGAAATGTTGCCCGATAGTTCGCAGGTTGTTTCCACCAGAACTAACTATGTGGCGATGGTCGAAAAATTGGATTCCGCGTCTTTAGACTATATGGATTGTAACGCGTGGTTCAAGTCGATGAAGGACACTTCTTATGCGCCGTTGTTCACCGAAATCGGTATTCACTGGAGCCAGTATGGCGCTTGTCTGGCGATGGATTCGCTGGTGCGATTTCTTTCGGGGGCGATGGACACTACGCTGAACAATTTTGAATGGGAGAGTAAGCGCCCGCCGCTGGTGGATGCGGTGTTTTTTCCTGATAATGACATGGAGTCAAGCTTGAATATTTACTCGAGCCTGCCTCATTCGCCCTTGGCTTATCCTGTGCTCAAGCCTACGGGGCAACATGCTTTCAAGCCACAGGTTGCAGTTTTTAGTGATAGTTTCTTCTTCAATATCATCAACCTGGATTGGAAGCCATCAATTTTTTCGGAGCTGACCATGTACTACTACAATCGCGAGTTGTATCCATGGCCCGGCACAAAACAGCCACTGCCTTCTCAAGCAGAAAAAATGAAAGCGCTCGAATCGTGTGACATCATTTTGGTGATGGCCACAGAATACAATGTAGATGAAATCGGTTGGGGCATTATCGATGAAGCGTATGATTACTTCATCCTGGGAAATGCCGTTAGTTCAACGGTTGCTCAGCAATAAGGTGTTGCGCTTTGTAGCGTGGGATGATGGGCTCCTCCTGCGCTTTGTACGGCTCGTAATTCCCCGGTTCATTCAGGATAATTGTATGCACGTCTCCTTCACTCCAGAGGTAACTCAAGATAGGATTGGTCCAATACCATTTTTGCGGATTGTTATTCAATCCTGTTGATTCAACCTCCACAAATCCGGTGTTTGCATTCAGTGCGGTTCTGAAGTCAGAGCGATAGGTCATCCACGCTTGTGAAAGGTAAAAGTGAAAGCCCAGCATCAATGCGATGAAGATTATAGTTGCTGTTTGGTGGTGTGCAATGGCTTTCTGTTGCGAGAGTCGCCAAGCAGCAATCATCAGCAAAGGCAGCATGGTGAACGAAAGCGTTCTGCAAGCAAAGCTGATGGATGCGCTTACTGCTGCGCCGGCGAAAACGCAATACCCAACGAGTGCAAGTGACAGTGCCAATCCAATCAAACTCAAACCGCTTCTTTTACTTACAGCACTCCAGTACCAGAAAATCAGGAACACAAATGATGATAAGAACTGAGGGTGTGTGAGTCCGGATGCCATAGCACCAACGAAGTCTGTTCGGTTGTTTGGATCCCTCGGAAATACAACTGCCCAAACGGCAATGATTGCAGCGGCGAGCAGAATTCCCAGGATGGTCGCGCTTTTCAACGGAGCGAGAGTCAGCTCTTTTTTGTACAGACGATACACCAGTAGCAGCATCATCAGCGGTGCGGTGAACAGCGCGCTTTCATAGAGTCGTGTGTAGGCAATCAGCACTGGAATCAGCAATGCGAAGTAGCGATTGTCTTGAAGTTTATCGGAGAGCAGTGCAAACAGAATTGGCCAGGTGAGGAATACAAGCACGTGCGATTCACCTGTCATGATGTTGTCGGCCGGATAGGTCAAGGTGAAAAAGCTCATCGCGTGAAAGAGCAAAAGCACACGCAAGTGTTTTGGACAAAACAAAATAGAAAGTGCAATGCTGATCAGCGCCGGAAAGAAGATGCCGAATCCATGCAGCCACTGCAGAAGGGCCAGGCAGGTCACTCCGGCATTTACTGCAAGAATTACCGGCCATTCGGTGAGGTATACGGCATGGTTGCGCGACCAGGCAAAATCCATGAAGTGACCTGCGTCGAGCATGCGCACGAAGTAGAATGCGGCATCGGCAGAGAAGTATTTTTCAATGGTGCAATTCCAAAAAAACGGAACACACGCAAGCAGGTAAAACGCCAGCACCGTTGGCAGGCTGATGGTTTGCTTAGGAGCGAGCATGCTTCAATGAATAGAACGTCACAAACGCATAGCCGAGTGTCAGCATGATATGGAAGGGTAACAATCCAAGGTCATACGGCTTAGGGGCAGAACCGGCGTAGCAAGCGAATGATTTTGCGTCGTTATCGTTTTGAATGGACTGCATGGTTGTGCCGGCCAGATTACCGCCATCTTTTGCCAGGATGTTATGGATGTCTCCTTTGTTGAGCAACACCGTATAAGGCACATTGGCTTGCGTACCATTGAAGAGTTCGTTGGTGGCATTTACCGTAACAATTGTGCTGTCTTCCAGTGCGAGCAAGGAAACTTCCGTAACGGCTTCTTGTTTCGATGGCGCATCAGGCACACTGTAGGTTGCCGTCATTTGTGATGTCGGCGGAATCATGCTGTAAACTTCCGGATGAGCGGTATCGTTGATTAACGATAGATTCACCGGCTCTTGCGATGTGAGGCGAATAGCTCCCACGAAGTAGAAGTTGTCGTTCAACGAAGCCACTGAATCAATTGGAATCGGAAGGATTGTCGGCTCATTGGCATTCACCGCCACTGTTTTTGACCAACCGGTCAATTTGCAGGAAAGTGTCGCTTGAGTTGCTTCCTTTGCTTCAATGCGCACGGCATGGTATGACTTTGCCGATTGATCATCGCCACTGTAATAGGTGAAGTAGAATTCTTCACCTGCTGCATTTCCCGCAGTGCTGCCAACTTGAGTAAGTGGCTTTTCTTTTCTACCGGTAAAAGCGAAGGCGTAATAAATACCAAAGGCGAAATAGGCGCACATCAGGAATTCGAAAATGGTCAGTGGTGACACTTTAATTGCACGGTATTTCTTGTCTTTCCAAGTGCCCGATGTTTTGCCGCTGATGGCAAACTTGGGTGTGCGCACGAAGGAAGATTTCTTTCCTGTGAAGCCTTCTAAAACCGCCACAGCGTTGTGCAGCGACAATCCCATGCTCACTGAGAGAAACGTTGGATATTCCCATAGGAAGTTGAAGAATTTCTTGAAGAAGTTTTGCTCGGGTCGAGAGATCCAATAGAAGTATCCCAGAAAAAAGAAACTGATCATGAAGACGGTGGCTATCTTGAACAGCAGTTCAAGGTCACCGTAAGTGTTTTTGATAATGAGCATGGGCACACTGAGCACCGATGTGCCGAGGATACACAAGAACACCACAGAGTTCATAAGGTGAAACGCGCCGTGTACTTTTTGTCCGAAGGTGAGGTGTTTGGCATTGAGAACTTTGGGCAGGTTTTTCACCGTGCATTCAGCAGCGCCTTTTGTCCAGCGGAATTGCTGTGCTTTCAGGGCATTCATCTCTGCCGGAAGTTCAGATGGAGATCCAATCATGGGCAAGTACACGAATTCCCAACCGCGAAGCTGAGCACGGTAGCTCAAATCAAGGTCTTCGGTGATCGTGTCGCTTTCCCAACCGCCGGCATCGTAGATCGTGGATTTGCGCCACACGCCTGCTGTTCCGTTGAAATTGATGAAGTGTTCACCTTTGTTGCGGCCTACCTGTTCTACCGTGAAGTGAGCATCGAGACCAAAGGCCTGCAAGCGCGTGAGCAACGAGTATTCTTCGTTCAAGTGTTCCCATTTCGTTTGAACCACACCGATGCGCTCGTTATGGAAGAAATGAGGAATCGTCTGAAGCAAGAAGTCTTTGCGTGGAATGAAGTCCGCATCGAAGATGGCCACAAACTCACCGCGGCAGATGTCTAGGCCGTATGCCAGCGCGCCTGCCTTATAGCCTTCACGCTTGGGACGCTTGACGTGTTTGATGTCGATGCCTAGTTTCTGCTTTTCAGCAATTTTCTTGGCTGCTACTTCAAAACTTTCGTCGGTGCTGTCGTCGAGCACTTGAATTTCCAATTTCCCTGCGGGATATTCAAATTCGCAGATGGCGTCGATTAGACGTTCAATCACATAGAGCTCGTTGTAAACCGGAAGCTGCACGGTTACCACGGGCCACTGGTCGTCTTTTAACACCGGCTTTTTGGGTGAATGTCTTTTGAACTTCGCATACTTAATCGCCAGGTTCAACTGAACGATACTGTATATAAACAGGAAGATCAGGAAGCAGCCATACAGGAAGATGGCCAGGATAGACAGTTGGTAAAACAAGGGCTCGCGGTTTTGTTGTGTTTGGGCGGTAAAAATAGGGTTAACAGGTGCTTCTTTAGGCGCTGATTGTCTATAATTTCATGAACAGAAATGCGGCAGATTCGTGAAGAATTCAATGGCTTTACAGCGTGTCTGTTTCCGTAATTTTGTGAGGTGAAGAAACTGTCTGTATTACTGCTGAAGAGTTACATCGGCCCTTTTGTGGTGACGTTCATGGTGGCCATGTTCATCTTTGAAATGCAGTTTATCTGGGTGTATCTTGATGAATTGCTGGGCAAGGGATTGAGCGGATGGGTAATCTTCAAACTCCTTGTTTTCGCATCTGCCCGCCTGGTGAATATGGCGCTTCCACTAGCCATACTGATGAGTTCCATTATGACCCTGGGTGCCTTGGCAGAGCATTACGAGATGACGGCCATGAAGAGCGCTGGGGTGTCGTTGTTGCGTATCATGCGGCCGTTGATATTCTTCAGTGTAGGACTTTCCATTACAGCCTTTGTCTTTGCCAACAATATCTGGCCGGTAGCTAATTTGAAGTTTCGGACCATGTTGTTCAGCATTCTCAAGCAAAAACCCGCGCTGAATTTGATGGATGGTGTTTTTTACGATGGCATTGAGGGCGTGAGTATTCGCGCAGGTCGCAACAATCAGGACACGGGGGAATTGACCGATGTGCTCATTTACGATCATCGGGGAGGAGAGAAAGCGAATCGCACGGTGATTCGTGCCGAAAGAGGAACCATGGAGCAAACAGCCGATAAGCGCTACTTGATTTTGACGCTTTTCAATGGCCGCAGCTATGATGAACAGAAGGATAAAAAGGTGCGTAATCCTCAACATGCCTTGATTGAAGGAAATTTTGAACGGATGGAATTGCGCATGGACTTGAGTTCGCTCGCTTTCACGGCGGATAATGAGGAGGTGATGAAGAATCCTGCAGAGATGATGAGTGTTTTTCAGTTGGATCAAGCTATCGATAGTTTGAATCATGTGATTGACACGGTGAAAATCCAGTTCGCTGCTAACAACACCCGATTGATGGATCGCAGGTTTAAGCGCCCTTCGCCTGCGGAGGCGCGTTTGCAGAAGGAATCGAAGTTGATTAAAGGTGCACTACCCGTTGAGGCTGCGCCAAAATCCATAGTGGACTCGACCGTGGTGGCTCCTTTCGAATTGATGTCGTCATTGAGCGCCGCAGAACAGGGCAAGGCTCTGGACTTGGCTAAGGAAAATACGCGTAAGTCAAAGGACCTTGTTCAGCGCCAGCAAGACGAAATTCGATCCAGGCAGAAGAACGTGAACCGTCATAAAATTGAATGGCATCGAAAGTTCTTTCTGGCCGTCGTTTGTCTGGTGCTCTTTTTCATCGGTGCTCCGCTCGGTGCCATCATTCGCAAGGGAGGTTTGGGAATTCCTACCTTGATTGCGCTCGGACTGTTTGTGTTTTACCAACTACTCACGATGGCAGGGGAGCGCATGGCGAAGAATCAAATCGTAGAGCCTTGGTTTGGAATGTGGATCAGCACGGTTGTGCTACTTCCACTTAGCGTTTGGATTATGTGGCATGCTATGCGTGAGTCGACGCTATTCCGGGGAACATTGCTTTCGCGACAATTGCTTAAACTTGTGGCAATCTTCAAACGAAGAAAGAAGGAGGCAGTGCTATGAAGATTTTGCAGTTGTGTTTAAAACCCCCACTTCCGGCGCGTGATGGCGGCTGTATTGCCATGAATAATATCACGCAAGGACTTATCGCAGCCGGTCACCGCGTAAAAGTGCTGACTATCTTCACCCACAAGCACGACTTGAACCCGGAATTGATGTCGGAGACATACCTCGAGCAAACAGGTATTGAGGGTGTATTCATCGATACCAAATTGAATGCGATTGATGCGTATGCGAGTTTCATGACGTCTGACTCATACAACATCAGTCGCTTCTTCAGCACGGATTTCGACATTCGCTTGTCGAAGTTGTTGCGCCAGGAGGACTTTGATATCATTCATCTCGAAAGCCTTTTCATGACGCCTTATGTGGGCACTATACGCAGGCTATGCACAACACCCATCGTACTGCGTTCACACAATATTGAGTATGTCATTTGGGAGAAAATTGCCGCCGGCACGGGCAATCCTATTCGTCGGATGTATTTGAAATACTTAACCAAGAAGTTGAAAAACTACGAGCTAAGTATGCTCAATGAGGTCAGCGGAATTGCCGCTATCAGCGATGAAGATCGACGCCGCATGCTGGCTCTTGGAATGAAGAAGCCTATTCGCACGGTGCCTTTTGGCATTGATTTGAGCCATTATCCGTTCGATGAAAAAGCATCTTCGGAGCTAGCGTTATTTCACTTGGGGGCAATGGACTGGGGACCAAATCTGGAAGGTATTCTCTGGTTTTTGCGTTCGATTTGGCCTGCGATTCATGCCAAACATCCGAACCTGAAAATGTATCTGGCCGGACGCAATATGTCGGATGAAATTGAACGCATGCAATTGCCCAATGTGGTTGTGGTTGGTGAAGTGGAACACGCTATTGCGTTCATGCAATCGAAAGCCATCATGGTGGTGCCGCTGCTAAGTGCAGGAGGCATTCGCGTGAAAATCATTGAGGGGCTGGCATTGGGGCGCGCAGTAATTTCAACGACACTTGGGGCAGAAGGGTTAGATTGTCAGGATGGCGAGCATATTCTGTTGGCCGATCGTCCGGAAGAATGGGTAGAAGCAGTCGATCGTTTGATGAATAATCCGGAGGAAGTTCGTCGGCTGGGAATCAACGGTAGAAAGCACGCCATGGCGCATTTCGAGTTAACCGAAATGACGGCGCGATTGGTAGCGTTTTACAAAGAACTGCGTCGCGGATGAGAGTGTTCATGTTGGTAAGCCGCGTGCCCTGGCCGCTTGAAAAAGGCGATAAGCTGCGCGCATACCATCAGTTGTTAGAGCTGTCAAAGCAACATGAGGTTCATCTGTTTTGTTTGGCAGATACTCGTGTTCAATCGGAGGCTATCGCACATCTCAAATCCATCACGCCACACGTAACAGTCTACCGCCTCAATCCAATCCTTATTGGCTTTCGGTTGTTGCTGGCGTTGTTTTCAAAGAAGCCTTTTCAGGTGCATTATTTCTACCAGTGGTGGATTGCCCGCAAGATGAATTCGGCCATTCAATCGATTCGCCCTGATCACATCTATTGTCAGCTGGTGCGTTGCAGTGAATACGTGAAGCATTTTCATCATTATGCCAAGACGCTTGATTATATGGATGCCTTGAGTGCCGGGCAGCGCCGCAGGTTGGAGCGAGCACCTTGGTATTTGCGTCCGTTTGTAAAAGAGGAAGCTGAGCGATTGCGAGGCTATGAGCATTTGATCTTTGATTATTTCGAGCATCATACGATTATCAGTGAACAGGACCGGTCACTGATCTACCACCCGGATCGAATGGCCATCACGGTGGTGCCCAATGGAATTGATACGCAATTTTTCAATCCAAGTCCTGATGTTTCCAAGGATGTCGATCTTGTTTTCACCGGCAATATGAGTTATCCGCCCAATGTGGAAGGAGCCCGAAGGTTGGTTTTGGAAATTTTGCCCTTGGTGAAACAGAATTACTCCGATGTAAATGTGCTTATTGCCGGTGCCACACCATCAGCTGCGGTGCGTGAATTGGAGTGCGAAGGCGTTGTCGTGTCAGGATGGGTTCCCGATATCCGCGAAGCCTACAGTCGATCCAGGATTTTTGTGGCTCCCATGCGATCAGGCAGCGGCATGCAAAATAAACTACTTGAGGCTATGGCCATGGAATTGCCGTGCATCACCACAACGCTTGCCGCAAATGCAATCGGCGCGGCGCATGAGCAGGAATTATTCATCGCTGATGATAACGAGGCAATCGCAGCGCTGATTCTATCATTGCTAGAAAACCGGGAAGTTCAAAATGCAGTCGGCAAGCGCGCTCGAGTGTTTGTTGCCGCCCATTATCAGTGGCAACCCTCCATGGATAAACTCATTTCAATCTGGAAGAAGTAACAGCGTATTGGAGGCAATTGTTTATTTTCGGAACGCTTAATCCAGTTGCCATGCGCTTACATGTTTATCTCACAACGATTCTATCCTTTTCTCTTTGCATCATGCTCGCACAGCCCACGCAGCGAGCGTTGAATGGGTGTCATCATACGCGCAACAAAGCAGGGAAGTTGAAAGAGCTTACCCTCATGGAAAAGCAATTACTCAATGAGAGCATCGCCCGTAGCGACACGTTTGATATTGTCAAGTATACGATTGCCATCGATGTTACAGCTTACAACGCCCATCAGATAAGCGCTGCAACCACCATTGAATTCGCACCCTTGATGGAGAACCAGTCACAGCTGCGATTGGACTTATATAATCTCACCGTAGATTCTATAAAGCAAAACGACGCCTCTTTGACGTATGCATACGATGGGAATATTTTGACGGTAAATTTCCCGGAGAACTTGATTGCAGGCGACACCACGCGGATTATTACTTACTATCATGGTGAGCCCTATCAGGATCCTGTGTGGGGCGGTTTTTATTTCGAGAGCAATTACATCTACAATTTGGGAATTGGCTTAAGCACAATACCTCCCAATTTCGGACGTGTCTGGTATCCGTGTTTCGACTCTTTTGTGGAACGTGCGACGTATGAATATCACGTGAAAAGTGCCGGTGCCTATCGTGCGCATTGCCAGGGGACTTTTTTGGGTGAAACAACTGTTGCAGGCGATACAGTCATTCGCTCGTTTGCGTTTAACCAACCCATACCCACACACTTGAGTGCGATTGCTGTTGCTGCGTATCAGAATCTTGATTATGTGCATACAGGCGCTTTTGGAGAAGTCCCTGTTCGACTTACGGCTAAGGCTCCTGCATTGGGCGCTATGCAAAGTGCCATGGTGAATGTCGGTGGTGCGATTGATGCGCTTGAATATTGGTTCGGTCCTTATGCCTGGGAACGCGTCGGGTATATTTTGACAACGGATGGAGCGCTCGAGATTCCAACCAACATTGCGTATCCGCAATACATGGTCGATCAATCGATTATCAACAACAACAATTTGTTATCGCATGAATTGGGACACCATTGGTGGGGAGACATCGTCACACCACACATTCATAATGATATGTGGTTAAAGGAAGGTCCTGCGGAATACAGTTCACATTTGCTCACCGAGTGGCTTTATGGTCAGGAAGATTTTGTGGATCAAGTGAAAACCAATCAGCTTGATGTTTTGCGCAACGCACATATCGATGATGGTGATTTCTATGCACTGTCACCCATGCCTGATCCTGTTATTTATGGCACACACACCTATTACAAGGGTGCATCCGTGATGCACAATTTGCGCGCTTATATGGGTGATGAATTGTTTCGCACTGCGATGACCGCTATGCAGACCAACCACATGTATGAGGATGTGACACCTGAGCAGTTTCGCGATTATTTGGAAGAAGCCGCAGGCCTTGATCTCACAGCCTTTTTTGAAGACCAGGTTTATCAGCCTGGCTTCAGTGTGATGGTGGTGGATTCAGCGGTGACCAGTGCTTCCGATAATGGGTTTGATGTTGCCGTTTATATTCAACAAAAGTTGCGTGAATGTCCGCAATACTATCAGCAGGTGCCGCTGGATATTACGTTGGTTTCCGCCGACAATGTGCGTGAAGAATTTCAGGTGGAGGCGAACGGACAATTCACATCGGTCAATCTGAACTGCTCATTTGAACCGGCGATGGTAATTCTCAACGGACATAATAGACTCAATCAGGCACGCATGGATCACGAGTTCACGGTGTATTCAGATCAATCATTGTATCCCGTGTTGCCGTATGTTGACTTCCGTTTTTCGCGCGAGAATGTCGTAGACTCCTCTTTGATACGCATCGAGCATATCTGGGCTGCGCCTGATCAACAGTCGCTGGGTGAAGGCATTTTTGAAATCTCCGGAACACATTACTATACGGTGGATGGGTTGTGGGATGAAGGCGATTTTTATACCGGCCGCATTTACTACAATGGCTCACAGACCACCGATCTTGATTTTGCTTTGTACAATCAAGGTGAGGAGCAGGCTGTATTGCTTTATCGTCCGAACGCCTCCGTGGCGTGGGAGATTTATCCCGACTTCACCTTGGGTAGTGGAACACTCGCCAACGGTGACGGCAGTTTTGTGATTGACACCTTGCGACGCGGGCAGTATGCTTTTGCCAATGGCGATGTATCCGTTGCATTAAAACCTGCGGCTAATGAATCGAAGTTTACGTGGAGTTTATTTCCAAATCCTGCTGCCGATATGCTCACAGTTTCGGGGCATTATCCTTCGAGGGAAGTCGCCTTGTTTGATATCTATTCTACCAACGGTCGATTATTGCAGCGCTCTTCCGGATATGTTGGTCCCGCATGCAGCAAGGCAGTTGACGTATCATCGCTTTCAGACGGACAATACGTGCTTCAGGTGTATCTCTCTTCGGGAGAAATACTGAGCTCGCAACAGTTTCAGGTGATGCGTTAACGATTAGCGAATGACCTGGAAGTGGCCTGACTTCGTGCCTTCCTGCACCTTACCGCAGGTGATTTTGTAATAGAGTTCGTAGAAGTAAGTGCCATCGGCTGATTCTTTTACGTTCCAGTAATTTCCGTTTCCGGTCGTGCTGTCGAACACCAATTTGCCCCAGCGATCGAAGATGGAAAGTCGGTACTCATCCATGACAGAAGGCAATAACAAATTCGGTTCATTGCGCAGATATGGCCGCCAGGTATCGTTGTCGGAATCGCCATTGGGCGTGATGATATTCGGGAAACGAATTTGCGTGAGATCGATAAAGCCATCTTCTGATTCCCCTATAAATACCATTGCCTCGCTTTTGCATTGACTGGTGCTATCGGTTACCAAAATGTGGTAATTGCCGGAGGCGGTAACGGTTGGATTCAGGCTTGATCCAAATAACGGACTGAGCGAGCCATCAGGATTCTCAAACGACCATTCGATTTGTGGCGATTGCTGCGGCTCCACCACCACGCCTTGAATCTCGATGGAGGTGTTGGAGCAGGAGAGGGAGTCTTGCTCGGGGATAATCACGGTGATATCGTGATTCGGGACTTCCAGTGTTTGTATCGATGCACAGTCGAGGGCATCCACGAAAGCAACGAGATAATCGCCCGGAGTGAGTTCGGATATCTGCAGGTCAGTCTGCGGAATTCCGTTTACCAATAGGGTGAACGGTTCTGTTCCCCCGACAATATTGTCGATGGCAATGCTTCCACCTTCGCCATTGCAAGCGGTTTCCAGAGTCACGTCGTATTGGACGGGTGTTGTAAATATGACATCGAAAACGGCGTCAACCGCTTGATTGCCGCATGCGTCTTCCACGTTACCGCTTACATCCGAAACCGAAAGCACATAGGTGCCTCCAATCGAAACAGACGAATCGAAGATCAAGGTGAAGCCGTCTTCATAGGCACTGCCATTCACATCGGGGATGGCCTCGATGCAGGTGTAGGTTCCACCCGGTCCCGTCAGACTGAAATCATCCAGGTCAACGGTGGAAGTAATGATGGGTTCTGAAAAAATAATCTGAGCCTCGTTGTTGTTGCAATTGGTTGTAGCCTCTACGATGTAAGGTTGTTCATCATCGTAGATATCGGCTGTACTGCCGGAGAAGTCTATGGTGTAGCCCTCTTGACTTTGCGACCAGTTCATGACTACCAGCGCAAAGGTTTGACCTACTTGCACACTGAGATCCGCGTTATAAGCAGGGCCATTCAAATCACCTGGACCGTTACTGTTGCCTGTTCCTCCATTCGCAGTAGAGATACCCGTTGGACCATTATCGCCAAAGGAACCATAGGAGTTACAGCTTACTTCAGGAGAAGAGCCATCCTGAGCCAAAATACCGGCGCAGCCGCCATTGGTAATTTCAAACATCCCCCAGTCGTAATCATCAGCGGAATTATTGGGAGTGAGAATGAAGCTCAAATCGCCGGGTTCGGTGACCGTGAAGGTGTACCACAAGCTCATGGTTTCAGCTCCGGCATTGCAGGTACCGGTCCATTCAAAAAGGTTTCCGCTGCCGGGTGGTGCTGTTTCTTCAGAGTAGAAACCACTACACAAAGGAATAGCTCCTTCGCAATCACCGGTGCTGGTTTGGCTGATGCCGCAATAGGAGAGCAGTAATCCTGAAAGGAAGCAGTAGAGTTGTTTTGTCATGGCCCAATGGTTTTCGCTTACTAAAATAGGCACAACAGTTCAACTCAATTGTGTTGTCGGAAAAATGAAGGCAAAGACATCTACTACCGCAATACTTCGATATACCCTTGCGCTTCGCCTGACTTTCCTTTACCGCAGGGCGAGTTGAATTCCAGGGAATAGTAATACACACTTTCGGGAAGCTCCTTAGCTCTGAAAGCATCGTTGTAGCTTTTGGATTGAAAAACAATCTGTCCCCAGCGGTTGTAGATAACGAGGTTGTAATCTTCGAAAATACTGCTAAGGTCGGCTGCCGGATAATCACGCAGGAAGGGCTGCCAGCGCTCGTTTTTGGAATCACCATTGGCGGAAATGACATTGGGAAATGTGAGCGAAGAAAGGTCAAGGTCGTACGTTGCTGCAGTGCCTACAAAAGCAGAGGCTTCCGCAGTGCAGCCGCTGGTATTGTCCTGAACGGTTATCGTATATGTTCCCGGAGCAGATGCATAAGCGTAGATAGAACTGGTGTTGCCATCGAGCTGACCATCGATAGTTGTCCAACTCACGCTGAAGTCATTTTGAGATTCCACGAAAATATTCGCGATGGGAATGGATGGAAACACGCACGTGAGTGAATCCTGATCACCGGCTGTAACGATCGGTGTCGTGAAGTTCGATGTAAGGAAAGTGGAGTCTTGAGCACTGCAACCGGAAATGGGATGGATGGTGATGAAGGAGTACATGCCGGGTTCATTGGCCACAAATGAATTTTGACTTGCACCGGTGAGTGGCGTGTTATTAAGAAGCCATTGCACACTCGCTCCTGAACCATCATAGTTCCCTTGAAGCGAAACAGTTTCATTGAGGCAATTGAGTTCCGGATGGTCTTCGATGAGCACGTCGTATTCGGTGAAATCAGCCTCGACTTCAAAGGACTGTTCATCGGTACATACGCCAAGCACATCCACCGCAACACTATAACTTCCCGGAGTTTGTGCATTGAAGGCATCTACGTTTTCGCCCGTTGCAATTACTTGATTGTTTATCGACCAGGTGAAGGTCGCATCAAGATCGAGATTCAAATTGGCTTGAATAGCGGATTCTTCATTGATACAATTAATGATATCCGGCGTATTTACAGACACAGCAAGATCTTCAACCAGTACGTCAAAGGTCAAGACGGTTGGGACGTTGCACAAGTTATTGAATGAAACGGTGTAGGTCGTGTTATTGGTTGCCGTGCAAACGGGCGCACCACTTTGGGGATTATCCAAAAATGTTGTCGGGCTCCAGGTGTATGAATTGTCGATAGATGCTCCTGCATTCAGGGTAATAGAAGCGCCGTTGCAGATGGTCGTTTCTTCAGTTTGCGTGAGGATGTTTTCCTGCAGGCAGACGGTTTGATCGTTGTAGGAACCTCCTGTAGCGGCTGTGAACCCCCAATAGACTTCGTTTTCACCACTGAATACGTCATTAATGAGATCAATGGTTCCTGACAATCGGAACACGCAATCAAAATACACGTCAATCGTTTGGGTGGTCGGATTCCAGGCGATGCGTACCACATGGTCTTCTGCATCTTCGATGTTGGGGTCGTTGAGGTCGGCAGCTACCGGTCCTGCAATGTTATTGACGGAGGCGTGGTCGATGTTACCATTGATTTGAATGGCGATATGGTCTTCGAATAAGTCTCCGGATTCCGTGTTTTGATAGGTGTCGAATTCAATGCCTAATGAGGTCCCGAAACTGAGATAGCCTAATCCTCCTCCGCTTATACCAATGGCGGATGTTCCCACAGTCTGAATCACGAAGCATATGCCGTCAGCACCGCCGGCGTCCAGTCCACCGAAGTTCATCAGGAATTCGAGATTGAAAGGCTCTTCAAGATTGATTTGATCGGCATACCAAACGGTTCCGCTTTGTGTGAAGGTTGCGGCGGTTAATTGATAGCAATCATTGCCGATGGCTTGTGCATCACCATTGAGGAAATAGGTTTGACCTTGTATGGTCTGGATGATGGCTATGGCTAAGACGAGGGCTGGGAGTTTCATAGCAGTTGAAGGTTGCAGGTTGCAGGTTGTAGGTTGTAGGTTGTAGGTTGTGGCTAGCGAATATAGTTTGTGAATGAGGAAACTTGAGCGGTTCGGATGTAAAACCAAAAAGCCCCGCACGCTTGCGAGGCTTTTAGGCTTAAACTGAAAAACTAAAAACTATTTTGTAAGTTTTCACTTACGTGTGCAAAATTAAAAACACTTTTTCACGCGAGGAAAAGACGTTATTCACAACTTACTCACTTAAAGCCTCGATCCTTTTTGATCTGCTCGTAGGCCTCTTGTACTTTCAAGAACTTTTCGTTAGCTGCTTTCTCGTGAAGCCCACCAAGTCCGCGCACCTTATCGGGATGATAGCGCATGGCCATTTTGCGGTAGGCTTTTTTCACCTCCTCATCTGTTACCGTTGATTCAATCTCCAGAATCTTGTATGCACTTGTAGAGTCTTTGTAATACATCGCTTGCAGCGATTCAATGTCCTTATCACTGAGGCCTAAGCCCGATGCAATCTGCCGAATGACGTTCAATTCGGAGGTGTCCACTTTTCCATCAGCGGCGGCAATTCCGAAGAGATAGTACATGAGCTGCAGACGCATGGGATGCTCCATGTAATAGCGAATTTGTTCGCAGACTTCACGCACCGGAACGTCTTTCTTAAGAATCTCTCTGAGCACTCCGATGTGATGCGCTGCATTAGCGCTTCCAAATTGCTTGGTATAAAATTCTCGAATAAAATCCAGTTCTGATTTCAGCAAACGGTTATCGGCTTTCATCACAGCTGCCGATAGCACAAGCAGGGCAGAAGCGAAGTCACCTGTTTGTGTTTGATGGCGGTAGGTATTGTAGTTCGGTGGCAGTTTGCGCGACTGTGTATTTTGTCGTGCACCACCAAACGATTTATCATCAGCCATTGCGCCAATGGCGAAGCCTATGATGCCACCGATGGGACCGCCCATTGCCCAGCCAAGGGTTCCACCAATCCATTTACCGAAACTCATATCTTAAAAAATTCTCTGTGCTTGTTTGTTATTGAAAAAAAACGCAGTGGTAATTCTTACCAGCTTCCTCCTGCACCGCCGCCGCCAAATCCGCCGCCGCCGAAACCTCCGAATCCGCTTCCACCACCGCCGCCAAAACCTCCAAATCCGCCGCGGCCACTGCTGAAGTTATTGTAATATCCGCGGTGTGAACGCGACAGCGCATTGATGGCCGCCCAGGCTGCCCAGAATCCCATTCGATTCGTGGCTGCATAGCGGCGTGTTTGAAAAATCTTACCTGCAAAAATGACGAATAGAATTCCCAACACGAGCAATACAGCACCCGCATCACCGATGCCTTTTTTTTTCTTGTGTTTGTTGGAATATTCATCCGAGTTGTATTCGCCGGCAGCCAGTGCCATCAATGTTGAACACCCGGCTTCAACGCCTGCGAAATAACCGTTCTGTTTGATCCCGGGAATGATTTCGCTCTCGATGATTTGCTTGGTCGTGATATCGGGAATAGCACCTTCCAAACCTCTTCCTACAGCAATGAAGATTTGACCATTGCTCTCCGGTGTTTTCGGTTTAATGAGAAATATGATTCCATTGTCTTCCTTCCGTTGACCGACACCCCAATATTCACCCAGTTCAATGGCGAATTGCGCTTTGTCCATTCCGCACAAATCAGGTACAATCACCACAGCAATTTGATTGCTCGAACTATCAGCGAAGGCAACCAAGGCTTCATTGAGTGCGATTTCTTCACCGGCAGAAATGACGTCCGCTACATCATACACCAACGTGTTTTTTTTCTCCGGAAAGCACTCTTGTCCCGCTTTAAGTTCTTGTGCATTGGTAGAATGAAGCAGTCCTAAGGTTAGGAAGCAAATCCAACCCATGAAGTATTTACTCATAGGTTTCCGGAGCTTACAGTGTTGGATAATTCATTGCGGTCGTCGTGGCTGCGTGGGAAAAAGGTAGCGAGCGTTTCTCCTACGCGAAGGACTGCATGTGTGAGTCCACCTTCGAACTGTCCTTGCCCAAAGGCCTGTATCATTTCGTTTTTGATAGCATCCCACGTGTCTTGATGCGCGTGCCGGTGGATTCCCGCATCACCGAGAATGGCCAGCTTGCGGTCTTTGAAAGCGACGTAAATCAGCACGCCATTGCGCAGTGCAGTTTGATGCATTTCCAATTTTTCGAATAGATATGCTGCGCGATCGAGCGGATCTTCCTTGCAAAAATCTTCCAGATGCACACGCAATTCTGCAGAGGTGGTAAGCTCGGCCTGTTCAATAGCCTTTTCGACGTGACGGTGCAGGTTTAGGGTGTTGACCGACATGGCGATTAGAATTTCACCTTCGGTGCTTCATCAGCGCCTTCTTTCGCCTCAAACATTTCGCGCACCTTGAAGTTGTCTTCTTCATCGGCCACCAGGCTCAAGCCCATTTTCTTGAACGTGCCGCGAATGTGCGAGTTGTAGGTTTTTACCGCTTCATTGTAGCGATTACGCTCTGTGTTGATCCGATTCTCGGTGCCTTCCAGTTGTGTTTGCAGGTTAGTGAAATTCTGAGTCGACTGAATCGTCGGATAGTTCTCCGTCATGAAACCACGGAATCCACGATAGGTATTCATGAGGATCATGTCGTTTTGCTGCAATTCGGCAGGAGTCGATGCGCTCTTCACTTTTGCCGATTGTTCAGCAACCAAATTGCCGACGCTATCGGTGTAATGACGGATACCTCCGCGGGCTTCCGTTACGCCAACCAAAATTTCGCGCTCGTTTTCAGCGGCTGCACGAACAGTTTCCACCAGGTTACCGATAAGATCGGCGCGACGCTGGTAAGCGCTTTGCACATTTCCCCAGGCCTCGTTAACGGTTTCCTGGTTCTTAACGGCATTATCGCGAACGCCGGCAGCATAGATGTAGAAAAAACCAAATCCAATGGCGATACTTCCAATCAGAATAAGAATAGATACAGTGAGTTTGTTCATGAGATGATTTTGATACGAATATAAATAAGTTGCCGCTGCTTGACAATTGCGGTGCCACGGGCGAATTGCTGACAGTCTGACACAATCGCGCTAGAAATTAACCCATCACCTTGTTTGTTTGTCACGCCTGACCGAATTTGCGGCAGATGATTTACGCGGTGACCGATATCGAAACAACAGGAAGTCATGCCTCGGGCAACAGCATCATTGAAATCGGTATCGTGCTTTTTGATGGCGAAAAGGTTGTGCATGAATTTTCGACCCTCATCGATCCGGGCGTAGTTGTGCCGCCCTATATCTCAGCACTCACGGGTATTACTACCGACATGCTGAAAGGAGCGCCCACCTTTGATGCGATTGCGGATCAATTGGAGGAAATTTTTGAGGGTGCCATCTTCGTAGCCCACAATGTCGGCTTTGACTTTTCTTTTATCCGTGCGGAGTTTGCTGCTATCGGCCGAAACTGGAATCCGCCCCGCTTGTGTTCGATGCGTATGGCGCGCAAAGCATTCCCGGGTCAGGCGAGTTACGGCCTCAACAAAATCTGCACGTGGATGGGTCTCACCAATGAGCAGGCGCACCGGGCTCTGAGTGATGCGCGCGTTTCTGCGGAAATTCTCAAGCGCAGTTTGCCGTTGGTTGCTCCGGCCGATTTCAAGAAAATGCTGGCCACCAAAAACGGAACGGTTTTCCTTCCACCGAATTTGTCTGAAGAGCGTTTCACGCGATTGCCGGAGTCGACCGGTGTGTATTATCTCTACAATGAAAAGGGCAAGCCGATTTATATCGGCAAAGCGGTGAATATCAAGAAGCGCATTCGTCAGCATTTTACCACACATCCGGAAAGCCCGCGCTATCAGCATTTCCTGAGAGAGGTTGTCGATATTGGGTATACCCTTACCGGCAATGAACTGCTGGCTCTTTTGCTCGAAGACCATGAAATCCGAACCCATTGGCCGCCGTATAACAGTGCTCAAAAGCGTAAGACCAATCGCGTTTCTGTCATTGGCTACGATGACTACCAAGGTTATCGTCGATTGGCTGTTCAACAAGGAGGTAAGGTAGCCGGTGGTGTCAAAACGTTTGCTTCTGTCAGTAAGGCGAGGGAATGGTTGTATGCTATGGCCAAAGAATTCTCAATCGATGAGCGGCTCCTTGGCTTGAGCATGTTTGATGATCGAAAGGTATTGGCCTCTGCCCAAGAGCATAATGAAATACTCGATAATGCACTGAGTGATTACTTGCGACGCGATCCAACATACATTGTCGTTTCTCGCGGACCGCAGCCACAAGAACAGGCTTATCTATTGGTGGAGCGCGGTATACTCAAAGGGTATGCGTTTTTATCGGATGATATAAACCACCCGGATGATTTGCTGTTTCATCTCAAACCGTTGCAGCATACGGAGAATACGTCATCGATTTTAGAGGCGTTTGAACAAGCCTCGTGGGGTTACAGGCGCATTCAGTTTGAATCGCCAAATACAGCCGTGATTTAAGGAAAAACAGGGGCTATCGGTTTTCCAATCGTGTAGATGTGGATTTTCTCAAGCGTGTTCTTTGGATTCAGGGTATGCAACATTTCATCAAACCATCCGGATTCAATCGTTGTGCAAAATGACAGTTGAGGATAATAGCCTTGCATGCGAGCAACACGTTCCTCGAGTTGTTCATCATCATAGAACAAGATGTAATTCGGAAGTGCACGCGGCATAATAGCGGCGGCAGTTGTGCGGTCTTCGTGATCAAAGTTGCGCATGATACCTTCCACGGGATCTCCCGCTTTGAAGTAGTAATAAGTCGTCCACCGATTACTATAAAACTGCGGCATCATGGCTCCTGTTGATGAATGCGTGAATTCCAGAATGAAGTTGTTGCAATCGCCGCGGTCATAGAGATACGTCATGGCCTCCACCCGGCTGCGTTTACTGTAAGTGAAGCACAGCACGATCATGGCAATCGTATTGATCACCCAAAACACTTTCCAGCTTGTGCCATGCCATTTGCCGGGTTTGCGGTTTGAAACAAGTTCATTCCACCCGATGACTCCGGCAATCACAAAAAAGGGAAGGATGGGCAGAATGAAACGTTCTTGCTTGTTGGGATACAGAATGTGAAAGAGCAAGAACGCGAGCGTCGGCAAAACGATAACGGCCATTTTTTTCCATTGTCTGAAGAATCCAATTGTAAGAAAAACACTCACGGGAGGTAATATGAAAATGCCGATAAAACTGAGGTAAGCGAGAGGTGAACCGGGATAGTTCAATGCGTTTTTCTTGTTGTATGCGAAGTAGCCTTGAAGATGCTGAAAGGGTTGTCCACCCCACAACAATACATCGTCTATTTGCGTCAGGAAGAATGCAGTCATGGAGACTAGTCCAAACAAAAATGCCGATTTAAAACTGTGTTGAAACAGCAGTACAGCGCCGATTGCCGCCACAAACAATCCCGTTTGAAATCGAAGGCCAACCGCCAATCCCATGATAAAAGCAGCTAAGAGAAAGTGCTTCCAATGTGTTTGCACTTCCGTGCTGTCGGTTGTTCCGGAAAAGTGAAATTGACCCAACCGAAACTCCTTCAGCGGCGCACTGCGCAGCAACAGCCACATACCCGCCAGCAGTGGAGGCATGCATACGAATTCAACCAGATTGCGCACGGAAAAATTCGGCATGATGGCAATGAAGGCCAGCAATAGTCCAACCGTCTTGGCGCTGCGTTCATTGCTCAAGCGCTCGGTGATTTTGTAGGCAAAGTAGATGGTCAACAGTGAATAAAATGCATGAATGCCGCGAACGAGTAGCATTTGCGTTTCGGGATTTTCAATGCCGAAGAATTGAAACACGGTGAAGAAGACGTACAGAAAACCCAGGTAGAAGAAACTGATGGGCTCCGGATGTTCATTCGTGTTGCCAATGCCGGGCAACCAGTTGTTGAAGTTTTTTCCATCTGCCCATGACGCTGAAGGTTCGATAGTCAGGAAATGATCGTCGTGCATCATGTAGCCCGGTGCGAAGAACACCGCCAGCAGTCGAACAAAAAGAGCCGTAACGAGCAACAGACGCAAGGGGCGTGTATGCCATTGATGATTGAGATACGAAAACAAAGGTGACGACATCGTGAATAGTTGACCTGTCTAAAGGATGCCGCGAAATTCGTGAATTAGCAGCAATGAACGGCGAGGAGCGCGTTAAACTAATCTTTGCTACGCGCCGGACGACGGAACGAGTGTTTGTTGCGCACTACATAAACGGCATCGGGAGAAGCCGGACGAACCTCTTCAATGATATAAAAGGCAACCGGTGTTATGGAGATCGTTCTGCGCAGCTCTGTGGGCTTTCGCTTTTCCTTTCCTGCTGTTTCCATGACGATATCGATGGTGTCTCCATGTTCTTCTAAGGCGGCTACATTCCAAATAATACCATCGTAATTCATTTTTTTGCCGTCATCACTCACGGTGCATTCCCCTTTTCCGCCGGTGATATCGCCCTGGCCATGATTATACTGAACGGCATATTCCCAGCGTGTTCCGTTGAATGTTGTCTGACATTTTGCAGGCAGTGAAAACTTGGTGGTGTTGTCTTCTTCATCTGTGTATTCCACAAATCCCTCCCAATCGCCGGTCAGCTTATTGAGTTGCTCGTAGATGAATTCACGATCCTCTTGCGCCTGCGCAGTAAACGGTGCAATGAATAAGAAAAGAAGAATGAAATTCCTCATGTACGGAGTTTAATGGATTGATTTCAAATATAAAGCAGAAAACCCAAGGAACGTGCACCCGATATTTCAGGTGGTTTTTTGAGTCTTGTCATTCATGGTGCGGCTCAATGGATGCAATTTGATTTTATAAAAGGTAGCAGCCATGAAAACAACGAAAGGAAACGACACGCGTCAGAGCAGACAGCAGCGCCAAACACACCGACCCAAGCCGGAAATACGCGATGAGATGGATAGTCGCAAGAATCGCGAGGACGGGTACGACCGCACGGTCAGTAAAAAAGGTGACAGAAAGAGGTCCAAACGACAAGGGTGAAATGTTGGTAAACCGCGGCTAAAATTGGCGGCGGGTGAAGGTTTATGACGCAATTTCGCGCACATAGATTTTCACAGATATGAAGCGTATTGAAAATTATGTCGCCGGCGCCTGGACGTTCGGTTCGGGCAATGAAAAGCAGTTGTTCAATGCCGTGAATGGAGAGGTGGTTGGAGTAGCCACTGCTCAAGGGATTGATTTTGGTTCAGTCCTGAATTACGGAAGAACCATCGGTGGCTCTGCGCTGCGCAAACTCACGTTTCATGAACGCGGCCGCATGTTGAAAGCGTTGGCCATGTATCTCAATGAGCGCAAAGCAGCGTATTACGAGTTGAGTTACGCTTCGGGTGCAACGAAGATTGATAGCTGGATTGATATTGACGGCGGTATTGGAAATCTCTTCGCTTATGCTTCGCTTCGCCGCCAATTTCCCAACGAACGATTTTATGTGGATGGTGAAACCGCCAAATTGTCGAAGCAAGGGACATTCCTTGGGCATCACATCATGGTTCCGCGCGAAGGGGTTGCTCTTCATATCAATGCCTTCAATTTCCCTATCTGGGGCATGCTGGAAAAGATCGCGGTGAATCTGCTGGCGGGAATGCCGGCTGTCGTAAAACCGGCAACGATTACGGCTTATCTAACCGAGATTGTTGTGCGCGATATCATTGCATCCGGTATTCTTCCCGAAGGTTCGCTGCAGCTTATCTGTGGCAGTGCGGAAGGCATTTTGGATCACGTGATGTCGCAGGATGTGGTTACGTTTACGGGAAGTGCTTCGACAGGACGCATGCTCAAATCGCACCCTCGCATCATTTCTGAATCCGTTCATTTTAACATGGAAGCTGACTCACTGAATGCAGCAGTGCTCGGACGAGATGCGGCTCCCGGAACAGAGGAGTTTGATTTGTTCATCAAGGAAGTGCGCAAAGAGGTGACCGTAAAATGTGGTCAGAAGTGTACTGCTATCCGTCGCGTGATGGTGCCTCAGGAATATGTGGAGGATGTGCAAATCGCCCTGGGTAAGGCATTCGCAAAGACTGCTATCGGCAATCCGCGCAATGAATCCGTGCGCATGGGGGCTCTTGCAGCCATGTCACAGCGCATTGATGTACTCGAAAAACTGGAAGCGCTTAAGCGTGAATCGAAAATCGTATACGGTGATCCTTCGAAAGCAGAATTGATTGACGCAAGCTTCGAGCACGGTGCGTTTTTATCGCCGATTTTGCTGTTGAACTCAGATCCATTCAACCATACATCCACCCACGAAGTGGAAGCCTTTGGTCCAATCACCACCTTGATGCCTTACGATCATTTGGATGATGCCATTGCGCTGACCAAGATGGGTAAGGGCTCGTTGGTGTGCAGCATCACCACGCATGATAATCGTATTGCAACTGATTTCGTGCTTGGGAGTGCCTCGCATCACGGACGCATTCTGGTATTGAATCGCGAGAGTGCGCCGGAAAGCACAGGACATGGCTCTCCCATGCCGTTGCTCGTGCATGGTGGTCCGGGTAGAGCAGGAGGAGGGGAGGAAATGGGCGGAAAGCGCGGCGTAATGCATTACCTGCAGCGCACTGCTATTCAGGGTTCACCCACAACACTCACCGCTATTACAAACGTCTATCAATACGGTGGTCATCAGGAAGAAGCGAATCCACATTTGTTCCGACAACATTTTGAAGACCTTCAAATCGGTCATACAGTCTTCACCCATAAGCACACCGTTTCTGAAGCCGACATTGTGAACTTCGCCAATGTCAGCGGCGATAATTTTTATGCGCACATGGATGCGACATCATTGGAAGGTACTGTGTTCGATCGCCGCGTGGCGCATGGATATTTTGTACTTTCCAAGGCCGCAGGATTGTTTGTTGATCCCAAGAAGGGGCCTGTGTTACTGAACTATGGACTGGAGGAGGCACGTTTCACCAAACCGGTTTACCCGGGAATGACGATTGGGGTTCGCTTCACGGTGAAAGAGAAAGTGGATCAGGAAAAACGAACGCCGGAGGATGTAGCCAAAGGCATTGTGAAGTTTCTGGTAGATGTATATGATGAAACCGGTGAGACGGTGGCACTGGCCACCATTTTAACGATGGTGAAAAAGCGTAATCAGGAATAAGCACATGCGATTTCTCATTGGTCTATTTTTAATTCTAGTGTTCGGTGTTGGTCGGAGTCAGCAACGCCTGGACTCACTCTATTTCAAAAGTGATTTGCAAGCGGATTTAGAGGCGCTCAAGAAGGAGCTGATGCAAAGTCATCCCGATCCATTTGCATTTACCGCGGAGTCATATTTCAATAAGGTATTTGAAGCGAGTGGTTATGCCATCGATGAGCGCACCACGTTGCGCGACTACTCGCTCATTGTTGCCAATTTGCTCAACACCTTGCGCGACTCACACACTTCTATTGACTACAGTCAACTTCAGTATTTGCAAATGGCGGACGGTGGTTATTTCCTGCCGCTGCAAGTGGAGCGGGTTTCGAATGGCCGGCAGCGTTTTTATGTCAAAGGTGATTGGGAGAATAAGATCACGCGCGGAAGTGAGCTTTTGTCTATCAATAGCGTGTCTGTTGAGTCGATGTTCAAACATGCCATGAGCTATGCTTGTATAGAAGGCGATGCCACAGAAGCGCAAAATTCCGTGGCAACATCTATTATGACGATTTGTGCAGGATTAAAAAATCCATACGATAAAGTCAATCGCGTGCAAGTGGTCGATTTTCAGTCCGGCGATACGTTGCAGATTGAACTTCGCGGTTTTCAGCGCAAAGAATTTTATCGCAAGCGCATGGAGCGTGAACAGGCAGACATGCCGTTTCCTGTTACGTTGAAGATGGATGATGAACACAACCTTGCGGTATTACGGGTGAGCACATTTGCTCCGCCGGCATCGGGCAAATACCGTAAGCGCTTGAAGGAAAGTTTTGCTCTTATCAACGAGGGTAATTACGGCAATTTGGCGATTGACCTGCGAGGCAATGGTGGAGGTAGCAGCGCCTTGGTAGAATATCTCTACGCCTTTTTGGATACGGCGGGCTATAACACGCCGAGTAATGTTATTGGAAAAAACAGTGAACTTGCGGCTTCACGCGCGCGCTTGTTTTATTCGGCCTTCGGCAATGTGATGGCCTTTCTGTTTTTCAAAAACAACGAAGACGTGCAAAGTTTTCGTCATTTCGCTTCGTTGCCTCGTGGAGGAATTGATACAGTATTCTTTAAAAATCCGACGCGTCATTTAAAGCAAGAAGTATTCACGGGTAAGTGCTACCTGATGATCAACGGTCTTACCGCTTCAGCAGCAGTGGATTTTACAAACGGTTTTCAACGTAATCATCGCGGACAAGTTGTCGGTCAGCAGTGCTTAGGTCCCAAAACGGGAACATGGGGGAATCCCGCGCTGTATACGTTGCCCAAAACAGGATTGCAGGTGAGCATTGCTACTATCCGATACAATTACGATGATTCGTTTACCTATGAGCGAAAAGGAATCATTCCCGATCATTGGGTGGATTGCACCCCGGCGGATTTGAATTTGGAACGTGATACCCAGTTGGAGTTTATTCTAAATCTATTGAAAGAAAAATGAAGTTAAGTCGAATACTCATAGGCGGAGTGTTTATGCTGTTGTCATTGACAGTAAGTGCTCAAGCCATAGATAGTTTGGAAGTGATTCAGGTGCGTAAGTTGTCGTTGGAGTTATATCCTTTGCAGCTCGAGCGATTGAAAGCCGTGTTTGCAATGCATGATTCTATGCCATCGAAGGATAAGCCCTTCCTTCAGCGTTATGACAGTTTGACAAGGGATAGTCTGTTCGTGCAAACGCCTGCGTTTCGGGCGGTTGCGATAGACAGGGCGTTGCTCGCCATGTCGAAGGGAAATGCGATGACGCAGTATGCATCCTTAAAGGCGGCTTTCGGGGATGTGCAAATGCCGGAAGGGCTTAGTCCTTATCACCAGGAAGTTTCGGCGATTTTGCTCGAATTTGCGCTTGAAGCATCGGATTACGCAACTGTCTACCGCATGCAAAATGCGTTGCATGCCGGAGCATATGGCGATTGGACAGCAGAGCGAGAGGCGTTGGGTGATAGTTTGCGCCTAGCACAGAAACAGCATGCACAGGAGATTCAGCAGCTTTCATCAAGTCAGAAGAATTCGGATAAAGAGCAGGCAAAGACGCGCATGATGTTGATTGTGTTGGCGTCGGTACTTTTTATCCTATGTCTGGTCGCCTTCTTATTTATGCTCAAAGGAAAGAAAAAACTCCGGCTCTTGCGAAGTCGCTCAGAGGACACTTCGGAGAAGGAGGAATTGGTGCGCAAGCTGGAGGCAGCCAAGAGCGAATTGAAGCAGCATTTGATGGCTGAGAAAAAGAAGGTTGAACCGGTAGTTGTTTCTGCTCCGATATCATCTGCGCCTTCACCTGTAGTGGATTTGTCTGCTTTGAACGATGAAATTCAGCAAGGGCTTTCCAAAATAAAGGCGCACTGTGAGGCCGGTAAGCAGGGGATGAGTGTGCCGACCTACATGTCCATTGTGAATGATACCACGCGCCTGAGCAGTGCCGTGATGAAGCGCATTCAATCCCTAAATTCGGATCAACCAAAATCCTAAGCACGATGAAAATTTCCGTATCACTTCAAACACTGTCATTGCTGAGTTTCTTTGCTTGCGGTGAAGTTTCGGCGCAAGCACAGCAGCGTTTGTTTTCAGGTCTTTCTCCCAACTCGTTTGTATACGAGGACGATGAAGAACAAGAGGATACTTTGCAAGGATTGAGCTTCGGGTTGAACATCGGGAGTTATTTCGCCAACGGTGAGACGGCCAATATTTACAACGGCAGTGGGCCGTTTGCAGAAGACGTGAATGCTGCTGCAAATGTGCGCTGGTATTCCATTCCCGAACGCATCGGCATCGATGGACCATTTGCGCAATCGAATGACATACGGGAGATTCAGAATTTTTACAATACGCAGACCTATAGTTTTCCTTTCGACTACGCTCCAACCAATATGCGCTACAATCCTGCGATGTATGTGGGGCTGAATTTGAAATGGAATTTCAATCGATATGCGGCAGTATTGATGAATGTGAATGCCTGCAAATTGAAAGCTGTTGGGCAGTTTACCATGCAATTGCCACCGACATCGCAGACAGCACAGAATAACGTTGGACCAACTTTATTGTCCATAGCAGGCGAGGAACAGCGCTTCAACATTAACCTGGGTTACCGTCAGGGCTGGATGATGGGTGATTACTCTAACTTTTTTGTGCAAGTCGGTGGTAGCATGCTAGGCACAAAGTGGATGCGTAATTATGTTCTTGTAGCCGATCGCCAGTTTGATTTGATCACGAGTAGTTTTGTAGCGGGACAAACTCCCATGTCTGCAACTCCCAACACGGGCGTTGGTTTCGGCGCTTTCGTACAAACAGGTGTTGAATTTTGGGTGGGTAAATATTCCTTCGATATTGGCTTGGGCTTCTCCCGCGATAAGGTCATTATCAATACTTACGAGCAAAAGGTGACTAACAAATGGCTACAGGCAACCTTCAACATTTAACCTTCAACCCGGTAGATAATATCCGCTCCCAAGTCAACCAGCGTAACTTCTTCTATGTGATTGACTTGTGAGGCATCAAATGGTCGTGCGACTTTGAGGTAGTTCTCGGTGAAGCCAAACATGCGTCCGTCTTCTTCTTGTCCTTCCCAAAGTACGCGTTGATTGGTTTGGTGAAACCCTTCGTAAAAGGCGCGCTTCTTCTTTTCTGACAAAAGGCGCAGCACATTGGTTCGATGATGGCGATCTGCCATAGGAACAACCTCGTTGATGCGCAGAGCGGTGGTGTTGTCGCGCTCGCTGTAGGTGAAGACGTGCAAGTACGATACAGGAAGGTCTTGCAAGAATTCATGGGTTTGTTTGAAATGGGCTTCGGATTCAGAAGGGAAACCGGTGATCACATCGACACCAATGCACGCATGTGGCATGCGTGTTTTGATGGAATTGATGCGCTCACCATAGAGTTCTGTTCGGTACCTGCGGCGCATGGCCCTCAAAATGTCGTCGCTTCCACTTTGCAGGGGAATGTGAAAGTGCGGCATGAACTTTTTCGATGAAGCAACGAAGGCGATGATTTCGTCGGAGAGCAGATTGGGTTCAATCGATGAAATGCGGAATCGCTCTACGCCGGATAGTTCATCCAATCGTTGCACCAATTCAAGCAGACTTGTTTGATGCTGCGCGCCATAGTCTCCGATATTGACACCTGTGAGAACAATTTCTTTTGCACCCGTATCGATGGCTCTTTGTGCTTCGGCGAGAGTTTCTGCCAAGGGTGCGCTGCGGCTTCTGCCGCGGGCTAGCGGAATGGTACAGAACGCGCAGAAATAATTACATCCATCTTGCACTTTGAGAAACGTGCGTGTCCGGTCGCCGGCAGAAAACGATGGTATGAAATCTTTGACATCCTTGATTTCCCCTACGTGGATCAGCGTGTTTTGGTTCTTCAACTTCGCCTCTACGTGTGCCGTAAGATTGAATTTTTCCCCTGCGCCCAATACGATGTCAACGCCCGGAATGGCGGCGATTTCCTGCGGTTTAAGTTGTGCATAACACCCAACGACAGCCACATAAACACCGGGATTATTGCGCACTGCTCTGCTGACCAAGTTGCGACACTTTTTATCGGCTTGTTCGGTAACGCTGCACGTATTGATAACCAATACATCAGGATTGGCTTCCATATCCACACGGCAATAACCGGCGTCGGTGAATTGTCGGGCGAGTGTTGAGGTCTCCGAAAAGTTCAACTTGCAGCCCAGGGTATGAAAAGCAATCGTCCGAAAGGGGTTCATGGCCGTGCAAAGATAAGGAGCGGTGGCAAGGACAAATGAGGTTTGTAAAGTTGTAAAAGTCAGCTTGTATGGATGTCCATGATTCGTTAATTTGGGCCTTTCAAAAAACACTGCAACATGTTGAGAAGCCTGCCACTATTGGTCCTTTTTTTTGTTCTTCCATTTATTGCTAAGGCTCAGGAGCCATGCGATGTAGTGTTTGATTTGACGGGTATTGATACACTATGCACTAACGGGAATCCAATTTATCTCCCACCGGTGGAGCCATTTGGTGGAGTTTATTCGGGCACCGGAGTTTCACCGGATGGACTTTTCGACCCGACAGGTTTAGCTCCGGGGGATTATGAAGTGATTTACACAGCGGACACTGCTGTCTGTCAGGGGGCGGGTTCCGCAAATATTACTTTGGTTGAACCAACGACATTCACCTTAACAGGGACTACTGAAGTATGCGTTGGCGGTTCAACGGTTTTATCGTCTGTTGAGGGCTATGAACTGACTTGGGACGATGGAACAAAAAGTGTTCTGCGTGAATTTGCACCGGACAGCACCTATCAAACATATGCTGCATACACTGATTCAGCGGGATGTACGTTTTTTAATTATTTCACGATTGCTGTATTGGACTTTGACAGCACGGGAGTCGTTGCGCCTCAGCAGGTGTGTTATGGACAGGAAATTACTATTGATATCGTTAACGCAACGTCTGTGCAGTGGCTTATTGATTTTAGTGAAGCAACCAGAATTACGACATCATTCACACAAGACACGACGTTGGAGTTGAAAATTTACTCGGGCTCTTGTGATAGTATTTTTAATTTCACCATAGACGTGGCTGATTCGATTGAATATGAAATTATCACAGATACAACCTTATGCACCGGCCAGTTAGCACTCGCTGTGGGAACAGGTAATGCGCTCAGTTATCGGTTCGATGGTTATGGTACGTTTACAGATTCACTCGAGTTTGAATTACCCGATGACGCAACTGTATTTGTTCAGGTATTTGGGGAGTTTGAATGTGTGGTTGATGATGTGATATCTTACATTGTTGATGAATATCCTGCATTGTCAGTTACCTATCCTGATTCACTGTGTGAAACCTTTCCAATAGAGATTTATGCCTCCGGTGCCTATGAATATGTTTGGCTGGATCTTGCAACAGGCGATACATTGTTGTCAGGCGCTCAGCAAGATCTTCAGCTCACTGCTGACCAGACGTTGGATTGGTCAATTGTAGGTTCTTCTTTGTATGGTTGTCAAATCGCACAGGATGTTGATGTCTACGTTGACCAAACTCCTGAGGTGAGAATTGATACGTTGACCGCGTTCTGCCTGGAGAGGCCCATTCTGTTGCAGGGAAATGGGGCATTCCAGTATACATGGAGCAATGGATTTGTAGGCGATACACTTGAGTTTGAGGGCTCTGTGGATACAGTGTTTTCCGTAATTGGTGCAACAGCGTTGGGGTGTATCAACTATGACACGTTGAGCATTACGGTGCATGAGATTCCTATTGTAACCGCATTCGGAGAAAACTCGATCTGTGAAGGTGACACCGCCACTGTTACTGCTATTGGGGCCATTACCTATATCTGGGGTGGGATTCTGGAAGGCGAGACGGTTGACTTAACACCGGTCACGGATAGTGCCATAAGTTTCGTTGGGTATAATGTATACGGGTGTGCAGACTTTTCGATTTTTAATATCAATGTTGATCCGGCCCCCAGTATTGAATTCATTGGTCCTGCATACATCTGCGAAGGTGATTCTGCTTCACTGGAGATTGTTACTGATGGAGTATTTACATGGTCGGGCGGATCGGTTAGCCCGGTAATTCCTGTGACGCCTTTTGATGATACAACCTATGTCGTCACGTCCATTGGGGGCAATGGTTGTCCTCGCACTGTAGCCTATCCAATGCCCGTGTATCCTTATCCTCAATTATTGTTTAATGGCCCGACATCATTATGCTATGGTGATTCTGCTTCAGTTACAATTGATGGAGCCGATGAGGTTAGCTGGAGCAATGGATTGGAGGGCGACAGTTTGATTTTTCTTCCGCCGGGTTCACAAACTATTTTGATTTATGGTTCTAGCGTGGATGGCTGCACGACAGTCTATCCATACTCACTAACGGTTCATCCTGTTCCACAGGTTCAATTCGCTTTCACTGCGGATACGTTGTGCGAGTCGGGCTCAGGAATTAGCTGGACAGCAAGTCCTGTTGGCGGCATCCTCAGCGGAGATGGTGTAGTGAATAACTGGTTCGATATCGGTTCAGCGCTTACCGGAGTGAATACGGTGAGTTATTCAGTAACCAATGAATTCAACTGCGAAGCAAGCGCCTCGGATGCGATTATCGTTGAGACCTGCTTGGGCATGGATAACCTCCATTCGAATGGACTGCAGTTGTATCCTAACCCTGCAACCAATAATGCATGGATCACAAGTGTTGGTCCTGCCAATTACACAGTGTTGAATTCACAAGGACAAGTGGTGATGAAAGGTCAGTTTTCATCACGTCTGCACTTAGAACTTTCCGAATGGTCACAGGGGATTTACCTCATCGAGGTGCAAAACGACACAGCGTCGGAGACGATGCGCTTGGTAAAGCAATAAATCAAGGATGATTTATTTAAACCACTGAATGGACTGGCCGACCTTGGCCTTGAGATCTTTTCGTTCTACGATATAGTCTAGGAAGCCATGTTCCAAGACGAACTCTGCGCTTTGAAATCCTTCAGGCAAATCTTTGCCAATAGTTTCCTTCACCACACGCGGACCGGCAAAGCCGATCAATGCCTTTGGTTCCGCAATATTGATGTCGCCAAGCATCGCAAATGACGCCGTCACGCCGCCTGTAGTGGGATCTGTAAGAAAAGAGATATAGGGCAAATGAGCATCGGCAAGCTGGGTGAGTTTAGCGGAGGTCTTCGCCATTTGCATCAGTGAAAGCCCCGCCTCCATCATGCGGGCTCCGCCCGATTTAGAAATGCAAATGAATGGGCACTTGGCTTCAATCGCAGCATCAACGCCTTTGGCAAATTTTTCACCCACTACGGACCCCATGGATCCTCCGATAAAGCCAAAGTCCATGCAAGCAATAATCGTTTCATGACCATTGATTTTTCCTTTGGCCACACGAATGGCATCTTTCAGTCCTGTTTTCGCAATCGTGGTTTTGATGCGGTCTTTATAGGATTTGGTATCGGTGAACGTAAGCGGGTCACCACTGGTCATGTTGGCAGCAACTTCGGTGAATTCGTTGTCGTCAAACAAAATACTGAAGTACTGCAGCGAGTTGATTTTCTCGTGATAGCCGCATTTGTTGCAGCACCAGTTTTGTTCGGCATGTTCTTCACTGGTCAACACGTGTTTGCACTCGGGACACTTATACCACAGGCCTTCGGGAATTTCTTTCTTTTCCTTGTACTTGGTAGTAATACCTTGCATTTTGCGCGTAAACCAACTCATAGCTGAACAATTTGTGAGGGTACAAATATGAAGGAAAATCGGCTTTATCGAACCAAATAGATTGGCCCTGTTTTCACCACTTCCTGCCCATCGAAGGTAGTCGCCTGGATGCGGTAATTGTAAACATCATCGCCAATACCAGTACCCGGCGACCAGCCTTGAATACCATCAGGAGAGAAGAAAATGGCTTCTCCAAATCGGTTGTAAATCCAGACTTGCATAGAATTGATGTTATAACCGGTCACGAACCACGACTCATTGAAGGTGTCTTCGTTAGGCGTAAAGCAGGATGGAACAAACAACTCCCAACTACAGGAGAAATTATCGATGAGAATTTCGTCGTTAAATGACCCACATGCATTGTAGGCTGAAACACTGTAGGCGCCGCTGCCGCCGGAAGTTATGGTGGCGGTGGTATCACCGGTTGACCATAAGTAAGCGCTATGTTGCTCGGCGAATGCATCGAGTACGATTGGAAAATCCTCACAGAAGGTTGTATCATTTCCCAGCGATACAAATGGCAACGCAAGGGGATAGACAGTGATTGAGTCAGTGGTCATGCACGGTCCATTTTCAACCAGAATGAAGTATTCCCCGGCAGTATCAATCGTCAAGGTTTCTCCAAATAATCCTGTATTCCATGATCCGGCATAGGCCGATTGAATGATCGCCGAGGTGCCTTCGCAGAGGATTGTATCGGTAGAAAGTTGAGCAAAGAGCTCTTCAAAGAGCCTCACCTCAAGTGTATCAATCACATTACAACCGGATGAGATGTAGGTGAACTGGTACGTCGCTGAAGTATCTGCTACAATAGGGTTGGGCGCAGATGTTTGATTCCACATCCAGATACCATCCATGGGAGCTTCCAAAACAAGATCAGTGGTGGCGCAGTGAAAAATGGTGTCGGGGAAACCGGTGGTTTCAACTTCCACCGCACTAACCAGTATGGAATCGGATTTAGTGCACTCTCCTTGAGTAACTACGATACTGTGTTGTCCTATTCCGAATAGACTGCTCAATGCACTATTTCCATCAGACCACTCAACGCTCTCCCATAACGGAGGAACGGATAACTCAACTGCGTCGAGTGCACAAAGGGATGTGTCATTTCCAATAAACACGTCATAAATCGGCAGGATGCTCAGTTGGATGGTATCAGAAGCCAAACAGCCAACGTTGGCCGAATCACGTTGTACAATATAGCTGACATGCAGGATGCTATCGGAAGTGTTTTCGATGTTCACGGTTGGGTTCGAAAGGCTTACGGAAGAAAGCCCTTCAGCATTATTCCATGTGTAGCTATAACCAGTGATCGGGTTTATGCCGATGACCAGCGGTGTATTGCTACAGAGTGTTGTGTCGTTACCCGCAAAGGCCGGTTGGGTCAGTTGGATAGGTTCGCATGCGGTTAGCGTGATATCATCAAGTCCGAAGTCATTACCTCCGGTCTCCGTCTGAACATCGATGATGCATAAGGAGAGTGTCGTTACATTGCCACTATTCCAGGTAACGGTCAGTGAAGACCATCCTCCTTGTGCTACAAGAGTATCATCTTCGGCAATACCATTGAATACAGGAATAAGCAGGGCAAGGGGATGCGGATTGGAATTATCTGCCACATCGCGTGCCCAGAACGTAAGGGTGTATGTTGTTTGGGGGTATACCGTCAAATCTTGACACCAAACGGAGGTTCCGGCAGAACCCGGAGCATTAGCTATGAAGAAATCGCCCGCGGGAGGATTCGTATGGTCGTTACCCGTAAAATCGCTATGGAATAGTGTTGCGTTGTTGCCAATCGCATAATTGTTTTCCGGGCACAAGGTGCAGATGAACGGAAAGAAAGTCACATAATCGAGGGAAGAGGAGAAACCAACATTGCCATTTTCGAAATCACCATTCACAATTCGATTGTTTTCCTGCATACAAGCAGGGCATTGAGCATTCAGTTGCTCCAGACGAATGAAAAAAAGGCAAAAGAGCAACAGCAGCTTGAGGCTATTCATAGGTCGCTTCTGATTCTATTGTTGGCTTTTCTCGCTCTAAGTTCCGCTTGTTGATGACCGGATTCGCATACATCTGCAACAAAATCTCGCGTGCTGTTGAGTTGAAATTTTCGGCAGGCAGTCCAAGTCGCTTGCGGGAAAGGGCAAGCTTCAAAACGTGTCCACGTATGTAATTCACAAAAGCGATGCGCTGAATATTGGAGTATTTATCCTTATAATCTTTTGTTCCGTGCAAAAGGTCATAGGCTATGTAGTTGTTCGGCCAGAGATGGTAAATACGGTGCATTTCGTCATCGATGGCCTCACTGAGCACTTTGAATTTCTCATTCTTGTTAGTGATAGCCGCCATTCGATTGAATGCCTCTTCGAGTGGCTTACCCACGGCGATGTTGATGCGTCCTTTGTGCCCGGTGAGACCCGTCACCATGGAGTTAAAATCTTCGCCCTGCTTTTTTTCGTATTTGCCGAAGTGACGAAGATGCATGAGCTCATTGGTCTTCAATAAATCACAAGGGTCAAATTCATAACTCACACACATAGGCAGAATGTGCAATGATCTCAAACTTTCTTCGAGACTGTCTTCAGCGCTCAGCGAAAACATTTTCAATAAAGCTGTTGCGGTCCGATCGTCACCGTCTTTACTGCGTCCCTCGCGTTGGGCAATCCAAATCGAGGTCTTCTTTTCAGTAATGGTATGCCGGATGTAGTTACTCATGCGAAGAGAGTAGTAATACATCTCCTTGGTGTTGACATCACGGCTGACAATGAAGTTCTTGTTGCAGCGGACTATATCACGCACGAGTTGCAATTTGAGCAGGTTGTCACCGATGGCAATCTCAGTAGTCGGAATTCCACGCTCTATGAGGCTTACATTTAATAAAGCACTATCCAGGATAATATCTCGGTGATTACTAATGAATAAATACGCTTGATCAGATTCGATAGCCGATTCATTGGTGAATGACACACCGCTGGTGGTCATCTGCGTGATCACCTTTACGGCAGGTGCGCTGATTTCTTCCTGAAATTGATTGACGCTGCGGATGTTCTCAAACATCTGAATGATTTCCGCTTTGCGCAGGCCGGGATAGACCCACTTCATCATCTTGATCAGCAGAGGCTCTTGGATCATACGTTGAATGGCCAGGTTCAGTTCTTCGTCCGAATATGGACGCATAGCACTGAAGTCATGAACATCAATGGGTGATTCTTGCATAACGCGAATGTAACGCGTAATGTGCTCTCTGCCTAGTGAAGCACCATGGAATGTTCTACCACACGGGGCAAGGTGGTGGAGCGTGTGAGCCGCGCTGACGAGTGTATTTGACGCGCTTGGTTTTCGCTCCGCATTTCCAGTGTTTGAAGATGGTGTACTTCAGACTAACATAGATATCGGCCCCGTAAATGTCTTTTTTCAAGAGGAAAGATCCCAAGTCATCGCTTCCGATGATGAGACTATTGAGACGCAGGCAAAGCCCAACTTGAGGTCGCTTGTATTGATACATGGAAACCGGTAGCGAGGCTTCAAAGCGTTTCGTTTCCCAGCGGGGAGCGATACCCAAATAACCGGAGCGTTGAACGCCCAGGCGATTTAGCCAAGGCACACCATAGGTCAACACGCCATACAGATAGAAGTTGCTGATCAAATTAAAATCTCCCTGAACAGAAAGTGCTGCCGGCAGCATCATGGAGAAATCCGTGAGGTATCCATTTTCTTCAACCAAATTGAAGTTGTTGTTAATAAGACTATCGATGTCCTCCAGGTCATCGGCTTGTGTGCCTTGATAATCCTCCCAAATCGAACTTTGATTTTGTGAAAAGTTGTTGGTGTAAAATGGTTCTTTAAATTTGATACGACCAACATCCAACAAGGAAACGCCAATGCGATAGAGGTAATCTCCATCGGTGCAAGGTGAATGCGGCACATAATCCTCTGAAGATTTATGGCGGACTTTGTATGTAATTCCAAGGTCGGCACCCCAGCCTTCACCATTAAAAATTCCGGAAGAGGGATCATTGAAGCCATATTGTCCGATAAACTCTTTTGTTTCAATGCGGCCACTGTCCTGAATCATGTAGGTCCACGAATCCAAACGAACACCTGCACCTGCGAATCCGTATAGTTTTTTAACGGTGATGGCGGCTTGGGTCATGGAGAATCCCTGACGAGCAATGATGGTTCCGTAGGTAAAACCCAATTCACCCCAAGCCAGCGCATTGGTGCGAATATTATTAACGCTATTGATTTTTCCGATTTCGTTTTTATTGTCGAATCCGTTTTGTGCCCAGTCATAGGCTTTGGCCGGAATGCCGCGCACATCGGTGACGACTCTAACAGCAGTGCTCAGTCCGAAGGCATGCTGTTTTACAGCGAATGTGAGCGATGGACCACCCACTTGCATGTCCACAAAGGCGGAGTATGGTGTGTTCTGCTTGCGCAGTGGAACGGTGGTCATGGTATCGAAATTCGCAACCGACAATTCACCACCGCGCAAATAAACGAGGTCATTTTTGACAAACGCACTGATGCCGGCTAACTGAAAATCGATGAATGCACGTGAATCAACAATGGTTGAGGGATTATTCCAAAGCGTGTTAACGGGAGAGCGAGTACTGCCGGCAATACCTAAATTGTCCTGTGCCTGCGCAGTAAGCTGCACAAAGCCAAGCAGAAGGATAAGGTATGCGTTTTTCATTCCGGGTGGAGTGATTTACCCTTTGAACGCAAGATGACGCTAAAATGTTCTGTTTGAATCCGAAAAAAATTAGTTTTTCACATCCACGACCTTCACTTTGAAGTAAACCGGGGTTTTGGGTGGAACCACTCCGCCGGTGCTGCCATCTTCACCGAAAGCAAGGTAAGAGGGAAGGTATACGATGGCCTCATCACCGGCGCGCATCATGCTTAGCGCGTAGTTCAGACCTTCTACCACTTGCTCGGGGCGGCCAAAGGTGTATTGCAGTTCGGTAGGTTTGTCGAGGGGTTTGTCGTTCAACAAAAACGTAGTGTAGGCAATGGTTACTTCACTGCCAAGACCTATGGTATCTCCTGTGCCTTGTTGGATGGATTGAATGAAGCAATCCCCATGTTTCTCGTAGGCAACGGCTGTATTGTTCATTAAGAGTAACTCGATGGCCTCGGTTTCGGGCATTTCATCGTGCTGCGCGCTACTGAGTAAGTAATCACGATAGCCTTGCTCATCAAAGGTCTTCATGATTTTCAGGTGAATTTCAATGAAATCATTGCCCCGATCAGCAGGCAATTCATTGTATCCAACGAGAAACGATTTGTTTACGGAACTGATAGGGGTGCTGAAGACTATGGCATCGCCGCAGTTCATCTCAAGCAATTCATCTCTGATACGCCAATGCAAGGAGTCTTCCCAAGGGAGCAGTGTTTTATCGTTGAGGTTATGATAAATGATGGTGAAGGTCCCTTCACTCTTTATTGCCGGTGGTTTGCTCACGCGGTATTCGGTGTTGATGACAAAATAAATGGCTTCCTTCATGGAGGGCGAGCAATCGCCGACAGCTACAAGTCGTTTCTCAATGTCGTCACCGACGGGTTCCCAGCCGTCATCACAACCGGACAAAAGCAACACGGCAGCTAGAATCCATGCGATTCTTTGAAGACACTCGGTTATGCTCATGGAAGGATTTTTAGCAGGTGAATATCATAAATCACTGAGGCATTCTGAGGAATTTTTCCCGAATCACCGGTAAATCCGAAAGCCAGGTGGGAGGGAAAAATGAACCTGGCTTTTTCGCCTTCGTGCATGAGTTGAAGGGCTTCATGCAATCCCGTTTCGACATTATCATGTCCAATGAATACATCCTTGGGATTTGCCGGTGAAGCCTCATAACAGAGCGTACCATCCAACAAACTGATTTTATAGGCAATGAGCACGTGTTGATCTTTTAATGCCTGAGTTCCTTGAGTAGGTTCGTAGATCCAATAGTGCAATCCCGTAGCAGTTTCTTGCATAGGCCATTGTGCATCCGCAACAAACGCTTTAATGTTCTTCATCTCGTCGGTATGCTGCTTGCGATTTTCCTTGATCAGTTCCTGCTGCGCCCGAGCCATGTCCGATTCGGTCACGGTCCGCTGGTTGCGCTCTTTGCAGGCAGTTACCATCAGCACAAGAATTAGGATTGAAAAGAATTTACTCATGAAGCAAGAATGTCGTGAGCGTGTTGATGCACCAGTGATTGAAATTTTTCGAGCGTGGATGGCATGTCTTCAGCGCTCATGCCGCCGGCAGCATTGATATGGCCACCGCCCTGCCAATTGGCCCGGGCAAATGCATTCACATCGAAACTTCCTTTCGAACGGAATGAAGTTTTGATTTCATTGCTGCCTTCGCGGAAAAATGCTGCTAGCTTAATTCCTTTGATAGAAAGCGCCTGATTAACGAGCCCCTCGGTATCACCTTGACGGTAATTGTAGCGCTGGAGTTCTTCTTTTGTAAGACTGATAAACGCGGTGGCTTGGTCAGGCATCACCACGAGTTTTTCACTCAACGCGTAACCAATCAATTTGAGTTTATCCATGAGATTGACATCATACACCTGCCGATGGATTTCTGCATGATCAAGGCCTAGGGCAATCATTTCACCGGCAATGCGATGGGTGTCATCCGACACATTGTGAAAGCGAAACGATCCGCTATCGGTCATTATTCCCAAATAAATGCAAGCGGCAACATCGATGTTGATATGCCCTTTCCATCCGCACTGTTCGATGAACCGATAGACCATCTCGCAGGTGCTGCAGGCTTTGGTGTCGCTGTATATCACTTCCGGAAATTCACCGGGCTGCTGATGATGGTCGATTAAGATGAAGGGTTTGTCACATGCTTCGAGCACAGGGCAGAGATCGTTGCCGACACGCGGAAGATGATTGTAATCGAGCGAAAAAAGAAGGTCTGCCTCTGAGATGGCTGTGCGAATCTGATCGGGCTGTTGGTCAAATGCCAGGATCTGATGATAGTCCTTTACCCAATGCAAAAAATCAGGTGCATGATCGGGCACAACCGTGGTCACTTCTTTATCCAGGGTCTTCAGGAAATGATGCATAGCCATGGCTGAACCGATGGCATCCCCATCCGGGTTTTTATGCGTAGTGATGACAATTTTCCGGGCACCGTGAATAAGTGCCTGAGCTCGGTCGATTTGCTGTTGGGTTAAGATCCTTGACATGCCACAAAATTAAATCGGTACGTGAAGCGTGAAGGCAATCTCAGCCTAAACTTGTACATGCTTTTTAACATAGAGAACAACCGGAAATTTTGGGTAACGGGGCTAATGGTCTTGATGCTTCCTCTGCTTTTTGGTTTTGTGCACAAATTTTACGTGTCGAAAACCATGATTGAATACAATGCCCGCACCGCGCAGTTTGAGGTCACCGCTAAAGTGTTTACCGATGATTTGGAGTTGGCCATTGGCGGGGCTCAGTCCGGAGAAATGCGCCTAGGCACTGACCGCGAAACGACTGACGCCGATACGCGCATTGAGCGCTACTTGCGCGAGCATTTTCGCATCACGGCCGATGGCAAGCCCATCGAATGGCGATGGGTAGGGAAGGAGGTTGACGGCGATATGACCTTCTGTTATCTGGAGTTTTATCGAACACCGGATTTCAGCACGTTGCAGGTATTTAATGATGTGCTGGTGTCTCAATACGCTGAGCAACAAAACATCGTCGATTTGATTATGCACAGTTCAACGCAAACCTTGATCTTCAATAAGGATTTAGTCAAACAGGAATTTCGTCGCTAACAGCTATGACCAAAAAGGAAAAGGTTGACTACATCTTGTCGGAGCTGGAGCGTTTATATCCGGATCCACCGGTTCCATTGGATCACAGCGATCCATACACACTGCTTATCGCTGTTTTATTGAGCGCTCAATGCACCGATGCGAGGGTAAATCTGGTTACACCCAAGTTGTTTGCACTGGCGAATAATCCGTTCGACATGGTGAAATTGACGCCGGCTGAAATTGAAGCGATTGTGCGTCCTTGCGGATTAGGACCAGCCAAGAGTAAAAATATTCACCGATTATCTCAGCTGCTGTTGGAACATTACAATGGTGTGGTTCCGGATGAGCTTGAACTACTGGAGGCGTTGCCCGGTGTTGGTCACAAAACAGCAAGTGTGGTGATGATTCAGGCCTTCAACGTTCCCGCCTTTCCCGTTGATACACACATTCACCGCATGCTCTACCGCTGGGGGCTGAGCAATGGAAGTAGTGTGGTGCGAACCGAGCGTGATGCCAAACGGTTGTTCCCGGAGCACACGTGGATTAAGCTTCACTTGCAGATCATCTTCTACGCGCGCGAATATTCTCCGGCTCGCGGAGCATCGCCTGAGCGCGATTACGTTACCATGAAGGTTTCAGGAAAAATTAAATCACTCAGTGTGTAGGTTACACGTTGAGAAATGCCTGTCGAAAAGCATCACTCAGTCTGCTGATGGCGCGCAAGTGATTGCGTTTACCCAGTCCCTTAGGCGGACCGTAAGGTGTTTTGTTGACGTCGATGACATAGATTTTTCCCGAGGCGTTATCGCGAAGGACATCGAGTTCACAGAAATCAGCTCCCATGGCTTGCGTGAATCGGATGATATGCGCTTGTTCTTCCGGAGAGAAAATCGCATTTACTTCCAGTAACTCTGAGCGGTGAACATCGTTGGTAAAGCGCACTGCTTCGTGCTTGTATTTGGCATAAACCAGTGGTATTGCGTGACCGATAACAGGCACGCGGTAGTCAAGGAATTCCGAGCCTGTGCTATTGTCGATGACCACTTGATAGACAGCATTGGCTTTGGGTGTATTCAGCGGGCAGCGCACAATGGAGCCATCGTGAAGCGCATTGATATCGCTTTTCTCGACAGCCTGTCCATGATGCGTTTTAGGGTCGATGAACGTATTGTAGCCAAATATTGCCTGATGAATGCGGTCAACGGTGGTTTTGGAAATATCGGTGCAACCGGCATTCAAGACGCGTTGTTGCGGATAGTGTTGTTCGAGTAGCGCTGAGGATGCATTGGTGGTATCGTGAAACCAGATGACCAGACGTGGACGCTTCAAGCGTTTGTTGGTGATGCGAAAGCGCAGTCGGCGCGCTATTTTGAATAGGGTAGTCTTCTTGCTGGGATAATCCGGAAATACAACAATAGCGGGCAGACTGCCTCCATTGCGAAAAAAAGCGAGAAGATCATTGAAAATGCTACGGGTATCCTTGATGGCTACTTCCGTCCAGGGCATGTTACTACGGTAGTGATTTCTAAAGCCCCTGGGTTTTCGATGCATGGTTTAATTCAGTGATGGATCGTCAGGCAAGTTAGCAATCATTTCGCCTTTCTTACCCATGCCTTTCAGGATGGTTTTCCAAAGATCATTGTTATCACTGTTCATGAGGGTTTCCTTAGCAACGTTTGCTACGAACCACGACTTACTCTTGATTTCGTTTTCCAATTGTTCGGGCGACCAGCCGCTGTATCCCACGAAGAAACGCACCTCATCTTTTTTGACATCACCGGTAAAGAGCATCTTTTTGAGAATGTCGAAATTTCCGCCCATGTAAACTCCGGGGATGATTTCTACGCTATCCGAAATTTTTTCTCCCAGGGTGTGCAAGTAATAAAGATTGCTATTCCTTACCGGTCCACCAATGCTGATGCGTCCCTGGAAGGAGGGCATGTTTTCCATGATTTGCTCCAGATCAATGTTGATGTAATTATTCAACACAAATCCAAAAGAACCATCGTTGTTATGCTCACACAAGAAGATTACCGTACGCTTGAAATACGGATCGTTCAAGAAGGGCTCAGCTAAAAGTACCTGGCCTTTGCTGGGCTTGATATTTTTATCGGGTGCGAAATCCATAGCACTAATTTATAGGCTTAATACGTGCACGACGGATAAAAGTTGCTAAATAAGGGCGAGGTTCGAAGGGCGAGGTTCGAAGAAAGCCATCCTTCGCCCTTCGCCCTTCATCCTTCGCCCTTAAGGAAATATTCCCAGCGACTGATACGCAACCCCCAGCTTATTGATGCCGCTGACGAATGCTGCAGTGCGCAGGTCTTCGATTTTTTTATTCGCTTTCTTGATGTCGCGGATTTCGTTGTAAGCGTAGATCATCGTTTCTTCCAGGCCCGAACGCACGTAATCGATTTCGCCGCCACCTTGGATGAGGATTTTCTTTTCCTTGGAATCCATGGATTTGCCGGTCATCTTTTCAACCCCGGTGATGAGCTGGCGTGCCTGCATTTCCTGAAAACGCTTTTCCAAGCGACCGAAATTCACGTGCGAAAGGTTTTTAAGCCATTCGAAATAAGATACCGTTACACCTCCGGCGTTGAGGTATAAATCAGGGATGATCATGATACCGCGCTTGTTGAGGATATCTTCCGCATCCTTGGATACAGGGCCATTAGCACCTTCGCCAATAATCTTGGCTTTGATGCGCGGAGCATTCTCAGCAGTGATTTGATTTTCCAGTGCGGCCGGAATCAAAACGTCACATTCCATTTCCAGAAGTTCGGAAGAGCGCTCGACATTCTTGGCGCCCGGGAAGTTCAGGATAGAACCCGAAGCTTTGCGGTGTTTGAATACTTCTTCCACATCGAGGCCATTTTCATTGTAGATGCCGCCTTCGTATTCCGCAATGCCGATGACCGTTGCACCACCTTCGCTGCAGAATTTCGCGGCATAGAATCCGACATTACCCAAGCCTTGAACAATGACACGCTTTCCTTCAAGGCCCGGTGTCAATCCGAGCTCCTTCATGTCCTCTGCATGGCTCATGGCCTCGCGAATACCAAAGAAGATACCCTGACCGGTTGCCTCTGTGCGGCCTGCGATTCCGCCTTGAGCAACGGGCTTTCCGGTGACGCATCCAAGCGCATTGATATCATCAAACTTGAAGGTCGCATACGTATCTACAATCCAAGCCATCTCGCGTGAACCACTACCGTAATCCGGAGCGGGCACATCGACAGCAGGACCAATCATGTTTTTCTTAATCAACTCTGTTGTGTAACGACGAGTTAATCGCTCAAGCTGTGAGACAGTCAAGGTCGAAGGTTTTACCTTGATACCACCTTTGGCTCCGCCGAAAGGCACATCAACGGCTGCACATTTAAACGTCATCAGTGTAGCCAAGGCCTTTACTTCATCTTCATCCACCATGTCGCTATAGCGAATTCCTCCTTTGGTCGGCGTTGTATGATGGCTGTGTTGAACGCGAATGCCTTCAAACACTTCAATCTTACCATTAATTTCCAGGGGGAAGTAAAACTTGTATACGCTGTTGCATACTTTGATTTGATTCAGCAGGCCTTCATCAAACGTTGTGAATGCGGCTGCCTTATCGAAATAGGAGAGCACGTCATTATAAAACTGCACTCCGACACTCTTGTGGCTCATAAAATCATTATTTATTGACTGCCAAAAGTATCAGTTCGCTTCGTGTGTGCCTCACATTTATTCCGAATTGTAACTAAAAGTCGAGTGTTGAAAATGTAAGTCTTGATTTGTAGTGAATTAGTTACTTTCACGCTCATGAAAATGCTCTTATTTGTTGTTTGCTTGTGCGGGTTGTCGTTTGCGCAAGCACAGGTAAAGATGTCTTCGTTGGATACACATCATTGGAATTTGCTGCGTCAACAAGCACATAATTCCGTGAGCATGTCTTCGGAGTTAGAGGCATTGCCGATCTATTCTATACATGGAAGAAGCTATGTGTCTGTTATTGGAAAAACGCACAGTCAGTCGAACTGGCAGACATTGCTGGACTTAGGAGTCATGCAAGGAGCTCAAGTGGGAACCATTGCCACGGCTAAAATTCCGGTGGATGTTATCGATTTAGTTGATTTGTCCACTGTCTTTACACAGTTGGAAATTCCGTCTAAAGTTGCGCCGCATCTCGATCGTGTGCGCTACGATGTGGGGGCCGATGATGTGTATTTCGGCACAGGACTTCCGGAAGGTTTTGATGGCGAGAATGTCCTCATCGGAATAACAGACTGGGGCTTTGATTACACCCATCCGATGTTTTACGATACACTGCTTCAACAATCGCGTGTGGTTGCAGCTTGGGATCAGTTCAAAAACTCAGGACCGCATCCGGTCAACTACAATTATGGAACAGTCTACGATTCTGTTGAAGAGCTAATGGCTGCCGGCAGCGATACAGCCAACATTTATAGCTTTCATACACATGGTAATCACGTGGCGGGTATTGCCGGCGGAGGTGGTGCGGGCATTCAATACCGCGGTATGGCGCCTGCAGCAGGTTTCTTATTCACGACTTTCCTAATTGATGCCGGCGCAGTGATCGACGGTTTCCGGTGGATGCAGGAGGTCGCGCAGCAACAAGGAAAACGATTGGTGATCAATATGAGTTGGGGGCTTACCTACATGGGAACCCTCGATGGCACGAGCATGCTTTCAGAAGTGATTAATCAAATGAGTGAGGAAGGTGTTGTGTTTGTGAGTTCGGCCGGTAACAATGGCGATAACGATCATCACATCAAGCGTACCTTCAACAATTCAGAAATGAATACGCGTATCAATTTTGACACATTCACTCCTCAACCGAACAATTGGGGGCAATCAATAACCATGTGGGGTGAACCAAATGCTACGTTCTGGAGTCGTCTGCAGGTATATAATAGCTTGAATGTATTACAAGCCACAACGCCGCAGTACTACACCGACAACATGCCTTTGTATTTGGACTCCATGCTGATTGTAGGTGCTGATACCGTTTACTTCAACGTCGCAACGGATGCGTCGTTCATGAGCAATCAACGCCCTCATATGCGACTGCGTGTGCGCAATACCAACAGTGCACTGCGAATTGTGCTCAATTCAGGTGCTGCGCAAGGAACAGTGCACTATTGGAATGTGGTTGAATTGATGAACGGTGTTGGCAATTGGGGAATGCCCTTTACTTCGTTCGGCACGGGTGGTGTGAATGGTGACTCAGAATACAGCATTGCGGAACCAACATGTGCGGCTTCATGTATCAGCGTTGCGGCTTATGCTGCGCGATACCTGAACAACTTTGGTAATCTGACCGGTGGAGGTATTGCGTCATTCACGAGTTATGGGCCACTCATCAATGAGGTGATGAAACCGGACATCGCTGCGCCAGGGGTTAATGTGACGTCTTCGATTTCATCCTTTACGGACTACAGTTATTCCGTAGCAGATTATGTTTTCTTTCAGGATATCCAATATGATTTCGCTCGCATGTCCGGCACTTCAATGTCGTCGCCCTGCGTTGCCGGAATCGTTGCGCTCATGCTGGATGCAAATCCATTCCTGACACCGGCGCAAGTAAAAGAGATAATTAAAATAACTGCACGCACCGATTCGTACACCGATGCTATCGCTGCACCCGGTGATGTGCGTTGGGGAATGGGAAAGATAGATGCGCGAGCCGCAGTGTCAATGTCGCTTGCCACAGAAGGATTGAATACGCAGGAAATGCGCACATCTGATGTGCGTGTTTATCCTAACCCGGCAACTGATGCGATTACTGTTCGAGTACCTTCCGGCTCTTCCATTCGCTCTCTAGAATTGTTGGGGATGAATGGTCAGCGCTGCACTACTCAATTTTCAGGAGGTCGAATAGATGTGAGTGCGCTAGCTCCCGGACTATATATTCTGCAATTGGATGTCGACGGCCGCTTGTCACAAACACGGATTACGATTGTGCGGTAATTATTGATTGACGCCCCCTACAATCCTATAATCCTACAATCCTACACCCCTACATATAATTCGGGCACGTCTTCGCATTGTTCTTCTTCGGAAACTTACTCATGGTATAGAGTACCGAAAATTCTAAACCGCCGCGGCCATTGCTGGCAGGGCGTAAGCGACTGGTGTTGACGTCGTAACTGATACCTACATTCCATACGTCGTATTGCATGCCGGCGATGAAGAATCCTGAATCTTTTGCGCGCACAAACAGTCCTGCATACAGTCCGTTGCGCGTCCATGGTTTTTGACTCAGGGTATAATGGGCCAGTCCTCCAATGTTGAACTCGGTGTATTTTCCTTGGCGCATAATAAGCGCCATCGGTTCGATGGTGATTTGGTCATCGATGATCTGGCGATAGCTTCCATGCACGTTTACACGCGCGTCAAGTTTGACATAGCCTTCATCAAAGAAGCTTTGTTTAGGACGTGACAAATTGAATAGGCTAAGTCCTGCTGTGAAGGAGCGCTTCTCATCAATTGGACGCATATACAAACCACCCAAATTCAGATTGAGGTACCCGCGACCTGCTCTCGGGAAAACTTCTCCGGGAGGAAGGTTAGGGTCATAGTTCACACCGTTCCATTGACTGTCATAAGTGAGGTTGGAATAATCGATACGCATGGAAGTAACACCAATCATGGCACCGGCAGCAATAGTTGCTTTATTGTCGAAAGGGACCTTGAATGTTTTTGCTCCTGCCACATTGAATCCTGTTGTTTTCAGTTGTGAATCTCCTGCCTTGTCTGAATAAAATGAGACGCCTCCGTGATAAGGCAGTTCTTTGAAGTTGCCGTCCTCACTATTGAGGATGCCATCCGGAAGTGTGATGTTGTTGGCATCGGCACTGAGCGCAAACGTTGAGTAGGGAGTGGTAACAGAACGCCACTGTGTGCGCTGATTTAATCCGAATCGATAGGAACCGTCAAACTGGCCGCACAGGGCGGGATTCAGGAGTACAGGCGATTGGAAAAACTGCGAGAAGTGAATGTCCTGTGAAAGCATCCGCAATGGATTGGCCAATACAAGGAGCACAATGAGTATAGCACAAAGACGTGAGGTCATAACAATTTCAATGTTCAGGTAGCAAGTTTATCTGATCACGGTGATGTTTCCTTCTTCGAAGTACTCTTCACCTCCGGCACACACGGCTTCCAAATAGTACACGAACACATCCGGATCAACCGCTTTGCCTTTAAAGGTTGCGTCCCATCCGTCTTGTAGCGATCGTGTTTCGAAAACCACCTCTCCCCAGCGGTCAAAAATGACCAAATGAACTTCCGTAAGGTTAACCCCGCGAACATACAACTTTTCGTTCTTATCATCGGCATTCGGTGTGAAAGCGTTTGGAACATAAATATTAGGAGGGCCGCAGAGGAAATTCAACACGCGCACAGAGACGGTATCCGAAGCAGTGCATTCGCCGTCGGTGATGGTAAGCGTGTAAACCGTATCTTCTTCAGGTGATGCCACAGGATTAGCGATCGAGGCGTTGCTCAACGAAGAAGTAGGAGTCCATGAATATGCAAAGCCTGTTGGATTGGCATTGAGCTGAGTCGATTCTCCCGTTGCGATGATATAATCAGAAGCAGTTGCCGAAGCGTCATCGCTGCCCAGATTGCTGACGCTCACAACGACTTCATCCGAAGCTTCACAGCCATCAGGAGAAATGGAGTGCACGGAGAAAGTAGTTGTTTCGCTGATGTTCGCCAGAATGACGGACGTATTCTGACCGGCCACAATCAGCGCGTCCGGCTCCCAGTGGTAATTAAACGTAGGATTCGGAGTTAGCACGCTCAGCTCTACCACATCTGCACCGCACACCGTGAAATCTTCTTGAATGGCAGTTTGCGCATCAACAAAGGAGATATAAACGGGTCGCGAAACAAGGCAGTCACCGTTGAAAATGGCTGCGTAGTAAACATCGCTTGTCACAGCCTGAACAACAATGTCCACATCCGTGCTGTCGTCGTTGAGCATGACGTTGAAACCCCATTGGTTGCTTTCGCTCCAGACTATTTGAGATCCGTTAGGTTCGAATGCACACGACAGGGTAAGTTCTGTAGGATCGCACAACACGATGTCTTCGGTAATACTCGTGAACTGTAGTACATCGGCATGTAACAGGAAAGTAGTTATACATCCGTTATTGAGTTGAGTGATTGTAAAGTCTTGTGAGGTAGTGCCGTTGTAGTAAGTGCTGAATCCATTAGGATCAGAGAGATTTTCAGCGGGAGACCAACTGAATATGCCCTGCGTGGAAGGAACAGAAAGTACATTGTTGGGAAAGCCGCACACCACAGCGTCATCAAGTGCCACCGTTTGCGGCTCCGTTACGGTGATGGTTTGTTGCATGGAATCACTGCCGTTGCAGGTAATGCCGCTCGAAACAGTTAGCGTCACAACGTAAGTTCCTGCTTGCGCATAGAGGTGTGAGGGTTGCGCATCTTGCGATGTTGTGCCATCGCCGAAATCCCACAACCATGTCTGAACACCGATACTATTGTCATAGAAAAATGCTGCATTGCCTTCACAAACGGTTGGCGTAACATAGAAGTCGGCCACCGAAAGCGGCAGTTGAAAATCAAATTTGAATACTCCATTGTTGCAGCCGCCCGTTGTGCCATTGATGCTGCTGTATGCGTTGCCCGGCAAAATCGGGAAGTCATCGTTTCCTCCGCAGCCGGCGCAAACACTTTGGTAGATGATGCCTTTTTTATCAAAGCGACTAGTTCCGCCATCCACGTGCTCCTGACTGGTGCCGCCGCCGAAAAACGTGGCGTATTCGAGCTGCGTCATGTTTTCATCAAAAACGGCCATGTAGAAATCGCCTGTGCTGCAGCTAGCGTCATAGGCATCGCCTGATGTGGGCAGATTGAACATGGCATGCAGCCCGCTATTGGGATTAAGCGGATTACCGGCCACATCATTTACCCCCCAACCGGAGATATAAATGCGATTGCAGTAATCTACCAGAAATGCAGAAGGCGAGAGGTTCGGTTTTCCATCACCTGTTCCGATAACGGTTGACCAAATAACGCTGTTGAGGTTTGCACTGAACTTTGCCAGCAAATTGCCGCTGTTAGCAGTTCCGTAAGTTGCATTCTGAATCAGTGTGGAACCTGTAGCAGTTGTTTGCCCAAAGATGTATACGAAACCATCGGCATCGGCTTCGACAAAGTAGGCCTGATCGTAGGTAGTGCTTCCCCAATACGTTCCTCCTGTAAGTTGATTTCCGGCTGCAGATAGCCTCACGACATACGCATCGCTCACGCCTCCTCCATAGCTGTTTTGTGCGCCGTTGCCGCCCAAATTCAACGTGGGTGAAGTAGTACCTCCGCAGATGTAATGTTCGCCGGCTTCATTATCGGTAATGGAAAAACCGGAGTCGTCACCTGTGCTTCCGAAGTATGTCATCCAAAGGACGGTGTTCAGCGTTGGATTGAGTTTGGCAATCAATGCGTCTTGACCACCGCCCGGAAATGCCTGAACAGCATTTTCCGTAGTGATATCAAATGAACGTGTTGAGGATACAATCAGAATATTGTTATCCGCATCGAGTGATACTTCCCCCCGAAACTCATCGGCGTAATTGTATTTGAGCGCAGTTGCATCGCAGATACCATCATTACCGCTTCCGCCGATATAAGTTGAACCCAACAGTGTTTCACCAAATGCAGAGAAATGCGACACTATGATGTCAGTTCCATTGGGAAAACTTGCACCCGTGCCAGTTGGAGCAGATACGCCACCACCACCAAACGAATTGTCAATGGCACCAGTGGTGATAGGGAAATCGGCAGATCCCGTTGAACCGTAAACAATGAGTTCCTCGAGGTCGTTTACAATGATACTATGCGGCAATTCATCACCGCTACCGCCCAAAAAGGTTGACCAATACATGATGGTGCCGTTTGAACTGTACTTGGAAAGCGCGATGTCGATGCCTTGTTCAATACCGCTATCGCCACCATTGTGCGAACTGTCGTAGCTGCCCAGGTTAGTGGGATAACCTTGCCCAAATGCGGAGCTTCCGCTATACAGCGCACCTGCTGCATCATAGGTTGCCGTGTAACCAAAGTTGTTGCTGGTACTTCCTGAATAGGTTGAGAACACGAGTTCCGGATCGATGATAAGCGCGTAACGGTTGTCGAAGCCTTTTGGGAAGTCAAAACTGACGGTATTTTTTTTCACGACAAAACGACACTGCACAGGATGTTTTTCACCTTGGATGATTTGCCAGGCAAGCGGCTTTTGTTCAGTCACATCACCCACAGAAGTGTATACAACTAAGCGCTCGTTTTCTAGAGCAAGTTTATCATGACCTTCATAGATCATGGTGATTTGTGAGGCGTCTGCGAAAGGTTGAACGATGAGGTCATACTTAAGGAAAGGACCATCTCCATGCATTTGTAGGTCGATACCGGGGTAAAGTGATTGTATGCTTGCCTGATGATAGTGGCCGCATTGTCCCGCCCAATGCGAAGGGTCATTTCCCAAAAAGTAATTGCTGTAGCTCTGTTGCTTGGCATCCAATAGGGCCTGCATCTGTGTTGCATTACTCCCTGCAAACTGCATGCGATAGATGTGCCCTCGAACGCGTGGCTGTTCAGGATCGACGTCATGATCGGCGCGCATGCCGGCGAGGTCAAACAGATGATAGGTGATGGATCCTTTCTCGAGAAATACTTTTCCCCCTTGAACGTCGGCGGCGGCAATAACAGACCCCGGCCATTGACCTTTGTTTTCGACCAATACGTTAGAGGGTCGCTGGGCCATGAGCGTAAAAAAGCTCATGCACAGCACCCAGGTTAAGGTGAAGGTTTTGTGCATGAGCCGAAAGTAGTGAGAAAGTGATTTCGCTAGTTAACAGTAAGCACTCGTTTTCTGAGCAAGTAGGAAGGAAGAATTAACAGTGCAAACAGCATGACTACAACAATCCATGGGCGTTGTCCTTTTGGCGAAATGGTTGCCGGAGTGCCTTCGTTGCGAATGTTCTCGCGCATGCGCGGGCTCAAGTATTTGTTATACTCACGAATGTAAGCGCTGCCATTTGCGGCACTCCAACCGGTGAGTGCAGCGAGTTCGTCAACTTCTTTTCTTCGGCGATTGTACAGGTCAACCAGGTATTCTTGTCCGGCATCGCACGAGAAATCTTCTCCGCCTGCGGGATAGGTCATCACATAGCGGCATTGATAATTCTCGTTGTTGGGCGTAACCTGAAATTGCAGGTCGCTCGGGAATTTATCGCGGCTGTAGCGCACGTGCAAGCGTGTGAAGAAAATGGATTGGTTGAAATTACCTTGAGTAATCCAGTCCGCGCCTGCTTCAACAAAATCATAGTTGACAGGCGGCGGACCAACGCAAGGATCGCACTTCACTGCTGTATAGGGGCTCACATTCCAGGCGTATTCGAGGAACACGGCATTGCGGCCTTCTTGCTTGTAGGTTTTCTCAAAAAGTGATTTGTAGAAGTCACCGAATTTGGGTTCCACATACAGTGGGATGTTGCGGTCGGTCGGCATTTTTACCGTGCGGTAGTTGGTGCATTCCACGCGACCTTCGGTGGTCAGTGCATATACAATCATGTCTTGTGAACCATTGCTGTTGGCCATACCCAGGCGCAGGGGCAGCATGAACTTCGCATGATCAAAACGAATTTGGATGGGACGCAAGTATTCACTGTTGCGATTCTTCACCTTCTCCAGATTTACCTTGACCAGAAAGAATTTCATGTTGCTGCGCACGTAAGGCTCGAGCACCTGACGAGCTGTTTCCGGCACTTTGTAACCGTTTGCTTCCAACCACAATTGCAAGCCATCGGATTCTTTGGCCGATAGGATGATAATCTTGTACTCATCGATGTCGTATTGTGCCTCAATGCGCACACTGCTTTTAGCTACCGTTTTAATATCCATTTCCGAAAGGCTTTCGGAAACGGCCATACCGCTCATACTTGGATAGTCCTCATACATACGCAGGTCGTATCCGCATGGGTTGTTGTCGTAGTAGTTGACCAGGCGTGGAGCGGAATAATCATTCAGGACATCGAAGATGCGTCGCTCAATGACACGGATGTCTTTTTCAGCGAGGACAGTGGGCACAGGCACAACCATCGCAAATTCGCTTAGGTCGCCTTTGAAGTCGCTGCTCATCGTAATCACATTGCGATTGCCGTTGCGAACCATGATGACTTCGCTTTTGTTGTTGAATAAACTGGCGTCGGCCTTTGCTACGTAAAATCCGCAGAAAGCTGATGCGCTGTGACCCCCGAGCAGCGCCGCTGCCAGGATCAGTGTGGTGAGAATGGTTTTCATATGCTTTGGTGTTGAATGTGTTTCTGAGTCGATGTTGCTTTTCTCCAAACAAACGATTGCATGCGTGGAGTCAATCGGTCGAGTAGGGGAGTGAAGGGAGTGAAGAAGAAGAGTGTCCAGAAAGGCGCGCCGTTGATGAAATGAAAGTTGGCCAGATAAAAGCTAACGACTCCGACAGCAATGGCCCAAGCGACGCGCAATTTGCGATGATTGGGTGTAGTCATCGGATCGGTAATCATGAAAAAGGAGAAAAGCCATAATGAACCATTTGTGAGTTTCAGCAAGTAGACATCATGTTCCCAGCCCAGATAAAGTACCGTGCGTGTATATTCTAAAACGGCAAACGTGATAAGAAAGGCGATTCCTGTTTCCAGGCGTTTGATGTTGCTTAAAACGGCCAGTCCTGCGGTACCTACAATGAAGATGATGAGTGCGCTGCTGCCCCATTGTCCGGGAGAAATCCACGCTTCATTGCTGAGAAAGGCTGCGGCGACAATGCCGAAATTTGCCGGGTTCCATAAATGTTTGCCATTGATTTTGGTGAGAAACTTCATGCCGATGGCAAGAAGAGCGGCGAATAAAAAGAGCCAATGGTCGTTGGCTTTCATCAAAAGGGATAAGCCTAGTCCTGTGATCAGCGCGCTCTTGAGTGAGTCAATCGGAAATCCCGCAAAGCGAATGGCTAATCCCTGAGCCAGCAATACACCACTGAAAATGGCGAGGTAGTTTTTCCAGTCAGCATCCCAACCGAGCAGAAGAACGCCATAACATAAAAAGCTGATTTGTGCGATGATTTGAAAGTGCCGGCCATCACTGCGAAGCCATTGAAGTGTGTTGCGAAGAGTGTGCATATCGAGTGGAATTTGATATGCGGTACAGGCGATAGGAGGGAAGGTTCAAATGGAAGGGCGAAGGACGAGGGGCGAAGGACGAAGGAATTGGAGCTCTTCGCCCTTCGCCCCTCGTCCTTCGTCCTTCGCCCTTCATAAAAAAAGCCCCGACTCCACCCGCAAGTTCTCTACGCTAGTTGGTGGTTTCAGAGGCTATGGGTTGTTGAACGGAAGGTGATAATATAATGTTACATCATGGCAAGAAGGTTTGTTGTTCTATATTCGATACATGAAAACAACACGTGCTACTTTTTTACTCTTGTGCGTTTTGGTTCTGGCGAATGCCTCGGCCCACGCTCAGTTTGTGCTCTCAACTGCATCCGACAGCGTTCAGATTTTCACGCAGTGGGGCAAGGAAAAGCCGATGAAGAAAAACAGTCCGAAGGTCTTATTAATGCGTATTGAGAATAGCAATCCGAAGGCCGTGGAAGTCGTTTTCGATATCAACTTCATCGATGAGCTGAAGGTGGTCGAAACGTCCAATACGCAGAAGGTGAAGGTTGGTGCCGGATCAGCCGAGCGTCCCAAGCGCGTAAAGCTGAAGTTCAAGCCAGCGAAGTATAACCCTGAAGATGTGGATGGGGTGGACGTGGAGATAGAAGAGGTTAGAGCTATGTAGTCACCCTATTCCTCGATGAACTTCTCGGGCATGGACGCACTGCAGTGCGTCCTTACCCTTAGAAAAGCCTATGGCAGGTGTGGTAGATTGAAGGCTATCGCTTCACATACGTCTCCACCACCTCTGTCAACAAGCCTTGCATAGTGCGGGCGTCGGTCATGGTGTAGGTTTGAGGCACGTCGAATTCGGCGGGGTCGATGTTTTCGAAGATGACTTGTTTAGCGCGCATGCGCATGCAGATGCCATATTGTTCGATGTCGTAGGCCATCATAAATCCATCAAGCGATTGATAGGGATTCCACCAGTTGCTGTTGTCGAGGCCGATGGTGCGTGTAGCGTAGATGTCAATCTTAGGCTTTGAAGCGTCGGTAGGATGGGCGATGGTTTTGTAGCACTTATACCCACAGATGAGCTTGGTCTCGTTGGTCTTTTCCAGTCGGTAACCGGGCATGGTATCAAACCATCGCTTGGTTTCGTCCTTATTCATTTTCATGGCCGAACGCTTGCTCATGTTTTTGAGGAGCTGGGCAAATTCTTTCTGGGTGTTATCGACGATGAAGTCGGTGGTGAGCATGTCGTATTCCGACTTAATGGAGGAGTGTAGTTTATTGTCTTTGAAGGTCACGGTCATTTCTTTGGGATAGAGGTCCATCATGACGGATTTGGCCTCGTACGGATACGAGATTTCGTACACGATTTTCCCCTGGATATCGCCCCCTGCTTTGCTCAGACTGCTGCACGAAGCCACAAACCAGACGAAGACAATCATCAGGAGCAGCGCCATGCATTTCATTGTGTTATTCACCGTTTTTTGCTTTGGTTGAAATGAGTATTTGGGGTTTTCTACGGGCGTCGTGGGTATTTGGTTACGAATGAAATTACAGATGACGGATTACAGATGACAGATGACGGCGTAATGTACTCGCGTCTAAAAAATGAGCTGAAGGCGGTTTCATCCCTAAAACAGCCAGTTTCATCCCAAATTTTTGGAATTTGGATGAGTTGTAGCGTGGTTCGCCGCCTAATCAAATTCTAACCAAACATGAAATCCATTAAAATTCGGCACCGCAAGGCGCTGAAAGGGTTGATCTCACCGAGATCAGTCGCGCTTTCGGGTATGTTCGTGGCCATGCTTGCCGGCGGAACGGCAAACGCACAGGTCGCCGGTACAACCCAAACTACCAACTACCACTTACCGTTTTCGGCCAATGAGAATTCGGTTGAACTACCGGCTCCGGCATCGCTCGACTTGTCGAGAGCGCAGTTTTCGGAGCAAGTTAGCCAAACAGTCGGAATTAATTACAACTCAGATGCTTTTAGCTCGGCCTTTAGTGGTCTTTTGGGTTATTTAGGCATTACAGCTACAACATTGCCTCCCGGCGCTCAGACGATTATCAATTTATTGGCTCAAGCGTCACCAGTTCAGGGAACGCTTTATTTGGGACCGAGATTTTCTTTTGAAGCCGGGGTGTATATTCAAGCCAACGAGTTGACCAATTCACAGGTGGCTATTGAGTATCCCGTAAATGTAGAAGTGGAGTTCCCACAGCCCAATACGTTCGGCTGTGGAGATGAGTTTGTAATTCATACGTCCTATAGTGTGGATGGAGCGCCAACACTCGATGTGGCGCCCCCCTTCACGGATATAGAGTTCGGACCCATCCTCTCAGACATTAATGTTGATCTTTCTCTGGAGGCCGATCTTGAACTGTGTGTTCCCGGTGGCGAGGAAGGAGCGAATTTTCTTGAGAGTATCGCAGAGGCTTTTACCGAAGAAGACATTGAATTAGGAGAGGGTTGCACAGATTTGTTTACTTTTAATCGAACACAGCGCGTTGCAACCTTGGATGTTCCTGATGTTGGACCATTCTTCCGCTTTTGTGAAGGTGCTTTTCAACCGAATGCTACCAATGCAGATCTCTTTGCCTGCGATCCGGGAACAGAAGTTTTGTGGAACGTTGCGGATGATCTCGTTGGCTTCTACGATAATTATGCGTTGTGCGGTCCACTCAGCTGTGACTTTGGTTTTGTGGAATACACTCCGAGTGAGCAGAAGTGGGATTTGCATTACCCTGATCTTCCTTCCGTTGGGATTACCCCTGAAATAGATGGCTTCGTTCAAAAACTACCTAAAGACGTCTTGGGCTCTTCGTTCAATGCTGCCAATGGTAAACTCTCTGCAGCAGGCAACAAACAGATTGCACAAGCGGAAATCGATTTGCTTTCACTGTTGCCAAAACCAACGACGAGCATTTCTACAGGTGGTGGTTTATTGGGTCTCGATTTGGGAGATATTTCTCCAACGCTGAAAGTGAATCAGGAACTCAGTTTCGGATTTCAACCGAAGGTACACGTGCGTTTGGATTTGGGCGCCCCGATGCAATACCGCGTGGTAGACAACGGTGTAGTTGTTCAAGACAATATGTTCGGTCAGTACCCGCAGGTGTTAGCAGGACAAGACATTGTAGCCGTTTATCCACAAGCCTTGTCTTCGCCACTTACTGTTTCAAACGAGTTCGATATGGATGGTAATTTCGATGCCGATGTGGTGCAGAAGTACACTCGAACATTTAATGTAAGAGCGTTGAAAGTGAACGCTTTTGGTTATGAGTCGCCATGGGCCTATGAAACTAGCACTCCGGAAACATTGATGGAGATTGATACGTTGGCCAAGGGTTCTATTTTGTTTGACAGCTTCAATGCCTTTAACGGTGCTTCATTCGATTTGGATCCTGAAAATCCAATCGTTGAAGTAGATGAATTGTTTGTTCAAGACGTTGTGAACGTAGGTGGCGGTGAGCGCTTGGTGGTTTACAAAACCGGCATTAGCAATGGCGGTGACGTGGATCTGCGCGATGTGATTCAAAACTTGGATTTGGGAGAAACATTCGAGACGGCGAAGAGCTTCACGGTTGAGTGTATCACGAGTCCTGATCTTGATGTGAACTACGATTTCAATGGTAAAAACGACATCAACCTGCTTGCTGACGGTAACGAACTGGAAGTGGGGGAGTCAGGCACTATCGAAATTTTGGTGCGCGTGAAGCCTGCTGTTTCTGCCGTATTGGCCGATGGCGCTTTCGCAGAAGTAATCTATGATGCTTCAACCACTGCCTATGGCACGAGCCCTATCGGCACTGTGGTTGAAAGCAACTACAACCAGTGCACCGATGAAACTACAGCTAGCGATATCGTAGCTTCTGTTGACCTTGGAGCGTCTGTTATTGATGAATTGGCAGATTATACTGTTTATGGAACGACGCAAGTTGATTTCCAGCGTGTGCAGGCGCTAAGCCGAGGCAACGTAGGAAGTACATCTGAAATCAAGTTCAATAACACCAATACTCCTAATGTGATTATTGGCGATTTGCACTCAGGATCATTACTGAAGCTTTTAGGAAGCAGCAATGTTGTATGTGACTATGTTCAGGTAGGACAAAGTGTAGTTCTGAATGGTTCATCCATTTTGGCTCCAACAGGAGGAACAAGTTATCCATCGGCTACAACCGGTGTTCAGACAATCCCGGCATTGGTGAATCCTGCCAATAACAGTTCAATTGACATCGCGGTTGGTTCACAGGCTGTCAATCTTGCGCCGGGTAATTACCGTAAAGTGAGTCACGCGGCGAACTCTGTTATGAACATGAGCAGCGGAACCTACAATATCGATACATGGTTCTTCGCTGGTAACAATGCCCATGTAAATTACAACACGACTAACGGACCGATTATCATCAACGTAAGCAAGTGGCAACCACTGGGCCGCTCAGGTTTGAAGTTCGTTGTGACCAACGGCATGAATACACCGGGAGTGGTGCAGTACAACTACACGGGCAACGCACCTTGTAATTTCGTGAACACACAATTGCAGGGTACCATCAACGCCCCGATTTCCTTTATTTCATTTGATAGCGGTTCGAAACTCGAAGGCCGTTGCTATGCTGATCGCATTAAGTTCGATCGCATGTCGACATTCACCGATCCGTTGTACATGGACACCTTGCGCATTGCGCCTGCTTGTCGTCCGGCAAGCTTGCAGTACCGCGTGGATGAGTATGTTGCAACCGAACTGGAAAGCGATGCTTCAGCCATTGCACTTGCCGATGCTATCGGATTGTATCCAAACCCGAACAAAGGACAGCTGTTCAACATCAACATTGCTGATGTAGCTGCTGAGGAAGTGTTTGTGAGCATCCTGGATGCTACCGGTCGTTTGGTATACAACAACCGTTACACCACGCAAGGTTCATTGAACACCGTGGTGGCATTTACCGAGCCGTTGACTTCAGGATTGTACATGGTACAGTTCATGGTTGATGGTGTGGTAACGTCTAAGCAAATGATTGTGGAGTAATTCTGGTTTTGATTTTGATAGAAAGCCGCTCGGGGAAACCCGGGCGGCTTTTTTTTAATGACAAATGACGGATGACGGATGACGGATGACGGATGACGGATGACGGATTGGGGCGGGAGTGCCTTGTTTAGCTGGTGTTGTGATTTTCAAAGCTCACTTAATTAAGCACTCCCTCACTTTTGCTTCGAGACGTATTAAATTCGTCATCTGTCATCTGTCATCTGTCATCTGTCATCTGTCATCTGTCATTTGTCATCCCTCACCCCTCACCCCTCACCCCTCACCCCCCTAATGCTCCTCCTCATCCGCCCGTCCGCCTTCGCCCTCAATGCGCAAACTGCCGTCAATAATTTCTTCCAACCGCAAACTGCTGACGAGGATACAGGTGCTATTGCTGTATTAGCACTGGCAGAGTTCGATGCGATGGTAAGCCAACTGCAAGCAGCGGATATCGATGTCGTGGTTGCGCAAGACACGCCCGAACCCCACACACCCGACAGTATTTTTCCCAACAACTGGGTGAGCTTTCACGACGATGGACATGTGCTCTATCCCATGTATGCCGCCAACCGGCGATTGGAGCGCAAGCTGGACATATGGCCTTCCTTGCCGGATGCGAGGTTGAAACTTGATTTGTCCGAAGAAGAAAATCAGGGGCGCTTTCTGGAAGGTACTGGGAGCCTGGTGCTCGATCGCGCCAACCACATCGCCTATGCTGCGCTTTCCGAGCGCACACATGAGCCCTTAGTGAAGCACTGGTGCGAAGTCATGGGCTACACGGCTGTCATGTTCAACGCGCTGCAAACGGTCGGTCATAAGCGCTTACCCATTTACCACACCAACGTGATGATGTCGGTAGGCGAGGGCTTCGCCTTGTGGTGTCCGGAGTGTATCGATGATGCATCAGAACGAAACACCGTCGAGCAAACGCTTCGCGCCACGGACAAGGAAATCATCACCATCTCTGAAGCACAAATGCATGCCTTCGCGGGCAACATCCTGCAAGTCTTTAATCGCAAAGGGGAGTCACTCATGCTGATGTCTGCCACTGCCGAAGCGGCTCTTCAAGGTCAGGCTTTGGACGCACTCCGTCGCCACGGCCGAATCCTCGCTTGCGCCATCCCCACCATCGAGAAGTACGGCGGTGGAAGCGCACGGTGCATGGTGTGCGAGATAATGGGTACTGAGGACTGAGTACTGAGTACTGGGCACCCCCAGTCCCCAGTCACCATTCCCCATTCCCCATTCCCCATTCCCCATTCCCCAGTCCCCAGTCTCCAGTCTCCAGTCCCCAGTCCCCAGTCTCCAGTCCCCAGTCCCCAGTCTCCAGTCCCCAGTCCCCAGTCCCCAGTCATTACTAACATCCTTCGGTCGAAACTCTCCTTCACCCTCCGATTTGGCCTCAGCATGCGGGATTATGTTTACGCATCCAACATTCTGAAATGCAAAAACTCATCCTCTTCACCCTCGTTGCGGCAACACTCGCATCGTGCGCTACCAACACCAGCACGCGCAGTACGCAGCGCAAAATGACTCGTCCGGCTTCGAGCAACTCCGGTAATCTCGACGTACTCATGCGCCCGGTTTTGGCCGATGTGGCGATTAGTGAGAAGCGTGAAGTGTTTGTGTACACCACAACCAGCGAGGATATGAGCACGGCACTTTACTTGGGCGGCGATAAAAAACGCGGCAACGACATCTTCGTTTCATCAAGAGAAATCATGAAGAAGGAAGCGGAGAATCGTGCGCAGTTCGCCTTCCTCGAGGAATACAAATGCGACTTCCTTATTGATCCCATTTACCTGTTTCAATTGGAGAATTCCTCAGAAGACAATACCGTCAAAATCAAAGTGCAGGTTTCTGCCTACACAGCGAAATACAAGTCATTTACGCAACCCGATAGTTTGCCAAAGAGTGTGATTCAAGCCAACGCACTGGCTGATCGCGAACTGCCCATGGTCACCAATACCAACTCATACATCGACCGCACCTTCCGTGCATGGGCATTCACCGTTGGTGCTGATGGTGTGCTTCCTTTTGGTGATTGGGCGGATAATACACCCTATGGTTATGGTGGAAGCGCAATGCTCACCTACGCTTTGGGCAAAAAGATGGATGTTATCGGACAATATGGAATCGCCAGTTTTGCCATCGACAAAGGAGTGAGTGATACCTTCAAAGAATCGCTTTTGCGTCCGGCGCAAATCGGCGTAAAAGCCTACTTCGCGCAGCGCGATAAAGGGCCTTTCGCTTTCGCACAATATGGTTCCTATTTGTTTACGACTACTCGCTACGATGTTGCGGAAAACTTGACTACCACCTACAACGACGTCTTTGATGGCTTTGCGGTAGGAATCGGTTATCAAATCAATAAGGACGTTGACATCTCAGCCAAGTTTACTACGCTAGGCACGCCCGTGCAGAACTCGAATTATGTAGGGCTGCGCATCGCGTATCGCCTGTTCGGCTCTAAGTAAAATGGCGAATGGCGAGTGGCGAGTGGCGAGTGAACGAAGTCAGTTCTGTCGCCCTTCGCCCTTCGCCCTTCGTCCTTCGTCCTTCGTCCTTCGCCCTTCGTCCTTAAATTTGCTCCATGATGATTCCCGGTTTTGATATGCACGCCCTCGTGGGCGATGCGGTGCGTAAGGCATGCAGTGATTTGTTTTCAACTGAACTTACTGAAGGGCAGCTGCAACTGCAGAAGACGCGCAAGGAGTTTGAAGGCGATATTACAGTCGTTGTTTTTCCCTTGACCAAACTATCAAAGCTCTCACCGGAAGCCACGGGCGAAGCTTTGGGAAAATACATCACCGAAAAGGTGGCGCATGTCAGTAAGTACAATGTGGTGAAGGGATTTTTGAATCTCTCGATGAGCGCTGAATTCTGGAAAGGCTTCTTCGCATCGGCACTTCAGCATGATGATTTCGGATTCGCGACGCCCAATAGCGCAGCGAATGTCATGGTGGAATATTCTTCTCCCAACACCAACAAGCCCTTGCACCTCGGACACTTGCGCAACAACTTCCTGGGGTATTCGGTGAGTGAAATTTTGAAGGCTGTTGGTCATCGCGTTACCAAAGTGCAAATCATCAACGACCGTGGTATTCACATTTGCAAGAGCATGGTGGCATGGAAGAATTATGGCAACGGTGAAACACCCGAATCCTCGGGTTTGAAAGGCGACAAACTCGTTGGGAAATATTACGTTGAATTCGACAAGGCGCACAAAGCGCAGATAAAGGAGCTGATGGCAAGCGGTGTTACTGAAGAACAGGCCGCTCAGCAAACCGCCATTATGCAGGAGGCGCAGGAAATGCTCCGTCTATGGGAAGCTCGCGATGAAGCAACGATTGCCCTTTGGCAGAAAATGAACGGCTGGGTGTACGATGGTTTTGCTTCCACCTACAAGGCGATGGGCGTCGATTTCGATAAGCTCTATTACGAAAGCAATACCTACATCAACGGGAAGGAAGAAGTCGAGAAGGGTTTGGCAGCCGGTGCATTTTTTAAGAAAGAGGACGGCTCCATTTGGATTGATCTCACCGATGAAGGCCTGGATCAAAAGGCGCTCTTGCGCAAAGACGGCACGGCCATGTATATCACACAAGATATCGGCACGGCAATCCTGCGCTTCCGTGATTTTCCGGATTTGGCTTATCAGATTTATACGGTCGGAAATGAGCAGGAGTATCATTTCAAAGTCCTCTTCAAGATTTTGAAGAAGCTCGGTTTTGAAAAGGCAGATCAATGCTATCACCTCAGTTACGGCATGGTGGAATTACCGGAAGGAAAAATGAAGTCGCGCGAGGGCACCGTTGTCGATGCTGATGATTTGATGGAGGAAATGGCCAAAGTGGCCAAAGAGGTTTCGGCCGAACAAGGCAAACTCGAAGGGCTTCCCGAGAGCGAGCAGCAGCAGTTATTCCGGGTCATCGGTATGGCCGCATTGAAGTACTTCTTGTTAAGGGTCGACCCCAAAAAGAACATGCTTTTCAACCCGCAGGAGAGCATCGACTTCAATGGAAACACCGGTCCATCGGTTCAATACACCTACGTTAGAACCCAAGCCATACAGCGCCGTTATGCTGAGGCGAACCCGGGATTCAATCCTAAGGATGCCGATTATCAAGCGTATTCCCTCAGTCTGGCGGAGTCTGAAGTGGTAGCGAAAATCTATGAGTGGCCTGCGGTGTTGCGCGCTGCTGCCGGCACTTACAATCCGGCCGACATTGCTCACTACTGTTATGATTTGGCAAAACTGTACAACGCCTTCTATCAGGATCATCAAATAGTAAAAGAAGCGGACGCCCATGCTCGTAATTTCCGATTAGCCATGACCTATAAAACAGGCACTGTGCTGCGTGAAGCGATGCGTTTGTTGGGCATTGCAATGCCGGATCGCATGTAGGTGTGAAAAACTCCGCTTGATTTTTCTATTTAGAATCATTTTTAATAAGATATTTGCGGCCGAATGAAACTCATCATCGCCGACAGTAATCTGCTTATTCGCGCCGGACTCAACGCAGTGTTGAGCCAGTATGCGGATATTGAAATTGTCGGAGAAGCCTCAACCGAAAAGCAACTTGTCGAGATGGTCAAAGGTTTCGAACCCGATGTGGTTCTCATTGATTTTGCCGCGCAGCACTTTAGTATTGATGTAGTGCCGGCCATTCAAAAGCAAGCCAAGCGGGTGCGCTTCGTGGCCATCACCGGGGAGCAATCGGGAGTGACCATCGTCAATGCGCTGCGTGCGGGTATTGTTAGCTATATCAAAAAGGATTGTGATGTTCATGAGATCGTTGACAGTGTGCGCGAAACAGCGGCCGGAGGTCGTTTTTTCTGTGGTCAAATTCTCACGGCGATTCGCAAAGAGTCGATTGATGTGGACGATTTGGAACTCACCGAATTCAATTGTGAACCTGTCAATATCAGTGAACGTGAACTGGAAATCATTACGCTGATTGCGGAAGGGTATACCAACATGGAGATAGCCGAAAAGCTTTTCCTTTCGCCGCACACCGTTAATACCCATCGCAAGAATATCCTTCAAAAATTGGGGGTGAACAACACAGCCGCTATCGTCATGTACGCTGTGAAAACACAGTTGGTAAGCCCGAATAAATTTCTGTTTAGCCCAAGCCTATCTTAGTGCTCTCAGCGCTCCTTCGGTTTATAGTAGTTGAAAGTTGAAGATTGAAAGTTGGCCACCTACAATCCTACAATCCTACAATCCTTTCATCAAGTAGATAAATATTTCCTTTCATTACTCGCTATCCCCACTTATTTTTGCGAAAGGCCGCATAAATGGACATGCTGCTTACACTAATAACGTTCGCTAAATGATAGCAACACAAAAGATTGAGGTCGTTAAAACCTCGCAAAGCCGATTGCAGGAAGTCAACTGGGAAGATCTCGGTTTTGGAAAGATTTTCAGCGACCACATGGTCGTCATCGAATACCGCGATGGCCAATGGGGAAATGCACGCATTCAGCCCTACGGACCACTTCAATTCAGTCCTGCTATCAGCGCGCTGCATTACGGTCAGGCAATCTTCGAAGGATTGAAAGCCTTCAAAGGAGCCAATGACGAGGTTTTCATTTTCCGTCCCGAACGCAATGCCAAACGCTTGAATGATTCAGCTCGCCGTATGTGCATGCCGGAGTTGCCTGAGGAACTATTCATGGAATCGCTCACGCAACTCATTAAGCTCGATTCAGGCTGGATTCCCAAGGGAGAAGGTGAGTCGCTTTATATCCGTCCACACATGTTTGCCATTGATGAATACGTGGGAGTGCGTCCGTCAGAAACATATCTGTTTGTCATCTTCAGTGGACCGGTAGGGAAATACTACACTGCGGAGCTCAAGGTTAAAATAGAGACCGACTTCACGCGTGCTGTGCGCGGAGGTACGGGTCATGCCAAGGCGGCCGGTAACTACGGTGCTTCCTTGTATCCAACGCAAAAAGCCAAGGATGCAGGCTACGATCAAGTACTTTGGACCGACGCTCAGACGCACGAATATTTTGAAGAAAGCGGCACCATGAACGTGATGTTCCTGGCCGGCAATACACTCATGACGCCTGCGCTCAGCGATTCAATCCTCGATGGGGTGACGCGTAATAGCGTGCTTCAGCTGGCGCGTGATTGGGGCTATGATGTTCAGGAGCGCAAAGTTGCCGTTGCCGAAATCGTTGATCTGTTGAAAGCCGGCAAACTTGATGGTGCCTTTGGTGTCGGAACTGCAGCCACGATTGCACCAATTCGCACCATTCATCATGCGGGTGTCGACTACACCATTCAACCCAACGGTAATCAAAGTTTTTCTGAACGCATCAATACCTATCTCGACCAACTTAAGCGCGGCAACGAGAGCGACGTTCATCGTTGGAATTACCGTGTGAGCTAGTCCCTTGTAGAAGGTAATCTGCTAACTTCGCCCAACCTATGGCGCGTATTGATTTTTCGAAGATTCAGGTTCAGGGCAACGCACGTCCTGCCGATTATCCACCGTCAACATTTATAGCGGGTAAGGCTCCTTTTACGGGAGGTCCTTATGCCAGTATGTACACCATTCGGCCGTGGACTATCCGCCAATACGCGGGTTTCAGTACCGCCGAAGAATCGAATTCATTTTATCGCCGCAATCTCGCAGCAGGTCAGAAAGGCTTGAGCGTTGCCTTTGATCTGGCTACTCACCGAGGTTATGATAGCGATCATCCGCGTGTAGTGGGTGATGTTGGTAAGGCCGGTGTGGCTATCGATTCAATTCTCGACATGAAGGTGTTGTTCGACGGCATCCCACTCGACCAGATGAGTGTTTCGATGACGATGAACGGCGCGGTAATTCCCATTCTGGCGTTTTACATTCTCGCAGCGGAAGAACAGGGTGTTCGTCCCGAGCAGTTGCAGGGTACCATCCAGAATGATATCCTCAAGGAGTTCATGGTGCGCAACACGTATATCTATCCGCCGACGCCCAGCATGCGCATCGTGAGCGATATTTTTCAATACACGTCGCAGCACATGCCGAAGTTCAATCCGATTTCCATCAGCGGCTATCACATGCAGGAGGCCGGTGCTACGTTGGACATCGAGTTGGCGTATACGCTTGCCGATGGGTTAGAATATGTCCGTGCCGGAATAGCTGCGGGCATGAGTATAGATGACTTTGCTCCGCGACTTTCCTTCTTTTGGGCCATCGGCATGAATCACTTTGAAGAGATTGCCAAGATGCGTGCTGCTCGCATGTTGTGGGCGAAGCTCATCAAGCAGTTCAACCCGAAGAACCCCAAGAGTATGGCCTTGCGCACGCATTGCCAAACGAGCGGTTGGAGTTTGACCAAGCAGGATCCTTTCAACAATGTAGCACGCACCTGTATCGAAGCCATGGCCGCTGCATTTGGCGGCACGCAGTCGCTGCACACCAATGCACTCGACGAAGCCATTGCATTGCCGACTGATTTCAGTGCGCGCATTGCACGGAACACGCAGCTATACATTCAAGACGAAACCGACATTACGAAAGCCGTTGATCCGTGGGCAGGCAGCAAGGTGGTGGAGCAACTCACCAGCGACATTGCCGAGCGCGCGTGGAAGCTCATTCAGGAAGTGGAAGAAATGGGCGGCATGACCAAGGCCATTGAAGCCGGTTTGCCGAAGTTGCGCATTGAAGAAGCTGCAGCGCGCAAGCAGGCGCGCATCGACAGCGGCAAGGATAAAATCATAGGCGTGAACATCTACCAGGTAGAGGAGAAAACCGAGATGGAAATTCTCGACGTCGATAACAACGCGGTACGTGAATCACAAGTAACTCGGTTGAAACAGTTGCGCAGTGAACGCGATGAAGCGAAGTGCATCGAGTCATTGCAAGCGATTACTCATGCAGCGCGCACAGGTGAAGGCAATTTGTTGGAGCTTGCCATCACGGCTGCTCGCAACAGAGCGAGTTTGGGTGAAATCACGCAAGCCATGGAAGAAATATTTGGACGATACAGTGCGACCATTCGCAGCGTATCGGGTGTATATTCGAGCGAGTCAACTATTGATGCCGATTTTGAAAAAGCACGTCGCATGAGCGATGACTTTGCCGCCCTTGCCGGTCGCAGGCCGCGCATCATGGTGGCGAAGATGGGGCAGGACGGTCACGATCGCGGAGCGAAAGTGATTGCCACCTCGTTTGCCGATATCGGGTTCGATGTCGACATCGGTCCGTTATTTCAGACACCCGAAGAAGTAGCGCGCCAGGCCATCGAAAACGATGTGCATGTAGTAGGAGCTTCATCATTGGCGGCAGGACACAAAACGTTGGTTCCTCAACTCATCGAGGAGCTCAAAAAGCAAGGCCGCCCCGATATTCTCGTCGTAGCCGGTGGCGTGATACCCGAGCAAGATTATGACTTCCTCTACAACGCAGGCTGCGTGGGCATCTTTGGTCCCGGCACGAAGATCAGTGTGGCGGCGATGGAGATACTGGAGGTGCTGCGCAGAGGGAGAATGACGAGTGACGAATGACGAGTGACTAGTGAATTGAAGGTGGTAATAATTCGATAAAGTCGTTTTTTTCGCGGCGTGATGAACGCTCACAGCACTGACAGCACTCCGCGCCCACTCGCCACTCGCCATTTGTCACTCGTCACTAGTCATTCGTCACTAGTCATTCATCATTTATAGATTGACCACCACCTTCTTCGTAGTTCCATCCGAGTATTGATAGATCAAAGTGGTGTTGAATTCAAACGGGGTTTCTCTACCCATCGAATCGAGAATGCGAACAAGTTTTTTCGGTGTGTTATTCAACTCGTTGATGCCAACGGTTGCTTCTCTCACGCAGCGCATGGAGTGGCCGGATCCTTTGAACCACTCGTTGAAATCGGTCCATGCGAATTGAGCATAAACCCCCGTGTAAACTCCGTAGTCCGGATCTGACGTTGCCTGTTCTCCGGTCCAGTAAAATGCTTTGAACCCCATGGATAGATTACCGAAGGGGCCCCACGTGGTGCGCTCTTCGCTGCCTATGGCGGTGAAGCCCGATGCATTGGTGCCGCCTGTGTTGGGCGAATCCCAATGATCTAATCCTGCTTCTTTCATTTTTCCTCCGGCTACATTAGCTCCACCCAGAAACGAATGCAGCTCTTGCCATTCACTTTGCATGGGTACATGCCAGCCCGTTGGACAAACGTTGCGTGTGTCGGCCGCTGCATACCAGTTGTACAGTTTACCGTATGGGGTTTCATAGGTGCTATCATTCATGAAGTGGCACCACGCTCCCTCTGTTGTCGCAGCCCAAAGCGTGTTCTCTACAGCATTTGGAATCGAATCGCCATTGGAATAGAATGATGTTCTCAAATTTTCAGCGAACCATTCTTGGTTACCAATTACGACTGTTGCGTATTCGTTGCCGTTTAGATCGGTTGCTCCGCCTCCCGGAGTTTGTGCGCCGGCGATGAAGGGAAGGAGTAAAAACGGAGTAAGTAGAATTTTTTTCATGGATGAGGATGCTCTGTTTTGATTAGAGCGGTGAAAGGTGAGGCAAGAAGTTGCAGCGATGCAACTATTTGGGATTAAAGGGGCCTTTTTAGGGATGAGATGAGATAATGACTAGTGACGAATGACAAATGACGAATGACTAGTGACAAATGAGTTGACAGAAGCAATGGATGCGCGACTAAAATTTTTCGCGAATGGTTCAGCGCTCTCAGCACTCACAGCACTGCGCGCATTTGTCATTCGTCACTAGTCACTTGTCATTTGTCATTAGCCCTTTCGCTCCGCGAAATACATACTAATTTCGCCCTTGCCTTTGGCTTCTATTTTTCCTCTGTAGGTGAAGTTGAATTGATCTTTCGTTAAGTTGTAGGTTGATTCTGAAACATTGACTTTACCCACCTCACCGCTGGATTCCATGCGGCTTGCGGTATTGACGGTGTCGCCCCAGATGTCGTAGGCGAACTTTCGAATACCCACGATGCCTGCAACAACGGGCCCCGAATGAACACCAATGCGAATCTCAAAAAATAGTTTTCCGGCTTCCTCGCGCGCTTTTTTATAGGCGGCCATGAACTGCTGAATCTCCAGTGCTGCATGAATGACATCCTCTGCGTGTGTGTTGTTGGATGAAGGCAAGCCTCCCGCTGCCATGTATGAATCGCCAATTGTTTTTATCTTCTCCACATTGTACTTGATCATGATTTCATCGAACGCTGAAAAACACTCGTTGATTTCGGCCACCAGTTCTTGTGGTGTGAATTGCTCCGACAATTGCGTAAATCCTTTGAAATCGGTAAACAAGACTGTAACCTCATCAATCAGTCTCGATTCGGCATTGCCCTTTGATTTTAATTCTTCAGCGATGGAATGTGGCAGAATATTCAACAGCAGTTCATCACTCAACTTTTTGCCTTTCTTGATTTTATTCCGCTGAACGAAAAAGACACCCGCGAATATGAGCAGCAGGGAAAATCCGCCCATGAAAATATTGCGAACGAGGATTTGGCGATCCAATGTCTTTTGGGCAATCTCTTCTTTGGTTTGATTGATTTCGTTGATGTTTGCAAGCTCGATGAGGTTGTGCGTGACCTCTTTTTCGGTCAGCAGCTTGATCTCTTCCTTGCTGGTAGAGTCGGCCAATTGTGCTGCGAGCTTATAGCCCTCCGCAGCTTCCTTGAACATACCTGCCGCAAGAAACACCCGTGCGTAGTTGCTCTTCACAAATTCGCGGAATTCGTCATTTTTCAATTGATAGGGCGAATACACAGCATCGTAAGCCAGGTCGGCTGCCGGTTTATGCTCATTTAAAATCGAAAGCACATTGATGCGCTCCGCCAGTTCGTCGATGTCCAAAAACTTCTTGTTAGATGGAATAAATACATTCCGATCGGTGGCGGTAGTTTGATACATGATCGGATGATTGATGTAGAATAATGCACTGTCGCGATTTTGCATACGCGCATAGGCTACGGCCTGGTAGCACATTAATTTTCGGTGGTAGTTCAGTTCACCATCAGCTGCAGTTGCATAGTCTAATTTGAATGTTGTGAGTGCGCGCTGAGACATTTCGATGGCCTTCGTCCAATTTTTCAATCGAAGCAACGCCATGATATTGATCTTGTAATCGTCGGCTATTCCCGATTGATCAGAGGGATTTTTTTCAAAATAGCTGATGCGATTTTCACCCATGGTTTGGGCTTCCTGAATGATTGCCAAATCATTCTTTGCACGACCGAAAACATAGAACTTCCAGATAAATGCATTGCTAAAATCCATGATCTCGCCATACGACTTGTTTTTGCATTTCAATTCATACTGCAATCGCGCGTATTTCAGGGCATCGTCAATCATGTTTGACTGCTCGTAGATGGTAACAAACAGCGCATACACATTCAACAATTGCTCATCGTCGTTCAGGGGTTTTACTTTTTTGTAGAACGACTCGATGGAATGCAGTGCTGCACCGATTTGTTTCAACTGCGCAAAACGGTTGCAATCGGCATAGCAGATAAAGTATTCATCGCGCAGGGAAAGTCCATTCGTGTTATTGCTAAGCAGGAGATTTTTTATCTGCTCCCACTCGGCTACCGCTATGGGGTCCGTTCCCCATTTTTCATTACGCGCCATTTTCAGCATAACCTCTTCGGGTGGCAGCGAATCTTTTAGGATCAAATCTTTTTGCTCATCGATTCGATTACTCTGCGCGAAGGCAGCAAACGAACTGAACACTAAAAAGAGCAGCAGGAGTTTTTTCGAAATCATGGTTATTCAATGTTATCGCTGACTATCCGACCGAACGATTGAGAAACAGGCAGGAACACTATTAGGTTCGCTTCGATGTTGCAAAAACGCTTTCGCACGGATGTCCATTTTTTCCGGATTCAATGTTCGGGCAAAGGAGTTGAAGCACCAAATATTGTTGGAAAGCAATTGATAATGACAAATGACTAGTGACGAATGACAAATGAGTTGACGGCGGTGATAATTGGATGAGGTCGATTTTTTTGCGAATGGATTAACGCTCGCTGCTTGGAAAGAACTCCGCGCCCATTTGTCATTAGTCACTAGTCATTCGTCACTAGTCATTGAAAAAAAAAGGGAAAGACCTTCGTCTTTCCCTTTTCCCTTTTTCAGTTTTAAAATTCAGTTTACATCTTCACGACGCGCAGTGTTTGCAGGGTGTCGTTGTGCATGAGGTGAATCATGTACACGCCGTTGCTGCAGTTGCTGAGGTTGATGTCGAGTGTGTTGTTGCCTTCGATGGCTGCGCCGCTCGTGCTTGTGATGACACGGCCTTGCAGATCAACGATGCTGATTGCATACTGGCCTGCAGCGGTTGCGCTGAACGTGATGCGTGCCTCGCCCGTGGTTGGGTTGGGGTACACGTTGAGTTCAGTGCCAATTGCTGTTTCAACCGAAGTTTCTTCAGCAACTATTTCAAACGAACGACAGTCTGCAAGACTTACTACCAATGTTCGAGCGGTTGTGTTGATTCCACAAGCATTGCTTGCTCTAACCGAAACCGAACCTGCAGCTGTTCCCCAGTTTACCACAACACTGCCGGTGCCTTGGCCCGAAGTGATAGTTGCTCCGGTTGGAACTGTCCAAGTATAATTAACTCCGGCAACAGCAGTTGTGCTATACACCAAGTCGGTGGCCGATGGACAAACCGATGTCGAACCTGCAATTGCAGTTGGCGATGCCGGCAATGCCGATAAGGTCAAGCTGCGTGCAGTTCCGTATCCGCAAGCATTTTGTGCCGCCACTGAAATTGTTGCACTCGTAAATCCAGTAGATGGAATGCTCACCGTAATCGAGGTTCCTGTGTTGGCCGTGATGATCCATCCTGCCGGAACGTTCCAGAAGTAACCCGTTGCACCTGTTACCGCTGCAATGGTATAGGTAAACGAACCGCCTGCACATAGGTTGGTACTTGTGCCGGCAATAACACCCGGTTGAGCAAGTGCCGATCTAACCGTCAACGATTTGGCTGCACTTGTATAACAAGTTGTTGCAGATTTCACCGTGATGGCACCGCTAATAAACGGAGTAGGGAAGGTGACCGAAATGCTGGTGCTTCCTTGTCCGCTGTTGATTACTGCGCCTGTCGGAACAGCCCACACATAACTTGTTGCACCTGCTACTGCAGTGGTGCTGTAGGTTTGTGTGGTGCCGGCACATACGCCTGTTGACGGACCATTCAAAACCGTTGGTGTAGCCGTTACATTGGTGAGTGCACGTGTGCGCGCGGTAACCGAAGTTCCGCTGCAATTCACTCCCTTTACGCTCAGTGTTCCGGTGGTAAAGCCGTCTGCAAACTGAACTACTACCGATGTCGTTCCTTGTCCGCTTACAATGCTTGCGTT